>Ga0207907_100002_pt1 | contig 500821 bp, 425 predicted proteins | sample LinPmetageLP52_FD_184062 | JGI IMG/M metagenome (GOLD analysis project Ga0207907, IMG submission 184062) | Marine viral communities from the Subarctic Pacific Ocean - LP-52 (SPAdes) | ecosystem: Environmental > Aquatic > Marine > Oceanic | place: Pacific Ocean | collected 2011-08-26
AGCCTGATTTAGAGGCTCATGATAGGATTGCCTCGTTTACTGAAGCTGGATTTAGTATTAATAAAACGGCTGAAGCAGTTGGAGTTAGTCGAAGTACGGTAATTAGAGTTAGAAAAAAGCTTAAAAACTTAGACTAAGGTTAATTTCGAGGGGATGGGCGCAAAACCCCTTAGAGCAACCTGTCGGACCTAATTGCATCGTGATTTGAATTTGACAGGTTGAGTCCAGACTAATCCAGCTAAGAACATAAGTCTCGGAGCTAATCTAGCTTCTCTCGCTTTTTGAATTCTAGAACGTTGCCTGTTGCCCCCGTTGTTTCCACATCGATCATTAACTCAATATGCTTGCATTCTTCAGGCATATGTTCCCACATAGCAACGGTCATTTGGTGCATTCTCACGGCTTGAGACTTTAAGCGTTTTTTATAATCTCCAAGCTTTTCTTCTTTCTTCTCAATTTCTCTCTTAAGCTTTTTGATTTCTTTTTTAGCTTTGTCTAAGTCTTCCTTAGCCTTTATGTGGAGAGGGTGGCCGCGAACCACAGTATCGGACACATTGCTTACTCCATGAACACGATTTGCTTCAGCGCTTTCGATCAGCGCTTTTGTTTCTGGATAGCGCCTGGCCGATCCATTCGATAACCCCGCTTCTTTCTCAACATTAGAAACAACAATTTTAAGCTTGTTGGCTTTAAGCTTTTGTTTCAACTCTCTGTTAATCGGCTTTTGATGAACAAGCCGCGCCAATGCGTCTCTTAGCTGTCTTTCTGTTGAGCTTAACTCCGCCTTGTCTGTCATGCCTTACGCCTTCCTTGTCGTTTCGATAACCAAATTCAGCACATCTTCTGCAAATTCATACTTTTCATATTTAAATCCTAGATCATCCATGATCGCTTCCGCAGCTTTTACCTGCATAAAGTATTTGGTTGCAGAACTGGAGTTTAATTCATTGTTTTCTTTTAAAAACTCAACGTTTCTCATTGCGTCCATACGGGAGGATTCGGCATAAACAGCATTTTCAATAAAATCATATTCGCAGTCTACACATTCACTTAAATCAATATTGATACGCATTGAACATTGAGTATTAGTGCAATACATCCCAGGAGCAATAGCATGTAAATGTTCTTTACCGTTGGTCAACCGATCTATCCAGTAGTCAACCGATAGCTTGCGTTTGCTTACTCCATCTTCAAAATAACTTTCACCTTCGCGACTAATCTCAGCCGCTGCTGCTTGACCTTTACCTCCTGCGATACGCTTACCATTCGCCATTTTTTGATATATGCGAGCAAATATCTCAGCCTGTTGTGTGACTCGTTCTTTTTGTATTTCGCTGTAAAGTTTTTCAAATGAATAGGCATTTCGGGCATACCATCGCGTCATTGCCATCGACAAATGCGAAAATTGCTGCTTCAAGGCGGGGAAAGAACACAGCTCATAACCAATTAGGTAGTACGCGAGGGAGCGCCGTGTCTGGTGTGGCGAAAAGTGAAATTTATCACCCTGATTAAAAGATGTTTGGGTTGGGTCGGAGGTCTGTAAATGCCCCATATCTTCTGCTGTAAGTGTAAAATCAAATTTATCGCTGTTAAACCCCGTATTAATTTTAGTGTGTAATGCGCTCTTCCCTATAGGTTGGGGAAAAGCGATGTCCTTCAAGTTTGCAAACATTCGATGATTATTTTTCTTTGCAAATCTGTCGCGATAAGGCGTATTAATAGCATTTAATATATGGAAGGCTTTCCAACCCGTTTCCGTGGTTACAAACGTGTCATTTTTGGTTTGACTACTGATCGTAATTTTTGATTGGCGTGTAGTTAGAAAGTAAATGGTTTCCTTGCCAGTTTCGGACTCACATCCATTTTTATCGAAAGTCGTTCTTTGCGCACCGTAAACAGGACTCATTTTGTACAACTCGTCTACGCGCATTCCTGACAATGCCAAGCAAAGCCATGAGGCTTTTGTGTTCAAGCTTCTCAAATACTGTCTAAAACCAGCCCAGCCATAATAAGTGTTGCCAATGCGTGCTCTGAAGATACTAAGACATTCTCGTCGTATTTGAATGCGGGGTTGAATAGATGTGAATATTTGCATCCACCGTGGATCTTCACCTTTATCCGCTAAGGTTATTCCATTGTTGTCGAGCGCCTGGGTAAATCGTTCCCATGATTCTGCATAACCGCCATGAGGTTTATGGCTATAGCCGCTTCTAACCCTCAGAATTTTTCTTTTTACTTTATCATCGGAATAAAAGGAAATCATCTGCTCAACTGCTTGTTCGATTTCATCTCTTAATCCGTAGGCTTTTACGATATCTTCACTGTACCCTTTTAATGCCGCAAAATAGATTCGGGGGGGAATCACCACTTTTCCGTTTTGCGCATCAGAACTCATGTTGTACATCTTATGGGATTGATGTGAAAAATTGACCTTGAAAGGTAGCAGCCCTTTCAAGTGGACAAGACTATTCAACCCTATAAAACAATAGCTCCTAGAAATATCATACCATCCCTCAGTAACCAAAATTTCTAGATGCTCTTGATTCAATTCCTCAAATGAATTGATGCCACGTTTGATTAGTTGGGCAATATCCTTTCGAAGAGAGTTTTTTTTATTATTTATTGAAGCCAGTTCTATATGTTTAACAGAAAACCACATATCCGCTAATGCTACGCACTTCATTTGATTAAGCATGTGACGCTCTTTTTGATGAAGTACAATGACATTTTCTTCTTGCTCTGGCTCAATGTTAAAAATCAAGTTCGTGACCCCACTCCCTTTGTAGTCAGAATTTCTAAACGCCCATATATCCTCGCCAAACAAGATGGTCTTTTTTTGATCTTGATAGACCACCATTTTGTCTAACTCTTCCCAATCGCCTCGCAGTAGCGCAGGGAGAAGTTCCTGTTGCAAATAGTCGCCTCTATCACCAATTAAACGCATGGTATCTAAGGTTGAATCCATATCTTGTGAGTTTTCAAAAGACAGCATAGATATAGCCCTTATAAAAATTGGGTAATGGAAGATAACGAGTCGAAAAGTGGATAACGCCCTTTTTCTTCAAGCAAATCCTCAGCTTGTTCAACGGTCTCTAATGGGAGGCCGTCAAGGTTAGCTTGAAAGCGATTTATCTTTAATTGAATTACCGAAGCGCGTTCTGGGTATTGGTCAATGGCTTCACTTAACGCATCGAGAAAGCTCAATAGTTTATAAATAGCGTAGGGGTCATCAACGAGTTTGGCGCTTTTGCAAAAGACGCAAAGATCGTATTGATAGCAGGTAATATCTTGACCCTCTTCAATAATCCCTTTTTTTTCTGCGAACTTGCGTGCTGCATAATGCCAATCTTTCTCTGACAGCAAATCAATTTCCCCGCCGCAGCTAATGCCATTGGGGTTTGTAGGAGCATTACGTTGTTTCCAAACATCGTATTCTAAGACGGGAATTTCCAATTCTTTCTTAACCGATTCTATAGCTTCACTGCGGCTCTTGCCCTGGGCTATGTAGACTAACCCCATCATCCCTTGTGACATTTGCTTGTTGTTTGAGACAGGGTGGCCGTTGGGGTAATGTCTTTCAGTTGTTTCAATATTGTGCTGCAAAATTTTTCGGGCTGTCCACCCTTTTTCTTCAGCTTTATACTCTAAGTTAGAATGAGTAGTGCGAATCCTACTGGCGGTAATATTTATAAAGTAATCACCGCGACCAATGCCACACAATTTTAACAGAACTTCGCGAATCGGAACCTCACCTTCTGACCACTGATAAGTAACATATTTACCACCCAGCGGTAGTAAGAATGGATGCTTGGTTGTTGAACTCCCCCCACCAAAACCATAATTTTTTCTGGGTAAAGGGTTTCTGCTCGCAGCATAACGCTCAACCAATTGAAGAAAAGGTTTGTATTTAGCTGCAACAATAAACTCACCTTTAGAGCCATCAGCATATTTGAAAGAAACTGTCATCGCTCCATCGGAATCTTTCTCTGAATAATTAAGCGGTATAAGCGCGTTCCGCAATGAAACATCAGTCATACATGAAAGAGCAGCGTAAGCAATAGGCATTGCTCTTATTGTTACAACTTGCTTTTTAAGAACGGTGACTTTTGCTTCCATCGTGTATACACCATCATCTCGTTTAATCTTGTTAAACGTGGTCATCTTTTGATCTTTAACAATGTCGGCGTAGGTTTTTACTAGATGGTCGGTCAACTCAGCTCTGCTATCAGAAAGCAAATTTAGGTTCTTTGATAATTGGAATGAAGCTCCAGACACATCAACCTTGCCTTTATCACCTTCGCTATTGAGGAAATATATCAGAGTGTCATAAGGGTCTTCGCTGTAGGTTTTCGAGAGGAGTTCGAGTGCTCGAAGAAAGGTAATTCCGTCAGTTTCTCCAACAGTGTCGCGCTTATTGATGTCAGCGACAATAAACCCAGCTTCCTCATCTTTGGCTTCGGGGTGGGAGCTTTCTTCTAAGCCTGAAAATAACGCTTTTACGTCCTTTGATGCACGACCTTTGTAAGCGCGAACTTGAGCAACTTTTGATGTCCGACCATCTTTATTTGACGTAACCATTTTAATGGGGTGGCGAACCTGTCTAATCACTGTGTCGTTAAATGCAGTGTAATAGGCAAACAAAGTGTAAGCTGCCGACATGCATTGATTAAAAGGACTCGCTAAGCCTTCTGAAGCTGAACCATTTTTTCTCCCAAGTGTAATCGTGATGTCACGATTATCTATTCTTTCAACCACAATGTTTTCTAGGTATTGAGGTGGGGGCGATTCGGGGTTTTCTTCTTTAAACGCAATAAGTTGAGTTACCAAAGAGAAAAAGAGAAGCTGAGTGCGTCTAACTAGTGCATACCATTCGCTTGATGTATAAGGTAGTGTAGCAAAATCTGTTATCTCACCAGTAAAGCTCTTAAGCGTGGCTTGCATGTCTGACACATCAAAATCAAGCACTGGAAGCATCGAGTCGAGATTCATCTTTTTTTGAAGAGCTGAGGATTCCAACAAACCAAACTCTTCACCATTATGATACTGAAATTGGTATTTTTTAGGCTCACTAGCAATGTCAACTAAGCGCCGTAACTCACCTGAGTTACCAGCGTAATAAAGATATCCAGCCTGACTAAAAGGGTCGAACTTCTTAATGTCGCAAAATGCAATGTAAGTCTTTAAGGCGCTTAATTTAACTACTAGAGACCATGCATTGGTTTCATTTTTCTTCTCTTGATCAACCCATCTTTTTAGCTTTTGCATTCTTTCCAGTCGAGAGGGTTTAGCTAATGGTTTTTTGGGATCACACTGTTCATGACACCAATAAATAAAATTGTGTCTTGTGCTGTTTAGCACCCCTTCTGGCCGTATATCAACGATCAAATCTAATGAAGTAACATTTTTCTTAGTAATCGGCGGAGCGGGTGATTTATTTTGATTTCTCGATGCTGCTAATCGACTTTTTGCCATATCATCACCTCAGCGATTGTTGTGCGAATTGATTTTTACGCTGAGCGAATTCCAACCATGTTTTATTGTCATTCATGTAGTTAACGTATTTTTGAGTGGTAGAGGTGCTTTCATGCCCCATCAAATCAGCCAGCTCCTGTAACAAAGCCTCGAAGGGCTTACCTGTTTCCATATGTTTGCTGTACAGCCAGTCGGTTGCGAAAGTGGCTCGTAAGTCATGAGGGGCAAAATAAATATCAAGCCCACAGTGTGTCAAATCATTGCGGATAGTTTCCACATACTTTTGAATGGTGTTTGGAGCGTAGATATTGCCATTCGATTTAACGAATAAGTGGTTATGGCGAAGTAATCCTTTTTCAATAGCCTTCTTCCTCGCCTTACTTAACTTGTACTCGTACAACAGATCCATGACACTGGCTGGGATTTCAATTGTTCTGTTTTTTTTGAACTTGGTTAAGCAACCGTTAATATTCTCACCAATTTGCACCTTAACTACTTTAGCTTTTGGCTTGTCCACGACAGAGGCAGGAAATGTTATTAATTCCTCCAATCTCAATCCCGTTTCAGTTTTTAAGTACACCATTAGGGCTTTAGTGTCAGATGAATTTTCAATATCAAGGTGTTTATAAAGCTCTTGTTTTTCATCTTCACGAAGTGGGTTAAGCTCTCGAATATCAGCATCTTGAGGTTTTTTTATGTTCTTAAATGGTCTAGTGAGACCTGTGGTGTATACAATAATTTCCTTACTGTGACTGCGATTGAGATGTGAGAGCATTTCATGTTGTGCTCTGTTTCCTTTGTTGCTTATGCGAACAGTCTTTGCCTTAAACTCAAATGGTCGAAAGGTTTTGCTGATTGAAATGATCCGCTGGCGATGAAGGAAGATGAAGTAATTGACAACTTTCAAAACATAGTTAGAGGCTGTACTTGGAGAACCACCGACTTTTCCAGTTTCATCCTTGGTATAAAGGTTTTCCAATAAATAGTCTCGATATCTCACGATTGGACTTTCCTCTACCTTCTCGGTGCAGTCATATATTGTTAACGGAGGTTTTTCATCAACCAGAAGGCCAGTCCTTGGGTGTGTATGTTCGGGGATTTCCGTGCTCAACCACCGATAGAAGCTCAATAACGCAACTGCATGGGATTGAATCGTCTTATCGGAGGATATATCTGGATCTGCCAACAAAGAGTGAAGATATAGATTCACTGGCACCACATTGATACCATCGGGGTCTATTAAAATTGGAAGTTTATGAGCAAATGGTTTTGAGTTGTCCCTAACGTCATGGATGATCTCGCCACTGTCAGGGTGTGGCCTACTTATAAATGAGGGATATTTCTCCGTACTAATCCACATAAGACAATAGTCAAAGCCGAAGTCATCTGGAAACGACCTATTTTGTTCAATCACATTAACACCTAAATCATCCGTTATTCACACTGCTAAGCCTTCCCCCAGGGGGTTACGCGTTCATACATCTACTTTTTCAAGATATTTCTTAACCAATAGTAAAAATTGTAACCACCCCTCATCTCGACGTCTAATTTATACAACCTGAAACATTACAACATGTGATGTCTAAAGTATTTCCCAACTGTAAGCGCATAGTTGGACGAAAAGGCCAAAATGCCATGACGCAGCATTTCAGATTTGATCTGAAAGACGGGTACACCCATTTTTATACCGAGTAACTTAGCTTCACGCGAGCGTGCAACCACGCAGCCGTCATTGTTGGACAGCACCACAACCGGTGTATCTTTTAAATCAGGACGAAACAGCTTCTCACAACTGGCGTAAAAATTGTTGCAGTCCACCAAGGCAAACACAGGCATGGGATAGTCACGACTTACGGCGCATGTTTCGCACCACATTGGTGACCACACCAAATATCTCCAACTCTGTTCCTTCAGGAATATGAATGGGCTCATACGCCTGGTTTCTTGGGATCAGCATGACGCACGGCCTTAGTTGAAGCTCCTTTACCGTGAGTTCTCCATGGATTCCCGCTATGACAATGTCACCGTGTTCTGCTTGGACAGAGCGATCAACCACCAAAATATCATCTGGGTGAATCCCGGCATCAATCATTGAATCACCTTCAACACGCACAAAGAACGTTGCAGCCGGTCGCTTGATGCACAGCTCGTTGAGGTCGAGCATTTGCTCAACATAATCCTGCGCTGGTGAGGGAAAACCAGCAGAAACACGTTCCATGAACAATGGAATACGAAGGCGCTTTGCTTTGATGAAGGCAAGTGCGCCGCTACGGCCTATCAGCGAGACACTCATGACGAACCTCGAAAAATCATAATTAATACTGTTTGTTTATACAGTATCTAATGCTATGCTGATTTCTACAAGTAGAATTGTAGGTAAAACTGGTGTTGTTCGAGTAAGACGTTGTGTCGTGGGTGATTTCTTTTTTGTGTTGAAAAGCTTGATGTGGGGATAGCTCGCCCTCGTCAAAGCCTGCAAGGCTTGGACATTACTGCTTCTGCCTACTGCTCTTGTTTCTGTTACTGATCCTGTTACTGCTACTGGTTAACGCATGGGTCAAGTAACCGTCAGACAAGGCTTGTTGAACCCTTTGCAAAGGGTTTAAAAACAGTTAGTAAAATTCTGCTTCGTATTGAATTTACTGGCTTAAAGCGAAGTTAGGAGCACCATTAAAATGCTCAGTCGAACTCAGTTCAAGCCTTTTGCAACCGTTTGAAAAGGGGTTGGCTAAGCCATACGTAAAGGGTATCGGTAAGGGTTACCTAAAGGGTTTAGCTAAGGCTTTCTGAAAGGCTTAGCCAAAGCCTTCATACATGGGTTCACCCAGTAGAAAGATTAAAAAAACGCTTAGGTATCCAAGGTGCATTTAGAAAAACCTGTGGCACAGTGAAATCACCTAAAGCGAACAATAGAAGTGAAGAGGAACCATCAATGACAAGAGCCCCTGCGCCATTTCCGCTAGAGCGCCTCGCGGATATCCCAGAAAGGCCAGAAGATTTTAGATTGCTGGAGCGCATTCCATTAACGCGTGAACCGCAGTCCTGGCCACTTGAACTTTCGCCTATGGTCGGTGATGAACAGCCAATGGTGCTGCTCGATACAGAGACAACTGGACTGTCTGCCGATGATGAGTCCATTATTGAGCTTGGTATGGTAAAGGTGCTTTACAGCCCCTCTGCTCAGCGGATTGTGTCGATTGTTGATGTGATCAGCTTGTATGAAGATCCCAGCAAGCCAATCCCCGAGCTGATTACCGAGTTAACCGGTATCACTGATGAGATGGTGCAAGGCCAGCACATTGATGATTCACTGGTAGCGAGTTGGTTATCCGATGATCCGCTGGTGGTTGCACACAATGCACAGTTTGATCGTCCTTTCTTTGAAAAGCGGTTTGCTGCATTAGGACATCTATCTTGGGTCTGTTCAGCCAGTGGCATAGATTGGAAGGCGCTGGGTTTTGAAAGTCGAAAACTTGAGTACCTGCTGCTTCGCTTAGGTTGGTTCTATGAAGGACACCGAGCTGCAACCGATTGTTTGGCGATGGCCTGGTTGTTTCATTTGTTGCCCGAGTCCGTTGCAAACTTGTTGTCTGAAGCAGACAGGCGAACTGTATTAGTTCGTGCGTTTGGTGCGCCGTTTGACGTAAAGGACTATTTAAAAGAGCGCGGTTACCGCTGGCATGACGGTGTTAAAGGTGCCAACAAACATTGGTGGCGCGAAATCAGCGAAGACGAGTTGCCGCAGGAACAAACTTACCTGGATGATTTGTACCATCGTGGCTCAGAACATGCCCACTATGACTACAAAGATGCTCGCAATCGATTTAAAGCTTTGTAGCTCTCTACAAGGTAAGCCTTGCATATTTGAAAACCTCTGGAAAATGGAAAGTGAACTTACGTTATACCCAAACTACTTGGTGTTGCAGCTAGGCGGCAAGTAAGTGAGTCCCCATGAGCATAGATCTTCTATGTGATTGGGGTGAGCGAATGCAGGTAACACCGCTGCGGCTGCAAGTAGGAAGGGTATATAACCAACAAGAGGAATCTTTCCATGTACCAAGACACCTACATTGAATACTGGGGCGAAATCTTCGTCTCTGCCCGCATCATTGAATTTGGCATCACGTTCGAGCGCTTTCTAAAAGATCCATGGAAGCATTTGATGTCCTGTGGCCAAGAATCTGCACCGGACGCGATTGCTGAAGGGATGCTGCCATTGCTACCAGCCCAGGCAGAAGTTGCCAGGCGTGTTCGAGAGAGTGAGCAACGAGCCCTGATCTCTACAGAGTCGGACAAAGGGGTATCGCATCGCGGTAACATCGTGGTGCCACTGGTTCGGGTAGCGCATTGATAGCGGCTATCAGCAATGGCATGAAACAAGGCCTTCACGCTCATGACTCAGCGGCAATTGTAATCCAGATCAAAAAGTTGCCGCTTAGTCTTCCCTACAAAATAATTTGTGATAGGATGATACCTAATAAAATTAATTAGGTTGAAGCCTATTCAGTGTTTTATGGCCATCTGTTCAGCTTCAACCGGTAGAGATTGATTAGCCATTGCGGATGAATAGCAGCTTTATGCCATGCCGTTCAATGTGATTACGTGATGTCTGACCGAACTTTATAAACAGAGTTTTAAGAATCTGGTTGAATTGGATAAACAAGACGCATGACAAATGATGGTCTGAAAAAAACGGTAGTGGCGAGTTCACTCGCTAAAGAAAGTGCGAAAGGAAAGCCAGATAGGCTTTCGCAGATAGCGCAGTTGCCACAAGCAACCAGGGATCGCATTGCCCACATTGATTTCACCTTATTGTTTAAGGGAGAAGCGGTACGGGCGGACTTAGTCGATCGCTTCAGTATAGCTGCCGCACAAGCAACGAAAGACTTCACCATGTACAGAGAGCTTGCGCCAGGCAATATTGAGTATGACCAAAAGCTCAAGTTGCACAAGCGTGGTGAAGCATTTGAACCCCTGTTCGACTACGACGTTGTGAGAACTCTGGCAACCATTAGCCAAGGCTACGGCGATGGCTTCACTGGAAAGGTAAAACCACCTCTGGCTTGTGAAGCGCCTTATCACCTTAACAAGCCGAGTTTATCGATAGTAGCGAAAGTCACCGAGGCCATCCACAAAGGCAAAGCCTTGAGTATCACCTATGTGTCGTTATCGAGCGGTGAAACAACGCGTGAAATTGTACCGCATACGCTGGTGGACAATGGCCTGCGTTGGCATGTTCGTGGTTTTGACCGCAAGCATGGTGAGTTCCGTGACTTTGTATTGACCCGCATTAAAGCTGCGGTTGTGCTTGAAGATTCAACCTTGTCGCCTTCTGTTATCAAAGAAAGTGAGCTCGAAACCCAAGATCGACAGTGGAACCGATTCGTAGAGCTTGAGTTAGTGCCGCATCCACGTATTGAGCACAGCGAAGCGATAGAGCTGGACTATGGCATGACGGGTGGCGTTCTAAAGGTTGAGATTAGAGCAGCAACCGCTGGCTATTTGCTACGCCAATGGCATGTGGATTGTTCTACGGAACACTCATTAATGGGCTTTGAGTATCAGCTTTGGTTGCGTAACAGCCAGGCTCTTTATGGTGTCACAAACTTAAGTATTGCGCCGGGTAGAACAAGTTAATCGAACGATGTAGCGACCATTGAGACGTTACATAAAGAACAGAATTTTAAATTTATAGTGAAGCCGTTGCAGCAACCTAGTGGGATGCAACCAACACTGAACAGGAAAAGAAAATGGATCATAGTGTACATAACAAGCTCATCTCATTTATTTGGAACATTGCCGACGACTGTTTACGTGATGTGTACGTTCGCGGTAAGTACCGCGATGTGATTTTACCTATGGTGGTATTACGACGTTTAGATACGTTACTAGAACCTACCAAAGAAGCCGTGCTTGAAGAGGTAAAGTTCCAAAAAGAAGAGATGCAAGCCACGGAGCTTGATGATGAACCATTAAAAGCGGCCAGTGGTTATGTTTTTTACAATACATCTAAATGGACGCTGAAATCCCTGTTCAACACCGCAACGAATAACCAACAGATATTACTCGCCAACTTTGAAGAGTACCTGCTTGGCTTTAGCGATAACGTTAAAGAAATCATTGAATGCTTTAATCTCAAATCGCAAATTCGTCACATGGCCTCCAAGCAAGTCCTTCTTGATGTCGTCGAAAAGTTTGTTTCCCCTTACATCAACCTAACTCATGAAACGGTCGAAGACCCAGATGGCAACAAGATGCCAGCCCTTACTAACCTGGGTATGGGTTACGTGTTCGAGGAGTTGATCCGCAAGTTCAACGAAGAAAACAACGAAGAAGCAGGTGAACACTTTACACCACGTGAAGTGATTGAATTGATGACGCACCTGGTGTTCGACCCAGTGAAAGACCAGTTGCCGCTTACCATGACAGTGTATGACCCTGCGTGTGGTAGCGGTGGTATGTTGACTGAATCTCAAAACTTCATTGAAGAGAAATACCCGAACGACAGCCGTGATGTTTACCTTTACGGCAAAGAGATCAACGACGAAACCTACGCGATTTGTAAATCGGACATGATGATCAAAGGTAACAACCCTGAGAACATCAAAGTAGGCTCAACCTTGTCTACCGATGAGTTCGCGGCTTCACGCTTTGACTTTATGTTGTCTAACCCGCCATATGGTAAGAGTTGGGCGTCTGAACAGAAGCACATTAAAGACGGCAGTGATGTGATTGACCCTCGTTTTAAGGTTAGCCTGAAAGACTATTGGGGAAATCTCGAAGTGGTAGATGCCACGCCACGTTCAAGTGATGGCCAGCTGCTCTTCTTAATGGAAATGGTCAACAAGATGAAAGATCCGAGTGTAAGCCCATTAGGCAGCCGGATTGCTTCTGTTCATAACGGCTCATCGCTCTTTACCGGTGATGCGGGCGGTGGCGAAAGTAACATTCGTCGCTTCATCATTGAAAACGACATGCTAGATGCCATCGTTCAGTTACCTAATAACCTGTTCTACAACACCGGCATTACCACTTACATTTGGGTGTTGAACAACAATAAACCTGAGGCACGTAAAGGTAAGGTGCAACTGATTGATGCCAGCTTGCTATACCGTAAGTTGCGTAAGAACTTAGGTAACAAAAACTGCGAATTTGCACCTGAGCACATTACGGAAATTACCGATACTTACCTGGCGTGTATGGATGTTGAAAGAGCACTTGATGCAAACAATGATCCGATCGGCATCGCCAGCAAGGTGTTTAGCAATGACGATTTTGGCTACTACAAAGTCACTATCGAGCGCCCAGATCGCCGCAGAGCCAAGTTCACTCAAGACGCAATAGCCCCACTGCGTTTTGATAAGCAGCTCAGTGAAGTGATGGAGCACGTTTACGCAGAGCACGGCGAACGTGTTTACGAAAAAACTGGCTACGGGTCTGATCAGAAAAAGAGCTTCTTAAAATCCATTGAGAAGGACATTCTTTCTTGGTGTGAAGATAACGACATCAGTCTCAATGCAAAGGCTAAGGCAAAACTGCTCGATGTGAAACATTGGCTGGCGCTAAAAGCATTGCTTGAAACGGCACAAACGCTGATGGCTGATATCGGTAGCAATGAATTTGATGACTTCAATAGCTTTAAAACCCAAGTTGATAAATCACTAAAAGCCCACGCCATTAAGCTTTCAGCACCTGAGAAAAATGCCATCCTAAACGCGGTGAGCTGGTATGACGAAACCGCCAAGAAAGTGGTTAAAAAGGTAGTTAAATTAACGGGTGATAAATTAGACGACCTCCTGGAGCGCTACGAGTGTGAAGTCGCTGACCTGCCAGATTTTGGTTATTACCCCGTTCCTAGAGAAGAAGGCGGTAAAAAGGGCGAGTTCATCACTTACGAAACCAACTCAGACCTGCGAGACACAGAATCTGTCCCGCTGAAGCAAAGCATTTACCAGTACTTCCTAGACGAAGTGAAGCCACATGTTGATGAAGCGTGGATAAACCTGGATACGGTGAAAATTGGTTATGAAATCAGCTTCAATAAGTATTTCTACCGTCATAAACCGCTGCGTAGTTTAGAAGAGGTGGCAACCGACATCATCAACCTGGAACAAAAAGCCGAAGGTCTTATTGCGCAGATATTGGGTGTGAACGTGGCGGAAGTTCAGGGAGAAGCGTAATGGAACGTTTAGCATTGATGCCGAAATATGACGATTATGTAGATTCTGGGGTTGAATGGTTGGGACGAGTACCAGCCTCTTGGGAATTAACACGATTAGGCACTCGCTTTAATGAGCGTAGATCTAAAGTTTCAGACATAGACTACCCTGCACTCTCCGTAACAAAAAAAGGCGTTCTACCTCAATTGGATAATGCGGCCAAAACAAAAGATGGCGATAACAGGAAGCTAGTAAAAGAGGGTGACTTTGTTATAAATAGCCGCTCTGATCGGAAGGGTTCTAGTGGAGTATCTGACAGAGATGGATCAGTATCGCTTATAAATATAGTACTTAAACCAAAAGGGATTCATCCAAAGTTTTCAGAGCACCTTTTGAAAAGTCATGCATTTATTGAGGAATACTATCGTGTTGGACGTGGAATTGTCGCAGATTTGTGGACTACTCGATACGATGAAATGCGGACGATTACTATATCTGTTCCTTCACTAGAAGAACAAACCCGTATCGCCAACTTTCTAGACAAGAAAACCGCTCAAATCGACGACGCGATTGCTATCAAAGAGCAGCAAATTAACCTGCTCAAAGAGCGTAAGCAGATCATCATCCAACAGGCGGTGACCCAAGGGCTTGATCCCAATGTGCCAATGAAAGACTCCGGTGTGGATTGGATTGGGGAGATACCGGAGCATTGGGAAATCAAGCCTCTAAAACACATACTAAAACTGAAAAATTTAAAGATAGAAGCAGGTAAAAGCAATTTAGAATATTTGGGGATGGAGTGTGTTAACTCCTTTGATGGAACAAAGAATGAAATAAAATCTGAAGCCGACGGCCTGTCAACATTTTTTCAAGTTGGGGATATTTTATTCGGTAAATTACGCCCTTACTTGGCAAAAGTTTATGTCGCTGATTTTGAAGGGGTTTGTTCCACAGAGTTTTTAGTGTACGAAGTGAAGAGAGGTAGTAATGCCTTCTTCTCAAAACTAATGCTGTCGAATGGGTTTATTAGTGTGGTTGATGCATCAACTTATGGGTCAAAAATGCCAAGAGCAAGTTCCGATTTTATCGGAAATTTAAATATAGTTAATCCACCATTTGAAGAACAAATTAAAATTTCTTCATTTATCGACAAGCAAAACGAACTTTTTGATATGAATATTTCTCTACAGAAAGCTCAAATCGAAAAACTCAAAGAATACAAAACCACCCTGATCAACAGCGCCGTGACAGGAAAAATAAAAATCACCCCGGAAATGGTTGAGCAATAGGACGCGCATATGTTCACGGTAAATCATCAGACCAATAGGATTAGTCCGGTTAAGACGAAGAGATTCAGTGAGTTGGGCTTTACTGAGCGCAAGCATCTTCAGGAGTGGTTGGCACACGAACCTTCCGCACTCGGTGAAGAGTTGTTGATTATTCAAAAAGAGTTCGATGGCTTTGATGACACCCGTGAACGCTTAGATTTACTGGCACTGGATAAAGATGGCAACTTGGTCATTATTGAAAACAAGCTGGACGACAGTGGCCGCGATGTGGTGTGGCAGGCGCTTAAATATGCCTCTTACTGTGCAAGTTTAACCAAAGCGCAAATCGTTGACATTTACCAACAGTACTTAGACCGCTATGAGCCCGTAACCCGAGAGGTTGACCTGTTAAATGCCCCTGCAAGTGCTTCGGCGAGAATATGTGAATTTTTGGATGCGCCCGATCTGGATGAGTTAAAGCTCAACCTGGGTAACAGCCAGCGTATTATGTTAGTTGCGGCGAACTTTCGCAAAGAAGTGACCAGCACCGCGCTGTGGTTATTGGGTCAAGGCATTAGCATTGCCTGCTTCAAAATCACGCCTTATTCACTGGGTGAACAGCTACTGATTAATATTGACCAGATCATCCCAACGCCAGAAGCGAAAGAGTTGATGATCGGCATTAATGCCAAGGAAGCGGAAGAAAAAACCACCGAAGTGGTACTAAAAAACCGCCATACGGTGCGGCGCGAATACTGGGAGCGTGCCTTAGAGGCGTTTCAGAAAAGCGCTTGCCAACTCTATAACAACATTAGCCCAAGCAAAGATCATTGGTTATCAGCAGGCTCAGGGTTAAGTGGGTGTCCGTATAACCTGATATTTCTGCAAAAAGAGCTTCGAGTAGAGCTTTGGATCAGCCGTGGGGTTACCGAAGAGAATAAATACCTTTTTGACTTGTTGAGTCAGTCCAAACAGGACATTGAACATACTTTTGGTGCAGAACTTGAGTGGATGAGGCTGGATGAGAAGAAATCTTGCCGTATTCAGTTTTCGACCAAAGCTGATGGGTTTAATAAAGATACGTGGCCCCAAGCGGTTGCGTGGCACTTAGAGCAGATGACAAAGTTAGAAAAAGCCTTAAAAGGACCGCTGCAAAAAGCGGCTGAGGCAATGAAACAGAAGAATTTTGATTAAGGGAACTTACAATTATGGTCAGTCAAACCAATGAACAAGCATTAGAGTCGGCCATTGAGAAATGTCTGGCTGGGATCAGTACTGAAGAGCTCAAAGAGGGGCTGAGTCAGCAGTCACTGGGTGCTGGATACTTCATTGGTGCTGCTAGTGACTTTAATATGCAATATGCCATTGATGAACGTTTTTTCTGGCAATTTCTGCAAAAGACACAAGAAGAAGAGTTGGCCAAACTGCAAAAGAACAACTCCTCAGATTGGCAGCGTAAGTTACTCGAACGATTTGACCGACTGATTAAGAAGCATGGCATTCTGCATTTACTTAAGAAAGGGCTAAGCGTAGACGATGCTCATTTCAATTTGCTCTATCCAGCCCCTTTGGCAAGCAGTAGTGAGAAGGTAAAGCAAAACTTTGCAGACAACGTGTTTAGTTGTACTCGCCAAGTGCGCTATTCCATGGCAAATCCCCTACAAGAAATCGACATGGTATTGTTTATCAACGGAATACCATTGATAACGCTGGAGTTGAAGAACGCATGGACGGGGCAAACAGCACGTTATCACGGCCAAAAGCAGTATCGGGATGATCGAGATGCAGCGCAAGCCTTGCTGACCTTTGGCCGCTGCCTAGTGCATATGGCGGTCGATACCGACGAAGTGTATATGACCACCAAGTTATCAGGTGGCAGTACCTTCTTCTTGCCGTTCAATAAAGGTCACAATCTTGGACAAGGCAATCCGCCGAACCCAACTGGCCATAAAACGGCATACCTATGGCAAGAAGTATTCACCAAAGAAAGCTTGGCGAATATTATTCAGCATTTTGTGCGTCTGGATGGGTCAAGCAAAGATCCATTACCAAAGCGAACTCTGTTCTTTCCTCGATACCACCAATTAGATGTGGTGAGAAAATTGGTGGACCATGCCGCCCAGTACGGTGTCGGTCAGACTTACTTAATTCAACACTCTGCCGGTTCAGGTAAGTCTAATTCTATTACCTGGGCTGCTTATCAGTTAATTGAAACCTATCCTGCTTCGTCTGATGTGGCAGGCGGAAAAAGCTTGGAGCAGCCGTTATTTGACTCTGTAATTGTGGTTACCGATAGACGCCTATTGGACAAGCAGCTGCGGGATAACATTAAAGAGTTTTCTGAAGTAAAGAACATTATTGCCCCGGCGAACAAGTCTTCTGAGCTTAAGCAGGCGCTCGAAAATGGCAAAAAGATCATCATAACGACGATTCAGAAATTCCCGTTCATTATTGATGGTATCGCCGATCTTAGTGACAAGCGCTTTGCGGTGATTATTGATGAAGCACACAGCTCACAGTCTGGTTCGGCGCATGACAATATGAACCGAGCGATGGGCAAGTCTGAAATCGAAGAGGCAGAAGATGCTCAGGATAAAATCCTTCAGGCGATGAAATCGCGCAAGATGCGCGGGAATGCATCGTACTTGGCATTTACCGCTACACCAAAAAACAGCACTTTGGAGAAATTTGGTCAGCGCCAAGAAGATGGCTCTTTCAAGCCGTTTCACTTGTATTCGATGAAACAAGCCATTGAAGAAGGTTTCATCTTGGATGTGCTCGCAAATTATACGACGTACAAAAGTTATTATGAGATTGAGAAATCAATCGCTGATAACCCTGAGTTTGATACCAAAAAGGCGCAGAAAAAACTCAGAGCTTATGTAGAGCGAAGCCAGCAAACGATTGATACCAAGGCAGAGATTATGCTGGAGCATTTTGTTCCACATGTCGTGAATGCGAAAAAGCTCAAGGGTAAAGGTAAAGGAATGGTGGTCACTCAAAATATTGAGACGGCCATTCGATACTACAAAGCGATAAGGCGAATACTTGAGGAGCAAGGGAACCCCTTTAAAGTTGCCATTGCTTTCTCAGGAACCAAAGAAGTTGATGGTATTGAATATACCGAAGCAGATATTAATGGTTTTGCCGAGTCAGATACCAAAGATATGTTTGATACCGATGAGTATCGACTTTTAGTGGTTGCTAACAAGTATCTGACTGGCTTTGACCAGCCTAAGCTTTGCGCCATGTATGTGGATAAGAAGCTCGCCAGTGTCTTGTGTGTACAGACATTATCTCGTCTCAATCGAAGTGCGCCTAAATGGGGTAAAAAAACAGAAGACCTGTTTGTTTTGGACTTTTTCAACTCGGTTGAAGATATTCAGTCAGCATTCGATCCTTTCTACACAGCAACGTCATTGTCCCAAGCTACAGATATAAACGTGCTGCACGAGTTGAAAGATGAAATGGACGATGTCGGTGTGTACGAATGGTATGAAGTTGAAGACTTTGTTACGCGTTATTTCAAGAATGAAGACGCCCAGACACTCAGTCCAATCATTGATGTTGCAGCAGCACGGTTTGACCATGAGCTGGAGCTTGAAGCTGAAGCTAAAGTGGACTTTAAGATTAAAGCCAAGCAGTTCGTGAAAATCTATGGGCAGATGGCGTCTATCATGCCTTATGAAATGGTCAGCTGGGAAAAACTGTTTTGGTTCCTGAAGTTTTTAATACCGAAATTGAAAGTGGAAGATCCCGATGCTGATGCTATTGATGAGCTTCTCGATTCTGTCGATCTGAGTTCATACGGTTTGCAACGTGTGAAGCTTAACCACAGCATTAAACTTAGTGACCAAGAAGCGGAGCTTGATCCTCAAAATCCGAACCCACGTGGGGCGCATGGCGGTGAAAAAGAAACTGACCCGCTGGATGAAATCATTCGCACATTTAATGAACGATGGTTCCAAGGCTGGAGTGCCACACCTGAAGAGCAAAAGGTTAAGTTCGTGAACATCGCTGAGAGTATCCGCAATCACCCAGATTTTGAATCTAAATACAAAAACAACCCAGATCCTCATAATCGAGATTTGGCCTTCGAAAAAATGCTCAAGGAAATTATGCTGCAACGCCGTAAAGATGAACTTGAGCTCTACAAGTTGTTCGCAGGAGATTCAGCATTTAAAGCCTCGTGGACGCAAAGTATGCAACGAATGGTAGGTATGTAGGTAGGTAGAAAGGAGTGATGGTTTGCTGAAGGCAGTCTCAGAGTTATTAGATGGGTCACCAGGCCTGAAAGGACGTCAAATTGCCAAGGAGCTAGGGCTGGATAAGTCCCAAGTGAACTCGTTTCTTCACAAAAACCAGGATACGTTTGTGAAAAACTCAAATCATGAATGGTGCTTGATACGGGCTCAGCATGTGGAAATTGATTTCGGTACAGGTTGGATTGATGAGAAAGCCTTTGAGAGTGCTATCGGTAAGCTTGCGTATCAAAAAGATGCAAACAAGATAACATTTAGATTCGGCATCGATTGTAAGTTTTTGCTGATAGCATTGGCCCGTTTTCTTGCTCTCGCGAATCAGCTTACTGCTAATGGGAAGGATGTGGTGATGGATACTACAGCATGTCCTAATACTCACAGTTTTTTCAGCAGAAATGGCTTCTTTGATTATCTTAATCAAAGTGTCACTTGTCTTCCTGAAAGGCCCGTTTTGTCAGCTGCTAAAACTTATCGGGATAATAGCGATACCTTGGTCGAACTAGGCGAAATTGCACAGCCAATCCAAAACAAGGAGCTTGTAATTCGTTTGGGCGACAGGTTTGTAGAGCATTCTTCAGCTAGCTATTTCTTAGCGGCTAAGACTGTTTTTTCAGAGCTTGTAGGCAACGTTACTGATCACAGTGAATCCAAAATACCTGGACTAGCAGGTCTGCAAGTGTATCGACCGTATAATAAACCAAAGCATATTCAAACAGTCATATCCGACTCTGGTTTAGGTATTGCCGCTACTTTGAGAACAACGTTACAAAGTGAACATCCGAAGTTGTACGCACAGTTTTCAGCGGAAACTGTTGAGAATGACATTGCGCTCGTTCAAAAAGCATTTACATCTGGTGAGGTTAGTCGCTTTGGTAAAGGCCGGGGGTTAGGCTTCAAGAGTAGTCGAGAGCACGCTAGTAAAGAGAAAGTTATCATTGTTATTAGGCAGCTCACTTTCTCATTGGCTTTGGAATACTCGAAGGGTCAACTCATCAATGTTTCTGAAGATCGAGGGTTGTTCCCTATCACAGGAACCCATATCTGTTTTGACTTCTATGTTGACAATTTCTGATAAATAGTGTCAACTTAAGCAGATGAAACAGTTAACTCATAAAATTCTTCTTTCAGAAGTCGTAGGTTCTGACCATGCCTTTGGTAACGATGAAGGTAGTGAAGCCTATGTGAAGATTAAAAAGATCGTTGATGGTCACCCATCATGCGATATTTTTGCTATCAGCTTGGAAGGCATTCGATTCACTGATGCTTCATTTCCTCGTGAAAGTGTAATCTCGTTGGCTAAAGCATTGAAAGGAGAAAAAGGTTTTTACCTTTCTAATGTACCGAGTCGTGACCTTCTGGATAATTGGTCTTATGGCGCTACAGCCAAGGATCAACCTCTTCTAGTAAAGAGCGATAGCGGTTACGAAGTACTTGGTATAAAACTCAGTGCGACTGTCAAAGAGCTTCTAGATTTTGTTATTGCAAAAAAGACAGTGACTTCGTCACATGTATCTAAGCACTTTGACATTTCAGCACAGAATGCCAGTGGTCGATTGAAGAAGCTTCATGCTACAGGTCTTGTGTTAGGTCAAAAAGAAGTGGCAGAGTCAGGTGGACTGGAATTTGTCTACCGATCAATTTTGTAGTTTTTTTTGATTTTCTGGTTAATCTGCTTGCGTTAAGCAGAATTGAAGTTTATTATTTGATCAGATCCTTTGGATCTTTTTTATTAATATCTGATAAATGTGATTAAGTTAAGCAGAATAGGAGGCTTTATGGCTACAAATCCCCCATCAGGTGACGGACACAGAAACGGTGCCGTTAAAGGTAGATCTCAGACTCAGACGCCAAGCGGACATTGGGTAAAGCGAGATGCTGATACTGGTCGATTCATGGATGTAAAGACATCCGACAAAACACCTTTTAAAGGTGTCAGGAAGGAGAAATAGTTTGGCTAATGGTAAAACCCATTTGGCCGTCGGGGCTGCGGTTGGTTTAACCGTTGCCTTTGCGGACAACAAAAAACAAGCTGTCAGTCACCATCCTGTAACTGCCATTACGGTTGGCTCTCTATTTGGCAAGCTTCCAGATATTCTGGAACCCTCTTTGGGTAACCCTCACCATCGCCAGTTTTGCCACAGTCTATTGGTGTTAACTGCACTAGGTGTTGGTCTCAAACATTTGTATGAGTGGCAACCGGAAGAGGCAATTGATAAGTGTCTTCGCGGGCTGGGGCTAATCGCCGGATGTGCTTATGTAAGCCATTTGCTCTGTGATGCGACAACACCGCGCTCACTTCCGTTAATTGGCAAACTATAGGAGTTTTGAATGGTCGTTGAAGTCACGAGGCACATTAAACGCCCTGTTGAGCGAGAACTTTGGGCTCGTGCCGCTGCGCGTTGTCAGTTTAGCGGGTGTAATAAGTTGCTATACAAATCAGCGGTGACCCAGGAATCGGTCAATGTCTCTCAAAATGCTCATATTTACGCATTTTCTGAGAATGGGCCTCGTGGTTGGGGACTCTTTAAAACTAAGCCAACCAGCTTGAATGACGTCAGCAACCTCATGTTGATGTGCTATGACTGTCACAAAAAAATTGATCAGAAAGGCAGCGAGGATAGGTATCCAGCCGATCTCTTGATTAGTTGGAAAATGCAGCATGAGCAACGTATAGAAATACTCACAGGCATTGATCCTGATCGCAAATCAAATGTTGTTTTATATGGTGCCAATATTGGAACTGAAAGATCACCGATTAATTATCACGGTTGTGTTGAGGCAATGTTTCCGAATTGGTATCCGGCAACTGAAAAGCCAGTGACCCTATCCATGGTATCAGAGCTGAAGGATCACTCTGAACAATATTGGCAAGCAGAGTCGCAACACCTAACGAAGCGTTTTCAAAGTAAAATTTCATCGATTATCGAAGAGGATTCATGTAAGCATTTTTCATTGTTCGCGTTAGCTCCTCAACCATTGTTAATAAAACTTGGCGCTTTGCTCACCGACAAAATTGACGTCGAGACTTATCAGCTGCATCGAGAGCCTAAAGGCTGGTTTTGGCAAGACTGTTCAGATGATTTTGAGTACATCATCAACAGACCTCAGAATATGGAGGGAAAGCCAGCCCTGGTACTTTCTTTGAGTGACCATGTGTCGCATGAGCGAATTACTCGGGTTATAGGGCCAGATACATCGATTTGGGAAGTGACTATCAAGCAGCCTCATAATGATTTCATGCAGTCAAAGCAGCAGCTCTCCTTGTTCAGAAAGTGCATAAGAAAGCTGATTGTTGAAATCAAAAATACACACGGGGATGCGACGCCACTGCAAATTTTTCCTGTGATGCCAGTATCGTGTGCCGTCGAATTAGGACGGGCCAGAATGCCTAAGGCTGATATGCCATGGCTTATTTATGACCACGACATAAAAACACAACAATTCGTAATGGCAGTCGAGCTTCGAGGAGATCTACATGAGTAATACTAAAAGTAACGACGTTCTAAACACAATTCTGGAAAAAATTGAGCTACCAGACAGTGCTTATGAAAAGGCTGAAAAACGCTATAAGGATCTAGGTGATTGGTTACATCGCCCAGAGTCAACATGCGTGAATTTTGATCCCCACGTGTTTTCTCAAGGTTCCTTTCGTCTAGGTACGGCGATTAGGCCCGATTCAGAAGAACAGTATGACCTAGACATGGGGTGCAATCTTCGGCGTGGCCTGGATAAAACGTCTATCACTCAAAAGCAACTAAAGCACCTAGTGGGTCATGAATTAGAGCTTTATCGAAACGCCAGAGGAATTAAGGAAAAGCTAGCCGAGAAGAAACGCTGTTGGCGCTTAGAGTATGCCGATGGGCTTAGCTTTCACATGGACATAGTTCCGTGTGTGCCAGAGAGTGATACAGGAAGAGGACTGTTGAAAAAGCGGATGGTCGAAAACTCTAAGTTTGATGAAAACTTGGCTCAAAACGTGTCTCAGCTTGCAGTTTCGATTACCGACAACACAGATTCCACTTATGCAGTTGTGAATGAAAACTGGCGTATCAGCAATCCTGAAGGATATGCTCGATGGTTTGAAACGCGCATGAAGACGGCACGGTTAGTGATAAACGAACGTGAAATGCGATTTAAAGCCAGTATAGATAGTCTGCCATATTATCAATGGAAGACACCCTTACAGCAGGTTATCCAATTATTGAAGCGTCATCGTGACACTATGTTTAAAAACAATGAGGATAGTAAGCCAATATCGGTAATCATCACTACATTGGCGGCTAAATCGTATAAAGGTGAAAGTGATTTGGCTTCAGCGTTGAATACGGTGCTCTCCGAGATGGATGACCATATTTCTGCACAAGCGCCAATGATTCCGAACCCAGTCAACCCAGCCGAAGATTTTGCAGACAAGTGGTATGACGAAAAATCTGCTCAATACCGATTACAAGAAAACTTTTATAAATGGCTGTATCAAGCTAGAGCTGACTTTAGTGCTCTTTGCTCAAGTGATGATACGCAACGAATAGTAAATGCGGCGCAAAATGGTTTGGATTTGAAGCTTGATTCAAGTTCGGTAGCACGTCTATTGGGTATTCCTGCGGTGACAACAAAACCAACTTTCGCAATTCAATCATCTGATCCAAAGCCATGGTTTAAGCAATAGATGAAGCACTGGAAGGCTGTGGGCCTAGAGGCTTTTCTCTCGGCCTATCCGAACATTAGATTAGTAGATGTCCATGCAGATAAGATTGAGTTGCAGGGAGAGTATCAGTTAAAAGCACAGCTAGCTGGAAGTCGGTTTATTGAGCGAACATTTTCTCTAAGGATTGTATGCCCAAGTGAGTATCCTAGGGCTTTACCAGTGGTGTTTGATACAGCTGGTTACTTTCCTCGTAATCAGGACTTCCATACTTACTCTGATGGATCATTTTGTCTTGGCTCAGACCTGAAAATTAAGTCAATTTTGAAAGCCGACTCGTCATTGACAACCTTTTTCGAAAAGATTGTTGTCAGGTTTCTTTATTCGGTGTCCCATAGGGTTGAATTTGGCAACTTTCCCTATGGCGAACTGGACCATGGTGAGAAAGGCCTGATTGATGATTATTCTCAGTTGTTCAATGTTAATGGTAAAGCATCGGTTCTACGGGCACTGAAAGCGTTAGGTTTGCGCAAGCGTGAGGCAAATAAATTACCTTGTCCATGTGGTTGTGGTGATCGTCTTGGCTCGTGTGACTATCGGTTTGTCTTGAACGAGTTTCGTCAAGTTGAGCGCCGCCGATGGTTTCGCGATCACCTACAAGAAGCTTTTACACCGATTGAAAAACCCAAAAGGAGAGTTGGGAAAAAAACTAAAAGGCCAAGTAGAAATACGCCTTAGCTTAATCAGCTCCCTCAGCATTTTTTGGCGTATGTGTTAATACATATCGGATTTTTTAGTCTAATCAACCGGCAACGCCAGATTGAACCTTCACACTATCGTGTCGGAGGTTCACTATGTTCAAAAAACTATTTTTTCAAACCAAAGCACTACCAGAGCTGTCATCGCAACTGGATGCAGACATTCCACGCTATCCGCCATTCCTGAAGGGGTTGCCAGCTGCGTCACCCGAGGATTTGCAGTCCACACAAGACGAGCTAATTGCCAAACTGCGCCAAGTACTTGGCTTTAATCAGCGTGAGTTTCAAAGGCTGATTCAGCCCTGCATTGATCATCTGGCTGCTTATGTTCATTTGTTGCCAGCTTCTGAGCATCATCATCACAGTGGCGCTGGTGGTTTATTACGTCATTCGTTGGAAGTTGCTTTCTGGGCGGCACAAGCTGCTGAAGGGATCATCTTTGTTGCCAGTGGCACACCGGTTGAGAAAAAAGAGCTAGAGCCAAGGTGGCGTGTTGCGGCGGCATTAGGCGGTTTGTTCCATGATATTGGTAAGCCTGTTTCAGACTTGTCCATTACAGACGAAGATGGACGCTATCAGTGGAACCCTTTTTTAGAGACCTTATCCCAGTGGACCAGTAACAACAGCATTGAACGCTATTTCATTCGCTGGCGCGACGGACGGTGCAAGCGGCACGAGCAATTTTCAATTTTGGTATTAAACCGGGTGATGACACCTGAGTTGCTCGCCTGGTTAACCCAACCGGGCCCTGAAATTTTGCAAGCCATGCTGGAAGCAATTGGCAATACCGATCCCGAGCATGTCCTGTCCAAATTGGTTATTGAAGCTGACCAAACCAGTGTCCAGCGAGACCTGAAAGCTCAACGCATTTCCGTTGACGACAATGCCCTTGGAGTCCCAGTCGAACGCTATCTACTTGATGCCATGAGGCGATTGCTTGCCAGTTCCCAGTGGTTGGTCAATCAACGAGATGCCAGAGTTTGGATACGAAAATCGAATCAATCAACCGATCTTTACCTGGTTTGGAAAAGCGCGGCTAAGGACATCATTGAGCTATTGGCTAAAGACAAGATACCTGGCATTCCAAGAGATCCCGATACCCTTGCGGACATCCTCATTGAGCGAGGATTGGCCACTAAATCCGCCTCAAATGAGCGATATGAAAGCCTTGCCCCTGAAGTACTGATCAAAGACGGCAATCCAATCTGGCTACCCATGCTGCATATATCTGAGGCCGATTTATTGTTCAGCTCGAATGTACCAAGTAGCGTGAGACTGTTTAGCAAATCTGAGTGGGAATCAACACAGCAAACACAAGCAGAGCCACAGAGTAGCTCCAGTGAGCAGCCAGGCTTGCCTGAAGCGTCATCATCAATCGAACTCAGTAATTCGGATGAGTCGCCATCGTCAAAATCGTCCGACCAAGATGATGAACTTCGTCATGCCAGTGATGTTAATCACCTTGAGGAAAATGAAAACGTTCCGGGTGATGGATGTGAAAAGCCTAACAATTCATATGATGGCGCTATCTCAAATAACGTAAACCAGTACGATGCAGATTCATTGAATCTCCCTGAATCTTTGGCGTGGCTCCCAGAGGCCAGCAGTGCGTTGATTATGGTTGGTGAGCAAGCCCTGATCCGCTATCCCGATGCCGTAAGACCTTGGTGTGCCCCCCGAAAACTACTTGCTGAACTCAGTCGATTAGATTGGCTTGAACTAGATCCCGCAAACCCGACACGTAAGGCCAGAACTGTGACTACGAAGGATGGCGTTCAGGAGCAAGGGTTACTACTGAAAGTATCGATTTCTAAGGGGCTTACTGCACTGATAGACATCTCCAAACAAGACGAAGAATCAGTGGCAGCAATTCAGAACAAAGAGGCTTCACAGCGTCCGAGTCGAACTGAGACAACCAGTGCCCAAGCAAAAGAGCTCGCCACAAGAGCTGAGCGCAAGCAAACGCCGATTGCGCCCAATGCGAACTCAAGTACAGACCCCAAACACGCACAGCGGCAACAGATGGTTAATTTTGTGAAAGATTTGCCCATCTTACTGACCGATGGCGATTACCCAGACGTGGATCATAGTGCCGATGGTATTCGCGTCACGATTCAAACCTTACGTCAAGTCGCCAAGGAGCATGGCATTCCAGCCGGACAGCTGCTTCGGGGGATCTCGGCCAGTGACCAATGCCAGTTTGATGAGGGGGAAACGGTTCTGTTTACCGCTCACGCTAAACGTTAATCCATTTGAAATTAAGTGGATTGCAAACGGTTATTTTGCGGAGCATGAATGAAAGAAAACGCATACGAAATGCCCTGGCGCACGAACTATGAGGCCATGGCAGCAGCAGGTTGGCTGGTGGTTGGGGCCACTGGGGCGATTGCCGCAGAAATGCTGACTGAGCTACCACCTGAGCCATTTTGGTGGATGACAGGGATTTCCTCGGGCATGGCGTTGTATCGCCTGCCTGAGGCTTACCGTCTTTATAAGTTGCAGAAGGGGCTAAAAGGCAAACCATTGGCATTTATGGCGCTGTCGCATTTGCAAAAGGTAATGGCAAAACATCCTGATGAATTGTGGTTAGGTTATGGCTTTGAGTGGGACCAACGCCATGCCCAACGCGCTTATGAAATCCTAAAGCGGGATAAGCAAACCTTGCTTAACCAAGGTCACGGCAAACAAATGGGTTCGACCTGGATTCATGGTGTCGAGCCCAAAGAAGAAGATGTGTACCAGCCAGTTGGTCACACCGAGGGGCATACCTTAATTGTCGGTACGACCGGTGCCGGAAAAACCCGATGCTTTGATGCGATGATCACTCAGGCCATTTTGCGTAATGAAGCCGTGATTATTATTGACCCTAAGGGAGACAAGGAACTTAAGGATAATGCGCAGCGAGCCTGTATTGCCGCCGGTAGTCCTGAGCGCTTTGTGTATTTTCATCCGGGTTTTCCTGAGCATTCGGTACGGCTTAATCCCCTTAGAAACTTTAACCGGGGCACTGAAATTGCCAGCCGAATTGCGGCACTAATCCCATCTGAAACCGGTGCTGATCCATTTAAAGCCTTTGGCCAAATGGCATTGAACAACATAGTGCAAGGTCTGTTGCTTACGTCACAACGTCCTGATCTGAAAACACTGAGGCGATTCTTGGAAGGTGGCCCAGAAGGCTTGGTAGTAAAAGCCGTCACAGCCTGGGGTGAGCAGGTGTATCCGAACTTTAGTGTGGAGATCAAGCGCTTTACCGAAAAGGCCAATACCTTGGCTAAACAAGCCATGGCGATGCTGCTTTTCTACTACGAACGCATTCAGCCCGTTGCCGCCAATACCGATTTGGAAGGACTTTTGAGTATGTTTGAGCATGACAGAACCCACTATTCCAAGATGGTGGCCTCACTGATGCCGGTGCTCAATATGCTCACATCAAGTGAATTAGGGCCACTGTTATCACCGATTGCAAACGATGTGGATGACAGCCGGTTAATTACGGATTCTGGCCGTATTATCAACAATGCCCAAGTGGCGTATATCGGCTTGGATTCATTAACTGACGCCATGGTTGGCAGCGCCATTGGTTCGTTGCTTTTGTCCGATCTCACTGCTGTGGCCGGTGATCGCTATAACTATGGTGTTGAAAATCGTCCCGTAAATATCTTCATCGATGAGGCGGCTGAAGTCGTCAACGATCCCTTCATTCAACTGCTCAACAAAGGCCGTGGCGCAAAAATGCGTTGTGTAATTGCTACTCAGACCTTTGCTGACTTTGCAGCTCGTACAGGCAGTGAAGCTAAGGCTCGCCAGGTGTTAGGTAACATCAACAACTTGATAGCCCTTCGGGTGATGGATGCCGAAACGCAGCAGTACATTACCGACAATCTGCCTAAGACTCGGTTGCAGTACATCATGCAAACTCAAGGTATGTCGTCCAACTCGGACAGCCCCGCGTTGTTTACCGGCAATCATGGCGAACGCTTGATGGAGGAAGAAGGCGATATGTTTCCACCGCAGTTATTAGGCCAGCTTCCCAACCTGGAGTACATCGCCAAGCTTTCAGGTGGCCGCGTGATCAAAGGCCGCATTCCTATTTTAACCAGCTCTACACAGGCAGCATAAGGAGTCTGTATGCATCATTCTGTCTGTCTGAAAATGACAACACTTACCAGTAAAGAAATGCTCGCTCAGTGGCAGCAACATAATCCCCAGTTCAAGGAAACCTTAAGACTACTTGAAACCGACTGGCCTCATGCTTTGGCCTCAGTGCACTGTTTGGCGGACTATTTAACAGATGCGCTCACTTTAGATGGCCATTCCATCTTTGATTTGTGTCTGTGTAATGGCTTGGGCAGTTATGAAGAAGTCAGTTGTGATGATGATAGTGTACGCCTTTGGCATTTCATTGAGGCACTGACCTGGGCTGCCGCCAGTGCTTTAACGGGGATTCGCCTGCGTGATCCTGACCATTTCGAGTGGGCCGCCGTGGATGGTGTGTATTTCCACACCTGGATTCGTAATCGTCCAAATCGGATGGCGTATTTGGCTGAAGGACGTATTGATGTGCGTTATGTCAGTGACCATACATCGACAAAGCGGCTTCAGCAAGTGATTAAAGCTCGGATTATGACGCCAACCGTTGCAGCCATGCTGGCGCGAGTAGAAGAGGATGTTTGGCATGAGCAAGCATAAGTCCGTTTGGCTGCTGTGTCTGGCACTGATGCTGGAGATTATTGCCATTGGCGTGTTAGTGCCCGGTGATTGGACTGGCCGGGTCATCAGTAAAGAGAAGCAGATGATCCAAAACCAATTGGGCGCACAAACAAGCTATTGGATTGGTCAAACTAGCCATCGCTGGTATCAGTCATGGATTGTGGATACGCAGATGGAGCAATCTGTGCGTGATTTTCTAATCCCCACTGAAGAACAGCGACTTCGTTCTAAAGGGATGGAGAACATGGGAGGCTTTTGGTTTGTGTGGGTAGAAGACCGTATTCAGGCATTTTTTGATGTGCTGTACCAAGTGTTCACTCGATTTGCGTTGCTGATGGTCTGGTTGCCCTTTGCGCTTATTCTCATGTTGCCGGCGTTGTGGGATGGCTTAATGACCTGGAAGATTAAGAAGACAACCTTTGATTTTTCTAGCCCTATTATTCACCGCTACAGCATGATAATTCTGGGCTCAGGCGTCATTTTGCTGTTTATGGGATTGTTCGCCCCGCTGGCTATTCCACCGGTGGTACTACCGTCGCTGATCATCGGCTTGGCATTGATGGCAGGGTTGGCGTTAAGCCACTTGCAGAAGAAGATATGAGGCCAGTTAGGCCTCATCTTGTAGAGCTAAAACCTTACGCCTACGGTATTGCCGTTCTCGTCTTCAGCTGGCAAATGATAAGTATCAATAAGGTGACCTTGAAGCCAAATATATTGCGGCATCCAAAACGAGTACTGTCGTATAAGAGCCAATACTTCTTTCAGCGGTTTGTTTGCATGAGGCTCGGCAAGACGAAAGTACATGAATGAGCAATCATCTCGAAAGTACTCCTGAAGCTCTGAATCCGATAGCGTTTCTTTTAGCGGCCTGTTTTGTTCGTCGTCCTCATCAGGGGAGTTGGCATAAATTTCAAATAGCTGCTTTTCAGTGAGCATCTCCAAGAAGTGGTCTTCAATTAAAACCCCATCACTGGTATCGACATCCATACCATCTTTGACATCAAAAGCCATGACACATCCAGAAGATAACGCCACTTCTGATGGTTTAAGTAAGTCATTAGCTTGCACAACTTGATGCCAATGATTAAAACCAGCAGATACTGCAACTTCATCGAGTGCTTGAGTGTGTGGAATAGATTTTTCACGTTTAAGCTTTCGTGCTTTTTGCTTTAAACGTTCAACCGAGGCAGAGGAAATGATTTTAGTAATTTGCATTGAGTTTCTCCTATTAGCGAATACGGTGCCCACTGCCGAGGTCGCAGAAAAAACCTAAGCAAAAAATAAATTTTGGGTAAGCGGATTAAATGGTTGATCTTACCTTTGCATGAGAGTGAGACAGACCGGCATCTCATCGGATTATCTGGTTGATGCTTCACCTACTGCTGGTGCATGTTTCCTTCGCTAATTCCAGCAAGAACCCCACACGCCTCAACTTCCCGGTCATCGTTGCAACTCGCTCTCAGTGAAACGAGTTGTTTCTCAAGCGCTTGCAGAGCGGTTATCTGCGACCGCACATGAGAGATGTGATCATCGAGCAAGGTGTTGACGGCGGTACAAGGCTGATGAGGGTCGTCCTGATAGCTCTGTAGTTCGTGAATCTCAGCCAGTGACAGGCCCAGGATTCTGCAGCGGCGGATGAAGGCCAGCCCCTCACCATGCTTCTCGGTATAGACACGGTAACCGTTGTCCTGCCGATCAGGCGGCGGCAACAAGCCCTGCTGTTCATAGAAGCGGATCGTCTGTGTTTCGACCCCTACCAACTGCGCCAACTGACCAATGCGCATCAGCCTCCTCCCCAACGGATTCTTTACTCTATTGACCTTATAGTAGCTTTATAGTTTAAAATGGTACCACAACATTGTTCAAGTGGAGTCGTATTATGAGCAAATCCTGTGGTGGCGCCTGTGGCGCTGATGCAACGTCCGCAGCGGATACCGATATACAGGCCTCCTCCGAGGCGCCAGGGAGATGGGTCAGTGTTTATGCCGTGCCGAAGATGGACTGTCCATCAGAAGAACGAATGATTCGCCTAGCCCTGAACGGCTTTGAGGAGATTCGGGCGCTGTCCTTCGACTTGTCGAACCGCCGGCTGAAGGTCGTGCATGACGGCGAGGTCGAGCCCGTCACCTCGAAACTGAAGACCTTGGGGCTAGGCGCCTCGCTTCAGGAAACCGTCGCTGCAAATCCGGAGACCATCAAGGCCGCCGAGTTTTCGGCAGCTTCTGCTAAGCAAGAATCCGGGACCCTGCGCTGGTTGCTCGGCATCAATGCACTTCTGTTCGTGGTGGAAATGACTGCCGGTCTGATCGCCCGGTCCACCGGCCTGATTGGAGAATCCCTGGACAATTTTGCCGATGCGGCGGTGTACGGGCTTGCCCTTTATGCGGTTGGACATAGCGTGAAAATGCAGGTACGTGCCGCGCATCTTGCTGGTGTACTGCAACTGATCTTGGCTGTGGGCGTGCTCGTAGAGGTGGTGAGACGCTTTGTATTCGGTAGTGAGCCTGAATCGCTGGTGATGATGGCTATCGCATTCGTCGCATTGATTGCCAATACCAGTTGTCTGCTGCTCATATCCAAACATCGGGAAGGCGGGGCGCACATGAAGGCAAGCTGGATATTCTCGGCCAACGACGTGGTGATCAACCTGGGGGTCATCACCGCCGGCGCCCTGGTCGCGTGGACCGGTTCCAATTATCCGGATCTGATTATCGGCACCATCGCGGGGGGCATTGTACTTAACGGTGCCAGACGCATTTTGGCGTTGAAGGGTTAAATAATGCTCATTATTGGCAAAAAGCTCTCGCCGTATGCCCTATTGTCCATATCGGGCCTGCTGGCAGCGTCTGATCAGGCTGTAAAGTGGCTGGTGCAGCAATCAATGGCCTATGGCGAGTATGTTTCGGTGACCCCGTTCTTTAACTGGGTGCACCTATGGAACACCGGTGCCGCATTCAGTCTTTTTGCGAATGGTGGAGGCTGGCAGCGCTACTTTTTTATCGGAATCGCGGTAGTGGTCTCGATTTTTCTGATCAAGCTGATCCTTGAAAATCGTCATAAAGGAGAAGCCATCGCTTACAGTCTTATCCTCGGTGGCGCCATGGGTAACCTGATTGACCGGGTCTTTCGCGGCTATGTTGTGGATTCCTTTGATTTCTATTGGCGAGACTGGCATTGGCCGGCCTTCAACCTGGCTGATATTGCAATTGTCCTCGGTGCCTTACTTTTCGTTTCCAGCAGCTTGTTGGGTAAAAAAGCAAACACCAATGCCGAGTCGGATGGATCTGACTGACACCTACGCCTATACAACACCATGACCGAACTTCCCGACAACATCCTTCACCTGCCGCAATACCAAGTACTGGGCTGCAAATCAACCGACGACGAAATGCACTTCCAGGTGGACGTGCCCGATCCCATCGCCTGCGAGGAATGCGGCGTGCAGGGTGAGTTCGTACGGTTCGGCAAGCGTGACGTTCCCTATCGTGATCTGCCCATCCACGGCAAGCGGGTCACTCTCTGGGTGGTCCGCCGCCGATACACCTGCCGGGCCTGCAAGACAACATTCAGGCCCCAGCTACCGGAGATGGTGGACGGATTCCGTATGACACTGCGGCTGCATGAGTACGTGGAGAAGGAATCCTTCAACCACCCCTACACCTTTGTGGCGGCACAGACCGGCCTGGACGAGAAGACGGTGCGCGACATCTTCAACGCCCGCGCCGAGTTCCTGGGGCGCTGGCACCGCTTCGAGACGCCCCGCATCCTGGGCATTGACGAGCTATACCTGAACAAGCGCTACCGCTGCATTCTGACCAACATTGAGGAGCGAACCCTGCTCGACCTGCTGGCCACCCGCCGCCAGGACGTGGTGACCAACTACCTGATGAAGCTGAAAGACCGGCAGAAGGTCGAGATCGTCAGCATGGACATGTGGAACCCCTACCGGGCAGCGGTCAAGGCTGTGCTGCCCCAGGCCCGCATCGTGGTCGATAAGTTCCATGTGGTGCGCATGGCCAACGATGCCCTAGAGAGAGTGCGCAAGGGCCTCAGAAAGGAGCTGAAACCGTCCCAGAGTCGGACTCTCAAGGGAGACCGGAAAATCCTGCTGAAACGCGCTCACGAAGTCTCAGACCGGGAGCGCCTCATCATGGAGACCTAGACAGGCGCGTTCCCGCAACTGCTGGCCGCCTACGAGCACAAGGAGCGCTTCTACGGCATCTGGGACGCCACCACACGGCTCCAGGCAGAAGCCGCCCTGGACGAGTGGATAGCCACCATCCCGAAGGGCCAAAAGGAAGTCTGGAGCGATCTGGTCAGGGCAGTGGGAAACTGGCGCGAAGAGACCATGACCTACTTCGAGACGGACATGCCCGTCACCAACGCTTACACGGAGTCCATCAACCGACTGGCCAAGGACAAGAACCGTGAAGGGCGCGGTTACTCCTTCGAGGTGATGCGGGCACGAATGCTCTACACCACGAAGCACAAGAAGAAGGCACCGACTGCGAAGGTCTCTCCTTTCTACAAGAAAACCATCGGTTACGGACTGCCGGACTTCGCAGAGGAACTCAACTACGGAGTCGATCTATCAACCATCTGAGGGTGGTATCAGATTGATGGGGTGAAGGTGCCCCATCAACCATTAAATCCGTATACCCTAAATTTTTAGATAATAAGGACACAATCAGCAATGTTAACGTTGAATTTACATTTATTTAACCACTTTTTTGGAACAGACACGATGAAAGCTAAAATAAAAAATACGGCTACAGCAGTAGCGCTGTGCCTGGCAGCATCTACAGGTGCAGCACAAGCAGCAACAATCGGCGACACAAGTGTGAAATTCACAGGCTATATTAAAGTCGACGCTATGGTTAGTGACTACTCAGATGGCACCATTGCATCAGGTAGCGTAGGTCGCGATTTCTATATTCCTTCACTAACACCTGTTGGTGGCGTTGACGAAGATCCACAATTTGACGCGCATATCAGAACCTCACGATTCCGCTTTGCAACGTCAACGCCTACGGCTGAAGGCGACACAATTAACGGTGTATTCGAACTCGACTTCCTTGTAACTAGCGGCGGTGATGAGCGAATCAGTAACTCCTACACTCCGCGAGTACGCCACGCGTACTTAACTTACAAGAATTGGTTGGTGGGCCAAACAGGGACGACCTTTATGGACGTAGGTTCATTACCAGAATCACTTGATTTTATTGGTACCACTGACGGCATCACCTTTGCCCGTCAAGTTATGGTGAGATATACCAACGGCGGCCTACAGCTTGCGCTTGAAAACCCAGAATCAACCATTACGCCATTTGGCGGTGGTAGCCGAATTACGAGTGACGACAGCAGCGTTCCAGACTTTGTAGCTGCCTATACGTCAAAGTATGACTGGGGTTATGTAAAAGTAGCGGGCTTATTAAGACAGTTGTCTTACGATAATGCCGCTGGCATTGATGCGGACGAAACCAGCTTTGGTGTATCGGTAACCGGTAAATACAATTTGTCTAATGGCGACGATATTCGCTTCACGTTCAACACGGGTAAAGGTTTAGGCAGATACTCTGCGCTAAACGCAGTTAATGGTGCAGTACTTACCGAAAGCGGCGACCTTGAAGCCATAGACTCAACAGGTTACGGCGTTGCGTATCGTCACAAGTGGAGCGAAAAAGCGCGCAGTAGCATCATGTTCTCGGCGTTTGAAGCAGACAATGACGTATCATTAACGGGTTTAGCTACCACTGAAAGCACTTATAGCACACGTGTAAACTACTTGTACTCGCCAACTAAAGCGCTAACCGTTGGCGCTGAATACGCTTTCGCAAAGCGTGAAATTGAAGCCGGCCTTGAAGGCGACATGAACCGCTTCCAAGTTTCAGCAAAATACGCATTCTAATACATGCACTAAGTTAAAAAAGAGAAACGGCACTGAGCTCATCAGCGCCGTTTTTTTGTGCATACAGAAAAATAGAATGGCGCGCTACATTAGCTACATAGTAGTGAAGATAATACCCAAAGGCATAATAAAGAATAAGCCACCGATATAAGCTGCGCCGTACATTTTCCGCTCTGCCGCTATCACTGATAATTGATAAGACAAATTGAGCGGAATATTGCGCAATAAAGGCAGCCCGTAAATAAGCGTAACGCCCAGAACGTTATAAATCAGGTGCACAAGCGCTATTTGTAGTGCAAATCCACTATTAACCCCCACTACACCCAACGCTGCGATAAGCGCAGTGATACATGTGCCTATATTTGCGCCCAATGTGAACGGATAGATATCCTTAGCTTTTAAAAATAAGCGAAGCAAAAAGCCACGTAAAGCGGCTTAATTAGAGTATGGGAAACACCTATGTTAAGAAAGCTATTTTTGTCCTCTTTTGCGTTCACTCTATCTTTTTCTGTATGGGCGAACGACGCGTTCTTTGAAGGCGCATCAGCGCTCGACAAGGGCGATATACAATCTGCAATCACGCTTTTTAAGCAGGCTGCTAGTGAAGGGCATGATATTGCGCCTTATACGCTCGGTGTGTTGTATGAAAAAGGTGAGGGCGTTAAACAAGATTTTTATCAGGCAAAAATCTGGTATTCAAAAGCTGTCGATAAAGGACACAGAGGTGCCAGGGCGAGATTGCCGATCATAGAATCAAAAATCGCTGCCCTTGAAGAAGGCAATTAGTGTCCATGCGCATTCCTGTTCAGCAAGGAATGCGTTTTGATATCTTTAGGTCTTCATTTTTTATGGAATCGAATGACTTTTCTGTCTAACTCCTCCTTCATTCTTTCTGCTTGCAGTGCGTTGTAGTAACGGTTAAGCAGGTTATCATTCACCATTTTCAATGTTCTGCTATAACATGACACCTCTACTTCCTTAGGGTTGTTCGGGTCAAACTCTTTAACTTGGTTCGAGCCTTCCATGCTGTCTACCATGATGTCGTTTATGTATTTATGGATCTCGTCTATGAAAGACGCGATATCAACACCTGCACTCTTTAATTCCTGATTTACTTTGCTAATAGCCAACGACAACACAGCGAATTCTAAATGGTACGCCCCCGTACTCATAAATATGTCAAATTTAGAATTATGTTTTATTTGACGCTTTGTATCTAATTCTCTCATATAGATTTGAAGTAATGCTTCTTCTGCGTTCATGTATGCATCTATCCTTTCTGTTAAACGATGATTGCATTTTGCATGCTTTCTGAAGCCTGCCGCGTCATTAAGAGCCCTTTTTTCTGCCGTTAATTCATTTTGCTGTGTTCTCAGTGAAAAACATTTGCCTTAAAAATAAAGGGTATACGGATTTAATGGTTGATGGGGCACCTTCACCCCATCAACCATTAAATCCGTATACCCAAATAAATTTGATATGCATGTCGTCCCGTCCGGGTTTGCTAAAGTGGGCAGCTGGTCTCGACACGACCAATATCCTCATCATATCAACCGCATCAAAAAGATCAATTGTTAGTATTGTCTGAGTAGAACCCTCAAAACCTTCAAAAATTCGGCATCTAGCTGACCACCGAACCTGCCAATCCCAAGGCATTCTTCACTTCTCAATTCAAACAACGAGGAGTGACTATGGAACCTGTGAGTATTCCATCCTATATCGATGACCCGCCGCACTTCCTGCTTTGGAGTGCCGATGAGATGGCTCCCATTCTGTTGGGGCTAGTGATCGGCATTTTTACCGGTAATGCCTTGGTTTTATGCCTGTTGGGGTTGGTGACAACCAAGCTCTATCGGCGTTTTCGTGATGGTCGCCCAGATGGTTTTATTCTTCACGCCATCTACTGGGCCGGACTGTTGCCAACCAAAGCCAAGACGATCCCTAACCCATTTATCAGGAGCTATCTGCCGTGAAGTTCGACGTGTTTTTAAAATCATGGCAAGGCACGCAATTAGAGAACCGATGGCAACGGTTTCTGATTGCAGTGCTGGTGCTATCTAACTTGCTGCTTGCGGTTGCGGCATTTTCTCGCAATACCGTAGTGGCCATTCAACCACCAACCTTGTCTGAAACGGCTGAAGTGTCACGAAACCAAGCCACTCAACCTTACCTGGAGTCCTGGGGGCTCTACCTGGCTGAGCTTATGGGCAACGTGACGCCGGGTAATGTGTCCTTTATCCGGGTTGCTATAGAACCACTGCTTTCTCCAGCGGTGTACCAGCAAGTGGTCGATGCACTGGAGATTCAGGCAAGACAAATCCGGGAAGACCGAGTCACGCTCAAATTCCAACCCAGACAAGTGGAGTATGAGTATGAAACCGGCCATGTCTTTGTGACCGGTTATTCCTTGGTCTCTGGACCATCTGGAGATGAACAGCGCCAAACTCGCACCTATGAGTTTGACATCGATATTGAGCAATACCGTCCAAAGCTCAGTTGGATGGATACGTATGAGGGGCAAGCTAGAACGAAGCGAGTTCGTGAAAAGTTGACCCAAGAGCAAAACCGGAGGGTGAATGATGCGAACCAAAATTAATCGATGGATAACACCAAACTTAATCGCAATGAGCTTGAGTGGCGTCCTGTTATCTCAAGCGTCGTATGCAGACGTGGAATTGCCGATTGTGCCAGCTAGTGTGATGAAGCAGCCCGCTACAGCAAATTCGCCGGTTCAAACCAATACGGTTTCAACGGATGTGCCAACAACGTTACTGATGACACCGGGGGTTAATGAACTGATCCCTGTAGCACTTGGTCATCTGAATCGGATTGTGACGCCGTTTGAATCGCCTCAGGTGAGAACAACCAGTGATGCTCAGACGCAAATCAAGGGGAATGTTGTATATGTAGCCACGGACAAAGAATCACCGGTTTCACTTTACATCACTCCGCCTGGTCAGGAAGCTCCCGCATTATCTGTCACCTTAGTACCTCGTCGTATTCCACCGCGTGAAATCACCTTAGCTATTGATGGTCAGCAGTGGCCTATTAAGGGCGTCGTGAACCGAAAAGCCGCCACTTGGGAAACGGCTCAGCCATACGTCGATAGCTTACGTGATTTACTCAGACGCCTTGCACTAAATGAGTTACCACAAGGCTATGACATCCGTTTAGCTGGCCAAACTGACACAAGCCCGAAATGTTTTCAGCCTGGCTTAAAGTTTGGTTTTAAACAGGGGCAAATTGTGACGGGACATTACTTCACCGTCTATGTAGGACTGGTTGAAAGCTTTGCCGATGGGCCGATAGAAGCCAGTGAAATAGCCTGTCATGCACCAGATATAGTGGCAAGCGCCTACTGGCCTCGCAATATCTTGTTGCCGGGTGAAAAGACTGAGTTGTATGTGGTTGTTCGCAATCATCGTGAAGAAGCGGTGGAAAGTCAGCGACCTTCGCTTCTTGTGGGAGGTGAATAACGATGAAAGCACAATGGGAACAAATGAGCCCGAACATGAAGCGGGGCCTATCGGTTGCTGGTATTGCTGGTGGTCTCATCCTTATGGTGATGGTGTTTTCACCTAATCCTGACGATGACTCAAGTAGTCGGAACCGACAGGAAACGATCCGGCACATTCTTACGGATACCAATACTCGTGATGTTGGGGTCGATAGTTTGGCTGCGAACGTAAAACTACTCAGTGAGCGCAATGAACAGTTACGTCGTGAAGTTGAGCGCTTGCGTCGTGACGTCGATTCAGGACGGCTAAGCCCAGGTTCGCCTTCTATACCAAGTGAAGTCAATGCGGAGCTGGCCCGCCTTAGAGCGGAACTTGATGATGTTCGCGCTGGAGGTGATGCAGCAGTTGAAGGCACAAATAGCCGCTTTGAAGTACCTTTATCTGCCATGGAATTGCCTGAAGAAGAAAAGCCACTGCCGTCTAACCCAGACGACTATTTTGCCAATGCGCCACTTCCTGATCCGCTCTATCAGCAGCCAGCCAATGGCCAAGGTACACGAGCTCGGGATGTTCCATTGCCGCCAATCACGATTCGTATGATTGAGCCTGAAGTGGTTGCTGAACCAGAGGTTGTTGTGCAAGAAGCGCCGCCTTTGTATTTACCGGCGGGCAGCATCATCTCAGGTACTTTGATCACAGGTTTGGATGCACCTACTCACGAGTCCGCAAGACGCGAACCTTTTCCTGCATTGCTGAGGATTCAAAAGGAAGCCATTTTACCCAACCGATTTAGAGCGGATATCAAAGAGTGTTTCTTGATCGCCGCAGGTTACGGTGATTTGAGCTCTGAGCGTGCTTATTTGCGAGGCGAGACCATTTCATGTGTGAGAGAAGACGGTGGCGTCATTGAAACACGACTGGATTCTTATGCTGTAGGTGAAGACGGCAAAGCCGGCATTCGTGGCCGATTGGTGTCGAAACAAGGCCAGCTGGTGGCCAAGTCGATGATGGCCGGATTCCTTCAGGGCTTGGCTGGCGCATTTGATGTAAATCCTGTTCCGACGATTCAGACGGGTAATGCCGGTGATACTCAGCTGTACCAGCAAGTCATGAGCCAAGAAGCATTACAAGGCGCTGCGATTAAAGGCACAGGTAAAGCATTGGATAGAGTGGCCAAGTTCTATTTGGACATGGCTGAAAATATGTTCCCAGTCATAGAGGTAGACGCTGCAAGGAAAATTGAAGTCATAGTCACTCGTGGTGCCTCGTTGTCGTTGGCCACTTCTCAAGGGGGTGGTGCAAGAAGATGAAAAAATCCTGCATGTTGCTAACCGATCGAAGTCCGTTTCAGACAATAAGATGTGTATCCAGAGGAGAGTTAACCATGACGACATCAATGCAGAACAACCCAAAGCACCAGTCAAAACAGTGGTCTAAAGCTGGATTACTTTTATTGGCAGTCGGCTCAACCTTATTGTCTGGCTGTAGTTCATTGGGTCTTGGGAGTAGTGAATATGGATGCCCAGGTATGCCTGACGGTGTGCGCTGTTTATCTGCTCGTGAAGTCTATGAGCTTACCAGTTATGGCGCTGCACCCAAGACGATTGATGCTGTGGCGACTCGAATTGGTTCTCCCTCTGGGTATTCACAATCTGATTTAGAGACAGGACTGCTGAGCCATCCAGCATTACCCGAGACGCAGCAATCTGCACCTATTCGCATTCCTTCAAGGGTAATGCGGATTTGGATTGCGCCTTGGGAGGATGACCGTGGAGATCTGAATTTATCCAGCTACGTGTTTACCGAAATTGAACCGCGCCGGTGGGATATTGGGGTGTCAGCACCTCGAACGGTTTCGCCAGTGCTACGTCCACTTCAGACTCAAAGCGATTCAGCCTCAGCGGGAGCTGATGGTAAGCGCGATAACTTGAGTATCTACGGAGAAACTAACGAATGACAAATGCAGTTCGCAGCATTCAGACTCAGCGCCTAATGACCATTGGTGCGCTTGGTTTAATGGCGTTAATGATTTCGGAGCCCTCATTTGCAGGCACCGGTGGTGATGCTTTCACCGATGTGTGGGATACCCTAAAAGATTGGACCCAAGGTACTTTGGGACGGATCGTAGCGGGAGCCATGGTTCTGGTGGGTATTGTGGGCGGTATCGCTCGCCAAAGCTTGATGGCCTTTGCCTTGGGCATTGGTGGCGGTATGGGTCTCTACAACACACCAACAGTCGTTGAAAGTGTCATGTCTGCAACTTTACCTGTTGTTGCTAGCACTCAAGAAGTCATTGGCACAACAATTCCAGCAATCAGCGCCGTTTTACTGGGCACCTTATAACAATAAAAAACGCCCAAGCGGCCAGATTTCTGACGGCTTGGGCGTCATCCCACCCCGTCCCCGATTACCATGACGGCGTTTCAGTTAATAGGTTTCCCATTCACTTAGCTTGATTACAAGCTGCGGCCATGAATACCGAAAAGAATGCTAGCGCCGCCACTGCAAAAGGCAGTTAGCGGGGCTTTTCTTGAGGGAGCACATTCAAACAGGCTACTAGCCTGATATTTTGAGATTTAGGCGCTCGTTTCTTTTGAGTTAGAGTTACACACTACCAAACAGCTGGATGAATATCAGGAATGATGGCGCTTCATTTGTTGTGTTCATGAGGTTAAAAATAATACGCTTGACCTTCCCATCATGGTAAGCCCTAGACTGTTTAATATCTGAACCAACAATGAGAAATACATCATGAGCATTCATAAAAACCAGCTCTCCAGCAATGCTGAAGCCCGGGTTAGCTTACCTATTGAGGGTATGACCTGTGCAAGTTGTGTAGGACGAGTTGAAGCAGCTTTAAACAAAGTTGAAGGCGTCGTAAACGCAAGTGTCAATCTTGCGACTGAGCTGGCGGATATTCATCTTAAAGCTCCTGTTGATCGACTGAAGTTAATCGAAGCAATTGAAAAGGTAGGATATGAAGTTCCTGTAACATCCGTTGAACTTTCAGTGCAAGGTATGACATGTGCTTCGTGTGTTGGCCGTGTTGAAAAGGCACTCTTAGCGGTTGATGGTGTAAAGGCGGCAACGGTTAACCTTGCAACTGAGAGGGCAACTATTCGCGGAGTGGCTGGCATAGACGATCTCATATCTGCTATTCAAAAAGTTGGCTATGAAGCCCGTGTCATCGATACCCAAAATCAGGTCAGTAATGAGTCTGAAGTAAGAAAGGACGCAGAGAAGGCTTTATTAAAGAAAGATTTAGTTATTGCAACAGCACTGGCTCTGCCGGTATTTGTTCTCGAAATGGGATCTCACATGATTCCAAGAATGCAACACTGGGTGATGAATACCATTGGGATCCAGGAAAGCTGGTACGTCCAGTTTGTATTGACATTGTTAGTCTTAGTGGTTCCAGGTCGTCGATTCTACATGAAAGGCATTCCTGCTCTTACGCGGCTTGCTCCTGACATGAATTCACTGGTCTCTGTCGGGACTATTGCTGCTTTTGGTTATTCTGTGGTTGCTACGTTTGTACCATACCTTTTGCCTGAGGGTACCGTTAATGTGTACTACGAAGCTGCTGCAGTGATTGTCGCTCTCATTCTTTTGGGACGATTTATGGAGGCGAGAGCTAAGGGGAGAACGTCTGAGGCTATCAAACGCTTAGTAGGCTTGCAGGCTAAGGAGGCGCACGTGCTCCGTAATGGCGTAATGAATGATATTCCTGTCAAAGACGTTGTGCTTGGAGACATTATCGAAGTTCGCCCGGGAGAAAGGATTCCGGTCGATGGAGAGGTAAGTGAAGGTACCAGTTTTATAGATGAATCGATGATAACTGGTGAGCCTATACCAGTGGAAAAAATCGTTGGCAGTGGAGTTGTCGGAGGGACTGTGAACCAGAAAGGAGCACTGAGGTTGCGTGCTACTGCGGTTGGTGGTCAGACAATGCTGTCACAAATCATACGGATGGTAGAACAGGCCCAGGGGTCAAAGTTACCTATACAAGCTGTTGTGGACAGAGTGACATTGTGGTTTGTTCCAGCTGTGATGTTGGCAGCACTTTTTACATTCCTGATTTGGTTAGTATTTGGTCCATCACCAGCCCTGTCTTTCGCATTGGTTAATGCTGTGGCAGTGCTAATCATTGCATGTCCATGTGCAATGGGACTCGCGACACCGACATCTATCATGGTTGGTACAGGTCGTGGTGCAGAAATGGGAATTTTATTCCGCAAGGGAGAAGCCCTACAGTTACTCAAAGATGCCAAAGTTGTTGCTGTAGACAAAACCGGAACTCTGACTGAAGGTCGTCCAGTCATGACAGATCTGGAACTAGCTCAGGGTTTTGAACGTAATGAGGTATTAGCAAAAGTTGCCGCAGTTGAATCACGTTCTGAGCACCCTATTGCTCGCGCTATTGTTGAGTCGGCAGAAGGAGACGGCATTTTACTGCCAGAGCTTACTGAGTTTGATTCAATCACTGGTATGGGAGTACGAGCGACTGTTGAAGGGAGCCTTGTAGAAGTAGGCGCTGATCGATTTATGCGTGAGTTAGCATTGGAGGTAACGTATTTTTCCCGGATTTCTGAACGCCTCGGGAATGAGGGGAAATCACCTCTCTATGTTGCTATAGATGGTCGGTTGGCTGCAATTATTGCTGTAGCTGACCCTATTAAATCAAGTACTCCAGTAGCTATAAAGGCATTACATCAGCTTGGTCTCAAGGTCGCCATGATTACCGGTGACAATGCGAATACAGCTCAGGCTATTGCTAAACAATTAGATATTGATGAAGTGGTTGCGGAAGTGTTACCTGAAGGCAAAGTTGAAGCGGTGCGTCGACTGCAAGAAAATTACGGTAAAGTTGCTTTTGTCGGCGATGGGATAAACGATGCCCCGGCACTTGCAGTTGCAGATATTGGACTTGCAATTGGTACAGGAACAGATATAGCCGTGGAGTCAGCTGATGTTGTCTTAATGTCAGGAAACTTGCAGGGAGTTCCTAATGCTATTGGATTGTCTAAGGCAACAATCGGTAACATCAGACAAAATCTCTTTTGGGCATTTGCTTACAATGCAGCATTGATTCCAGTGGCTGCAGGACTGCTATACCCAGCTTATGGAATACTGCTCTCTCCAATTTTTGCAGCAGGGGCGATGGCGCTATCAAGCGTGTTCGTTCTGGGAAACTCATTGCGTCTGCGTCGGTTCCAGCCTCCTTTGGTTGAGGACGCTGAGCATTAACGCTGAGCATTAACAAGGTGGGCTTATGAATATCGGAGAAGCATCGCGTAAATCAGGAATATCCACCAAGATGATTCGTTATTACGAGCAAATTGGATTAATCCCTGCCTCCGAGCGTACGGAGTCAGGTTATCGTAAGTATGCTCTCAATGATGTTCATAGATTGGTTTTTATTCGTAGTGCCCGAGATCTCGGGTTCTCTCTGGAAGATATAGAAGGCTTGCTTACGTTATGGAATGACAAATCTCGCCAGAGCATTGATGTTAAACGCCTGGCTCAGGAGAACATTGCTGACTTAGAACGACGTATGGAAAGTATACGTCAAATGACTGAGAAACTACGAGTTTTAATCCGGAGTTGTGCTGGGGATGAGCGGTCAGAATGTCCTATTCTTAGGACATTAACCAATGCTTCGGGCAAAGCCCGCACCGTAAACCGAGGAGGAGCGGTACAGCGCCGCTCTGGAGATAAGCTGAGCGGCAAAATGTAGTACTTTAAATTGGCCCATAATGGTGTAAGACTACGCAGTTTTAACACCATCACATTTTTTTCATTTTAAACAAGCGCGTGGCATCACTAATGCCCCCCTAAATGGTTGGTTGGTGCGGTTAAGGAAAGATCGCTATCACTTTCATCAGCTGTCAATTTTTGGACTATGCAACATTTATCTATGCTGCGGTCAGCGCTACAAAAAGCATTCAGCTCCTTACGTTGCTCTTCTAACGCTACTAATTCTTTGATTCGATGCTGAATGTGAATTAGGTGGGCGTTGATGATTGCATCTATCGGGCCACATTCTTTACCCTGATTATTGATTGCTAACAGCAAAGCGCGAATTTCCTCATGGGTCATATCGAGAGAACGGCAGCGGCGGATGAATAGTAGTTTTTCAAGACGGGTTTTGTCGTAGTGACGATAATTATTTCCTATGTCTCGTAAAGGTGCCTGCAGTGGACCTTCTTTCTAGTAGTAACGAATCGTTTCTACCGGACAGCCTGCTTTACGCGCCAACTCACCAATTTTCATATATCCCTCGTTTGAACTTGACTCTGTAGTTAGATTAGGGTCTTCAGTAGTCAGTATAGTAAACATATTGGGCAAGTGGTCCCGCAAAAAAGTAAAACTCTAGTAGGAAGGAAGCTGCTAGTTGTATTTAAAAATTAAGCTTGGTTGTGGGAGGCAAGATTCAGAAATCAGGCGAATTGAACAAGGCGAATGGTCATTTGTATGTTCATAATGATTGCAACCATTCGCATGTTGAAAAAGACCTAAATCATGATAAGCCTACTTACAAAGGTTGTGGCCATGACCATGACCAGAAATCGCATGATCAAGATGATCATGGCCTTAGTGGAGACTGTTGCGCGGCTGCGCCTACAAAGATTAAATAATCTGGGGGGGGCGAACTGAAATCCGCATTATGCAAATGGATTGTCCTGTAGAGGAAAAACTGATTAAAAAGAAATAAGGGGATGTATATGGCAGTTATGGGCCTTAATTCTAGACAGTGGCCAGAAGCTGCGATGATTATGGTGCTCTTTACTATTGCTGAACTCATTGAAGCAAAATCACTCGATAGAGCTCGAAATGCAATCGGATCTCTAATGAATTTGACTCTCAAAACTGCAATGGTCCAACTATCAGTATGAACGATGACACCTTGAGGCTGCCCTCGCCAGAACAGCGCCATGGTCAGCACATCGCATATGATGATGATTTGGTTAAAGCAATGGTTCAATGGGTAGATAATTTTTTGAACACTAGATGATCAGTGGAGTCAGATGAATTAAGTCGGCATTTATTTTTGAACTTTAAGAATTATTTATTATTAAACCATGTGGGAAATCTAAACGATCAAGATTTTAATATCATACAAAAAATCTATCGACTTCTCTTGACCTTCCGGTTAGGGGAAGGTTTAACCTGAAGTTAGGTGGGGGCTGGTGAGATTTTTGGGAACAGGTTAATGGTTACTTGGTTCAATGGATTAGGAAATTTCCTTCAATAAATGTTACCCGAAACTATGTTACTTAAAGCTAACTACAGTATTAGTAAAAATCATTTGGGAGGTGAAGATGAACATTGGTGATGCAGCCCGCTTATCGGGAGTTTCGGCGAAAATGATTCGTTACTATGAGGAGGTTGGGCTAATACCATCAGTCTCCAGAACAGAGGCTGGTTATCGGATCTACAAAGATGCCGATGTTTATAAGTTACATTTTATACGTCGATGTCGAGATCTCGGTTTTTCTCTGTCACAGGCAGGAGAGTTACTTTCTCTTTGGGGAAATCATTCGCGTCAGAGTGCAGATGTTAAAAGTATAGTTGAATCTCATATTAATGATTTAACCTTAAAAATTGAAGAATTTCAACGTATGGCATCAATTCTTACCACACTCTCTGCTTGCTGCGCGGGAAATGAAAAACCCGACTGCCCAATACTGAAGGCTCTCTACCTCGCGGATACTTCCCATCTGCAGGACATAGAAAGCTGCCCTTAAACTTTCGACTCCCTTCAATGTTATTAGGTGATCGCCATGGGTGGGAATACGCAGTTTAGCTCGAAAGCTAGACCTTTGTCGTCAGGATGAGGTCGCATGCGGCCTGATTTTTAATTTATTAAAATTCATATGATTAAAGTCAACTTTATTTAATCAGTGCTAACAAGTAAGTTTGTGAGTGATTGGAAGCTGCTGTGGTCAAAAGTCGAAAAGAAAAAAGTACCGAAGCGAACTCCAAGTGTTTATTGGGTTTGTATAAGTCTCGGAAAATTAGTGGGTTGGTTTGATTCAAAAAGGACGGGACGAGTCGGCAGGGAGCGGTTATGGGAAGGATAGTTTTACCACAAACCATCCTTGAAGGTTACCTGTTAGCCAAGTCTCTTGATCAATGAGATGTGATCAAGAGACAGGCACCTTGGTCAGGGCGCACTCGATTCGGACGATGCAGCTCGTGCAGGTCATGCCCTCGATGGGCAGGCTGATCGCTGCTACGGTGGCACGACCAGCACTTGTTAATGGCATGCTCAAGGTGTCTTCTCAAAATTGAAATTAGACATACAGGGTACTTGAGGGTTACTATGTTGTAAGGTTAAGCCCTATTTTGAGCGCTGCTGGTTTGGACGATTTCGCTGCGCATAGACGCGGCGCGCCTTGGCTCGCAGGCTGTCTCCTGATCTTTGTCGGCGAGTGCGATCAAATTATCGCAGCCTCGTTAATTCTGAACGGCATGAGTAGCTGTTCGAGAGTTGGAATTTTTGAGAAATGACTTTACGCAAACAAGTTAACGCGCCCCGCGGTGCAAGCGACGATCTGGCTTCTTTGTCACAGAATGACGTTACGATCCTGGCCGAGACCTTCCGCCTACTGGGCGACCCGTCTCGGTTGAGAATAATGCTGTGCTGCATGAAGGGTTCCTCCTCGGTTGGGGACATCGCGGAATCCCTCGAGCTTTCGCAGTCGCTGGTCAGTCACCACCTGCGGCTGCTGCGTGGAGCCCGCCTTGTGAAGGGGGTGCGCCAGGCCAAGCAAATTTTCTATGAGGTGGACGACAAGCATGTGAACCAAGTGCTGCTGGACATGTCCACTCACATCGTCGAAGAGCACAACGACGATTAGCCGCGGGCGAAGCGCTCGTTGCGATGCGGATTGCGATCTATTACAAGCTGGGGCCGTATGACCGCCCGCGGCTACACTCAATGAGATGAATGCGGGTCCAATTCTGATCAATCAGAAGTTCAGCGCGCTTATCGACCGCAAGTGAGGCCTTATTGAATGCCATCGCGATGACCGCCTCAGCCACAAGTTCGCTGATCTGCGGGCCGACTACATGTACGCCGAGGATTTCGTCTGTCGTAGGATTTGCGATCACCTTGACGAGACCCGCTGTCTCGCTCAATGCACGCGCGCGACCGTTAGCCATGAACGGAAATGTACAGCTACGATATGCTGCGCCCGCGTATTTGAGCTGCTGCTCGGTGCGACCTACCCAGGCGATTTCCGGGCTGGTGTAGATGACGTTGGGGATCGTGTTGAAATCGACATGACCGCGATGGCCTGCAATGCGCTCGACCACAGCGACACCTTCTGCGCTCGACCACAGCGACACCTTCTTCCTCTGCCATGTGCGCTAGCATCAGGCCGCGCACCACATCGGCGATGGCCCAGATACTGGGCACGCTGGTGCGCCATTCGCCGTTCACCACGACGGCTCCGCGCCCATCCAGTTCAAGGCCGACGGCGGCCCGAGTCATAAACGCCAGACCGTTTAAGAACTGCACCTTGTTTTTTCGGAACAGATAGAGTTTGCCTTCGTTGCTCGACTTCACGACCTGATTCTTGCGCTCCAGCATCACAGCCACGTCCATGCGTAGCTCGCCCGTGGACATGATGCCGAGCGCGCCGAAGTGGTGCTTGGCTTGGTCTAAGTTTTTGGACGACTGCAGCAGCGCCTTTGACGGGATGCACCCGATGTTGTTGCATGTACCGTCTTGGGTAGGCTTGCCTTCCTTGGTTTTCCAGGCATCGACGCAGGCGACATTCATGCCTAACTGCTCGGCGCGAATCGCTGCGATGTCGCCACCAGGCCCGGCGCCAATGACGATGACGATGACGATGACGTCGAAGTTCGTGTCCATGATTGAAATCTCCTAGATGTTTTCAGGCGCTTTCCTGCGTGGTGCTCGCGCTGCGGTTTTGGCCAGCCAGCGCCCCGTCCGATCTGGCTCACGACCATCCGAACCTTCCGGCGGGTCATCCTCTATCTGCGTCAGCACTTGGATCTGGGCCAACATCATCACGACCTGATTGTGGACGACCTGCACAGGGTGTGGCCAAGAGGATAGGCGTACTAAATAGCCGCATCGCCGCCACTCATCTTTCGCAGTCCTTAGTATGGTTTGCTAAAAATACATTGCATAAACATATGTTCATGTATTATATTTTACGTACAGTCAACCACCTAATTTCTGCGCGAGGCCCTGATGTCCCAATCGCACGATGAACATGGTCACGACCATGACCACACTCCAAAAGTGACCGGCGCTAACGAACGCAAGGTCTTGCTGTCCTTCTTCCTGATCTTCGGCTTCATGATCGTGGAGGCTGTCGGCGGCGTGCTGTCGGGCTCGCTGGCCCTTCTGGCCGATGCGGGCCACATGCTGACCGATGCAGCAGCGCTGGCTCTGGCATACGCGGCATTCCGGTTCGGGCGCCGACCAGCTGACAGCAAGCGCACCTTTGGCTACCTTCGGTTCGAGGTCATCGCCGGCTTCCTGAACGCTGTGACGCTCTTTGTGATCGTGGCATGGATCGCCTATGAAGCATGGGAGCGACTGCAAGCTCCGCCCGCCATCCTTGCCGGCCCGATGATGATCGTCGCCGTGCTTGGATTGTTGGTAAACGTTCTGGTGTTGTGGATCATGACCCGCGGAGAGACCGATCACGTCAACGTGAAGGGGGCCATCCTGCACGTGATGGGCGACCTGCTGGGCTCGGTCGGTGCCATCGTCGCTGCAGTGGTCATCTATCTCATTGGTTGGACGCCAATTGACCCCATCCTGTCGGTGCTGGTGGCAGCCCTGATCCTGCGCAGCGCCTGGAAGCTCCTGGCGAAATCGATCCACATTTTGCTCGAAGGTGCGCCCGAGGACGCTTCTCCGGAGCAGGTGGAACAAGGCCTGATGGGCGCGGTGCCTGGCTTGGCGGCCGTCAGTCATGTGCATGTATGGCAGCTTACCTCTGGTCGCACGATGGCCACGCTGCACGTTCGCCCTAGTGTGGCTGAGGAAGCGCGCACCGTGGTCAAGTGCGTAGAGGTGGTGCTTCGAGAGCAATTTGGCATCGAGCACGTGACGGTCGGGATCGAATGGAACTCTCCTGGTGAAAAGAACCTTTGCAGCTTGCAGCCGACAGGTGGGCCGCAAGGGCACACCCCACATGAGCATGACACTAGCCACAGCCATGAAAAGGGTCATAAGCACGACCATTCCGTCCCGGGTCATCAACACTGATGCTGCAGCCAGCGTAGTGCTGGCAGCTCAGGGACAAGAAATCCATGACTTCTCGAAAACACGCCAATGGCGACAATGCTCAGAATTGCGCCACCAATGCTCAGCGTTCGGCCCCAGAGCTCTTGGCGCTCTCTCATAGTGACGTCGCTGTTCTCGCTGAGACTTTTCTCCTGTTAGGAGATCAATCGCGCCTGAAGATCCTGCTACAGTGCATGCGCGGATCAGTCGCGGTGGGCGACATCGCAGAAACGCTCGATCTATCCCAATTCTTGGTCAGTCATCATCTGCGGCTCCTGCGTGGAGCTCGACTTGTGCGTGGATAACGTCAGGCGAAACATATCTTCTACGGCATCGCGGATGAGCACATCAGTCAAGTGTTTCAGGACATGGTCTGTCACTTCTCTGAGGAATGATTGCGAATTGCGTCGAACGCAAAGATGCCTACTTTTTGCTGGGCATTTTCGCGATTGCGCAAGAGAGGTGCCAGCCCGTCAGCAACTGTAATGCGCCATCCCAGTCCTGAGTAAGCGCGACTTCGCCCATGCGTGATGTTTGGGTGACGGTTGTATGAATCTGACCGCACTCAATCCCCTGGGCCTCATCAGCCGACGCCAGCTTTCACTCCCCCCCATCGTGAGCGTAGAAATTAACCATGCTAACTTCATGAATTAAATAATTGAACATATCTTCATATGTGTGCTAAAATTCAATCTGCATTTTGAAAATGTGTCGAAACTGTAAGCACGTGCGCCGCACGCCGCACGCCACAACCACAGACGATCGTAAACAGAAGGACAACAGCCTTCTTTTTTAATGATTAACACATGGATGTATGTTCATGTGTTTGTTATATTTAAGCAGTATGTGCGGCGTGCGGCGAACCTAACTTGCAAAGTGTTCAGAGAACTTGGAGGTAGATATGACAAGGGAAATAACGGAGTACCAGGACAAGGCTAGGGAGCAGCTGAGCTTCCGTGTGGAGGGCATGGATTGCGCGAGCTGCGTCGGCAAAATCGAGAAGGCCCTTTCCCGAATGGATGGGCTGACGGACGTGCAAGTCAATTTTTCTAGTGAAACGCTGACGTTGACTCGCAATCTGAAAAGCCGCTTCACTGCTCGCGATGTAGCTAAGAAAATCAAAACTTTGGGGTTCGGTGTGGAAGAACTGCCAGTGTCGTCGCTCTCGATTGCGGCCGTATCGCGCCAATCGGTCCATGCACATGACCACAGCGAAGATCACAAGGATGGTCACGCTTGCGGCGGTGATCATGGGCACGGCCACACGCAAAAGACAAACGGCGGGCATGAACACGGCTCCTGCAGTGGACATGATCACACCTCACACGCTCGCCGCGAGCCCCCTGGTAACCCACCCAACGTTTCGATGCACGTGGAAGGCATGGACTGCGCGAGCTGCGTTGGCAAGATTGAAACGGCTCTTGCTCGCATGGCGGGCGTATCAGATGCCCGCATCAACTTCACGGCAGAAACGCTTGAGCTGACGCTCGCGTCTGGAAGTCCTACACATATTGGCGACATCGAGAAGACCATCAAAAGCCTGGGTTTCGGCGTCTCCGACGTGCGCCGCCTTGATGGATCCTCGCCTGCCGCGCCTGCCCGCGTGCCCTCAGCTATCACTCAACGCTGGTGGCAGACGAAGAAGGGTAAGCATGTGCAGGGCCTAGCAGCTCTCATGGGCTCGGCCTATGCAGTTGCTCAATTTATCCCCGGCTATGCCGAATGGATCTTCGCCGCTGCCGTGATCGCTGGCGTACTCCCGTTCGCGCGCAAAGCCTTCGCGCTGGCCATATCTGGCTCCCCGTTCTCCATCGAAACACTGATGGTTGTCGCCTCGCTGGGCGCGCTCGTGATTGGCGAGGCCGAGGAGGCCGCTGCTGTGGTGTTCCTGTTCGCGGTCGGCGAGCTGCTTGAAAGTGTGGCCGCTGGCCGCGCCCGCGCCGGCATTAAAGCGCTGGCTTCTCTGGTGCCTAAAACTGCTGTCTTGCTCGACGCCAATGGTGGGCAGCGCGAAGTGCCCGCTGCCTCCCTGAGCGTGAACGACCGGGTTTTGGTGCGCCCGGGTGATCGAGTGCCCGCTGACGGCAAGATCTTCCGCGGCGAAAGCAGTCTCGATGAATCTCCGATCACAGGGGAGTCCGTGCCGCGTCAAAAGGCCGGTGGCGATGACGTATTTGCCGGCTCGATCAACGTCGACGGTGTGCTTGAAGTTCTGGTTGAGAAGGCTGCATCGGACAACACCATCTCGCGCATCATCCAGCTCGTCGAGCAAGCTCAATCCTCCAAGGCGCCGACGGCACGCTTCATCGAAAAGTTCAGCCGTTACTACACCCCGGCCGTGATGGCCATCGCGGCGCTGATCGTCGTGGTTCCCCCGCTTACCATGGGTGGTGATTGGGGCACTTGGCTGTACCGTGGTCTTGCTTTGCTGCTAATCGCGTGCCCGTGCGCCTTGGTTTTGTCAACGCCGGCGGCCATTGCCTCGGGACTGGCTGTTGCTACTCGCCGAGGTTTGCTGATTAAAGGTGGCAACGCCTTGGAAACCATTGGTCGCGTTCGCACAGTCGCCTTCGATAAGACTGGCACGCTGACAGAGGGCAAGCCGCGCATCACTGAAGTCGTGCCTTTCGGGCAATCCAAGCAGCAACAGGTACTGGCGCTCGCCGCCGCCGTCGAGTCTGGATCGAATCACCCGTTGGCGAAGGCAATCGTTGCCCACGCCAAGAGCCTCGATGTGGAGGTTCCACAAGCCACCGAAGCATTCGCTATCCCGGGCAAGGCAGTTCGCGCTACCGTGAACGGCAGCAAGCTAGCCGTGGGATCGCCCGTCCATGCAGGGCAGATGGCCACGCTGACCCTCGCGCACCAGCAGGAAATCGCCAAGCTGGAAGATGGTGGCAAGACGGTGGTGGTTCTGTTCGACGAAGCAAGCAAGAATGTCATGGGCCTGTTGGCCTTGCGTGACGAACCTCGCCGTGACGCCCGCGAAGGCGTGGCCCAGCTCAAGGCGATGGGTGTGCGCTCGGTCATGCTCACCGGTGACAATCGGAGAACTGCGCAGGCCATCGCCGGCAAGCTGGATATCGAGTGGGAGAGTGAGTTGCTTCCGCAAGACAAGTTGCGCCTGGTCAACGACTTGAAGCGCGACGCGAAGGTGGCGATGGTCGGCGACGGCATCAACGACGCGCCGGCCTTGGCGACCGCCGATGTAGGGATCGCCATGGGCGGCGGCACCGACGTGGCCCTAGAGACCGCAGACGCTGCTCTGCTCAAGAGCCGCGTCACGGACGTTGCGCACCTGGTGGCGCTGTCCCGCGCGACGATGGCCAACATCCACCAGAACGTAGTGTTCGCCATTGGCCTCAAGGGCCTGTTCCTAGTCACCAGTGTGCTGGGTATCACTGGCCTTTGGGTTGCTGTGCTGGCCGACACCGGTGCCACCGCTTTGGTCACGCTCAATGCGCTGCGCCTACTCCGCTTTAAGGGTGCCCAAGAGCCAGCCGATGGCCAGAACGGAGGTCATCAAAGCTCTGTGTCCGTACAGGATGCCCATTGAGGTATTGCAGAGGGCTTGAACTGCCGTTGTTGCGGCGCCAAGCCCTTCCATATCTTCATCTGTAAATCGATCTCCGAAAACATCGATGTTAGGCGATAAACGAATGCCTTTAGAACAACGAGTTTAAATAGATGGGATGATCGGACGTGGATAATGGGCTCAGATGCGTCCCTTTCGGCCGTAACTGCATCTCATGCGTTCACCGGGAGGCCGGAAGGTTCCAGAGCTTGTAGTCCAGTCCCATGCTCGTCATGGTCATCGAAAAAGGCTTGACCTTGACGTGGTTGTAAGGGCTAGCCTTTAGAAACATATGCGAACCGCTTCGGATGGACCGAAGCCCCGTAATAAAAAAGGTAACTTCCATGCATAAAAAAATCAGGATCATTTTGGTAGCTAGCGTCATCGCGGCCGTCGGGGGGATAGCGGTGGCTGCCCGAGATGGCAAGGATGAAAGTAAACCAGCAGCACCACCAGCTGGCGCACCGATGGCACCGCAGGTGCCTGTGGCTGAGGCCATCACGCGCACAATCACGCCGTCAACTGAGTTCACCGGCTTTTTGGCCGCACCGAAGGTGGTCGAGTTGCGCTCGCGTGTGGGGGGGCCGTCGACGCGGTGAGCGTGCCCGAGGGAAGTCTGGTACGCAAGGGGCAATTGTTGTTCCAGATTGACCCACGGCCTTTCCAAGTCGCGCTCGACACCGCCACGGCGCAGTTGCGGCAGGCTGAGGTGCTGTCCAGTCAGGCTCAGGCCGACTTTGATCGTGCCGAGCGGCTTGTTGCCACTGGCGCCCTGTCTCGGAAGACCTATGACGATGCAGTCTCCGCACGCAATGCGCGTCAGGCGCAGGTACAGGCGGCAAAGGCCACAGTCGCAGCGGCGCAGCTCGACCTGTCCTACGCGCGGGTATCGGCACCAATTGCCGGGCGCGTGGACCGAGTGCTGGTGACCGAGGGCAACCTGGTCAGCGGCGGCGGTGCAGGAGCAGCCACGCTACTTACCACGATCGTGTCCATCGATCCTGTGCACGTCTATTTCGACATCGATGAGGCAACCTACGTCAATGTGGTGAGCCGCTCGAGACCTGGTTCAGGGACTCATGCTTCGTTGCCCGTTCAAGTAGGCTTGAGCACTGACAGAAACTTTCCGTACAAGGGCGTGCTCGACTTCGTCGGCAATGCGATTGATAGAAGTACCGGCACGATCCGCGCTCGCGCGGTCGTCCCCAACCCTGATGGACGGCTGACGCCTGGGCTGTTTGCGAGGGCCAAGCTCTCCACCGCAAGCTCTCGGCAGGCCGTCCTCATCGACGACCAAGCGGTTGGCACCGATCAAGGCCGAAACTATGTTCTGGTCGTGGGTGAAAACAACCAAGCTCAGTATCGTCCGATTGAGCTGGGTCCCGTAGTCGACGGTCTGCGCGTTATAAACGGTGGCCTGCAGGGTGGCGAAAAAATCATAATCAAAGGCCTCGTACGACCTGGTATGACTGTCACGCCGCGCATGGTGCCCATGCAGGGGCCGGCAGCACCGGCCGCCGGCGCTCCCGACGCGACTAAGACTGCGGCTAGTGCCCCGGCAGTCCCTGCGGAGTCTGCCAAGGCCGCTGGGGCGGCTGGGGCCGATCAGGTCAAGGCTGACAGCGCAGCTGGCTCAGCGGAGGCTCGCAAATGAATTTCCCCCGTTTCTTCATCAACCGCCCTATCTTCGCAATCGTCCTTTCGGTGCTGATGCTGATCGCGGGCGCGATCAGCTACTTCCAGTTGCCACTGAGCGAGTACCCTCAGGTTACCCCCCCAACGGTACAGGTCACGGCGAGCTATCCCGGCGCCAATCCGCAAGTGATTGCCGACACCGTGGCATCGCCGCTAGAGCAAGCCATCAACGGCGTGGAAGGCATGATGTACATGCAGTCCCAGATGTCCACGGACGGAAAGATGGTGCTCACCATCTCTTTCGAGCAACACATCAACGCCGATATCGCGCAAATCCAGGTGCAGAACCGGGTGTCGCGTGCGCTACCCCGGTTGCCACCCGAGGTCCAACGCATCGGCGTTGTGACTGAGAAGACCGCGCCCGACATCCTGATGGTTGTGAACATGCTATCGCCAGGGGATCGTTACGACCCGCTGTATGTGTCCAACTACGCGATGCTCAACGTCCGTGACGAACTGGCACGCCTGCCGGGCATCGCCAACGTGTTGCTTGGTGGTGAGGGTGAGTACGCGATGCGGGTCTGGCTCGACCCCGAAAAGGTTGCGTCTCGTGGCATGACCGCTAGCGATGTGGTCGCCGCCATTCGGGAGCAGAACGTGCAGGTTGCGGCCGGCTCTATCGGTCAGCAGCCTAACGCCTCGTCTGCCTTTCAGGTCACCGTCAACGCACTCGGGCGTCTCACCACCGAAGAGCAATTCGGCGATATCGTCATCAAGGCTGGCACCCACGGCCAGGTTACACGCTTGCGCGACGTGGCACGTGTGGAGTTAGGTGCGGAGAACTACACCATGCGCGCCCAACTTGATGGCGGCAACACGGTTGGCATTCAGATCCTGATGACGCCTGGCTCCAATGCACTAGATGTGTCTAGCGCGGTACGCGCGACGATGGATCGTCTACAAGCAAGCTTTCCAGAGGGCATCGAGTACAAGATCGCCTACGATCCTACGGTCTTCGTGCGGGCCTCGCTTCAGTCTGTAGCGGTCACGCTGCTAGAGGCGATTCTGCTGGTGGTGATCGTGGTGGTGCTGTTCCTGCAATCCTGGAGAGCGTCGATCATCCCGCTGATCGCCGTGCCGGTCTCGCTGGTCGGCACCTTCGCCGTAATGCACATGTTCGGCTTCTCGTTGAACACACTGTCATTGTTCGGCCTCGTACTCTCAATCGGCATTGTTGTGGACGACGCCATCGTCGTGGTAGAAAACGTGGAGCGCCACATGGCACTTGGCGAGTCGCCCAAGGACGCAGCGCTCAAAGCCATGGACGAGGTTACTGGCCCGATCCTGGCCATCACCTCGGTGCTGGCGGCGGTCTTCATTCCCTCGGCGTTCCTGTCTGGGCTGCAAGGCGAGTTCTATCGCCAGTTCGCGCTGACCATCGCGTTCTCGACCATCCTATCGGCGATCAATTCGCTCACACTGTCGCCCGCGCTGGCCGCCATCCTGCTCAAGCCGCATCATGGCGCGGCCCAGCCCGATCGAGTCACGCGCCTCATCGACGGCCTGTTTGGTGGCTTCTTCCGCCGCTTCAACCGCTTCTTTGACAGCGCCTCGAATGCTTATGTCGGAGGCGTGCGCCGCGCAGTTCGCGGAAGTGCTGTGGTGCTGCTGCTCTATGTCGGTTTCCTGGGGTTGACGTGGCTGGGCTTTCATAAGGTACCTGCCGGCTTTGTGCCCGCACAGGACAAGTATTACCTCGTGGGCATCGCCCAGCTTCCGACTGGTGCCTCGCTGGACCGCACCGACGCGGTTGTCAAGGAAATGAGCAAGATCGCGCTTGCCGAGCCTGGCGTCGAAAGCGTGATGGCATTCCCCGGCTTCTCCTTCAACGGCCCAGTGAATCAGCCCAACACCGCGCTGGTGTTCGCCATGCTCAAGCCCTTCAACGAACGAAAGGACCCGTCGTTGTCGGCGTTCGCCATTCAAGGCAGGCTCATGGGCAAATTCAGTCAAATACCGGACGGCTTCGTCGGGATTTTTCCTCCGCCACCGGTGCCTGGCCTGGGTTCAATGGGCGGCTTCAAGTTGCAGATCGAAGACCGTGCGGGCCTGGGGCCAGACGCACTTGCACAGGCCCAAGGTCAGATCATGGGCAAAGCCATGCAAGCGCCTGAGCTGGCCAACATGTTGGCCAGCTTCCAGGCCAATGCTCCACAGTTGCAGGTGGACATCGACCGCGTAAAGGCCAAGTCGCAAGGTGTGTCGCTGACCGAAGTTTTTGACACGCTGCAGATCAATCTGGGCTCGCTTTATGTCAATGACTTCAATCGATTTGGCCGAACTTACCGAGTGATGACGCAGGCCGATGCGAAGTTCCGTATGCAGGCTGAAGACATTGGCATGCTGAAGGTGCGGAACGCTTCGGGGGACATGATCCCGTTGAGCGCGATCGCGACGATCTCACGTAGCTCCGGTCCCGATCGAGTGATGCACTACAACGGGTTCCCATCAGCTGACATCAGCGGCGGACCAGCACCGGGCTATTCGTCTGGCCAGGCTACTGCCGCGATCGAGAAGATCGTGAGCGAATCGCTGCCGGACGGCATGACCTACGAATGGACTGACTTGACGTTCCAAGAAAAGCGGGTTGGCAACACCTCCATCTACATTTTTGCGTTGGCAGTGCTGTTGGCATTCTTGTTCCTGGCAGCTCAGTACAACAGTTGGTCGCTTCCATTCGCTGTTCTGTTGATCGCGCCCATGGCGTTGCTTTCGGCGATCGCCGGTGTTTGGCTTACGGGCGGCGACAACAATATCTTCACGCAAATTGGCTTCGTGGTGCTCGTAGGCCTGGCAGCCAAGAATGCAATTCTGATCGTGGAGTTTGCCCGTGCCAAGGAGAGTGAAGGTGTCGATCCGTTGGCGGCCGTGCTTGAAGCGGCGCGGCTGCGGCTGCGCCCGATTCTGATGACGTCACTGGCTTTTATCGCTGGCGTGATACCGCTGGTGCTCGCGAGTGGAGCGGGTGCCGAGATGCGTCACGCAATGGGTATCGCTGTGTTCGCCGGCATGTTGGGCGTGACGGCATTCGGTCTGGTGCTCACGCCGGTGTTCTACGTCGTAGTGCGCAAGCTGGCGTTGCGTCGTGAAGCCAGTCAAGCCCGCGTCGGTATGAGCGACAAGCATAACGGCCAGGAGGAATTTTGAGATGAAGAAACCTTTCGCACTCACACAACCTGCCAAGAGCTTGGCACCGGTAGCTTTCGCGATAGCGTTAGCCGGTTGTTCCATGGCACCCAAGTACGATCGGCCGCCAGCGCCGATTGATATAGTATATCCTTCGGGCGCGGCCTATGCAGAACCGGCGAAAGCGACGCCAGAGGCCCCAGTCACGGACGCGGCCGATATCGGCTGGCGAGATTTCTTCCGCGACCCGCTGTTGCAACAATTGATCGGTATCGCGCTGGAGAGCAACCGCGACATGCGCAAAGCTGCGCTCAACGTTGAGGCGGCGCAGGCACTGTACCGCATTCAGCGCGCTGAGGTGCTCCCGAACTTGGGGGTATCCGGCAGAGGGGCCGCAGAACGACTGCCAGCCGATCTCAGCAACACCGGCGCTGCCGACGTCGTGCGTCGTTACGAGGTTGCTGGGGTGACCGCTGCCTGGGAACTGGACGTCTGGGGCCGTATCCGCAGCCTCAGCAACCAAGCGCTGGCTTCCTACTTGGCTATGGACGAGACTCGCATAGCGACGCAGATGAGTTTGATCTCTGAGGTTGCTAACGCCTATCTCACGTTGCGGGCTGACCAGGAGTTACTGCAGTTAACAGGCGAGACGCTCGGCACGCAAAAGCGTTCGCATGAACTTACTGCCCAACTGTTCGAGGCTGGCAATGCCACGCAACTTGACGTGCGCCGCTCGGAAATTGTACTGCGTACAGCCGAGGCCAACTTCGCGGACTACACACGTCAAACGGCCAAAGACCGAAACGCGCTAGTGCTACTGCTCGGCCAGCCGCTGACGCTTGAGCTGTCGCAGCAACTTGACAAAGCCATAGTGCTGCCGGATGGCATCGTGCCGACCGAACTGCCCAGTGGCCTACCTTCTGAGTTGCTCGTGCGCCGACCGGATGTGCGCGCGGCCGAGCAGGTACTTCTGGGTGCCAACGCCAGTATCGGAGCAGCGCGAGCCGCTTTCTTCCCCACCATCAGCTTGACGGGTTCGGCGGGGACGGCAAGCGCATCGCTTGATGGGCTCTTCGAATCGGGTTCGCGCGCCTGGAGCTTCTTGCCGCAGATTACGGTGCCTATTTTCCGGGGTGGCGCGTTGCGCGCCAATCTGGATGTGGCGCACGTAAAAAAGCGCATCGAGATCGCCAACTACGAGAAGTCCATTCAAGTTGCTTTTAGTGAAGTGGCTGATGGCCTTGCCGGCAAGCGAACACTTGATGAGCAGATTCGTTCAGAGCAATTCCTGGTTGCTGCTAGTCAGGGCATGTATGACCTGGCCGAGCAACGTTTCAGGGAAGGTGTGGACGATAACCTCACCTTGCTTGACGCGCAGCGTACGCTGTACAGCGCGCAGCAGACGTTGGTGCGTACGCGTCTGGCTCGGTTGAGCAACCTTATCGCGCTCTACAAGGCTCTGGGAGGCGGGTGGACAGAGAGCACACCAAGTGGTGTGGCGCAAGCGAGTCGATAGTTAGTTTTTCCCTACTGGCACTGGTATTGGATATTCGTACCAAGAAATGACGCATGGTGGCAGTCGCCTCCATGCGTGTGTAGATGAGTATGAAAACCGGCGAGCTTGCAAAGCTAACGAGGACTCCCTGGGTTCTACGAGGCTCAGGGTCTTTTACCTGCTCCTGATCGTTATAGCAACAACTAAAGGCAATAAAGGCAGGAGCAAGTTGAGCGGTTGCAGCTTATACTAAGTTGCAAAGTATTAGGTATCAGTCTGGAGCAGATCCGGACTATCTCAGGGGGTAGCTTTGACCGACATTTTTGATGTATTACAGGTAAATTTGGGATCGCTTTACGTCAATGATTTTAATGGATTTGGCCGTACCTACCGTGTAATAACTCAAGCTGATGCCCCATTCCGTATGCAGGCAGACGATATTGGATTATTGAAAGTCAGGAATTCTGCTGGTGATATGATCCCTTTATAAGTATTGATCAATATCAAACTAACTTCAGATCCTGATCGCGTTATGAGATACAACGGCTATCCATCCGCTGATATTACGGGAGGTACTGCATCAGGATATTCTTTTGGTCAGGCTACAGATGCTATTGAGAAAATAGTTAAGGAAAATCTACCTGAAGGTATGGCGTACGAATGGACTGATCTGACCTATCAGGAAAAATTAGCGGGCAATTCCGCACTGTATATTTTCCCATTGGCGGTATTCTTTGCATTCTTGATTCTTGCCGCTCAGTACAACAGTTGGTCGCTTCCATTTGCTGTGCTGCTTATTGCACCAATGGCACTCCTTTCTGCAATTGGCGGTATATGGATCTAAACGGTGATAATAACATCTATACTCAAATTGGCTTCGTTGTTTTAGTCGGGCTGGCCGCAAAAAATGCCATTTTAATCGTTGATTTTGCAAGGACTCAGGAGAATTAGTGACGATCACCGCTTGGGGCCGTACTCGAGGCAGCGTACTTACGTTTGCGTCCTATTTTGATGACTTCTCTTGTATTTATTGCTGGTGTGATATCTCTTGTACTAGCTAGTGGTGCTGGAGCAGAAATGCGTCACGCCATGGGTATTGCAGTGTTTGCCGGTATGCTTGGTGTAACCTTCTTTGGATTACTACTTACGCCGGTGTTTTACGTTATAGTAAGAAATCTGTCATTAAGAAAAAACGCAGAAAGTATAGTCAATCTTTAGTGAAAAGATATCAGAGTGAAATGAGTTTAGACCTTGACCTTACAACAGTGGAAAGCCCTACAATCAGAAGTACTCAAACCAAACTGGAGGTATATAAATGCAATTTCATTTAGAAAATATGACATGTGGGGGCTGCGCCCGGACGGTAACTAAAGCAATTAAGGATATAGACCCAGAGGCTACAGTTTTAACTGATCCTCCGACTCGTAAGGTGACGGTAAAAACTTCATTATCAGTTGAAAAGGTCTCCTATGCTCTAATTGAAGCAGGCTTCCCTCCTCGGGATTAGTATTTTCCTTTTACGGTTGCCTCCTGAATGAGGCAACTTTAAATTTCGCATTCAGGGCATTCATTCATAGACTGGACCTTAAGAATTAAGCCCATGCAGTATCCCATCTAACGTGATGTTTTGTTTGTCTTTTGACTGTTGGGCTTTTTGGGCGTTCTTCGTTATATAACGGGTCGCCCAATCTATCCTCTCCGCTATTTCTGACCATGCGTGCTGGCTGATGCTTTCAAGATCGGCAACAGCCAAATTTCCACATTTTTGGCGGCCTTGAATAGCTAGACTGATGGCATGATTTGAAGAAAGACGCTTCGCCGAATGATCAGAGCGAGCAGGCTTGACCATACCAAACCATCTACAATCGCTTTCTGTGCCGCCATAAATTTCTGCAAGTTTGTATGGGATTTCAACTCTTTGAATCGCAACTTCACCTGCCAGCGACAACGATAGATTGCCATAACATCATCCGCTTAGTAGGTTTCCCGCGGGAGGTTGATAAGCCAGATGCAAAATCGTATTTCTCCGGCAAAACAGAGCCTTATTACTCTGAATATCTGCTTTCCTCGACGAACTTGCAAATCGAGCGTAAGCGCCTCATAAACCGCGCATTCTAATCACCTAACACGCAGAATAAGATCAAGTCTCCAACCATAAGGAGATTTAAAATGGCAAACGATGCACCAACCAATAATGGCAAACGCTAATCAAGCAATCTGAATCGAGTTCATTATCAACACTCACATTTTGTAAGCTCAATCAACTCAATCCCTCAACGTTCTCTGCCAAGCGCCAGCAACTCAACAACACTGGCGCATCTCAAGGTTTTGTTAGAGCAGAAGTCGTTGAAAAGATAACTCAGTATCAGGCCCAAGTGGCAACCGCCAACATGACACTCTTCGTCAATGATATCGAACTGCGCAATCCCCAATGCACGCCAGTAAGTAACCTGGCTGAACTCATCGGTGCGCTATCATGAAAGGCATGCTGAGCTCACTAGAGATTTATCTGTATCGTGAAAGTGTCGATTTTAGAAAGTCCATCAACGGCCTTGCCGCGATTATCGAAAGTGACACCGATTTACCGTTAGTAAGTGGCGCATTATTCCTGTTCACCAAAAACAGCGCGATAAAATCAAAGTGTTGTGCTGGCGTGTGCCACGAACAAAAGGTTAATACCTTTTGGATCTGTATTTCTGATGAGAGAAGGCCTCTCGAAATCTACCTGTAGGGGGCGGTTTCAAAACCACCAAGTGCTTCTGTAAAGTGCGGTTTGGAGACTTATCTGATCGCTCATTCAACACTGAGTTCACCTTCGCAGGTGATCTACACTTCGGAGCAGCTATTTAGTAAGGTATTCAATTCTTCAATCTATCTAACCGAGTCCACATAGGACAACTGCATAGACTGGAGCCTCGATTTACATTAACGAGGACTCCTCATGCGAAAACTATCTCCATTTATTCTGGCGCTTGCGCTGTCTCCTTTTGTTCAAGCTGAACCTGTGTCTGAAGTGTCGCCCGTTGGCAAAATTGACGGCATGGTTTCTTTACCTGTCACGGGTATGAAAGCGGTCGAAAGCAATAACCGTATTATTTTTATGTCAGACAGTGGCCGGTTCGTCATTGATGGCACGCTCTATGATGCCTGGTCCAAAAAGCCGCTTACCAGCCTTGAAGAAATTCGAGAAGCGGGAAACACGCTGGACTTAAGTCGCCTTGGCTTAAAAATGGCTGATTTGAACCCACTGACTTTAGGCGAAGGCAAAAAGAAAGTGGTGGTCTTTGTTGACCCTCGGTGCCCACATTGCCATGAGCTTTTGAAACAAGCCCTGCCGTTAACCAAAGAATACACCTTCCAAATTCTCCCTGTGCCAGTGCTTGGTCCAGATTCAGAGCGTCAGGTTCGCCAGCTTGGCTGTGCGCGTGACAAGAAAGCGGCCACCGATGCATTGCTGAATGGCCGGATTGGTAACCTAGAACAGGATGATGCCTGCAACTTAGAACCAATGCAGCGTACCTTGGTGACGGCTCAAATTCTGGGCATTCAAGGTGTGCCTTTCATTGTCGCCAATGATGGTCGCATCAGCCGAGGTCGTCCTTATGACCTTTCTGCTTGGTTGGAGGGGCGTTAATGAAAGCCTCTTTGTATTCAGGACAACGCGCTTCAGAGCTATTGCCAGTATTGGCCTATTCAGACGATGAGCAACTGTTTTTCATGGAAGACCAAAGTGTTGGCTTTGGTTTTCTATGTGACCCATTGCCGGGTGGTGATGAGTCTGTTGCAGACAGGGTTAATGTTCTACTCAACAACGACTGGCCAAAAGACACTTTGCTGCAATTTGGCCTTTACGCCTCGCCTGATATTCAAACCGACCTTCAGCGCATGATGGGCTTACGGCATCGTCAATCTGATCCATTGCTTAGGGCGTCGATACGCAAACGTGCGGATTTCCTCGATGGGGGCACGGTTCAATCGATAGAAGAATCGACCCAGACTCAGGTACGCAACTTTCAACTGATCGTCACCTGCAAATTGCCTTTGGAAAGTCCTATTCCGACGGAGCGTGAGTTGAGTCGAGCATCCGCGCTTCGGGCTTCTTTCTCGCAAGCGCTGGCAACGGTTGGTTTTCGCGTCACTGAGATGACTGACCGAAACTGGCTCGCGGCAATAAGTGCTCAGCTTAACTGGGGAAAAGATGCTTCCTGGCGTAATCCATCACCAATCCGCAGTGAGGCAGATAAACCACTTCGGGAGCAAGTGTTGGATTATGACCGAGCTATCAAGGTGGATAGCCAAGGTCTGATGCTGGGCGATTACCGAGTTAAAACCTTATCGTTTAAACGCTTGCCTGAGCGGATCTGGTTTGGTCATGCCGCAAGTTTTGCGGGCGATATGATGACGGGCAGTCGCGGTTTACGCGGCAGCTTTTTGCTAAATGTCACCATTCACTTTCCCTCAGCTGAGGCGATGCGATCTCGTTTAGAGACGAAGCGTCAGTGGGCGGTCAATCAGGCCTATGGCCCGATGCTCAAGTTTGTGCCGGTGCTTGCAGCCAAGAAAAAGAGATTTGATGTTCTTTTTGAAGCTTTGCAAGAAGGTGATCGTCCTATTCGGGCAAATATGACTTTGACGCTGTTTTCCCCAACGGAAGAAGCGTCCATCAGTTCTGTTTCAAATGCTCGAACCTATTTCAAAGAACTCGGATTTGAGCTGATGGAAGACAAGTACTTCTGTTTGCCCATTTTTCTGAATGCCCTGCCATTTGGTGCCGACCGCCAGGCGATGAACGACTTGTTTCGATTCAAGACCATGGCGACACGGCATGTGATCCCTCTGTTGCCTTTGTTTGCGGATTGGAAAGGCACTGGCACGCCGGTGATTAACTTTGTTTCCCGTAATGGCCAGATCATGAGTGTGTCCCTTTATGACTCGGGCAGTAATTACAATTGTTGCATCGCGGCGCAATCGGGATCGGGTAAGTCATTCCTGGTGAACGAAATCATCTCCTCCTACCTATCAGAAGGCGGGCAATGCTGGGTGATTGATGTTGGCCGCTCTTATGAAAAGCTGTGTGAAGTCTATGACGGTGAGTTCTTACAGTTCGGGCGAGACAGTGGCATTTGCTTAAATCCGTTTGAAATCGTTGAGGACTATGACGAAGAAGCGGATGTGTTGGTTGGGTTATTGGCCGCAATGGCCGCACCTACGCAGTCATTAACCGATTTTCAGATGGCAAACCTAAAGCGTCAGACCCGTGAACTGTGGGAGAAAAAAGGTCGTGCCATGTTGGTTGATGATGTGGCAGAGGCTTTAAAAAATCATGAAGACCGACGTGTGCAAGACGTGGGTGAGCAGCTCTATCCGTTTACGACACAGGGCGAATATGGCCGATTCTTTAATGGCCACAACAATATTCGCTTCAAAAACCGTTTCACCGTTCTGGAGTTAGAAGAGCTTAAGGGGCGTAAGCATCTACAACAAGTAGTGTTGCTTCAGCTTATCTACCAAATCCAACAAGAGATGTACTTAGGTGAGCGGGATCGTCGCAAGATTGTGTTCATTGATGAAGCTTGGGATCTGCTGACTCAAGGTGATGTCGGTAAGTTCATTGAGACGGGTTACCGTCGATTTCGAAAATATGGCGGCAGTGCTGTAACGGTAACGCAGTCGGTCAACGATTTGTATGACAGCCCAACAGGTAAAGCCATCGCTGAAAACTCGGCCAATATGTACCTGCTTGGCCAAAAAGCTGAAACCATCAACGCGCTCAAAAAAGAAGGCCGCTTGCCACTAGGTGAAGGCGGCTATGAATACCTGAAAACGGTTCATACCGTCACGGGTGTCTATTCCGAGATTTTCTTTATTACCGAAATGGGCACCGGGATTGGCCGCCTCATTGTCGATCCGTTTCACAAGCTGTTGTACTCGTCCCGTGCAGAAGATGTAAACGCGATTAAACAGTTAACGCGCAAAGGCCTTTCTGTTGCTGATGCCATCTCTCAGTTGTTGAAGGAGCGAGGCTATGAATAAGACCACGCTTTGGCCATTTATGGCCTCTATTACTTTGTCTATTGCAGGCAGCGGTTTAATGACCAGCTGGCTCTTAATGAAAACACTCGAACCCATCCACAGCCAGTTGGCGTTAAGTACGCCCATTGCAGTCGTAGATTTTGGGGAGGCGGTGTTGTCACTGGGCCCCAATGCCAGCGAACAAGACATCGAATCCAGGTTGCTTCAGACCAATCAGCAAATTGAAAAGTTAAAAACAGCCGGTTTTATCGTGCTGGATGCCCAAGCGGTGGTGGGTGCTGATGATTCCGTATTTGTGCCAGTAGGCTCAAAGGAGGTGTCTCATGCAGATACTCCGTAAAAGAATGCCTTGGCGGCCATACCTCATCCGGTTGACTGTTCTTGCGTTAATCATGGCCTTGGTAGGCACCTACGCCATGATGCGCTACCGAATAGGTATTGATACCCAGCAAGAGCGCTGCCTGCCTGATACCACGGTGTATCTGATTGACCTATGGAATAAAGAGCCCGTTAAGGATGGTTTGTATGCCTTCCACTCAAAAGGACTTGCTCCGTTATATAACGACGGTACTCGGATGCTGAAACGCCTAACAGGGATGCCAGGGGATGAAGTCAAGGTGACGCCTGAGCATGTACTGGTGAATGGTGCTGAAGTCTCTACCGGCATGGCATTAGCCCAGCGTCTTGGTGTGGCTGAAACAGAATTTAGCCGCTCATTGACGCTGCAAGAAAACGAGTATTGGTTTTCCGGTGAGGCCGCAACGAGTTTCGACTCCCGCTATTGGAACGCCGTTAAGCGCGAGCAGATTGTCGGTCGCGCTTGGCCGCTTTGGTAGGAGGTAGATGATGCAAAGACTATGTCTCTTATTTTTGTTGGTTGCGCCATTGGCTTGGGTTCAAGTGTCCTGGGCACAAGAGCCTTTTCCGTTGTCTGACGAAGACAAAAAGATCGTCGAAATGAGCCGCAGCATTTTACAAAGTGCTGTGGATGGTTCATCTGAATTTATTGAGCCTTTTGCACCGATTGAACAACCTGCGTCGCTCAAACACAACGATGAATGGTTGATTTTTGCGTCGTCTTCACTGGGAGATTCGTCACTGAAGCAGCTATTTAAAGAGGCCAGTGCTACCGGCGCTATTGTGTTGTTTCGGGGAATTCCTGAAGGAAAGACCTTGGGGGCGGCTATCCGTGATTGGCATACGCTGATGACGGGGCTTGATCCTGTTCCTCAGGTTCGAATCGATCCGAAAGCCTTTGTGCACTGGCGGGTGACTAGCGTGCCTGCCATTTTCCGCATAGAAGATGACAAGGTGACTGCAAGTGCACTAGGGGTTTACAGCAACGACTGGTTGCAGCGTCAAATTGAAACAGGCAATACCGGTTCATTGGGTCAACGCGGTCCTATTCATTCCATTTTAGAACCGGATTTGATGCAAGTGGCGATGCAGCGTTTACAGTCGATTGACCTGGGCGCATTAAAGAAAAAAGCCATTGAGCGTTTCTGGTCTCGCCAAACTTTCACTGACTTACCCAAAGCCACGCAGTATCGGATAAGAATGGTTGATCCAACCATCGTCATGAAGCGGCCACTATTGGATGCCAATGGCCGAACATTGATCCCAGCAGGAACGCGTATTAACCCGCTAAAAGCCTTGCCGTTTACTCAGCAGCTTGTGGTGTTTAATGCGTCGAACGCTGAAGAAGTGGACGCAGTTGCGCATTGGCTTGAGACGCAAGATAGGACACTGCGCCGCATTACGCTTATCACCACGCAGCTCGACCGTACTCAAGGTTGGAATAGCCTCAATGCGCTCGAAAAGACATTGGACAGTCCGGTTTACCTTCTCAATGCCTCGCTAAAGCAGCGCTTTGATCTGCAAGTCACCCCATCGTTTGTTCAAGCAAAGGGGCTCGCGTTTGAAATAGAAGAAATTCCAGCAAAGGAGCTTGTTCATGAAAAAGCTCAATAATACGTATCGTCTGTTGCGGACTCTCGTTGTCATGTTTGTCCTGGGCGCATCTATTTCTGCTAAAGCCGAACTGACCTGCCCAGACGCGGGTTTATTGTCCGGTAAGTTGCTGACGGATGTTTGCTGGTCATGCATTTTTCCTATCCGGGTTGCAGGTCTTCCACTTGGCTCTGGCAGTGTCCCAAGCGGCGCATCAAACAAGTCGTTTTGCTTATGTGAAGACAACTTAGGTGTGCCAAGGCCAGGTATTGTTACCAGCATGTGGGAGCCAGCGCGTCTGATTGAACTGGTCAGAACGCCGGGTTGTTCGCCTTCACTGGGAGGGATTCGCTTACCGTTAGGTGATAGGCGATTGCAAGGTGGTCATGGTGAAGGTGAATACGATACCGGTGATCTTGCTTTCTATCATTACCATTATTACGCCTTTCCGCTTTTGGTCATGCTCGATTTGTTCATGGATGGCAATTGCAATGCCGATGGTTACATGGATTTTGACTTGATGTATTTGTCGGAATTGGACCCAACATGGCTGAACGATGAACTGGCCTTTTTTACTCAGCCTGAAGCTGCTGCTGTTGCTAATCCATTGGCTATCTCTGCTTGTACCGCTGACGCTGCTTCATCAACGCTTGGTAAACCCATCGATCAGTTGTTTTGGTGTGCTGGCAGTTGGGGCCATCTCTATCCGTTATCTGGCCACACCTTAGCCTTTGGTTCATTAGCAGAAAACACCAGCCATTTAGCGGCGCGTGCAATCGCGGCTCAACACAGGCGTGGTCTTGCAAGACGAACAATGGGGAGCAGTGCGCTATGCCGACCTGTTATCGAACCCATGCTGCCGAAATCCCAATACAAGATGAGTATGTTCTTCCCTGTACCGGAAACTGAAAGTGCGCATGTCATCGGTGAAAGCACCATGAAATGGGGAGAGTGGCGAACGATCCCCGGTGCCGGTGAAGATGCGCTCTACATTTTGTGGCGCTGGCAAGACTGCTGTAACTCGGGAGGTTAACCATGAAACCAACACTTTTTACCCGAGTTTTAGCGGGTATTTTATCAATCACTATGGCGTGCCTGCCCTTACATGGTGTGGCCGCTGATGTGCAGCGCCAATCCGGCTTAAGCGGACAACAAGAAGGTAAGCAATTGCTGCAAAACTGGACGATGCCCGCACTCAATGGCAATACATTGTCGGTGCCGAATGGCAGTGGTAATGAGTCCATTAACTTGCAAGAGCTTTTCCCTGGTATGGATCAGGGCTCATTGGATGTCTTAACGGGCGTTTATGGCTCTGATGCCAGCATGAATCAATTGGGGACACAGCGCCAAGAGAGCATGGCATCCGAAAGTGGCGCTACGGGTGAAGCATTTCGTTCGCTACAGGAAATCAAAGACAGGTCTCGGCCAGATATGGTCAATGATCCGCTTTGGGCATTAACTGATGCGGTTCAAACTGACCCAAATCTATTAACGCAAAGCTTCCCCGGCTGTGAGTCTCAAGGTGAAGGCAGCCCAAACTACCAGCAATGTGACAGGCTCAATACAGCGGTTAACAGCTGCACGATTACTCACGATTACACGGCAGGCATTATTGAGCATGTTTCAGGACCAATGAACCTTCGCTCTTGTGGTGAGGGATGTCTTGAAGTTTGGATTGGACGAATTGGCGACAACTACTGGAGTGGCCGTTGTAAAGTGTTTGAACAGGCCATCACACTCAAAGTCGTGAACCCCGATGCGATTACCTCAGCCGTTCTTGAATACGCCAAATGGGATGACTACATGCAAGTGTGGCTTGGTGATCAGAAAGTCTGGTCTGGGCCGAACAATAACTTTCCACCAGAAACGGCTGGCCGCTGCGAGCTCAGTACAAGTTGGGAGCGCAATCCTAATACTGACTTAACCTCTAAGCTAAAAGCGGTAGAGCCCGGTTTAGAAGTGCCAGTAAAAATTCGCGTATCGGTAACGGGTAGTGGTGAGGGGTATGCACGTATCAAGGTGCGCTTTGATCCAACCAAGGTGGTGATGAATGATAGTTGGTCGCCACAATCCTGTATCGAACAAGCAGCGGATATCCCGACTAAGTTTTCAGACTACAGCATTCAATGCACGGATCAGCCGTCTTCAACCAACGGATGTACGGTGGTCAATGGTGTTTCAGTTTGTGAATCCTACTTTGCTCCAAGCCCTGTTGCTGGCATATCGCCTTTGTGTCGGCGTGTACAAGTCAGTGTGGATGATGAAAGCTATAAGGGGATTGAAAATCAGGCCTGCCAAGTGCTTGAAGCGAATCCTTCCTGTGGATTCATGTCGTCAGAATGTGCCGAAACCAATGATAAAGGTGAATGCATTCGTTTTACCGATACCTATGACTGTGGATTGCAAACCAGCGATCCAAAGTGCGTGGTATCCAATCTTATGCCGAGTAGTTTTGAGGCATGTGAGCCTACTCAGACGATTACGCCATTTACTGAAACCAAGCATGTACCGGATTACCAGGTGTGCGAGAAGATCAGCACGCTTACTCAGTGTCAGTTAGAACGACGTGTATCCGCTGAAACCCATCAACAAAGCTGGTCCATTGAGCGCGGTTGCTTTAGCTCTGAAACGCTCAGCTTTGTTCCACAGCACAGCAGTACCATGCAAACTGGAAACGCGACGCTGAGAGTGTTTGATAATCAAAATACTGAGATAAAAATCACCGAGTCGCCGTCCAAGGCAAATGGCTGGAAAACGACACTCTCATTGACGGGCAACAAGGAGACGGTCACAGAGACGAAACCGTCCATTAAATACCCTGAAATGACCTGTCCAAAAGGAACCTTGGTTGGCTCATTGTGCAAGGTCGTTAATGGGTCGATTATTTCGTGGCATGAACCGCAGGAAGTCACGCGTTCCAGATGTGAGTCCGGCTGGAACAAAGTCGATTTCGATACTTGCAGCCGAGAAGTTCAGAAGTGTTTGGCTCCTGCGAAACTGAGTGCTTCCTTGACCTTCTCTGGCAAATACTTAGAGCAAGACGTTGTTCATCAATCAAGTGATCCGGGCATAGACCAATGCTTGATGCAAACGGATCAGTTCACTGCGGTGCAGTGGCAGTGTTTGGATACGGGCATAAAACGAATCGACGGGTTAACAGTTGGTAGTGGCGAGTTGGCCAATCTTGGAAGCCTTTATCCGACGGTTGTTTCGTCTCCTGCTCATTTAACCAGTCGTGGCAGCTCTGATGGACTGGGGCTCTCATGCTGGAGGGCAAAAGCGACCTACAATGCTTCGACTGCTCATCCAGAATTCAACATGGGCAGCTCAGATAGCTGGGTAGATGCCAATGGTAATACACAAACCATCGTCAATAACGGACAAAACACGACCACCAATACGTGTGCCGCGCTGGAGCAAAACCCGGCCTGCCAGTATGTCAGAACCGAATGCACTGAAGGCGGGGCTGGTCATGAAGGCTTCTGTTATATCCAAAGTTTGGTGTATGACTGTGGACAAAGCGTTGAAGTGCAAAATGCACGAATGGAAACTCAATACAACTGTGAGGGGCCAGTTCGCTGTATGGGCACAGATTGTTTAGAGCCAGAGTCAATCAAGCAGGCTAACTTTGCAGAGGCCGCCGCGATGCTTAATGCGGCGCAGTTTATGACCAATGATATGTCATGCACGGGAGCTGATGGCCAAGATAACGTCGAGTGTACGGTCTTTAAAGGTAATGCTGGCCAGTGCAAAAAAGCCGTTGGCGGTATAGTGGATTGCTGTGAAAAGCCAAGTGGCGTGTCGTTATCGGATTACATCACAATGATTGTGGCGGTCAACAAGCTTGATACGGCAGTCATGGCCATGAATCCGTCGTCGGCAATCTATGGTTCCTGGAATACGCTTAGGGAGCCAATCACGAGTACTTGGAGTGCGGTCAAAGAGCCCTTTGTGTCTGCTTGGGACTCTCTTATGGGGGCTGGGCCATCAACGGCTGCTGGCGCGGGAGCGGAGCAAGCTGCGACTGGCTTCATGCAGGTGTTGACCAACAAAACGGCTGAATGGGTAGGTACGACCTTTGGTTCGGGGGCGCAATCGGCACTGTTTAGTAACGTTGGTGGCGCAGTTGGAGCCGATGGTGTCGTTTCGGGTGGTAACTTTGCGCTGGGTGGCGCTGCGGGCGCGGTTCTGAGTACGGTTATGACGGCCTACATGATTTACTCAGTCACCATGATCCTCATTCAGCTTATCTGGAAATGTGAGCAGAGTGAGTTTGAGATGAACGCTAAGCGGGTATTGAAGAGTTGCCACTATGTGGGCTCTTACTGCAAGTCTAAGTTCTTAGGTGCCTGTGTTGAGAAACGGCAATCATATTGCTGCTTTACTTCGCCGCTTTCACGGATCATTCAAGAGCAAGTGCGTCCGCAATTGGGCCTTGGCTGGGGCAGTGCGAAATCTCCAAACTGTGAAGGATTGACCGCGAGTCAGTTAAACCAGGTGGATTGGAGCCAAGTCAATCTGGATGAATGGATAGGTATCTTATCGATAACAGGCAACCTACCCGAAGTACCGTCACTGGATCTGGAAAGACTCACAGGCTCAGGAAGTACGCTAAACGTTGATGGAAATCGTCAGAGTGCCGCAGACAGAGCCCTTGAACGGCTAAACGGAATGGATGCCCAGAAACTGCGTCAGGAGGCGACGGAGGAAATTTCGGGGAATAACTAGAAGAAAAAATCTTTGTCAGCTCCAGTATATTTTGGAGCTGACATCGCGCTAGATGTTGCATTATATTTAGTAAAGAGAACGTTTTTGAGGACGGTTTATGGCTTTGCAAGTTTTGAACTGAGTAGTTTAGCTAATGACTTTTTAAATGTGCGTTAAATCGGTAATAAACTGTGCTGCATATTGAAGATATTCCTGTTGTGGAGTTCGAATTACATCCCATCTTTTAGCATAGTTAAGGGGCCTGTCGCGTTGTTTAGCGTATGTAAGAACAAGCCGACGCTTGGCACGGGATACACCAACAAAGAAAGCACACAGATTAGAATCTTGATCCCCAAAAAATATTTCGTTCTCAACGGCCAAAATTATCGTTGAGTCGAACTCCAATCCTTTGCTCTTATGGATAGTCAGAATACGCACAGCCTGATCATCAGAGAAACGAGTCAAGGCTTGAGGCAAGTCGGGGGTAAGTTCAAGCAATTCTTCAATGCGCGCTTTGGTATCTCCCACAACTTCACCTAATCTGGCATGTGACTCATAGTCAGGCGAGAGAGCAACAAGAGTCTCCATTCCTATTTTCTTCAAAAATCTACACACAGAATCCCACCATCCCGAAAACGGTTCATCCAACAACTCGGCCATGGCGATGATTTTTCGCTGTTCCTTGAAGAAGCTTTGGAAATTTTGCCTGACGCTAGACTGCACCTCGTCATCGGCAAAGGGAATCAATTGATTCATCAGCCGAATCCAGGCTTTGGGCTCTCGCTGGCCATAGAGACAGGACAAATAGTCAACAACGAGCCTTGCGGCAGGTTCGACAGTAATATCCTGCATCTCCTGCTCATTCCGGTACGGTATTCCCCTAACTTCCAATGCCACCATCAGGTGATTGGCGTAAAGATCTAGTTGTTTGGACACTAATACGGCGATTTCGGATAACGGAACCTGTTCATTTCTTATCCACCCGGCAATCAAATCGGCCAAGTACTCAGCTTCACCCTGGGCATTCTCGAATTGCCACGCGAAGACCTCTCCCTCTTCACCAGCAAGTTGGTGATCTGGCATGACGGAAGCCGGATCGAGCACGCGAATTATCTCGTTCTGCATCCGAAGCAGGCGTGGTTTTGAACGAAAGTTTCGGTACATGTTTAATGGGACCGCTGAAAAATCCCTAGCGAACGTTTGGAAAATTCCGTCCAATGCACCTGCCCATCCCATGATTTTCTGCTTGGTATCACCGACAGCAGTGAGACGAATGCTCGTACCTTGGAAGGCTACCTTCACGAGTTCATACTGCTGATCCGTGCAGTCCTGGAATTCATCCAAGAAAACATCGCTGTAAGTTTGGCGTATGGCATTTCTTGCGACAGTGGAGGCCTTAAGAATTTGAATTGCTAGCGGTACAAGATCATGAAATGTAATTTGCCTTTTTGTGACTTTTCTTTCGCCAATCGAATAATCCAGATCAAGAGCATCATTACCAGTAAGCACTACTCGGAAGCGATCAATAATACGCTTTGCAAACGCATGAAATGTGTAGCTATCAAAACGGGAAGCCAATTCTTGTCCACAGCGTTGCTGGATTCGCTCCTTCAAGTTTTTGCTGGCGTCAACTTTGAAAGAGATAGCGAGTATTCTCTTCGGATAACGGCAGGTTCCGGTTCGTAGGAGGAAGTCAGCTCTTTGTGCAAGCATTTCCGTCTTGCCCGCGCCCGGCCCCGCCGTCAGTGCAAGACAGCGCGCTTGTTCCTTCGCAGCCCGCAGTGCATTGGGTTCAAGAGTTAGCCCATCCGAAGGCAGCCATGCATCTACAGCAATCACTCGGGCAGTTCCGCAAGCTTGGCGATCACGGCATCAGTGAGTCGTCCAAATGATTCAGGCATGTTCGCCAGCAAATCCTCGTCGCTTAGTTGAGCGAGAGCTTCGATATGAGCAGCGGGCTTGCTGCCCAGTTTAAAAAGCTTGTGATACGTAGAGAAAAGATTTAACTCGTCATAGCTATATTGGGATGGGTCATGATGGCTCTTGCCTAACACGGCTTTAATTGTTGAGTCATCCGGAACTTCCTGCTGAACACCGTAAGCATCTGGGAAAGCAAGGAGCATTGAAAAATCTAAATCCATTGGAAATGAGAAAAACACACCACGCATTTCCAGCTCTGCAAATACACTCTTAGTGCCGTTTTCAAAGAAGTGGTGGGTACGAACAGGTACTTTGTCATCATTCCAATCTGATAAAGAAAAAGTATTTGGCAGAACTTTTTCAGGTTGATATAAGCCAAGTTGGTTATTTACATACTTTATTCTTCCCCAGCCCGCTTGATATCTGCCCACATCTAAATCGAGAAGGGTCAAAAATGGGATTTGCAGTGCTGATAACAGGCGCCAAAAATGATTGACATGCCTACCTCCAAGCGGAGCAATCGTAACCGCTGATTCATCAACTGGCGCACCCTTTGCTTGGAAAAGGCGCGGTAGTACAATTTCTTCGCTATCCCCTTCACCCAACACAACCAAACGTGAGAAGTAAATCTCAGGGAATGCCTGGACAGCCTCGCGTACAAACTTGTGCGCTTCATCGGTTTTAGCGGGTAATTGGATTTTCGTAATTCTTGATTGCCGGGTTTCGGTAAGTCGAAGATATCGAATATGTTCCGGATCGACACGTCGTAACATTGACGGAGCATGCGTAGCGATTAGGGCCTGAGCATCCTCGTTGCTCGTCATGGAGTTCAGAGCGCTGACAATCCGCCCCAGATAGTGAGGCGAGAGGCTGTTCTCTGGTTCCTCAAGGGCAATCAAAGTAAAGACTGGCGGACGCAATTTTTCTGGGTCAAAAGAGCCGTCCTCACCGGCAAGGACAGCACGCCCAATTGCTTGAGATGAAAGAACCAATGACAGATAGAGCATCGACTTCTGGCCGTCACTGAGTCTGGAAAAATCGACAAGATGTTCATCATGTCCAGGCGAGAATGATACGGACAAATGACGAAGCAACGCCTCGATCTCAGATGCCACAAAAGTAATCTTGGGATCTGTAAAGTAGCTGCCTTTATGAAGGGTGCCCCAAGTTTTCTTCAGGTGGGCACTAAAAGCATTGACCGATGGATTAGCAGCCAAACTCTCACTAATCTGGTCGGTGAACCCTTTGACTTCCTCCCGTTCATTTTCCCAGTTCACTGCCCGTAGCAAGCGGCCAAGCAGCGCGTTCGTTCCATATGCTATGTGGTCAGTCGGATCTCTTCTTGCGGGCAGATAGTGGACTTGTATGTGATTTCGTTCAGACCTTGGAACCGTTTGAGGATTTAGAGGCGAACCATCCGGGCCAGCTTCAAGCACATACACAAAAGTCTCATCAATATCCCCATCCAGGCCCATAGTGGCACTTAGGCGATATCGTACCCTAGGAATTCCGTCAGGGTCATCAAGGCGCATGTGACTGAAATGGGGAGCAACGGTCGAGTTATCTTCTTCATCCTCCAACTCGGGGAACACGAAGTCCGCCTCAATCCATAACTGCCTTTCTTCGGGCGCTTCTTGTTCATCGTGCGGGACATGGAAGTCTAAGCGCTGAATACGGCGTAATGATGGATCAAATGCAAACAGTCGGCACAAAGCCTGGAGTGCAGCAGTCTTGCCTGACCCGTTGGGGCCAATCAGATAGGTAATATTTTCCAGTGTCAGTTCTGTTGGTTCAGCACCAAAACTCTGAAAATTTGAAACCCGAATACTGTGCAGTTTCATCCTTTTTTCCTAATACATATGGCCCGAAAAATTAAATCTTCCCGTTCCATGGGTGATTTTTACAGAACAAGAATTCCCTACACTCGAGCCCGTGCACGTTCTCTAGCCTTAAGCTCTATGCGTTGTGATATTTGGCTATACAGCTGGGCTTCCTCATTCTCTCGATCAGTGACAGTCACAACCAAGGCATAGTCTTCTTGTTCGAAACTCAACGCCTCACCCCAATCTCTATCTTGTCGAGTAATTACAACAAACCACTTTTCAGAAGGCTTCGGCTGTTTAATCCGCCAAGTTGAAGATTGAACTGTACCTTTACCTCTTAATTCAGCACTTATGTCCCTATTACTTGTAGCATCATCATTTCTGGTTTTAGTTTCATCCTGAGTACTGTGATTGAAATGCCTTTGAACAGACTCAAGCGACTGATCTTTGACTAACCTAAAAGACATTTTAGTGGCCACATAGTCTATCCTAGTTGTCCTGACCGCTGGACAATAAGACAGAGTAACTCTAATTTCTCTGGAAGCACGCTGAGACCTTAAAAAATCATCGGGAAGCGGCAGTTCGAAAAAGTGATGCGAGTTGTTTTCAATTTTCTCTTCAGCCATTAAGACAACGGCATTTTGTGAAGATCTAAAAAGCTCCCCCTCATCAACAGCACCATAACCAGCTATATCTCTAAACGCATCTCGTCCATTTGCGCTCCTATAAGATTTCTTCATATCTTCAGGAAAGCTGCTTTCAATCTCCGACAGCATATTCGCATGATTAACCAGTAGTGCTCTGAGCAAATTAGCAGAAGCCTTCGGGTAGTTATTCAATAAACGACCTGCAAGATGGGTAATGTAAGGTGCCGCAAAACTTGTTCCGCTAATTTCGCTAAACAATGTGTTCCCAACGAATCGACTATTACAGGTCAGTACCCCCATGCCTCGCATAACTGCATTGAGTTCGTTGCCTGTTCTTATTGGAGAAGCCAAGTTTCCACCCATAGCTACCAGCTCGGGTTTAATTGCACCTTTAATAGTGGGACCGTGACGTGTAAATGGGGATGGTTGATTTTCTGTGGCTGGAGCCAATTGCCCAATTTCAGGATACCGTTGAGCATCGAAAGTCGCATTATGTCGAGCCAAGCTTCCCACCGTTAGAACGTTTAGTGCCGGAGCTGGATCTATGATAATACTTTCGTCAGCTAGAAGGTATTCTGGAAACTCGTCTCTCCAGCTATGTCTTGGCACATCTGGATCGATAGAGCCTGAGAAGTTCCCAGCAGAAACGACAAATAAGATATTGAAGTCCCTAGCCAATTTATCCAAGACATACGCAATTCCTCGAATATGACGATTATCGTAAGGTGCATTGGAATTCCCTAACGACAAATTGAAAATCCGACATTGGTGTTCTTCGACAAAATAGGTTACAGCTTCAATGAGAGTTTTTTCGATAGAACTGGAGTCAAATTCTGCATTCTCATCAAGAATTCTACCATTGAAAATCCAAAGTTCAGGGTGCCAATAATTTGTTGAGTTACACGCTTCCAAGTCACCATACAGAGCTACACCAGCAACAGCAGTGCCATGACCATTCAAATCCATGCCGTCTGTATCACCAATAAAGTCTGCACTTTCCGCAATTGCGGGTGCCAACAGGGGGTGGTTAGTATTTACTCCGCTATCAAGGACGCAAACTCTTGCAGCTTGATGAGTAGGGGATTGTATTCCTTCAGGAATTCTATTGATGTCACAATTTAGTTGGCTATAGCGAATACCGCTCTTGGGGGGGAGATCAACAAGTCTGACATCAGAGTGATTCAGCAGTAGATTAGCCTGACTAGAGTTAACCTCCAAACGGTACATTACTAAGCTATCAAGGTTAACTTTATCTGTTCGCCGTATTCCGTTATGAGCTAGCCAACGCTCAAATGCATCACAAGTGCTTAATCTCTCTGGGTGATGAGCAACAGCTACAGGCCAAAGCTCTACATCTAAGAGAAACTTCTCTGACCTTGGTAAGCCATGCCTTCTTAGAGCCCAACTTTTCCGGTCATCACTTGTCCAGTTATCGATTCCCTCTATGGCCTCGAGAATCTGCTTGTACGTCAATTCTGTCTCGTCCAAACCTAAGCGTTGCAGGTGATCTTCAAACACAGTCATTCCGGTTTCATCAACAAAAACAACACACAGATGATTGTCTTCTTGGCTTACAAACTCGATACCATGTTTGTTTAGATGGGTAATATCGAGAAGTCCTGTATAACGAATTTTCAGTACAAAATTACCCGGACGTGACGTTTGCTGACTTTGTGCGAATCTGATTGATTCAGTTAAGTCTCTAGATAATTTTTGACCATGCCCCCGAAGATCACCTCGTGGATGTTTTGGGATATTGACTTTCCTTGTTCTACGTTCATTTTCAAGCAGTTCTCTTTCAATCTTAAGATGTTCATAATTAGCCATTCCTAGTCCCTTTTTTAACTTTCTCGAGAAGCTGCTTGCTTCAAGTCCTTAACGGTCAAAAATTCCTGACTACGTAGGATCATCCTTTTTACTGCTCTACGAACAATACGTTCAATATCAGCGCCACTCTTTGTAGAAAATATCCCGAGGATAGATTTATCATCTAACTCAAATTGGCGACGTACACCACGCAATTTGAGTGAAAGAATTTGTTGTATTTGCAGCTCATCAGGTAATGGGAAGTCAATTTTTTCATCGAAGCGTCGCCAGATAGCACTGTCTAAAATGTGCTCATGGTTTGTAGCTGCTAAAATTAGACTCTTCCCTTGATAAGCGTCCATCATCTGAAGCACTGCGTTAACGACGCGGCGTAACTCACCATGTTCACCTGAGTCAGAACGTTCTTTGCCTATGGCGTCAAATTCATCAAATAAAACCACCATAGAATGTTCAGAAACAAAATCAAAAACTTTGCGAAGATTCGCGGCTGTTTCACCCAAAAAAGAAGATACCAACGCATCGAGACGAACAATTGCAAGAGGTAAATCAAGCTCAAAAGCAATGACCTCAGCTGCTAAGGTTTTCCCGCAACCTGGAGGACCATGAAAAATAATTTTTCCAGAAGGCTTCATTCCAAAACTTCTCAGTACATCGACACGGCGGTGTTCCTCAAGAAGTTCCTCGATGGGTGCGATACTAGATTCAGGTAAAACCATTTCTTCTATTGGTCGCTGAGCTTGTCGAACATCTAAAAGTGGTAGTCCTCGCTCTTTATCTACAGGAGGAGTAGGCAAAGCGTTACGTCCATTTTGTTTAAGCGGTCTTAAATGCTCACCATACAATATCTGCTCAAGATCATTTGCAAGAAGGTGATGTTGCTTTTGACGCTCATCTTGAATAACAGCTTCTGAAGCAAGCCGAAAGGCCTCGGAATCACCAATGGTTCCAGCCCTAATCAACTGTCTCAGTATTTTACCGTTAGCCACTATTATTCCCCTTTGCAATGTTCATTTATAATCGAATTACTCAGTCGTTTATCGTATTAAATACTAATTATTTCATCATATTAATAACGATTTAAAATAATCAGACGTAACTACTTAGTATTATCTGAGGCTATGATGGTGCTTAGCCCATTCGATTTTGCATAATCCAAAATTAGTATTTCTATCATAGACGCTTGAGAGCGATGTTCTTTTTCCGCTGCTGCTTTTAGCAACAGCTTGATTTCTTTAGATGTTCGTATTGACAAAGTCTCTTCTTTGGAACGCGACACTGTGCTTCTCCATGATAAATAAGCAATACAATGTACTGCATTATGCGTACATTGTATACTGTTTATTGAACTCATTACCGATAGCATGGATAGCGATATAGTGCCCCTTCGAGAGGGGCTGGTTGATGGGAGCCTAGTTGGCTAGTTGGCGGGGTTATCTGTTTCCTCTTCAGTGATATCGTCATCGGTTGAAGGCACCGCTTGCTCAACTTCTGCTTCTTTACCCTTAGCTTGGGCTGATTTTCGTGCTCGAATTTCGATATCAATAATGCGTCGTGCAAGTTTGATAATGCGCTGTTGCCATGCGTAGTTGCCATCAACGCGTTGCTTGTTGCTAAGCACGCTAGATAACCAGAGTGTGTCCATTGAGATCATCAACGCATCGAGTTTGCGCACTAAGCCAACAAACTGGCCAACCTGAGGCGAGCTGATTTTGGCGTTGAAGGTAATCGGATCGGTGTAGTCAGGTACTTCATCGATACCGTTGGACTCCATCAGTTTGTCCAAACGAGCTTGTTCGTTGTCTACCGCCATAGCGCAATCCTCGATCAGCTGGCTAATGATCTGTTCCACTTCATCAATTTCGTTCTCATCGCCAATGATGCGTAGGATGACATCGATTCCGTAGAGCGCACTGACCGTGCGCCTAAAAACACGGTCAACGACACGTTGCGCCTGTAAGCTGTTAATTGTGAATGATTGTTCAAAGATGGGTTTTGAGTAATTGGGTTTTGCTTGGGCCATAAGTTTGCTCCTGATATGACAATAATCAGTCCCTAGACTAATCCTCTGTGAGGTAATGGCCTTTCAGCTAGGTGGAAGAATTGAGCATCTTTCTAACTATCCTGTCTGGATAAGACGGTTACACTGACTATCAAATATTGCTGATCTGTTTCAGTGATATCTGCGCCTGAGAGCATGAGCTCAAAGGAAGCCCGCCGCTGAGTTTTCTCAGTGGTACTAAGAGGTAGCTAGCCTCCTTAAACAAATAGCCTGCATGTTTTTACATGCTCAACCATGCGTTCCTTACGGTTCGCCTTTTCACCACCCAGCTGGGGGAGTTTTCCCCAGTTGGGGGTGACTCCTTCAAAACCAACATAAGGAGTCACCAATGGAATATATCTTCGGATTTATTATCCAAATCGCAGGCATTATGTTGCTTGCAAAACTGAGCTGGTCGCTTTTGCGATTGCTTGCTCGTCAAAGCGTGCGCCCGTTTCGATTTGTACTTACTCAAATCAAGCGATTGCTCACACCAACACCAAAACGTCGTCCAATGGCAGTGCCTAAAGCTCCTGGTATGCCCCGTTTGACATCTGCGTTTTACAAAGAGCCACATCAGTACGACATGGCTTTACTCGAAATACCAACCTATCTGCGTCGTCAGTCTTCTTTGCCCAGCCGGGTAGAAGCGACTGTGTGCACAGAGTTCAACTAAGACGAGGAGAACATCATGAAAAACCAAGTAACACTCATAGGCTACGTTGGTGCTGAGCCAGAGACGCGAGCCTATCCATCAGGTGATTTGGTGACCAGCATTTCGCTGGCCACTTCTGAGAAATGGCGCGACCGTCAATCCAATGAGCTCAAAGAGCATACGGAATGGCATCGGGTTGTTTTTCGAGATCGTGGTGGATTTAAGTTAGGGCTAAGGGCAAAAGATTTAATCCAAAAAGGCGCGAAGCTTTTTGTTCAAGGTCCTCAGCGCACGCGTTCATGGGAGAAAGATGGTATTAAGCATCGATTGACCGAAGTGGACGCGGACGAGTTTTTGCTTCTTGATAGTGTGAACAAAGCATCTGAGCCATCACCAGCGGATGATGCGAGCTCCCAAGCTAATTGGGCACAAACTTATCCTGCACCAGATTTTTAACCGAGCAAAAACGCTTTAACCCAGCCGGGAGTACTTTCCCGTCAGGGGCAGACTCCCACTTTGATTGTCGGAGTCCATAATGGAAAAACCAAAGCTAATCCAACGCTTTGCTGAGCGCTTTAGTGTCGATCCAAACAAATTGTTCGATACCCTAAAAGCAACAGCATTCAAGCAACGTGACGGTAGTGCACCGACCAATGAGCAGATGATGGCGCTCTTGGTGGTTGCAGATCAGTACGGCTTGAACCCTTTCACCAAAGAGATTTTTGCGTTCCCTGATAAACAAGCTGGAATTATTCCAGTGGTAGGTGTCGATGGATGGTCTCGCATCATCAATCAACACGACCAGTTTGATGGCATGGAGTTTAAGACTTCAGAAAACAAAGTCTCACTGGATGGCGCGAAAGAATGCCCTGAATGGATGGAATGCATCATCTATCGGCGCGACCGTTCGCACCCAGTCAAAATCACTGAGTATCTGGATGAAGTCTATCGACCACCTTTTGAAGGTAACGGCAAAAATGGCCCTTACCGTGTAGATGGTCCATGGCAGACGCACACTAAGCGAATGCTAAGACATAAATCCATGATCCAGTGTTCCCGCATTGCGTTTGGCTTTGTGGGAATTTTCGATCAAGACGAAGCAGAGCGAATTATCGAAGGCCAAGCAACACACGTTGTTGAGCCATCGGTGATTCCACCCGAGCAAGTTGATGATCGAACCCGAGGGCTTGTTTACAAGCTTATCGAGCGGGCGGAAGCTTCAAACGCTTGGAATAGTGCATTGGAATATGCCAATGAACATTTTCAAGGTGTTGAACTGACGTTTGCGAAACAAGAAATATTTAATGCACAGCAACAAGCAGCCAAAGCGCTCACACAGCCTTTAGCTTCTTAGCGCCACGCATTCATTTTACTAACCCTGGCGGGATTATTCTCCCGTCAGGGGGAAGGTCTCGTCTTTTTTTGGAGATCTTCCATGACTAAATCAGCCTCACTTTTTCGCTTGGTATTGGTTGTTGCCCTTGTCTTAGGTTCGATTCAAGCCGGTAAAGCGGCAATTGATTCGGTTCAAGCAAGTGTTGTTCAGCACCAAACAGCGTTAGCACAAGCAGCAAAGTAACCACTTAACCCTGAAGGGGAGTTCTCTCCTTCGGGGGAGTCTCCCCCTCAAAGGAGGCAATATGAAGGTTATCGACCTATCACAACGTACTCCTGCATGGCACCAGTGGCGCATTGCAGGGGTTACGGCATCTGAAGCCCCAATTATTATGGGGCGTTCACCCTACAAAACACCTTGGCGATTATGGGCAGAAAAAACTGGATTCGTATTACCGGAAGACCTGTCGAATAATCCAAATGTGCTTCGCGGTATAAGGTTGGAGCCTCAAGCAAGGCGAGCATTTGAGAATGCGCATAATGACTTTCTTCTGCCGTTATGTGCAGAAGCCGATCATAACGCAATCTTTCGAGCCAGCTTTGATGGCATCAACGATGCGGGCGAACCCGTTGAACTGAAATGTCCTTGCCAGTCAGTTTTTGAGGATGTGCAAGCTCACCGAGAACAAAGCGAGGCGTACCAGTTGTATTGGGTACAAGTACAGCATCAAATACTGGTCGCCAATAGCACGCGTGGTTGGTTGGTATTCTATTTTGAGGATCAACTGATTGAGTTTGAAATACAACGAGACGCGGCGTTCTTAACTGAGTTGCAAGAAACGGCGCTTCAGTTTTGGGAGTTAGTTCAAACTAAAAAAGAACCGCCAAAATGCCCTGAGCAAGATTGTTTTGTTCCCAAGGGTGAAGCCCAATACCGTTGGACATCGCTGTCTCGACAGTATTGCTCAGCACACGCCGAAGTGGTCCGACTGGAAAACCACATTAAATCTTTGAAAGAGGAAATGCGAGATGCTCAGTCGAAATTGGTCGCTATGATGGGTAACTACGCTCATGCCGACTATGCTGGGGTCAAACTCAGCCGCTACATGATGGCAGGTGCGGTGGACTATAAGCAATTGGCCACCGATAAATTAGGCGAGCTGGATGAACAGGTTTTAGCCGCTTACCGAAAAGCGCCACAAGAGCGGTTGCGCATCAGCACCAATAAGCCAGATCAGCCCGTTGAAACACCAATCAAAATCAGCCTTGAGCAAGAGAACTTAGTTCTGCCAGGTGACTCGCCGAGCTCATTCTACTTTTAACGTTCACTTGGAGCCGATTTCGGCTCCTTTCTAATGCGCTTATACCAAGTGCATCAGAAAGCAGTTTCACTCGTAGCCAATGCTGGATACGAATGATAGAGCGAGCTGAACTCTTACATACACAGCCATACCACAATCAACACACCACCCGACGGGGACTTCATTCCCTGTTGGGGCATGGGGCCTCGTCAAAACTGATGAGGTTTATCATGACTGAACAATCCCCATTTTTGGTTCAAGTGAATCAAGCGTTTAATGTCCCGGCTCCTGATGCTTTCGTTCTGGAAGGATTTGGTGCCGACACTACCCATCCAAACATTCCCGTTCGCAAGGACGAGTATGTTTTTAGAAAAGAAGACTTACGTGACGTATTGGCGTTTTTGTCTAACCCAGACGGTGACGGTTTGTATATTACAGGCCCCACTGGATGCGGTAAGACCTCGCTAATTTGCCAAGTTGCTTCTCGATTGAATTGGCCTGTTCAGCAAATTACTGCGCACGGTCGATTGGAGTTGTCCGATCTTATCGGTCACCACACGCTGGTTAATGGCAACATGACCTTTGTGTATGGACCGCTGGCAATGGCTGTCAAGCATGGCCATTTGCTGATCATTAATGAAATGGATCTTGCTGAGCCTGCTGAACTGGCTGGGCTCAATGACATTTTGGAAGGTGCCCCGTTGGTCATCGCACAAAATGGCGGTGAGATCATCATGCCACATAACAAGTTTCGTTTTATCGCAACCGGCAACAGTGCGGGCAGCGGTGATCAAACGGGCTTGTATCAAGGTGTGCTTCAACAGAATTTGGCTTTTCTTGATCGCTTTAGAATCATCGAAGCGACCTATGCAGAGCCTTCTGTAGAGGAAGCCATTCTGGAGAACGTTGCGCCGGGCTTGCCAGAAGTCTTTCGCCAAAAAATGGTGAAGGTGGCTGGTGACATTCGTCGTCTTTTTATTGGGGGCGCGGATGGCGGTGCTGAGCTTAGTATCACCATGTCCACTCGGACCTTGGTGCGCTGGGCAAAGTTAACACTTGCTTTTAAAGGTGCTCCTAACGCAGTGGAGTATGCACTGGTTCGGTCTTTGACGGCTCGTGCTGAGTTGGAGCAACGTGAAGCCATTCACCGTATTGCCGCTGATGTCTTCGGTGATCACTGGGAGGATTGATGATGGAAAAGTGCTTTGCTCTTTACCGTTACAGTCATTCTGATGGGACAGCCAAAGAATGGGCCATTTATGTTGGATCAGATAACCAGGAGATTGAAGTTCGGTTTGGAAAAGCCGGTCAATTGTCGCAGCAGCGATTGATTGATTCGACTGATCCTAACGCAGAAGCAGACCGAAGAATCAATGAGAAAATCAACAAGGGTTATCGATTTGTTGGACACGTCGGTATTGATCATCAAGGGCGGCCATTTGAACTCTCAAATGCGCTTGATAGTGTCGCGTGCGCCAATAACGTCAGTTGGGAGTTTCGTACTCGCAAGGACGTCAATGGCCAAATCTCGCTGGCGCAAAAAGCGTTGTTCGATATGGCAAAGCTGCTTGAAGCCTATGGCTTGGCTGTTATTGATGATAACCGGGTCAGGATTGGAGAATGGTCATTAGGATTTTGCAAAAGCGGATTACCTAGTACCAATCAAATCAGCATGGTGTCAGGTGAAGGCGCTGGCATTGTTAACACTGATGATGGCCCATGGCCATTGTTATTGTTACTGGCCTTTAAGCGTCAATTACCACCACTGTGTTCGCTCACAGTAGCGAGTCCTGATGGGATAGAAGTATCTGACCAACTGAAGTTGGAAAAAGATGTATTGAGGCTTTTAGGCAGTGATTTAGAGCGGGTTCGCCCGATAGCTGAAGCACTGGACTTAATGCCTGCGAAAATCGATCTCAACCAATCGTCGCCTGATTCGCAAAATTACTATTTCTGATAGTGATGTTGCCATTAGCGCGTCAACTACTACCACCCAAATGGGGGCCATTGCTCCTGTTGGGAGTGGTGCGTCCCCATCTCGCATGAGGATGCACTATGAGTATTCAAACCCTCGACAAACTTTTGATTTGTCACATCGACTGTTCCATCTGGAGCGGTAGAAAAAAACTAAGGCCTGAAGATTTCAGATTAGCCAATGGTAGCCAACTTCCACCGAAGGATGTTGCCAGCTTAGGGAGTAAAAAAATTTGCGACCCTGAGGCATTGGCGAACTTTGAAAGGCTTAAGAAAGAAGCGCAGCGCTTGTGTGAGCAAGTCGGTGTGCGGTTTTTAGGTGGCTATGCCGTCCCTGAGGACCGAATTGATCAGATTGTTCCAGAGCTTGACCGGATCGGTCAGGAGTTTGCGCAGTGCAAGCAGTTGTTCTTGGACAACTATGATCAGGTGACGTTTGACTGGGTTGCAAAACACCCGGAATTTGCAGATGCAATCCGGCGTGCGCTGTCACCCATCGAAGACGTGGAACAACGGCTTCAGTTCGATTATGCCATCTATCGAATGCAACCGGCTGAACAAGGTGGTGGCTTAGATGACAAGGTCAATGGCATGGGACACACCCTCTTTAGGGAGGTGGCTCGTGATGCCAATGAACTGTTTGAGCGTTCCGTTGCAGGTAAGAATCAAATCAGCCAGCGAGCCCTTAATCCTCTCAAGCGATTAAGAGACAAGTTGGATGGTTTGTCATTCCTGGATCATCGAGTTCAGCCGATGGTTGAAGCGATGGACAATTTATTTGTTCGTCTGCCGAAGACCGGCCCTGTGACAGACAATCTCTATCACGAACTGATGGCGACCATTTTAATTTTGTCTGATCCAGACAAGATGAGAATGCACGGTGAAGGTCAATTGGATATCAGACAACTGATGCCCAAACCTGAACCTAAACCCGCACAGCCAGTATCTACTCAGGCAGATAACTTACGTGCAATACCACAACCAACCGTCAGACCAAACCTTGGTTCGACTGTACCAAACTCATTTTATTTCTAACGTCCTTGAGGGCATGTTGCCCTGAAGGGCGCATGTCCTCTGAACTATGTAAGAGGAAATTATGCAATCAACCATCCATAACCCCAGCCAACTGAACCAGTTTGAACCGCATTTTCGTGGTGTGACTGATGCGGTTGAAAGTGAATCGATACCAGAAGTGGCGTGTTGTCGAGCGTTAGTACAACGGTCGTACTCAACACATAGTGTCGTGATCCCTAAGAACCCTGTGCTGATCGCAGATGCGGACGCACAAGGTGTTTGGTTATCAGCCATGGTATTTGTTCCAAACATGGCATTGCAGCAAGCCGCTTTTGAGCGGGACTGGCTGCAATATCAACACGAGGTGTCTACTCAGTTACAGGACCAGTACGGTCTGACATTGGATGACATCCTGAGTTTAGACCAGCTTAAAACGTCATTTGAACAGCACGAGAGTCCAGCTCAATTGGTGGCTTGGTTAGGTCAAAAATACGACCTGGATAAGCTAAAAGCACAGGTTTAAACATCCACATTCCCAGCGGGGAAACGCTCCCGCTGAGGGAGTATTCCCCCTAATGATTAGGAGACTCCCATGAATCATCCATTAAAAAACGCACTGCCAATCGTTGCCGCCGCTTATGGCGAAAAGTTTGGTGTGAAGGTGCTTATTCAAGGACAAGATGCGTTTACCGATGGTGAGCGGATTGTGATCCCAACAGCAAACCCAGACGACCCACACTATCAACAGATAGCTTGGGGTTATCTGGCTCATGAAGCGGCGCATATTCGGCATACTAATTTTGAAATGGTGCAGAAGGCGTCGTCCAAGCCGATCCGAAAGGCACTTCTCAATATCATTGAGGATGTTCGCATTGAAAACGAATTGGCAAAGGATTACCCCGGAACCCGGCGCAGTATTTCGCAAGTGATTGAGTACATGGTGGACACACAGCAAATGTGTGTACCTGAACAGCTTGAGCCTGCATCTAACTTGCAAGCATGGTTGTTGTTCCGTTTGAGATGCCATTTTCTGGGCCAGAAAGCGCTGACGCCTTTGTATCAAGCAGTCGATGAAAGAGTGAGACAACTCTTTCCTGCCGCAGCGATGAGCCGGTTAAGCGCCATGCTGACAGCAGTGCCTAGCCTAGTGTCTACAGGTGAAGTGCTAAAACTTGTCGATGCCATCGTTTCCATGTTGGAAGAAGAATCTCGTCCACCACAGGATGAGTCGGATGCTGATGGCGGTGATGACATTGGACAAGATGCGAGTAATTACAGCAATAACAGTAGTGACAGTCAAACCCCGGAAGCAGACTCGTCTGCAATGGGGGATGCTGCTGAAACGGGGGATTCAGATCACTCTGATCAAGCTGACAATTTGCGACAAGCCTTAGAGGCCAGTGCTGCTCAGTTTGAACCCGATACCTTTGCCCAAGTGGCAGAAGTGTTGTCGGAACAAGCTGAAGGACATCAGGGTGTCACTCCACTCAGTTTGCCCCAAGCAGAGCACGCTATGTTGGGTGATGAGGCCATCTTGACCTTATCGGCGTCTGAGTCCGCTCAAATTCGAGCCCGACTTAGGGGCATGGTTCAGTCCAGTCAGGACAATCGGAATCATGCCAAACGGCACGGTCTTCGAGTTGCAACCCATCGTCTTGCCGCTTCACAAGCAGGTGAGTCGAGATTGTTTATTCAAAGGCAACCTCGCATTGCGCCTAATGCTGCTGTGCACTTGCTGGTCGATATATCGGGTTCAATGGGTAAACCCATTGGCGAAGGTAATCGAAAGTACTTTCATGTTGCCAATGAAGCCGCTTTGGCTTTGGCCATGGCACTGGAAGGCATACCGGGTGTTGTACCTGCGGTCAGTTATTTTCCTGGTATTCATCAGGAAGTTTCTATCGCGTTATTGCCCAAGCAATCGGTTCGACATCGGGCCGCCTGTTTTGACCAAAAACCACGAGGTTGTACGCCTATGGCACAAGCAATGTGGTTTGCGGCAAACAGTTTGTTAGCGCAAAAACAGAAGCGAAAGCTAATGATAGTGCTAACGGATGGTGACCCAGATGATTGGGCTGCCACGCATGACATTGTTGACCGGTGCAGACGCAGTGGCTTTGAGCTGCTGGGGATCGGGATTCAAACACGCAGTGTTGAGAAATTCTTTCCTCAAAGCATTGTGATTAATGACGTCAAAGATCTAAAGCGTGAGTTATTCGAAGTAACACAACAACTGTTAATTCAGTAACCACATCAATTATACCACCCTGCGGGGACGATTCCGTCCCCTTCAGGGCATGGGTTCGTCTCCGCTTTTTTTTGTGGAGACTCCTATGAAAAACAAAAAGTTCTTAGCTGGCGAAGAAGCCGGTACTTACATCGTTCCTGAGCAAGTGACTGAAGCGGATATTTTAGATATGGCGCTCAAGCTTGCCCGTGGTCGATTGAGTAAAGGTCGCAAAATTGAACAGCCATCATCGGCGTTCTCATACCTGCAAACACTGATGCACGAGTATGAGCACGAAGTCTTTGGCGTGCTGTTTCTTGATACAAAGCATCGCGTTATTCGATTTGAAGAGCTGTTCAAAGGCACTTTAGATGCGGCGAGCGTGTATCCAAGGGAAGTAACAAAGCGTGCGCTAGAGCTTAATGCGGCAGCAGTGATACTGGTTCATAACCATCCATCGGGTGATCCTGAGCCCAGTGAAGCTGATAAACGCATAACTCATCGACTCCGTGACGCCTTGTCACTTGTTGATATTCGAACGCTTGACCATGTTGTGGTCGCATCCGAGGGCTGCGTTTCGCTTGCCGAACGCGGTTATCTTTAATGAATGGGCGCATTGCCCATTCTCCTACATCACAAAAGCAGTCCCATCAACACACATCATCACAGCTCGAATTTCTATTTGAGTTTGATGATGCCCCAGTCACTTGGTCTGACACGGAAATCTGGCAGTTACGCGAAGGCATTCTATTGGATGCGATCCGAGTATTGCTGGACGGTCGTGTCAGCACTCGGTTGCGCAAGGATGTGTTGTCGTGGATTCAAAATGACGAAATAGCGCCATTTTGCTTTCGTGTTTGCTCAATGGCTGCGGTTGTCGATCCTGATGTGCTTCGTGATTCCATCATGTGGCTATTAAGACGACATGGTATCCAGCTTGACTAACGTTCCTGCATTAACCAAACGGCTCATTGCAGGACCCAAGCTGACTTTTACCTCCTGTGGTAGGAGTCGGCATTTTACTTAAGGAGGTTATATGGCGTTACCTTTACAAATTGACACAGTAAGGCCATATCTCAATGGCCAATGGCTTCAAGTCTTGGCGGCGTTGGTGCCAGAACTTGATGCTGCTATTGCTCGAAAAGGCCGTCATGTGGCTTGTCCTGTTCATGGCGGTCGTGATGGCTTTAGGCTGTTCAAAGATGCTGAATATACCGGTGGTGGCGTTTGTAATACCTGCGGTATCTTTCATGATGGCTTTGAACTGTTGTCTTGGATTAATGGATGGAACTTTGCTCAGTCTATTGAAGCAATCGGTCAAGTTCTAGGTATTCAACCCGGACAAGTACCAACTCGGGTAATACCGAGTAACGCTGTTGACTGGAAGACGAAAAGGCAGGAAGAGGACAAAGCGATTATCCATCGCTTGAATCAAACCTGGGGAGAAACGTTTTCTCTTGCAGATACTCGTGCGCAACCAGTTTGGAACTACATGCATCGTCGTGGCATTGTTACCCGGCTTCGTCCTGAATGGGATTCGGTGCTGAGGTTTCATCCAAACTTGCCTTACCATGATGAAGATGGCCTGTTTATCGATAGCTACCCAGCGCTGCTAGGTAAAATCGTTACTCAGCAAGGGCGTTCGGCCACGTTCCATCGGATCTACCTAAGTGAAGATGGATTCAAAGCGCCGGTTGAAAGGCCTAAAAAGATGATGCCGATACCAAGTGACAGAACAATCACAGGTGGTGCCATTCCGATTGGTGAGCCTGGTGAGGTACTAGGTGTTTCTGAAGGTATCGAAACGGCTTTAGCGGTTACCAGAGCAACGGGACAAACATGTTGGTCGGTTGTGAATGCAACCCTACTGGCTAGGTTTGAACCACCAAGTAATGTGAAAATGCTGTACATCTGGGCAGATCATGATCTCTCTGAGACCGGCCTGAATGCAGCGAATGAACTCAAGAAAAAAGCCTGGCAGAAAGGCATTCTGACACAAGTCTTGATCCCTCCGATACCAACGTCACTTGGCGTGAAAAGTTGGGATTGGAATGATGTGCTGAATGTTTACGGTGCCATGGGCTTTCCGAAAGTTCATATCTGATCCAAGGGGCTTCGGCCCCTTTTTTTACGCCTTGCATATTTGAAAAAACATGGAGAATGAAAAATAGAGAACCAATAGGAGAAACAAACATGATGGTATTAACCCTGTTAACAAAGCAGATTGATGGTGAATTTACGGTTTACTGGAAGACCGGCCTTCGAAGAGGTGGTGAGCTAAAGGTCGATTTAGGTGAGCAATACGACAAGCTACCTGAGCAGCAAAAGCCAATTGCAGCTGAGCTTTATGCTATTCATCACCTACTGTCAGTGAAAGAGGTGATGGGAAGTAACCGAAGCGGTCATGGGCTTCAAATCCGGGTCAGTAAAGGAGCTATCAAAAAGTTACAGAAACAACGCTCAACTCAGCATTCACTTTACAGCCTGACTAGGTTTTTGCTAACTCGATACCAGGAAGCACAGATCTCGGTAGAGAAGCAGGACGATTGGCTCTCACATTCCTTCGAAGAATACAGCGTCGATAATGCTACAGTGAGAGACATCGATGAGGTCATCAACGTTCCGAAAATTGGACCTGTCGTGGTGACTCGTCACGCGCTTGAAAGATTCGTGGAACGGCTTTCAGACGGCGTACCTAAGCATCCTTGGAAGTCTTTGTGCTCAAAGCTGCTATGTTCGGGGCTAACTAAAACTCAGTTGCCAGAAAACGTCGCTATCCAAAAAGCAAAAAAATATGCACAAGAGGCCGAGGTCTGGCAGCATGTGGGGAGCAATATGTACTTTGTTATGATTCCTGGTGGCTCAATTAAAACGTTGGTTACGGTTTTCGAAGTAAAGTGAGCTAATGTGTATTGGCGATACTTACTTAGGTGCCGATAGCAGACCTCAGCAACCTGGTACAACTCAATGATACCTTTTCCATTATCCTCTTTTATGAATTAAATCAGGAGTATCATTACTCCTAACCAAAGACATTCATTTTACTTAATCAGTACTATTTCGGTATAACGCTAATAACTCAGTGGGTAGTAAGAAGTTCAACAACAAATAACTCTAGGCACGATGAGTGCCCAAAATGTTTATCATTTAGAGCTGATGGTCGAAGAAATTAACTCGCGTAGCCAAATGCCTTTGTCTTCATTGTTTCGGCTGGAATGCCACAGCATGGCAATATCAAAATCCGCAACGGCGATCGGCGGCTTAACAGTAATGAGATCGTCCGAAAAGCCCTCCGCCAACGCCATTTTTTCTGGCACGATGGCAATTAGATCGCGCTTTTTCAATAAATGCCGAATGGTGAGAAAATTGCGCGAAGCCACGGTGACTTTACGCCTCAAGCCGTGTTCTGCGAGCTTTTGGTCTACTTGTGTCTTTAAGCTCCCATCGGGACTTACCAGAGCTTGCTCGATGTTAGCGAACGCTTCCAGAGACAGCTGTGTTTCCCCTTTCAATACCTGTTTATCACACATGCACACGTGTTTTTCGGTGTACAAGTACAAGCTCTCAAAGTTGTCATCTAACAACGGAATGCTGCCAATAATGACATCGAGCTTTTCCTGCTCTGTTAATGCCACGTAGTTGCTACGATTGACGTTAATAAAACTGATCTGCGCCTCTGGTGCGCGCTGACGTATTTCGTCATAAACCCGAGGCGCAAAGATAAACTCAGCATAATCCGTTAACCCAATGCGACATACACCCGCGTAATTTTCAGGTTGGAAGGCAGACTTAGTGAGCAAGTCTTTGGCGATAGAGTCCAGCAAGTTATGCACGGTTGGCGCGATGTGGTGAGCGTGCTCTGTGGGCTGCATCTTATGCCCTTTGCGCTCAAAAAGCGGGTCATCAAACAACAACCTCAAACGAGATAAACTATGGCTCATCGCCGACTGGCTAACGCAACTTTTCTCTGCCGCGACGCTAACGCTTCGATGGCGATACAGGTAGGAAAACGTCACCAACAAGTTCAAGTCAATGTTGCGCCACTGAATGTCCTCTTTCACTTCAACACCCTCATCCCATTTCATTCATAGATGAAATCAAAATCATCAATTTGAGTCATTTTATAGCATTCGATAAATTAGCAAAAATGCTTTTTAAATAAACAGGCTCGACATGTTCACTATCTTCAAGACTTTTTTCTGGCTGGGTTGGTTCAGCTTCGGCGGCCCAGCGGCTCATATTGGTTATTTTCGCCAAACCTTTGTTGAGAAACTGAAATGGCTTGATGACAGCGAGTACGCTCAAATTGTCGCGCTCAGTCAGTTTTTGCCGGGACCGGGATCAAGCCAAGTCGGCTTTGCATTGGGTTATAAGCGCGGCGGTTTAAGTGGTGCATGCGCAGCATTTGTCGGATTCACGCTTCCTTCGGTGATCATCATGTTGGCGCTAGCGATGGTGAGTAGCCAAATCACCGACACCGCAATGTTTCAAAACATCGTTCACGGGCTAAAACTACTAGCTGTCGTTGTCGTGGCGGATGCGACCTGGGGCATGTACAAAAACTTCTGCCAAAGCAAACTGACCGCTGGTTTGTGCGTCGCGACTGCGATTGCGTTGTTGGTGGCACCAAGCATCATGACGCAAATGTTCGTGTTGCTCGGAGCCGGTATTGTCGGTTTGCGATATCTGAGGAAAGGCTCCGTGCCATCAACCGAGCCGTTTAAACCGTCTATAGCGCCACTGGCTCTATTTGCGGTGCTTTTACTCGGCTTACCGTTAGTGGCTCATACGTTGCCTTTGCTTGGGCTGTTTAGTGATTTTTTCCAAGCTGGTAGCTTAGTGTTTGGTGGCGGTCATGTGGTGCTGCCGCTTCTGCAAAACATTGTTGGCGATCAGCTCAGCCCAGATGTATTTTTAACAGGCTACGCCGCTGCACAAGCTGTACCGGGGCCAATGTTCACCTTTGCAACTTTTATCGGTTATGAGCTTTCGGATACGCCAATTTTAGGTGCGCTGATCGCAACGCTTGGTGTATTCCTACCAGGTTTTCTTTTACTGCTTGGCGTACTTAAAAACTGGCAAGCACTGGCAAGCAAACCGTTGGTCTCCGGCGCCATCAACGGTGTAAACGCCTCGGTAGTAGGATTGCTACTCTCGGCACTTTACCAGCCAGTATTTAGCAGCGCAGTTGTTGCTCCCATCGACATGGCGTTAGTGATTGTAGGTTTCTATCTACACAAAAAGCTCAACCTTTCGGTGCTGTGGATGATCGTATTTTTTGTGGCGGCAGGCCTTGTCACGGGCATGATGTAGCCTCCTGATTAGCCAGCCATTGAATCCAGATAAACCATGGGCACTCAAATACGAGTGCCCTTGTTCTTAGATTAGATAGCGATAACGGAACAGACCCCGATTAAAAGAGCATCACAAAGGTAGGAGATTATTATCCCATATTTACACTGCATCCGGCTTTGTTGCTTAAATCGATGGAACTAAATCAAGAAGCTACGATCTGATCGGCTCCCCCCATCAATCGTCGTCATATATTTTGCTCATTAAAGTTAGCTGTTGTTACTGGTCAAAACAGCTAGTCAGAAACACACACGATTCCTTCATCTATCTGGCCAATCGCTCTTATGGGGATCTTTAGCATGTTAGCTCTATGAAATTTTCTGGAGCTGACAATGAGAACCCCTTTGTTACCTTGGTTTATCCTATGGGTGACCATCCCAATCATTATTTTATTTCTATTCATCTTGCCCGCCCATGCCAGTGATGGGCCATTCTATCAGCGTGGTCAGGAAGGCTGGTTTTGGTATCAGGTCATTCCTGAACCTGAGCAGCCTGATGAGCTGATAGAGCCGGAAGCTGGTGTCGTGGAGTCCAGTCAGAGCGAACTAAAGCCCTTCAGTGCCGCATGGTTCCGAGAGCATATGCAATCGTTTATGGACAAGGCAATTGATGAGCCAACGAGTGAGAATGTCAGAGCCTATCTTTATCTTCAGCGCGTCATGATGGATAAGGGCTCACTATTTGCTGATGTTAGTCAGCAGGTGGTCATGGGTGATCCTGTTTTGGATGAAATCAGTCGAAGACCCTTGGCGACTTATGCCGCCAATCGGATGGATAGAGAAGCTGGCACTCAACGGGATGTTGCTTTAGTTGAGGTAGCAAAACGAGCTGGCTTGTTCTTCTTCTATCGTTCGGATTGCCCTTACTGCCATGCTCAAGCGCCTATCATCGAATCCATGGCTTTGAACTACGGTTTTGAGGTGTTTGCTATTGCTGTCGATGGCTTGCCTTTACCGGGTGGAGAGTTTCCCAATTTCAAAGTCGATTCAGGACAAGCTCAATCATTGTCCGTTACGACTGTCCCTGCCGTGTTCTTAGTTGATCCGCCTAATGTCATCACTCCGATTGGCCAAGGCGCAATGAGCCTTGATGAGCTCAATAATCGAATCATTCTCGCAGCCCATCAAGCCGGTTGGATTGACGATCAAACTTACTATGCCACCAGACCTGTTCAACCCGGCGTGTCACTCGCGATGTCAGCCCAAGAGCTTAACGAAAAGATATTACAGGACCCTGAGTTCCTTGTTCGCTATCTGCGTGCACAAGGAGGGTTATAACGATGAAAAAAGTATTCCGAGTATCGCTAATCGCCTGTGCGATTGGTTTTTCATCTATGAGCCAAGCAAGCTTGCAACAGGAGATGAACCAGTTGTTTGGTTCAATGACCAACACCACTGCGCCAGGTGTATTCGAGAGTCAGCGGCGTGGCGTTATATCTGGTGGAAGCGTTGTTGTCCGTAACAGAATCATGAACGAGAACCTCGTCTCTATGGTGCCTCCGTCATTCCAAGCCGGTTGTGGTGGCATTGATATGTTCGCGGGAAGTTTGTCATTTGTTAACGCGGATCAGTTTGTTCAATTACTTCGCTCTGTTGCTGCAAACGCCAAGGGGTACGCATTCCAATTGGCGCTCAGTGCTATGTGTGAGAAATGCTCCCAGCACATGGAGACACTGCAAAAGAAAATCCAGCAGTTGAACGAGTATTTCGGCAATTCCTGTCAAATGGCTCAGGGAGTTGTGAACGATACCCTGGCTGCTTTTGGTATAAAGGGGCAAACAGAAGCCAGCATGTTGAGCTCACTTAAAGGGGCTGGAGACGTTTTTACCAGTTGGAGTGAATCCAATGGTAAGAACCCATATGAGAACGCTTCGAGTGTCGCGGCATCTGATGTAAACAGAACGATTAAAGGTAATTTGGTTTGGCGAGCACTGAAACGTCATTCGGCATCAAGCTGGTTTGCATCGGGGGATGACCGTTTTCTTGAAGCAGTTATGTCGGTGACGGGTTCGATCATTGTTGGTGATCTAGCTAATGCCGCTGATGGCCAAGGTAAAGCCCCGAAACTGACCAGACTGAATGGCAATAAAGTGACTATTGAGCATCTAATTCACGGCGGTAACGTCGCTATGTACCGATGTGACACAGTGACGCAAGACGGTTGTTTGAACCCGACAATCACTAACGTGACCCTTACCGGGTTATCAACTCAGGTAGAAAATTTACTTCTTGGTACAGGTTCTAGTAACGGCATTATTTTTAAATTTGCTCGAAATACAGGGGCTGCTAGCACCACCGAACAGGCTTTTATGACCTCGGCTCCCGCGAGCATTGGCGGCATGATTAGAACACTTTCTGCATTAAATGAAGGGGCTGCTAGGTCGTTTGCTTCACGAGCGGCTCCATTTATTGCTGTTGAGATGGCCCGAGCATTGGTTGAAGACATGCTCAACGCAGCTAGAAGCACATCGGGTGTGGAAGATCATGCCTATGCGAAGTTGTTAACGGAAGATCTTGAACGTGCACGTCGCCAAATCAATGAGGAGTACGCCGCGTTGCAGCGAAGATACGGCTCAGAGCAAGAATTGCTGGCGCACTTTAACCAAGTGATTCAGACCATTCGCAAACAGCGTTATTACACCGTTAAATCTACGGCGCTGGGGGAATAGGTTATGTGGGAGATCTATTCCATCGGGGATTCGGCTTTTTTAGAGCAGGTCCTGAACGCTGTCGCGATGATCACTGGTACAGGCGATTTTACTTCAATGGTTCGCATTGGCTTGCTCATTGGGGTATTGATGGTCTCTGTTCAGGCCTTAATGCAAGGTGGTCGTGGGATTAACTTTCAACATGTTTTAGTCTCATGGCTAGTCTTTGCAACCATGTTTGGGCCCAGTACCCGAGTGAGCATTGAGGATGCGTACACGGGACAAGTTCGAGTGGTTGATAATGTGCCCATCGGTGTTGCTGCCGCAGGCAGTACGATTTCGACTGTTGGCTTTCAAATCACGCGATTGTTTGAAACGGCGTTCTCAACTCCCGCCATGACGGAATACGGCTTTGCATCCAGTTTACAGTCACTGATTAAAGTGAGAAAACAGGTGATGGATCGCTCTGGGTTGGGTGATGCAAATCGTGTCGGTGGCTCAGATATCGAACAATCGTGGTTTAACTACATCAAAGAATGCACCTTGATTGGTATCGACATCGGCCAAAAGAACCTCGATCAGGTGCTGAGTGATCCTAACCCGATGACTGCGATTAAGTTTGATTCGCGCATTTATGGCACTCGAATCATGCTCAGTGGTAGCAGTAGCGATCTGGACTGCACCGATGCCTACAGCCAGCTGAAACTCATAACAGAATCAACCTTCATTCCAAGGCTTAAACAGGTTCTGTCGGCCTCATTGGGGACTTCGTCAGCAACGGACACTGATGACGTGATCCGAAATGCACTGAATAACCTTGGTTTGGCTTCGGTTAACACCCAAGAGTACATGACCGCGTCGGTGCTTTTGCCTATTTATGAGCAAAGCGTGACGGGCAAATATATGGATGATCAAGCTTTCACCGCAGCCGTTATGGTTAACCAAGCGATTGAGCAGCGCAATACGCAATGGGCGGCAGAGCAGACCCTGTTCCAAAGTATCGTTCGTCCGATGATGACATTTTTTGAGGGATTCATTTACGCCATCACCCCTTTGATGGCCTTTGTGATAGCCCTTGGCCAAATCGGGATGCGAATGGCCGGGAAGTACTTGTTAATCCTGCTTTGGATTCAACTTTGGATGCCTGTCATGGCCATCATTAACCTATATATCCATTTAACTGTTGCTGGGAAAATGTCGGCTCTTGATGCCTTTGCAGGTACAGAAGTGCCATCTTTTGCTGGGATGATGCAGATGGATTCAGTGCTGCAAACCTGGATAGCTACTGGCGGCATGTTGGCGTCGAGTGTTCCGGCGATTTCGCTCATGCTCGTGTATGGCTCAGCAATAACTGCAACCCACTTGGCTGGACGTCTTCAAAACGGTGATGCCATTGATGAAAAGATGGCAAGTCCAGATGTCGCGAAAAATGCCCCGGTGATGCAATCACAGTCAATGTTCCAGAATTCAGCCCTTACGGGTTCTGCTATGACCGGCGCGTCAAACCTACTAAGCAGTTTCTCTGTCGGAAACGCAGTGGGTTCAATGGTCGGCTCTGCAAAAGAATCCATGACTCAGGCAACTCAAGCCTTTAGCCGTCAGGTTGGCAATACCATGAGCCGAACCTTTGGTGAAAAGCTAAGTTACGACAACCTTTCTTCGGTTGGACGTCAGATCGGTTCTTCTAATTCCGCATCTAGCGCCGTTGTTAATCAGGTTACTGATGACCTGCAAACACGGTATGGTTTCGGAGACGATAAAAAAGACGCTGTACGTGGCTTGGTATCGGGCGTGTTATCGGGAGGCCTTAGGGTCGGTGGAGATGGAACCATTACTAATCCCGGTGAGAAAGAAGTTGCCGATAAGGGTTTTCTTGGGAGGCTTCTTGGAACGGGAGGCAATGATTCTCCACAAGGTAATTTGCCTGGAGTTGATAAGCCAGATTCATCTCGTGTACCAAAACTATCAAGGGTACGAGCTGGGTTGGATCTAGGTGGTAACTTTAGTGGCCAAGTTGAGTCGTCAGAAGGCAGTTCTCGGTCTACGAGCGCAAATACGCTCACTGGGGAGATGCAAAGCTTGGCATCGAGTGATTCACGACGTGCTGAGTTTCGCGATGCGATGGTTAAGGACCTTTCAGATTCAAGACGCTCTGGCGTTGAGATGTCGTTGTCTAATCAAGACTATCAGTCACTTCAGAGTTCAGCACAAGACGTTATCACGGCATCAAACCGCTTTAGTGAGCTTGATCAGGCCAGCTACAGTCTATCAGGACAAAGGAACACGGATGGTGCGACGTTAACTCGATTAGCAGCGGATAATCCTGAAGTCATGGATTATTTAGGTCGCTATATGAACCAACATGTTGAAGCAGGTAACCGATTACGTGAAAACCTTCCAATGTATCAGCGCTTGCTACCTGATGATAATCAGGCGTATGTGGCAGCAGCTATGGAGTCTTTAACCTATAGCAACTCCTCTACGCCCGCTGAACGAGACAATGACTATCAAGCAGCAATGACTGTTATGGCCATGGCTACCGGAGCCGATTTACGATCTATTCAGCCACGCTCTAATGAAGGCTTGTCATCAACGGCACCTACTTTTGGTGGCACTCAAAGCCAAGTTGAATCAGGTGTTTTGGGAGGCTATGAGGATGCTGCAACAGTTCAAACGCAGTTCAATTCGGCTCAATCTGCTTACCAAACCAATCTTTCTGGTGTAGATGGACAGCTGAATGCGCATCAGCAACAAGCCCAGCAGGCCGTAGCTTCTGACACAAGTACCTATCAATCTGGACTAAACAGTGAAGCTGGCTCTCAGTGGCGATCTCGCATTATGGCTGATGATAGCGGAGTCTCTGGTGCTGAAATGTTCTTCAACAGCGCCAGTGCTATTGGTGATTTCAGTGGCAAGCATACTGATGCAGCATTGCATACCTTGAATCATTTTGGCGAAGATTATGAGAGTTACAAAGAACAGGCGCTTGAAGATCCTGGCTCACGAGGTTTCTTGCACAATGCTACGGTGGCCAGCAAATCAACATGGGATGGCTTAAAAGCAGCCGTTGACGCAGGAACCTCTTTGGAAAACCCATTGACGGCGTTTAATGATGCATACAGTGGATCGAGTTCGCAGTATGCCTCCGAAGTAAACTGGGGCACTAAGTCTGAAGCCATGTTGGCGGGGGCATTTGGTGCGGCAGTTAACAATCGGTATGGTGAGTTCTTAGAACAGTACGCCGATGATTTTAAACAGGAAGCATACAGCGAAGGGCAGAGAATGGGATTGACCCCGATTCAAAGTCAAGTGTTCGCTCAAGCTTTCAATGAAGGTTTGGCGGGGCGCGTTTTCAACTCTGAAGACTCATCGAGTTGGTCGCCTGAAATGCTTGATCTAAGGGAGCAAATGCTAAATGACTATCGTCAAAAGGATGAGAGTGGCGCTTACATCCCTGACAGTGTGTCCGAAGAAGATAAAGCATTTGTGGATAAGCAGATAGCGGTGATCTCAAATGCATCCCTTGCGGGAGATTATGCTCAGAACAACTTGATCGATATTAGAGCCTATAACCAGGCATCAGGAAGGAACTGAAAATAGAAGGTAGCCAGCTTGTGGTGGGCTGGCTATTTTTTTGGCTTTTTGGGATACCTTGGATAAAAGCCATCAAAAAACGAATGGAGCTTATACCAATACCATTTTTCTTCAATGCTCAAAGTTCTACCCGAATCTTTAACTTGGCTGCTCAAGAATCTAATTCCAGTACAAATAGCTATGAAAAAGAGTCCCAAACCAACAATTGTCCAACTCGCTTGCCAATATGCGATTGCTAAAAGCATCGTGATGATGGCTATTAGGCCGATGGGGTTACAGGTCGCTTTGAATCCCAAGTAGCCGAAAAAAACGACGGTGCAGAACAGAAATGGTAAAGCCGCTAACTTGGCTGATGCTGTTAATATTTCTGATGGAAAAAAGTGAGCCGCAGCCAAAGTCGCCAGAAAAAGCCCCAGTGATATAACCCAGCAGCGTGCTGGTAAAGATTTAAGTAAGTTTGTCATCTTCTTAGTACTCTCAAAGTGCACGGGCGGTGCACAATCAAATCATGCATCAGCATGTTAGTTCTCAAAAAGTGCTCTAGTGGTTTGCTCGGCCATAATCTCACACACAGGACATTTAAGCTGAATGCGCTGTTGAGATACCGTCAAATACAGACTACCGCATCGACACCGGTGTAAGGATGCAAGCTGTGATCTTAAATCACGAGCTAGAACCCAACCTTCATTGATGGTCAGTTTTTTCCAGGGGATCTCAGCTGGAAGATCTGCTTCTTCTCTTGCAACCAAGTACGCATCGTAAGCCTTCATCAAAGCATCAATATTTAATTGCTTGTAGACATTGTCACCACCAATATTGATATAAAGCGCCATCAGCAGGGAGCCTTCAACTAAGGCTCTTCTGCTTTTAACAATGGCATCAGATTCTGGCAATTGACCAGGACAAGGTGACTTGCCAGTCACTTCTTTGTGAAGCCTTCTGATAATGTGGATTGGCAAACCAGTATCGAGCGCGATAATGGTTGTTCGAAATCCATATTTAATAAGTAGCGAGGCTCGGGTAAACAGCTCACTTTTGGACAGGTTATCAATCATGTATCCCCCTTGTTGTTTAGGGTTGATAATAAATAAGCGATTCTTGGAATACCGGTGCCTTTGCTCTTCACCATCTCAATCAGTTGGCTTTGGTTACCCCTTGGTTGAAACAGCATGAATGATGAGGTCGCCACTCGTTGCAGGTCGTCAACACCAGCATTAATCAGAGCATCAACCACATCGCGTGTAAGTCCAAAGCGCAAGACAGCCTCTTGCGGATCAATGCGCGCCAATTCCCGTGCTGCGTGCAGGTACGCCAAATTTAATTGATAGAAGTCTTGTTGATTGGTTGTCATTGACGGACCTCCAGTTCATGTAAAATATTGCGATAGATAGAAAGCACTCTTTGCCCATACCAGCGTGCACGCTCTTCGTTCCAACTGTGATAGCGGCCTATGCCAAGCTCTAAATCGTTTGGTGAAGACTTGATTGCTTCGGCCAAAATACTTGAGCCGACGGTAAGGTTGGTGATGGGGTCTAGCAGTTCCGCCGCTGAGCTCACCCGATGCCCATGCCAATGCAAATTGATTTGCATTAGGCCAATATCGAGCTGGTATTTTTCACTCTTTTGAAGTGCCTGGTTTAACAGTTGCTCAGCTTCTGTCTTAGATTTGGCGTAGGTTGCATTTGAACCATTGCGAATTGCGTATGGCCATGGACTGGTCATGTTAAGACCACGATGTGAGGCCGACTCAGCCAAGGCAACGGCGAAGAGCATGACTGGATCAATACCAACGCTTTGTGCTGCTTTTTCCCACTGATAGCCCGGAAACGCATAGACTGAAGTGCTTGCGGACATGGCTATCACTAGGGCAATGGTTTTTGCTTTAATCGTTTTCATTTTTATCCTCTAATTGATTTCCGAGAAGCGCCTGAATGGCTTTCGGGCTTATTCTTTTCAAAGGCACTGCGCTAAAGTCAGCGATGCCTCTTGTATAAACTTGTGCTGCTTTTGACCAGTCGCCCACGGCAACCGGCGCTTGCATATCAAATCCTTTTTGCTGGTTCTGATGGTCTGCAATACCCTGTAATAGCCTTGGGTATTCACTCACTTCGTCCCGCAGTAAGTAAGCCTGGTAGCGTGTTAAAAACTCTTTTTGCTTAAAGGGGTATTCCCTGTCGTCAACCTTGCAGAGTTCAACCCATCCCCCCATGTCTGAAATCACGCGGTGAATAAGCGCATCGTCAAACATCACGGATGTCCAAGCGCCAACCTGACGAACAGCCTTGTCAACTTTGTTCCAAGCAACCATGGCTCTTGAACCCGAGTTGCCATCGATATGCTTGATGACGTCAGCGGGCTTTGGAAAAAATTGCCCAGTATCCGGTGATTGAATATGCCGAGTCAGACCGATTCGCACTTCTTCAATGCTATAAGCACGAAGGGCTTCAAATGCGATGGATAGCAATTGTGGTGATACGCTTTTGCCATACATGGCCCAAGCTGCTCCCCAAACATCAGCAAACTCGCGTTTATCAACCTCCTGCACTTGAACGAACCTCCCGAATACCTGGTCCGGCCCAGCTTTCAGCAATGCGGCGATTGCTTTCTTCAATATTCAATTGGTGATTGCTGACCTTTAGGCTCGTCGATGATTGCTGTACTTCATCAATGCGAACGTACTCGTCTTCCCATTGCCGGTTTAAAAGCCAGTTATGTGGCATAGGGGTCTTAGTCCGATCTTGATACTGCAATCGGTTGTCTCGTTGCTCTTTCCAGCGTGTTAGGACTTCCAAGGCGAGTTCATGGTCTTCATTGAGGCCCATGCGAAGCCATTCTTCTTTGGCTTTCGCTTTTTTTTCTTTGCGTATTTGTACATCCCAGAAGTCTTCAAACTGTATCTGGTCAACAGTTTTAACTGTTGGTTTATTGCTTCTCTCAGAGTCATCCGACCGTTGAGAGTCCCTTACCGGGTTGCCATCAGGCGTAAACAATGATGAAAATTCTTCTGGAAGCCGAGCTTGAAAAGCGGCAAGAGATTTCAAAAGCGATGCCATACCAACGAAGTCGGCAGGTACATCTTTAAGCAACCGAAAGGCTGCTTTACCTTGGTTTGGGTTTTCGATTGGGTTGTGCTTCAGAAAGCTTCGAATCAAAGTCCAACCAGATTCCTCGCAACGAATCAGGAACTGATCTTGTTCTAACTCATTTAGAGCCTTGGCAACCTGTTGCTCATCCCAGTTCAAGTCAGAAGCAACGTAACCAATCGGCAATCGAAAGCAGCCAAGCAAATTACAATGTGGGCATGTAAGCAAATACAGTCCTAGCAACTTCGCTGAGTCACTCCAGGACAAAACATTTTGCTTTAGCCAAAAGCGGGTATAGACCTTGCCATAATCACGCATGGAGGTACTCGCTTTTGTGTTTACGTAAAATGCTGACCATTACTTGCCCTAAATCCTACTGGTTACTGGCTTTCAGTTCGCTTGGGCATTCGGGGTAGATGTCCGGTCTTAACTGAGATCGGGTTACCTGTCCTTGCGTAGCTTGTTCGATGGGTAAAACGAATTCAGCGGGAACACGCCCTGATTTATTCAACCAAAACCAGACGTTTTGCTGTTTTGAGTTGATGGCTCGTGCTAATGCTGATTGCCCGCCGACCAAGTCAATGGCACGGCGGAGATGTTTTTGTGTCGTGTTGAACACTTCCATACCGTCTCCTGTTACAATAATAACTGTTACAAGATTGAATGTTACAGTTTAAACTGTAGATAAGTCAACAGTTAAAATTGTTGAAAGGCTACAGTTTTATTTGTAGAATACGGGCTTATGAAAACTTTATCAGAACGACTAAACCATGCCTTGCAGCTTACTGGGGTGACTCAGTCTGAGTTGGCTCGTCGCATTGGTATCAAACAGCAGTCGATCAGCCAGATTTGCTCTGGTAAATCGGCTAGGTCTCGTTACACCATGCAGATCGCGGAGGCGCTTCGCGTGAATGCTCATTGGCTCGCCACAGGTGATGGCGAGATTGGCTTGGGGGTCGGTAATGTAGAAGTAGGGCCTGACATTAAAGGGAGTATTCCTCTTATTAATTGGGTTCAGGCTGGGGATTGGACTGAAATAGCGGAGGGATTTGCCTTTGAAGATGCAGAGGAGTGGCGTGAAGTCACTGGGAAAGCACATGAAGGTTGTTTCGCACTGCGCGTGAAAGGCGACAGTATGGAAAATCCAAGCGGCAAAAAATCAATACCAGAAGGTGCTGTTATAGTTGTAGATCCTGATGCTCCTTACTCATCTGGTTCATTGGTTGTAGCGCGGCTTGACGATTCAAGAGAAGCAACCTTTAAACAATTAGTCTTGGATGGTGAGCAAAAATATTTGAAGCCTCTTAATCCACAGTATCCAGCAATACCGATCAACGGCAACTGCTCAATTATAGGCGTTGTTAAACAAGCTATCATCGATTTTTGGTAGCGAAGGAATTTGTGGTTTAGCCACAGTTGTTCATGAGCTGAAGAAGCAACGATTGCAAACAGCTACAACTGAGCATTGGCGCACGCTGAGAGTAAATGGTAACCGATTAGATAACCATTGATTGTTTATAAAGTCAAGATCAGCGAAAATAGCGGCCAATTACGATTAACACGACGGATTTGACAAGCGAAGAACTGAAAAGAGAGTACTTCCAAAAGTGTGTACAAATCCGTGTACAAACTAAAAGAATTTATACATGGCAAACCAAGATTTTCTTAATGAAATCAATAAGCGAAGGACCTTTGCTATCATCTCGCATCCAGATGCGGGTAAAACCACCATTACTGAAAAAGTACTGTTGTTCGGAAACGCACTGCAAACTGCAGGTACGGTAAAAGGTAAAAAGTCTGGCCAACATGCTAAATCAGATTGGATGGAGATGGAAAAAGAGCGTGGTATATCTGTAACTACCTCTGTAATGCAATTTCCTTACAACGATCATCTGGTTAACTTACTTGATACGCCTGGACACGAAGATTTCTCGGAAGATACCTACCGTACACTTACCGCAGTAGATTCTTGCTTAATGGTTATCGATGCCGCGAAAGGGGTAGAGGATAGAACCCGTAAGTTGATGGAAGTCACTCGTTTACGTGACACACCTATCCTGACCTTTATGAACAAGCTTGACCGCGATATTCGCGATCCACTAGAAGTGATGGATGAAGTTGAGAGCGAACTCGATATTCTCTGCGCACCTATTACCTGGCCAATCGGTTGCGGTAAAAGCTTTAAAGGGGTTTATCACCTTTATCGTGATGAAACCATTTTGTATCAAAGTGGCCATGGGCACACTATTCAAGAAGTTCGTATCTTAAAAGGGCTAGATAACCCTGAACTTGAAGATGCCATTGGCAGCGACCTAGCTGAAACTTTACGTGACGAGCTAGAGCTTGTGCGCGGTGCATCAAATGACTTTGATAAAGAGCTCTTTTTAGACGGCCAGCTTACGCCAGTCTTTTTCGGTACCGCATTGGGTAACTTTGGTGTCGATCATATGCTTGATGGCATGGTTGAATGGGCACCTGCGCCCCAAGGCCGTGAGACCGACGAAAGCCCCGTTGAATCGACAGATACCAAGTTCAGTGGTTTTGTATTCAAAATACAGGCGAACATGGATCCTAAGCACCGTGACCGTATCGCGTTTTGCCGTATTGTGTCTGGCAAGTACGAGAAGGGCATGAAAATGCGCCACTCACGACTTGGTAAAGACGTGCGTATTTCTGATGCATTAACCTTTTTGGCCGGTGATAGAGCCTTGCTTGAAGAGGCGTATGCGGGAGATATTATTGGCCTGCATAACCACGGTACCATTCGAATTGGCGATACCTTCACCTCAGGCGATAACTATCGCTTCAGTGGTATTCCTAACTTCGCACCAGAATTATTTAAGCGCATTCGATTGCGAGATCCGCTAAAACAGAAGCAATTGTTAAAAGGCCTTATCCAGCTTTCTGAAGAAGGTGCAGTACAGGTATTTAGGCCACTTGCCAATAATGACCTAATTGTAGGTGCGGTAGGTGTGCTTCAGTTTGATGTGGTCGTCGCCCGCTTGAAGGCAGAATACAATGTTGATGCGTTGTACGAGCACATTAACGTAAATACAGCCCGATGGGTGTACTGTAAAGACGAGAAAAAGCTGGATGAGTTCCGCCGCAAGGGTGAGCAAAACCTTGCACTAGATGGTGGCGATAATCTTACCTATATCGCACCTACTAGAGTGAACTTACAGCTGTCTCAAGAACGTTTTCCAGACATCGAATTTAAAAACACGCGCGAAAATTAAGATAAAGAACAACTATGAATATACATGCATTATTAATTAATCGATTTAGTGAAGCTTTAGAAACAATGGGTGTTGAAAACGCACCTATTCCAGTATCGCGCAGTGCTCGTCCTGAATTTGGTGAATATCAATTCAATGGCGCAATGGCGTTGGCGAAACAACTTAGACAAAAGCCTCGCGATATTGCAGAAAAGATTGTTGAGATTGTAAAACTTGACGATGTAGCCAGTAAACTAGAAGTGGCTGGCCCTGGCTTTATCAATGTTCATTTGAACAACGAGTGGCTGGCAAATCAGTGTGAGCTAGCGCTACACGACCCACGCATTGGCGTAGCAAAATCGCCAGAGCAAACCGTTGTGGTCGATTACTCTTCTCCAAACCTAGCCAAAGAAATGCACGTAGGGCACTTACGTACCACCATTATTGGTGACGCTGTAGTTAAAGTGTTGGAGTTCTTAGGTCATAAAGTCATTCGCCAAAATCACATGGGTGATTGGGGGACGCAGTTTGGTATGTTGTTGGCGCATTTGTCAGACAAACTGGAACAAGAAGTTGCTGAAACGGCGTTATCCGATTTAGAAGACTTTTACCGTGAAGCCAAAGTGCGTTTTGATGACGAAGAAGGCTTTGCCGATCGTGCCCGTGAATACGTGGTTAAGCTTCAAGGCGGTGATGAAAAATGCCTGAGCTTATGGGAAAAATTCATTGATGTGTCTATTGCACACTCTGAAGACGTTTATAAGAAATTAAACGTAAGCTTAACCCGTGCTGATATTATGGGTGAGTCTGCCTATAACCACGATTTAGCTAACGTGATAAGCGAGTTAAAAGAAAAAGGTATAGCAGTAGAAGACCAAGGCGCTCAAGTAGTATTTATTCCTGAGTTGGCTGACAAAGAAGGCAATCCTGCGGTTTATATTGTACAAAAATCCGGTGGCGGATATTTATATGCCACCACAGACCTGGCCGCCATGCGCTACCGTAGTGGTACGTTAAACGCCGACAGAACGCTTATTCTTACTGATGCTCGCCAAGCGCTACATTTCAAGCAAACCGAAATAGTAGGTCGTAAAGCGGGATTCATGGAAGAGGCACAAACCTACGAACACTGCCCATTTGGCATGATGTTGGGCAGTGATGGTAAGCCGTTTAAAACCCGTACCGGCGGTACGGTTAAACTGGTTGAATTATTAGATGAAGCAGTAGAACGTGCAGGTAAATTGATTGCCGAACGTGACAACGACTTATCAGCAGACGAATTAGCGGAAGTTGCCCGTAAAGTAGGTATCGGCGCAGTAAAATATGCCGATTTAAGTAAAAACCGTACCACTGACTATATGTTTAACTGGGACACCATGTTGAGCTTCGAAGGTAATACTGCCCCGTATTTGCAATACGCTTACACGCGGGTTAAAAGCTTATTCAGAAAAGCAGGTGTTGCTATTGAAACCATGCCAGTAGATATCAATATTGTTGAAAAACAAGAGCATGCTTTGTCGGTACTGTTATTGCAGTTTGAAGAGGTGGTAGGCTTGGTATCACGTGATGCCACGCCACATGTGTTGTGTACATACTTGTACGAACTAGCTAGCGCCTTCATGAGCTTCTACGAAGCCTGCCCAATGTTAAAAGACGGCATCGATTTGAAAGTAAGAGACAGTCGTCTTGCTTTATCAGCGCTAGTTGCCAATACGTTAAGCCAAGGGTTGAACTTGCTTGGTATCGAAACATTGGAAAAAATGTAATTCAGATAGCGTAAGCGATATCGGCTGAATATTTGCGAATGCACATATTCAGCATGCAATACCTATGTTTTTACTTAAAAAAGCTGACACTCGTGTCGGCTTTTTTATGCCTCGTTGTCGAGAAGCTGTGGTGTAGGAGATTTCCACTCGGTTTTAGTGGACCAATGTGCTATCCATTCAGGCATATCAGTGGCGGGCATAGGCCGAGCTATACCGTACCCTTGTGCTAGCTCGCAGCCTAAATTTAATAACGATGTGCCATGGGCAATAGTTTCCACCCCTTCAGCAATAACACTGCGATTAAATGATTTGGCTAGGGCGATAACCCCCACTACAATAGTTCTATCTTCAGGATCGATTAACATATCACGCACAAAGGTTTGGTCTACCTTGATGACCTTTGCCGGCAATCGTCTTAAGTAAGTGAGAGAGGAATAACCGGTTCCAAAGTCATCAATGGCAAACGTGACCCCTAGTTTTACGCAATCATCCATAATTTCCGCGACTTTTTTAATATCGCCTAGCTTACTGGTTTCTAATACTTCTAACTGAAACGCTTCAGGGGGAACATTGGGAACTTTAGCCAACAGACGAGATAAGCGAATAGGAAAGTTTCTTTGCTGAATCTGCAACGCAGAAATATTCACACTAATGGGAATATGAACCCCTAATTCCTTCCAGCGACTAAATTGCTGCAATGATTCTTCGATAACCCATTCACCAATGTCTATACTGAGCTGGTGATTTTCAATAAAAGGTAAAAAAGCTGCAGGGGAAAGTATGCCGTCAACAGGATGTTTCCAACGAATAAGGGCCTCTGCGCCAATAATTTCTCCAGTGCGCATATTCACTTTCGGTTGATAGTAAAGCACGAACTCTCTGTTGTGTAAGGCTGTTGTTATACTCTGGAGTATTTCATGACGTGCTTTTATGGCGTCCTCAGACTCTATATCAAATAGGTGATAGCAATTTTTACCTTTCTGTTTTGCCACATACATCGCTTGGTCAGCGTGGCGGATAAGCTGGTCGGCATCGGTGTTGTCTGCAGGGTAAAGCGTTACCCCGATACTGGCAGATACTTTAAGTTGATGCTCACCAATTTTTACCGGTTCAGATGCGACTCTGAGCATATTCTTAACGATGGCAGCAAAATCTTGAACTTGCTTTAGGTTGGCCAATACCGCAACAAACTCGTCACCTCCAAAGCGTGAAATAGTGTCAGTTTCTCGCAATGTTCCTTTTAAGCGGTGAGCCAAAATGACAAGTAGTTCATCACCTACACTATGGCCGAAGTTATCATTTATTTCTTTGAAACCATCTAAATCGAGTAGGGCGACTGCCACAAACCCCCTGTCAGATTTACACTGGGCCAGTGTTTTATCTAGTCTCTCAGCAAGCAATGAGCGGTTAGGCAAATTAGTTAACACGTCATAATGCGCCATATGCTCTAATTTATATTGCTGTTCTTTGGCTTCAGAAATATCGCTAAATATAGCGATGTAATTCTTAACATTACCTTCATCATCATTAACCGCGCTAATGGTTAAAAGTTGAGCGTAAACTTCATGATTTTTACGTTTATTCCAAATTTCTCCCGCCCAATAGCCTTTGCTTATAATAGATGCCCATAGGTGACGGTAGAACTCAGGAGACTGCTTTCCAGATTTAAACATATTGGGCTTTTTGCCTAACACTTCGTTTCGCTCATAGCCTGTTATATCAACGAAGGTTTCGTTCACATCTATAATATTGGCGTCGCTATCTGTGATGAATATGCCTTCTCTTGCGTGAGAAAACACACTTGCTGATAATTTTAGTTTTTCTTCTAGATGCTTGTTCTTAGTTATGTCCTGAACTAACGAGGTTACGCTTATCACATTGCCAGCTAGGTCAAGAATAGGAGTGCTATACCATTCGCAGATTATTGGGTGACGTAGTTTAGTAACGTTTTTATTTATTTTTCGCTTTGGCGCCTTTTTCTTAAGCAGTTGAGCGAATCCGTTGTCTATTTCCGTTTGAAGTTCAGGGGGGATAATGAGCTCCGAGGCATGTTTACCAATCGCTTCTTCTTTTTTATAGCCAAAAATAAATTCTGCCGATTTATTCCAATCGGTACAGATAAGCTGAGGATCCCAGGCTATGCACCCTAAAGGCGTATTTTCGATATGACTTGCTAATATATTTTTACTTTCCAGCAAGGAAGCTTGGCTATCGATGAGTCGTTTTTCTGCCTCAAGCCGTGTTTTTGCCATCGAAGTGAAGCGTTGCTGTAGTTTAACCAACTCAACACTACCATGCATCGGCGCGTCGCTTACCTCTTTGCCCTCAGCAAGAGCTTTAGTAGATTGAAGTAAAGTGCGTATTGGTTTCAGTACATTTCTTCGCACCCCCCATACTGAGACACCTACAAGTAGCATGACTATCGCGGTCAAAATTCCCGCCGTTTTAATCAATCGTTTATTAATGGCTTCAAGGGTTTGTTTAAGAGGAATGCCCACCGTGATATTGATTTGCTTGCCATCTTCAAATAATGGGCGTTTTACATAAACCCGTTGATAGGGGGCATTGCTAACAAAGGCGCTGGAATTAGTTGCAGTATTGGAACTATCTATTGCAGCGCTGGAGGTGTTTAATGGGGTCCCTAAGAGGCTATTGTTCGTTGGATATGCGGCAACAATTTTATTCTCGCTATCGGTAATGTAAGCCACGGTATTATCAGGTAAATGGGACTCAGAGAGTGCTTCACTCCACCATTCTAGTGAGATAACCGCTACCACTAACGCCACCACAGAATCGTTTGTAGTGTTCATTACCGGATAGGCAAAATTCACACTGGTAAGGTTAGTTGCTCGGTCTATTTGAAATTCACCTATCGAAAATTCACGAGTAGCTAGCGCCTCTTGAATGTAAGCGCGATCGAAGACATTTACGGGGGTTTTTATGGGGTGGGCGTTACACAGTAGTTCGCCATCTGCCCGTGGTACGCCGAGGTTAATATAGTTACTATTTACCTTAAGTACATCGGCAAGAAATGCACTGCATGCTTGGGAGTTTGGATTTTTAACCGCATCGAAGCTGGCAAGGTTTTGCAGAAAAATACGTGTTTTATCAATAAGCGCAGATTGGAATTTTGAAGTGGCTTGGGCGGTATTAACCGATTGGCTTATGGCAGCTTCTACAGCGCGCTCTCTTTCAACGTATGAGTCGTAAAAAACACCAATCAACCCTGGTAGGGCAACCATAATGATGAGAAGAATTATTCTCGACTGCAGTGTTTGAAAAAGATACGCCATGTAATTTTTTATAAATCCATTTTACGAAGGTGACTACGAAAAATGTAAGATTTATCGTAGTGTATAAACATAGCAAACCGTGCGTTATCTTTGGTTGTATTGCAAGCGCACTGGCAACTGGGGTAAGTATAGTAATAATACTATAAAAGCGTTAACTATGATTAACGTGTTGCTTTAACTAAATTTTATTGAATGCGTCACGACTTGTTTACTAATAGAGTAGGGAACTATTTTACAGTAACGTTTAATTAATAGGCCCGCCCTTCGCATTTTTATGTTCAATAATGTAGTAATGTATCCGCAACGGCACGTTAAATTTGTAATGACACCAATACAGGAATTTATATTATGACGAAGCTACTTGCTTTTGCTGGAAGCACACGGAACGGCTCTTTTAATCAAGCGATACTCACGGTTGCAGCTGAAGGAGCTCGGGAGTCAGGCGCTAAAGTAACTGTGGTTAATCTAGCCGATTATCCAATGCCTCTGTTTAATGAAGATGAAGAGAAAGTGTCTGGCGTGCCAGAAAATGCAAGAGCCTTCAAGCAGCTGTTAACTGAACATGATGGTTTCTTAATTGCTTCTCCAGAGTACAATTCGAGTTATCCTGCACTACTTAAAAATGCCATAGATTGGGCTACTCGCATGGAAGAAGGTGATAAACCCATGCAGGCTTTTAAAGGCAAGACGGCAGGGATTATGGCTGCATCTGCCGGCGGTTTGGGCGGAATGAGAGTATTAGTGGTTTTACGCATGCTATTGGCAAACATAGGCGTTACGGTGTTACCAGCACAACTTGCTGTAGCCAAAGTGAATACCTTAATGGATAACAATGGCGTAGTAACCGACGAGAAAACCATCAAACAACTTAAAAACTTGGGTAAACAAACCGCTGAATTAACGATGAAAATGACCGCACAGGTTCTATAAGGTAGGGCTAGTGCTCAGGAGAGGGGGCGTCAAATCGTCGCCTCTATTTTTTCTCAATCTAGCCTTTTGTAATTTAGTCTTGCTCTACTTCATTAATAAACCACTTGATCACATTACCTATTGCAAAGTTAGCGTATTGGTCTGAACAAATCTGATATCCCCGAGTTTCAGATTTTAATCGCGGCCCTAACTCAACAAGTTTACCATCTTCTATAAAAGGGTTTATTAACCCTTCCCATCCTAAACAGAGACCATGGCCGCCAATTGCCGCTTCAACAATAAGGGGGTAATTGTTGTAACGAAATAAAATTGGACTAGAAGAAGGCTTCACATTTAACGCTTGTGCCCAGCGTTGCCAATTTAACCACCTAGAATCATCTACATCTTTATGCAGTAGAGGAAGATTTCTAAGGTCACTAAGCATTTGGCCGGCCTTTAAACCATGTTTAATAGCGAAATTCGGTGAGCAAACCGGGAAAACCACTTCGGGAATTAACATCTTTTCAAACTGGTATTTACCAATTTTTGATGAGAAGTGAAATAATATATCTGCATGTGCAGTGGTTAGGTCGCTTAAGCTATTAGTGGGTTGGATTTCAAAAAGACAATCAGGAAAGGCTTGTTGTAAACGTCGTAGCCTAGGCATTATCCAGTGAAACGCAAAGCCAAAATAGGCACTAATAGATATCTTTGTTTTTGTATCGCGAAAATCTTTACGAGCATTATCAGTAGCACGCAGAATAGATGATGTAGAGCCTCTTAACTCGTTGTAATACTTAAGCCCTTCAACGGTAGGGGTAACGGGTTTCTTACTACGGTCAATTAAAATACCACCTACCACATCTTCCAGGGCGCGAATTCTTTGGGATACCAATGGCTGTGTAATACCAAGATCTTCCGCTGCTAATGTCATAGAGCCATGTCTTACCGTCGCTTCAAAACACAATAAGCCGTTAAGGGTAGGTAACTCAGATTCTTTCATTATTACTAATTTGCATGTTAGCTATAAGGCTTTGCTACTGTAATATAAACCACGATTACTTGATACTTATCTTATTGATTTTTAAGGGAGATTCTCGTGCAGCAAATAGACTATGTTATCAACGAAGCGAATGCTTCCGTGTCAGCGATTGTAAATGGACAACACTATCCTTTACCCGCATTGTGGCTTCGAGAGCGTTGCCAAGATTCTGAAAATCTTGATAAAACCACCAAACAGCGCTTTTTTGACCCACATCAGCTAGATGAAAATGTGTCGCTGACCAAGGTAGAAAAGAAGCACAATACCCTAGCTAACCTTACGTTTAGTGACGGGTATTCAGGTGAGTACGATTTGAATGAGTTCGCTGCCGACTTCGATGTTTGGGACGGTGCGCCTAACGATATAGCGTGGAAAAGCGATGTAGACAAGTCATTGTTTCATATTGATTTAGCTACATTGAAATCACAAGAGGGTTTAATTAAAGGAATAGAAATATTTTTAACCTACGGCGTATTAATTGTTGATAACGTGCCTACTGAATCCGACGCGGTATTAGAAGTAGCAAATTTATTTGGGCATGTAAGGGAAACTAACTTTGGTAAGTACTTCGAGGTATTTACCCGTCCAAATTCGAACGATCTTGCCTATCGCTCTGTGCCGTTAGGGCCGCATACTGACAACCCTTACCGTAACCCCATGCCGGGTATTCAACTTCTGCATTGTTTAGAAAATCAGACTACCGAAGGATTGTCGACGTTGGTCGATAGCTTGTCAGTTTTAGAACAGCTGAAAAAGGAAGATCCGGAAGGTTTCGCCCTGCTTTGCAAGGTACCTGTTCGTTACCGTTATTACGACAACGATGTTGATTTGATAGAAAGACGTACCATGATTGAGTCTGACCCTAGTGGCAGAATTACGGGTATCGCATACAGCCCTCGCTTGGACTATTTGCCGCTGTTACAAGATGAAGACATGATTATATTTCATCGAGCCCGTAAACGTTTGGGGCAGTTGTTATGTTCGCCTGAATACGAATGGCGCTTCAGATTAGAGCCGGGGCAATTGCAGATGTTCCACAACACCCGCGTATTACATGGGCGCACCGGGTTCGACCCGAGCGAGGGGCGACGTCACCTGCAAGGCGCTTATATTGATATTGATGCGCCGAAAGGCCGTTACAATGCGCTTAAAAGAAAGCAAAGCTCTATTCGCATCCAGGATGAACTCGAAGCAGAAAATACGAACGGTGAGTTTAAAATAGTTAATAGCAAGGCTACAGCAGAAACAGCAGAAACAGCAGAAACAGCAGAAATGAGAGGTTAAGAAATGGAAACTGTTCAATTTCGCCAGATGAAAGACGGAACGAAAGAAGAGTATTTGTTTCTTACCAAACATGAAGATGAATACGCGAAAGGCTTGCCCGATAGAATATTGGAAGCGCTTAAAAATTTAGAGAACACCTTATCGGGTTATCAGGTTTCACGGCTTGGACACTCACTACAATCAGCAACTCGTGCTGAAGCCGATGGTGCCGATGAGGAAATGATAGTCGCGGCACTTATCCATGATCTTGGTGATGACTTAGCGCCGCACAATCACTCACAATACGCGGCTTCAATTTTGCGCCCCTACGTACGCCCCGAAGTAACTTGGATTATCAACCAGCATGGGTTATTTCAAAACGTGTACTACGCCCACTTTTTAGGGGGCGATCCGAATGAGCGCGACTATTTAAAAGATCACCCTTGGTATCAAGCTTGTGTGGATTTTTGTGAAAAGTGGGATCAGTCGTCATTCGACCCTGATTACCCAACTAAACCACTCTCACACTTTGAGCCCTTAGTCAGAAAGATATTCTCTAGAACGGCTTTCGATCCTCAGTATGTAGGTGAACAAACCATGGGGAAAAGTGCAGTAGATATCGCTATGTCGGGGACGAGTGAGTAAATGGTGTAAGCCTTGTAAATGTTAGGTAAAGGCATAAGTGGTTCTGTTCTTGTGTTGGTCTATACCCCCATATAACTAAGTGCACGGCATAGTCGCCGTACTCTTAATTTGTTGGGAGTAATACTTTATGAAACTACTTATGAAATTACGCTTAATACCCATTATTTGCTCAATCACTTTGCTAAGCGCGTGTGCGGTGCCGCTGCATGGAGGTGGTGCTCGTGGCGGCTTTCACGGTGGAAATGCCGCACTAAGTATCGGCGCTGGCATTGCGGCAGGGGTTGCTGTCGCCGTGCTTGCATCTCTGCGATATGAGCCGGGGCATAGGGTGAAGCACTTACCTAAAGACGCTGCCTTTATCCGCCATCGAGGCATAGACTATCGATATAGAAATGGTGTGTATTATCGCAAAATGGGGGGCGATTTTACGGTAGTGCTTCCACCCCCTGGTGTCATCATTCACACCCTGCCTGACCACCCTGATACTATTTTTGTCGATGGGGAAACTTACTATGTCGTAGAGGGGGTGTACTACAAGCGCATAGATGGTGAGTATATCGTAGTGAAGGCTCCTGTTGAGTGGCCGCGAGCAGAAACCAACGAGTATGAAGCAGGCAAGCGCTATGATGTCCTTCCCGAAGATGCGCAGCCAGTAAAAGTACATGGCACTCAATACTTTTTGTACGGTGGTTTATATTTTCTTCCCCAATCATCTGAAGGGAAAGTTAGCTATCTAGCGGTAAGATTGAACTAGGGTTGTGAGGGCACCAATTTTTCATATTGCTATTTTATTCATAGACATGACACACTGAAAAACTACGCTTGTTTATGAATGGAACGTGAGTTCATGCTACAAAAAATTATTACGTTTTCTTCCAGTATTTTGCTGTCGATACTGGCTATTTTATTGTGCTTTGGTGTGTTAGATGCATTATGGCTAGGTTGGATAGCCCGAGATTGGTATACCACTGAAATGGCGACCTTACTGCGGGAAAACTATATTACCTGGCCTTGGGTGGTGTTCTATTTAATGTATGGTTTTGTCGTCTTTGTATTAGCCGTAGTGGCGAACAGAGATAAACCACTTTACTACGCAGGTATTGATGGAGCGCTGCTTGGGCTCGCCAGTTATGGTGCTTATAACCTAACCAACTACAGTATTGTTGAAGGCTTTACGCTGTTTATAACCGTGGTGGATTGGGCGTGGGGCACCTTCTTAACCAGCGCAAGCGCAATGGCTGGCTGGGTAGGTTTTCAAAAAGCGAGAAAGCCAGACAGCATCTGAACTGATCGTTCGAAAAAATAGTTAGCTTTTAAAAAGAGGGTTTACGACATTTTAAAAGCGTAGCGAGCAGGTTCATTGCTGGCTACTAACTCATGAATTACGCGCGGCAAGCAAGCGCAATTCTTTTGAGATATACATTCTGTTGGTTTGCATGTAAATCCATAGTTTGGTCGCAATTTGTGCCTGAAAGCTCAGTATTAATAATACCCCCCAGAATACTTGCTCATTCTGGTGAACCGTAAAAAACTGATAGCCAGTGTAAAAAAGAGCAATAGAAAATAGTACACCTAAGCCGTAAGCTGCTTTCATCATCCAGCCCATGTTGCTACTGAAACCTAGTTTAAGGTAACCGCCTAAACTTTTGTTTTCACTCATTAATGAGTCAAGTTCTTCTGATTGCTTATTAAGATCTTGTTTTAGCTTTTGTTCAAAGTTCATAGTTAGATTCCTCGTATATAGAAGTGCGAAGCGTTTCTCTTGCGCGTGATAACCGTGATTTAACGGTTCCTTCTGGAACATCCAGCGCAAGCGCGGTTTCCTGAACTGAAAGCCCATTTAAGTAATGAAGCTCTACTACGTCAGCTTCAGATGCAGGCAAGCCTGCTAGTATTGGCATAAGCTGGCCCATGTCCAAAGCTTGGTCTGCTACTTGAGAGTCGCTAGCGTCTTCATGAGCGCTATTTGCTAATATTTTATTTTTACTGCTTTTCACCCAGTCAGAAATTTCCCACTTCAGTGCTTTGAATAACCAGCTTCTAAACAGGGTGATATCGTCAAGCGTTTTAATTCTCTTACTGATTTTTAACCACACATTTTGTACAAGATCTTCGGCTAACATAGTGTCGTTAACCCGCACAAACGCAAAGCGCTTCATAGGTATGAAAAAGTGCGTGTAGAGCATATTAAATGCACGGTCATCACCATGCTTTGCTTGCAGTACAAGCAGGTTAATCATGTCTAAAGTTAACGCTGTAGATTTGCTCATAAATACCGCAAAATTAATTCAATAAGTCCTTTCAATAAGGCCCTCAAAAAATCCAGTAGGGCACGTAATACATCACTTGAAAAAGTACAGAGTCCATGTCGTTTGGTAGCCGTTTTCTTACTAGTACTGTTACTAATCTTGGCGCGGCTTTTGGGGCTAGTATTGTAACGATAAGTATTGATTTTGTTGTTAGTATGGCAGCACATTTTCATTCGATGTCACTATAACAGTGTGTATTAATTATTAAAGACGACAAATACACTCACTAGGTTCGTACACTTTTAACTTTTTATTCTAGATTTTGCCTTTGTCCTAACCATGCTCTTCATCTTATAGGACTCTGGAATTTGTTTTTTTAGATATGACACCCATTATCGGGTTAATGAAATTCTTACCAAGTCGCTAAATAAACCTGCTCAGGCGACTGTTTTATTTCTCAAAGCCCCTATCAAATTTCGTCCAAATTCGGTACTATCCGCGGTCTTATTTTACAGTTGATAAGCGGACTATGTTTGAAGTAAACCCCGTTACCAATGCGATAAAAGATATCCGCGAGCGCACCGACGCGCTTAGGGGGTATCTTTGACTTTGATGCGAAGTCAGAGCGCTTAGAAGAAGTTAACCGAGAGCTTGAAAGCTCCGAGGTTTGGAACGAGCCGGAACGCGCACAAGCGTTAGGCAAAGAAAAGGTGGCCTTAGAGCTGGTTGTAGAAACGATTCACAACCTTGAGCAGGGCACCGAAGACGTTGAAGGTTTGCTTGAACTCGCCGTTGAAGCAGAAGATGAAGAAACTTTCGATGAGGCCAACAAAGAACTAGAAGGCCTGCTGGAGCAACTTGAAAAGCTTGAGTTTCGCCGTATGTTTTCCCAGCCTAACGATGCCAACGATTGTTATATTGATATTCAATCTGGCTCTGGCGGTACAGAAGCGCAAGACTGGGCGAATATGCTCCTTCGCATGTACCTTCGTTGGGGTGAAGCCCACGGCTTTAAGACCGAACTTATTGAAGTGTCTGATGGCGACGTAGCGGGTATTAAAAGTGCTACCTTGCGTATTGCGGGTGAGTACGCTTTTGGTTGGTTACGTACCGAAACGGGTGTGCATCGCTTAGTGCGTAAGTCACCATTTGACTCAGGTAACCGCCGTCATACGTCATTTTCATCAGCGTTTGTTTACCCTGAAGTGGATGACGATATCGATATTGATATAGACCCTTCAGATTTACGTATTGATACTTACCGCGCATCTGGCGCGGGTGGTCAACACGTAAACAGAACAGATTCCGCGGTGCGTATTACCCATGAACCTACAGGTATTGTAGTGCAGTGCCAAAACGACCGCTCGCAGCACAAGAATAAAGATCAGGCGATGAAGCAGCTGAAAGCTAAACTCTACGAGTATGAGCTTCAAAAGCAAAACGCCGAAAAACAAGCGATGGAAGACAGCAAGTCAGATATCGGCTGGGGAAGTCAAATTCGTTCATACGTACTAGACGACTCTCGCATTAAAGATTTGCGTACAGGCGTGGAAACACGCAACACTCAGGCCGTGCTAGATGGTGGCCTGGATAAATTTATCGAAGCCAGCCTTAAATCAGGGCTGTAATCCGAACAACGAAAGTGAATAGGTTATGACTGACCAACAAACCGACGAAAACAAATTAATTGCTGAGCGCCGAGCAAAACTAAGCGCAATTCGTGAGCAGTGCCGTGCAAATGGCTTCCCAAACAGCTTCCGTCGTGAAAACTATGCTGACGAACTTCAAGGCAAGTTCGGTGAATTAGATAAAGAAACCTTGCAAGAGCAGGGTAACAAAGTAAGCATTGCTGGCCGTATTATGGCTAAGCGTGGCCCGTTTATGTTGCTTCAAGACATGACTGGTCGCATTCAAGCTTACGCAGACAAAGACACCCAAAAAGCCCTTAAAGCGCAGTACGGTGCGTTAGATATTGGTGACATTATTGGTGTTGCTGGTGTTTTGCATAAGTCGGGTAAAGGCGACTTATATGTGAACACGGAAAAGTATGCATTGCTAACAAAAGCGCTGCGCCCTCTACCAGAAAAGTTCCATGGCCTAAGCGACCAAGAAACCAAATATCGTCAGCGTTACGTTGACCTTATTACCAGCGAACAAACGCGCAAAACCTTTATGATCAGAAGTAAGATTGTAAATGGTATTCGTAACTACCTTACTCAGCGCGACTTCCTTGAAGTAGAAACGCCTATGCTGCAGGTGATCCCAGGTGGTGCAACTGCGAAGCCGTTTGTTACACACCATAATGCGTTAGACATTGATATGTACTTGCGTATTGCCCCAGAGCTTTACTTGAAGCGTTTGGTAGTAGGTGGTTTCGAGCGCGTGTTCGAAATTAACCGTAACTTCCGTAACGAAGGGCTTTCAACACGTCATAACCCAGAGTTCACCATGTTGGAATTTTATCAGGCCTATGCTGATTTCAACGACCTGATGAACCTAACAGAAGACATGTTGCGTACTCTTGCCGAAGATATTTTAGGTTCTAGTGTTATTACTAACACCACTAAAGATACCGACGGAAACGTGGTTTCAGAAGTACAGTATGACTTTGGTAAGCCGTTTGAGCGCTTAAGCATGGGCAACGCCATTTTGAAATACTGGCCAGAAGCTAATGAAGCCGCTATTCGCGACCCAGAAGCGAACCTTGATGCACTTAAAGCCATGGCGAAACAGTTGCATATTAAAGAGCCTGAAGTTGATGGTATTTGGGGTGCTGGTAAATACTTATGTGAAATCTTCGAAGCCACTGCGGAAGAGAAGCTTGAACAGCCAACGTTTATTACCGAATATCCGTGGGAAGTATCGCCACTTGCTCGTCGTAACGATGAAAACCCATTCATTACCGACAGGTTTGAATTCTTCGTTGGCGGCCGTGAGCTAGCAAACGGTTTCAGCGAGTTAAATGACTCTGAAGATCAAGCTAAGCGTTTCTCTAAACAAGTTGAAGAGAAAGATGCAGGTGATGATGAAGCGATGCACTACGACGAAGATTATATTCGTGCGTTAGAGTATGGTTTGCCGCCTACGGCCGGTGAAGGTATTGGTATTGACCGTTTGGCAATGTTATTTACTGACAGCCCAACGATTAAAGACGTGATTTTATTCCCGCATATGAAACCTGAAGTGTCGAAAGGCGCCGAAGAAGAATAAGCTGCGCAAATAACGTTATGCGTTAGTTACTTTATATAAAGTAGCGTTATAAAATACTGCGTTATAAATTATAAAAACAGCTTACAGCGCTTATGTTAAACGCGCAGTGATTTGTTTTGTAAGAAGGGTATTGAGGGGAACTTCAATACCCTTTTTTTGTGCCATGCTAACAATGTAACCATTAATAGCTTCAATTTCGGTTTGCCTTTGGTTCTTCACATCTTGATGCATACTGGAGTAATTGCTGCCGGTAAGGCCAGCAACTTTAATAACCTGCTGTTCAATTTCAATAGCATCAAAAGACTGCCCACATGCGTTTGCCACTTGAGCAAACTCTTCACAAAGTGTTTTGCGTTCATTAGCAAACTGCTCACCAGCAATATGGCTATTGGTTATATTATTCAGCGCAGTTAGCGGGTTTATCACCACATTAATAGCAAGCTTGGCCCACAACGCTTTCATGATGTCAGTTTGATAACGCACTGGTGGAAGTAGCGCATGTAAAGTGTGACACACACTTTTCGCCCACTCAGGCATAGTGAGTTGTTTGTGTGAAACCAAATGGGGAGCAATACCAATTTGGGTGTTGCCCACACCGGTGTAAATAACCTGAGTTGACGTGCGCTTCATTGCCCCATGGCTGGTGGTAGCAAGCAGCAATGGTTGCTGGGCTGGCAATATAGATTTTGCTATTTCATACCCACCCATACCATTGTGTAGAAGCACAACAGGGGTACGCTTATCGATAAGTGGCAGCCATTGAGTAAGCGCGGTTTTCAAGTGGTGCACTTTTAATGGCAATACCAACATATCGCTAGGCGAAAGATGTGGCTTGTTACTGTTGATTTGCCTAATGGGGTATTCGGTGCCGTCAGTCCATTCTACAAAATAGGGTGTGGGTGTCTCAGTTTTAGCGGGCTCAAATTCAGGTTTCTCTATACTCGCTTTGTTAACTTGAAACACTGGGTTTCTTGGGTAAAGCCCGTAAGGTAAGCCTTGTTTTTCTGCAGCCCCAGCAAGTAAAGAACCAATAGCGCCACTGCCCGCAATGTGGATTTTTTTTATTTCGAGCTGCTCAGCCTTAAATTTGCCTTGTGCCTGCGACTTGCTCTCACCCAATAGGTTTTCTGTTCCTTTCGCACCTTGCTTGGCTTTTTGACCTTTCATAAGCTTTAGGTTTTGCTAACTAGCTGTAGTAAAGAAGAGGCAATCGCAGGCCAATTGAAGGTATCTGGCTCAGGTAATTCAGTAAGCCAACGCTTTACTTCGCTATCAGTAAATAAATCACCAGAGAGTATCGGCGCTTTCACTGAAATAGTGCGAGAGGGAAGGGGAATGCGTAGCCAGCCGGCATGTAAATGTAATCTGTCGGATGGTGCACCGCTATAAAGTGTGTCACCAAGTATCGCTGCGCCCACACTCTTAAGGGCGACTCGAATTTGATGGGTTTTTCCTGTAAGCGGTTTTACGATAAATCCGCGATAGCCAGGTTTGGCTGATTGACTAAAAAACTGGGTGACTGCAGGGTTATCTTTGCTTTTAAGAAGCATGAATTGGCCGCCGCGACGGTTTTTCATATCGCCTACAATAGAACCTTGTTTCTTTTTCGGCTTGTCGGCACTAATGGCTAGGTAGTATTTACTAACCTGACGGGATGCAAAGGCATCACCAATAAGCGCTGCTGTTTGGGCATATTTGGCTAAGCACAGACAGCCAGAGGTGCCGGTATCTAAGCGATGACAAAGGTGAAGTTGGCTATAACCGGTTTGTTCTCGAAGTAGGGTGACAATACCAAATGCATGGGTGTCTATTTTACTATCTATTTTACTACCTATGTTATTGAGACCGCAGGCGTCAGCGCCTTCACCGGCGCTAATGTTCTCAGCAGTTCCAGTACTCTGGGTATTTGCAATATTGGCAGTATTAGCACAGTCATGCATGGCGATGCCGGAAGGCTTGTTGACGATAAGCACATCTTCATCGTCAACTAAAATAGGTATTTCGTTCACTTAGGCTTTTTCAAGCAGGGCGATGGCTTCGTCGTAGTCTAGTTCGTCTACCGCGTCTTCAATTCCTTGCTTCGTGTCAGCAGAAAGTGAAAGCACGCTTAGCCACTCATCAAGTGTCGATTGGGAAATGAATTCACTGGCTTTTAATGCGGCCATAAATTGCTCACGAGCTTGGGTAGCAACTGCGCTATTTGCTTCAGGCGCGGCGGGGACAGGGGTTGCAGATAGTGCATCTACAGCCGCTATGGTTTCATCAACAAGAGCAGAAAAACTGGCGTAGTCATCAGGAAGGCATTTGTCATTTCTAACGCTTGCTTCAACGGGTTTACTGGCGTGATGCAAAGCAAATAAGCCTAAGTTACCTGCCACACCTTTTAACGTATGGATTAAAGAGTATGCCTCGTCGAAATTCCCTTCTTTCACTAATTGCTGTAAATCATCGTTTGCTGAGCGATATTCATCTGAAAACTTATTTAATAAGGTTAACAACAGTGTTTTATTACCACTTAGTTGAGACATGCCAAATTCAAAATCTAAGACTGTTGCGGGCTGATCCATATAAGTTCCTTTAACTACGTTTTTATACTGTGTTCTATGCCAGTGTATTTCAGAATTTTACAAATTAATACAATGATAGCAAGTCAGAGCAAGTAAAGCGTTAAAAAGTCTGGTAGTCTTCGATGAAACGTATGCCCCAGGCCATTGTCTCAACGGTTGTATTATTATAGACGCTAGTGTGATGCGAGTTAAATGTATTACAAAAGCGAGGCCACCTAGAAGGATCCAGCATGTCAGGAAGTTTGGCGTTTCGCCTTATTGTTGCAGTTTTTGCTATTAGCGTACTTAACGGATGCCAACGGGCAAAAGTAGATACCCCCGCCGATAGCTCCGCAGTTACTATCCCCTACGAAAAGTACACGCTCAGTAATGGATTAACGGTTATTCTTCACGAAGACCATTCAGATCCCCTCGTTCATGTAGATGTGACTTATCACGTAGGCTCTGCGCGTGAAGAAGTGGGTAAGTCTGGTTTTGCACACTTTTTCGAGCATATGATGTTTCAAGGCTCAAAGCATGTAGCAGATGAACAGCATTTTAAAGTGATCACCGAAGCCGGCGGTAGTTTGAACGGTTCGACAAATACCGACAGAACAAATTACTACGAAACTGTGCCTGCTAACCAGCTTGAAAAAGTGTTGTGGCTTGAATCAGACCGCATGGGGTATTTACTTGAAGCGGTAAACCAGACTAAGTTCGAAAACCAACGTGAAACGGTTAAGAATGAGCGTGCTCAGCGAGTAGATAACCAGCCTTATGGGCTAAGACACGAGCTAAACGGCGAGGCTATGTATCCAGAAGGGCATCCTTATTCCTGGATGACCATTGGTTACGTTGAAGACTTAGACCGCGTTAATGTAAACGATCTTAAAGCTTTTTTTAAACGCTGGTATGGACCTAACAATGCCGTGTTAACCATAGGTGGTGACATAGATACTGCAAAAACCAAAGCATTAATAGCCCAGTATTTTGGTGATATTCCAAAAGGACCTGAAGTTAACGATCCTGAACCACAGCCTGTCACCCTATCTGAAACTCGCTATATGACGTTAGAAGATAAGGTTCACTTACCCTTACTACAAATCACCTTCCCAACCGTTTATGCGCGTCACCCTGATGAAGCACCACTAGATGTATTATCTGACATTCTAGGTGGAGGTAAAACGTCTTTATTTTATAAAAATTTAGTGAAAGAAGGGATGGCTGTCCAAGCAGTAGTGTCACACCCGTGCCGCGAGCTGGCCTGTGAATTTCAACTAATTGCCTTGGCTAATCCAGCCAAAGTGCAGTCACTTGATGAGCTTCACAATGTAATAGAAGCTACATTAACTGAATTTGAAACCCGCGGTGTAAAAGCTGACGATTTAGCGCGAACCAAAGGTAGTATTGAAGCCTCAACAGTATTTGGCTTACAGAGTGTAGCTGGTAAAGTGACTGCGCTTGCGGCCAATGAAACTTTTTATCAAACGCCAGATTTAGTGTCTGAAGATATCGCACGATATAATTCTGTGACCGCTGAAGACGTGATGCGTGTGTATAAAAAATATATTAAAGACGCCAATAGTGTCGTGTTAAGTATTGTGCCTAAAGGTCAGCCTCAACTTCAAGCGGCAGAACCAACCTTTGAACGTCCTGTACGAACGTTACCCGAGACTGAATCAGACGAGCACGAATATACATCTTCAGCATCTAGTTTCGATAGAACTATACAGCCTAAAGCAGGCGAAGCGCCTGTGGTCACGGTTCCGGATTATTGGGAGCGTGAACTCAGCAATGGCGTAAATGTAATGGGGGTGACTATGAGTGAGACACCCACTGTCACATTAACCCTTAGCATGGATGGCGGTATGTTGCTAGACGCTGAGGGTAAAGCGGGTACAGCGTATCTCACCGCGTTAATGATGAATGAATCTACTCAAAACTACACGAATGAAGAATTAGCGAACGAACTTGCCAAGTTAGGCAGCTCAATTCGTTTTAGTGCGGCAGGTCGATACTCTCAGGTATATGTGTCTACATTAACCAAAAACGTAATGCCAACCTTGGCACTACTTAAAGAGAAGTTCTTCAACCCTGCTTTTGCACAAAATGATTTTATTCGAATGAAAGAGCGGGTGCTACAAGGTTTGCAGCAGCAAGCGAAAACCCCGTCTAGTTTGGCTCGACGTGCACGAGATTTAGTATTATTTGGTGCAGATAATCGTGTAAGTCTTCCTGATGAAGGCACCATTGAAACCGTCCAGTCCATCACACTTGACGATGTGAAGCAGTTTTATAATCAGTACTATTCACCGAGTAAAGCGAGTGTAGTCGTTGTTGGCAATATGAGTTCTGATGCGGTAGTAGATGCATTAGATTTTGTGGCGCAATGGGAAGGTGAGGCATATACCTTTGAAGATTATGATGCGTTCCCTACCTACGACAAAAACCAAGTGTTTTTGGTAGATAGCCCCAGTGCGGTTCAATCTGTTGTTTATATCGTTAAACGCAGCTTACCTTTCGATGCCACAGGCGATTACTTTAAATCTCGTTTAGTGAACTTCCCGCTAGGCGGCGGCTTTAATAGCCGGATAAATCTGAATTTGCGCGAAGATAAAGGCATTACCTATGGCGCGAATAGTGCGTTTATGGGAGGCAAAACCCTTGGCTGGTTTGAAGTTGGAACCGATCTTACTGCTGCGAACACAGCCGAAGGTATTACTGAAGTCTTTAACGAAATAAATCAGTATATCGACAAAGGGGCGACGGACGAAGAAATTCAATTTATGCGCAATGCGTTTACGTTGAGCGATGCGTTAGAGTTTGAAACCCCCAATAGTAAGGCGCGCTTTCTTCGTCAATTGCAAAGCTATGGACTTGAAAAAGGCTACAGAACAGAGCAAATTGAGATAATTAATAGCATTAGCAAAGACGAAATTAACGCACTGGCTAAGCAGTATTTATCGACAGATGCGCTGCAAGTTATCGTTGTTGGCGATAAAAATGCGATTCTTGAGCAACTGGAGTCGTTAAATATGCCGATCATCGAATTATCGGTAGATACCAATAGTAGAGAACAGATAAACTAAGTGCCTGATAGCAAGTTATCAGTAATGGTGACTTGAATTTAATACGTTGTTCCCCATTTTGTGGGGAACAACTCATCCATGGATATGAACATTGACTGTAAACTCAACGTGTTTCAACAAGCGTTTGGCTGCGCTTAAATCACCTGAATTTTTATCGGCACTCACGCAAATAAAGCGCGGTGTTGAGCGTGAAGCGTTACGAATTAAGCCAAACGGTGCTCTGTCGCAAGAGCCTCATCCCAAAGCGTTAGGTTCAGCGTTAACACACGACACGATAACCACAGACTTTTCTGAATCGTTGTTAGAGTTTATTACGCCACCTGAAAGTAGCGCTGTTAAAACTATTACGCAGTTACAAGATGTTCATAAGTACACCATTGATAATATTGGCGATGAGCAAATTTGGCCGCTTAGCATGCCGTGTTTTATCGAAGATGAAGCGCATATCCCTATTGCTTATTTTGGCGAGTCAAATATTGGCAAAATGAAGCGTGTATATCGAATTGGGTTAAAAAACCGCTACGGCAGTATGATGCAGGCGATTGCTGGTGTGCATTTTAACTTTTCTTTCTCTGATGATTTCTGGAAGCAATGGGCTGAGCTTAATGGTACTGAGCATAGCCAAGATCAGACATCAGCCGACTACTTTTCATTGATCAGAAACTACCGTCGCTACTGCTGGATAATTCCTTATCTATATGGCGCTTCGCCTGCGTTGTGTAGCTCGTTTTTAAAAGGAAAAGAACACGCATTGCCGTTTGAAAAAGTCGGTAAGGGCACGTATTACATGCCGTATGCTACCTCTCTAAGAATGAGTGACTTGGGATATACCAGTGCTGAGCAGTCATCGCTTAAAATCTGCTATAACCAGTTAGATAATTATGTTCGCTTACTTCGTGGCGCTATGGATACGCCGTCCAATCGTTTTAGTAGCTTTGCTGCTGGCGACGGTGGTAACTATCAGCAGCTCAGCCGTAATATTTTACAGATTGAGAACGAGCTGTATTCGCCGATACGCCCCAAGCAACCTACGCAATCGATGGAAAAGCCTACCGATGCCCTGGTAAAACGTGGCATCAGCTACATTGAAGTGCGTGCGTTAGATGTAAATCCCTTTTCGCCAATTGGTATTAGCCAAACCCAATTTGATTTTCTTGATGTGTTCTTGTTGACCTGTTTATTGAAGCCTAGTGCGGAGTTAGACGAAGCGCAGTTAAATGAAGCTAAAGACAACATGAATAGAGTGGTATTAGAAGGCAGAAAACCTAATTTGGCGCTTATTCGCGATAATGAGGAAACAACATTAACGGCGTGGGCTTCATCATTGTTTGACGAGTTTGAGCAAGTGGCAGAGATACTCGACTTGGCAAATGACACAACGCGATATAGTGACGCGGTTGCCGCAGAGTCGATGAAAGTGGCGAATCCAGGGCTAACCCCTTCAGGCGTGCTTTTAGAGGAATTGCTTAAACATGACAAAGATAATGGTGTTTACGGCCTAGAGTTAGCTGCACGTTATCAAGAGCAGATGAAAGGGTTCGCTTATCAGCAAACTACGGAAGCTATGTTTACAGAGGCTGCTGAGACGTCGTTAGCTGCGCAAGCGGATGTGGAAGCTGCAGATACCAAAGACTTCGATAGCTTTATTCGTGATTATTTCAACGAACCGTTAGCAAAAAAAAACGCCTGATAGAAATCAGGCGTTGAAGGTTCCAGGGAAACACACATTTTACTAGAACATAAGTTAAGACAAGCTATGCATCAAAAGTTCAAACCGTTGTGCATTTTTTTATCAAGTTTGGTCGTGCTTTTTCCGCTGTTTATCGCTGGATGCGCTACAACACCACCGAAAGACAGCAGTAATTTGTGCGAAATCTTCTTTGAGAAAGATGATTGGTACGATGCAGCAGCCGACGCGCGTGATAAATGGGGTGTGCCAATTCATGTGCCTATGGCGATGATGTATCAAGAAAGCTCCTTTCGCCACGATGCCTTGCCTCCCCGTGATTACGTATTTTTCGGCTTAGTCCCTTGGGGCAGAGTAAGCTCCGCTTATGGCTATTCGCAAGCTAAGACACCCACATGGGCTGACTATATGCGCGAAACCGACAACAGCGGCGCTGACCGCGACGATTTCGAAGATGCTATCGACTTCATGGGCTGGTTTATCTATAAGTCTCAAAAGGTGAATGGTATTTCGAAGTGGGATGCTTACGCCCAATACTTGAATTACCATGAAGGCTGGGGTGGCTATAAACGTAGAAGTTACGACCGCAAACCTTGGCTGAAGAAGGTTGCATCTAAAGTAAAAGCACGATCATTACGCTACGCAACCCAGCTTAAAACCTGCGAAGAAGAGCTAAGCAAAGGCTGGTTCATGAAGTTGTTTAGCTAGACATGCGGACACCCATTTTCAACATAGACACCCACTTAATAAATTTGGACACTCACAGATTTCCAAATTTTGGACATTAATGGGTGTCCAAGTTTTTTGGTTCACTCGGCGTGAAAGGGGTGAGAAGAAACCCACATAAGGCGAAACTTAGTCAATTAACCCGAAGCAGGTAGAAAAACTATCCCAAGGTTCGGTTTTTCTTTCTTGCGTATTAATTCACTATAAGCATCAAATATCCACACTAAAACTTAAGCATGCCGCGTCCTCGTAAGTCACTAATATGTTTAGAAGACACTCCTTACTATCATTGCGTTTCTCGTTGTGTGCGAAGAGCATTTCTATGCGGTAAAGACAAGTTTAGCGGAAGAAGCTACGAGCACAGAAGGCAATGGGTAGCTAGACATGCGGACACCCATTTTCAACATAGACACCCACTTAATAAATTTGGACACTCACAGATTTCCAAATTTTGGGCATTAATGGGTGTCCAAGTTTTTTGGTTTACTAGGCGTGAAAGGGGTGAGAAGAAACCCACATAAGGCGAAACTTAGTCAATTAACCCGAAGCAGGTAGAAAAACTATCCCAAGGTTCGGTTTTTCTTTCTTGCGTATTAATTCACTATAAGCATCAAATATCCACACTAAAACTTAAGCATGCCGCGTCCTCGTAAGTCACTAATATGTTTAGAAGACACTCCTTACTATCATTGCGTTTCTCGTTGTGTGCGAAGAGCATTTCTATGCGGTAAAGACAAGTTTAGCGGAAGAAGCTACGAGCACAGAAGGCAATGGGTTGAGAATCGGCTGCTTAAGCTCGCAAGTGTTTTTGCAATCGATGTTTGCGCTTATGCAGTAATGAGCAACCATACCCATACTGTATTGCGTGTTGATGAGGGGCATGCGCTTGCAATGAGCCCTGAGGAAGTACTGAGTCGGTGGCATACTCTTCACAATGGAACTTTGCTCACTCGTCAATTTATGAATAAAGAACAGAGGCCTGGCCTCTCTGAAGCGCAAGTGAAAACGGTACTATCTTGTGTGGAGATGTATAGAAAGCGTTTATACGATATCAGTTGGTTCATGCGGCTTCTTAATGAGTTTATTGCGAGAAAAGCAAACAAGGAGGATGAATGCACAGGGCGCTTTTGGGAAGGGAGGTTTAAGTCTCAGGCTTTACTAGATGAATCAGCGTTATTGGCCTGTATGGCCTATGTTGACTTAAACCCCATTAGAGCTAGTAATGCGAATACACCTGAAAAGTCCATGTATACCAGTGTGAAGCGTCGTATAGCAAAGGCGAAAAAGAATAAACAACCCCAAGAGTTACTTCCATTTATTGGTGATTCACAAGATAGTAAGGTAAAAGGCTTACCTTTTCGGTTAGATGATTATTTGCAGTTAGTCGATCAAACCGGTAGACAGCTAAGAAGTAACATCAAAGGAGCGATCCCGCGAAATTGCGAGCCTATTTTATCCCGTACTGGTTTAACACAAACAGATTGGTCTGCCGTTGTAAGCTCTATTGAGAGTAACTTCTCCAGTAAGATAAGCTTGGCACTGGTAAAACGAAAAACTGGATTGAGCCCTCAATTAGCCTGCTGAACTTGAATTCGCTATCCCAACTTATGTAATTCAAATCAATAAGTAGTGCGGGGAGTTAATGCCTATTTTTAGTAACCTCAGTAATTCTTCTGATATTAAACGCCACATTTAACCAACCCGTCCGCACAGTATAACCGGACAGAAAAAAGTGTCCGTTCGGACACTTTAATAACCGTTTATCTAATAAAGTCATTATTAATCATTCAGTTAACTTTTGGCACGTTATTCGTAGTACTAGTTTACACTCCTAACAGAAACTAGATGAATATGTTGCTTTTTCACTTTATCAGCCTACCTATTGTTATTTTTATTATTGTAGTGTTGCTCGCTAATTTTGAGTCAGTAAGTCATGAGGATGTCTTATGATTCAGGATACTAGTAGTCAGGATACCGTTGTTGTAACGCAGCCGTCGCGAAAAAAATGGGTGGGTGTCTTAGCTATACTCTTAATAGTGGGTGTCTTCGGATATTTTTTTCTTTTTTCTAGCTCAACCGCCGGTCTATCTAGCAGTCGTGATTCGCTAAAATTCAGTGTAGTAACAAAAGGCGAACTGATTAGGGATATCGTCACCACTGGCAGAATAATCGCTTCAAATGCCCCGCAATTGTATAGCCCTGAGCAGGGCTATGTACTTTTAAAAGTAAAGCCCGGAGACTCGGTAGAAAAAGGGGATATTGTAGCAATAGTCGATTCTCCCGAACTGCAGAATACTATGAAGCAAGAGCAATCCGCGCTAGCAAGCTTGAAAAGTGATCTTGCTAGGCAAGAGCTTGATGTACGTAGACAGGCACTGTTATTAAACAAACAAGCTGATATTGCTAACGTAGAATTGATTGCCGCCCAGCGAGAAGAAAAAAGAGCAAAATTGTCAATTAAAGATCACCTCATAAGCCAGATAGATTTAGAAGAGGCGCTAGATAATTTAGCCAAAGCACAAGTGACTTATAAGCACGCCATTAGTGAAATTGAACTAGCAACAGACACGTTAGCCTTTGAGCTTAAGACCACGAAAGAGAAGGTCGCCAGGCAAGCTCTAGTTGTTGATGACCTTACCCGCCAACTTGCCGATTTAACTATTAAAGCCAGCGTGTCTGGTGTCGTGGGGAATGTACTGATTCAGCCGAATGCGCTTGTGGCCAAAAATGAGCCATTAATGAAATTGGTAGATTTAACGGCTTATGAAGCTGAGCTAAATGTTGCTGAAAGCTACGCAAATGAGTTGGGGTTAGGGATGAGTGTTGAATTAAAAGTGGGTGTCCAAAAAGTGATTGGCACACTGGCTTCAATATCCCCAGAAGTTGTCGATAGGCAAGTTATTGCAAGGGTACGCTTCCCTGAAAACAGCGTGCAATCAATTCGTCAAAATCAGCAGGTGTCAGCACGAATATTGTTAGAGAACAAAAGTGATGTACTCAAGGTAGAACGTGGGAGTTTTCTTCAAGCAGGAGGCGCAACGGCCTATTTAGTTACCGGTGATCTGGCCGAGCGAATAGACATTCAGATTGGCGCAACTAGCATCCGAGAAGTCGAAATTCTCAGCGGCCTGGAAGAGGGTGATCAAATAATAGTTTCAAATTACGAACAGTTTAATCAAGCGTCTACAGTACTTCTGCGCTAATAAAAAGGATAAATAGCAATGTTAACCATGAACAACGTAAGCAAAATATATCAGACGAACAGTGTACAAACTCATGCGCTAAGAGATTTTTCGCTAACCGTAAATGAAGGCGAGTTTATTGCGGTAACAGGGCCTTCTGGCTCTGGGAAAACAACATTTTTAAACATTGCTGGTTTGCTGGAACCGTTCACATCAGGCCAATATACCTTAGATGGCGTGGATATCGGTGGATTGTCAGATAATCAAACTGCCGACTTAAGAAACCAAAAAATTGGTTATATATTTCAGGGTTTCAATCTAATACCTGATTTGAATTTATATGAAAATGTCGAAGTGCCCCTGCGTTATCGGGGCATTGCCGCAAAAGAGCGTAAAGTAAGAATTGAACAATGTTTAGAGCAAGTTGGTTTGGCCAGCCGAGCTAAACATTTACCGCAACAGTTGTCTGGCGGGCAACAGCAACGTGTTGCAATCGCACGAGCTCTTGCGGGCAAGCCTCGTTTCTTACTTGCCGATGAACCTACGGGAAATCTGGACAGCCTGATGGCCCGCCAAGTTATGGAGCTACTTGAAGAGATAAACAAAAATGGCGCCACGATTGTAATGGTAACCCATGATGCCGAATTAGCGCGCCGAGCGCCTCGGAATATTCAAGTCGTAGATGGGCAGTTAGCCGACTTTACCTTATATCAGGGTAAGCCGTCTTTAGCAGCCACCCTCGACAATAAAACCGTTGTTGCGTCAGGAGTGTAATATGTTTCTCCACTATATTGATTTAAGTTGGCGAAGCATAAAACGCACGCCCGTCATTAGCTTTTTAATGGTGTTTGCCATTGCCATTGGTATAGGGCTTACTATGACCAGTCTGTCAGTTTATCACATGATGTCGATGGACCCCATTCCCCACAAAAGCAGCGCGATTTATTATCCTCAGCTAAATATTATGGACGATGGTCGTGAGTGGCATTCATCTGACAACCTGCCGTATCAACTTACTTATCAAGATGCCGTTAATCTGTACAACGCAGACATTTCAGTCCCCAAGTCACCTAGTTTTAGAAGTGGCTTCTCTGTACACCTAAATTCGCCCGACGTTAAACCTACCATGGAGCCCGCGCGAATGGTGAATAGAGAGTTCTTTTCTATCTTCGACCGACCTTTTATTTATGGCGCACCTTGGTCTTTACACTCACAAGACACCCATGAATATGTAGTGGTGATATCAGAAAAAATTAATAACCGTTTATTTGCAGGTAAAGACTCGGTTGGCCAACATATTTACCTTGATAATAACAGTTACCGAATTGTGGGTGTCTCAGCCAATTGGGACCACCATGTGAAGTATTATGACGTGAACAACGGTGCGTTTAACTCCTCTGAACAGCTCTATATTCCTTTCGCTATTGGCGCGCTGGAAGAAATTACCACCTGGGGAAACTTAAACGGGTGGAAGCATGAGGGAATTAAGAACTATCAAGATTTAATGCATTCAGAACATGTGTGGATTCAATTTTGGGTTCAGTTGAATACGGAAGCAGAGAAGCAACAATTCGCCAATTTTCTTATGACTTTCATGGAAGAGCAAAGAGAAAAAGGCCGCTTCAACCGAGAAACGTTGGAATACAAGCTTCGAAACGTGACGGAATGGCTGGAGTACAACTCAGTGGTATCTGAAGACAATCGTATTCTGGTGGGGTTGAGTTTTATGTTTCTATTAGTGTGTGTGTCCAACATTTTAGGGTTGCTGCTGGCGAAGTTTTTAAAGCGGGCGCCAGAGGTGGGTGTCCGGAGGGCACTCGGTGCCAGTAAACGTCATATATTTGCCCAGCATATTGTCGAAGTGTCGGTGATTGGGCTAGCCGGTGGCTTGTTAGGAATTGTGATTGCGCAAATTGGGTTATGGGGAATTCGGGTGACCAACAGCTATTATGATGCCCTAGCAACTATGGATGTCTCAATGTTACTCGCTGCGCCAATTATCGCCCTTGTGGCCAGTTTCTTGGCTGGATTGTACCCAGCTTGGTTGGTGTGCAGAACACAACCCGCTATCTACTTAAAAAGCCAATAAGGAGCAGGCTATGTTAGACATTAAACCTATCTTCAATGCAATACGCCGTTCCAAAATTGGCGCCGTGCTTCTGTTACTTCAAATAGCGCTTACCATGGCGATTGTTAGCAATGCTGCATTTATGATTAATGATCATGTTTCGTATCTTCGCGAAGATACAGGGTTCCCAGAAAAGGAAATCTTTAGCTTGTCGGTCATGACATTCGGGAAAGACCGCTCCCTCAGCCAACAAGCAGAACTCGATGAAACAATGATTCGAAGCCTCCCTGGCGTAATTGACGCCAGTTTGATTCAAGCGGTACCCTTGTCAGGCGGTGGATCATCTTCATCAGTGGCATTAAAGCCTTCTCCTGAGCAGTCTAAATCTATCAGCGTGCCTTACTATTATATGGACGAACATGGTTTAAATACCTTCGGTATAAAACTGCTTGAAGGGCGAAATTTTAGGCCAGAAGAGGTTATTGTTGGCAATGACTTCACCGGTAACGGCCCCAACACAATTATTGTTTCTCAAGCCCTTGCTGATGCATTATTTTCCGATGGTGGTGCGCTGGGAGAAACGGTTTATCTTAAAAATAGACCCCTTGAAATTATCGGAATAGTGGGAACAATGAAAAGCCCTTGGCCTAATGGTATGCGAGATAAAACCACTGCTATTGTGCCGTTTATGGATGTCCAAAATTATCAACATATTCTAGTTCGTACGGATAAAACTGAACGAGCTAACATCATGGCGAATATTGAACAGAAAATGTTGGACGTTTACGATAAGCGGGTCATTATTAATGTGGACGGGTTAGATAAAACCAAAGAAAACTATGACGCCACCGATGTGCTCATGATGCGTATGTTGATTGTACTTGTTGTTATTCTTCTACTGGTGACTGCACTTGGCATATTTGGGCTTACGCAATTCAACATTAGCAAACGCACAAAACAAATTGGTACCCGCCGAGCGCTAGGGGCAAGAAAGTCTGCTATCGTAAGGTATTTTTTAGTCGAAAATACCATGGTCTGTATAGCGGGTTTAGTGATAGGGGGATTAGCGGCAGTGGTTTTAGGTGATGTAATGATGAAATCCTACTCTATTTCATCATTAGAACCCGAGTTCATTGTGGGTACTGCCGTGTTCATTTTTGTAATGAGCCTACTGGCCGTTATTGTTCCCGCCATGCGAGCCGCTAATATTTCACCCAGTATTGCTACTCGCAGTATATAAGTCGTATTTAAGAAGTGTAGACATGACCAAAGTCTTAATTGTTGATGACAACGCCGCTGTATTAGAGGCGTTATCACTATTGCTAGAAATTCATGGTTACGAAGTGGTGACAGCCACAACGCCAAAAGCGGCGCTGCAGATAGTCAATTACCAAGCTATCGGGCTAGTGTTGCAAGATATGAACTTCAGTGCAGACACAACCTCAGGCGAGGAAGGGCGCGAGCTCTTCTTCGCGCTGCGTCAGTTAAATCCGCTATTACCCATTATTCTCATCACGGCGTGGACAGAGCTAGAACAAGCGGTAGAGTTGGTAAAAGCAGGCGCAGCTGACTACATTCCAAAGCCGTGGGATGATAGTAAGCTTATTACCACCATTAAAAACCTCGTGGCGCTAGGGCAAGCCGCCAGCCAAAATAGAGTGTTGAAGCAACAAGCGGCAAATTTTGACAATACCCGCCAAGCAGCCGTAAGTATTGGGTTGGTGTACGAAAGCGCAGCCATGCAGCGGGTAGTAGATATGTCGGTGCAGGTGGCTAAATCTGATGTACCGGTACTCATCACTGGGCCTAATGGAAGCGGAAAGGAAAAGATTGCAGAACTCATTCAATCTCAATCACCCCTTAATCAGTCAGCATTTGTGAAGGTAAACGCGGGCGCCCTTCCTCAAGAGCTTATTGAAGCAGAGCTCTTTGGCGCAGAAACCGGCGCGTTTACCAGCGCTAACAAAACGCGAATTGGCCGTTTTGAAGCCGCCCACCAAGGAACCTTGTTTTTAGATGAAATCGGCAATTTGCCGCTGTCAGGCCAGGTCAAATTATTGCGCGTATTGCAAACGGGTGAATTTGAAAAGCTAGGGTCGGTGAAAACACAAAAAACAGACGTAAGGATAATATCGGCCACCAATTCTGATTTAACTCGCGACATCGCAAACGGCGCATTTCGCGAGGATTTGTTTTATCGCCTCAATGTCATCGAAATTAATGTGCCGCCCCTTAATGAGCGAGGAGATGATGTGTTGGCCTTAGCAAAGCATTTTTTACCAGGTCGAGATATTAGCCTCACTGGGCAGCAGGCGCTACAAGCCTATGCGTGGCCAGGAAATGTGCGTGAGCTTGAAAATGTATGTCGACGAGTCAGTATATTACATCCAGATGGTACGCTGGATGCTGATGACTTCGGTTTACCCTCTATTAGCGGTGAGGTGAATACAGAGCGAAAAGGGGGAAAAGAGCCGAGCAAATCAGAGATTGAGGCGGCGCTTACAGAATTTAACGGCACTATATCTAAAGTGGCAAGGTACTTAGGGTTATCCAGACAAGCGCTTTACCGCCGGCTAGATAAATATGGAATTGATTATAAATCGTGAGGTTAATTAAAAATAAGCTTCGGGTCGCGGCGCTTTGTGCCACAGCAATAGGCATGGCGCCTATGTTGTATGTAAGCGACCTGTCGGTTGTTCAAAAAGCTTTGCTTGTCCTTGTGTCTTTATGCTTATGTACACTTGCTGTGAAAGTTTGTACGGCGCAAATAAACAAACAATTAGAGGCGCTTAAAATAGGTTTGCTCAATTTTAAAGACGGTGAGTTTTCGTCAACACTGTCTTGTAAATCAAACGACGAGTTTAAAACCTTATTCCAGCTTTATAACGATACCGCAGAAACCCTTCGCCGAGAAAAGCAGTGGTTGTATCAACGAGAGCTAATGCTAGATAAAGTGCTGCATAGTTCACCTGACGTTTTATTGTTAGTGAACGATCAGATGCATGTGGTGCTAAGTAACCGCCAAGCCTGCGAGTTCTTCCATCCAACAACTAGGGTGGAGGATACAGGCTCTGAGGAAAATGGCGCTGGTACGAATAAGTTGGGCGCCAGTAAGTTGGCTGCTAGCAGTTCGGGTACCAGGAGCTTAGAAGGTTACACCCTCGGTACTTTACTTAACAATAAACCAGACACGCTAAAAGATGTTTTGCTAGAAAATCGAGAAGGGCTATTTACTTTGCCTCAGGGGGCTAGCGGCATTCAAACATGGCATATGTCTACAGGAACGTTTTTATTAAATAATCAAACTCACCGACTGTATATTCTTAAGCAAATGACGCGAGAGCTTAACCGACAAGAAGTATCGGTGTGGAAAAAGGTAATAAGAGTAATTAGTCACGAGCTCAATAATTCCTTGGGGCCTATTTCTAGCCTATTACATAGCGGCCAAATTGTAGGCCAACAAAATGGTGATGCCCGTCTGGTGCGTGTGTTCCATACTATTGAAGAACGTATCGCCCACTTAAACCAATTTGTTCAAGGGTATGGAAGATTTGCAAAATTGCCTCCACCAGTTTTAGCAACAATTGATTGGGATAAAATAACGGCGCAACTCAGCAATCAATGTGACTTTAAGTTAACCATGCAAGAGGCTGTTGAGGTGAAAGCCGATGCAGTCCAATTAGAGCAGCTATTAATTAACTTACTTAAAAATGCCCATGAGTCGGGAGGCGACCCACAGGATGTGGAGCTCGTCATTAAACAAACGGCTTCTCAAGTTATTATTGAAGTACTCGATAGCGGAAAAGGCATGACGGATAGCGTGATGACGAATGCGCTGGTTCCTTTTTATTCCACTAAAGCTAATGGGAGTGGATTAGGGTTAGCGCTATGCCGAGAAATAACGGATGCGCATAATGGCCACTTAGTAATTCAAAACCGAAAAAATAAGGGGTTATGTGTGCGTTTTATTATTGATAAAACCACAAAGTAGCAGGCAAAAAAATAGGGGAACAGACGGGCGTCTGTTCCCCTTACGACGCTAAGCCAAGACCGTTTTTAACCTACGTCGAACAGGCATGTACAATGTATTGCAAATGAGAATGATTTGCAATGGCATTTTAGATTATTTTTAATTTTTTTATACATTGATCTCGATCAACTTCTCTACATCCCTTCTATTTACCGTATTTCAGACTTGATCCAGATCACAAACCTTCGCCAAGAAATCGCTATCATTACCTTATTAACCCTGTGAGGAGAAACACTATGTTACTAAGTATGATTTCAGATCCCGTTGTATGGGGCTCGCTTTTAGGTATTGGTATTATTATTGGAATGGGCGTGTTTTATACCTACCTATTTATGCACAACAGCGCAGAACTTGATAAGTAAAAATTGTTTTGCCTGTATGTCGCGGCGTTTGACATGAATTAGGTAAATGATAGGTCAAGAACTCAGTAACGATAACTACGTTCACTATCGCTTATATTCTGGCGTGGGCACATCTAGCAACACAAGCAATGCCGCTTGTCCGCCGTATTCAAGTGGCGCTTGATGGAAAGCATTCACGTGTGGATGCTGTATTAAGTAGTGGGGGAGTGCATTTTTTAAAACGCCCTGTCCAAACCCGTGCATAATAGAAACACAATCTACCGACTCTTTTCGGGCGGTATAAATTAATGAGGCTATTTCTGTTTTTGCCATTTCTCGGGTCATACCGTGCAAATCCAGCAGAAACTCAGGGGAATAGTCTCCTCGTCTAAGCTGTTTTAGTACATGCGTTGGCACGCCTTCTCGGCAATACCGCATGGGGCCTTCTTGCGGAAGTACGGCTTGGTACATATCGGAAAAACTAAAACTCGCCGCTACCTGCTTACTGCCTTTTAGGTCTTTAACCCCTGCTAATTGCTTTTTCTTTTCAAGGGCGACTTTCTTATTCGGAACAATCTTGTCCTGCTCCATGGGCTTTACACCTTGCACAGCATCAGCAAATGAGAAGGTATCTTCAATCACTTTTGGCTTCTCAATGCCTTTTTTCATGGCTTTTAGTTCTTTTTTAAATGCTTTCATTATGAACCGATATGCAAATTAACGTGGGCGCAGGCGTTATCTTTGGGTATGATACCAGCTTTCATATTCCTGATGTACCCAAGCTCTTATGACCGACAAGTTTTACTTAGAAGAAGCCATCGAAGATTTACACAGCATACTTGATATGATTCGGTGGGCTACCAGTCGATTTAACGACGCCGCCCTCTATTTTGGTCATGGTACCGATAACGCTTGGGATGAAGCATTAAGCCTTACCATGCAAGCGCTACACTTGCCGCATTCGTTATCTGAGCATGTTGGCGACAGCATGTTGTCATCAAGACTCACAAAAAGTGAGCGCGAAAAAATTGCTGAGCTTGTTTTAAAACGAGTTCAAACCCGTATGCCTCTGCCTTACATTACCAACGAAGCTTGGTTTTGCGGCATGCCATTTTACGTTGATGAGCGCGTGCTTATCCCTCGATCTCCGTTTGCAGAACTGATTCAAAATAATTTTGAGCCCTTCGTTAAAGAAGCACCGTCGCATATTTTAGATATGTGCACAGGGGGTGGTTGTATTGCTATTGCGCTTGCGCATGCGTACCCCGACTCACAGGTTGATGCGGTAGATATAAGCGAAGATGCCCTTGAAGTGGCCGATATTAATATTCAAGAGCATCAATTAAGTCACCGTGTTTACCCTATTCATTCTGATTTATTTACTAATTTAACCGGGCAGAAGTACGATTTAATCGTATCAAACCCACCTTATGTTGATGCTGAAGACATGGCCGACTTACCTGATGAATATCATCACGAGCCCGAGCTTGCATTAGCAGCCGGAGACGACGGGTTAGAACTTGTGGATATTATGCTGCGTGAAGCACCACAATACCTAACCGATAACGGCTGGTTGTTCATTGAAGTGGGTAACAGCGAAGTGCACATGGACACTCGTTTCCCAGGCCTTGAAGTCATTTGGCTTAGCTTTGAAAATGGCGGGCAGGGGATATTTGCCGTGAACAGCTCAACATTAAAAAACTATTTTAACAGCAAGGATTAATTCTCGATTATGTCAGGCAACAGCTTTGGAAAACTCTTCACCGTTACCACATTTGGAGAAAGCCACGGTATCGCCATTGGCGGTGTTGTTGATGGTTGCCCTCCTGGCCTCACGTTAAGTGAAGCTGATTTACAGGGCGATTTAGACAGACGTAAGCCTGGTACATCCCGTTATACCACCGCCCGTCGTGAAGATGATGAAGTGCAAATTTTGTCTGGCGTGTTTGAAGGAAAAACGACGGGTACCAGTATTGGTTTGTTGATTAAAAACAAAGATCAACGAAGCCAAGACTACTCAAATATTGCCGACCGTTTTCGCCCAGGCCATGCCGATTATACCTACGATCAAAAGTATGGTTCACGTGATTATCGTGGTGGTGGTCGCTCGTCTGCCCGTGAAACTGCGGTACGTGTTGCTGCGGGTGGTATTGCCAAAAAGTATTTAAAAGAAGTGCATGGCGTTGAAGTACATGGCTACCTTTCTCAATTAGGGCCTATTAGCGTTGAAAGCGTTGACCATGCGGTGACGAATACCAATCCTTTTTTCTGCCCTGATGAAAGCAAACTCGAAGCGCTAGATGAATACATGCGCGAGCTAAAGAAATCTGGCGATAGCATCGGTGCTAAAGTTTCAGTCGTGGTAAAAAACGTACCAGTGGGTTTGGGCGAGCCAGTATTCGATAGATTAGATGCCGATATTGCGCACGCTATGATGGGCATTAATGCGGTTAAAGGCGTAGAGATTGGCGACGGTTTTGAGGTTATTAACCAAAAAGGCAGTGAGCACCGTGATACGCTTTCGCCTGAAGGTTTCCAATCAAACCATGCGGGTGGCGTACTAGGCGGTATTTCAACAGGTCAAGATCTTGAAGTACATATGGCACTTAAACCAACATCTAGTATTTCAGTGCCAGGTAAAACCATCAACAAGGAGGGTGAAGAAATCGAAATCATCACTAAAGGTCGTCACGACCCTTGTGTCGGTATTCGTGCGGTGCCTATTGCTGAAGCGATGATGGCGATTGTATTGATGGATCACTACTTGCGTCACCGTGCACAAAACGCTTCTGTGGTATCGACTACCGTACCTATTGCAGGTCAGGCAGGTCAGGCAGGTCAGGCAGGTAAAGCTGAATAAGCGCTAACTAAGCGATAAGAAAACAGCGCGTCAGTATAATACACCATCCAGCTTATCCCCTTCATACGCCACAGGTAACGTTGCCTGTGGCGCTATCGCATACGGAGTTGTGCAGTGCCATTCGCTAAATTGCCTTTTGCTAACCATAAATCACTCATTGTTCTCGCGTTAACCTATTGGCTGTACTTTGGTCAGTTAGGTGTTCTGGTTCCTTACTTGGGAATATTTCTCGATGGTCGTGGTTTTAGCTCTGCTGAAATAGGGGAGCTTTTTGCAGTGATAACCCTTGCACGTATTTTAGGGCCAGGAATATGGGCGGGCATTGCTGATAAAAAAGGCAACGCGGTGGGTGTGTTAAGGTTGGGTAGTTTTCTTACCGTGGCAACTTTCTGTTCCGTATTCTTGTTCGAAGGGTTTTGGGGGCTTACCCTTTCTTTCGGCTTAATGATGATGTTTTGGACCGCGGTACTACCTCAATTAGAGGTTATCACCATGAAGTCAGTAGAAGGCACTAAAGCCAGCTACGGGCTTATAAGGTTATGGGGAAGCATTGGCTTTATATGCTTAACGGTAGGTGTAGGTAAAGCCTTAGATAGTTTTTCTACTGAAACGCCAGTAATAGCGAGTGTGGGCGTGTTATTGCTGTTGTTCGTGACCACGTTATTCATTCAAGCACCTAAAGCCAGTACCGAGAAACACACGGCCGTAGGCAGTATTTGGCAGTATGCCAAACAGCGCCCGTTTGTAGTTTTCATCTTTGCTTCTATATGCTTACAAATTAGCTTCGGAGCCTATTACGGCTTTTTCGCGTTGTATATGCGCGACCTTGGCTACAGCGGTCAGCAAACTGGTTTATTTATCGCCCTGGGCGTACTGGTTGAAGTGGGTATTTTTCTTATTGCTAGCCGTTTAACTGCACGTTTTGGCGTGTGGAATCTGTTGTTCGCCAGCTTGCTATTAACCGCACTGCGTTGGTATGCATTAGCATCTGCTGCCGATAGCATGGCGGTGATATTACTCAGCCAAGTTATTCATGCACTCAGTTTCGGGTTAACCCATGCGGTGTCTGTGCACTTCATTCATCAATTTTTACCACCTGCATTTCACAGCCGAGGCCAAGCCATTTATATTAGCGTGGCATTTGGGTTCGGTGGTGCGTTCGGTAACTATATGGCAGGGCAGCAATGGGACCAAGGAACCAACGCGTACGAAACCTTTGCCACCGCAGCGGTGTTCTCGGCGATAGGGGCGGCTTCCTTGTTTTTCTGTAAGCGTAAGCAACTTATGTAGTAGTTATTCTTATCAAAGACTATTGTTCAAAAGCGCTGCCAAAAATTAGCCTACTTACAATAACTGACTATACTGTGAGAGACGCAACACGAAAAAGGTAGGAAGAATCGATGGCATCATGGAGCGATACTCTGCGCCATAGATATAGGCTTTATTGTCAGCATTCTTCTTGTATTAAAGAGGAGTGTTAGCATGAATACACGCTCTGATATGGTGTGTTATAAAAAGTTTCCCCATGCCGCTTATAGCATTGAGATTGTGGGCTCTACACTTATTAGTGAATTAGTCGGTCAATGGTCTACTGAAATATCAAATAGCTATATTGCTGATGTTAAGCAGGAAGTATCGTCAAAATTTAATAAGCGTTGGCTGCATATCGTGTTATTGGATAAGTGGGATTTGACCACATTTGATGCCATGGACAAGTTTACCGAATACGGAATATGGTGTTACGAAAAGGGTGTTAAAGCAACGTTTTATGTATACCAAACTAACCCCGTCAAACGATACCAACTGGCTAAAATGCTACCCGAACGAGCCAAAGATTACGTCAGCTTTCACGTGCTGAGTATCGATGACGCGTTTCTCTACGCCTCTGAAAATGGTTTTCTTGATGAGCCTAAGCCAAATCAAACAATTAAAACACTGAATGCCTGACATACCCCTGCCTTTGCAGCAGTAAGTCAGGCTCCTGTGTGCAACTAAGAATGTGCATATGAGTGATTGCCCCGCATATCAGAAGGTGAAAGGTACAATCATTTACTGGTTCGACACTCGGCCAGTAGGGTAGGAAGCCCGGCACTGTTTTCTTGCTCAAGTCTTACATCAAACTTCCACAATCTATGAAGATGACGCATAACCTCACCTTTGGAGTTTCCTAAGGGAATACCATGTTGAGGAACGTAGCGAAGGGTTAAAGACCGATCGCCTCTTACATCAACGTTATATACCTGAATATTAGGCTCCAAATTACTCAAATTATATTGGGCGGAGAGCTTTTCTCTAATGGTCCGATAGCCGTTCTCATCGTGAATAGCACTGACGCTTACATAGGAATTACTCGCGTCGTCCTCTAAGGCAAATAATTTGAAATCTCGCATTAGCTTGGGTGACAAAAACTGACTAATAAAGCTTTCATCTTTAAAGTTGTGCATGGCGAAATGCACGGTTTCAAGCCAATCTTTACCAGCGATAGTTGGCAAGTATTCATAATCTTCTTTGGTGGGAGACTGGCACACCCGTTTGATATCCATGAACATCGAGAACCCTAATGCATAAGGGTTGATACCAGAATAGTATGGGCTGTTGTAATCGGGCTGCATGACTACGCTGGAATGACTGTGCAAAAACTCCATCATAAAGCGGTCGCTGACTAATCCCTCGTCGTACATTTTATTTAGAATGTGGTAATGCCAAAAACAGGCCCAGCCTTCATTCATTACTTGAGTTTGTTTTTGTGGGTAGAAGTACTGAGATACCTTGCGCACAATGCGCACAATTTCGCGTTGCCAGGGTTCTAACAGTGGCGCATTCTTTTCAATGAAATACAGTAAGTTCTCTTGTGGCTCGGAAGGAAAACGTAGGGTGTTTGTATCTTTACTTTTAGGGTTGTCCGGCAAGGTTCGCCACAGCTCATTAACCTGTGACTGCAAATACTGAGCACGTTCTTCTTGACGGGTTTTCTCTTCCTGAAGCGATATTTTTTGTGGCCTTTTGTATCGGTCTACACCGTAATTCATTAGGGCGTGACAAGAATCAAGAATGTTCTCAACTTCCTCTACACCGTGTTTTTGCTCACATTTAGAAATGTACTTCTTGGCAAATACCAAATAGTCGATAATGGAACTGGCATCTGTCCAGGTTTGAAAAAGGTAGTTACCTTTAAAAAAAGAGTTGTGGCCATAGCAGGCATGGGCCATCACCAACGCTTGCATGGTAATGGTATTTTCTTCCATTAAATACGCTATGCAAGGGTCGGAATTGATCACAATTTCATAGGCCAAGCCCATTTGGCCTCTGCGGTACTGTTGTTCGGTTTGAATAAACTTTTTACCAAACGACCAATGGGTATAGTTTAGCGGCATACCTATGCTGGCATAGGCATCCATCATTTGTTCGGCGGTAATAACTTCAATTTGGTTTGGGTAGGTGTCTAGCTTAAACGCTTTAGCAATACGGTCTATTTCTGTTTCATAGTCGGTCAGTAACGAAAACGTCCAATCTGGGCCATCACCTAATTTATGTTTTTGACGCGTTGCACTTACAGACATGGGCTAACCTCCTTGCGTACTCAACTGCTCGGTACGCTTGAATATTTCTCTGAATACAGGGTAAATATCATCCGGTGTTTGAATGTGTTTACATACTATATTGTCGAAAGATTGACTGACCTTTTCGTATTCTCGCCAAAGGGTTTGGTGTTGGCGTTCGGTTATTTCAATATAGGCAAAGTAGCGGGTGGCGGGTAATAGGTTATTAACTAAAAGTGAGCTACATAAAGGCGAATCATCGGCCCAGTTATCGCCATCGGATGCTTGGGCCGCGTAGATATTCCAATTGCCATCGCTAAACCGTTCTCGCACGATTTCATCCATGAGCTTTAGTGCGCTTGAGACTATCGTACCGCCGGTTTCTTGAGAGTAAAAAAACTCCTGTTCGTCGACTTCTTTCGCTTGAGTATGATGCCTGATATACACCACCTCTACATTCTCGTAGGTACGGGTTAAAAACAAATACAGTAGAATATAAAAGCGTTTTGCTACATCTTTGGTCGCTTGATCCATAGAGCCTGAAACATCCATTAAGCAAAACATCACCGCTTTGCTGGTAGGAATAGGGCGCTTGTCGTAGTTTTTAAAACGTAAATCGAAGGTGTCGATAAAAGGGACTTTAGCCACTTTGGCTTTAAGTAGTGCGAGTTCTTTTTCAATTTCTTCAATGGCTAGTGCATTGTTAGTAGGCGCAGTCATCAGTATGGCTAACTGTTCTTCTAACTCTCTGATACGCTTTCGAGTAGAACCGGTTAACGCAATTCGTCTTGCCACCGATCCTTTAAGAGAACGAACAATGTCTAAGTTACTCGGCACACCGTCAGTTTGATACCCAGCACGATAGGTTTCATGTTGAATCACTTTATCAAACTGATTTTTCTTTAAATTAGGCAGCGCCAAGTCGTCGAACAAAATATCTAAATATTCGTCTTTTGAGATGGAGAAAACGAATTCATCTTCTCCGTCGCCGCTATTACCCGCTTCCCCTTCACCAGAACCGTGACCCGCGCCACCTGGTGGGCGGTCAATTTTATCGCCTGCAATGAATTGGTCATTACCGGGGTGGACAATATCTCGCTTGCCCCCTTTTCCGGTATGAAATACAGGTTCAGAAATATCGCGAGTAGGAATGCTTACCTGCTCGCCCGAGTCTAGGTCGGTAACAGAACGTTTACCAACAGCATCGGTAACAGCACGCTTTATCTGTTGTTTGTAGCGTTTAATAAAGCGCTGTCTGTTTACCGTGCTTTTGCCTTTACTATTAAGTCTTCGGTCGATGAAATGCGCCATAACCACCTGCTTGTCATAGGGTGAACCACGAGTAAATAGCCCATTATGAGGCTTTACGAACTCGTAAATACCACTCACACAATAGTCTGACTTGCTTTTGTGTATAGCCTTTTTCCGTCATTCGATTTACAAAGTCGTCATGCTTTTTCTGTTCGTCGGCCGACCCTTTTGTATTAAACGAAATAACTGGCAGCAAATCTTCCGTGTTGGAAAACATTTTCTTTTCAATCACAGTGCGTAATTTTTCATAACTCGTCCACGATGGGTTTTTACCACCATTGTTGGCTCGTGCACGAAGTACGAAATTCACTATCTCATTACGGAAGTCTTTAGGGTTGCTAATTCCCGCAGGCTTTTCGGTTTTCTCAAGTTCAGCATTTAGCGACGCGCGGTCAAAAAGTTGACCGGTTTCAGGGTCACGATACTCCTGATCTTGGATCCAAAAGTCTGCATAAGTGACATAGCGGTCGAAAAGATTCTGCCCGTATTCTGAGTAAGATTCTAAATACGCGGTCTGAATTTCTTTACCAATAAATTCAACATATTTTGGTATCAGATAGCCTTTTAAGAACTCTAAATATTGCTCACTTAAATCAGGTGGAAATTGTTCACGTTCAATCTGCCTTTCAAGCACATAAAACAAATGCACAGGGTTGGCAGCCACTTCTTGATGATCGAAGTTAAACACACGGGATAGTATTTTAAAGGCAAAGCGAGTGGACAACCCTTCCATGCCTTCATCTACGCCTGCATAGTCGCGGTATTCTTGGTATGACTTCGCTTTAGGATCGGTGTCTTTCAAGCTTTCCCCATCATAAACCCGCATTTTTGAGAACAAACTCGAGTTTTCAGGTTCTTTTAATCGAGATAGCACAGTGAACTGCGCTAAGCATTCCAAGGTATCTGGTGCGCACGGTGCCCCTTTTAGTTCACTGCTATCTAGCAGTTTACGGTAGATATGAATCTCTTCACTTACTCGCAAACAGTAGGGCACTTTAACAATGTAAACGCGGTCTAAAAAGGCTTCGTTATTCTTATTATTTCTGAAGGTTTGCCATTCTGACTCATTAGAGTGGGCTAAAATCAGCCCATCGAAAGGCAACGCGGAAAAGCCTTCCGTAGGATTATAGTTACCTTCTTGGGTGGCAGTAAGTAGTGGATGTAGCACTTTAATTGGCGCCTTAAACATTTCTACGAATTCCATCAATCCCTGGTTCGCTTTACACAGTGAGCCTGAATAGCTATAAGCATCGGGGTCGTTCTGTGCGTATTGTTCTAACCGGCGAATATCTACCTTACCTACCAAGGCTGAAATATCTTGGTTGTTCTCATCGCCAGGTTCAGTTTTCGCAATACCCACCTGATCAAGCACAGAAGGGTAGACACGCACAACTTTAAATTGAGTAATGTCACCATTAAATTCGTGCAGACGCTTACGTGCCCACGGCGACATAATGGTTTTTAGGTAGCGTTTAGGAATACCATATTCTTGCTCAAGTAGATGTCCGTCTTCTTCGGCGTCAAATAAGCAAAAAGGGTGGTCATTTACCGGAGAGCCTTTAATGGTATAAATCGGCACATGTTGCATCAGTTCTTTTAAACGTTCAGCTAACGACGATTTACCGCCCCCTACAGGGCCTAATAAATAGAGAATTTGTTTCTTCTCTTCTAACCCCTGTGCGGCATGTTTTAGGTAAGAGACTATTTGCTCAATAGCTTCTTCCATACCATAAAATTCATTAAACGCGGGGTAGCGAGAAATCACGCGGTTTGAAAATATGCGACTCAGTGCGGGGTCCGTCGCGGTGTCTATCATTTGAGGCTCGCCAATGGCACTGAGCAATCGCTCAGCAGCATTTGCATAAGCTGCTGTGTCGTCCTTGCAAATCTCAAGGAACTCCTCAATGGTAAACTCTTCCTGCTTTCGTTCTTCGTATCGGTTTTGGTAATGTTCGAAAATACCCATGAATACCTCTTAAAAAAACGGTTGCCCGTAATTTCAGCTTAGTCGGTATTTAGAAATAGGAAACAAAAATCATAGTAAACTTTTGTATAGACGTGAAATGTTTGATCTAACGGAAAATGGAATTTTTTCGTTAAAATTGAGTCAAATACCCCCATTAGTATTACTTAAAAGTCTGTATATTATTAAATAATGGGCATAAAAAAACCCGCCTAAGCGGGTTTTTGAATTTGTCTGAAAATGATTACGCGAAGTTCGCGCTAGCAAATTCCCAGTTAGCAAGTGCCCAGAAGTTTTCTAGGTACTTAGGACGTACGTTACGGTAATCGATGTAGTAAGCGTGTTCCCAAAGGTCAACCGTCAATACAGGTGTAAGCTCGTCACCAGAAATTGGTGTTTCGGCGTTACTTGTATTCACGATGTCTAGAGAACCGTCAGCCGCTTTAACTAACCAAGTCCAGCTAGAGCCAAAGTTGTTCACTGCTTTATCATTGAATGCTGCTTGGAAGTCAGCGAATGAGCCCCATTTTGCATTAATTGCGTCAGCTAGTGCACCAGTAGGTTCGCCGCCGCCATTTGGACTTAAGCAGTTCCAGTAGAACGTGTGGTTCCAAACTTGTGCTGCATTGTTGAAAACGCCACCTTCAGAAGACTTGATGATCTCTTCTAGGCTTTTGCTTTCCAAATCAGTACCTTCAACTAAACCGTTTAATTTAGTTACGTAAGTAGCGTGATGCTTGCCGTAGTGATAGTCCAGCGTTTCAGAAGAAATATGCGGTTCAAGTGCATTTTTTTCGTATGGTAATGCTGGTAATTCAAAAGCCATATCGGTCTCCATGTTGGTTTAATGTTTTTTAAACAACGTTAATTTAAGCTCGCAATGCCTGTTCAACGAGCCTGTATAAATACTTTATCTAAGATGCTTATTTTATAATAGCAAAAGCATGCTGTATATGTAGGGGCAAATTTGTATAACTCAATGACAAATTTATGAAAATTCTAAATTCTTGTCTAGTCATAATAATTGCCTTTCAAATCCCCATATCGTGAATGCTAGGTTATGCTGCGTAGCAGCTACTTTGCAAACGATAGAAACGAGAGTACTGATAGTAAGTAATATCAGCATTAGATATAAGATCACTTTCATCTTATCAATGCGACTACGCTATATAAGACTACTGCTATCCACAATTGTCGTGGGCACCACGGTTTATATAAATATCCCTTTCAGATGCGGTGAGTATAAACCCATGAAAGAAACTATGATAATATTACCCTTGAATTCTACACGCTCATTCCCACTTATAGGGAATAACTTTTCCGCTGAGAGGACCTGATGGATAACACTGAAACTCAATCCACCGTAGACAGAATTAAGCAACAAATTGAAGAAAACCCTATTCTTTTATATATGAAGGGTTCTCCTAAACTGCCAAGTTGTGGTTTTTCTTCACAAGCATCACAAGCACTAATGGGCTGTGGTGAACCGTTCGCGTATGTAGACATTTTGCAAAATCCAGATATTCGCGCTGAACTACCAAAGTATGCGAACTGGCCAACTTTCCCGCAATTATGGGTAGACGGCGAGTTAGTTGGTGGTTGTGACATTATCATGGAAATGTTTCAACAAAACGAATTGCAGCCGTTAATTAAAGAAACGGCAGAGAAACACAAGACTGAAGAATAAGATTAGAAAGCCGGCGATTAGCCGGCTTTTTTGATTAAAACCCCGCAAAATCACACCACTTTCAATTCCCGTAAATACTAATAGACAGACCAGAAAACAAAATCCTCTATGGTTTGAAAATAAATAATTATTTTGTCCAAAAACGTTTGTTTTATAAGAGTTTACATCTTATAAAACGTGGGTGCTGACAAGTATATGGTCAGTGTTAAAGGTATAAAATAACTATCACTCGCTGCACTTATTACGTTCATGAAAGCGTAGAGGTGACAGGGGGAAAATCCCGGGAAACCACTATGAATACATCTTTGTCTTTATTGACCAAACACGTTCGAGGCGTACTTGCTGCGTCAGCGGCATTTTCTGTTATGGCCATTGCGCCAGTGCACGCCCAAGAGGCGGCCGACGCAGCAGAAGCGAACGCAGAAGATTATGAACAAATCGCCATTGTAGGTTCACGCGCAGCGCCACGTTCTGTCGCTGAATCTGCGGTACCTATCGATATTATCTCAGATGAAGAGTTTAAAAATCAGGGTGCCACCGATGTTGTCTCTATGATGCAAACGGTTGTTCCGTCGTTTAACGTTAACGACCAACCTATTAATGATGCATCTACCCTGGTTCGTCCTGCTAACCTTCGTGGTATGGCATCAGATCACACGCTTGTGCTAGTAAACGGTAAGCGACGTCACCGTTCTGCGGTAATCACATTCCTAGGTGGTGGCTTGTCTGATGGTGCACAAGGCCCAGATATCTCGGTTATTCCAGCAGCGGCATTAAAGCAAATTGAAGTATTACGAGACGGCGCTGCGGCGCAGTATGGTTCAGACGCCATTGCCGGTGTTATTAACTTCGTATTAAACGATGCGTCAGAAGGCGGCTCATTTGAAGCTCGCTACGGTTCGTATTACGAAGGTGACGGCGACATGATTCAGCTGTCTGGTAATATTGGTATGCCGTTATCTGATAAAGGTTTCATTAACCTTTCTGCAGAATACCGTACTGCCGATGATACTTCTCGAAGTGTTCAGCGTGATGATGCAGCTGCGTTAGTCGCTGCTGGCAATACTTTCGTTGCCGACCCTGCACAAATTTGGGGTTCGCCTGAAATTAAACACGACTACAAACTTTTCGCTAACCTAGGGTTAGAGCTAAGTGATACCGCAGAAGCCTATATGTTCGGTAACTTCGCTGAGCGTGAAGTGGAAGGTGGTTTCTACTACCGTAACCCGCACACTCGTGGCGGTGTTTACGCGGCTGATGACGGTTCCCTATTGGTTGGTGACTTAACCGACGACCTTTCAGGTAACTGCCCTACCGACATCATCCCTGGCGACAACGTATTAACTAACGAACGCTACATCAATGAAGTGGCTAATAACCCCGATTGTTTTGCGTTCAACGAAATATTGCCAGGTGGTTTCACACCGCGTTTCGGTGGAACGGTTACCGATATGTCATTGGTATTCGGAACCCGTGGTGAATTAGCGAACGACATCACTTATGACGTAAGTTTGAACTTAGGTGAAAACGAAGTTGATTTTGTTATCAGCAACACCATCAACCCATCACTTGGTCCCGATACTCCGTTCGAGTTTAGCCCTGGTCGTTATACGCAATCAGAGCAAACTCTTGACGTAGATTTCACTAAGCCTTTTGAAATTGGTTTGTATGAGCCGTTATTTGTAGCAAGTGGTTTCCAATACCGTCATGAAAGCTACGAGAGTTTTGCCGGTGATACTGCATCTTATGAAATTGGTCCTCTAGCGTCACAAGGCTTTGGTATTGGTTCAAATGGTTTCCCTGGTTTAGCGGCAAACAGCCAAGGCTTAGTATCGCGTCATAACATCGCGTTCTACGTAGATGCAGAAGCGTACATCACTGAGACCTTTATGTTAGCGGGTGCTATTCGTTACGAAGATTACTCAGACTTTGGTGATACCACTAAAGGTAAAGTGGCGTTCCGCTGGCAAGCGCTTGAAAACATCGCGTTCCGTGGTGCTTTCTCAACTGGCTTTAAAGCACCTACATTAGGACAAAGTAACGTACGTAACGTAACCACAGCATTTGGTACTGATGGCAAGCTTATCGACCGTGCTACGCTTCCACCTACCGATCCTGTGTCACAGCTTAAAGGTGGTGAGCAGCTTACTCCGGAAGAATCTGAAAGTATTACCTTTGGTGTAGTGGCAGACTTCGATAACGGTTTGTTCGTTACTGCTGATTACTACAACATTGAACTTACTGACCGTATCAGTACCGCTTCTGGTATTGCGCTTACTGATGAAGATATTGCGATTTTGCTTGATCAAGGTATTAGCGATGCATCTAGCTTCAGCGAAATTAGCTTCTTCACTAATGACTTCGATACGACTACTGAAGGTCTTGATGTTGTAGCTAACTACAGCATGGACATGTTTGAAGGCGAAACTAAGTTCTCGCTCGCGTACAACTGGACGTCCACCGAAGTAGATAGAGCATCTGATAATATTTCAGCTGAACGCATCCGCATGTTGGAAGATAACCTTCCGGCAGTACGCTACAGTGCAACAGCTAACCATACGAATGGTGACTGGCGCTTCCTAGCTCGCCTAAACTATTTCGGTAGCATCTATGAAGATCACCTAGATTCAGCACTACCTATCGATAAAGTAGGGTCTGAAATCACGATTGATTTGGAAATGGCTTATAACTTCACAGAAGAGCTGACCGTAACAGTGGGTGCGAAAAACGCGTTTGATGAGTACCCAGATGAAAACACGCAGTATGCAGGTATTGCAGGTTCGTTGTATCCGACTACGTCTCCCATCGGTATCAATGGCGGTTTCTATTACCTGAGAGGTGTTTACACTTTCTAAAAACGGAAACCAGGTAAAAGGAGGCGTTCGCCTCCTTTTATTTCTCTAAATGCTAAAAATATAAGATTTCATCGTGCAAGCAGACCAATAAATTGGCATGATGGTGAAATAACTGTAAGCAATTTGAAACACCTGCAAAATTTTAATATGACCAGAAAGTCGACAGTCACCGAATCCTTCTTAAAATATCGCGCAAAGCTAATGCGTGCGGTGAGTACTATTGTGGGTGCCGACGATATAGAAGACATCGTTCAAGAAGCATTCATAAAAAGTTATGAAGCTGAGATGAATCAAGAGATTCGCTTTGAACGCACGTACATGCTGAAAACAGCACGTAACTTAGCATTAAACCATGTTGCCAGAGCCGAAAATAAAAATAATCAGCCTATTGATGACATGGACATTTTACCCCACGAACTGGTGGGTTATAGCCTAGAAAAAAATGTAGAAAGTAAGGAGCGCTTCATCCACTTTTGTCGAGCGACAGATACATTGTCTGCGGATGTTAAGCGGGTATTTTTACTTAAAAAAGTATATGGCATGCGCCAAAAAGACATCGCAGAACTCGTTGGTTTAAGCGAGAGTACGGTAGAAAAGCATGTCGCTAAAGGATTAATGTTGTGCTCGAAATATTTAGCCGAGCTATCTAAAGATGACGCCCCCGTGCGCACATCTCGTAATGCGACTCAGGACATAAGCCGTAGTTAACATGAACAATATTCGTCAGTTTTCCAGCAAAGAAGATATCCAAGAGCAAGCCTGCTTGTGGGTAAGCCGTCTCGATCGCGAACTTAGCGAAGACGAAAAGGCACAGTTAGATGAGTGGCTTGCCGAAAGTCCAAATCATCGCAAGGCACTCATGGAGGCCGCAAGCTTGTGGGATGATATGTCAGTACTTAACGAGTTAAGTGGCTTGTTTCCTCGTCATCAGAACAAAACCGAATCCCATAATCGCCAAAAGCGCCGCGTGGGTATAGTTACTCAAGCTCGCATGAGCGTAGCAGCTGCGTTTTTAGTGATGACTATTGCGGTAGCTGTTGTGGTTGACCGTATTTGGCTAGAAGCGCCAGATGTAGTGGCGCACATGTCTGAGAAAATTGAAACCGGTATTGGTGAACAAAGAAATCTCGTGCTTTCAGATGGCTCTACACTGCTTTTAAACACAAACTCGCGTGTTACCGTCGATTTTTCTGACGATGTGCGAAACATTGTATTGCTAAAAGGCGAAGCGCATTTTGAAGTGGCGCACGATACCACGCGACCTTTCACGGTAACCGCAGGTAATAATACGGTTACCGCAGTGGGTACTGCGTTTAACATGCAGTATGTTGACGACAACGCTTTCGAATTAGTGGTAACCGATGGAAAGGTATTAGTTAAAGACAGATTTAGTGCATTCAGTAGTAATCAGTCACTATTTTCCAAAGCGCCTGTTGAAGGTGAAGGCCTGCTTATGTTTGCGGGTGAAAAAGCCACAGTAAAAGGCGATGTTGATGCCCGCGAGAGTTTATCGCAAAACGACATTGATGATGATTTAGCATGGCAGCAAGGCATGATTGTGTTTAAAGGTGAGCGCTTAGAAGCCGTGCTTGCTGAAATTGGTAGATATACGCAAGTACACTTTCAGATTTCTGACGAATCGCTTAAAAGCCGCCGTGTTGCAGGCTACTTTAAAGTGGGCGATATTGATGGCTTGCTAGCTGCACTTAAAAACAGCTTTAATATTGAATACGAAAAAGTATCCGATACTAGTATTCAGCTTTCGGTTTCTCGAGGATAGTTTAAGGCCGGTGTAGAGCTGCTGTATGGCTCATTCGCAGATAATTCGCAGTTGATGAATAACGGCAATGAATCTAGGTTGAGTGACTCAAAGTTGGTGGCTGAAGGTTGGTGGTTGAAGGTTAATAATTCGACGCTAAATATCACTAAATAACTGACGAATAATACGCGGGTAATGCGTGCCTTAAATACCAGTGCAAATGCATTATTTGGCATAAGCTTAACTATTGTGACAATATAATAAAACAAATAATAAGTACGATTTCTCATCTTGCATCATTTGCGTTCGGCCAATTTTTCTCGTGCAGTAGTGCGCAGCTATAACAGTGTGCGCAAGGCAAGTATTTGCTTTGTGTTAGCCGTTTGTGCTGGTCCTATTCAGGGCGCATTCGCGCAAGAGCCCGAGTCTCAAGCTGGTCAACGTAGCAAACAAGAAAATGCGCCAAGCCCAATAAAGCAGTCTAATCAAACGGCCTTTCAGTTTTCAATTCCAGCCCAAGATGCCGATGACGCGCTAACAGAACTAGCAAAGCAAGCTAATACCACACTCTTATTTCCTTTCGACTTAGCGCAAACGGTTAAAACTAATTCTTTAGAAGGCAACTTCACCCTTAACGAAGCCTTATCAAAATTGCTTGATGGCACCGAGCTTGCTGTGGTTACTGACAGTGCTGGGCAAGTCAGTATTCGTTCTCGCAGTGATGTAGTTGCTCAAAATAGAAAAGACGAGGGTGAAGAGAGTGTTCAAGAAGAAGACACAAGTAATGCGCTTGAGCGCATTGCCGTAGTAGGGACCAGAAGTTCTCCTCGTAGTGTGGTCGAATCGCCCGTGCCACTCGATATTATTGGCTCAGAATCGTTACGTTCACAAGGCAACAGCGATGCCTTGTCGATGCTAAGCACCATGGTGCCTTCTTTAAACGTCAACGATCAGCCTATTAATGATGCTACCAGTTTAGTGCGACCTGCTAATTTACGAGGTATGGCGTCAGATCACACATTACTGCTCGTCAACGGTAAACGCAGACATCGCTCGGCAGTCATTACTTTTCTTGGCGGTGGCTTATCTGATGGCGCACAGGGGCCGGATATTTCGGTTATCCCTGCTTATGCATTAAAACAAATTGAAGTTTTACGAGATGGTGCTGCGGCACAATACGGTTCAGATGCCATTGCCGGCGTGATTAACTTCGTACTTGATGATAGTGATTCAGGTGGCAGCATCGCACTTAAAACGGGTACCTATTCTGAAGGTGATGGTGAGTTATTTCAGATACAGGCTAATAAAGGTTTTCGTTTAGGTGAAAACGGCTTCTTGAACGCCACGGTAGAATATCGACAGCAACAAGGCACATCACGCTCTGTTCAGCGTGATGATGCACAAGGCCTCATTGATGCGGGTAATAGGCTTATAAGCAGCCCTGCGCAAATATGGGGCGCGTTAGATGTTAACGAAGACATGAAAATGTCGGCAAATGCGGGGTGGGACATTGCGCCTAACTACGAAGGTTACGCGTTAGCAACTTATGCCCATCGTGAAATAAGTGGCGGTTTTTACTTTCGCAACCCACAAACCCGAGAAGGTGTCTTTTCTGAAACGAACGAAGAAACGGGCGAGAGTCGCTTATTGGTTGGGGATTTAGACGGTATAGGGCAGGGGATTAGATGCCCCACCATTTTCCTTGATGATACCAATGTATTGGATAACCCCGATTATTTGCGTATTGCCGATAATACCACCGCACTTGGTGCGAACTGCTTTGCCTTTAACGAGTGGTTTCCCGGTGGGTTTACCCCACAATTTGGTGGCACAATCACTGATGCCTCTGTATTTGCTGGCGTCAAAACGGAATTAGATAATGGCTGGGCGATGGATTTGAGTGCCAGTGTAGGGTATTCAGATATCGCTTATCGTTTATCTGGCACCGTTAATCCTTCTCTTGGGCCAGACTCTCCGCTCTCTTTTTCTCCAGGCTCAGTTAGCCAAGTAGAGCGTACGTTTAATCTTGATTTCGCAAAGCTAATTCAATCCGTATTTGAAGAGCCAATTAGTATTGCTATGGGCGCAGAGTGGCGCAGAGAAACTTACTTTCAAAAAGCCGGTGATGATGCCTCTTATGCCGCTGACTCGCTCGCTTTTGACCCCACAACGGGGGCATCGCAAGGGTTCAGCATTGGCTCGAACGGATTCCCTGGTTACCAGCCTCAATCTGCAGGGCACTGGAGCAGAAGTAATTGGGCGGTGTACATAGACTTGGAGTTTTTCTTAAGTGAAGCATGGCAGTTTGGTGTAGCCACCCGCGTTGAACACTTTACTGATTTTGGCTCTACCTTTGATGGCAAGCTAAGTACGCGATATAAGGTTAATGACTTATTTGCCCTTCGAGGCTCTATCAATACTGGCTTTAAAGCGCCGACGGTTGGTCAAAGTAATGTGATTAATGTCACCACGGCTTATAGCGCGAATGGACTAGAAGACCAAGCCACACTGCCGCCCACTGATTTGATATCACAACAGCTAGGTGCAACACCGCTCACTCCAGAAGAGTCGGTTAACTTTAGTTTAGGTGTGGTGATGCACGTAAGTGATACCTTTTTCGCAACCCTCGACTATTTTAATATCCGTTTAATGGACAGGATCAGTACCACGTCAGCAATACCGCTTAGTGAGGCAGACATCCAAGTGCTTAGTGCGAACGGCCGCGACGATGCGGCGAACTACAATGCCGCCAAATTTTTCACCAATGACTTTGATACCCAAACCCAAGGGGTCGATTTAGTGGTTCACTACGACTTCATGGTACAAGATTGGAAGCAGACATTGTTGTTAGCTTACAATTGGACAGACACACAAGTAGAGCGGGTGACCTTGTATCCCACCATGGTTGATGGTGAGATAACCTTAATGCCAAACCTGACAACGCAGCGCATTAGAATGCTAGAAGATAACTTGCCAGCACACAGAGGCAGTTTGACGCTCGAACAGTACATTGGTGACTTTAATTTTACGTGGCGGGCAAACTACTACGGCAAATATTACGAAGACCATCTAGATGCTTCTGCGGGAATGGATATTTATGGAAGCGACACGCTAACGGCAGATGCGCAAGTAGCATGGTTTTTTTCACCGTCGTGGGGAGTTACGCTAGGTGTGCAAAACTTATTTGATACAAAACCTGATAGCAATCCGTTTAGTGGGGAAGTAGGGGCTTTATATCCGCCAACATCGCCAGGGGGGATTAATGGCGCATTCTATTATTTAGGATTGGAATACAGTGTTGATTAACGACACAAAAGTTGATTGAAATAGAAGGTCAGATAAATTTTGGATAGAATCTAAAAAATAGAAACTAGGAAAATACCTAGGAAAAAAGAAAGGGCTAGCCTACGTTTTTAAACATAGAATCATCGATGATGGTTTGATCGATAATCTGTTGTGCCATTTGGATGCACTTGCCACACTGGGAACCAAGTTCCATATGTTCACGCAATTCACGCATGTTACCTACGCCATTACCTTGTACTGCGGCGCGTATGCTTTTATCGGTAACGCCGTAACACATACATACAAACATAAAACACTCCAAATAAGTCTGTAAATGATAATAATTGCTATTTCATTCTAATGCAAGTGAGATTTAGTCGTATTCACACTCAAGAAATCATCAAAAAGGGTGGCCGTTGGTACGATGAGTGAAAAATTAGCAGAAGTAGAGTGCGTTACCGCTTGTTATCTAAGATAAAGTACCAATAAAGAGAGTTAGAAAACGCCAAGTGAAAAGACGTTTTACTTATTATTTAGTTTTTATATAAATTGGAGATATTTATGAGTGTATTAGTTGGCCGTCCAGCGCCGGATTTTACCGCTGCTGCAGTATTAGGTTCAGGTGAAATAGTTGATTCATTTTCACTATCTGAAACCATCAAAGGCAAAAAAGCGGTACTTTTTTTCTACCCGCTAGATTTCACCTTTGTTTGCCCATCTGAACTTATTGCTTTTGATAAGCGTTTTGAAGAATTTAAAAAACGGGGCGTAGAAGTGATTGGGGTTTCTATCGATTCACAGTTTTCTCATAACGCATGGCGAAATACGCCAGTAAACGAAGGTGGCATTGGTCCAGTTCAATATACGTTAGTGGCCGACGTGAAACATGAAATTTGTCAGGCGTATGATGTTGAGCATCCAGAAGATGGCGTGGCATTTAGAGGTTCTTTCCTGATTGATGAAGAAGGCCTAGTACGTCATCAAGTGATTAACGACCTTCCGCTAGGCCGTAATGTAGACGAAATGCTTCGTATGGTCGATGCACTTGCATTCCATCAGGATCATGGCGAAGTTTGCCCAGCAGGTTGGACACAAGGTAAAGCGGGTATGGATGCTTCACCAGAAGGCGTAGCCAAGTACCTTGCAGCAGAAGCTGACAAGTTATAATAGGCCGAAAGTATCTACAAAAGCTTTAAAAGTAAGCACTCAGGCTTGTTAAATAGGCTTTATGCAAATACGTCTACCTAATACTAAAACAGCGCCATTCGGCGCTGTTTTTTATTTCTACTGAATAAATTTTAATTTGAAGCGATTGCAGCTAAGGCAGCATTTCAGACGTTGCTTATCAGCAAGGCTCATCAGGGCTGATAGGTTCACCAGCTAAGGGCCAGCCGCCCAATGCTTTGTAACGATTTACCATAAAGCAAAACAGTTCCGTGGTTTTTTGCGCATCATATAATGCGCTGTGGGCTTCTTTTTGATCAAACTCAATACCTGCCGCACGGCAGGCTTTAACCAAAACAGTTTGGCCTAACGTTAAACCGGCAAGGCTGGTGGTATCAAAAGACACAAAGGGGTGAAAAGGCGTGCGTTTGATATTACAACGAGCGATAGCCGCGTTGACGAAACTTTGGTCGAAGGTGGCGTTATGCGCCACAATCACCGAGCGCTGGCAATCCGCATCTTTTTGCGCTTTACGAATACCTTTGCACAACGACTTCATTGCTTCACTTTCTTCTATGGCACCGCGCAGGGCACAGTGAGGGTCAATGCCGTTAAACTCTAGCGCTGCAGGCTCTAAGTTCGCGCCTTCAAAAGGATCGACATGGTAATGAAAAGTTTGGTCAGGATAAATTAGCCCATCTTCTTCCATTTTTACTGTGACGGCAGCGATTTCAAGTAAGGCGTCGGTTCCAGAATTAAAACCAGCGGTTTCAACGTCGATAACAACAGGAAAGTAGCCTCTAAAGCGATGAGGAAGGGAGTGGTGCAACTCAGACATAGTTTCTCTTAGCAGGTTTTTTGGTTACGTAACACGGCTGTATCAATATAAAAATGCTACGGAAAGTGGAGCGATTATGGCAAGGATAACTCACGGTATCCAGCCTGAATTTCGTTGATGGACTAATTGATGAGCTCTGGAAGCTGCAATTGAATGTATAATTGATGGAAGAGAAGGCTAAACTTTTCTACACTAAGGACGATATATTCTGTAAGCGCCTTTTCGTTAGGTATGGTTTATCAGTTGAGTGGGTATAGTTGTGAAGCGTAAATTCGGTTTACTTATTCCGTTGTTTTTTACTACGGTCGCAAGCGGTGCTATGCGTCAGTATTCTGCTACGGTAGAAACGTCTAACTGGGAAGTGGTTGATGCATCGCGTTTGCAATGTACATTGAACCATCCTTTACCCGGTTACGGCGATGCCATGTTTACAAGCGTGGCTTCTAAACGGCTTAATATGGAATTTGAGCTAGACATGCATTTATTGCCTAACCGCTTCGATGTAGCTGCTGTTTATTCTGTACCGCCAAAGTGGATGCCGGGTGTAGCGCCTAAAACCATCGCCGATATGACATTGCGCACGCAATATAACGGTGACCTTCCGCAAGACGCTGCATGGACTATGCTAAGTGAACTCGAAAAAGGCTTCTGGCCCACCATTTATTATCAAGACTGGTATAACGAATACGATAAAGTGAGTGTTGCATTAAACGCCAGTAATTTCTCGATGGTGTATCGAGACTTCGTTAAGTGTGTGTCTAACTTATTGCCTTACAACTTCGACGATATTGCCTATACGGTGTTGTCGTATCAGAAAAACAGTACCGAACTGACTAAGTATTCTCAAAAGCGCCTAACAATGATTGGGGAATACCTAAAAGAAGATAGCGACTTAGAGTTAGTATTGCTTGATGGCTATACCGATAGCTATGGCGGGCGATGGAACAACGAACAATTATCTATACGCCGAGCCAATGAAGTAAAAAGCTACTTAACTACCATAGGCGTGCCCGATGACAGAATTCAACTGACGGGGCACGGTGAGAAGCGCCATATAGCAAATAACGATACCCGAGAGTCGCGAGCGCAAAATAGAAGGGTAGTAGTGCGGTTATCTAAATCTTAGGGTTATCTAAAAACTAAGTAAAAAATATAAACAAATTTGAAAAGCGGCTTAATGGCCGCTTTTTTGTGAAGTGAATAATATATTTGTTGTTGCTATTCGCCTTGTGCTTCAAGCCAGGCTTTTACCGGCGGCACATGGTCGGTAAATACGCCGTCTACGTTTACCACGTGTTTCAGGGTAGAAAGAAGTTGCTCTGCAGTCATACCTGGCGGTAGGGCATCTTGACGGAACGTGTAGGGATGAATAATGAAACCTTCTGAATGGGCATACTCAACCCAAGATGCGGGTATCAGTTTGCCTGTTTCCATCGCTTGGGGGTCTAGTAGTTGGCCTAACCAAGGGCCTAAACCGTCGGCATATTTAGCCACTTCTTTCATGCCTGCTTCACTTTTGATCCAATCGTAGTCTGTGGTTGATTCTCCCCAACTGTTTTCACCTATTAGCATGACCACTTTTCCCGCATAGTTTAGGTCTTTTCTAATGCGCTTTATTTCATCGAAGTCGAAACACTGCAAGTAACTGTTGGCGTCTTTATTGGCAAGATTAAATCGTGTTAGTGATGCAATCACAATCTGGCTAGCATCTACTCCTTGTTCGTTATGCCACGCTGGTGATTTTACTTCCGTATAAACCCCTACATTGGTATTGAACTCTCGATTAAGCTGAGTAATAAGCTCGTAGTGTTCTTCTAAGGTTGCCACGGTAAAATTTGCCGTATTCCCTGTATAGCGTTTTGTAAAAACTTGTTCACCCTTGCTGTTCGCTCGTTCGTGTACTTGCAGAGTACGAAGCTCAGCTAACGTGAAGTCTAAGGCGTAAAAGCGACCATCTTTACGTGCACGCTCTGGAAATACTTGCTCAACATTGGTTACTGTTTCTAAGTGTATGTCGTGCAAGACCACAGCAATCCCATCTTTAGTAATAACCGCATCTTGCTCAATAAAGTCAGGGTTCATGGCAAAAGCAAGCGTGGCGGCTTCTAATGTGTGCTCAGGCAGATAACCTGACGCGCCCCTATGAGCAATAACATCGAAGTCTTTCGCCAATAGTACTGGGCTTGCAAAAATCGAGATAGAAAGCGAGAAAGTAAGTAGAGCGTGACGAATTTTTAGCATGATAGGGCAATATCCTTATTAATAGGGCCGCTGTATTTTAAAATAGAGACTTATTGTTTTGTTTGAATAAGTTCGATGGCATAGCCATCTGGATCGCGAACAAAAGCAATGACAGTAGAGCCGCCCTTTACGGGGCCTGGCTTACGGTATACATCACAGCCATTTTGCTCTAGGTTTTCGCAGAACTGATAAATATCGTCTACTTCGATGGCGATGTGGCCGTAAGCCGTGCCTTTTTCATAGGTGTTGTCGCCCCAGTTATAAGTGAGTTCAAGTACGGTAGTGTTAGTTTCTTCACCATAACCCACGAAAGCGAGCGTGTATTCATAAGCTTGGTTTTCAGACTTCCTCAATAGCTTCATGCCCATCAAGTGAGTGTAGAAGTGCAAAGATGCATCAAGATCTTCAACACGAAGCATGGTGTGTAGCATTCTCATTCGACTCTCCCCGTTCTTCTAAGAACATCATATATATCAGTTTACTATGGGTATGTGAAAGGAATGAGACACTAAAGCCCAAATACAATAGCTGCAAGCACCTATCGGTAAACCGCTAGCAAAAAAGGACAATTAAAAGTTATACATTCCCTTATTGTCTATTTTAAGGTGACGGCGACGTTGTAGTAAATAACACAACTATTCTATCGACTTACGTATGTGAAATGTCTGTAGTGATTGCGCCTGCCATTGATGGTGAATGAAGGGGGAGGGCACGAGGGTTAAGGTGTGTGGGCGATTGTAATGGAAGTAATACAGTAATATGTTGCTCGATAATAGAAATAAATAGCAATATCGGTAGACTTACCTTACGGAAAGATGTACATTATGCCCGCTTTAGATAATAAAAAGCTTTTTCTACTACTGCCTTGTACCCTTTTATTCTTCAGTTTTACCGAAGTTTTAATAGATATACATTTGCGTTACTAGTAAGTTAAATCTATTGCTATCCGGTGAATTTCACCAATTACTTCAAATATATAAGGTTACAAACATGTCTGATACAGTAAACGGCACAGTTAAATGGTTCAACGAAGATAAAGGTTTTGGTTTTCTTACTCAAGACGGTGGCGGTAAAGACGTATTCGTACATTTCCGTTCAATCGCTTCTGACGGCTTCAAAACTCTTTCTGAAGGCCAAGCGGTTAGCTTCAGCGTAGAACAAGGTCAAAAAGGCCTTCAAGCTGCAAACGTTGTTGTTCTTTAAGTAGAACTTTAAAATACAACGACAAAAGGCTAAGTTTCTACTTAGCCTTTTTTAATTGTGCAGTACTAATATTTTTATTTATTTTTGGTTTGATAAGAACAGAATTTTGAAAGGAATTTTAAAACGAATAAAAAACTAGCAACATTATTATACAAAGAAAAATTATATGTCTCATACTATTAACGGCGCTTCGCTCCGTACACTTCCCCCTATTTCGACAATCTCAGTAAATAACTTCAACGTTGTTTTTACCGATAAAGAGTGTCAAAAGTCAGTTCAATTTCACAACAACAGAGATACTAAAGTATTTTTACGTTGGTTGCTTAATACTACGGTTGAAAGTATTTATGCTTAGCTAATAAGCAGGCTGAAGCAAAATTAATACTGCGTTAAGAGCTCGTGTGTCGCTATTGCCTTACAGAATATTGCGTATAAAAAAGTAAATTTCCTCTTTTATATTATGTATTCTGAGCAAGCAGGTTTATGCTTGATATAGGACAAGTAACAGTTTTGTTGCCCTTTTACCTGCAGACAAGGTTCGATTTTGCTTTCTTACTTTCATTTGGGTGTTTTTTATTTTCTCCTCATACTGGTGGTAGTCCCCGCATTTGGTCAGGAACCTATATCAGTCGGTGATGATAAGCGTATAATCGCTGATGCTAATGTGTGGCACGAATTAGATTACTCTTTTGATACATCAAATCTCGAATCAAAAAATAAGCTAGCAATTTTAAAAGAGGCTTATGAATACGCCGCGGTTGTGCCATCACTGGGTGGGAAGTCGGGAAGTTACTTTACCAAAGTAGTCTTAGATATTTCACAAAAAGGGCAGTACTTTGTTGTCGTTAATGCCAACTTCATTGATGTTGGTTTAGCTTCATATTCGTCGCCTGTTCAGCCTGAACTTAGCACTCAAGTCTTCTCTCAACTTCTTGATGACAGCTCGCCGCCGGTGCTTCATTTTCAAGCCGTGACGGTGCAAACCGTTATGGCAAATGAGCGAGTAGAATTATGGCTGTTTATTAAGGCCAAGCAGTTTCCTACGCCAGTTTCCATTACTGTGTTAGACAGTACAGAGTTTTATCGTTTCCAAAAATTTAATAACGGTATTTCCATAGCTGGCATTACCACCATGTTCATTTTGTCCTTGCTGGCCTTGCTCATCTATTCTGGGACGAGGAAAAGAGTAGCATTAACCTGTGCAGGCTATTTGGGTATTCACGCTATTGGCTGGATGGCAGCTTCTGGAATGCTAGGTGATATCGTTCATTTCCCATTCAATACCAGTTATTGGGGAATGCTACTTTTTCCTTTCGCTATTGCCTGTGCTGCTCAGTTTGTCTCAGATTTATTTGAGTGCAAAACCGACCACAAAAAGTTGTTCAAATTTCTTAACACTTTGAGTCTAGTAAGCGTTGTATTAGGCGTTGGCATGTGGTTTATGCCATTTTCTATCGCATATTTACTATCTCACTTATTGGCTATGTTCTGGATAGTGGTGACCATAGCGGTGGGTGTGAGCATGATTAGACAGCAAGATTTCCGCGCGAAATATTTTTTGGCAGGCAATCTACTCTACAGTGCATCACTTGGCTACTACATTGCTGCTCACAGCCAGTATTTCGGTGAGCTAGCGTACCCCGAATCTGTTGTTATATTTGCATTGTCGCTAGATTGCTTATGTATTTTGTTGTGCTTAACTGAGTGGTTTAAATTAAAGCAAAAGGAGTTCAATCGAAACCAGTACTTATCGCGCATAGACTCAATGACTCAGCTTGGTAACAGATTCTCTCTAACAGAATGCATTGAAGCCTTAGATGACTACTACGTTATTATTTTCATCGATTTAGATGGTTTAAAGGCCATTAACGATAAACACGGTCATGATGAAGGCGACAAACTTATTATTAAGGCTGCGAGCCTATTGCAACAATCGTTTTACTTTTTGGGAGATATCTTCCGCTCAGGAGGCGATGAGTTTGTAGGGGTATTGCAAGCCGATTCGACCAGAGAAACCCGAAACGTGGCTGATAGCGCCTTATCAATAGTATCGAATGTTTCAATGGAGCTTAGCAAGCAATGGAGTGATGCGGGCGTTAGCTTTGGGATTGCAACAAGCCTTGAGACTAAGGTGCCTTCAGAATGTATATCGTTGGCAGATAAACGTATGTATCAACACAAAGCTAAATCGAAGCATCCGCGCTCTGGCTAGGCGCTTAGTGAAAAGGCTTTTTGTAAGAGTTCTTAATAAGGGCTCAGTGGAAACGCTTAGCCTCTGTAAATAATATGACTTCGCTTTTAGTTTCAGTGCCAACTATTTAAACCGCCAAGCGTGGAGAGCCAAGCTTTATCGTATTAGGTGTTGAACTCAGTAAAAATTACGCATTTCACCATCACAGTGAACATTATCAAGGTTTCTTTGAAGCTTTACGGTGATGCTGAGCGTAAAAAAAAGCGGCTATCATCAAGGCCAAGGGCAGTAAAAAGATTAATTCAGGTCTCATGCTCAACACCCACTGTTTTGTTCACTTAATAGATAGATCAATGATTAATCATGTATTTGCAAGTGGCTCAAGCGTCCAGCCCGCTCAAATGAAAAGTCGCTCGCCTGGGGGGATCGGCTCTCATTTCTGTCTTCCTATGGCGCCTTTTTCCACATCCTTGTTCGCCTCCTTTTCCGACCCCGTTGATTTTGTGGTAACGTAATTAAATCGCACAATTTATCATAACGCATTAAAAGGACTTAACTTTCATGGCGCTGCAGCGAATAAAGGTACTATGTTTTTTTCTACTATCAATCAGCCCAATCTCCTATGGGCAAGATGCTTCTGTAGAAGATGAAACACAAAGCTTCAGTTACACCCTAATTACCGAAAAGCTAACATCGAAGGTATTATCAGAAGAGCGCACTGTGGTTGTTCAACTCCCTAAAAGCAATGCTGAAAACCCAGATAAAAAATACCCTATTATTTACCGTCTTGATGGCGCTACTACGCTCGTCATGTTGAATGCGGTTCTTGAAAGTTTGCAATCTCAGCGGGCGGCGCCAGAAGTTATTGTGGTGGCAATCGAAAACACCGACCGTCTTCGGGATTTATACCCTAACGTAAATAAAGACCCCAGTGGTCCCGTGGGTTATGGCGGCGGAGGTGCTAAGTTTTTACAATTTATCACTTCAGAATTGATGCCGATGGTGGAAAGTAAATATCGGGTGCATGATTTTCGAGTTATTGCAGGTGCATCGGCTGCAGGCGCTTTCTCATTGTATGCAATGCAGCAAGCGCCTGAATTGTTCAATGCTGCCTTAACTTACAGTGCTGCGGTATGGTGGGCACATGGCGCAACGGCAAAGACTACGGTTGAGTTCATAAAGAATAATAAAAAGCTCGATCATTACCTTTATACCGCTATTGGCAACGAAGGTGCGCCCATGCGCCCTTATTACGATGCGATGATTTCAGATATCCGTAAAAACAAGCCGGTGGGGCTACGGTGGCATAACGATGTATTCAATGACGTACCTCATAACCTTGTGACCAATGCAGCAAGCTTTAAAGCGTATTACAGTTTATTTTACTCAGAGTATATGCGCCCGAAAGACTATGATGGTGATTTGAGTTCGATTGAAAAGTATTACGAAGTGGTATCACAGCAACGAGGCGAGAAAATCGAAGCGGCGGAATGGGTAATAAGAGAATTAGGTTATCACTTCGTGACAGAACAAGATTTCGATGAAGCTATAAAGCTATTTCAGTACGGTATTGAACGTTATCCCAATTCGCCTGATGCATACAATGGTCTTGCCTATGGCTACGAGCAGTCAGGCCAGTTTGAAAAAGCACTGGAGCAGGTGAATAAGGCATTAGCGCTAGCTTCATCGGATTACGATGGCTATGACGTTTACGTGGGTAGACGGGAACGGTTATTGAACAAGCTGGGTGAGAGTTAAAGCGCAAATGTAAACGGGCAGGAGAGTTGCTCAGTTGTACTAGCTCAGTCCTAGCCCGCTTATGCCATCTTAAGGCTTTAATGCCACATCTGAATCAGCAATTAAATATATACTTGCTGCATAAGCGGCAATATTTTGCGCTAATTCATTGGGATCAATCTTATCAAGCGTATCATCAGGCGTATGATGTAAATCGAAGTAATCCTGTCCATTTTGGTTTAATCGAATGGTCGGTACACCTTTTTTAGCCAAGGGAATGATGTCAGGACCACCGCCGGGAACATCTGATCCTCCTCTCACTATGCCAAGAGGGGACAATATTTTTCCTACTTCATCCATCAGCAAGGTAGCTTCTGGATTGACGTTTGATACTAACTGCCAAATGGTTTGCGCACCAAAGTCAGATTCGGTTGCCAAAACATGGTTTTGTAGGTTCGCATCATGTTGTTTCGCATAGGCGAATGCACCAAGTAAACCCACTTCTTCTGCACCAAACATTACCACCCGAATGGTGCGCTTGGGGCGAGTCGGTAAATTAGCAATCAACGCGGCAGCTGCGGTAGTGATGGCAACGCCTGCGCCATCGTCAACCGCGCCAGTGCCTAAATCCCAGCTGTCTAGATGGCCACCAATAAGTACGATTTCTTCAGGCTTCTCACTTCCCACTAAATCGAGAACAACATTTCCGCTTTTCACTTCGCCTTTCCATTTTGATTCTGAATGCAGTGAAAGACTTATAGGCTTGCTTAATCCATGTAAGCGGCGAAGGTGATCAGCGTCAGGATTTGAGATAGCGATAACTGGAATATCTGCCCATTTGTCACCGTCTTTACTCATCATCCCTGAGTGTGGGAATCGATGTGAGTCTGAACCGACAGAGCGAACCACCAATGCGCTAGCGCCACCACGCTGCGCATGTTGCCAGCCAATTCTTCGACGTTGATTGGCTTGGCCATAACCTGCGCCGGTTTGGCTTTTAACCATTTTGTCGCCATCGACAAAAGCAATTTTTCCGCTAAGGCTGCCATCCTTAACATCTGATAATGCGTGAATATCTCTAAAATATACTACATCGGCATCAATACTCTCTTTTGATGGAGCGCCACCACCTAAAGCAGTACCGTATAAATCCTGCTGGTAGGGCGAGGTTAGCGATATGTGTAGATGCCCTCTATCCCAAAAAGGCATCGTAAATGGTTCGATACTGACGTTGTCGAATCCCAAACGTTCGCCTAACTTTACCCCCCAGTCTCTCGCGCGTTTCTCAGCTTCAGAGCCTCCCAATCGAGGGCCTATTTCTGTTGTCAGCGATGTCACGATGTCCATACCTAAGTCACTTTTCAGCGCAGTTTCTATAAGGTCGTTCGCAGTTTGTTTTTGTTCGTTTGTTATCACATTAGAAGCTGCCAGTAGCGGAAAACTAAAAAAAGCTACAATAGCGGTAAAAGTGAGGCGTCTAAGTTGATGCATGTGTTCTCCATTAATACTGTTATTTGGGCCGAATTCTTATAGTAACTGCAACGTACCCCAAAATTGTTTTTTATTATTTAAGCGCTCTTTTCTAGTTTTAACGGTTTAGGCCGTAAAGTAATGCGAATTTGCTCGCGTAGAAGATGTTGCCGTTTACAGCTACAGTCTCTTAGCTAAAAGAAGAAAACCCTGAGCGCGACCAGAATATGAAATTCAACCTATAAATACTACTTTTTACATCAAAGGTAAGGTATTTCTACTGTTATATAAGCTATGTTAGACCTTCAATAGTCATTCTATTTATCGAATTAAAACAATTAGAGCAAACGAGCCATGAATAAGAGATGTTTAAGCAAGTCGGCGTTAACACTAGTCATAAGCACATTATTAACTGCCCATTCGGTTTTGGCAGACGAATCTGCAAGTAATACTTTGTCTTTAAAAGACGTATTTAATCTTGAGTATGCTACAAACCCAGTGGTAACACCTGATGGCAAACATGTTGTGTACGAGCGTCGTAGCATGGATATTATGACTGATTCAATGCGACGGAATCTGTGGACAATAGCCTTAGATGGAAGTGCTCATCTGCCTATTCTCTCTGACAGTAAAAACCACTTTAATCCTGTGTTTTCACCTGATGGCGCTAAAATGGCTTACCTTTCAAGTAAAGAAGGTAAGGTTCAAGTTTATCTAAAAGATTTAGCATCAAATAGCACAACTCGCGTAACTGATGTCGCAATGCGCCCGAGCGGTATGAGTTTTTCACCAGACGGTAAATATTTAGCTTTTGCTATGTTTACACCCACTAAAGCCAAACCGTTATTTAATTTAGATTTTAAGCCTAAAGGCGCTAAGTGGGCAGAAACCCCACAGTATATCGACCAAACCAATTTCCAACGAGACGGCATGGGAATGAAACGCCCCGGCAACATGCAAATATATGTTGTGCCAACCATTGGCGGAACGCCAAGACAAATTACTTCTGGGGAACATGACCACGCCGGTACCATAGCATGGTCTGACAATGGTCAACAGATCATTATCTCTGCTAACACCAGCGACGAAGCTGATTTCGATATGCTTAATAGCGATCTGTTTAGCATTGATGTAAAAACGTCAAAGGTGACTAGATTAACTGATATGAGTGGCCCTGAACGAAGCCCTCATTTAAGCCCTAACGGTAATAAAATTGCCTTTGTTGGTAATGAAGATAATGGAAAATCAAATCAGCTAAGCCATTTATATGTAATGAATTCAGACGGCACGGGCATCGAAAACCTGACTAGTGAGCTAGACCGCTCTGTCGGTGCAATTAAGTGGGCTGACAACGGTAAAGGGGTATATTTTAGTTATGATGATATGGGGAAGAAAAGTGTCGCCTATGTTAGTTTGTCAGGTAAAATTTCAACGAAAACAAGTGATTTAGGTGGCACTAGTTTAGGTAGGCCGTACACATCGGGCGATTACGATGTAACCCCTAAAGGTAGCGTTGTTTATACCGCTTCAATGGGCGATCGCCCTGCTGATCTTGCAATAGCGACCAGTAAAGGGAAGGTTAAACAACTGACTGACTTAAATGGTGATGTGTTTGATCACAAAACAGTGAATAAACCAGAGTTGGTGGAACTAAAAAGCAGTGTAGATAATAGAGACTTACAAGCTTGGTTGGTTACCCCTCCTAACTTTGACCCTAAGAAAAAATACCCGCTAATTTTAGAAATACATGGCGGGCCTCACACTGCGTATGGCCCCAGTTACTCAACAGAAATACAATTAATGGCTGCTGCTGGTTATGTTGTTTTATATGGCAACCCTCGTGGGTCTACTTCTCAAGGTGAAGAGTTCGCTAGTTTAATTGATAAAAATTATCCATCACAAGATTATGACGACCTTATGGATATGGTGGATGCCGCTATTGCCAAAGGTTATGTGGATGAGTCTAACTTATTTGTTACTGGCGGTTCTGGCGGGGGGACACTGACCTCTTGGATCATCGGAAAGACCGACCGTTTCAAAGCCTCTGTAGTGGCGAAACCCGTTATAAACTGGACAAGTATGATTGGTACATCTGATATCTATGCGTATATGAGCAAGTATTGGTTTACAGACTTACCTTGGAACGATTACGAGCAATATTGGAACCGTTCGCCGTTATCATTAGTGGGCAATGTAACAACGCCTACCATGGTGCTCACCGGTGAATTAGATGTACGTACTCCTATGTCTGAAAGCGAACAATATTATGGTGCATTACGCTTACAAAGTGTAGATAGCGCACTGGTGCGTATTCAAGGGGCTTATCATGGTATTGCAGCTAAACCTTCTAACTTAGCACGTAAAGTTGGATATATTTTAGCGTGGTTTGACAAGTACAAAGACGACACGAACAGTGAAAAGAAAGAAGACTAGAGATTAGTTTTCTTTAGAAGTAAAGCTTAAAAATAAAAGCCCTACATACTGTTTTAGTATTAGGGCTTTTTACTTTTTAAATGCCGTTAATTTGGCTAAGCATTTGTTGCAAATAAGCTATCTTTTACTAACCGTTTTATTGCTTATTTAATGTTTATTTAAAAAGCTTAAAATATCTTTAGATACACGTTTCACATCTTCCACCATAGGCATATGGCCAAGATCTTCATAAATAAGTGTGTTTGAATTGAGCATCAATTTCCAGTGGGTAAAATCGTCTACCGGTAACAGCTTATCGTTAAGCCCCCATATCAGCATCGACTCAGGATAATCGAAACGGTAATCACGAGAGTAAAAATCCCGCAAGTTGAAAAATTGATGGAACATGTGGGTATATTGCGCTCGCTTATTAATATATTCCCATGCGAGTGCGCGCAAAATAAACTTTGGGATAAATGGTGGTTTAGCCATGATTAAATCATAGAATTTAAAAAAACCCTGTTCAACTTCATGTTCAAAAGGATTTAATTTATTGTCTATCATATTCTGAGCAAATGGTGACTTAGCGCCTGCTGGGTCGATCAATACTGCTTTTTCAATTCGCTTAGGCATTTCATCAAATAGTTTAGCCGCCATCATTCCGCCCATAGAATTACCCACTATGCTGAAGTGCTTAATGTTTAATTGATCTAATAGTGCCAATAACATCTGGCATTGGCTGGGAACAGAATAATCATCATCGGGGTGGTAAGCAGTTTGGCCATGGCCTTTAAGGTCAGGAATAACTAGGTGATATTGAGAAGAGAATCTTTTGGCAAAACGATTCCACACATACTTATCAGCACTGAAACCGTGTATAAGTACCAGCACAGGCTTGTCGCTAGAAAAGTGTTTTGTATTGCTATGGTAAAACACTTCAAGCCCATCAATTGAGCGGCTGTCACAATACAATCTTGCTAACTTAGCTTCTGTACGATTAACAAAATCAAAGATTAATCGACTCAATAGCATACGACGCAGCTTAGTCGATAAAATAATCATCAATCCTACAATAACAGCAGTAATCAATAAAACGATGATAAATAATTCCTAATGATTTCTATATTGGCTTACAACGATGTGCAGACTTTTGCTTTTAGATAGGAGTTTAATTGGAATCTAATGCGTTGACTAGTAACACTATTCGGACGGAGAATTTTCTAACAGGCGGTTAGTATTGCGATAGACGCTTTTGGCAAGTAACTCTTCGCAGGGCGGCAGCTAGCTCTTAGTTAGCTGCCGCTAGCAGGTTAAGCCCCTTGTTTAAGTTACTCAGCATATTCAGTTTTATCTTTAAATTCACACAAGTCTTCAATAATGCAGCTTCCACAACGAGGTTTGCGGGCAATGCAGGTATAGCGGCCGTGAAGAATTAACCAGTGGTGAACGTCTACCTTAAATTCTGCTGGCACTACTTTTAGTAGCTTCTCTTCCACTTTCTCAACGGTTTTACCCATAGCAAGTTTAGTGCGGTTACTTACGCGATAAATGTGGGTGTCTACAGCGATGGTAGGCCAGCCAAACGCGGTATTCAGTACTACGTTAGCCGTTTTACGGCCAACGCCAGGCAGAGCTTCTAAGGCTTCTCGGCTTTCGGGTACTTCACCATCGTACTTTTCAACCAAAATTTCACTAAGGCGATGTACATTTTTGGCTTTTGAGTTAAACAAGCCGATGGTTTTTATATATTCTTTTAACCCGTCTTCACCAAGAGCAGCAATCGCATGGGCTGTATTGGCAACGGGAAAAAGTTTGTCCGTGGCTTTGTTTATGCCAACATCGGTAGATTGCGCCGATAAAGTGACCGCGACCAACAGCTCAAAGGGCGTGGAGAAATTAAGCTCAGTGGTAGGGTGGGGGTTATCGTCCCGAAGTCGGGTTAAGATTTCACGTCTTTTTGTGTTATTCATTTTTATTTAGCTCGTTCTTTTTCCACTCGGGCTTTTCCATTCAGGCTTAGCCATTCAGGCGTAACCATATTCTCTGCCACTAGCCGCTTAGCATTTATTATGCGTCGGCGGTAACACGTGCGCGAGTGGCTTTTTCTTTTACCGTAGTCTCGCGGGCTGCTATTCGAGCATCAATCATATTCTTAAAAGCAATTAAAAGCCCCATGCCCAAGAACGCACCGGGAGGCAATATTGCTAGCAAGAAAGGAGAATCGGTTTCAAATAAGGTGAGTGTCCAGTTACTGGCAATGCTGCCGAATAGCCTGTCGGCACCTGCGAACAAGGTTCCAGCACCTAAAATTTCTCGCATACCGCCAAGCACAACAAGTACGAAGGTGAACCCTAATCCCATCACTAGGCCATCATATGCTGATGCGCCCGCACTGTTTTTAGAGGCAAAAGCTTCCGCTCTACCGATGATTGCGCAGTTAGTAACAATCAACGGAATGAATATGCCCAGCGCAAGGTATAACTCGTAGGTAAAGGCGTTCATTAAAAGCTGCACTATGGTAACAAAGGCGGCAATAATCATAACAAATACAGGAATGCGTATTTCGTTTCGAACAATATTCCGTACCAATGAAACGGTAACGTTACTGCCAATCAATACTAGCGTGGTAGCTAAGCCTAACCCTAGTCCATTTATAAAGGTGGCGGTTACCGCCAGCAAAGGGCATAAGCCTAGAAGTTGCACTAGGGCAGGGTTGTTCTTCCAAATACCTTGGAGGGTAAGGTCGCGATAATCTGTCATTCGCTTAACACCTCATTGGTTGGTAATACGTCATTTTCAATACCGCACATATTAGGAGCGGAAAATAAAGTTTGTTGGTTATCTTGCACGTAAAGCAGTGCATTTTTAACCGCGCTAACCACCGCTCGCGGCGTTATTGTGGCACCAGTGAATTGATCGAACTCACCGCCGTCTTTTTTCACTTGCCATACAGGCAAGGCACTTACTGAAAAGTGTTTTCCGGTGAATGACGTTATCCAATCGCTGATCGACAATTCTATTTTATCACCCAGTCCTGGGGTTTCTTTATGCTCTAACACGCGAACACCAAGCACATTCATTTGCGTATCTACCCCAATGACCAGCGCAATATCACCGCTATAACCATCTGGTGCGGTAGCTTCAATGGCTAGAGCTGTAGGTTCGCCGTTTATCCGTGCTCGATAAACCGTATGAGGTTCTTGGGTGCCTAAATTGGAGCTTACCACCGCCGTGCAATCAGCATAAAGCTCATTGTCATGTAACTCATGCGGCACCACTTCATTTAATATACTAAGCAATTTTTGCTTTTGTTGCTGTGCAATACGTTCGGCTGTACCGTTATAGGTGAGGGCGATGAGCGCAGTACCAATTATCGCAAACGCACTTAGCATCAAACCATTTTTTACTAGCGTCTCTTTTACCATTTACTCTACTCGCCTTGCTTTCTTAGTAACCTGATGCCCGTATGTACGGGGGCGGGTATAGTAATCAATCAGCGGCACGACCATATTCATAATAATGACTGCAAAAGCAATCGCGTCTGGGTAACCGCCAAAAACTCGAATAATAACCACCCAAAAGCCAATGGCTGCGCCATAAATTATGCGCCCTTTTGGTGTGGTTGACGCAGATACCGGGTCGGTGGCAATAAAGAATGCGCCTACCATCACTGCACCGTTAATGAGATGAAAAAGCGGCGATGCATAATGATCGGCATCAATCATATAAAGCAATAATGCAAAAACCGCCACTGACGCCAACATGCTGCCTGGAATATGCCAGCTAATCACTCTTAACTTCACAAGCCACAGGCCGCCGAGTAAATAACTTAAACTTACCCATCCCCAACCTGCACCAGCAGATTGAAATAGCCCCGTGGAAAAAATAGGTCTGAGCAATGATTCTGAGTACGTAATACCCAAGGTTAAGTCAGTTTTTAGGGTGTCGAGCGGTGTGGCCATTGTTACACCGTCTGCCACAGTCCGTAACTGGGTAACATCGTAACCTGTGGTCGAAAAGTCGGTAAAAATAAGTGCCGCAGAGTCTAAGAAGCTAGGTGTTAAGCTAGCTAGGTGCTGCGGGGGTAACCATAAACTCATGGCGGCCGGGAATGAAATTAACAGTACTACATAGCCAATCATCGCTGGATTGAAAATGTTAAACCCTAAGCCACCGTATACTTGTTTGGCGACGGCAATGGCGAAAAATACGCCTGTAATCGTCATCCACCATGGCAGTGTAGGCGGAATGCTAATAGCAATTAGCAGGCCGGTTAGTATGGCGGAGTAGTCGGTTAACGTACGCTCGATAGGGCGTTTACGTAACCAGAGGATAACCCCTTCAAAAACGAGGGCACTGGCGACCGCTAAAAAGGCTTGAATGAGTGTACCCCATCCAAAAAATACGGTTTGAGCAATAATACCAGGCACCATGGCATAAATGACCAAGCGCATGACCTGGCCAGTATCGCGCTTCACTCTTTGATAGGGAGAACTCGATAAGATTAATTTCATGATTGATTGTTCTCACTTTCTGCCGCTGCTTTTTTTGCTTTAGCCTTAGCGACGGCCGCTGCAATACGGCTTTTTTTCTCAAGAGCAGGATCGTTTGCTTCTTCAGATAGTACTGATTGTGGAGCGGTTTGCTCGGCTTCGCTTGTAGGGGTAGGTAACTCGGCTTTCTCTGATACCTTTACCTGCTCAGGCTCAACATCTTGACTAGCAGTGCCTGAATCATCAGTTTGCGTTTTCTGAATTTCCGCTAAACGTTTTTTCGCTTTAGCTTTTGCTACCGCCGCAGCTATTCTGGCTTTCTTGTCATCCGCGGTGTTCGTGGTTTCGTTGTTTGACGCTTTTTCGACATTGTCAACACTACTGTTTGGCCTTTCAAGAGGCTTTTCGTGTTCTGTATCAATATGGCTAGCTTTAGCTTCAACAGTACCTTCAGCATCATCTGACGCTGTTTTAGGCGCTTTTAAATCGCCACGGCTCTGCTGTTTTTGTAATTCTGCTTTCTTAGCTTTTGCTTTAGCAATTGCGGCGGCAACCCGGGCTTTTTTCTCATCTTGCAGTTGCGTTGATGAAGCTGAGGTAGAAGCCTCTTCCTTTGCCTGACTTTGTGGTAAATCGCTTCCAATTACTTCAGCGCTGCTTTCGTCTAGTTGTTGGCGTGCTGCTTTTTTGGCTTTTGCTCGCGCGATGGCGGCGGCAACTTGCGCTTTCTTATCGTCGGCAGCCGTGCTTACATTTTCAGCTTGGTTTTCAACTTGGGTTTCAGTCGCTTGTTGATCTGTCTGTGCTGTCGATTGAGATTCTGAAAAAACTTCATCAGATTTAGGTGCTTCAGACGCCGATTCTTTAAGCTTCTGGGCTTTTTTAGCTTTAGCGCGTGCTATGGCGGCGGCAACTTGCGCTTTTTTATCATCAGCAGGTGAGCTTGCGGTAGTGCTTGTGCTATTTGCGGCTGCAGGTTTTGCGTCAGCTACGCTTGTTTCGTCAGAATTAGCGCTCTGAAGGGCTGCTTTTTTCGCTTTGGCTCTGGCTAATGCAGCCGCGACTTTATCTTTAGAGCTATTTTGCTCTGTAGAAGGGGCTGGTGATGCAGATTGGCTATCGGAATTATTCTTTGCAGCAAGTCGTGCTTCTTTAGCGCGGCGGTGTTTGGCTTCACGCTCTTCTTTTTCCCGTTCTAGGCGCTCGTTTCGCGCTTCAAAACGTTGTTTCGCTTTTTCTGCTTTGTTCTTTTCGTCTCGTTGCAATCGTATTTCAGATTTAGCTTGGCGGTAATAATGAACCAAAGGTATTTCACTGGGGCATACATACGCACAAGCACCACATTCGATACAGTCGAAAAGATCGTAGTCTTCAGCTTTGTCGTATTCTTTTGCTTTGGCGTGCCAAAACATTTGTTGTGGTAGTAAAGAAACAGGGCATGCGTCAGCACACGCACTACAACGAATACACGGGCGTTCGGCGTTATCGTCTACCAGTTCTTTTTTGCTGGGTACTAATAAACAGTTAGTGGTTTTCACCACAGGTATGGTGGCATCCGCCAAGGCAAAGCCCATCATAGGGCCGCCCATAATCACTTTAGGCGACGTTTGCTTTTTAGCTTGGTAGCTGGCTTCTTCTAGCAAGTGCTTTACTGGTGTACCAAGTAAAGCTCGAAAATTAGCAGGCTTAGCTACGGCATCACCGGTTACCGTGACAATACGTTCAATAAGTGGCTTACCGTGTAAAATAGCATCGGCAATGGCAAAACAGGTCCCCACGTTAAACATCATGACGCCAATGTCTGCCGGAAGACCGTTACGGGGCACTTCGCGGCCCGTGATAACTTGAATTAATTGTTTCTCACCACCTGCAGGGTATTTCGTTTCAATAGGTACTACCCGATACGCATCCTTGTCTTGGCAGGCTATATTAAGTGCTTGAATGGCTTCAGGCTTGTTATCTTCAATGGCAATAACAATCGCTTTAGGCTCAATAATATGCGCTAAAATGTCTAAGCCTTGGCGAATCTGCCACGCGTGTTCGCGCATAAGGCGATCATCTGCAGTAATGTAAGGTTCGCACTCAACGCCGTTTAGCACTAAAAACTCAACGGGCTTACTGGTGGCGGTTTTAATATGGGTAGGAAAGCCTGCGCCTCCCATGCCAGAAATGCCGGCTTGGCAGATGGCATCTACAATCGTATTTTTATCTACCCCAGTATAATCAGCTAAAGGTGATAGCTCGCCCCACGTATCTTTATCATCGGGCTTAATGCTAACGCACATTTCCGTAAGACCACTAGGATGAGCAACCACGTGAGGTGCTATAGCAACGATATGCCCCGAGGTGGGCGCATGCACTGGCACAGCGTAAGGTGTTGTAGCATTAGATAGCGCTTGGCCTTTGTAAACATAGTCACCTACGTTTACGCAGCATATACCTTCTGAACCCACATGTTGACGTATAGGCAATGTGAGCAGATCTGGCATTGTTGGCTGCACAATAGCGGCCTTGTTCGACAGTCTCTTTTTATCATCAGGGTGCACGCCGCCTGGGAACGAAAAGAGTTTCCCTGAATTTAGGCGTTCAATAATGTTATCAAAATCTGGGTAGTTCAACGCTTACGACACCATTTTAATTGGAATGTCACCTTTAGGTGATGAGGAAAAATCCCACTTCCATGTTGCTGTGGTTGGTGTAACAGGCACCATATCGATACAGTCTACTGGGCAGGGATCTACACATAAATCGCAGCCCGTACACTCTTCAACAATCACTGTATGCATATGCTTTGCTGCACCTAATATGGCGTCAACGGGGCATGCTTGAATACACTTGGTACAACCAATACATTCGTCTTCTCGAATGAAGGCGACTTTTTTCGTATCTTCTTCGCCGTGAGCCGCATCGAGAGGTTTTGGTTCTACCCCCATCAAATCGGCAAGTTTTTTTATGGTCGACTCACCACCTGGGGGGCATTTATTAATTTCATCACCATTAGCAATGGCTTCTGCATAGGGTTTGCAACCAGGGTAGCCACATTGTCCACATTGAGTTTGGGGCAATATTTCATCGATTTGATCAACCAATGGGTCGCCTTCCACCTTAAATCGAATACTGGCATAACCTAAAATTAAACCGAAGAGAAGCGCAAGCGCGCCTAATGCGATGATGGCGTATGTCATGGTCATTATACTTTCACCAAACCGCTAAAGCCCATAAATGCCAAAGACATAAGGCCCGCCGTTATCATTGCAATCGATGCCCCTTTAAATGAAACAGGCACATCGGCAGCAGCTAAACGTTCTCGCATGGCCGCAAATAGAACTAGCACTAATGAAAAGCCAACAGCCGCACCAAAGCCATAAATAAGGCTTTCCATGAAGTTATGCTGCTCGGTAAGATTCAGCAAAGCAACACCAAGCACAGCGCAATTGGTGGTAATAAGAGGTAGGAAAATACCTAATAAGCGGTAAAGGGTAGGGCTGGTTTTATGCACCACCATCTCGGTGAACTGAACCACGACAGCAATCACTAAAATAAACGCTAATGTTCGTAAGTAGCCAATACCTAAAGGCGCAAGTAGATAAGTCTCTACTAAGTAGCTTGTGGCCGAGGCTAGCGTTAATACAAACGTGGTGGCCATAGACATGCCCATGGCAGTTTCGAGTTTGCTCGACACACCCATAAAAGGGCATAAGCCAAGAAACTTCACCAGCACGAAGTTATTAACTAATACGGTACCAATTAATAGTAATAAAAATTCAGTCATGAAAATCGCAATTCCTACGAGGAATTAGTTGAGTCTCGGCATAATGGCCGTACTCGAAATTGAAACAGGAATAATTTGTCTATTATCGCTTTTTAGGCGCAGATTAACAACTTGATTGAATTAGGGTTATTTAATGAATATATAAGCTATTTCAGGAAGAAAAAAACGTATGAGATAATAGAAGAAGTATAAAGCGGTAATGAGCCAACCAAGTGGCTCCCCCTCCCCGATTCGAACGGGGGACCTGCGGATTAACAGTCCGTCGCTCTAACCAACTGAGCTAAGGGGGAATTGCACTTAAAGTTGTCGATGAAAAGTTGGCTCCCCTTCCCCGATTCGAACGGGGGACCTGCGGATTAACAGTCCGTCGCTCTAACCAACTGAGCTAAAGGGGACCTGCTTTTCAACGGGGCGGAATATTAAAGAGCATCTGGGTTTCTGTCAACAACCTTAATCAATTTTTTATGCTAAGTGGTCAAAAAATAGCTTTTCAGGGGTTTTGTGCTCAAGTTTGCACCAAAACCAAGAAAGTGATGCTTAATTACTGAGCGAGTATTCGTATCGCCGTATTTAACTGTATTATCGAAGGAGTGAATATTAACGAACAGCGACTCGTTTTTTGGAGTAGCAAAATACGAAACCTATATAATAAAATAGAATAAAAAATGTTTTGTATACTGGTATTGTGTACAGTGTTTAATAAATATGTAACCTACGGCTTAGTATCTCAAGGTTAGTCTTCACTTACATAATTAGGAAGGGGTTACCCAGCATAGGGCGTAATTGCTGGGGTAGAGCTACTTATCCACTAATTCTGTGGATAACTATGTTGATAGTTATTAACTTGAGGATAAATTGGTAAGATCATCGTGGTCATGATCGTTAACTTCATATGCCCGTTAGCACTAAAATTAAAATCATTTCAATAACTTATGTGTTAACGCTAGATCTCTTGTTAAGATCTTAATAGATCTGTTGGACAAAAAATATCTTGTGTGTTAATTCGTCGACTATCAGTTACTTTTTCAACGATATAACAGTCAGAAATGAAAGGTTTACATAAATTTTACATTTTGTTCGGCATAGTTCTTAAGGCAACCTAGGGTTAATCGACCGAACGACTGTCTTAAAAGCGCAATCTAGCCGTAATGAAATTGTCATTACAGTAAATTGGCTTAATTTATAAACTAACCTGACAAGGCTTCTAACATTAGCTAGCAAAAAAGTGTGTTCAACGACATCTGCGCCAATGTCTGCCTAAAACGTGTAAATTAGCCATTAGTATTAATTTAAAAGATGCTCAGGTGGCAAAACCGACACCTGACCAAGCCCAAACCTAGCTTGGTCGATTTAACATAGCCAATGTGGTCAGTCTCACATAGACTACTGTCAGCATCTTGTTGTGAGGCAAGTTTAGTTATATACGATAGTCAGTATTTATTAGCGCCAGTTATTTCTACCAATCAACTATTGAGAGGGTTTGTGAAAACAGACGAGTCCCCGAGCCGAGCAGCGAATCTTTTAAACGGTGATATTCCTTCTACCCTAAAACGCATGACAATACCTATGATACTGGGCATGGTCATGATGATGAGTTTCGGGTTAATCGATACCTTCTTTGTCAGTTTACTCGGCACTGAGCCTCTCGCTGCCATTAGCTTTACTTTTCCCGTCACCTTTACCGTTATTAGTTTAAATATTGGGTTAGGCATCGGTACGTCGGCTATTATTGGCAAGCTGCAAGGCAGTAGAGAATTAAGTGAGTCGAAGAATTACGCGACTGGTTCGCTGATGCTTTCTACCCTATTAGTGGGTACGCTGGCGTTAATTGGTTACTTCACCATTGAACCCATTTTTACTTTGCTAAACGCCTCGCCAACATTATTACCCTATATAAGGGATTATATGTCCTTGTGGTACGCGTCGAGTATTTTCCTTTCATTGCCTATGGTGGGAAACAGTGTACTAAGGGCCTGTGGCGACACGCGTACCCCAAGTATTGTTATGGCAACCGTAGGGGGCTTAAATGCATTGCTCGACCCCTTGTTTATTTTCGGTGCAGGTCCGGTTCCCGCAATGGGCATCAAAGGCGCTGCCCTTGCTACGTTATTAGCGTGGATGGTGGGTGCAGTGTGGATACTTTATTTACTGGCGGTTAAACGAAACCTTATTCTGCCCCGACTTCTTTCATTGCTAGAACTAAAGGCAATAAGCGGGGATATATTAAAAATAGGCTTGCCGGCGGCTGGGGCTAATATGCTTACGCCGATAGCTGGTGGTGTAATGACCGCAGTGGTGGCCAGTTATGGTGCCGAAGCGGTAGCAGCTTGGGGAGTAGGAAGCAGAATGGAGTCTATTGCCAGTATTGTGGTACTTGCTCTTTCTATGACTTTACCGCCATTTATTAGCCAAAACGTGGGTGCAAATAGATTTGATAGAGTGCATAGCGCTTATATGGTGTCGTTAAAATTTGTGCTTTTCTGGCAGTTGTTCGTATTTGTTGTTATGTGGGTGTGTTCCGGCTGGATTGCTGTTGCCTTCACCAGCGAGCCGGAGGTGAGCCGACTCATTCAACTGTTTTTAATGATAGTGCCTTTAGGGTATGGCATGCAGGGTATTATTATTTTGACGAATTCTTCGTTAAATGCGATGCACCACCCTTTGAGTGCATTGGCATTGAGTGTTATCAGATTGTTTGTATTTTTTGTGCCAATAAGTATCGCGGGAAGTTACTTTTTCGGTTTAACCGGATTGTATTGGGGAACGGTAGTGGCAAACATTGCCATGGCGACCGTGTCTTTTGTTGTATTTAAAAATACGCTCTCGGTATTTAAACAGGAACAACATGCTACCTAGGTGGCAAGGTAAATAAGGTATTTAATAAATGAGTAAAGGTTTTGAACTTCATTCAAGCTACAAGCCAGCGGGCGATCAACCCGCTGCCATAGAAACCTTGGTGGATGGCCTAGAAAGTGGCTTAGCAGCGCAAACCCTATTAGGTGTTACCGGTTCTGGTAAAACTTTTACCATGGCGAATGTTATTAGCGAAGTTCAAAGACCAACGCTCATTCTGGCGCATAACAAAACCTTGGCGGCACAGTTATACGGGGAAATGAAAGATTTTTTCCCTAACAATGCGGTTGAATATTTTGTTTCTTATTACGATTACTACCAACCAGAAGCATACGTACCAAGTACCGATACGTTTATTGAGAAAGATGCATCGATAAACGATCATATCGAGCAAATGCGTTTGTCTGCAACAAAGGCATTGATGGAACGCCGAGATGTTGTGATTGTAGCCAGTGTTTCGGCTATTTATGGTTTGGGTGACCCCGAGTCGTACATGAAAATGCTTTTGCATTTGCGACAGGGCGATACTATGGATCAGCGAGATATTTTGCGCAGACTTGCCGAGCTTCAATACAAGCGTAACGATTTAGCCTTCGAGCGGGGGACATTCCGTGTGCGTGGCGATGTGATTGACATATTCCCTGCGGACTCAGAGAAACAAGCGGTGCGTGTTGAGCTGTTTGATGATGAAATTGATAAAATTAGTTTGTTCGATCCGCTGACAGGCGCAGTCGACAAATCGGTTGTACGGGCAACGGTGTTTCCGAAAACCCATTATGTAACCCCAAGAGAAAAAATCCTTGATGCCATCGAGCACATAAAAGGGGAATTGAAGTCTAGAAAGGCGCAGCTGCTAGAAATTAACAAACTAATAGAAGAGCAGCGAATTTCTCAGCGTACTCAATTTGATATTGAGATGATGATGGAGCTTGGGTATTGCTCGGGCATAGAAAACTACTCACGTTATCTCTCTGGCCGAGCGCCTGGCGAGCCGCCCCCAACGTTATTAGATTACTTTCCTGCGGATGGCCTCATGTTCATTGATGAATCCCATGTAACGGTTTCTCAAATTGGTGCCATGTACAAAGGCGATCGCTCTAGAAAAGAAACCTTGGTGGAATACGGGTTCCGTTTACCTTCAGCGCTTGACAATCGCCCACTGAAATTTGAAGAATTTGAGCAAATTTGCCCACAAACGGTATACGTATCGGCTACTCCTGGTGAGTATGAACTTAAAAAGACCCATGGCGACATTGTAGAGCAAGTGGTGCGCCCCACAGGGCTGTTAGATCCCATCATTGAAGTGCGCCCCGTCGCTACCCAAGTTGACGACGTATTATCGGAAATTCACAAACGAGTGGCGCTTGATGAAAGGGTACTTATTACTACGCTCACTAAGCGAATGGCCGAAGATTTAAGTGAATACTTAAATGAGCATGGCGTTAAAGTACGGTATTTGCATTCAGATATCGACACGGTAGAACGCATTGAGATTATTCGTGACTTACGTATTGGTAAGTTCGATGTGCTGGTAGGGATTAACCTGCTTCGTGAAGGCTTAGATATGCCTGAAGTTTCACTGGTAGCAATTCTTGATGCCGATAAAGAAGGCTTTTTGCGCGCAGAGCGCTCGCTAATTCAAACGATTGGTAGAGCGGCACGTCACATCAACGGTCGCGCCATTTTATATGGCGATAAAATTACTAAGTCGATGAAAAAAGCCATGGACGAAACTGAGCGTCGCCGTGAAAAACAGATTGAACATAATAAAGCGAATAACATCACGCCGATGCGCTTGAATAAGCCAATTACCGATATTATGGATTTGGGTGAAGGGGCTCATCCAGCGTCCGGTAAAGTAAGGCTTCGCAAAGTAGAAGAGAAGAAGAAACAGAAGAAGGCGGCAAGTGCGACTGAGTTAATGGATCAAATAGCCGAGCTTGAAAAGCAGATGTTTGAATATGCCAGAGAGCTTGAGTTTGAAAAAGCTGCGTCGTTAAGAGACGACGTAGAGGCTCTAAGAAAGCAGGTCGTTGCGTTGTCGTAATGAACTCGTTGGTGATTCTGCTTAGAAAATAATCACGTTAATTTTGTTTAATCGCATATAACAGTATGTTTATCGCAGAGATTCACCTTAAATTGTCGTTGTAATCGAGGCGCCAGTTGCATATAGTTGATACTTAAGTATCTATAACTATACCTATAATGGTGCCTTTATGCTAAATCGTCTTCAAGAGTCGGATATCAAATTGTTACGTGTGTTTTATGCGGTAGCAAGTTGTAATGGTTTTACTGCTGCAGAACCTGTGTTGCGCATGCAACGTCCAAATATCAGTGCTGCAATTAAGAAGCTTGAAGAACGTTTAGATTTGGTATTATGCCACCGCGGTCGTGGTGGCTTTCAGATGACAAAAGAAGGCGAAGTGGTTTTCCAAGAAACCAAGCGTATTTTTAACGCCTTCGATAATTTTGTATTTAATTTGAAATCATTGCACGATGACTACTCAGGTCACATTACGCTAGTGCTTATGGCTGGTCTGCCGCTTTCTATGCATTTAGCGGTGAGTAAAGCCGTTAAAAGCACAATGAAGAAATTTGATGATATCCACGTTAATATCCAAACACGTTTATACAATGAAGTAGAGCATGTTGCCTTATCCGGTGAATGTCATTTGGTGGTATCGACCTATGATATGGTAAAACCCGAATCTGTGACTTTTCATCCTATCGGGATCACCACAGATGGACGTTTATATTGTTCACCTACACACCCGTTAGCCAAATATCGTGATACTGCATTGCCTGAAAATATTAAAATTGAAGACTATCCGGCGATTGGTATCTCTGGTTTATCTTCAGCAAACTACATCGATAATGAGTCTCGTCTTGCTATTCAAACCTTTTCAGACTCCTTCGACGCTGCAATGTCTGCCATCATGACGGGTGAGTATATTGGTTTATTACCTGACTACATGGCAAAAGAGCAGGGCGCAGCGCTAGGGCTGGTGCCTATCGCCAATGGCAGCTTGTATAACTTTAGCCACGATCTATTTGTAATGAATGGCAAGAACACACGATTGAACCCAGTTTTACGACACTGCATCAAAGAGCTCACTTACTTCATAGCTGAAAGTCAAAAGTAGGTTAGGTACGCAAATTAAGTATGAAAACGCCTTGTGAAAACAGGGCGTTTTTCGTTTCAACCAAAAAGGAATGGTTTATCTTCTTCTTAGTTAAATTAGTGTCGTTCTTTTTCGGAACGTATTTATGCTTTTCACTGCATCATTATTTTGATGTACCAGTAGTGTTGGCCGCTGCTTTTACGGGTTTAGTAGGCAGTTTTTGGCATTGGCCTAAAAAGTATGGCAATCACCCTCAAGCCGCTATTTATGCTGGCGCTTTCGCTGGTATGTGTTCAAGTGCAATTATCACGGGGTGGGAAGCGCTATTATTTATTTCTGTGGTAGGGGCTGGCGTCTATACCCTAACGCGCAATATTTTCGAAGGTTTTGGTGGTCGGCTAGGGGCTATTGCATTTACCGCAGTCAGTAGCCTTATTTTTCTAAGGGCGTTGTTTTGACGGAATTATTAGTTGTTATCACTACCCTTGCCGGCGCGTTCACCACTTACCGGTTAGCCAAGCTGCCAAGGTTTAATGTAATTCGAGCGTCCAGTTTACTCACTATTGTATTTTACTTTTCAGTGCTACTTATTCACAGCGTACTAATAAGTGAAACTCGTTCACCCGATGCGGCTGAATTTTGGGCCACGGTGTTTTTCGGAGGTAGTTTTGTAGGTATGAGCGCACCACATCGTTTTTCGTATTACTTGCTAACTATTTCGTCGTTATGTTTTGCCGTCATTTTTATGGTGTTGCTGCCATTGCTAGATGGAATTGGTGGTGCACTGGGGTGTAGTGCTTTTATTTCAGTGGCCATAAGCCACTCACTTCGCGTAACGGTGAATAAGCTAAAAGGCGCCTGAGTAGGCGCCAAATCGATTATTCGTAGCTAAGGGGGTCAGTGCAGTGATTCTCTCTGAACGCCTCTAAGCGCTCTTCACAGGCCCCGCATTTGCCGCAAGCTTTCTCTCTTCCGTTATAACACGTCCACGTTTCGCCGTAGTCTAAGCCCATTTTCAACCCGTCGGTTAAAATCGCTGTTTTGCTGTCTTTAATATAAGGCGTCACAATCTCTACCGGGGTGTAGTTGGCAATGCGACAAACATCACTCATCTTTTCCACAAACTCAGGACGGCAGTCTGGGTAAATAGCATGATCGCCCGAATGCGCGCCATAATACACTTCGTTTGCTTCTAAACTTACGGCATAGCCCACGGCTAACGACAGCAAAATCATATTACGATTAGGCACGACCGTTTGCTTCATGCTAGGTTCTTCGTAATGCCCTTCTGGTACATCGATATCAGAGGTTAGCGATGAGCCACCTATTAAGCTATTAATAGCACTGATATCCACAATTTTGTGGGGCACGTTTAACGATTTACACACTGCTGCCGCATAATCTAATTCTTTCTTATGGCGCTGACCATAATCAAAAGAAAGGGCGTGAACGGTCTTACCATCACGTAAGGCTTTGTGTAAAACAGTGAATGAGTCCATTCCACCTGAATAGATAACAACAACGTTTTCTGACATAGTTTTAAAGTTTTGAGAAATTATGCCCGAATTTTATGTGATCCTTGGTAAAATCGAAACATACAATCGTTAAAGGGTGACATTTTGTCGAAATTAATCACGCTGAACATCAATGAAATGTTCGAAACCATCCAAGGGGAAGGGGCACATACTGGTATCCCGTCTATCTTTGTTCGCTTACAAGGATGTCCTGTGGGTTGCCCATGGTGCGATACCAAACATACTTGGACGCTGGATAACGCCTTGGTAACCACGGCACAACAAGTTATTGATAAGACCAACGAGTCTGAGCACTTTTTTGAAATTGATGAAAACAAGCTATTGTCGCTATTTTCTGAACAAGGTTATGTGGCAAAGCATGTGGTTATCACCGGCGGTGAGCCTTGTATGTATGACTTGCGCCCACTTACCACGTTGCTACACAACAATGGCTTTTCTACTCAAATAGAAACCAGCGGTACTTATGAAGTGTTGTGTGATGATAGAACTTATGTGACGGTATCACCTAAAATTAATATGAAAGGGGGCATGCCAGTTTTGCTGAGTGCCCTTGAGCGCGCGAATGAAATAAAACACCCTATTGCCATGCAAAAACACATTGATGAGTTAGATGCGCTGCTAGCCGATGTCTCTTCGTTAGCAGGTAAGCAGGTTTGTTTACAGCCGATAAGTCAGCAACCAAGGGCGACCGAACTTGCAGTACAAACCTGCATAGCCCGTAATTGGCGACTATCCTTACAAACACATAAATATATTGGTATAGAATAAATTACATAAGCGTGAGCAAAGGAGTTCGATAATGGCGTTGAAGTATGTAAAAACGGCACTGCTTTTGTGTTCGTTGCTTGTAGCAACACAAAGTGCCGCGGCATTGTGGACAATTAACTACCCTAAACCGCTAGATGACTCTGACGCTCGCGCCGAATACCCCATTGCTTTGCTTAAACTGGCCCTTGATAAAACGGGTGTAAATTACGAGTTATTACCATCAGATCGCATTCTTTTGTCTTCAAAGGCATTGCGACAACTGCGTGAAAATCGTGAAGTGAACGTGGTGTGGAGCATGACGGACAGCCAACGTGAAAAAGACCTTCTCCCTATTCGAATTCCCATTGCGAAAGGACTCATTGGTCTTCGGGTATTTGTTATCAATGTAGACAGGGAAGCGGAGTTTGCACGGGTTTCATCAAAAAATGAATTAATGAACTTCACACCATTACAAGGTGAAGAATGGCCAGACACTAAAATACTACAAGCTAATGGCTTTAATGTTGCCACAGTGCCGAATTTCAAAGATGCCTATTCGTTATTGCTTCAAAACAAAGGGGATTTCTTTCCTCGCTCGGTTATTGAGGTATCAGCTGAACTTGAAGGGCGATCGGCATCACTTAAATTAGAGCCCGATATGGCAGTTTATTACCCAACTGCCATGTACTATTTCGTTAATAAGAGTAACCCAACGTTAGCACGCCTAATTGAAACAGGATTGAATCGTGCAATTGAGGACGGCTCTTTTGAAGCGTTATTTAAATCTTCGAATGAAGCAATTTTAGAAGAGTTAGACATCAAAAACAGACGAATCTATACGCTTGATAACCCCTTATTACCGCCTGAAACACCGTTAGCCGACGAGCGGCTTTGGTACGTAATTGAACAGTAAAGTAGGGCTTACAATTCGCTCTAGATTTTATCTACAGCCCTTATAGAACATACATATAACTCATAAAAAAACGCGGCAAGAGCCGCGTTTTTTATTTAAAAGTTCAGGTGACTAGAATTAGTCAGAGGCACCTGAATGCACGTCTTTCATTGAACGACCTGAAGGATCGGCATTGTTCTTAAAGCTTTCATCCCACTCAAGCGCTTCAACCGTACTACAGGCAATAGATTTGCCACTAGGTACACAACGGGCAGCGCTTTCTTGCGGGAAGTAACCTTCGAAGATAGTACGGTAGTAGTAACCTTCTTTGGTATCTGGTGTGTTCACTGGGAAGCGGAACTCAGCAGAAGCAAATTGTTGGTCAGATACTTCGTTCTCAACGAAATCACGGATAGAATCAATCCAAGAATAGCCTACGCCATCACCGAACTGTTCTTTTTGACGCCATAGCACTTCAGCAGGCAGAGTATCGCCGTTGTCGAACGCTTTACGTAAAATCCATTTTTCCATTTTACCATCAAGACACATTTTATCTTGTGGGTTTAAGCGCATGGCCACGTCGATAAAGTTTTTATCTAGGAATGGAACACGGGCTTCAACACCCCATGCTGAAGTTGCCTTGTTCGCACGAGCACAATCGAACAAGTGAAGACGATCTAGTTTACGTACTGTTTCTTCGTGGAATTCTTTCGCATTTGGTGCTTTGTGGAAGTACAAGTACCCACCAAAAATTTCATCGGCGCCTTCACCAGACAATACCATTTTAATGCCCATGGCTTTAATCTTACGGGTCATTAAATACATTGGCGTTGCCGCACGAATGGTGGTGGTGTCATAAGTTTCTAGGTGGAAAATCACGTCACGAATGGCATCAAGGCCTTCTTGTATGGTGAAGTGAATTTCGTGGTGTACCGTACCAATCATATCAGCCACTTTCTTCGCAGCTTTCAAATCGGGTGCACCTTCAAGGCCTACCGCGAAGCTATGTAGGCGAGGCCACCATGCTTCTGTTTTATCTTCGTCTTCAACACGTTTAGCAACATATTTTGCCGCAATCGCAGAGACTAATGATGAGTCAAGACCACCCGATAACAATACCGCATAAGGTACGTCAGACATCATGTGAGATTTCACTGATTTTTCAAACGCTACACGTAAATCGTCAAGGTTAGTGGTGTTGTCTTTTACTGCATCGTATTCCATCCAATCACGTTTGTAGTACTTGGTGATCTGACCGTCTTTACTCCATAGATAATGCCCAGGAGGAAATTCGCTGATGGTTTTACAAATAGGCGCCAAAGCTTTCATTTCTGAAGCAACGTAGAAGTTGCCATGCTCATCGTAACCTGTGTATAGAGGAATAATACCCATGTGGTCACGAGCAATTAGATAAGCATCTTGTTCATCGTCATAAAGCACAAACGAGAACATGCCTTCTAATTCATCAACAAAACTCACACCTTTTTGTTGAAAAAGTGGAAGAATAACTTCGCAATCTGAGCGAGTTTTAAATGGATAAGGTTCTGCTAAATCGTCAGCAAGTTGCTTGTGATTATAAATTTCGCCATTGACGGCTAAAACTTGTTTGCCATTTTGGCTGATAAGCGGCTGAGCGCCGGTGTCCACATCAACAATAGCCAATCTTTCGTGACAAAGAATGGTATTGTCATTATTCCAGATTCCCGACCAGTCAGGGCCACGGTGGCGCAATAATTTTGTTAATTCGAGGGCTTGGGTTCTGAGTTCAGACACATCGGTTTTGATATCAAGGATACCGAAAATACCACACATAAAACGGATTCTCTCTGTTCACTTGTTGAAAAATAATTGAGGTTTTTTCTGTCGGGTACTCGCGAACGAGTTGGCGAAGGTATTGTTGTTTTTTTTAATCGCGCTTTCGCATGCCTTGAATGTGCCAGTCTGACAGGAAATTGCAAGTACAATATGATGAGAAAATGGAAATTATTATTCCAAAACACGATGTTCTTTAGTGAAAGCATCGCTGCTGTTAGTGTCATTAACTAAGATGTCGCACAAATACTAGGCAGTATACAAGTTTCACCTCCTGTGTTTATATCAAAATTTATTTTATATCTCTTTGATTTTATAGTTTTTATATTTGTATCTCTTTGCGTTCTTTGGGCGCATAATCTGCCGGTTTTTTCAACACCTGGTAAAGGGTATGCAATTTTCAAACGACCGAGTTTCGGTATATGTTATTCCTGATGTAGATAGCCTTCAAATGGACGCGAGTGTTCAGGGTTCACGCTATCGTGATGCCATGCACATTGAAGTGACAGGCGGTGAAGCTTGGCTTTTTGAGTATGGCGTGGTGGTTTTTTGGGGTGTCGTAGAAGAGGAGCGTGTAGCCTTGCTAAATAGGTTGCAGGTTAGTCCTAAGTTGTTGTCTGGTATTCATCAAGAGCATCTGCAATTTGCATTTACTAGTGATGTACTTAGGTTGCAACGGGACTTAATTACGCTCTCGATTGACGATCCATTACTTCGGCTATCAATCAGCCACGGATTAGCGCAGTCAATAAAACTCAATGAATACGAGCATAAAGCGCAAGATACTATTACACGCTATGCGTATTTACCAAAAGCGTTGGCCGAAACGGGCAAGATAACGTTACGTCGACCCGCGTTGGCGAAAATCCGCGGGCATTTGTTTAGCACAAAGAGCGACATCTTTTTGCATTATGGGTTGCTTGATACACCAGAGTTCTTTTGGGAATACCCAGAATATGAACATGCTTATAATGCCACGGCGCGATACTTAGATATCCGCCCCAGGGTAGATGTGCTTTCGAACAAGCTGAATGTTATTCATGAGTTGTTCGAGATGTTAGCTGAAGAGCTAAATCATAAACATTCATCGTTTTTGGAATGGATAATTATAATCTTGATTGCGTTTGAAATAGCGACGTTTGGCGCTGAAGAACTCAAAGGGTTGTTCATGTAAGACGCACTATTTAAAGCGTGTTGTATTAGCAATAAAAAAGCCCTGTATCTACAGGGCTTTTTTTATTAAACGCTAGTGTTAACTGAGGTTAAAACTCAATTTTTACGTTGAAACTCACTGGTTTCTTTCCAGGCTGGCCACTGCTCGGCGTTAGCAACGTTAAAACCTACATCAAACAATAGCTGTGTGTCTTGCACAATGCCGCTTAAATCCCAATCGTCACGGTATTGGTCACATACTTGGTGATAACAGCCCGTTACAATCACATTCATGCGTTTACGGTATTTAGCCGTTGTTTCGTCAGCCGGCTCATTACCACCTTCTGCATACAGGGCAGGCACGCCTTTTTTCGCAAAGCTGAAGTGATCGGAACGATAATAGTAGCCAGCTTCAGGACGATCTTCCTGCGTTAACGTTCTGCCTTGTTTATCAGCTGCAGTTTTAAGGTAATCTTCTAAATCTGACTTTCCCATGCCTACCACGGCGACGTTCTTGGTTTTACCTAACACGTTCATGGCATCCATATTGATATTGGCCACCGTATCTTCCAGTGGAATGACGGCGTTATCTGCGTAGTATTTACTGCCTAGTAAACCTTGTTCCTCAGCCGTGACTACTAAAAACGATACAGAACGCTTCGGCGCAATATCTAAGTTGGCGTAGGCTTTTGCCATCGCTAAAATAGCAGCACTGCCTGTAGCGTTATCATGTGCACCATTGTAGATATTGTCGCCTTCTTTAGATTCATCTTTTCCTAGATGATCCCAGTGCGCGGTGTAAATAACATGCTCGTTGGGTAGTTCTGAGCCAGGTAGTGTGGCAATAACATTGTGGCTTTTAGATTTCTTAAATGTATTTTGCACGGTTACCGAAGCATTGATATCCATCGCTTTATGATAAGGCCCAAGCTTGGCTTGATTCTTTTCGTCTTGAAAATTAAAACCTGCGTCAGCAAATACTTTTTCTGCGGCACTTAAGGTTAGCCAACCTTCAATGGCAACGCGGCTAGCGCCTTTGTCCTTAGATACTAGCCCATACTGAGGGCCACTCCAGCTATTCGCCACTACTGACCAGCCGTAAGAGGCCGGAGCCGTTTCGTGAACAATGAGTGCGCCGGCAGCACCTTGGCGGCTAGCTTCTTCGTATTTGTAACTCCAGCGACCATAGTAGGTCATCGTTGTGCCTTGAAACTTCCCACTTTCAGGGTTTTCGAAACCTGGGTCATTCACCAATATCACGACGGTTTTGCCAGTAACATCTAAGCCTTCATAATCGTTCCAGTCGTATTCGGGAGCGTTAACGCCGTAGCCAACAAATACCAGTTCTGAGTTTTCAAGTGAAACGGTTTCTTGCTCACGCTTAGATGAAGCAACCATGTCATCTTTATACGCAAAGCTATTATCACCAATTGTCATGGTCATTTCAGGGTTAGCGGTAATTTCCATTAACGCCACTTCTTGAAGGTAGCTGTCGCCATTACCCGGTGACAATCCCGCCTTTTCAAACTCCCGAGTGAGATAATCCAGTGTTTTTGTTTCACCAATGGTGGTGGGCAAACGACCTTCAAATTCATCAGATGACAGTATTTTTAATGGTTCTCGAATATCTGCATCTGAAATGTTGGCGTAAACTGCGTCGAAGTTAGTCGCGATATGCTTTTTTTGAGTTTGAGTTTGAGTTTGAGTTTGGGTTTGAGTTTCAGGCTGCGTCGTGTCTTTTTCAGGCGCGTTATTGGGGCTGCAAGCACTTACCACTGATACGGCAGTTACCAGCAAGGGCAAAAACATTTTTTTCATTGTTAGTCTCTGTTTGCTCTACAATACCGACCAGTATAGAGAAAACCTTAAGACGAACCAATATTAAGTATGCCAATACCTGTTACTCCTTGGTGTAAACACCATATTCAAGATAATGCGTCTTTACCAGTACATACGCTGTTGAAAGAATTCATGTTGTTAGACGACACTGATTTTCCTAGTGCTGCAAGACTTAACCTTTTGCGTGAAGCGTTTCAACCGCAATGGCAGGGTCCTGCGTTTATAGCGCAAGGAGAGCTTGATAAGAGAACGGCCAACAGTTGTGACAAAAGTACAGAAAATGACAGCCGTTACTATGAAGAAATTATCGCGTGCGACAACTGCGTACCTACGCGGAAAAATAGCTGGCATGATTTGTTCAATGCCCTTATCTGGATCCAATTTCCCGCTACAAAAGCGTTACTGAATGCGCTACACATGCAAGATATTGCGCACCATGGCACACACCCAAGAACCGAGCGACGAAACCGCATTACGCATTTTGACGAATGTGGCGTAGTACTGGCGCTTGAGGAAGGCGACGCGAGTAAATCAAACATGTTGCTGAATACGTTAGCCCAACATCAATGGCAGGATAGCTTTGTTATCCATAGACATGAGTGGGGAACCCACATGACCCCCTTTATTTTTGGGCATGCAAACCTTGAGATGATGCTCTCGCCTTTTATCGGGCTTACGGGGAAGTGGTTGGCAGTGAGTGTGCCTAAAGGGTTTAGCGAGATGAATAAATGGGAACAGCGCCAAGAGGTAGACAAATCATTGGTAAAACGTATCACTGAGCTTGATGCGTTTAACAAATCTCCGCTACTAAAACCTATTCCTTTGCTTGGCATACCAGGGTGGTACGAAAACCAAGATGAAGCTTTTTATAACAATAGCGAGTACTTTAGGCCTATTAGGGCGGGAGCGAAACCGTCTATTCAGCTACCGCTTTTCGACATAACGACGGTTTGAACTCACTTCTTACACCAAGCTTAGGTGTAAGAAGCGCGTTGCAAGTGGTATAGCATACTAGATAAGCGCGAACACCCCCCAAATACCGTAAATCACGACGTATGGCGCAGAAGCAATAATTGCCGCCTTTTTCGTAGAGAATGAGGTCCATTGGGTAATGCCTACCATAGTGAGGTAGATAGTCCAAAACAACTCAACACGAATAGCTTGAGCAAATGCAAACCATGGTGATGTCATTTCGACACCGAGTAGGTAAGAAAGTGACAGTGGAGCAAGTATTGCCGGTGATATTTGATGATCGCCCGCAAACATAATAAGTGCCGCCGCGATAAGGCCTGTTACTACGTAAGGCATAGATACCCACCAGGTAAAACCATACCAATCTGTAAAGCCGAAAACATGACTGTCATCACTGCGTGTCGTTAAATTCAAATAAACAGCAAAAATAGCGTTAACGATAGTAAGAGCAAAGAATGCGCCTACTAATTGGGAAAGCATGAGGGTGTTTCTGGTGAAAAAGGCGCGCATTTGGTCTTCTTCTGCTGGGCTCATGGCATCTTGGGCTGCAATATTAATATTTGCAAACCATTCGATATCAACGAAGTTAACGTATAGATATTGAGCCGCTAACGTGATCATCATAACAATAAGAAAGGGGAACCAACTCCAGTTGTTTTTTTCACCGACGGCTTTAAACACGCCATTAGGCCGAAAAAATATATCATTACACGCTTGAAAGGGGTTTGATACCGAATGCATCCGTTGCTCCGAGATAAAATATTATATTAGTTTTGTTTAGGTTACTGATATACCAAGGCTAAGTACAGGAGCGGGTTAAAGAACTGTACCTCTTTTTAGTAAAAACTTGTGTCGAGAGCCTAGCTGAGAAACTCAACTGTACTTACAGCAATGCCAAAAACGTAAAAAGGCCAGTATTACATACTGGCCTTTTGATAACGTCATCTATTGGATAGCTACTACTTAGTAATAGCGGTTTATCGTTACTGACTTAAATACGTTAAGTTCAATAAACACAGCACGATAGCGCTATACAGTAACGAGATAGGTAGCCCTATTCGTATAAAGTGGCTAAATTTATAATTAGCCGCATTAAACACCAATAAGTTCGTTTGATATCCAAACGGCGAAATAAAGCTAGCACTTGCCGCAAAGGCAACCGCTAAGGCGAATGGCATAAGCGGTGCGCCTATTATTTCAACCAGCCCATATGCGAAGGGGAACATGAGCGCCGCTGCTGCGTTGTTGGTCACAAATTCGGTTAATAGTAGGGTAGTAAAATACACTACAATTAACGCAATAAACCAATTGGTGTCGGCTAAGTAGGGAATCAATTGCGCAGTAGAAATGGCAATAACGCCCGACGACTCTAATGAGGTGGCTAAGCTTAATGCTCCAACAATAACAATAATAAGGTTCAGCGGTAAATTACGCTTCATCTCACCGTTGTTCGTTACCTTTGAGCCAATCAATACGGCCGCCAAAAACAACAGCCCGATTGCGAGTGAAATAATATCTGCCGCGGCTAATGTCACAACGGTAAGGAAACCGCCAAGGGTTATCCATTCCTGTCGGTTGGTAAGCGGGCGAGAGATTTTTTGCTCAGACAATATAAAGAAGTTCTTACTTAAATTTTGTCGCGTATTGAAATCTGGGCCAGCGGCAAGTAATAGGAAATCACCTGCTTTAAGTTTTATTTCACCGAGCTTGCCTGATAGCTGCTCGCCATCACGGCGAATAGCCACTACGGCTGAATCGAACAAAGCCCTAAAACCGAGGTTTTTTATGGTTTGTCCAATAATTTGAGCGCGGTTTGCTACCACCACTTCGGTTAAGCTTTCACGCAAAATGCCATCGGTTTCGGCAAAGGTGGTTAACCCTTTTATGTGGCTTAAGTTATCAAGCTTTTGCACATTGCCGGTAAAGATAAGTTTATCGTTTTCAGCAATCACTAGGTCGGGGCCTACGGGAGAAATAAGGTTCCCGTCACGAACCACTTCAACCAAAAATAATTCAGGTAAGTTACGAAGGTGGTTTTGCTCAACGGTTTTGCCAATGAGTTCTGAACCCGAATTTACTTTCGCTTCTACCATGTACTCTTGGTAGTTGTCATTCTTGTTCGCAATATTAGGTAGTAATGGTGTAAGCAAAAACATCAGTACGCCGCAGCTTAAACCGGCTACTAGCCCATATAGCGTGAAGTCAAAAAAGTTAAACCCAGGATGACCATGCTCTTGCAAGAAACTATCTACAATTAAGTTGGTGGAGGTACCAATTAGGGTGACTGTTCCACCGAGTATGGCGGCATAGGAAAGCGGAATAAGTAAGCGCGAAGCAGGGTGATATTGATTCTGCTTAATAGGGCCTATAAGGCTGGCCACAATAGCCGTATTGTTTAATAGCGCTGAAGAAATGAAGGTGAGTGAAAACAATTTCCAATATGATTTAGAGAAGCTCGTACTCACTAGCTTTCTACCAATACGCTTTATTAACGCAGTTTTATCAATTGCACTGCTGACTAGCAGTAGCAAGACAAGGGTTATTAACCCTTTGTTGGTTAAGTTCAGCAAAATGTCGTCAAGCGACAACTGCTGAGATACCAATAGTAATAACACGGCGCCTGAAAAAACAGTAGACGGGCGCTGATTTGAAAAAATCAGCGCAAAAATCGTGCTGGCGAAAATCGCCAGCACGATAAACTGGTTAATATCCATATATTTTCCAGTCCTGCTTTTACAGCTTGCTAATGTCCACAGCGCTCCAATGAGGGAAGTGCTTACGTACTAGTGCATTAAACTCTAATTCAAACTCTGAGAAGTCTGGAGAAGCGTGTTGTGCATCTTTAGCAAGTTCATCAATGATCATACCTGCACCAACAGTACTGTTAGTCATGCGATCAATAACGATGAAAGAACCAGTAGGGCGATTACGCTTGTACGGGTCGCACGCTACGGTTTGGGTAAATTTCACATCTACCACACCAATTTCATTCAAGTTAAGGTGCATCGCGTCTTTTTCTTCAAGGGTGTTCACATCAATTTGGTTATCGATATGAGACACAACACCTGTCGTTGACTTGGTCGCAAACTTAAACAAGAACTGCTTGTTTGGCATAAGTGGCTCTTCGTCCATCCATACCAAATGTGTTTTAAATTGGGTAGAAAGTAGTGGCAAGTTACCTGATTTAACAATCATGTCGCCACGTGAAATATCAATTTCATCTTCCAGTGTAAGGGTAACCGCTTGAGGTACATAAGCACGCTCTTGGTCGCCTTCAAAAGTCACAATCGATTTTACTTTCGACGTTTTTCCAGAAGGAAGAGCAGTTACTTCGTCGCCTGGTTCAATTTGACCAGATACCACCGTACCGGCAAACCCACGAAAATCTAGGTTAGGGCGGTTAACGTATTGAACAGGGAAACGGAAATCATCATGATTATCGTCTTCACCAATTTTTGTGTTCTCTAGCATCTGCATAAGCGGAATACCATCGAACCATGGTGTGTGTTCGCTCACGTTTACTACGTTATCACCTTCAAGTGCAGAAAGTGGTACGAATTGAATATCTGGAATATCCAATTGCTCTGAAAACTTCAGATAGTCTTGCTTGATCTGGTTGTACACTTCTTCAGAGTAATCCATCAAGTCCATTTTGTTGATAGCAACAATAACGTGCTTAATACCTAACAAAGATACTAGGAATGAGTGACGCTTAGTCTGTACTTTTACACCGCCACGGGCGTCAACAAGTATGATGGCAAGGTCGCATGTAGATGCGCCAGTTACCATGTTACGTGTGTACTGCTCATGTCCTGGAGTATCAGCAATAATAAACTTACGCTTATCAGTAGAGAAGTAGCGGTACGCTACGTCAATCGTAATACCTTGCTCACGTTCTGACTGAAGGCCATCAACCAATAAGGCTAAATCGACTTTCTCGCCAGTTGTACCTGACTTTTTGCTGTCTTTAGTAATGGCAGCAAGTTGGTCTTCATAAATCATTTTTGAGTCATGAAGTAGGCGACCGATTAGGGTACTTTTACCGTCATCTACACTTCCGCATGTAAGGAAACGTAGCATGTCTTTTTGTTCGTGTTGCTCAAGGTAAGACAGTATGTCTTGCTTTAATAAATTGTTTTCGTTGTTCATGTTATGCGCTCACAAGGAAAAAGGGGTTTAACACAGACTCTTTTTGGTTGTAAGTAAGAGCGTCGGCGTTGTCATTTAACGGATCGTTCGGGTCTAGCACAGTCACATTGGCACCTGCGGCTAGGGCTACAGCATGAGCTGCGCCTGTGTCCCATTCGGAAGTTGGGCCTAAGCGAGGATAAAGGTGAGCTTCACCTTCAGCCACTAGGCATAACTTTAATGAACTACCCATGGCCACTAATTCAGTTTCACCCTCTAGTTGAGACAGTAAATTTTGAATTTCAGGGCTTTGGTGAGAGCGGCTACCTACTATTTTCCATACTTCAGCACCATCGTGCTTGCGTGCAGAAATAGCAGTAAATTCGCCGTCTACTTCAGTCCATGCGCCTTCACCTACAATACCTACATAGCTTTTGTTAAGTGCCGGTGCGTACACCACACCCATGGTAGGTTTGCCGTCTTCAATCAACGCAATGTTCACGGTGAATTCACCATTCTTTTTAATGAATTCTTTCGTGCCGTCAAGCGGATCAACAAGCCAATAAGACTGCCATTGTTTGCGCTCATCCCATGAAATGTCTGCCGACTCTTCAGATAAAATAGGAAGGTCAGATTCTTTTCCAAGGGCATCAACAATTACGTTGTGCGCCGCTAAGTCAGCTTCGGTTAGCGGGCTGGTATCTTGTTTTTCGTAAATAGCGAAATCTTTATCGTAAATCGCCATTATCTTATCGCCTGCTTCTTTAGCAATGCGAAGAATGGTTTGTGCCAGTGTATTAGTCATTGTATTAGCCTGGGCCATTACACAAGTCCTTTTTCTTGCAGTAACGCATATAAGCGTTCAGCAGTTTGCTCTGCAGGTTCATCTTGATACGTTAAATGTATCTCAGGCTTTTCCGGTGCTTCATAAGCAGAGTCGATACCAGTGAAATCTTTAATCTCACCGCTACGCGCTTTTTTATAAAGCCCTTTCGGGTCGCGCTTTTCACACACTTCGATAGGTGTGTCGATAAACACTTCAACGAACTCACCGTCTTCTAAAAGACCACGGCAATAGTCGCGATCCGCTTTAAAAGGAGAGATGAACGCTGTTAATACCAGCGTGCCAGAATCGACAAATAGTTTTGCTACTTCACTGATTCTGCGAATGTTTTCTACACGGTCTTTATCGCTAAAGCCCAAGTCGCCACATAAGCCATGACGCACATTGTCACCATCTAATAGGTAAGTGTGCTTAGCTTGCTCGTGAAGCTTCTTCTCAAGCAAGTTGGCCAGAGTTGACTTACCAGAACCACTTAGGCCGGTAAGCCAGAACAGGCGAGGCGATTGATTCAGCTTTGCAGCGCGGGTGGTTTTATTCACCTCATGCTTGTGCCAAACAACGTTGTCGGTGGCCATTAGAAATACCCTTCCATTTTCTTCTTCTCCATAGAGCCAGAGCTATCGTGATCGATCACGCGGCCTTGACGCTCAGAGGTTTTAGTCAGTAGCATTTCTTGAATAACTTCTGGCAAGGTAGCCGCAGTAGATTCAACAGCACCCGTTAGTGGGTAGCAACCTAGCGTACGGAAACGTACTGAACGCATTTCAGGCGTTTCGCCTTCGTTCATTGGCATACGTTCGTCATCAACCATAATCAATACACCATCACGCTCTACAACAGGGCGAGGCTTCGATAAGTAAAGCTGAGGAATGTCGATGTTTTCTAGGTAAATGTACTGCCAGATATCAAGCTCAGTCCAGTTAGACATAGGGAATACACGAATGCTTTCACCTGGGTTAACTTGAGAGTTGTAGATGTTCCAAAGCTCAGGACGTTGGTTTTTAGGATCCCAACGGTGGTTGCTATCACGAAATGAGTAAACACGCTCTTTCGCACGAGATTTCTCTTCGTCACGACGTGCACCACCAAAGGCAGCATCAAACTTATATTTGTTTAATGCTTGCTTAAGTGCAGCAGTTTTCATGATATCAGTGTGCTTTGCTGAACCATGTGAGAACGGGCCTACGCCTTGTTCAACACCTTCTTCATTAATGTGTACTAGCAAATCGAAACCATGTTTCTTGGCTTGCTGGTCACGAAACTCAATCATTTCCTGGAATTTCCACGTAGTGTCTACGTGAAGCAATGGAAATGGAATTTTACCAGGGGCAAAAGCTTTGCGCGCTAAATGCAACAACACCGAAGAGTCTTTTCCAACAGAATAAAGCATTACCGGATTATCAAATTCCGCAGCAACTTCACGGAAAATTTGAATACTCTCGGCTTCGAGTTGTTTCAGATGCGTAACAGACGGGATACTTGCAGTCATTTTCGAGTCCGATTTATGTTATATAAGATTAAGTTATATACGAGTTATTTTTATGCATAGAACAATAACACATTTATTTACTAATGTAGTATGCGATTTAGCTATTTAAAATAGCTGCCTTATTCCAAGAAATAAAACTGTCATACAATTTTGGCATAAGCGCCGAATTTTCAGTCAAAGGTCGCCGGTGTTACATACTCTAATTGTCAGAAAATAGTGCAATTGTTAACGGGTGAAACCTACAAAAAAGCCCCGTAAAACGGGGCTTTATATAATTTCCTATCGACTATCTATGTGATTCAAGTTTCTTTTGAAACGCATCGAAGGTTTCAAGCACCCCTTCTCGAGGCGTACCTGATTTGCTCAATATTATAATGGTCAGACTAGATAGGATGAACCCAGGCACAATTTCGTACATCCAGCTTCCTAACGATTCTCCGTTAATAGTTACCGGTAGGTAAATCCATAATAATACGGTAACCGCACCCACAATCATGCCGCCAAGGGCAGCACGACGGGTCATTTCACGCTTGAACAAGCTGAATAATACCAGTGGACCAAATGCCGCACCGAAACCAGCCCACGCATTACTCACTAAATCAAGAATACTGCTGTCTCTGTCGTAAGCTAAGAAGATTGCAACAAGGGCGACCGCCACCACGCTAACGCGACCGGCAATGACCAATTCCTTATCAGACGCATCACGTCGAACAAAAGTCTGGTAAAAATCGTTAGTTAATGAACTTGATGTTACTAACAGCTGAGATGAAATAGTACTCATGATGGCAGCGAGAATAGCTGCTAGCAAGAAGCCACCAATTAGTGGGTGGAAGAGGATTTGAGATAAGTAAATAAAGACAGTTTCAGGGTCAATATTGTTCCCATTGCCCGTCACATAGGCTAGGCCAAACAAGCCTGTCATTAGCGCGCCAATAATAGAAACTATCATCCAACTCATGCCAATTCTTCGTGCCGTTGGAATATCTTCTACAGAGCGAATTGCCATAAAACGTACAATAATATGTGGCTGTCCGAAATAACCAACACCCCAAGACATCAAAGATATGATACCGATTACCGAGATAGCCTCATTGGTAGATGCATCCATAAAAGCATTGAATAGGGCAGGGTTAATAGTATCAAGTGCATCAATAGAAGCGCCTATACCACCTAATTCAGTGATGACCACTGCTGGCACAAGTATTAGTGATATAAACATAATACAGCCTTGCACGAAGTCAGTCATACTGACTGCCATAAAGCCACCTACCAGTGTGTAAGCAACCACTACGCCTGCGGTAACATACAAACCGGTTTCGTAGGAAAGACCGAATGAGGTCTCAAATAGCTTTCCACCTGCGACTACCCCTGAAGAGGTATAAAGGGTAAAGAAAATAACAATAACAACCGAGGCAATAACACGAAGTAATCGAGAGTTGTCAGCAAATCTGTTTTCAAAGTAATCTGGAAGAGTAATAGAGTTATTCGCAACTTCGGTATAAACCCTTAGACGAGGTGCAACTAAAATGTAATTGGCCAATGCGCCTAATACTAAGCCAACGGCAATCCACGCGGCAGAGAGACCTGAAATGTACATTGCACCGGGAAGACCCATGAGCATCCATCCGCTCATATCCGATGCGCCTGCTGATAGGGCTGTGACGGCGGGACCGAGTTGCCGGCCGCCTAGCATGTAGCCTTCTACATTTGTATCTGTTTGGCGGTAAGCGAAAAGGCCAATACCCAGCATGACAGCAAAATAGAGCCCCAATGAAATGATCGTACCCGTAGCCATATATATTCCCTATGTTTTTTCATGCAATGCTACCATCAATAGCAAAGACTCTCTACGTAAGTCATTAACCTTGCATATGTTGGATACGTGCAAACCCCAATAAAGTTTTCTAAATGTAGAAACCTATCAAGGCCGAAATGGACGTTGATTTTATATGTTTTCATTCAAATAAGCGGGGAACGACATGGTTTCTATCTTACCTCTGCCGGTACTTTTGGCGCGATAGAGTAAGTTGTCGCACGCCTTAATAATCTTATTGATATTACGTTCGCCTTTTACCTGAATGACGCCGGCAGAAAAGCTAGCACTAAATGTAGAGTCAGTTGCTGACCAATTCTTATTGCTCTCTAACGATTTTTTTATGTCTTCAAGCAAGGCATTCGCGTTTTCTTCTGTTGTATCGTGCAAATATAACAAAAACTCTTCACCGCCATAGCGGCAGAACTTATCTGTCTTTCTAATACGCTGGCGAACAACTTGCCCAAATTTTGTTAGTACTTCATCCCCAACCACATGACCATATCTGTCATTGACCTGCTTAAAGTGGTCTAGGTCGATGAGCACTAAACAGGATGCAATTTTGTTGGACATAGGTTTTGCGATTTCTTTGAACATAGCACGTCGAAAAAGGGCGCCTGTTAGCTCGTCAATTTCACTGGCTTGAGCACGCGAACGCTGTTCACGCCAAAACCAGAAAAGTAAAAACGTCGACATCAGGGCAGCTAACGCAAAAGTGAGGGCTTGGAATCGCTCCGCTTTTAACTTTAAGGTTTGTTTGTCTTTTAGTCGTGCCATTTCTTGCAACTTGTTAATGGTGATGTCTCGTTGCAACGGTGAATCGATGTTTAACTCATCCAATTGGGCATATGATCCATTTGGTTGGCTTCTAATAAAATCGTATTCATGTTGGTGGAGAAGAGCATTCTTAAAATCACCTCTTAATCTATATAGGTCGCTAAGATGAGCATGCTTACTCAACAAAATAGATGTGCTGTAAGAAGAGTGCTTGGCTTGTGAGTTAAAATCCGAAGTTAACGTGTCCATCGCCTTTTTAAATTCAGCGTCACTGCCTTCAAGTGCTAAATAAGTTGTCTTGAGTGCGGAAAGTACGGGTAATAGGTTCATATTGGTTGGAAGAGCAATGCCTTCAAAGTGAGACAAATTCTCAGTTAACGCTATTATTTGCTCTCGATCGTTCGGCTCATCTCGGTGTAAAAAAACACTTACTTTCAACCATAAACTGAATAGAGTTTGTGGAGCACTTTGTTTTTTATAGAAACTTGTTCAGCCTCATCCACCAATGTGAAAGCATCATCGAATCGCTGTAAGTGGTTTAGACTATTGATTACTCCAACATAGACATATGACGTAGCAATGTCGTGTTCCTTGCTATCTTCTATGACAAATTGCTGATGAGTGACAGCGCGACTGTAGTCATTAAGGGTGGTATAGGCATCGGCGAGCCATGAGTGCGCCATTCTTTTATTAAGTGAAGTCTCTAGGCCGTTCTCTAAGTCAATATGTTTTAAGAAAGGTAGTGCATATTCGATTTCCACAACCGCTTTCATTTGATTTATTTCCGAGTATTCCATAGCAAGCCAAATACTCGCTATGGCGGCTGCGTGATGATCCGAAGTTTTTAAGGCTTCTTGTTTAAGCGAATAGAGTAGGGGAATACTGTACTCTAGACGTTCACCAGTATCTAAATGAGCATTCGCAGTTTTATACATAATAAAGACCGCTTTTAAAGCAATATACCGGCTTACATTAATATTCTTAAGGTACGCCCAATCAGCTGGCGATGCTTCCTCAGCCAAATCTAGGGGGATTTTTGAATCCGATGTCGATAAAGAACCATCTAAGTGATAAAGAACAGTTTTGATTACCTTGCCAATCTCTGATGAATCCTGCTGAATTTCGCTAGCTAAGATTAATTTTGTAATCTCATCGTCACTCAAACCAGAAGGGCTATTCCACATGTACATGATGGTGTTAACGAGGTTGCCTAATTGACGAAATTTTTCTTCTTCGCTTAATACGTTGTTAGCAACCGCATTCACTGACGTAAGGGTAATTAGTAACGCAAAAAGATAGGTAAGGGCTTTCTGAAAAAATAGTAACAAAAGGGGGGAACAGCACAGCTAAAGCATTTATTCATAGGGGAATACGCGTTTTCTTATTACCGCAAGAGTGAAACCAAGACAGCGAAAACGAAACCAGATGTTATTTTTATTAGACGATAGTATAAAGTAAACTATGCAGTGTTTAAATATTCCTACTCGATAGCAACGCTATTTTATCTTATACATTAGTATAAAAAATCGGCCGCGAGGGCCGATTATAAATTGTAAATCTAAATCGTGGTGTAACGCTATTTAAAATAAGCTGACACCGCTGTTTTGGTATAGCATACGCTAAGCAGAAAAGTGAATTCTGTCGGCAACGGCCTTTTTCATTTCAGTTAAATCGGCGCCTTTATTACCCACTACCATAATATTTGCATGCTGCATTTTTATGCTTTCGCCATGGTATTGCTTGTCTTCAAACTCAGCCGGTACTCTTACATCACCTCGCTCGGGTACGATAAACACTGACATCTTGCCTTGTGGGGTATCAACAATAAGGTGCAAACTTCTCACTGTGCTCAAGTGACAGTAGTTTACCACTTCAACATCACCAATCATGTCTGTGAAGGTGCCACCAAAGCTGGCTAATTTTGCATTAACTTGCTCTAAATCTACAGGTAATAACGTATGTGCTCGCTCAGTCTCTGCGTATTGCATGTGCGCGAGAGCTTGCCCCCCAATACTTACAGGTTGGTGATACCACATGGTAAAGCCTATTCCCACCGTAAAGGCAATACTTGCGGCCATAGCCACATACCAGCGACTTCGCTTCTGGTAGATTGCAAATTCGTTCGCCGATTGCTGCCAAATAAGTTTGTGCTTTAAATCTTCAGACACATCTACTTTTACAGCTTGTTTTAACTGCTTATCGAATTGCTTTTGTTCGTTCCAGAACTTGCGCTTGCTTTCATCAGCTTTCGCTGCGGCGATAACATCACTGTCAGTGGTTTCTGGATCGGCGTAAATTCGACGCCTAAATTCTAATTCATCCATTTGCCTGACCTCTCTGTTCATTTTGCCTTTCTAACGCCTCTCTCAATTGGTTTCTTGCTCGAAATAATCGTGTCATTACAGTATTTTTATTTAAATTCAGTTGCTGTGATATTTCATCACCGCTAAACCCAAATATAAGTTGTAATACAAGGGGCTCTCGGTATTCGTCGCTTAACCCGCCTAATAGACGATGCAGTTCTCTGTCTTGTACATCGACTTCTGCATCTTGGGTTTCATCATGCACCGACACATCATCAATATCGACAGTATCGAATTGCTTACGTTCGAAACGACGAGCATTTTCACGGCGCAGTATGGTAATTAACCATGACTTGGCCGCTTTTTCATCGTTGAGTGAGTCGAGTGAGCGCCATGCTCTTAAAAAGGTTTCTTGCACAATATCTTCCGCAACCGAGCGGTCTTTAACCAGCCAGTATGCATAGCGAAATATATCTGCGTGAAACGCATTGACGAGCGCTTCGTATCGTTTGTGTTTTGCTTTCATGTTGGATAAGACCTGACTGCTTCCAGATCTATTTCGTGCAAACATAAAAAATCCCACATTTTTTTAATTTTGTTAATTATGACACAAAAAAGCAGCCGGAAGGTTATCCTTAAGGCTGCTTTAAGTTTCATTGCTAGAGGTTATTAAATTGCGTAGAAAGCGGATTTAATAACAAACGCGTCTAATGTTAGAACCCGTTTAATTTTGAAATACACAACTAGCTAACTTTTTTACTGGCTATCCAATTGTTGATATTTTCTTCTAAAATTGAAAGCGGAACAGGGCCATGTTTAAGTACTTCATCATGGAAACCGGCCCAGTCGAAATTATCACCTAGCTCAGTCATTGCTTTTTCTCTAAGCTCCATGATTTTGAGCTTACCAATCATGTAGGCTGTTGCTTGACCCGGCATGGCGATATAGCGCTCAATCGCTTTTTGTGCATCGTATTGTGGGTTAGGCGTATTTTCAACTAAGTAAGTTACCGCTTCTTCGCGACTCCACTTTTTAGCATGAATACCGGTATCAACAACCAGTCGGCATGCACGCCATAATTCCATCGCAAGGCGGCCAAAGTCAGAGTAAGGGTCTTGGTAGAAGCCCATATCTTTAGCAAGCTCTTCGGAATAAAGCCCCCAACCTTCGGTGTAGGCTGTAAAGCTTAAGAATTTTTGGAACTGAGGCACACCCTCAAGCTCTTGTGCTATTGCGCGTTGCATATGGTGACCTGGAATACCTTCATGGTACGCCAATGCTTCTAGTTGATAGGTTGGCATTGCGCTCATGTCGTAAAGGTTTGCGTAATAAGTGCCTGGGCGGCTGCCATCTTGCGCAGGGCTTTGGTAAAACGCCTTACCGGCTGATTGCTCACGGAACGCTTCAACACGTTTAACCACCATAGGGGCTTTAGGAAGAATGCCAAAGTAATCTGGTAGTGCTTCGCGCATATCGTCAATGGCTTTCGTTGCGTCATCTAAATATTGCTGACGTCCGGCCTCAGTGGCAGGAAGATAAAATTGTTCATCTTCACGCATAAATACGAAGAACTCTTGCAACGTGCCTTCAAATTCCACCTTTTTCATAATATCGCGCATAGCTGTATGAATACGCTCAACATTCTCAAGGCCTATCTGATGCACTTCATCGGCGGTTAAATCAGTGGTAGTAAACCAGTTTAAGCGGTTCTGATACCATTTATCGCCATCAGGCAAGCGCCATACACCATCACCTTCAGGGGTAATGGTTTTTTGATGTTCTAATTCTTGAATAAAGTCTTTGTAAGCCGGCATAACAGAAGTAACTAGCGCAGCTTTTGCTTCACCCAACAAGGTTGTTTTCTCTACATCATCAAGCTCAAGGTTATCAACCTTGGCATTAAAGTCTTCCCAAATAGTGGAAGGCGTATCGCTGGTATCAAAAGGGGCGCCTGTCACCACGTTCTGTGATGCAGCAATCATCTGATCATAAGCCCAAGCAGGGGGAAATACGCCAGCTTGCTCACGTAGCTTCATCTGACTAATGACTTGTTTGAAATACTCGCTCACATTGTCTAAACGGCTTATATAAGCTTGGGCGTCTTCTTTGCTTTTTACGCTGTGTATATTGATAAGGAAACTAGGGACTTGAGTATGCGCGGCACGAAATTGGTGTACGACATAGCTATGATGACGAAACTCGTCGTTAGCTAAATCTCTTTCAATACCTAATTTATACAAACGAAGGCTTAATTTTTCTTGCTCGTTCAGCTTAGTCGTATCGAAACTTTCAATAGTTTCAAGGCGGTTTTTGGCCTTAGCAATGTTCTTTTCTTTTTGCTCCTCAGAAACATCATTCCACTTGTCGTAGTCCCACTTAATGCCTAAATAGCTTTGAAACATAGGCGAGCTTTTAAGGTCTTCTTCGAAAGTACGCTCAAAAAAAGCATTAACCCGTGCGGAGTCAGTTTGAGTTTCAGTTTCTATTGCTGGGGCCGGTTGCTTGGCGGTTTGGCTCGTTTCTGATGCGGGTGAACAAGCCATTAGCCCAAGCATTGCAATAGCAATGGGGGATAACGATAACAGTGGTGCTTTCATGAGTTCTCCTGGTTAGGTGGTCGCGGTAGTATTGCTACCGTCTATTTTTTAGCTTTCTCTTTAAATTCGTACCCCTAGCACGAGTTAATGCTTATTGATAAGCCACTCGTGCCTAGCAGTCCAAGTAAAGCGCCTTTCCTTTGCGCAGTATCTAGGTAGAGGGGTACAAATTAGTTAAGGTATTTTTACCAGACTTCTTGTTTTTTAACCAAGTATCTCTGGCGTTTTTAATCGCACTTTGCATCGATTCTGGTTTCCAATCGCCTTTCGACTGACTAAACCGCGTTTGCTGCAATGCATTTAAATGAGGCTGAATCTCACTAGTTGCACCGTGGTCGGATGGATTTATAAACCCTCTTTGATTAGGATATAAACACTTCAACCAGGTTTGCAATGCTGGTGCAATTGCCGATGTATTACTCGCTTTTACTGACGCCATTAACGACTTAAATGCCGCCGCTTCATCACCTGAATTCGCTGCTGAAAAAGTATTAGCGGAAGTGGCCGTATAATCTGGCTTTTGCTTTCTTTGCATTAGATAAGTCGCTATCCAAGCGATAGCCGTGATCACCCAGAGGGCTGCAAATAGCCAAGTTAAGTAATGGGGAGTTTGCGCTTCGCCATTATTGGCTACTGAATTTTGTGATTCACTATTTAGCCCGCTATCACTTTCAGTTTGGCCAGCTTGATTAGCTGGCATTGAGGTTGCGTTACTAGCCGATTGATTATCGAAACCTGACTGTGTAGGCATAGAAGGTGACGTTGCACCAGCATCTGGTTGAACGTTGGCTGGCTGAACGGTGACTGTGCGGGCCGGGATAGTCGCATACTCTGTCTGTTCGGTTAAGGTATTAAACCAAGGAATAGTGACTTCCGGTAATACAAAGCTACCTGCTTGAGTTGGGATCACCGCCAGTGAACTTTTACGTTGTGCAATCAGCGTACTGTCTTTTTCTACCGTGGTAGTAGAGGATTGATCTGGATACAACTTAAAGTGAGGAGGATAAAACTCTGGTATTTCTGGTAACTGTTCTTCCACTACACCTAGTGCCGTAAGCGTGACCACGCGAGTGATCGGCTCGCCGACTACAAAGGCATCACCTTGGGGCCATTCTTCATCAACCCGTGCCATTTCAGATGGCAACCAGGGGTAATCAATACCCGCGGGGATCGGTTTAATATTTACCGTAATATCGGGTCCAACACGGTTAACTTGCTGAGTTCGGTTGAACAATCCAAAACGCTGATTAGTATTAGCGGCAGCCACTTCTGCAGTAAAAACTGGCCCTCTAATGGTAAATTCACCTGAAGCTTGGGGCACAATGGCAAACTGGCGTTCGATAATTTGGTAACGTCTACCATTTACAATGTCGGTATATTGTTTGTCATCACCTAACTGCTTTATTTCGGCGTTTTGCATGGTGGGTGATTGCAAACTCCCGCGCTCAATATTCGTCGCCAAATGCAGTTTTATGGTGTAGAAAAGCTGTTGGTTTAAATAGGCTTCTTTTAAATCAATATCGGTAGTCACAAAGTAATCGCGCGCGACATTATCAGACTGTTGAACAGGAATAACACTCACCGACATAGGCGCAGATTGTTTGCCTTCTATGTTAATAGCCGGAATGGTAAAGGTACCTTCTTTACGCGGAAACAAGGTGGTAGTCCAGGTAGTGGTTTTCTTGGTGTCGAAGTTCACAATAGATGTTTGACTGCTTACCGACGTTCTACCAACAACGAAGTCTTTTAGTAATATTGAGCTATCAAAAGACTCACGGTCTGCGCCGCCATTTGCCACAACGGTTAACCGAATAGCCTCATCAAGCATAACCGGATTTTTATCGATAGTGGCTTCAACCGAAGTCACATCTGCCAGCACAACCATGCTGCGTAAAAGTAAGAAAAGGGTTGTAGTGAATAAAATTGCTTTCATCTACCAATCACTCCGATTTGAAGGCATGCGTTGTCTTTGGCGCTTCTGCGCTTCTAATTGCATTTTTCGTTTTAATAAGAACGCGGGGTCATCTGGTACTCTGCGCATTAAATTTTCAAGACGTTGCTGTTGTTCTTTTTCAGCATCTGTCATCTCACCAGCTTGGGCCATGGCTGCATCGGTTTCTTGCTGGGTTTCATCTGTACCTTCTTCATTTCCAGTATTTTGTGGGGTGCCTGAGTCTTCTTTGTCGTTTTCTTCACCGTTGGCACCATCTTGCGCGTCCGACTCATTTTGGTTCTGACTATCATCTTGTTCACCCCCTTCATTTTGTGAAGATTGGGGGTCATTTTGGCTATCACTTTCATCACTAGCATTTTGATTATCAGACGCGTTCTGCTCGCCATTTTCTTCAGATGAGTCTTCACTGTTTGAACCATCATTACTTTGGCTATCTTGGCTATTATCGTCGCTACCTTCTTGATTTTCACCTTCGCCAGAATCTTGTTGGTTGTCACCCTCATTCGATTGCTGATTTTCTTGATTTTGCTGTTCTTGTTCTTCTTGTTGCTGCTTCAACTGTTCCAATAACGCTTTATTTTCTGCAGCATCTTGATAATTAGCATCTAGTGATAGCACTTCATCATATTTGGCGATGGCCTCATCTAGCTTGCCCAGGCGAGCCAATGCATTGCCTTGGTTGTACAAACCTTCAATACCGCCTTGTTGTTGATAAGCGGCAAGTGCCTGTTCGTAGTCGCCGGCTTTGTAATGTGCCGCGCCTTGCCACGCAGGGTCTTCAAAAGTAGAGGCGGCTTCATCAAATGCGTTATCAGCGTAGTTTGCTAACCCTTCTTGATTGGCATTTAAAAAAGGTTTTTCCCACCACGACACTGACGAGGACGTCGAATTCTCTGACGGCGGTTCTTGGGCGACAGATTGCGCCATCACAGATTCACTGCTCATCGGCATGTAGATGGCTGCTATGACTGCAAACACTAAACCTCGCCGAAACCCAAGGGCTATTAAGGGAAGTAAACCCAATAATAGATAGGGGCCAAATTCGCGCCATTGGTCGCCTTCGGTATCACTCGCACCTTCCTCAGATTCGCCGTCTCTATCAAGTAACGACAAGGAAGCGAGTGAAGTAATATCGTTATCATTAGTGGTGATTTCACTAAATTTACCGCCGCTAGCTCTTACAACGGCATTGACTGCACTGCTATTAAGTTTAGGGATCACAATAGCGCCACTTCTGTCTTTAAGTAATTCACCTGTTATCTGCCTAATAGGAGCTCCGTCATCTGTTCCTACCGCCAGCGCATTTAAGGTGAAAGGTAATTCGGCCACGTATTCTTGTAGTTCTTGTTGCTGGCGAAAGTCAACGCCATCGGTTATCCAGTAGATCATACCTTTACCGTAGCCAGCGTTCGTTAATAACTCAGCTGCGGTTTCAATACCTAACAAAGGGTCGCTACCAGGAACGGGCATGATTTCAGGCGATAGACTTGGAAGCAGGGTAGTGATATTGGCTGCATCTTGAGTGAGTGGACTCACTACAAACGCGTCTCCCGCATAAGCCACTAAACCCATTTCGCCTTCGCCTATTTGATTTACAAGATCGATGGCTTTGTATTTTGCACGGGTAAGTCTATCTGGGGTAATGTCGGTAGCACGCATCGACAGAGACATGTCCATCACGATGACATGGCCCATTTTCAGTTGATAAACCGGTTGGGGGAGGCGTTCCCATGTTGGGCCTGCTAAGGCAACAACCGCTAGCAACCATCCTAATGCAAGCAGCCAGAATGGGGGCTTCTGCCCTTTCGTAAATTTCCCTATCACCATATGCTGGTATAAATGTGAGGGTATAACCGACTGCCAGCCCGACTTTTTCGACGTATTTCGCTTAAGAGCTATATAGAGTATAAGCGCGGGAATAAGTGCTATAAACCACTCGGGTCGCAAAAAATGGACATTGTTAATAAAGTCTTCCATTACACACTTTCCTTTTTATCGCTTGATGAAAGAGGTGTGCGTGACAGTGATTTAATCAATGTACTTCCAATCATTACTAATGCCCATAAGGTAGATAAAGCTAAGGCTACCGCCAATGGAAAGTAGAAAAGAGCGGTAAGTGGCCGCATTTTGCGTGCTTCACCCTGTATAGGTTCTAATGCATCTAACTTTGCGTAAATGGCTTCTAATTCATTTACATCTCTAGCGCGGAAGTATTGCCCGCCTGTAGAGGTAGCAAGGTCACTAAGCATGTCTTCATCTAACTCCTGCGAGGGGTTCACCTGTCGGCTACCAAAGAAACTTTGAATAAGCATTTTATCTGCGCCTACGCCAATGGTGTAAACCTTCACTTTTTTATTTACCGCCAACTCTTTTGCTTGCTCAGGAGTAATAAAACCAGCGGTGTTTTGTCCATCGGTAAGCAAAATAAGTACATTGTTTGACTCTTCTTTTTCATCAAATCGTTTTACAGCCAAACCAATAGCATCGCCAATAGCGGTTTGCTCTCCCACCAAACCAATCACAGATTCGCTAAGTAAAGTCGAAACTGTATCTCTGTCATAAGTGAGTGGCGCTTGAAGGTAGGCTGTATCGGCAAACAATATTAAGCCTAAACGGTCACCCACGCGGCGCTGGATAAAATCGTACAGCACAGACTTTGTCATGGTCAGTCGATTCACTTGCCTGCCATTTAACTCCATGTCATCAATTTTCATACTGCCGGATAAATCTACCGCCAACATCATCTCTCTGCCTTCACTCGGAATGCTTATGGGCTCTCCCAACCATTGAGGGCGTGCCGCTGCAATTACCACGCAGAGCCAAATTAGCGATGCAATAACCACCGGGATTTTGCTGCTTTTAAGCGGTGAGGGAGTGTCTTGAATACCCGGCCTTAAAGCAGGCACTTGTAGGGCAGCCATTACGTGCTGGGGTTTCGCGGGCACTAAATATCGAACCAGTATAGGAAGGGGAAGTAGGAACAAAGCCCACCACCATGCGAACTCAAGCATGGGTTGCCTCCTTACCTTTTTGCTGTTCAAACGATGATGGCTGCTGTGAAGCGCGCAATCTCTTATTATTAGAAGGCGAGGTGACGTTAAAGTGTTTCACCCACGCAATTGCTGCTTTACTACATTCGTTAAAATGCTTGTTATCACATTTGGGCGCGTACTGCTGCGAATGCAGCGTTGATAGTGAGTCGCTCATAGTATTTTTGCGTCTTTCTGGCAGCGTATTCAATAGAAAATCATGCCAACTGTTCCCATAAAGCCCTGCTACTTCTTGTGGTTTGAAATAGGTCACGGCGGTACGTTTTAGTACACTATTGATTTGCATAGGCCAGTTTTCATCTAAAGATGAGATACTTCCAAGCAGTTTTAGTGCATCGCGACGAGGCTTGTTGAATTTACGCTTTTTAACAAGATAAATAATGAGACTTATTGTGCCTGCTAAAAATAACGCAATTAAGCACCACCAGCCCCAGTCCAGAGGCCAGATGTCTACATTGTTAGGAACGTGTATATCTTTAAGCTGTGCAAGAGGATCGGTTTGCGACATACCTTGGGCTGATTGCATCAAAAGCGCTCCTGTTGCATGCCTTGAATTTGGGTATCAAGAGGCAGTCCCGCAGAAATATGGTAACGAGAAATATTTGCTTGTTTAAGCGATTGTTCCATTGCACTGTTTTGTTGTTCACGCCAACGTTGATAGGTATCTTCTTCTTTTCTGTCACCTAATAGCCATCGTTGTTGGTTAATGCCATCGGAAACGCTTACCCGTTGAATGGAGCGAGTTTGAGGCAGTGTATGCTCAATAGGATCGTCGACAATAATTGCTCTCACTTCACAATGACGTGAAAGCTGACTTAAATGCTGCTGTGCTGCACTGCCTAAATGCTGAAAATCAGACAGTAGGTATACTAGGCTACCGGGGCGAGCTAACCGACGAAGTCGAGCACACGCATCGGCAAAGGCTTGGACATCAGCCTCATTACTCGCTACCTGCTCATGGCTAGTAGCATGTAAATCCATCAATTCGTGACAAATGTGCAAAACAGCTCGTTTTCGAGCAAGGGGCTTCACTTCTTTATGCTGGCTTTGGTTAAATAACAAGGCACCTACTTTATCGCCATGGGCTGCCGCAGACCAACTTATCAACGAACAGATGTGGGCAACCTGCATAGATTTAGTCAGTAATCGTGTGCCAAACATCATTGATGGCGAGAAGTCGCAAAACAAAAATACAGGGCGTTCTCGCTCTTCACGGTATATTTTGGTGTGGGTTTTACCGGTACGGGCGGTAACTCGCCAGTCGATTGCTCGAATGTCGTCACCTGGTTGGTAATGTCTAGCTTCATCAAACTCCATGCCTCGACCTTTATGTTTGGTCAAATAGCTACCGGCAAGGCGAGCTTGAGGCGAGCGCTTGGGCGCAAGACTAAATAATTTTGCCAACTGCTGATACCGCAATAGTTCAGCAGTAGACAAATTAACCCCGTTGGTTTGCAGTAACGCTAACTGCGAATGAACATCACTCATCTTTTATGGAACAGCTACGGTAGCAACAATTTGGTTAAGCACATCATTCATAGTAATGCCTTGTGCTTCTGCGTGATAAGACAAAATAATGCGATGGCGAAGTACATTATGTACCACCGCTTGAATATCATCAGGGCCAACGAAATCTCTGCCACTTAACCACGCATGTGCGCGTGCGCATCTGTCTAAACTAATGGTGGCACGAGGGCTAGTACCCATCGCAATCCATTCGGCAAGGTTGGCGTCAAATTTAGCTGGCTGTCTGGTCGCCATCACCAATTGCACTAAATACTGCTCAAGTTCGGGCGCCATATGTAGTGCTAGCGCCTCTTTACGTGAAGAGAAGATATCTTGCTGGGTTAATTTAGGCGGCGTTACTGGCGGTACTGATAATGCTTCACCACGGGTCAATCGCAAAATCTCTAACTCTGTTTCGGCATCTGGATAATCAATATCGACGTGCATCAAAAAGCGATCGAGCTGAGCTTCTGGTAGTGGGTAAGTCCCTTCTTGTTCTAGAGGGTTCTGTGTCGCCATTACCAAGAATAAAGGAGGAAGCGGGTAGGTCTTGCTGCCTACCGTTATTTGGCGCTCAGCCATGGCTTCCAACAGTGCCGATTGTACTTTAGCTGGAGCACGGTTAATTTCATCGGCTAATACTAAGTTGTGAAATAGGGGGCCTTTTTGAAAAACAAATTCACCGGTTTCAGGGCGATAAATATCAGTGCCGGTTAAATCAGCAGGCAGTAAATCAGGGGTAAACTGAACGCGATGAAAGTCACCGTCGATACCATTAGCAAGCGCGTTAATTGCTCTGGTTTTTGCAAGACCTGGAGGCCCTTCTACTAAAAGGTGCCCATCAGCTAAAAGCGCAATAAGGAGGCTTTTGGTAAGTGCACTTTGACCAATGATTTGCTGGTCTAAATACTTCTGCAGTTGCTGAAATTGTTCCGCTGCCATAATGCAATTATTCCGTTGAAATTCTAGTTATCAGGAAAAGTAAACCAATTAACTCGCCCAAATGTATGTTACGAGTAGATAAATTGGCATAAAACAGACTATGTTTTTCTTATATGGTTCCCTTGTCGTCTAGTTCAAGTCGTTAAAAACATCTAATTTTCAGATAGGCGACGATTATTCGACACAAATAGGCTGAAAACTGTCCGTGAACGTTGATAATTTGCTATTTTGTTCATTGTTTGTAAAAATTGGGTTTATTACAGGTCAGACCACTTATTTCCCGTGGTCCTTAATTTAGGTGCATTATGTCAACAAGACAATCTGTTACTACCCGCGAGGGTGATCGTATCGCCATTGTGGCGGGGTTACGTACTCCGTTTGCAAAAATGGCGACATACTTCCACGGTGTTCCCGCTGTCGATTTAGGTAAAATGGTCGTAAACGAACTGCTCGTTCGCCATGGCATTCAAAAAGAATGGGTTGATCAGGTTGTCTATGGTCAGGTTGTTCAAATGCCTGAAGCGCCGAATATCGCCCGTGAAATCGTATTGGGTACTGGTATGAATGTGCATACTGATGCTTACAGCGTCTCTCGTGCATGTGCAACCAGCTTCCAGTCTACCGTTAATATTGCCGAAAGTATGATGGCTGGCCACGTTCAGGTAGGTATTGCTGGTGGTGCGGACTCTACGTCTGTATCGCCAATTGGTGTATCTAAAAACCTAGCACGCGCATTGGTCGATCTTCAAAAAACTAAAACTTTGGGTCAGAAGTTTAATATCTTTAAGCGTTTAGGCCTTAAAGATTTAGCGCCTGTGCCGCCAGCGGTTGCAGAATACTCAACAGGTTTGTCTATGGGACAAACGGCTGAGCAAATGGCGAAATCCCACCATATCTCACGTGAAGAACAAGACGCACTTGCGCATCGTTCACACAGTTTTGCCGCGCAAAGCTGGGAAGAGGGTAAGTTAGACAGTGAAGTAATGACCGCTTACGCAGAACCGTATAAAGGCGCGTTATCTCGCGATAACAACGTACGTTTCGATTCTAAGCTTGAAGGCTATGCCAAGCTTCGCCCTGTTTTTGATAAAAAATACGGTACAGTAACGGCAGCGAACGCTACTCCGCTAACTGATGGTGCTTCAGCCGTTATTATGATGACGGAAAGCCGTGCTAAAGAATTGGGTTATAAGCCATTAGGTTACCTTAAGAGTTATGCCTTCTCAGCCATTGATGTATGGGAAGACATGCTGATGGGGCCATCTTACGCCACGCCAATTGCGCTAGATCGCGCAGGTATGACATTAAACGATATTACGCTTATCGAAATGCATGAAGCTTTTGCCGCACAGACACTTTCGAACGTAAAAATGTTCGCCAGCGATAAATTTGCCCAAGAAAAACTTGGTCGTGCAAAAGCTACCGGTGAAATCGACATGGACAAATTTAACGTTATGGGAAGTTCTATTGCTTACGGTCACCCGTTTGCGGCAACAGGCACGCGAATGATTACCCAAATGCTTAACGAACTTAACCGTCGCGGTGGTGGTACTGGTCTACTAACCGCTTGTGCAGCGGGTGGTTTAGGTGCAGCTATGATTGTGGAGACAGAATAATATGAGTCAGGACACAACTATGACAAATGACATTCAAGCAACTTCCGGTGCCTTTACGTTAACCAAGCAAGACAATGGCGTAGCCATACTCACCATGGATGTACCTGGTGAGTCTATGAATACGCTAAAAGCCGCTTTTGGCGATGAAATATCTGCCATGCTGGATGACATTGATGCTGATACCAGTATTAAAGGTGTAGTGCTGGTAAGTGGTAAAGCAAATTCGTTTGTAGCCGGTGCCGATATAAGTATGTTGGCAGCGTGTAATACTGCAGAAGATGCCACCACCATCGCGGCTGGCGGCCAAGCTATTTTTGACCGTATTGAACGCATGAAAGCAACTTTTGTTGCAGCCATAAATGGCCCAGCATTGGGCGGTGGTCTAGAGCTTGCCCTAGCATGTCACTATCGAATTTGTACCGATTCACCGAGCACTCAGGTAGGTTTGCCTGAAGTTCAACTTGGTCTATTGCCAGGTAGTGGTGGAACGCAGCGATTACCTCGTTTGATTGGTATACAGCAAGCCATGAAAATGATGCTTACTGGTGCGCCAGCGCGCGCCAAGCAAGCTAAAAAGTACGGCATTGTTGATGATGTAGTACCGCATAGCGTGTTACTAAAAGTGGCAGAGCAGTTCGCCCTTAAGCGTAAGCCTGAGCGTGAAGCGCCGCAAAAAAGCGTAATGGACAAAATGCTTGAAAATACCGGCCCAGGCCGCGGTATGATGTTCAAAAAGGCCCGGGAAGCAACGTTTGCAAAAACGAAAGGTAACTATCCTGCGCCAGGTTACATCATTGATGTCATCGAAACTGGCATGCGTGATGGCATTGAAGCGGGCCTTAAAGCCGAAGCTGAAGCATTCGGAAAGTTGGTGATGACACCAGAATCTTTTCAATTGCGTCAGATTTTCTTCGCGACTACCGATATGAAGAAAGAAAACGGTATTGAAGGCGTAGCGCCAGAGAAGATGAAAAAGGTTGGCGTACTCGGCGGCGGATTAATGGGCGGCGGTATCGCGTTTGTAACCTCTACTAAAGCTGGCGTGCCTGTTCGTATTAAAGATGTTCGCCCTGAAGGCATTGCTAACGCGATGAAATACAGCTACGACATTTTAAATAAGAAAGTGAAGAAGCGCTTCATGCGTAGTAGCGAAATGCAAAAGCAGCTGTCGCTTATCACTGGCACCTTAGATTATAGCGGCTACCAAGATACCGACATTGTGGTTGAAGCGGTATTTGAAGATTTAGATCTTAAGCAAAAAATGGTCGCGGATATTGAAGAAAACTGCAAAGAGAACACCATCTTTGCCTCTAACACTTCTTCTATTCCAATTACCCAAATTGCTGCCAAAGCAGCTCGTCCTCAAAACGTGATTGGTCTTCATTACTTTTCACCTGTAGATAAAATGCCATTAGCCGAAGTTATCGCTCATGAAACTACGTCGGATCAGGTTATTTCATCTACCGTCGAGTTTGCGAAAAAGCAGGGCAAAACACCCGTCGTTGTTAAAGACGGCGCAGGCTTTTATGTTAACCGTATTTTAGCCCCTTACATGAATGAAGCGGCAAGCTTAATTCTTGCTGGTGAGCCTATTGAGCACATTGATAAGTCCCTAGTTAAGTTTGGCTTCCCAGTTGGACCTGTGAAGTTACTTGATGAGGTAGGCATTGATGTTGGTACTAAGATCATTCCTTTCCTTGTAGAGGCCTTTGGAGAGCGTTTTACGGCGCCTTCAGCTTTCGATAAAGTACTGGCTGATGGTCGTAAAGGTAAAAAGAACCAAAAAGGTTTTTACAGCTATGAAGGTAAGAAGCCAGGTAAAGAAGTAGATGAAAGTATCTACTCGTTATTGGGCTTAACACCGTCAACGAAATTAAGTGAAAAAGAAGTGGCTGAACGCTGCGTTCTTATGATGCTTAATGAAGCCGCTCGTTGTCTAGACGAGAGTGTTATTCGCAATGCCCGTGATGGCGACATTGGTGCTATCTTTGGTATCGGATTCCCACCTTTCCTAGGCGGACCTTTCCGTTATATGGACACACTGGGAATTAAGCATGTTGTTGAGCGTTTGAATCATTACGCTAGCACTGTGGGTGACAAATTCGCACCTGCAGATGTATTGGTGAAAATGGCTGAAGATAATAGCACCTTTTACTAACATGTAAGCTACAGATAAAAAGCCGGGAGCCTGAAATGAAGGTTCCCGGCTTTTTTGTGTGTAATAAGTAATTTTGCTGGTTTGCTAGTCAATTATCAGTACAATTCTGCGGCTTAAAAAAATACCAGTCAAAATATTGGCGTTATATTTAAAAGATTTTTTTATTTCCCTTAAGAGTGAGCTAAGTAGGAGAGTGTCTTGTTTGTTTTAATATCGATAAGCCTGTTAAGCAGTGCTTTCTTTTATGTAGAGGCTGTAAAGTGGGGAATGAATGCCAAATATTGGGCAGTGCTTGCTTTAGTGATAGGGCCTTTTGTATTCCCTATGTTTGGTATTGCCAGACATATACATTGGCGCAGAGCGGTAGGATTTAATAATTTGATGGTAGAAGCTTAAACGGCTACGGATTGGCTAGAGAGCGGTTAGAGAACGATTAGATAAAGACTAAAGAAAGACAATAGAACGGCTATAGAAGCCCTGTTGTGGTTAAAGGGGTTAACCCTCTCTATTTCTCATTGAGGCTATACATTTAGTGCACAGCTAAATTGCAGACATAAAAAAAGAGAGTATATACTCTCTTTTTTGGAATTCTGGAAGGCTATTATAAACCTACACCGTAGCCATTACCACTTTTAGGGCGGTAGCTTTGAGGTTGTGTAACAGACTCTTTTTGCTGCTCAGGGGCTTGTTTAGCGCCTTCTTGGTTATCAGCAGCAACAGGGGTAGCGGTAGATAGTACTAATGCAACAGCATACTCTTTTAACATTTTAATATTCCTCTGATTTTTTTATTTTAAGAACGAACAAACAAAACCGATAGAAAGGATGTTTACCGGTTATAGAGGATATTGCGAGAGTTGTGCCAACTTTTTAACTTGTTGATTTAATTGGTTTAATTGTTGTTTTGGTGTGTTTTTTGACACTTGGATTAGCCAAAAGTAGTAAGCGCCAAAATATAGTCAGATATTTGAATGGCCAAGCAGGTTATGAAGTTTTTGATTTTCAGAAAGTAATTTTTCAAAACGCTCTGCATTGAGCGGACGGCTGTATAAAAAGCCCTGTAGCATCTCGCAATCATAGCGACGTAAGATATTAAGCTGCTCTTCTTCTTCAACCCCTTCAGCCACTACTTTTAGGCCAAGGTTATGGGCGATATTAATTATTGCTGCTGCCATATGACGGTCTACGCTACTTTTAGCGATATCGTCAATAAACGCTTTGTCTATTTTAAGGGTATTGAGCGGGAATCGCTTTAAATAGGCCAAGGATGAATACCCAGTACCAAAATCATCAAGGGCAAGGTGTATGCCGCGCTCTCTCAGTCGGCTCATCATCCGAAGACCATTTTCAGGGTCTTCCATTAGCGTCCCTTCGGTAATTTCACACTCTAAGTGCAGTGGAGATAGGCCTACTTCGCTTAAAATTCGGTTAATTCTGTCGTCTAAATCTGGAAGTTCGAATTGCTTAACTGAGATATTTACGGCTACTCGGCCGGTAAACAGGCCTTGAGAGACCCAGCGTTTTGTATCTATACAGGCTTTACGTAACACCTGCTCACCAATTTCGATAATCTGGCCTGTTTGCTCAGCAAGGGGAATAAATTGCCCGGGACTCACTATGCCTTTCTGCGGGTGTTCAAAACGCACCAACGCTTCCATGCTAACAAGTTTACCAGAGGCAATATCAACCTTCGGTTGGTAGTAAACCGTAAATAAGTCGTCTTTAATTCCTTGGCGAATTAAGTTTTCGATTTGCAACTGACGAACCGCATTTTGGTTCATTTCACCGCTGAAGAATTGATAGCTATTACCACCATTATTTTTTGCAAAGTACATGGCGGTATCTGCATTTTTTAGCATTTCTTGTGGCGTATTACCGTCGTCAGGGAAGAAGGCTATCCCTAAGCTTGCGCCCAATACAAACTCTTGCTTATTGATAATGAAAGGGCGAGCAAGGGTATCGAGTAGGTTTTGCGCATAATGGGTGACAGTATGAATATCTGCGCTATCTTCCATTAAGACACTGAACTCATCGCCACCAAGGCGATAGCAAGTGGCATTTTTGCCCGTAATTCGTTGTAAGCGTTTAGCAATTTGTTTAATTAAAATGTCGCCAGTTTGGTGGCCAAGCGAGTCATTTATTTTCTTAAAGTTGTCCATATCCAAACACAGCAGGGTGTGAGGGGCGCCTTTACGGACCAAGTTTTGATGACTCGCTTGATAGAATGAGCGGTTAGGCAGCTCGGTCAATGGGTCTATATTAGCCAGTTTCAGTAATTCTTTTTCAGTGCTCTTACGTGAGGTGATATCACTAAATACACCTACGAAATGACTTATTTTTCCATCGTCGTCGTGCACCGCATCAATGTTTAATTCCATTTCATAGCGTTCACCATTAACGCGAACAGATTCTACTTCACCTGACCAATTTCCTTTGGTTTTCAGAGTCTTTTTAATCTCTTCGGTAAACGCATCGGGATACAAATGGAAATGCAGATAGCTAGCTAGGGCTTGTTCTCTAGTTTCACCTGTATAGCTACAGTAAGCGTTATTTACTGAAATAAACTTGAACTGTGTGGTGGTAATAAACACACCCTCAGAGATATTTTCAATTGAACGCTTAAACAGATTCAGCTGTTCTTCAGCTTCTTTTAGATGGTTAATGTTCTTCAACGTTCCGGTCATACGAACCGGCTGCTGATTATGATCCCGTTCAACGACTTTTCCGCGATCGAGTAACCATATCCACTGGTTTTTGAAGGTTTTAGCGCGATAGGCAAGCTCGTAGAAGTCACTTTTACCTTCTAAATGGCTGCGTAATGCATCCCTAACCCGACCAATGTCGTTAGGATGGATATTAGCATCATAGGCGCCAGTGGTTCTTATATCGTCTTGTGGGAAGTCTAATGTGCCCCATGTGTTGGCTCGATAAACTTGACCGCGGTACACATCCCAATCCCATAGTTCGTCGCCAGAACTCCATAAAGTAAGTTTAAGGCGTTCCTCTGATTCACGTATGGAAAGTTGGTTCGATTTACGCAACTGATACTGTCGAATGATAAAGGCTAGAACAATGGTAAGTATAAGTGCATAAAAAACCAATGCGACTGAGTGTAACCAAGGGGGTCTAGATATTTTCAGCTCTAATGTTCGACTATCTGACCAGCTTTTGCCCGATTCTCTGGCTTGAACTTCGAATAGATAATTACCAAACGAGATATTATTGAACTGGGCTTTTCTGTTTTTATTATTGTAAACCCAAATATTATCTAAACCTTTAAGGCGATATCGATAAGAAACTTCATCGGGGTAAACTGGGTTAATAAGCCCAAATGAAACGCTAAATCTCGACTCAAAATAATCTAAAACCTTTGACTGATCATAAGTTATATTTTCTACTTTAGAGACATCACTCTCTATTAGGCTATTGTCAGCATTACGTAGTTCTTGACCACTAAACTTTGGCTGGCCAAATACGCTGAACCCAAAAAGCTCGGGTACTAGCGTTTTTACTTGATGATTAAAGTTGGAGGATGATTTAGCAATTTTATTAAAGCCTTTATTACCACCAAAATAAATGTCCCCTTCAGATGTCGCCAAAATCGCGCTTTCACCAAGGGAATTAAACTCTAATTGAGCATTTGATATTGTTGTGACTTCTTGGAGAGAGGGAAGCTCTATCTGATGAACACCAGCACTGTCTGCGTACCATATAGAATCCATTATGCCTACAGAAGAGAAAATATATCCGTTCCCACCGTCTCTGCTCTGCTTTTGAATGACTTCAAAGGTACTTTTGTTTAACTTTACGACGCCGTCTGAACGAGTCGTTAGCCAAAGAGCATCCGATGTCTCGTAAACGCTGTATACCAGTGAGTTAATACCGCTTTGTTTATCGAGTTCTTGTTCTACTTGATCGTTCTTAGCGCTGTATATTAAGACGCCGTCCTTATGGCGAAGCCAAACTCGATTATTAGAATCGGTGAAGATTGGTAGGTGAAAAGTCGAGTTGGACTCTATCTTTCGTTTTGTAACAAGTGAATCATATGACTGGTTACTGGTTTTTTTTAAATCAATTGAATACAGCCCATCTTCGTCTAACCATACCCAAAGAGAGTTTGCATCTTGATGTATATAATCTATAAATTGCCCTTCAAAAAAATGATTAATCAGATAAAGGTTATCGTTTTCTCTTCTGTAAGCTAGAAGACCATCTGATGAGGCAACCCAGTAAGTGTTACTTTGATCTACGGCCAAATCCCAGAAGGTTGTACTCTCTTGGGGTTTAGGATGTTTCGTTAAGTAAGAAAGCTCTCCTGTTACCTCATGTAAAGCGCCTACACCGCGATTTTGAGATGCAAATAAAATTTCACCTTCAGAATTTTGAGCTAATCCCCAAATCGTAGCTTCGACTGGTTTATCAGAATTACTCTCCTTAAAGCTAGGATGAAATTTAACTTCAGAGTAATTTTTGTGGAATCGAAAGGCGCCTTGAAGTGTACCAAGCCATACCCCCCCAGTTGCGTCTTTCTGAAGATTAAAAATAAGGTTCTGATTCAATCCAGTTACATTTTCTGTGGATGCATCAATATGAGTAAGGCTAGACGCGGTAATTTTTGTCGGTTCGTTAATATTTTCATGGACAATAAATAGCCCTGCATCTGTTCCAACCCAAACTGAATCGGAAACCCGCTCGATACTGAGTACATTCACATCATGCTCTATTGACAACAAGTCTTTATCAATAGAGCGAATTAAATTGCCTCTGTTTCCTAAAATGAAAACACCTTTATTGGTAGCTAACCAATAATTTCCCTCGATAACCTCAATATCATGCATTGCGCCTATAGCTATGTTGATTCCCCAGGGGTTAACCTTGTCTAAGCTATATATTTGAGAGTGTGACTTATCGAAAATTTTAGCGCCGGCTTCATTCGAACCAATCCAAATTTTTGAGCTTTCATCGAAAACCACTTTAATATTACTTGGTACATCGAAAGCCTTCGTTACTATTCTTACCTCCTCTTTTTCTTTAGAGAGTGAGTAAAGAAACTTTGAATCAGTAAAAAGTATATCGCCGTTTTTTGACTCGCTGATGGTGGTAATTAATTCAAGTTTAATAGAAGAGTTCGTACTAGAGAAGGTTTTGAAATTATCAGTTTTAGGTTGGTATTTAGCCAATCCAGAATGAGTAGCTATCCAAAGTGTCCCCTCTGAGTCGACAAATAGTTTTTGAATAAAGCCGCTGGGAAGTGCATTGGGGTCGATATCAGAAGGGTGGTATTGCTTTATATCGTAGCCGGAATATCGGTTTAGGCCATTCATTGTCGCAAGCCATATGTATCCCTTGTCGTCTTCGGCAATGTCGAGGACAACAGTATTGGATAAACCGTCTCGTTTATCTAACTCAGAAAATTGTAAATCAGCAACTTCTATGGCTGCCGCATCGGAGAAAATTACTCCGAGCAGTTGAAGCCATATAGCTATAACTGAGTAAGCTAGGGTTGAGCGCACCTACACACCTTTGGCATTACGCCTTATCATTATAATTTATAGTTAGGCTGGCCGCATCCCTAACAGCCAGAACAATAAATATGCCGAAATAACGCGGGCTCTACAAGCGATTTTTAGTTATAGGTGGGTGATGGTTCAATTGTTAACCATTATTTGCTAATAATAAGGAATTTGGGATTTAAACTCAGAAATTCCATTTATGGTTCTGTGCTTTGGCGTTTCTAGTTTTTCGTGTTTACCTTCAGCAAACAGAATCAACTCTCCGCAACGCTCTCGTTTGGCAAGTTGATGCGCATAGCTTTGTATATCTTCGAAACTTAATGCGCTAATGCATTCAGCAAGTTGGGTATTTCTATTAAAGCTTAAATCTTGCGTGCCTAAGCTTATCCATAGTCTTTGCGACTTCATCGACAAGTTAAGGTCGCGCTCTTCTAGTTGCTTCAATAAGTTCTGTTTGATGGTAGACCAATAAAAACGATAGAACTCGATTTCTTCTAACTGTTGAAATAAAAATACCGTCATCGCATCTAGAAGCGTTTTGGCACTGTTATTTGGGCTTTGTACATAAAATGCCATTCCTGGGTGTTGATTGTGGGGAACATAACCGGTTCCAACAATATAGCCCAACTGCTGTTCTGTTCTAAGCGCATTAAAAAATGGTGCAGCCAACATTTGCTCTAACACCATACAAAGTGCAGTGTCGTGTAGGCCTGCAGTGGGTGCTTGTAAATACAGCACAACAGCAGCATCGTCGTGCTCACAACTGACTTGATGATAAAAAGCTTCACCAACGGGAAGTTTTGACACCGCGCGAGACAAAGGCACACCGCTGGTATTAACACATTTACTATCAATACTTTTCGCGAAGCTTTGTGCTTGCTCGCTGGCCCAATTGCCATGCACGAAGCTTTCTATGAAATAATCGTCAAATGCAGTGTCACGCACGTTAATCATATCTTCATAGGAAGTGTTGGCTACTGCTTCCAGTAATTCCACAGGAGCTTGAGTATTGCGCTGTATCAACACGCTCAACCTAGAGAACAAGCGGTTAGTCGGTTTGTTCAGCAGTGAGTTCTGTAAATTCTGAAGCTGCATTTGTTTGTAATGCTGAAAGTTAAACTCTGATGGTTTAAACGATAAGACTGCTTCTAATAACTGCTCAGCTAATAACATCTGCTGATTGGTAAAGCCTCGGGTATGCAGCGTAAAGCCAGCTTGGTGACCATAAATTCGATAATGTAACCCTGCAATTTCAGCGCGGTAATACTTGGCTTGCAGGTAGTCATTTAATGCACTTAACCAAATTCGTTTAGCAGCTACTGCGGTTAATGAATCAGAGAAATGCACCATATCAAACGATAAATAAATGTCGCCTTTAGGACTAAAAAACTGCTGGTCCTGTGCAAACCAAAAGCGCACGCCGTCTTTATCAACCAGTTTCGTAGGGTTATCAAACCCCGTTTCTGGCAATACTAACGCGTAGCTTTCCCCTAAATAAGGGTTTGGAGGGGGAAGCGATAACGCTTCTATCGTTATTGGTGACGTAAAGGCGTTCAATTGTTCTTTAGCAATAGGTTGAACACGGTATCTTGCGTTGTAGTATGCGCAGCTTCTGTCGGTTTCTACATCCGGAGAGATTACTTTTAACCGAATATTACAAGGCGTAAAGAACGACAAAGCCTCTTTCATGACAGCGCCGTCATAACTACCGATACTCGTGCGAAGCTTTCTAAGTTGTTCTGGCGTGAATAAAAATTGGTGCTGAGCAAATTCGCAAACCATCGTTAGCGGCTTGACGTTTTCTTCATATTCTAGTGCTAGCGCGGTAAGTTGCGCTTTTTCTTCGAATCGCCATGAGTCGTTAATCGACTGCTTAACCAATTCTAAGTAACTGAATAGCGCCATCACAACATGTTGTTGATTTGCTAATCCAAGCTCTGTTAACTGAAAGCTTATATTGAAATCTTTGAATTTGTCGCCTTCAATACCCGAGCCTGCGATAAGGTTTACCGCCCAGTTTTGGCTCTTTAAATAAGCAAGTAAACTGCCTTCGCCTTCATCACCAAGTAGATGACTAATATAATTTAGCGGTTTGGTATCGATATCGTTGTGAATACCAGGCAATGCAAAAGTGACTATCATTCGCCGTGCAGTTTGTAGCGGCTTAATGTTAATTTGAATACCAAGCTGAGATGAGGAGTAAAGTGCAGGCCAAGCGTCGCTAGCTAACGCGCCAGCTTCAAAACTCGAAAAGCTTTGCGTTATCAAAGCTTCTAACTGAGCAATAGGAACCGGGCTTGAAATACACAAACACATATTGCGACCACAATAATACTGTTTATGTAGGGCTCTTAATGCCTCGCGAAGGCTGCTCACCTCGTGCTCTGAAAATATATCAGCATTGCCAACCGAAAATTTTGAGAAGGGGTGGGCAGGATTACAGGTTTCTTTGTGAATCTGATAAAGCCGGCGTAAGTCGTCTTTAATCTTAAACTGAAACTCTGCATCAATAGACTTTATTTCATTAGTGAGCGCGGTTTCATTTAAAATAGGTTGGCGCAACATATCAGCAAAGGCCGGAAGGGTTTGCGCAATAGCTGAGCCGTCACACTGATAATGGTAGTTTGCATATTCAGTGCCGGTCCACGCGTTTATATTACCGCCATGCTGCTCGATGAACCCATTAATGCTATTTGGGTTTGGAAAATGTCGACTCCCCATAAAGAGCATATGTTCTAGCAAGTGGGCTAAACCCTGACAATCGTTTGGATCGTAAAAATGGCCCGCACGAACCGCCATAGAAACATAGGAAGTGCTGGATTGTGGCTCATGGCATAACATAACTCTAAGGCCGTTAGGCAAGGTAAGATGGTATGCATTATCAAATTTTTGAACGTTAGTCACATGATCTCATTGTAAAAACTCAAGACAAAATTGTCAGGAAAACCACGAACTGCTCACAATCCCTGAAATGAAATAATACAGTTTAATAACCACTATTTAGGTTTTGTGCTATGCGTAATTAAAGCACTCTGTTATCGTAACTGCACATAAAACATAGTATGCGTAATGTTATGTCAGGTCAAAGTAGCAACGACGACATTTTTTTATTTATCATGCGCCACGGAGAGGCAGAAGCACCGCGTTTGGATGACAAAAGTCGGCAGCTCACTCAAGTTGGTAGACAGCAATCGTCGGCCGCTACGCAGTGGTTGTGTGCGAATTATTGCCCTGATAACGCCGTGGATTTGGCGCTAATCAGCCCTTATCGCAGAACGCGTCAAACCCTTGATATGGTCTCCCTCGATATCGTCGCTGATAAAGTCGAAGTTAATGAAGATATTATTCCCGACGGCTCGGCAGAATTGGTGAGCGATTATTTGTCTGCACGCATTCACAGTGCTGTGAATTCTAAACAACCCCTCAAACGAATATTGGTGGTTAGCCACATGCCCTTAGTCAGCTATTTAGTTGATGCATTGTGCCAGTCTTACACAACCAGTTTATTCGCTACCGCCTCTATAGCCGTCATCCGATACTCACCCAGAACACAAAAAGGTACCTTGGTAACACATTATCAAGGCTGAAAGTTTAATTGACGACAATAGGCCGAGATAAGTATGTATCTGGCTTGAACATCCATGGTTACATTAGACTAAAGATTTATTTGTGAATTTTGCTTCAGAAGTTTTGTTTTTGACCGATAATAAATATTGAGAGTGTCAAAGTTTATTCGAAAGCAGGGTGGGGAATGACCAGCAAATCTATTCCTGAACTCCTCAAGCGTTCATTGCAGTCGCACATGGCGGAAGCAGATTTGCGCGAAGATGAGGAGATGCAGGACATTATTACAAAATTGTCTACATTGTCTGACAAGGTTGCGGCTGCAAAAGCGCAAGTGCTTGCCAAACGTGCTCAAAAAGCAGTAGATAAAATCTAGTCTGAAGCGCCAGACTGGGGTGCATTGAAGTACTCCGGCATAATACGAACCGTTTTGATCATGTTTTCGGTAATATCCACAATCTCTAACGGGTAACCTGCCAAGCGAACACTCACTTTGTTCTCAGGAATTTCTTCCAAATACTCTAGCAATAAACCATTCAACGTTTTCGGCCCTTCGGTAGGCAAGTTCCAATCCATTTCTTTATTTAGGTCGCGAATGTTAGCACTGCCGTCTACCAGTACAGAACCGTCTTGCTGAACGTGCGCTTCTTTGCTGTGATCAGGCACCATACTGGTCGTGAAATCACCGATAATTTCTTCAAGAATATCTTCTAGCGTAACCAAGCCCATAATATCGCCATACTCATCAACAACGAGTGCGATGCGTTCTTTTTCTGCTTGGAACTTATACATTAACGTATGTAATGGCGTTGATTCTGGCGTGTAGTATATCTCCCTTACCGCACGTAATAGACTCGACTTGGTGAACTGATCTTTTGATAGTAACCGCAGTGCATCGCGCACATGCACAAACCCTACTGCATCATCAATACTATCGCGGTAAAGCAACACGCGGGTATGTTGGGCATGGGTAAGGTGCTTCTGAATCCGCTTCCATTCATCGTTAATATCTATGGCAACAATTTCAGCTCTTGGCACCATGATGTCTTCAGCTGTGACACTTTCTAAATCAAGGATGCTCACCAACATATCTTGGTGTTTTTTAGGGATAAGGCTTCCCGCTTCGTATACCACAGTGCGTAATTCTTCCCGGCTTAAAGAGTCGTCATTACCATCTGAAGGGCTAATTTTAAGCAGTGCTAAAATGCCATTGGTGATGCCATTGATAAACGCCACGAACGGATAAAGTATCGTTAGCAAGGGTAATAGTATGACTGAACTTGGGAAGGCCACTTTCTCTGGGTAAAGCGCAGCTAATGTTTTTGGGGTGACTTCCGCAAAAATAAGTAGAATTAAAGTTAAGCCAAAGGTAGCTGCAAATAAGCCCCAGTAATCGCCAAACAAGCGTATACAAATAATTGTCGCTAACGATGACGCGGCAATATTTACAAGGTTATTCCCTATTAAGATAAGACCGATAAGTCTATCAGGGCGATCAAGAAGTTTTTGAACCCGTTGGGCAGATTTATTGCCTTCATTTTGCAAGTGCTTAAGGCGATATCGGTTTATCGACATCATGCCTGTTTCAGAGCTAGAGAAATACGCAGAAAGTAATATGAGTACGCCGAGCGCGATAAACAGCGTACTCGTAGATATGTCGTCCAACTATTGGGTTCCTATCATTTATTGATGTTCAAATACTATCATTTGAAATTAGGTCTACATGTGCAATATACGCAGCATACGCTAGGTGTGCACGTAAAATTGATTAATTCATTTGGATAAATGGCGATTTATAGCAATATTTCTCGAACCAATTTACTACCGAAGTAAGCAAGTGACAGTAAAATAACCCCAAGTACTGTCATAAATATCACTTGTTTGCCGCGCCATCCTCTAAGTTTCTGACCGACCAATAGTATTAAGTACACCACTAACGCGGCACTTGATAGCACCGTTTTATGCGCATACGTTTTATTAAACATATCGTCTAAGAAAACAAATCCACTAAGTAGTGATACAGATAACAAGCAGGTACCCGCCAGCAAAAGCTTAAACAATATGCCTTCGACTAACATCAAAGGTGGCAAAGATGAATGTAGAAGCGTTGCGCCTTTTTGCTTCAATCGATAGGTAATGTATGACATTTGCAAGGCATAAAGAAAAGCGATAACCAATGTGCAATAAGCAAACAAAGACAAGCTGATATGCACCACTAGCCCCGGTTGCAACTCTATATGCATGATGTAAGACACGGGGATAAATAGCGAGGCCAGCACTGATAAGCTAGCAAACCCAAATACCACCGGAAGCAAAATAAGATTGGGAATAGCGCGCGCAAATATCAGCATGGCGGTGGTGATTATCCACGCCACGAGTGAAAGCACATTGGTAATACTCATGTCTTGGCCAGGCGCTACCATAATAACGTTAAGCAAAAACGCAATATGCGCAACAACACCTAAGCTAGCTATGCCTAGGCCTAAGCGTTTGTTTGGGCCTTCTTGATGTACAAACTTGCCAAGTAAAACAATGGCGGCCATAGCGTAAAGCGCAGCGGCGGCAATGGCGAAAGCGGTGTTCATGATGTTTCCTGTAAAAAATGGTGTTTATCACCAATACTGGCGGTATTGATACTGGAAGTTGGGCTTAAATTCAACCATCTCCTTGTTTTTCTTTATGCAAGTACCATGTATTGGGGCAATAGAGTTCGTTTAATTCCCTCGCATGCAAGCCTGCGAGATGAGACAATAACGACCTGAATTAGTTTAATGGTGGCTCATAGCGCGCTTGTATGCGTGAGCAGTAGACAGAGGAAAGAAATTTCCTTCACTAGACGGTACGTTAAGTTGCCCTTTTACGTTACAATAGGCGCATTACGTCTGAAATAAATAGAAGTTTCATACTATGTTTGAAAATTTATCAGAACGCTTAGGCCAGACATTACGAAATGTCAGTGGTAAGGGGCGTCTTACAGAAGACAACATTAAAGAAACGCTTCGCGAAGTGCGCATGGCGTTACTTGAAGCGGATGTTGCATTACCGGTTATTAAATCCTTCGTTGCACAAGTTAAAGAACGTGCGGTAGGGACTGAAGTCACCAAGAGCCTTAAGCCTGGCCAAATCTTTATCAAGATCGTTCAGTCTGAGCTAGAAGCGGTGATGGGGGAAGCTAACGAAAAGCTAAACCTAGCTACCCAGCCACCTGCGGTTATTTTAATGGCCGGCCTGCAAGGGGCGGGTAAAACCACCTCTGTAGCTAAGTTAGCTAAATACCTAACAGAACGTGAAAAGAAAAAAGTCATGGTAGTGAGTGCCGACGTTTATCGCCCAGCGGCGATCAAACAGTTGGAAACTCTTGCTAGCGAAGTGAACGTTGCTTTTCACCCATCAACTATTTTGCAAACGCCGATTCACATTGTTGAAGGCGCCATTGATGAAGCGAAGAAAAACTTTTTCGATGTACTGCTAGTTGATACCGCGGGTCGTTTACATGTCGACAATGACATGATGAACGAGATTAAAGATTTACATGCTGCTGTGAAGCCAATTGAAACCTTGTTCGTGGTTGATGCCATGACAGGCCAAGATGCGGCTAATACAGCAAAAGCGTTCAACGATGCACTACCATTAACCGGCGTAATCTTAACGAAAGCCGATGGTGATGCGCGCGGCGGTGCTGCCCTTTCTGTTCGTCATATTACAGGTAAACCTATTAAGTTTATCGGTATGGGCGAGAAAGTAGATGCGCTAGAGCCATTCCATCCAGAGCGTATCGCGTCACGTATTTTAGGCATGGGTGATGTGCTCAGCTTAATTGAAGAAGTAGAACGTAAGGTTGACCGCAATAAGGCGGAGCAACTGGCCAAAAAAGTTCAAAAAGGCAAGGGCTTCGATCTGCAAGATTTTAAAGATCAGCTTGAGCAAATGAAGAACATGGGCGGCATGATGGGAATGATGGACAAACTGCCTGGTATGGGCGGTATGTCAGAAAAGATTAAAGAACAAGCTAACGACAAGCAGTTTAATCAGATGGAAGCCATCATTAATTCGATGACACCAGCTGAACGTTCTCGCCCTGATATTATTAAAGGGTCGCGCAAGCGTCGTATTGCCGCAGGTTCTGGTACTCAGATTCAAGATGTGAACCGTTTACTTAAACAGTTTACTCAAATGCAGAAGATGATGAAAAAAATGTCTGGCGGCGGCATGAAAAAAATGATGCGCCAGATGAAAGGCATGATGCCTCCAGGTGGTCCGGGCGGCCCAGGTGGATTTGGTGGCGGCGGAGGCCCAGGTGGTTTCGGCGGCGGTGGCGGTATGTTCCCACCAAGATAGCCTTTAAAAATTGATTATCCATTAAATTGAAAGCCTCATTTGACTAAATGAGGCTTTTTTTATTTTTTTGCATCTAATTCTATGTGCGAGTCGTTTGGTTTAAGTGACAGGGCGTTAGCAGTTTCACGCGTCTACTTAATCTGAGAGCACGTATAATGGAGTTACACTGCATGAAAATGGTAAATACAACATCAAACACACTTAAATTAACGGCTATTTCTGTGGCGGTGGCCATGCTGTTATCTGGTTGTAATGGCGACGACGGAAAAGATGGCATAGACGGCGCTGCTGGTATGGATGGCGCAGACGGAAGTAACGGCGCACCAGGCTTGCCTCAAGGCCAATTTCTTATTGCCAATAATGGTGAGAGCAATAGTGGCACCGTAAGTCTTGTTGATCAAAACGCGAACACGCTTGAAACGCTAACCACAGGCGCAAATGAAGGTGTCGTTTTCACCCAAACAGGCAGCGTAGTGCAAGCAGGAGACAGCGACACGCCCTTGTTACGTACTTTATGTTCATTATCAAGCAGCACATCAGGCATGTATTCAGCTGATGCTGACACAGAAATTAGTGGTGCCAACACAGGACTAACTAACCCGAAAGGAATTGCAGTTGCTAATGACGCGGGCATTATCTTTGCTGCCGACTTTACTGGTATGCGCATCAGTATTTTTGGTAGCCAAGCTGCTGGCGATGTGGCTCCGGTAGCGGAAATTGTAACCGCAGCCCAACCTTGGGATGTGGCATTTGATGAAGATTCAGACCGCTTATTTGTGGCATTAACCGATGGCACCATTGCGGTATACGATGATGTGATAGCCTCTGAGTTTGCCCCAACAGTGACGCGTACTATAGTGCCTTCAGATAGCGATGGAAACCAAATTTCTGTTAACGCTCACGGTATTGTTTACGAGCCTATGTCAGACAGATTAGTGGTATCGGATGTTGGTGATGCTGCCGTAGCTGACGATGGTCAACTATTTGTGCTTACCAGTGCAGCCACTGCTGATGGTGCTACCGTACCTACCAGAACTATTGGCGGTGCATCAACGGTATTAGGTAATCCTGTTGATATTGCGCTTACCGGTTCTACCCTGCGCGTGGCCGAAAAGTCGAATGACGCTATTCTTGTCTTCACTAACATATTTAGTGGTGAGAGTGGCGACATAGCTCCTGACCTTGTTACCTCTACCAGTAAGCCTGAATCAATTGCCGAATTAACAGATGTTGAAATGCAAATGGACGCGTCTGACAATGGTCTATCTACCATGCCCATCAAGGGGCTTAGTGTAACCAGTAATCCTGGAGAAGCTGGCGATACCACCGGCGGTGTTACGCAGTATAGCGCCACATTAAGCAGTGAATTAGCTAGCTTCGATAGCACTATTAGTATTGAGAGCGCAACTTACACCGCCGTGGGGGACGGGTATATTACCTTTGATGATACGGCAACCAATACAGGTGGCATATTGGTAGTAAACCGTCTTAAATCTACCCGTAATGACGGTATGTATAATACGTCTTACGACCATGAGATTAGCGGTGATAGCACGGGACTTGTTGCGCCTAAAGGTATTGATATTTCATCAAACGATAATCTTATATTTGTTGCCGATATTGATGCCACCGCACCAGGTGTTCGCATTTTCTCAACGTGTTCTGCAGGTAATGTTGCTCCGTTACTTACGCTAACGGCATCTAACGGCGCTAGCCCTTGGGATGTTGACTATGATGCAGAAACAGACCAAGCGTTCTTAGCGCTGACTAACGGTACTGTCGCGGTATTTGAAGATGTGGTGCGTAAACTTAATAATGGTATGGACACTATTGACGGTGAAGACCGATTAATTACGCCCGCAATGTCGGGAACGGCTGTTGCCGCGCCTACGAATATTCATGGTATCGATTACGATGCACAAAGCGACTCATTGGTCATCTCTGATGTGGGTAGTGCAGCAGATGCCACCGATGGAAAGCTTTATGTTATTCCAGGTGCTAAAAACGCAAGTGGCCTAACAGATATGTCGGTATCTATCTCTGGTCCGTTAAGCATGTTAGGCAACCCAGTCGATTTGATGTTAAGTAACGGTAATGTGTATGTGGCTGAAAAATCGAATAGTGCTGTATTGCGTTTCGATAATATTCTAAATCAGGCATCTGGTGATATGGCGCCTAGCTACAGTGTTTCATTTACTGCACCTGAATCGGTATCTGTTTTACTAAATTAATAGCGCTATGCAGTCAATAATAATGCGAAGGTAGGGAAAACGGCAACTGAGTGATTCCTGCTTTGAAGCATTAAAGGTGCTAAGTTGAAATACTAAATTGATGCACTAAGTTGAAGTGCTAATCTGAAACGAAAAGGGGCTAGTTAATAGCTCCTTTTTTGTGCCTTCACATTGTGAAAAAACGAGTCCGCCACGGATAAGTTGAGTGAGAGCTCAAGCATTTAGTTAACTATCTTCTATACTTAAATAAAGCTTCTGATAAAACGAGCGAGTGCTTAGTTAAGGTGAAGAACAAAAATTACGTTATTAGGCGAGACAATAATATTGTCATCATCCATGTAAAAGGTGCATGGGACGCAATCATTACTGAAAGTTTCAGTAATGATTTTAAAAATATAGGCAGAATGCTAAGTCATGCTCCTTGTGCGCATTTAGTTTATTTTGATGAGTGGGCGTTATCAACACCTGATGCAGAGCCTGTAATCAACGAAATGCTGGTATGGGCGGAAGCAAATAATATGACCCATACCGCGAGAGTCTATAAAGACAACGCATTAAAAACCTATCAACTTGACCGTATGATTGATCTGCAAAAACAAAAAGGGTCAACACGCCACTTTGAAACTGCATCAGATGGGTTTGACTGGTTGGCTGAACACGGGTTCAACGCTGAAATCGCGAGGGTATCAGAGTAAATAGATAACTCGATTAAGTCACTTTTCTCCCTATAAATATGCTCACTTCTTGTCCAGCTTTTGCCTAGCCTAGTCCTGTGGAACAAAGCGGATGTGAATAATAAGCAGCCTTTGAATAAAAAAGCAGCACTCATTAACTATGTCCCCCCACAAACCCTTTTCCCATCTGTGCAAATCATTCAATTCATAATACACTGACCGGCTAATTAACCATTTAACAAGCGTGTCTAAAGGCAGTAATAGTTTGTTAAACATGGAATGATAAAGACGGTTGATTAACGTGGTAGTAGCTTATTCAGGCTACATGCAAAGACTCAAAAATATAGGATACTGAATGGCAGGCTTAAAACGTATTGTTCTCATCGATACCCATTTACCGGGTGTAGTAGAATTGAAGCTTGATGGGCATACCAACATTTGTGGTACGAATGCATCGGGTAAAACTACCTTGCAGCGGCTCATTCCGGTTTTTTACGGTGAATATCCTAGCCGCGTAGTTCCTGCCACTCGCGACAGTTTTGAGCGTTGGTACTTACCTCGTTTATCTAGCTTTATTATTTATGAGTATGCTCGCGCCGACGGTGATATATGCCAAGCGGTTTTAAGCTCTAATGGCACGGGCGTTAACTATCGCTTAGTAGGAAAACCGTTCGATATTGACGATTACTTAATTAAGCAAAAAAGTGGTAAACACGTTAGCGTAAGCAGTGCGGAACTTGCTCGCGCAATGAAACGCAATAACGTGATGGTAACCAGTTTGCTGAACACCAAAGATTTCCGCGCGATTGTACAAAACGATCATGGTGTATTAAACCAAAGCGGTAACGGTCGAGAACTATTAGGTTGCGCCAAAATATTCAGCCTGTGCGAGCCCAGCAAGCATATGCGTCATATTGAAAAGCTTGCAAAAGCAGTACATTCAAAAGAAGGCAAGATGGAAACCATCAAAGCCATGATTGCTGCTATTTTGGAAGAAGATGGGGTAACACCGCCTACATCAGGCTTAAGCCGTAATCGTGTTGATGACTGGATTAAAGAGTGCCAGTTAATTAAACAGTTCGACAATATTCGCCCTGAGTTCAGCAAACTTGAACAAGCCGATATGGCGTTAAGCAGCATTGAGCAACTGTTAGCCAACTTAAAGCATAGCTTTGAACTTGATAAGGTACACTTATCTACTCGCGTTGATACCACTAAAAACGAATTAGACGAGAATACCTTCCAGCGTAAACAAACTGATAGTCAGTGGCACGATACGCGGGATCATCTTAATCAAGTTATTTCGTCTGCCCGGGCCGATGTTGAAAAATACACCAGTGAACTGGATACCGTTGAACGTGAATTCGATAAATGGCAAGACCAGAATATCGACCAGTTAAAAGAAGACGTTGCCAATTTAGCGCAATGGCAAAACGCCCGTGAATTGGCCGACAGCCGCTATTTATTACTTACTGAAAAACACCAAGATATTGAATCAGCTTATAACAAACGATTGGCTGAACTAGGCGATAAGTTGTCACTCTCGTTAGAGTCGCTATCAGCGGCTAGGCAAGAGGCAGCGGAAACCAAAGCAGAGCAAACCCAACAAGAACATGAAGCCATTGCCCGCATTCGCGATGATTACGCAGGCCAGCTCAGCACCCTACAAGCCAATTTTCAAACCGCCTCTGGTGAGCTTAAAGTAGCTGAAGCTGAACTAAAGGCCTCGCTATCTAACGCGGGTTACAACGAATTTGAGCAGTCGCAATTAGATTTGCTTGATGCCGCTACTAAAGAAGCGTCAGTTAACGAAGATGCAGCTCGAGCGGCTTACCGACAAACTCAGCAAGCCCACAGTAAAGCGGTGCAGTTTAGGCAAGATGCTTCAAATGCGCTTGATAAAGCGCGCGTTGCCTTTCAAAAAGAAGAAAGTGCAGTTTCAAAAATCAATAGCTTGCTGTACCCAGGTGAGGGCTCATTGCTAGAGTTCTTACGTGCCAATGTTGATGATTGGGAGTTATCGCTAGGTAAAGTACTTCGCCCTGAATTGTTAGACCGGAACGACTTAAGCCCCAGCGTGACTAAAGCTGCCGAAGACGCTAAATCAGACACCGGCGAAACGAGCACTTCGCTGATGGGCATCAACTTAGCCCTATCAGAGCTTGAGACGCCGGAATACGCGCAAACTGAACAAGCCTTGAAGCAACAGCTCCAATTAGCCGAAACTCGTCAAGCGGCATCACTTGCGGCGCAAAATGAATGCGAAACGCGCTTAGCTAAAGCCAATGAAGATGTGCGTAATGCTGAATTGTCGATGACGCAAAAAGACAATGCAGTGAAAAGTGCCGAAGCTAGCCGTAAGCGTGCACAACAAGACCGCGATAGCTTATTAAGCGAATACCAGCAGGCACTTTCAGCGCGCAAGCAAAAGGCGAAAACCAAACTTGATGCTAATCTTCAAGCCCAAAAGCAAGCGAAAGCCCAATATGAGCTTAGCCGTGATGAAATAAAAGATCAGCAGCGAGAGTCGGAAACAGAACATAGCTTCCACTGGCAACAACTTATCGCCGACAGTACAGGCCGTATTGCACAAATTGATAAAGACACGCAGCAGGCAAAAGCGAATGCTGCCCGCGACCGTGAAGACATGCAGAAGTGGCTTGAAAATGAGCTGAATAATCGCGGTGTAGATATAGACGAAATAGGTCAGCTTAAAAAGCAAATTAATAAACTGAAAGAAGATATAAACCGCACCGAAGCCCACCGCCATAAGGTGGCTGATTATGAACGTTGGTATTCCACCATATTCACTAAACAAAAAGTGGTATGGCAGGACGAGCTCGCGAAAGCACGGAAATCTTTAGGGGAATCTGAGCGCGGTTTAGCTCAAAAGCAAAGCGAGTACAAAGCGACACGGGAACAACTACAAGAACAGCAAGCTTTACTTGAAGCTAGGCTGAAGACAGCTACGGATCAACTAGAACAAGTTCGAACGTTAAGTAAATCACTCAGTAAGCTTACTCTGCAAGCTGCGAAAGAGTTTACTGAAATTAAGCATGACGATGTCAGCGTGAACCAGCGTATTTCTGAAGTTCAAGGGCACTTGCAAGAACGAGATACCCTTTATAGTGATATTCGCGCCTATGTAGAAAGGTTTGATCAGCTAATAGCAGCGCAAGCTGGAACTGGGCTTTCTGATACATGGGAACGGGCTCGCGAAGAATGCGCCACTATTAACGCCCATGGAGTAAAGAGCTTCGACCATCGCCGTATGGTATCGCACTTATCTCAGCTGCTTAACGTGATAGTACCTCAGAAACTGCAAGGCCTGCGTGAGCAGGGCAGAATATTCGGGGCTGACTTGTCTCAGTACTACTTTGTACTTGCCGATATAGATAAGCGCATTGTGTCGCAAAGCCGCCGAATTACCCAAGAAGTCGACGGTGAGTTGTTCCTAGATGGCGTGTCTGATTCAGCTGTGAAAATTCGATCTCGCATAAGTGAGCTAGAATTCTGGCCAGAGCTAGAGCAGTTTAGAAAGCTTTACGAGCATTGGATGGAAGAGGGCGCCAACACCTTACCTGAAGAAGAATACGGGCTAAGTATGCGCCGTGTGCTAGATATTTTAGGCCGCGCGGCACTGACTGGCGGCATCAGCAAGTTGCTTGATATCGAACTTCATTTACGTGAAGGCAAAAGCGACTTGGTTATCCGAACCGATCGTCAGCTTAATGAATCGTCTAGTCATGGTATGGCTTACCTTATTTTGTGTAAGTTCTTACTGGCCTTTACTCGTTTATTGCGAGGCGACGCAGAAGCAACCGTACACTGGCCAATTGATGAACTAGGTACGCTGCATCAAAGCAATGTGAAGAAAATATTTGATGCCTGTCAGAATAATAACATTAGCGTGGTAGGGGCGTTTCCAAACCCTGAATCGGAAGTACTTACTTTGTTTGAAAATCGCTACTTAATTGACAAAGTAACCCGCCAGTTGCAGGTGGTTCAGCCTAGAACCAGTGGCATTGCCGCTCGCCTACAAGCAAAAAAAGCACAAGATAAAGGGAACGCCGCTAGCCAGGAGACATTATCATGATGACTGAACAAGGCCGCGTGTTAAGCGCACTATTGCAAGGGACGTTTATTTGTCAGGTTACTGACGAAGAAGCATGGCGTTTTTTAAAAAACCGTGAAAAAGCCCAGCAACTAGAGCCACATTTAGCCATGCTAAATCGCACACTTTCAAGCACAGCTGAAGGCGATGTGTTTTTTGCCAGTTACCTCACCATTGGTGAGGCAGAGCGCAAAATGCTAACGCAACAGTTTCAAGATACTGCGTCTAATTTAGTGCCGCTGGTGGAATGGTTATTGTTAGTACAACAAGCCAATGAATCTGATATGCCGGTTACCATGGGCAATGCTATTCGCTTGAACGAACTTCAAACGACTATTGAAGATACCCCTGCGTATGCCGAGCAATTAGAGAAAATTTCTCGTTACCGCATGTTTGGTTCTACCAGCGTGAATCTAGATGGTCAGTTAAAGCAGGTATTTAAGCGCCTAACTGAAATGGGCTACTTAACCAAGCCAAACCCAGAAAAGCAGATTTACCTTGCCACCGGTAAAGTAGAGCACCTTTATGAAATGCTGCGTTTTATTGATGAAACCGAAGCGCTAAGTTTATCTGAGCAAGCTGATGCTGCTATAACCCAGGGTAGTTTGTTATGAGCCAAGCGCTTATTCAAACAGGCACTCGCTTACTGAATGCATTGGGTAAGCACAGCGACCTTATCATGCAGGCTTATATTGGCGGGACGGTTGATGAGCAAAATCACAGCCCTAAAGTATTAGAGCAACTGGTGCAGCTTGGCGTGCTTTGGCGCCCAGAGTCACAAAGTGAGTTGCGGCTTAAAAGCGCGGTGCGTACGTTACTAGAAGGTAGCTTACAAGACGAAAGAAACCGCACGATTAATGCTAATATCGGTGCCTCGCTAGCGAGCTTAAAAACCTTAGCCGAGCATTACAAAGAAGCCCTGCATTATAATAAATACAACGAATCTGCTGCTCACATGAGCGATTTAACCGAGCATGTGTATCAACTGTCTGAGTCATTATCGAACAGCGTACGTGTGTTGTTCGGGCGTATAACTAATGAGTTTGGTTATGTGTCGTCGGTAGATGCGAAAATTCGTGAAAACGAACTGGCGCAAGGGCAAGTTACTGACTTGCTGTCACAGTTGGAATGTTTCCGCTTTGACGAATTAAGTGAAATCGCTGGCTCAAACCGAGAGCTTCGCCATTTGCTGGTGGTGTCTTTGCAACAGCGCTTTTCAAAAGCTGCGCAAGAACTCTCAGTAGTACAAGCGCGCTTGATAGATTTACTCGGGCGATTCAGAGAATTCCAAGGTCGTACACGCTTGCTAAAGGGCTACTTGCTGCACATGGAGCAACACCCTGACTTTGCGCCGGGTAACTACACTAACTTGACGCAAGTGCCAATTCTGTTTAATCAATCGAACAGCGTGATTAGTGCTGCTGCGCCAGATGTGAATAACGTTGAGCACGAGAATGATTATCAAGAAATTGTGTCTTCGCTTACGCATATTCATCAGCGTAAAGGAAAACATGACGAAGCCGACGAGCCACAAGATATTGATGTAACCGCACAATCTACGGTATCTCTTGAAAAGGATGAATTACAGTTGGCCATAGAAGACTTTTTCTGTGAAGTCATTGATTCGGGCCAACCGAAAACCGCGTTAACCTACTACGAAGAAAAAGCATTAGGATTTGATCGAGAGGTCTGGATGTATCAAGTGATTGGCGGCTATCAAGCGCTTGCCGATCAAGAAAAGCAATTTTTTGCCCTCGATCCCCATGGTGAAAATGACAAAACGTTTACGGGCAACTTCTACATTAATGATATCACCCTAGGGCTGCGTTAGCGGCTCTATTCTTTTCAATTATATTCACACTTAGTTTGGGCTTCTTATACGCATATTTACTTGGATCCCACGGTAAAAAGACTATAATGAAACAGTTATTTTACATTTATTTCACACATTGAACTTAATTGTTCATGGTGTCGTAATATAGCTGTCAACGAGCAGGAGCAACATTAAAACTCTCGTTAGAAACATAAACTGCCTAGCAGGATGCGGGCAAGTAGTGGTGCCAATGCGTATGGCACGAAGAGGATGAAACTATGCAACTTTCACAGCAACAAACCTTTAATCAAGCACTTATCAAATTATCAGTTTTGCTATACCAAGTAGACGGTATGGTGACGCTATCCGAACAAGATTATCTCAATTCAATGGTTGAAGAATTAGACTGGCAAAGTCCAATTTGCCGAGAAGCTTTCTTGAACGATACGATTTATCAGACCAGACAAGCTATTGATACTGGGGATGAACTTGAGTTCATGCGATCGCTAAAAGATGACCTGGCTTTTGACGCGGAAAAAACCCTAGAGGTTGCCATGGCAATTACTGGCGTAGATGGAGAGCGAAGTGAAGCAGAAACAGAGCTGTTATCAGTACTTACTCACAAACTGTTAGCAAAGGCATTGATAGCAGGCAGCAGTACGCTGCCCAATCAGGTTAGTAGCCAAGCTCCGCACTAACTGCCTAGAGCACGTATGCATCATATGCATCTAGAGCTCGGTAAACGTCTAGCGCTTAGCTAAATGTAATGCACACAAGTTACTTTTTTGTATCAAAGCTTGGCAACTAAGCTTGGTAGCAAAGGCAGGTAGCAAAGACTGGGTCACTGAATAGTGATTTCAGTACATTTTCTCGCTAGTAGATTGTCTTGCTAGTACATTGTCTTGCTAGAACAATGCATTAGCTAACAGCAATACCATGGTGTAGCCAACACTATAGGCAAGTAGTAATAGGCCAGAGTAACGAAGGAAGGAAGCAAACGTTAGCCCTTCCACTTTACTCATGGCCACAATGCCTGCTGCAGATCCTATCACCAATAAAGAGCCACCCACACCTACCGCATAAGTGAACGATAACCACTCGGGCGTCGTCATTGCTATTTCAGCTTTTAACAATGCTGCGGTTAAAGGTACGTTATCTATCATGGAAGACATTATTCCCATCAGATAATTAGCCACACTTACAGGCAATGAATCGTATAAATACATGAAGCCGTTAAGTGCATGAATATGTTCCAACATACCTACAAGCAATAGTACGCCTAAGAAAAACAGCAGGGTGTCGAATTCTATGTAACGAATGTAGTCAAGTATGGGGTCGTTGTCGTTATGTTTTCCGTAGAGCGTTGCCACCATGAACATAACTGCCATACCAGTTAAAAAGCTAAGTACGGGTGGAATGGAAAACATGACGTTGGCGACCAGTGTAAATATTATGGTAGCAAGAAATATGGCGGCAATGATGTAATCTACGGTTGCAATATCATTTCGCTGTTTTTTAATTCTTACTTCCCCGGTAATGCCAATACTCAATAATGCAGCTAGCAACATCACGGTAATAAAGGAAGGACCTATCAGCATGAGAAGCTCGGTAATAGAGACTTTGTGTTGTAGGAAAATCATCAACGTTGTGACATCGCCTGTAATTAATGACACCCCACCAGAATTGACGGCAAACACCACCAACACAGAAAAGCGGATGGTTTGTTTCAATGGCAAGCCCAGAGATAGTACGAGCGCAATTGAGACCAAAGTTGCCGTAATGTTATCGGCTAATGAGGAGAAGCAAAAACTGAAAATAGCAGTAAAGAACAATAATGCTTTCAGGCTAATTTTCTTTGGCATCACAATATTCATCACATTTTCAATTAACCCTTTTCGGTTTAAATACGCCACGAATGTCATTGCTGCCACCAAAAATAACCACAGTGTGGAAATCTCAGTAAGGTTAGTCATCAATGCGTCGTTGATGTGCTCGGTCTGAGAAATAGAGGAGGAAAATATAAATAGAAGCAACCAAGAGATAGTGCCAAGTAACAAGGTGGTTTTGGCTTTGTCTACATGAATAAGGTCTTCGAAGATAACGCACAGTAGCGCAAGAATGGCGATGACAATAAGTGCCACGTCTAACATGGTGTCAGTTCCTAACAGCAATTTTTATTCGCGCGGATTGTAAAAGCTAGGGAATGAAATAAACAGTGAAATGGGCATGAATGAACCATTTTATGCGATATTTTAACTATCAGCGTGATAACTTTTTACTATCACTGATGGCAGAGTGAAAAAACGCTTCACCAATTACCTAATCGGCGACAATGATAATCATGATGAAGCTTAAATAGTGCAGCCTTTATTAGCCGCTGAGTTATAAAAAAGCCCCGTTAAAAACGAGGCTTTTAAAAGGTACATTAGGTACAAATGAGTAAGCGAGTATTCACGCCGTCTGTATTGGCCTTAACTTACACTGGCTTCTTCGCGCAGTTCAGCGTCTCGCATTTCCCCTTCTAACCGCTGGCTTTCATCGGCGCGAGGTTTAGTAAATCGCGCTAGGGCAAGATAAAGTACTGGCGTTAGGTATAAGGTGAAGACAACTGCAATACCTAGCCCACCAAATACAACCCAGCCAATAGCATTTCGCGCTTCAGCGCCAGCGCCGGTTGAAAGTATCAGTGGCAGACCACCTAGTATAGTGGACACCAATGTCATCATAATAGGGCGAAGGCGAACCCGACCCGCTTCTATAATGGCATCGTAAACACTGTAGCCTTTGTCGCGTAACTGGTCGGCAAACTCAATAAGTAATATGGCGTTTTTCGCTAGAAGACCAATCAACATCACTAAGCCAATTTGCGAGTATATGTTAATGCTTGTACTGGTTAGGTACAGGGCATAAATTGCCGCAGCAATACCGAAGGGGACCGTTAACATAACCACGACGGCTGAATTCACACTTTCAAACTGCGCTGCCAATACTAGCAGTACAATAATAAATGCGAGTACATAAGTTAGGGCAACTTGCTTAGACGTTTCTTCATAGGTTTGCGCTTCACCTAAGAATACCAACCCCATGCCATCGGGAAGTGTTTCATTGCCAAGTGCGCGGATGCTGTCTACCACATCACTTAACGCTAAGTCTTCTGGCAAATCCATTTCGATATTTATGGCACGGCGCTGCGCTTGGCGTTCAAGCTCTGCCGCCACGCCTTCTTCAGTAATAAATGCGACACTGGATAATGGCACTAAGTTGCCAGTACTGCTTTTCACATACAGATTAGTCAGATCTGATGGGTTAATAGAATTTCTATTATTAGTTTGCAGCATGATAGGAATGGCTTGGTCACCTACGTTTAAATCAGCAATATCATCACCATTTACTGCGGCGCGAAGGGCACTGGCAATATCTGGCAGTGGCACTCCTAATTCCTCTGCACGTCGCCTATCTATATTAACTCGCATTTGAGGCTGTGTAGGGTCATAGCTGATTTGCGGTCTACCCACTTCAGGTAACGCATTTTCTATTTCGTTAGCAAACGCCAATGCCGCTTTATGAATGTTTTCATAAGTATCACCAGTGAGTGCCAGTTCCAAACCACCGCCTTGGCCACGTAAATTAAGGCTGTTTCCGCCAAAAGCATTGCCCGGCGCACCTGGAATGGCTTGCAAGCCTGGGCGAATTTCACCCACGATGTCTTGCAACGATTTATCGCGGTCATCCCAATGCTTAAGGGGAACAGTAATAAAAACAATGTTAGGATCCCACTGGCCTACCACTGTATAAATTGAGTCGATGGTGCCGTTTTCCACGTAAGGGAATAGCATTTCCTCCATCTTCTCGGCCTGTCGGTCCATGAAGTTCAAACCTGCACCATCAGGGCCGCGAGCAAATATACGAATGGTGCCTCTATCTTCACTTGGCATTAATTCATTATCGATATTCTTGGCCAGCAGGTATGCACCACCGCCAGCTAGTAAGCTTAGTATGCCTACCGCCCATGCGTATTTTAACGCGAACACTAATGACCTTTGGTATAGCCGTAAACAAGCGTGACCGAAGCGGCCAAACGTAGCATCGAAAAAGCCCGACTTCGTAGATTGTTTTTTTGAAAGCCGAGCGGTAAGCGCGGGTACTAACGATAAAGCAACAAACGATGAGATGATAACTGCTCCCGCTAGCACGCCGCCGAATTCTCTAAATAAGCGCCCTGCGGTAGAAGGCAAAAATGCGATGGGTATAAACACCGAAGCTAGTACCGCGGTGGTAGCAATAACCGCAAAGAATACTTCGCGGGTACCAATAACCGCGGCTGCACGAGGACCAAGCCCCATAGCTCTTCTGCGCTGAATGTTTTCAGATACCACAATGGCATCATCAACAATCATGCCTGTGGCAAGCACCAACGCCAATAAAGTTAAAATATTAACCGAAAAGCCCATGGCCCAAATGATACCTAACGCACCTGCAAGTGAGACCGGAATGCTCAGCGCTGGCACAATAGTGGCGCGCCAAGAGCCAATAAACACTAATAAAGTAAGAACAACCAAGGCTACGGTAAGACTTAACGACACCACGACTTCTTTCACTGAATCTCGAATAAATTCAGCGTCGTCAGATGTCACTACAATCTTCATGTCCGTAAAGCGTTTATCTAAGTCTTTCACCATAGAAAGCACTTCATCTGAAATTTCAATGGTGTTTGAGCTGGCTTGTCGGATAACGCCTAAGCCAATAACAGGGCGGCCATCAAGTCGAACCATACTGCTGGAATCGGCTGGGCCAAAATACACACTGGCTACATCGCTAATTCGTATATCACCTGAAATGACAATGTTACCTACGTCTTCAGCACTGACTGATGTCGCGTCTGCACGCACAATTAAGGCTTGATCGGAAGATTGAATACTGCCTGCTGGCACATCAAAAGGGGCGAGTTCTAATGCGCTGGCAATTTCGGCCATCGATAGCCCAAAGCTGGTTAAACGAAGGGGATCTACAGATACCCTAAGCACACGTTCTCGGTCGCCACTCATGCTGACATCGGCTACCCCAGGAATGCTCAAAAAAAGCGGAGCGACATCGGTATCAACACGCTCAGTCAGGGTTTCCATGTCTAGGGTGTCGCTTGAAATAGCTAGGCTTACTACTGCTTGGGCATCACTGTCTGCGCGAATAATGGCAAGCTCTTCAACATCATCCGGTAATTGTCGCTGAACACGGCTCACCGACTCTCGGGTTTCGTTGGCGGCATCTTCTAAGTTAACGCCAGCGCGAAACTCTACTCTTATCCGTGCTGAGTTTTCTTCGCTTTGTGCGGAAATGTTTTTTACGCCGCTAACCCGAGCTACCGCGCCTTCTAATCGACTGGTAACTTCGGCATCAACAGTTTCCGGTGATGCACCAGGGTAGGTGGCAGTCACTGTAATTCTTGGCGTATCTACGTCGGGTAGTTCTCGTACTTCTAGTGCATTTAATGCCGATAAACCAGCAATCGCAATCAGTAAATTAAGAACAACTATGAGTACCGGTCGTCGAATTGATAAAGAGGGGAGGTCGTTGGTTGCAGGCGCATTACTCATTGGCGGGGCCCCCAACCAATTCAGTCGTAATCGCTTGTCCATTTCGAAGGCGTTGCACACCCTCAGCAATTAATTTGTCTCCTTCGCTAATGGCGCCAGACACTAATATTGCACCGCGTAAACGTTGATGAACGTCTACATCAACACGTTTCGCTTTTCCTGACTCTGCCAGCCAAATGTAAGCGCCGGTAGCACCCCATAATAACGCGGCTTCAGGGATCGCTGCATAGCGGTCGCCCTGAATACTTAAATTTACCCGAAAGCTCATACCAGGGCGGAATTTGTCTGCAGAGTTATCTAACAGTGCGCGGGCACGCAAAGTACGATCTGCTTCGTTAATACGCGAGTCAATTTGTGCAATTTCGGCTTTTATAGACACTTCGCGATCGCTCCACGGCTCTAGCGTCACGTCCGGCGCATTCATTAGCACAGGTAAAGCGGCTTCTGGGGCTTTGAAGTTAATGTAAAGCTTACTTCTATGGTCCAGAGTAGTGATTAACGTTTGTTCGTTTATTCGATCGCCCACTTCAATGTCAGTAATGCCTACAACGCCATCAAAAGGTGCTTTTATAAACCGGTCATCTAAGTCGACAATAGCTTCTTCTAAAGCAACTTCGGCTAGGTCACGCTGAGTGCGAGCAAGGTCAAGTTCACTAATAGGCACCGCGCCTTGCGCATGGCTAGTGATAAGCCTATCAAGTGTACGCTGTGCATCTTTCAATGTTAACTCTGCACGCTTAACGGCATTCTTCTGACGACGGTTATCTAGCTTTATTAAAACTTTGCCAGCTTCAACGAGTTGGCCCGGAACAAAATTGACCTCGATGACTTCATCGGCAACAGCAGGGTAAAGTGCAATGGAGCGAAGCGCCTCGGCACTGCCCACAGCTTCCACTTTTCGGGTTTCATACATGAAAGAGACTGGCTCAGTTACGACTAACTTAGCCTGTTTGTCACCCATAAATTGACTGTAAGCCGGCACACTGGTTAGTGCTAATACCACACAGCACGCCGATACCCTCGCGTATCGGGAGATCATATTTGTCATTTTTTTTCCGAAATCTTTTAGTTTTTTATTTTTTTAATGATGATAATTAGTGGCTGTTATCGCGTTCTTTTTTTGCCACTTTACTCAAGCAAAATTCTAGTGTTATAGCACCATAGGCGGCTTAGCTAAGCAATTGCAGTTCAGCGTATTCCCTATACAGGGTATCGCTTTTCATTAATTCTGCGTGTGTGCCCATACTTACAATGCTGCCTTTATCCATCACAACGATACGATCTGCATGCTGAACGGTGGCCAGGCGATGCGCGATAACAATACTGGTCTTGCCTTCCATTAAACGATTCATTGCCTGTTGAACCATACGTTCACTCATGGCATCTAGCGCACTTGTTGCTTCATCTAAAAGAAGAATAGGGCGATTTGCTAATATTGCACGGGCTATAGCGATACGTTGTTTCTGCCCGCCAGAAAGCTTGATACCACGCTCACCCAATTGAGTGTGATATCGGTTTTCTAGATTATCGATAAACTCATGAGCAAAGGCTTTTTTGGCTGCATTAATCACTTCGTCGTCACTTGCATTCGGGCTGCCATAGCGAATATTTTCCATTACGCTACTGGCGAATACTACAGGCTCTTGGGTAACAATGGCGATATGTTGGCGCAAGCATCTTAGCGGCATGCCCACAATGGGCGTGTCGTCAAACGTGATTTCACCGGTAGTGGGGTCATAAAAACGCATAAGTAATTGGAATAGTGATGATTTTCCAGCGCCACTCGCCCCCACTAGAGCAAGGTTCTCACCGGCTTTTATATTCAAGTTTAGGTTGTTAAATAATGGCTTAGTGCCTGGGTAGCCAAAACTCATGTCTTTGAACGCAATAGCGGGCGCTACCTGAGGCACTTGAGATGAAGCCGAGTGTTCAGACAGCGAGGTCACTTCTGATGTTGCATTCAGCAGCTGATAAAGGCGTTCACTGGCGCCAACGCCGCGTTGCACTTCTCCAATCACTTCACTTACAGTCGCAATACTGCCGCCTGCCATCACCGCGTAAAATAGAAAGGCTGACAATTCCCCAACGGTCATTTTACCTTCTAATACTTGGCGTGCGCCTACCCAAGCAATAAATATTATCGCTGTCATGCTTAAGCACATAATGCAGCCGATTAATAAAGAGCGGTAATGGATACGATGCTTGGCCGCATCCATGGCAGACTCTACGCGAGATGAAAAGTGGGCTCGTTCTTTGTCTTCTGCGGTATACGCTTGAACCGTCATAATTTCATGCAGGCTTTCATCTATGTGAGAGCCTAAATCCGCCACTTTGTCTTGGCTTATTTTAGCGAACTTGCGCACTTGCGGTGCCAACACTTTAATGGGGACAAGTACGGCGGGGACCGCGATAATGACGCAAAAAGTAAGTAGTGGGCTGGATATCCCCATTAGCACCAACGCGCCAACAAAGGTGACTACCGAGCGAAGCGTCATCGAGAGGCTCATGCCCACCACGGTTTGAATTACCGTAGTGTCGCTAGTGAAGCGAGAAATAACCTCACCGGTTCTAAGCTCTGCGAAAAATGAAGGAGGAAGTGAGAGCAAATGAGAGTAAACCTGATTTCTAATATCGGCACTGACTCTCTCGCCCAACCATGTCATCAAGTAAAAGCGGGCATAGGTCGCAATGCAGGCAATTAGCGTTATTACCAATACAATAACCGTGGCTTGGTTTAAGGTTTCAGAAGCGCTTTCTACAAAGCCGCTATCGATAGCATATTTAATGCCTTGTCCTAACATTAACCATGCTATAGCGGCAGTAAACAAGGCGGCAATGGCCCCAGCGACACGTTTTTTGTATTGGCTTAAGTGTGAACCTATCCACTGCAGTACTTGTTTTGTTGACACTTCATTTAACGGTGTTGCCAAAATAACCTCTTTTAAATTTTCAACAGGATAAAGCGACGCTACGGAAAACCGTATCTAATTTGCGCTATTGATGCGTTCGAACAGAAGCCGAGAACGATTAATCGTTATGACTATACGCTGAATTAGGAAAAGTTGATTTATTCATTCGACTACAGTTGCAGTAAATCAGGTGGGTGGAACCTGGCTTGCCCTGACTTACGCGGGCCGGGTTAAAAATTTGTAAGAGAAGCCGGAAGTCGCAAAGAAATAGCTAAAAAAGAAAAGATTTTAGAAAAGAAAAAACAAGAGTAGAAAACGGCTGGGTTCAAAGTAAAAAACAAAAGTCTGGGGTTCCATTTATAACCTGGAACCCCGACGTACCTAAATGTAATAAAGCACTTTGAAGTGCAAAGCTTAAAAGCTTTGAGCGCTTAGCTTAGCAGCTTCAAGTGCTCAGCTTTGGCTAGCAATGAGGGCTTGCTCGATGTCAGCTATAATATCGTCAATATGTTCAATACCTACCGAAATACGAACCATATCTTCACTAACGCCGGCCGATGCAAGCTCATCAGCATTTAATTGACGGTGTGTAGTGCTAGCAGGGTGACAGGCTAAAGACTTTGCATCACCAATATTAACTAAGCGTAGAATTAGCTGTAGGGCGTCGATAAACTTAGCGCCTGCTGGCAATCCACCTTGAATCCCAAAGCTAATAATACCGGCCGCTTTACCGCCACAAATGCGTTGGCAGGTGTCGAAGTGCTCACTATCAGGCAGAGCCGCATAGTTAACCCAATTCACTGAAGGGTGCTTTTCAAGAAACGCAGCCACTTTTTCTGCGTTTTCGCAGTGGCGCTCCATCCGTAACGATAAGGTTTCTAAACCTTGCATAATATTAAACGCACTTTGTGCTGAAAGTGCAGCCCCTGTATTACGCAGAGGCACTACGCGGCAGCGGCCAATATAAGCAGCTGGGCCAAGTGCTTCTGTGTAAGTAACGCCATGGTAGCTAGGATCGGGTGTAGTCAGCATACTGAATCGTTCTGGCTGAGCAGCCCAGTCAAAGTTACCTGAATCAACAATAATGCCGCCCACGGTAGTGCCGTGACCGCCAATATATTTGGTTAGGGAGTGTATGGCGATATCAGCCCCATGGTTGAATACCTTACAAAGAATAGGCGTGGCTACCGTGTTATCAACAATTAAAGGCACGCCAGCGGCATGTGCAATGTCGGCCCAACGTTTAATATCAACTATGTTTCCTGCTGGGTTGCCAATAGATTCACAAAACACCGCTTTAGTATTTTCATCAATAGCGGCAGCAAGACCGTCGAAGTCATTTGCTTGTACGAAGGTCGTATTAATACCTTGGCGAGGAAAAGTATGCGCAAACAGGTTGTAGGTGCCGCCGTATAACTGCCCAACACTCACAATATTGCTGCCCACTTCGGCAATAGCTTCAATGGCGTAGCGAATAGCGGCCATTCCAGAAGCCACAGCTAGGGCACCCACACCACCTTCTAATTCAGTTAAACGCTGCTCTAATACCGCGTTGGTTGGGTTCATTATCCGGCTGTAGATGTAACCTGGTACTTTAAGGTCGAACAAGTCAGCGCCATGTTGCGTATTATCAAACGTAAATGATGTGGTTTGATAAATAGGAGTAGTTGCTGCTTTAGTCGTTTCTTCGCTAGTATAGCCTGCGTGTAATGCAATGGTTTCTGGTTTCATTGAACATACCTTAAAAGTTAATTTATATTTTGTGCGTTTAGGTGTTTAGATGTTTAGACGTCTATAAGGCGTTTGGCTACGTTAATCCAAAAACCTTCACTTGTGAAGTATTAAAAAATTATTTGTTAATTAAATGTAGGAGGGTGTTTTGGAAAAGCCAGTGCATCAGCCCAGACAACAAGTAACACAGCAAGGTAGTAAATCTATTCTCTACTACGTGCACGACCCCATGTGCAGTTGGTGCTGGGCGTTTGTACCAGTATGGAACACCATAAAACAAAACCTGCCAGATCACATAGAGGTGCGATATGTATTAGGCGGGCTAGCGCCCGATTCTAACGAACCCATGCCAAGTGCTATGCAAGCTGCCATCAGCGGATATTGGAAAACCATTATGCAGCGGGTGCCGGGTACCACATTCAACTTTGATTTTTGGGAAAAATGCGAGCCACGACGTTCAACGTATCCGTCATGCCGTGCGGTAATTGCTGCAAGAAATCAAGATGCCAGTAAAGAAGAATCGATGATAAATGCTATTCAACAAGGGTACTATCTTCGCGCCATGAGTCCGTCCAATGACAGTACGTTGATTGAACTGGCCAGCGAGTTAGGATTAAACCCAGAGCAATTCGAAGAAGACTTAAACAGCGCAGAAACTCAACGAACATTAATAGAAGAAATAAACATGGGGCAAGCTATTGGCGCCCAGGGCTTTCCCAGCTTAATTTTAAAAAATGAATCAGGTTATCGATTTATTGCCCTTGATTATAACGATGCGAATGTAACGTTGGCTCAGTTAGGTTTATAAACTACAGCTATAAAACTCTCATATGACATGGGTCAACTTGGGCCCATGTCGCAAAACTGTTTACGCATTTTTAACGGCTTCTAATAAAACATTATTCACTAACATTCCCTTTTTTCGTCGCACTAGACATTACAGAACGCCCGTTTTACTCTCATTATTCTTCCTGTTTCTATTCAAGCCTTAAATGATAATAAATAAAAGAAAATTCATGATCAAAAGAATCAAATTCAACACTTTGTTCGTTGGCATGCTATTCATGTTTAGCCAAACCAGTATGGCTAATACTGCCACCGAGCAGAAAATTACAAAGCATATTAATGATAACCTCACCCAATCCCAAGCGCTGTTAGAAAAAACGGTGAATATCAATAGTGGCACCATGAATTTCGACGGAGTCAAAAAAGTAGGGGCTATTTATCAAGCCGAGTTCGATGCAATGGGTTTTGATACCCAGTGGGTTGATGGAAGTGAATTTAATCGGGCTGGGCACTTAGTGGCCAGCTATGGCAATTCGGGGCCAAAGATTCTGATGATAGGCCATTTAGATACAGTATTTGCTAAAGATGATGCATTTCAGCACTACAGTGTCGTTGATGACACCCATATTGCAGGGCCTGGCATCACCGATATGAAAGGCGGCGATGTGATTATTATTGCGGCACTGCAAGCGCTGAAAGCCTTAGATTTACTCGATAAAATCAGTATTAAAGTAGTGATGACAGGCGATGAAGAAAGTAGTGGCCGCCCACTTTCACTATCTAAGAAAGCTTTAGTTGATGCAGCAATATGGGCAGATATCGCGCTAGGGTTTGAAGATGCCGATGGCGATATTAAAACGGCGGTGGTTGCACGTCGCGGCTCAATAGGGTGGCAGTTAGATGTTGCAGGCAAGCCTGCGCATTCATCACAAATATTCACCGACAATGTGGGCTATGGTGCAATATTTGAAACGGCTCGTATTTTAAATAGTTTTCGCGAACAGTTAGCGGGCGTTGGTAATATTACCTTTAACCCTGGGTTAATAGCGGGTGGTACTGAAGTTGAAGTACAACCCGAGAATTCTATCGTACAAGGCTTTGGTAAAACCAATGTGGTGGCAAAAGAAGTTACCGTGAAAGGCGGCATTCGCACATTAACCGCCGACGAGTTGGTAAAAGCTAAAAAGGTTATGCAGGAAGTGGCTTCGAACAACCTAGCGCATACCTCTGCGACATTAACCTTTGCCGATGGTTATCCGCCAATGGCACCTACCGACCAAAACTATGCACTGTTAAAGATGTATAGTGATGTGAGTGAATCTTTAGGTTATGGCCCTGTAGCGCCGGTTAACCCAAGAAACGCAGGTGCCGCTGATATTTCATTTGCAGCAGATCATGTAGACATGGCAATTGATGGTTTAGGTTTAATGGGCGATGGCGGACATACAAAGGATGAAGTGGCCGACATGTCCACCTTTGCGCAAAACATGCATAAAGCGGCTATTTTACTCTATCGTTTAGGGGAAGCTAAGGCCTTATAAGCAAGCGAAATTTTTACTCCTTCCACACTAATAGCCAATAAATAATAAATAGGGATGCATAATCCCTATTTAACCCGCATTTATACTTGCATTCACAGCCCATATCCGTATAATTCGGCGGCCTTCTCTTAGGCGCTCAATTTATAAGCGTCTAAAGAAGGATTAAGTTAACGGTAACGCTACAACGAGTTTGAGGCATTTATGGTTACTATTCGTTTACAGCGTGGTGGCGCGAAAAAGCGTCCATTTTATCAACTAGTGGTGGCTGATAGCCGTCGTGCAAGAAACGGTCGTTTTATTGAAAACGTTGGTTTCTTCAACCCAACTGCACAAGGTCAAGCAGAGCGTTTACGCGTTGACCTAGAACGTGTTGATTACTGGGTTGGTGTTGGCGCGAGCTTATCTGAGCGCGTAACTAGCTTGGTAAAAGAAGCTAAAAAATCTGCAGCGTAAGTTGCAATTAACTGGTGAGTATAGATGAGTTTAGCGTCTGACATTGTGGTTGTTGGCAAAATCGGTGCACCTTACGGTGTAAAAGGTTGGGTCAAAATCAACAGCTATACACAAACACCAGAAGGTATTTTTGAGTACTTGCCTTGGTTCCTTGGCGAAGAAAACGAATACCAAATTGACCAATGGCGAACGCATGGTAAAGGCCTGGTAGCAAAGATTGTTGGTGTGGATAACCGAGATGATGCAGAACGCATCAAAAACTTGGATATAAACATTAGCGCTTCGCAACTTCCCGATTTAGGGGACGATGGCATTTATTGGCGCGAGCTCACTGGCATGAAAGTGGTAACTACGCAAGGTTACGACTTAGGTGTGGTGAAAGAAGTATTTAATACAGGTGCCAATGACGTGGTTCACGTTAAAGCAAATGTAGGCGATGCTTTTGGTCAAAAAGAAAGATTAATACCTTTTGTGTTCGACGACGTTGTACAAGAGGTTGATCGGGAAGCGAAGGTCATTAAAGTTGACTGGGATCCGGGGTTTTAAGTGACACCGGAAAAATGGTTCGGGGTAGTTAGCCTGTTTCCAGATATGTTTGCGCCATTCACCCAGCAGGGTGTAATCGGCAGGGCAGTTAAGTCTGGTAAATTATCGGTTGATACCTTTAACCCCCGCGACTTTACTCACGACCGCCATCGCACAGTTGACGATCGCCCCTATGGTGGCGGACCCGGCATGCTGATGATGGTTAAACCGCTTACCGATGCTATACAAGCTGCCAAGAAAGTTGGTGGCGAAAACAGTAGCGTGATCTACTTATCACCTCAAGGGAAACCCCTTGACCAAGCAGGCGTTCAACGTCTTGCTGGCATTGACCGTACGATTTTAATCTGTGGTCGATATGAAGGAATTGATGAGCGCGTAATCGAAAGCCATGTAGATGAAGAAGTCTCCATCGGTGATTACGTTCTGAGTGGCGGTGAACTGCCGGCAATGGTCTTAATGGACGCAGTTGCCAGATTAGTTCCCGGCGTGTTGGGGCATAAAGCTTCAGCAGTTGAAGATTCCTTTACCGATGGTCTTCTGGATTGTCCGCATTATACGCGGCCAGAAGTACTAGATGGTCAATCGGTACCTGACGTGTTGTTAAGTGGTGATCATGAAAAAATTAGGCAGTGGCGATTAATGCAGTCTTTGGGTAGAACCTTACTGCGTCGCCCTGATTTGTTAAATCACCTAGCTCTGACTGAGGAGCAGCAGCGGTTATTGGAAATATTCCAAACGCAGTTGCAGCGAGATGACAGTTAACTAGGACGAGAGGATATGATGAGCAAAGTCAGTCAAGATATCATCAAGAAAATTGAGCAAGCACAGCTTAAATCTGATGTTCCAGGGTTCGGCCCGGGTGACACAGTAGTTGTTAAAGTTCGCGTTACCGAAGGTGACAAAGAGCGTCTTCAGGCTTATGAAGGTGTTGTTATCGCTAAGCGTAACCGTGGTCTGCACTCGTCTTTTACCGTACGTAAGATTTCTAGCGGCGAAGGCGTTGAGCGTGTGTTCCAAACACACAGCCCGGCTATCTCTTCAATTGAAGTTAAACGCCGCGGTGCGGTTCGTCGTGCTAAGCTTTACTATCTTCGTGAACGTTCAGGTAAATCTGCACGTATCAAAGAAAAGCTTAACTAAGATTACTAATCCTTGCGTTATTGTTAACTTCGAAAGAGCCCGCTTATTAGCGGGCTTTTTTGTGCCTGCAAAAAATGTTTTGGGAAGGGATGTGGTGTTAGGCTCTCTGACTCGCCGTAAACCCATCCATGGGGGCTCTGCCAGCGCGTCCTGCGCTGGAAGGTCAGCGAGCCTAACACCACATCCCTTCGGTCGTAACTTTTTAGCATAGGTATTGATGGTGCCAATGACTCGCCGTAAACCCATCCATGGGGCCTTCGCTACAGCATCCATGCTGTAGAGAGTTTCCGAGGCGCACAAAGCCCTTCCTTCTGAACAGCCGGTTAAGGCTCACCATTGAATATTAATATTAGTCGCCAGTAGAAGCCCACGTGAAACGCGGCGTGAATCCATCTTTGGCGTTTTCGCAATAGCTCTATGTTGTGGAAGGCTTCTGATGGGGCGACTCCCTCTCCTATAAACGCTGACCCGTACCATGGAGTAGTGCGGCATAAACCCATCCGTGGGCGCTATGTCAGCGCATCAATGCGCTGGAAGGTCACTGCCAACTACGTAGCATTCCGGAATGTATTCCTTGGTGTTGGCACAATTGCTCAATGCAAGTTTGCGAGATAAGATGTTGAAAATAGATAATTAAAACAATGAGTGGCCCCATGCGATTGCGTTTTTTCTGGGTAATAACGGTGTTTGTCTTTAGTGCTATGGCTAGTACCGTGGCAAATGCTGACGTTGAATTCAAAATACCTAGAAGTACTGTTGTGGAGCTTCAAGACACTACATCTAGCCGAACTTACCCCATTTTTATCAAGTTGCCGAAAAGCTACCGAGCTAATACCAAAGCATCTTATCCTGTCATTTATTTGTTGGATGGTTCTTATGCATTTCAGGTTGTGTCCGGGGCAACACGTTTTCCTATGAACAGCGGCGTAATGGAGCAGGCTATCATAGTGGCCATATCCTATTCGAAAGGGTCTAAGGGTGCCTCTAGTCGCGTTCGCGACTATACCCCTTACCTTGCTGAAGATTGGAAGCTTGAAACTGGCAAAGCGGGGCAACATGCTGACTTTATCAATGACACGGTATTTACCTACATAGAGAATAACTATCGCGTGAAGGGAATGCCTAGAACGCTAGTGGGAAATTCTTTAGGTGGGTTGTTTAGTGCCTATGTGCTTTTTACTCGTCCAAATATGTTTAGTAGTTACATTATTGGTAGCCCATCGGTATGGTTTCGCGACCATGCTGTTTTGTCTGAACCGGTTGTTAAACCTAAAACGCCAATTAAGGTCTTTCTTGCCGTGGGCGAATTAGAACGCCCCGAATATGGTGAAAGGCAAGATATGGTGGAAGGAGCACAAAAACTGGCTCAAAAAATAACGCAGCAGAATGATAATAAGGTAAATCTGAAGTTCACTCTCATTGGTGAGGCCACTCACGCTACTGCGTTTCCTACCACCGCTATTCAGGGGGTAGATTGGCTTTATGCAAACAAACCACATGGGAAGGTGCAGCAGTAAGCATGAGTGCTATTGTGCGTTTTGGGGGCCTGATTCACTAATCCAACGTTTTAGCGGTATTACCCATTCATCCATAGGACGATAGAACGCACCATGTTCTTTTCCTGTAGTGATGGCTATCTCTTTAAACTCTTTAAGTTTGCGGCTTCGTGCTTCTAAAAGGTTGCATGAGCCAACGTCGTCAGAAGTTTCATAAATAGAAAGCACACGGCCGTATAGCTGAATATCGCGCTTACGATTAATTAATCCTGCACAGCCCGCTAAAATCACAACATTAACTCGAGCGTTTTTTAATTCGTTTGACGCGAGTATTGTAATCACGCCGCCCCGTGAAAACCCGGTAAGGGTAATGTTCTGTGGGGGAACACCTGCGGTGATAAGTTGTTTAACTTCTCCAGCAAGACGTTTAGCGTAGTCGATAGGACTCACACCTTCTGGTCTGTGGTGAGCTACTAAAACATAGCTTTCGTCTTCAAGTGCTTTTAGAACGCTAGGAAAATCATAAACACCCCACCTAGGGTGTATGGGCGTTCGCTCTTCCCCTTCTACAATAAAGCCATGTGAATAGAACACGTAGCGTTTGGCTGGGTCTATACTATTTGGAAACGCATATTCGCTAGACGCTGCCTGAGCGTTAACAGTAGTAACAACAAAGAATAAAATGAGTATAAATTTCATCTATAAAATAGGTTTGCATGTTTAAGACAATAATATTGACACGAAATTCGTAAATTAACGATCTGTACTCGACTATTTTCAGAATAAACCTATAACCAATGTGCGAGTGAGACAGGGATGACGGCAGATTACTTTCTTTTTTTAGGGCTATTTGGGGTGGCGTTCTTTGCGGTATCGGGCGCACTTATGGGGCATGAGAAAAGTATTAATGGTTTTGGCGTGGTTGTAGTGGCCTCGGTCACTGCACTAGGCGGTGGAACCATCAGAGACTTGTTGCTTACCCAACCTATTTTTTGGGTAGAAACGCCTTCTTATTTATATTCTGCCTATGGCGCAGTAATACTCACAGTAATATCCATTCGCTATCTACCGCCATTATCCAACTATTACTTTATTTTGATGGATGCCGCAGGGCTTGCCATTTTTAACATCATGGGCATGGAAAAAGCGCTGATAGAAGGTACAGGTATGATAGTGGCGCTAACGATGGGCATGACCACAGGGATATTTGGAGGTTTACTCAGGGATGTGATTTGCCGAGAGGTTCCATTAGTAATGCGTGGTGACCTTTATGCTACAGCATGTCTTTCTGGAGGTTTGGCGTATGCTGCCTTGTTTACGTTAGATGCGCCCTATGCATGGTGTATTTTGGGTTCACTGATAACAACCGTATTTATTCGTCTAGGTTCGCTACATTGGGGCTGGAAACCAAATATATTTAAGAAGGGCTACACGCCGAAAAGCTAAATTCACCATTGATTGAAAAGTAAACTAATCAAGCATGAACTTAACCGATCGTCATGTAAAAAACATATTTGTTGGACTTAAAGCAAAGTATTATACTTAAAAGCTTGCGTGCTTATTCGTTTGTTGTTAAAAAGTCAATGACGTTAAAGAAAATTAGAAAATGCCTGTTGTACATATAAGTTTACACGCGAAAATATACTCTTTTGACGTTTTATTTTTTCCCGTTTTTTAGTAGTTAAGAGAGCCCCATGATCAAGGACACTGTAAATAATATCCACGTAAGTGCAGAAGATGTGCTTATTACCCCAGAAGCATTAAGTGCTGAGTTGCCTGCCTCAGAAAAAGCACTTGCTGCCATTTCAGAATCTCGCAAAATTGTTTCTGATATCATTCACCGTCGCGACCATCGTATGTTGGTGGTATGTGGACCATGTTCTATTCACGATGTTGAAGCAGCTAAAGAGTACGCGCTGAAGTTAAAAGAGCTGCATGAATCGTGCAAAGATACCTTATTCATTGTGATGCGTGTTTACTTTGAAAAGCCTCGAACCACCACGGGTTGGAAAGGGTTAATTAACGACCCTCATATTAACGACACATTCGATATTGAAGCTGGACTACGTAAAGCCCGTGAACTATTAATTTGGTTGGCTGAACTTGAATTACCGGTAGCTACTGAAGCACTAGATCCAATTAGCCCTCAGTACTTGGCCGAATTATTCAGCTGGTCTGCAATTGGTGCTCGTACCTCAGAATCACAAACTCACCGTGAAATGGCCAGTGGTCTATCAATGCCAGTAGGCTTTAAAAATGGTACTGATGGCAGCTTAGATATTGCCCTAAATGCGCTTAAATCAGCAGCGTCAGGTCACCGTTTCATGGGTATTAATAAGCAAGGCCAAGTGAGTGTTATTGCCACCAGTGGTAATCCAGATGGCCATATTATTCTACGTGGTGGTAAACAACCAAACTACGATTCAGTGTGTGTGTCCGAGTGTGAAGTTGAAATGCAAGAAGCAGGGCTAACAGCTGGCTTAGTGGTGGACTGTAGTCATGCGAACTCTTCAAAAGATTACCGTCGTCAGCCTCTGGTTGCACAAAACGTAGTAAATCAAATACTCGAAGGTAACCAGTCTATTATTGGCGTGATGTTAGAAAGCCACTTAAAAGCGGGTAACCAAAAATCCGATGGGAAAAAGCTAAGCGAAATGGAATACGGTGTGTCTATCACCGACGGCTGTATTGACTGGGAAACTACAGAATCGCTTATTGCTCAAACCAGAGATAAATTAATAACTGTGCTACCCTTACGCCAAAATAAGCGCACCGATGTTGCCTAATAGGTGAGGTAGTCAGTGCCATTTGATTTGAGGGACACACTGAATGGCCGATTTTTCGCAGCAATTAAATACGCTGCGTGAAGGAATTGACGAGCTGGATACCCAGCTCGTTGAACTTCTCGCAAAACGCAACGCACTTACTACACAAGTGGGTCAGGTAAAAGCCGAAGCTGGCATGCCTGTTTATGTACCTTCCAGAGAAAAAGAACTCATTGCTTCACGACGAGCGCAAGCTGAAGCGTTAGGCGTTTCCCCTGATCTTACTGAAGACTTATTACGCCGTATCATGCGTGAGTCTTACCATACGCAAAATAATCGATACCTTGGGGTAAATGCTGACGTTGGTACCATTGTGGTTATTGGTGGGGCGGGGGCACTGGGTAAAATATTCGTAAGCTTGTTCGAGCGAAGCGGCTATTCAGTCTCTGTCGTCGAGAGAGAAGACTGGGAGAATGGTCATGCTGAAAACGTGCTTTCAGCCGCTGCATTAGTGGTAGTGGCTGTGCCTATTAACCTCACTGAACAGGTAATAGGTCAGCTCTCAATGTTACCCGAAAGCTGTATTTTAGCTGATATCACGAGTATCAAGGTCAAGCCCATTGAGGCCATGATGGCAGTGCATAAGGGGCCCGTGGTTGGCTTACACCCTATGTTTGGGCCCGATGCACCAGGTATGATTAAACAGGTCGTGGTGGTGTGTGAGGGGCGCGAAAAAAGCGCTTATGGCTGGCTTATCGATCAAATGAAAATCTGGGGTGCAACTATTCACAACAGCACCGCCGAAGAGCATGATAAATCTATGGCTTATATTCAGGTAATGCGCCACTTCAATACCTTTGTGTATGGTGAGCATTTACGTGGAGAAGATCCTGATCTTGAATCCCTCACTATGTTTAGCTCACCTATTTATCGGTTAGAGTTAGCGATGGTTGGGCGGTTATTCGCGCAAGCCCCCGAATTGTACGCGGATATTATTTTTAATAATCCTGATAACTTCGCCTTGCTTCGACGATTCTATGACCGTTTCGGTCTAGCCTTAAACTTGTTGGAAAAGGGAGATAAAAAAGCGTTTATCAAACAGTTTCTAACTATAGGAAACTGGTTTGGCAGTTACGCAAAAAACTGTCTGGTTGATAGTAAACAATTGTTGTTAAAGGCCGATGATGGCCAGCTATTGCGTAAAAAATAATAAGGTATGTTTTCTTTAAACTAGCAACAAAAAACGGTACTTCGATGGCCATTAACCCCGCAGTACCGCTCGTATAGCTGGTTTATATTATTCCGCCAATGCACTTGCCGCAGCGACTTTGGTAGGGCTAATTTCTTCGCTAGGGTAACAACCAAGTATCTTCAAATAACGGGTTATACTGCGTAGCGATTCAATTGCTTTTTGCACTGGCCCATCTTCTACATTGCCTTTCACATCAATATAAAACATTTCTTCCCAGGGGTTACCAGGAATAGGACGAGACTCTAGTTTCGTCATATTAATGTTGTTTTCACTTAGCACTAAAAGCGCTTCAACTAATGCGCCAGGCTTTTGAACCGTTGACATAACCAGTGTGGTTTTGGCCGGAACTTGAAGTGGCACGACTACCGCTTTACGAGCAACAACAATGAAACGACTGTGGTTTTCTTTTTGGTTGGCCAAGTTGCTTTTTATTGCAGTAAGACCATAAAGGTTTCCACCAGCCTCACTGCCAATAGCCGCAATGTCATCTCGTTGTAACTCACTTACTGTCAACATGGCCGATGACGTACTGTCCATAGTTTTCACTTCAATATTGCCAAGCTCAGCTAAGAAATGACTGCACTGCGTGAATACTTGTGGATGCGCGTACACGGTTTTAATTTTATCTACGGTAGTGTCTGCGCCAACAAGCAAGGTGTGACGAATAGGGTGAGTAAGTTCGCCTATAATGCTCAAGTGAGTATGTTGAAGTTGGTCATAAACTTCATTAATGCTGCCTGAAGTTGTATTTTCAATAGGTAGAACCGCATAGTCGGCTTCTGCATTCTCTACTTTCTGAATAATTTCACTAAAGCTCTGACAACCTATCTCCAGTAATTCTCCAGGACGTCTAGAAAAGTATTTCTGGGTAGCAAGGTACGAATAAGAGCCTTTGTCGCCCAAGAAAGCCACACGATTAAGAGGAAGAGTACTACCTGGATTGGCACGTTCAGCAAGCATTGCTTGCTGATTTAATACTGAGTCTTCAATGATGACGTGAAATATTTGGGTAACGTAGTGAGGGTCAAGGCCAGCGTCCTTACCTTCTTTAATCAGGCGAACAAGGAGTTGCTCTTCACGCTTCTGATCCCGAACTGGAATATGGTGCTTAATTTTAGTTTCAGCGACTTCATTGGTAAGCACACGGCGCTCTGCCAATAAGGTTAAAAGTTCGCTATCTAAAGATGTTATGCGCTCTCTTACAGCATCTAAGGCGTTGTCAGACATAGTTTTCCACTTATCGTATTAGCTAAAAAAAAACCTCCCTTGAGGGAGGTTTTTATGCATGTAGCTGCGCCTCCCTATTTAAAGAGCATAAACGCAAAAAAGATAGCCACTGCATGTATAGTATTCTGTTTCATACGCCTGACTTTATGCGTACAGCGTTTCAGTGTCAACCTGTTTTTACATTGGTTTTAATTTTTATAACATTGGTTTTAATTTTTATAGTGGGAAAGCTTGATAGATTTTAGTAGAAGGAGTAGGGCAAATAGCGAATTTGCCTTAAAGCAATAAACAGGCACCATGGTGCCTGTTTGTTGCTTTAATTAACTGTAGGCGTCTTTTGGAACTTCGTAATGTTAGTTACCTAATAAGGCCGCTAGCATTTGTCGAACCTCCGTAGGTTCGAAGGGCTTATCACATAGCGCATTCACACCGGTCTGTTGAATATTGGCCATATGGGCGCTATCGGCCGCTTCAGACGTTACCATGATGATAGGAATATGCGTAGTTTCGGGGTTGAAACGGATAAACTCAGATAGCTCTCGGCCATCCATTTCTGGCATATTGTAGTCGGTAACGACTAAATCAAAGGCTTCATCTTTTATAAAGGTAAGTGCCATTGCGCCGTTCTCGGCTTCTTTTATACGCTGCAATCCCATGCCTTCAAGTACACGACGAATGTGATTACGCGCTAATTTACTGTCGTCAACCAGCAGCACCCTAACATCGTGAATATCAAATAGCTCGAGTTCAAGTTCGTCGTGATTGATTAAATCAAGGCTAGCATTGAGCGCGCGAGACAAATGAAGGGGCTCGAAAGGTTTAGGAAGAATGGCTGAAACGCCCGCTTGTTTGAACTCTTCCAACTTGCTTATTCTGTTCTCACTTGAAACCAACATGAACGGAATAGATTTAAATTCGTCATTTTCTTTGATGAACTTGATCAAATCTAATGCTGTGCCATCTTCGAAATACATCGCGCTAACAATCAGGTCTGCACCATGCGCTTTAACCGCCGAGATAGCTTCAGAAAGGGTACTTACAGGATCAATTTCCCTAACCTTTTCTTTCAACAATAGGGTAGTAATAATCTTCCTCTGTGTATCAGAGGGTTCAACTAATATGATATGTAAATCAGAAATTGACAGCTTTTCCATTCCGTTCTCTTTTTGGTATTTTAAGGAAAGTAGGAGGGTGAATTAACCCCCAGCAATTTTAGCGCTAAAGCCCTTATCTTGCAGCAAAGCTTTTAGCTTCTCACGGTCATCCGTTTGAACTTCAATTTGTCCATCTTTAACCGCGCCACCACAGCCGCACTTCTTTTTTAATTCAGTGCCTAGCTTTTTTAATGCATCGGGGGCTAAATCGAGCCCTTTTATTATAGACACGCCTTTTCCTTTGCGGCCTTTTGTTTCTCTATGTATGCGAACAATACCATCGTCGGAAGTGGAACGCTTTGCTTCTTTAGGCGAAGGTTTAACTTTACCTTTATCGGTACTGTACACCAGCAGTGCATCTTGCCAATCTTGCATTTTATCCTCTGATTACTTTTCCTGTACGTTAAAAGCGCCATATTTAGGCTTGTCTACAATTGTAGCATGGCAGGCTGAAATATCTGCGCTAGAATAAATTCAGTAAAGCCTAATTATACGCTGTGTTTTTCTCTGGAGAACAAAGTAACCAGTGTAGTCCACGTAGAAGGAGTCGTTAAATGAATGTCTCAATGGATAAAGTTAATCAACAACAGACTTTAATAATAGAAATGGGCGAAAAGTTTGATTTTAGTAAAGTGGAAGCCTTTCGCTCAGCCTATCAAGATTTAGACTCTGACGTGAAACACATCACCGTAGACTTGGCTAAAACAGAATATATGGATAGTTCAGCCTTAGGTATGTTGCTAAATATGCAAAAAGTATTATCACAACGAACGCTTACATTCAGTATTGAAAATAGCCGACCACCCGTGGAGCGAATACTAAAAATATCGCGTTTTGACAAAAAATTTATTATTCGTTGAGACGCAGAAGTAGGCAAGCCATAGGCGAAAAAATCAAATGAAAATTCTTATCGTTGATGATGAGCCAATTAATCGCGCTATGTTAGTTAGTATGCTAAGTGAGGCGGGGTTCACTGATTGTGTTGAGGCTTCGTGCGGCAACGATGCGTTAGCGATAGTTGAACAAGCGATACCCGATTTAGTGCTACTTGATGTGGTGATGCCGGGGATGAGTGGTTTTGAGGTTGCCCCCCAAATTAGAAATTTAGCCGATGGCCGATACTTACCTATTTTATTCATCACCGCATTGGATGACAAAGAAAGCCTAATGAAGTGTTTAGAGGTAGGGGGCAATGATTTTGCAACAAAACCTTTCGACAAGCATATATTAACCGCCAAAATCCGCGCTCATGAAAAAATTCGTAACCTAAGCGCGCATATCGAACAGCAAAATGAAGAGCTTAGATTTTATCAGCAACGGGTAGCAAGAGAGCATGCCATTGTTGAGCATATTTTCAGTCATGCCATTGTTAATAAAAGCCACATTCTTAAATATTTTGATCACGCATTAACGCCAGCTGAAACATTTAATGGGGATGTATTTGTGTGTGAGGCTAGCCCAAGTGGCGGCCTGTACTTTTTAGTGGGAGATTTTACTGGGCACGGGCTTGCTTCAGCCATAGGTGCATTGCCGGTAACGCGCGCATTTCAAGAGATGTCTTTAAAAGGGTTATCGGTAAATGAAATGGCGACAGAGTTTAATAAAATACTTCTGCGATTTTTACCCAGCGATATGTTTATGGCGGCGGTTATCGGCGAGGTTGGCTCTGATGGTTCTCGTATTACCCTTTGGCAAGGTGGCATGCCGCAGATGCTGGTGGTGTCAGACAAACGGAAATTTATTAAAACTATTTCTTCTCCCCATATGGCGCTAGGTATTCTTGAGCAGCTCGAGTTTGACAGTGAATGCGAAATTTTTGAGATGTTGGCGAATGACAAGTTAATTATCTATTCCGATGGGTTAACAGAAGCGGTTGATGCACAAGGAAATATGCTAACCGAAGAGGGGATAAAGCAATGGTGTGCTGAGGTCAAGGATATTACCGCCGAAGGAATTTTTGATCACGCTAAAGCATTTTCGGCTACGCCTACTTTTGACGACGATGTGTCTATCGTTGTTTTTAAAAGTCAGGCTTTAGAAGGGATTAAGCCTTATAAAGCTACCGATGATATCCCATTGAATATCACCATCACCTTAAGTGCTAAACATTTAAAGCAGCCTGACATTCAAACTCGCATGCTCCATCAAACCTCTCAGTGTAGTGGAATTGAACATGTTCGCTCAGTGCTTTTTACCGTGGTTTCCGAAATGTTTAGCAACGCCTTAGAGCACGGGATTTTGAACATGGATTCACGTTTAAAGCACTCACCAGAAGGCTTTCAACTATATTATGAGCAGCGAGAAAAGCTGCTTAGTGCCCTAGATAAAGGGACGATTATTATTAATATTGAGTCGGATCCTGCAAAAGAAATCGTCTTCCTTTCTATAGAGGATAGTGGAAATGGTTTTGAGTGGGAGCAAAAAGCCAGCCCCGAAAGTAATGACTCATTCGGAAGAGGACTAGGCCTCATTAGAGCGCTAAGTAGTAAAGTGTGGTTTGAAAAAGGCGGGAGAAAAATAAACTGTTTGCTCAATACAGCCGTTGAATAACTACCACTAAACTAAAAATGCCAACGATTTGCCGTATATCCCCACTTCGAAACGGTGGATGTGTTATGCAATAGCTTCGTTGTTTATTTGGAGCGTCTAATGCTTAAATCTTTGTTACAGCTTTTCGAAACGAAAGAGTCAGAAGAGCAACAGAAACATACAGTCGAACTTGCCACTGCTGCTTTGTTAAGTGAAATAATAAGGGCAGATGATAATGTTACAGACAGCGAGCTCAATGCTTACAAGATGCATTTATATAAGCAGTTTGAGCTTTCTGACGAAGCGCTAAAATTACTTATGGAAGAAGGGCGTTCATCAGCAGAAGAAGCCGTCGATTTAGTTCAATTTACCAAAACAATTAATCAAACTTGTGATCCAGACCAAAAGCGGGACATTCTTGAAGGCTTATGGGCTATTGCTTATGCAGATAACCAACTTGCTCCTATTGAAGAGCATACAATCCGGCGTATATCAGATTTATTGCATGTGCCGCATTCCCATTTTATTAAAGCTAAATTGCGTGTTTCGCCAGAAAATTAAAGCAACACTTAACACACTCACATGCTATTAATTTTTAAAAAAGTGCTTGTTACACAGGTAATTAGTAAATAATGATGCTATAAATAAATCATGAATTTCCATGATCTCATACACACTTGAGATTGTGATGACTACGTAAGAATTATTTAAAACATGATTGCAATCTATTACGCGGGTGGTGTTAGAGGAAGTGGGTGTGTTTAAGTCTATAAAGGCCCCAATTAGTATAGTCGTTACCTTGTCTATGTCTGTTATGGCTGCCGCGGTGTTGTGGTTTGCAGTATTAGAACATAAAGCGCTTTATCTCAAGTTGGCACATTCTCATACTGTTTCTCTTGCAAATGGTGTGGTGAAAAACGTAGCGCCAGCTATGTTATTAACTACACAAAAAGCCTCATCTATTTCGAATGTTTTGATCCTATTGAAGGAGCATGAACATGTTATTTCAGCAAGAATCTATGACAGTAACTTTACCCTTTTATTAGAAGAAGAAGGCCCATCTGCTGATAGGTTAAATGAGCCCTTTTTCAATATGCTCGACCCATTTGTTCTAAGCGAAGGCGTATCCTCGGAAAATGACGTTATTATAGCGCGAAGGGCTATAGGTTCTTCGCAAAAGCCAGACGGCTTCTTGATACTCTTCGTGGATGCTAAGGCACCTCTCACCGGTAGTGTTAAAAGTTTATTGCTGAATGTCGTTCCTCTTATCTTCGTGCTTTGGGTAATAAGCATTATTGGCACATTGTTTTTTATTAGTCGTGTATTTCGCCCTTTAAGTGAGTTGAGTTTTTTCACCAAACAAGTCACCGATACAAAGGATTATGCGTTACGGCAAAACCTTACTTCGAGAGATGAAATTGGGGAGTTAGGAGAAAACATCAACCTCCTGTTAGAAATGATAGAGGTTGAACTACTCATCAATTATGAACAAAATCAAACGTTGGTCGATCAACAAGAAACCATGATTCGCTTGGCGAACTATGACAGCTTAACCGGGTTACCTAATAGGCAATTTGTGCTTGATAATTTGCGTTTAGAGTTGGCTCGAGCTCGAAGAAATGATGATGATCTAGCGCTTCTGTTTTTCGATTTAGATGGGTTTAAAGGAATAAACGATTCACTCGGTCATGAGACCGGTGACCTAATATTGATAGAAGTGGCAGATAGGGTGAGCGCACTGTTGCGGGAAGGGGATTTAGTCGCCCGTTTAGGGGGAGACGAATTTTTAGTACTACCCGACAGGGAAACGCGAGATACCACTCTTGAAAATATGGCCATTCGATTAATTGATGCCTTTACCAGTCCTTTTGAATTAAGAGGATTGTCATTGTCTGTCGGCGTTAGTGTGGGCGTAGCACGAGCCATAGACGCCGACTACGATTTAAGCGAATTAATGAGCAATGCAGACCTTGCCATGTACCGCTCTAAAGCTAAAGGGCGTGGCAGCTTTACCATATTTACACCTGATATGGTGGAATCACATAAACGTAAATTCCATTTAGCTAATGCCATAGAGCAAGGGCTAAAGAATGATGAGTTTATGGTGTACTACCAAGTTAAAGTCGATCAAAAAGGGAAGGTTATCGGCTTAGAGGGGCTTCTTAGATGGCAACACCCCGAATATGGCTTGGTCAGCCCGAATGAATTTATACCCATCGCAGAACAAGGCGGCAAGATATCTGCCATTACGCGCTGGGTCATTGAAAAAGTCTGTATTGATCTGCCCAAATTAAGAGAATGGCTTCCCCATCGTTTTCGCGTGTCAGTGAATCTATCAGGGCACGATCTTCGTGATAGCAACCTGTTTGATAATATCTATGAGATTTTTACGCGCTACGATGTAAACCCTGAATATGTAGAATTCGAGGTAACCGAGTCTGCTTACTTAGAGAACTTTGCGTCTTCAAATAAATTCTTTAAGCGCATGAGCAACATGGGATGCGCCATTGCCCTTGACGACTTTGGTACGGGTTATTCTTCACTAAGTTATTTGACCCAAATAAGTATCGATACCCTAAAAATTGATAAGCAATTTGTACATGAGTTAGAAACATCAGACAGAAGCCGTTTGGTAACGGGCGCTATTATCGATTTGGCCAAACGTCTTTCACTGTCTGTATGTGCGGAAGGTATTGAGAATGAAACACAGTGGCATTATTTGATTGATCACGGTTGTGACTACATTCAAGGATTTATGTTTAGCAAACCTATTCCTATGGATGAGCTTGTTCAATCACCTAAACAATTTTACATCGGTAATACAGACAATAGTGAAGCCTAGGTAGGCATTCAATGCCAATGCATTTCTTTTTTTAAGGGAGTTAAATAGGCTATTCTAACAGGCTGTTTTTGCAACCTATTTGACGCTTTATTGGGTTGTTGGATACATTTACAGGAGTTTGTGTAACTGTGTCTGTTTCTAGATACATCGAACAGGAGACTAGTCAGTTTATTTTCTGTAAGTGTATGATATATAGTTTAATTGTATTTTTGGCTCAATTTTAGCTTATCTAATCAGAGTTAACAGCGTTATCGAAGTTAGTTTAAGGGAATTATAAACAAGCAGTAATGCGGAGGATTCATGATGAAACGACTAGAGAAGGTTTTTCTGATTTTAATGACTATCACGGCGATACAGACTATTTCGGTAGTTGAAGCGCATGCGTCACCTGCGAAAACGTTAATGCAGCAGCTAGATACTAATAAAGACGGTTTGATATCACTAAAAGAAGCGGTTCGTCACACCGAACTATTACGTAATTTCGGGTTAATTGACGACAATGAAGATGGCAAATTAACCGAAGACGAATTAGCAAAAAGTAAACTGACACCGGGAAATGCAAAATCTGCCGCTAGTAAATAGCGGCAGTCAGCGAGCAAAATAAATAAAAGCCTAGCAGATGCGCCTGCCGGTACTTGTTTGAAGGAATACCACTCTGATTGAGAAATTTTCATTTGGTGAACGGCTGGTTCAGCTAGGCTCATTACGTCAACTAACGCTAGGTAGCTTCGTGCTGGCGTTAATCCCATTAATTGCGCTGTTGTGGCAAAGTCAAAGTGACTTAGCCAAAGTGGGGCAAATGACCACGCTGGAAACCCGTTATGTGGTTGATGTTGTTGGCGATATGCAGCGCCTGGATGGTGCTGTTGTTGATTTAGAGCGAAGTATTCGCCAATACGCCGTTATTCGCACCGAAAAAGTTGCCACCTTATCCGATAATGCACTCGATCAATTTGCCGTGGCCGCTGATAATCTTTGCCAAGCCCTATCTGTTCAGAGAACCTGCGAGAGGTTGTCAGAACAATTAGGCGACCTTTCTGATTACCGCATAATTGAAGATCAACTCCTACTTAATGCGTATCTTGCTAACGTCTCACGAAGTGTTTCACAACTTCGAGACGACGTGGAACTTGCTATTTCCGAACGGGTCAAAGTGCAGCAAGATGACTTAAACGCGATGCAAGCAAAGCAGGCGTGGTCTACGGCGATGTTGGTAAGTGTTTCTTTGCTGCTTATCCTATTAGGAAGCCAACTGATTGTGAATCCAGTCAATAAACTAAAGCAAATAATACGCATAGTGGCTCATCAGCAAGGTGATCTTCCCCCTTTGTCTCGCCAAGCACCGCGAGAGTTAATAGATGTGGAGAAAGATCTGCATTGGCTGTACGATCGCCTGGGTCAATTGGAACATATACGCACAGCATTGTTGCGGCATGCTGCTCACGAGTTGAAAACACCGTTAGCCAGCATTAAAGAGGGATGTAGTTTATTATCGGAAAATGTTGTGGGCGATTTAAATGATCCTCAACGTGAAATATTGTCGCTTCTTAGCGCAAGTACGCAAAGATTGAACACCCTAATCGAAAAATTACTCGATTATAATTTGTTATTACAGCAAGCTCAGCCCGACATTGTTAAAACTGATGCGAAGAAGTTGGTTGATGCATGCTTGGGTGATTACGCACTGGCGTTACAAGAACGCGAAGTGACGGTATCGGTAGAAAGCAGTCATATTTGGGCTGACGAAGAGTTATTCCGACGAATACTCGACAATTTGGTGTCTAACGCAGTAGCTCATGGTGCTGTAGGGCGACCCATCAATGTACATATATATTTAGATAATAACTTTGCTATATTGGACGTTGCAAATCGGGGCAAGCGGATTGCCAAAGAGTCGGTTGCAACACTGTTTGAACCTTTCACCCGTGGCGCAGAGCCGAGAAATGACAACGTTATAGGCACAGGATTAGGTTTATCGATTGTTGCGGATTGTGCGCGACTGATGCATGGCGACGTGCAAGTTGTCGATGTTGATTATGCTGATGTGTGCTTTAGGGTGACGATTCCTCAACAGGAAAAATAAAATGAGAATAAGTTGTATGATACTGGCCCTGACGATGATGTCGGGTTGCAGTGTGTTGTCTAAGCAGCCAATCGAACAGAAAATTGAAGTTACTCCACCCCAGATCGTTGAAGTGGCTGTAGATGACGATATTTGCCTGTTCACTTCAGAACCTGAAAATTTTGATTACAATTGCGACATGGCTTACTGGTTAGAAGTTTGGCTTGAAGCTGATGCTACGCCTTGGATTGAACGCAAAGCGCAATTGACAGCGCTTGGTCAATCGAAAAAAGACAAAATTCACGCTTACCTTTTATCCTTATCCAGCGATACCCCGTATCAAGACAGGCTACGAGCCCAACTTTCTATAGATGATTTAATGCCTGAATTTACCGACGCTGCCGCGTTGGTTATTGACGTTGTGGTAAGTAACCCAAACAAACAATTAATGGAACTTGAGTCTGCGTTGAGTGTATTAAGCAAAGAAAACACCCTTCGAGGTCAAGAATTACAAAAGCTGTATGCTGAGCTTAAAGCTCAGCAGAAAAAACTAGAAGAACTACTCCAAATTGAAGCAACACTTATGGATAAAAACAGGAACAACTAACAATGAGTGAAAGTAGCAAGAACAAACCCCATTTATTGTTGGTTGATGATGATAAAAGTTTACTTCGCCTTTTAACCATTCGTTTAGAAGGTGAAGGTTATCAGGTTACTGCGGTTGAAGATGGTAATGCGGCGTTAAGAAAGCTTCAAAATGATGCTTTTGACGTGGTACTCAGTGATTTGCGCATGCCTGGCCTTGACGGGTTAAGTTTATTTGAAGAAATCATGGGCATTCGAAAAGATATTCCCGTTATTTTAATGACCGCCCACGGTACTATTTCGGACGCGGTAGCGGCTACTCAGCGTGGCGTATTTGGTTTTCTTCCAAAGCCTGTTGATCATGATGAACTGCGTACCTTGTTACAAAAAGCATTAAGTCAGTCACAAGCGGCTCAGCCCGGTGAATGGGCGAAAAGTATTGTTACCCGCTCTCAAGATATGCTTAATGTACTTGATCAAGCGTACCGGATTGCACAACGAGAAGTCAGTGTACTCATTAGCGGAGCAAGTGGTACAGGTAAAGAATTACTTGCCAATGCTATGCATCAGGCAAGCGACCGACGTGACAAGCCGTTTGTTGCCATTAACTGTGGCGCACTGCCAGAAAACTTACTTGAGTCAGAGTTATTCGGACACGCTAAAGGCGCTTTTACTGGTGCGGTAGCTGCTCACCCAGGTTTATTTCGAGAAGCCGATGGCGGTACTTTATTTTTAGACGAAATTGGCGATATGCCAATGACACTACAAGTTAAACTATTGCGTGCATTACAAGAGCGTCAAATTAGGCCTGTAGGCAGCAGTAAGCATGTAGATATCGATGTTCGTATTATCTCGGCAACGCACAAAGATTTGCTCAAAGAAATGGAAGAGGGCACTTTCAGAGAAGACTTATATTACCGTCTAAATGTGGTGAACTTAAAGCTTCCATCGTTGAAAGCGCGTAGCGAAGATATTCCATTACTCGCTCGTTCATTGTTACAGCAAAGTGCCCAGCGTCATGGTGTTAACGTGAGCCAGTTTTCAGACGATGCAATGCAGTTGTTAGTGAAATCATCTTGGCCAGGAAACGTGCGTCAATTGGTGAACGTGGTAGAGCAATGTGTTGCGTTAACACAAACGCCAGTAGTGCCTCTGCATCTTGTAGAGCAAGCACTATCAGCCACTAAGCAAAGTTGGCCAACGCTGACCGAAGCCCGCGATGCCTTCGAACAACAGTACTTGAACAAGCTTTTGAAAATGACGGATGGAAACGTGACCCGTGCAGCTGAGCTAGCCGGTCGTAACCGAACCGATATGCATAAGTTAATGAAAAAGCATGACTTAGATGCAGGAGACTTTCGCTAGTACGATCTGCACTGGAAGTATCTTTGAAGCGTAAAAGCTGCCACCCAATGTGGCAGCTTTTTCATTTAGATTAGTGGGCTTTTATAGCCTTGTCAGCGATTGTTAATCTACCATTGATTCTCATTAATGATGGTTTCCGCTTTCTTGGCCATCTCTTTTAACATAAGAATTTCTTCAGCAGAAAACTCTCTCGGTTCATCATGAATAACACATAAGGTGCCAAGCTCGTACCCATCGGTTGAACGAAGAATAGCGCCTGCATAAGAGCGAATGTAAGGCTCACCTTTAACCAAGGGGCCGCCTGCAAAACGGCTGTCTTTTGTTGCGTCGGTCACAATCAAATATTCTTCTTCCGCTATCGCGTAAGTGCAAAATGAAATATTGCGCGGTGTTTCTGACACATCTAAACACTGGCGAGACTTAAACCATTGTCTGTCTTCGGCAATTAAGCTCACCAAACAAATTTTGCATTTAAAATATTCTTGGGTTGCTTTGGTAACGGCATCTAGCTGTGCGTCGGGTTTGGTGTCTAGAATATTTAAATTTTCTAGGGCTTTTAATCGCAAGGTTTCGCGATCAAGCGTTGATGATTCCATTAATTATTTCACTTAAATAAAAAGTTACTATTGAGACTGTCTCAATAACTTTCATCTTATAGTAAGGTAAGAATAAGCACTAGTTAATATTCTTAATTTATAGTGCACGGCTTTGCTATTTTAAAGAGGTAAAACAGCAGCATTTTTAAAGAAATTTATGTGCATCAGAATGCATGCTAAAACAAGGCGTTTTGGCTCGGCTGTTGTTCAATGGCAAGGTTAGGAATTGCCGTATCACCATGCTTTTGGTTGTACAAATCAATAAACTGCTGCGCTAACCACGGGGCATCTTTGTTATCGGGTCGATGACAAAAGAAATACGGGCTTTTTCCTTCTAGCCGCCATTGATGAATTTTATTTACCCAAGGCGTTAAGCACGCAATATTATCTTCGTCTGTATCATTTCCTACAAAACGAACGACAGGGTTATTCGCGGTGGCAATCACATTCACCGGCACTTTAGGTTTTTTATGTCGTACCTCACTTAATAGCGCACTGTTGCTCGCCCTTGTATTAGCCCCTGTATCTAGCCTTGAAACAGGGCCGGTAAACAAGGCGCGAGTATCCATAATAATACGATTAACGTTTTGCTCAATTAACAGTTGATTCAATTGCTTTTCTTCATCGCCCTTACCGAAAAAAGCCAAATGCCTGACTTCAACCGCAACGGTAATGTGGCGTGGTAAATGGTGTAAAAACGCAGCCAGCCTTTCTAGTTTTTCAGGGCCAAAACTTGCAGGAAGTTGCAGCAGCATCACACCGAGTTTGTGCTTAAGTGGCGCAAGTGTTTGTAATTGCTCATTTACTTCATCTTCACAGTGCAATAATTGATGAACGTGGGTAATTTGTTGGTTAAATTTGAAGGTAAACGAAAAATCGCTACCTACCGATTGCTCCCAGCGTGCTACCGCATCAGAATGGGGGAGAGAATAAAAGGTTGTATTTCCTTCAACCGTATTACACTCATTAGCGTAATGAACCAGTTGATTGTCACTTTTCGGGTAATTAGCAAACCAAGTTTTAGGCCAATGACTATGCTGCCACTGCGGCAAGCCAATAAATACCTTGGGTAGCGCCGAAGAAGTTGATAATTTAGTTACTGCAGGATTGTTTGTATTTGTCATTGGGCTTTACTGCGCATTTGTTTATACTATGCGACCTTAATTTAACACATAGTGCATGATGGCAAGGGGCGCGATCGCCTCATTGTAGAGTAATGGCAAGCAGGTACAAGGGTTTGCCTACCATCGTGTAACGCAAGATAAGAATATCAGGGGTCAACGACCATGCGCACAGATTACTGTGGGAACATCGATTCATCATACATTGGGCAAGAAATTACCCTGTGTGGTTGGGTAAACAAACGCCGTGACTTAGGTGGCGTAATCTTCATTGACTTACGAGACCGCGAAGGTATCGTTCAAGTGGTATTCGACCCTGATTTACCAGAGGTATTAAGCGTAGCGAATAAACTTCGCGGTGAATTCTGCGTGAAGCTTACCGGTAAAGTGCGTGCTCGTCCTGAAGGCCAAATCAATAAAGATATGCGTACTGGCGAAATTGAGATTTTGGGCACAGGCCTAGAAATCATCAATCGCTCTGATGCGCTGCCACTTGATTGGAACCAAGAGAACTCTGAAGAGCAGCGTTTACGCTACCGCTACCTTGATTTACGTCGCCCTGTTATGAGCCAGCGCTTGCAGTTTCGCGCTAAGGTAACTGGGGCAGTACGTCGTTTCTTAGAAGGCGAAGGCTTTCTAGATATTGAAACCCCTATATTGACCAAAGCGACACCTGAAGGTGCTCGTGATTATTTAGTACCTAGCCGTACGCATAAAGGCGAGTTCTTTGCACTGCCGCAATCGCCACAATTGTTTAAGCAATTGCTGATGATGTCTGGCATGGACAGATACTATCAAATCGTAAAATGCTTCCGTGACGAAGATTTACGTGCCGATCGCCAACCAGAATTTACTCAAATCGATATCGAAACTACGTTTCTAGATGCCGATGGCGTAATGGCAATTACTGAAAGCATGATCCGCGATTTATTCAGCACTATGCTGAACGTAGATTTAGGTGACTTCCCACGCATGACCTACGCCGAAGCAATGAAGCGTTTTGGTAGCGATAAGCCTGATTTACGTAATCCACTAGAGCTTACTGATATTGCTGACTTACTTGAAACTGTTGAGTTTAAAGTATTCAGTGGCCCAGCTAACGATCCTAAAGGTCGTGTTGCTGCTATTCGCGTACCTGGCGGTGCGAGCATGTCTCGTAAGCAAATTGACGAGTACACTAAGTTTGTTGGCATATATGGCGCGAAGGGCTTAGCCTGGATGAAAGTGAACGAAATGGCACCTGGCCAAGAAGGTTTACAATCACCTATTCTTAAATTCTTAAGCGAAGATATTACCGACGGTATTTTGCAGCGCACTGGCGCTCAAGCTGGCGACATCTTGTTATTCGGTGCCGACACTAACACAGTAGTTACCGAAGCTATGGGCGCACTTCGCCTTAAGCTAGGTGAAGACTTTGAACTCTTAGAAGGTGAGTGGAAGCCGTTGTGGGTTGTCGACTTCCCTATGTTTGAAGAATTCGATGGACAGCTTCATGCTATACACCATCCGTTTACTGCACCTCGCGGCTTAACCGCAGAAGAGCTTAAAGCAAACCCGGTTGGCGCATTGTCTGATGCCTACGATATGGTATTAAATGGTTGCGAGCTTGGTGGTGGTTCAGTACGTATTCACAACGAAGAAATGCAATCTGCCGTGTTTGAGATTTTGGGTATTGAAGAAGAAGAAGCGAAGAATAAATTTGGCTTCTTACTTGATGCGTTACGCTTTGGTGCGCCGCCTCACGCAGGTCTCGCGTTCGGTTTAGATCGCCTTGTTATGCTTATGACAGGTGCTAGTTCTATTCGAGATGTAATGGCATTCCCTAAGACCACGACAGCGGCATGCCCATTAACGTCTGCGCCAAGCCCTGCGAATCCACAGCAGTTGGAAGAGTTGGCGATTGCAACGGTAAAAAAGCCGTCGTAAACGATGGCTTATAAAAAGCCCGAGTCGGTCCTTGTGGTGTTGTACGATCAGCACCATAAGGTACTTTTGCTGCAACGTAATGACGATCCTGAATTTTGGCAGTCGGTTACCGGCGCGATGGAAGATGGTGAACTACCAATTGAAACCGCGTACCGAGAAGTGGCGGAAGAAACAGGGATTGACGCCAAACAACTGTCTATAGAAATGTTTAACCACAATAGACAAAACCAATACGAAATTCGCAGCCGCTGGTTGCATCGATATCCCCCCGGAACACGGTTTAACACCGAACACGTTTTTTCTCTTCAAGTAGACAGTACCTTGCCGTTGGTGCTTACTGAACATTTGCAGTATGAGTGGGTAGATAAAGCACAAGCATTAGCGCGACTTTGGTCGCCTTCAAACAAAGAGGCGGTATCAATGTTTGTACCAAACGTACCTTAATGGTTATACTGGGTATAGATCCAGGTTCTAGGGTTACAGGCTACGGCGTTATTGAGCGTAAGCAGGGCAAACTTGTTTATGTGGCGAGCGGTTGTATTCGCGTTGGAACGGCAGACTTACCGTCCAGGCTTGCCAATATTTATACCGGCATTAGCGATATTATTCGTCAGTACAACCCTGCGCAATTTGCTATTGAGCAAGTGTTTATGGCAAAAAATCCAGATTCTGCATTAAAGTTAGGGCAAGCCCGCGGCGCCGCTATTGTGGCAGCCACTCAAGGTGAATTGCCAGTAGCAGAATACTCGGCTAGGCAGATTAAACAGGCTGTCGTAGGCAAGGGTAGTGCAGATAAAACGCAAGTGCAGCACATGGTGAAGCATTTATTGAGTTTAAGCGGTACACCGCAAGCTGATGCTGCTGACGCTCTAGCTGTGGCGCTATGTCATGCCCATACCGAGCAAAGCCTAATAAATATGGCAGGGCAAGCACGTAAAACAGTGCGAGGCCGTTTACGCTAATTGCTTTGCTCGCCTATAAAAAGCATGGGTTTTTGTAATCACTTTTTGTAAACACTGTTTGTAAACAATAGAACCTTCCTATTCGTTTATTTCCCTACATTGGGAAAATACTATGTAAGAGAGCAGTCATGATTGGACGTATTCGCGGTATATTGGCCGAAAAGCAGCCCCCAGAAATTTTGGTAGATGCAAACGGGGTAGGCTATGAAATTCATATGCCTATGACCAGTTTCTATCAACTACCAGCTGTGGGTGAAGAAGTCGTTGTTTATACCCATTTCGTAGTGCGAGAAGACGCGCAATTATTATTTGGTTTTGCCGATAAAATGGAGCGAGGATTATTCCGAGAGCTAATTAAAGCAAACGGTGTGGGCCCTAAATTAGGCTTAACCATATTATCGGGTATGTCCGCAGGCCAATTTTTGTCAGCGGTTCAAAATGCAGATGTTTCGGCACTAGTAAGTTTACCGGGTATTGGTAAGAAAACCGCTGAAAGGTTAGTGGTTGAGTTAAAAGATAGGTTAGCGAAGTTTGGCAAAGTGCAAAGTATTGCTATTCCACCGCCAAGTGGTGATTTACTTAATACCAATACGTTAGTAGAAGTAAACGATACGAGAGAAGATGCCCAGAGCGCGCTAGTGGCACTAGGCTATAAGCCTGCGCAGGCCAGTAAACTTATCGATAGTGTGTATAAAGAAGGCATGGAAAGCGAATCGCTCATACGTGAAGCGTTAAAAGCCGCTATTTGAACCTAGTTACGCAAGGCCAGAATAAGCTAAGGCTAAAATGAGCCAAAGCTCAATATGCCAAGAATGATAGAGCAACGTTGCCGATTTACACTAAAGCAGAGCCATAATGATAGAAGCTGACAGACTGATTACGCCTGATGCGAGTACCGAAGATGAAGTTATCGACCGTGCTATTCGCCCCAAAATGCTTGATGATTACACAGGCCAGCCTCACGTATGTGAGCAGATGGAAATCTTCATTCAAGCTGCTAGAAAGCGCGACGATGCCCTCGATCACCTATTAATATTTGGCCCGCCAGGGCTAGGTAAAACCACCCTAGCAAATATTGTGGCGAACGAGATGGATGTCAGCATTAAAACCACCTCTGGCCCCGTGCTTGAGAAAGCAGGGGATTTAGCGGCATTGCTGACTAACCTTGAACGCAATGACGTACTTTTTATTGATGAAATTCATCGCTTAAGCCCTGTAGTGGAAGAAATACTGTATCCGGCGATGGAAGACTATCAATTAGACATCATGATAGGAGAGGGGCCAGCAGCCCGTTCTATCAAACTAGACTTGCCACCTTTCACCTTAGTGGGAGCTACCACGCGGGCAGGTTCGCTTACCTCGCCATTGCGTGACCGGTTCGGGATAGTACAACGCCTAGAGTTTTATTCGGTTAAAGATCTCACCACCATTGTGGCTCGTAGTGCGAGTTACTTAAATTTGGATATGAGCTCAGAAGGCGCTCAAGAAATTGCACGTCGCTCTAGAGGTACACCGCGTATTGCCAACAGGCTATTGCGACGAGTTCGAGATTACGCTGAAATTAAATCTGATGGTACGGTAGGTGTTGAAACCGCTGCAAAGGCATTGGATATGCTAGATGTAGACAAAGAAGGTTTCGATTACATGGATCGGAAATTGCTTTGTGCCATTATAGAGAAATTTGATGGCGGCCCAGTAGGGCTAGACAACTTAGCAGCGGCAATTGGTGAAGAGAAAGAAACCATTGAAGATGTCATTGAACCCTTTCTTATTCAGCAAGGTTTTCTGCAACGTACTCCACGTGGACGCATAGTGTCACAGCGGGCGTATCTTCATTTTGGGTTCACACCTTCAGCTTAACTGCCCACTGTATGCAAGGTTGTGTGAGCAGACCTTACGTTTGCTCATACTCAATGTACTTATATCTGCGATGTAAATCACTTTTCTTCAGACAAAAAAAAGCCCGCTCAATGAACGGGCCAAAACAACAAGTGTTAAAGGAAATAAATCCAGGGAACTCATGTCTAACAGGAGAAAAACTCTTGCATAACCGTGTGATACACCATTACGCTCTGTAGGACTGATGCGGCGTATTATAGGCTTAGTTTAAATTCTTACAATTGAGTAAAATTGTTTTTTAGCCTTAGAAAATCTAATGTGTTGCGAGGGTGTTAATGGTTTATCATTTTATCTTTAAAAATAGTTAAGTGCTCTACATGGCTGATGTTGAGAGGGGTGGTTGTGGTAAGTTGAGTTAATGATATGCTGCCAATTATCTCAACGATAGATTAATTTTATTGACGGTGAAAGAATATTTATGCATTTACACCAAGTAAGAGTGTATTACGAAGATACCGATGCAGGTGGCATTGTTTATTATGCCAACTACCTCAAGTTTATGGAAAGGGCAAGAACCGAGTGGCTTAGAGCGCTTGGCTTCGAACAAGATAGATTAATGGAACAATCGGTGGCTTTTGTCGTCAAACGCGTTGAAATGCATAACTATGCGCCTGCTCGATTCAATGACCTGTTGAGTATTGAAACGCAGGTTGTAGAATTGAAAGGAGCGAGTATGACGTTTCAACAAACCATTAAAAATAAACAAGATGTAACTTTGGTATCTGCCGATATTCAAGTTGCTTGTGTCAGTCTAGATACTATGAAGCCTAGACGACTACCACGTACATTGTTAGGGGAAATAACGCGTGTCATCTGATCTTACTTTTATCGGCCTATTTTTACAGGCCAGTTTTATTGTTCAACTTGTTATGTTGCTTTTATTAGGCGTATCAGTTGCCTCTTGGACATTTATCTTTCAGCGTAGTAAGGCGCTTTCAAGTGCACGAGAAGAGATGCGTCAGTTTGAAGACAAGTTTTGGTCGGGCGCTGATTTAAATCGACTTTATCAAGAGCTTTCTGCTCGCCCTAACTTATCAGGTATTGGCACTATTTTTTGTGCCGGCTTCAAAGAATTTGTCCGCTTACGCAAATCAAATACCGGTACCAATGCTATTGTAGACGGTACTTACCGCTCAATGCGGGTAACAATGTCTCGCCAAGTAGAAGAACTAGAAAGCCGACTCCCGTTTCTAGCAACAGCGGGTTCAATTAGCCCGTATATCGGCCTATTTGGTACGGTTTGGGGAATCATGAACGCCTTTATCGCACTAGGGGAAGTACAACAAGCTACGCTAGCCATGGTTGCACCAGGTATAGCTGAAGCGCTTATTGCAACAGCTATTGGCTTATTTGCGGCCATTCCTGCGGTTATTGCGTATAACCGTTTTAGTCACCAAGTTGAGAAATTGGAAAACAGCTACGGTAACTTTATGGAAGAGTTTTCTGCCATTCTTCACCGTCAGGCAGTATCTGGTCAAGCTCAGCAGCCGCAAGCGTAAATGCGAACATTGATGCGAGCTTAATTCACTGGTGAGAGAGGAATTATTATGTATGTAAGAAAGCGCCGTAGGCCGGTTTCTGAAATTAACGTAGTGCCCTACATCGATGTAATGTTGGTGCTACTGATTATCTTTATGGTAACGGCTCCGCTAATTTCGCAAGGGGTTAAAGTTGATTTACCTAAAGCGAGCGCGAATCCTATTGAGCAAGAAGATAATCCACCTATTATTGCGTCAGTAGACGTTAAAGGCCGCTACTTTCTTAATGTGGGAGACGACCAAGAGTCGCCACTGGAACAAGAAGACTTAGCAGCCTTAGTACAAGCTCAGCTACAAAAAGATCCTAATACGCCAGTGGTAGTAAAAGGAGATGGACAAGTTGCTTATAATGAAGTCATTCAACTTATGGTGTTATTGCAAGGCGCGGGCGTGCCTTCTGTAGGTTTAATGACAGACCCCGTTGAGCCAGAGTAGGTTTATTGATGACTGCAAGTTCTGTTGGCATTTATAAATCTATCGCACTCCACCTTGTGGTGGCAGCAGTGTTGCTAATTAGCGTCAGCTTTTCTCCTTCTCCTTTGCCGACAATGGCAACAAATGCGCCGGTCATTGAAGCTACTTTTATTGATGCTCAAGCCATCGCCGATACCAAACGGGAACAAGCACAAGCAGAAGCGCAAGCACGAGAGGCAGAAGCGCAAAGAAAGAAGAAGGAAGCGCAGGCTGCTGCAGCTAAGCGTAAGCGAGCGGCAGAGGCTAAGCAGGCTAGAGAGAAGAAGCAAGCTGAAGAAGCAGAATTCAAACGTCAAAAAGAGCTAGAGCAGTTGGCAGCGCAAAAGGAACAACAGCGCAAAGAACGTGAAGCAAAAGCGAAAGCCGATGCAGAGCGCAAGAAAAAAGAAGCCGCTGAAAATGCTGAGATGGAGAGAATTATGCAAGAGCAACTTGCGCAAGAGCAAGCGGCTCAGCAACAACGAAGACGTGCACAAGTTTTGACTGAGGTAGAGCGTTATACCGCATTAATTCAGCAAACGATAAAACGGAACTTGTACAACGATGACAGCTTCAAAGGTAAGGTATGTAGATTGAATATCAAATTGGCTACCACAGGTTATGTGACTAGCATACGTATCTTAGGCGGGCATGATGCCTTATGCAGAGCGGCAGAAAGTGCCGTACGCCGCGCAGAAGAACTGCCGGTCTCAGATGCGCCCGACGTTTATGAGCAACTAAAAGATATTAACTTAAAAGTGGAACTGTAGTGCAATGAAGAAAACAGGTTTATGGATAGCCGCCATCGCGATGGTATTTAGTGCCAAGGTGTTCGCGACATTAGAAATTGTGATCACTGAAGGCATAAACAGCGCTCGACCTATTGGTGTCGTGCCGTTTAAGTGGAAAGGTACAGGTACATTGCCTAGCGATATTTCTGAAGTCATCATGGCAGACCTGATGCGCAGTGGTAAATTTAGCCCCGTTGCGACAAGTAAAATGCCACAAATGCCTGAAACCGCTGATGAGGTTAATTACTCTGCGTGGGCGTCTCTTGGTGTTGATACCGTTTTGGTCGGTAGTATTGAACCTGAAGGTACGGACAAATATTTAGTTTCCTACCAACTGGTCGATGTACTAAAAGGGCAGTTAGACGGTGGCCAGTCTCAGGTTTTAAAAAACGGTGAGTTAGTCGTAAGTAACGAACATGTAATAGCGGCGCGCCAATCTATCATTAGCCCTAGAGACTTTAGGCAATACGCACATCGCATTAGTGACGTAGTGTATGAAAAGTTAACAGGTGTTCGCGGTGCATTCTTAACCCGTATTGCTTATGTCATTGTACGTGATAGAGATGCGTACGAAAAACCATACCAACTAGTAATTTCAGATTATGATGGCGAGAACGAAACACGCTTGTTGTCGTCACCTGAACCATTGATGTCTCCGGTTTGGTCACCAGACGGTGAAAAGCTAGCGTACGTAAGTTTTGAAAACCGTAGACCTCAAATCTTCATACAAGACATCTATACTAGCAAACGTACAACAGTAACCGATTTTCCTGGTATTAATGGGAGCCCCTCGTTTTCACCAGATGGCAAGCAACTTGCAATGGTTTTATCGAAAGATGGGAACCCAGAGATCTATGTTATGGATCTTGCTACGAAAAATTTGACTAGAGTAACGCGCAACCGTGCTATCGATACAGAGCCTTCATGGCTACCTGATGGTAGTGGTTTAATTTTTAGCTCTGAACGGGGTGGTAAACCTCAGATATATAGCGTAAATTTAAATTCTAGAAAGGTAAGACGCGTTACTTTTGTAGGCGAACAGAACTTGGGTGCTACATTAACGCCCGACGGTAAGCAGATGGTAGTGGTTAATCAAACCAATGGAAACTACCATATTGCTAAACAGGCATTAGACGGTGGCTCTCCTCAGGTTCTAACAAGAACCTTTTTGGATGAGTCGCCTAGTGTTGCGCCTAACGGTAGTATGATTATTTATAGTACCCTTCATGAAGGGACACAAGTACTTTCACTTGTTTCACTTGATGGGCGCTTTAAAGCCAGATTGCCGGCAGCCGATGGGCAAGTGAAATCGCCAAGTTGGTCACCATTTTTGTTCTAACAATTGAAATATCAAACAATAACATTTAAGGATTAGTAGGATGCAAATGAATAAATTAATGAAGAGCTTCATTATCGCCTTGCCAGTGGTGACCATGATGGCCTGTTCGTCTGGCCCTAGCGAAGAAGAGCTAGCCGCTGAACGTAACCGTCTTGCACAAGAACAAGCACAAGCAGAGCAAGATGCTCGTCAAGCTGAAGCACAGCGCGTAGAAGCAGAAGCTGCTCAGCGTATGAAGCGTTCAGAAGAAATGGTTCAGCAAGAAATGGAAGCGCTGAAAAACGAACAAACCGTTTACTTCGATTTTGACCGCGCTAGTATCAAGCCAGAATTCCAACGTTTACTTGATAAACACGCGGCGTTCTTGGTGAAAAACCCTAGCATGAAAGTGACTATTGAAGGTCACACTGATAGTCGTGGTACGCCTGAGTACAACATTGCACTAGGCGAGCGTCGTGCTCAGTCTGTTGAAACTTACCTAATGAACGCTGGTGTAAGCAGCAGCCAAATTACGGTTGTTTCATACGGTGAAGAAAAATCTGCGGTAATGGGTTCAACTGAATATGCATTCGCGCAAAATCGTCGCGGAGTGGTTGTTTACCGATAATGGCTTTTACAGCAATTAACACTATTAAAGCAGGCGTCACCTTGTGTGCCGCCTTTGCTATTTCAAGTTCAGCTTTCGCACAGGCGCCAGTGGTAGATGCTAATGGCGGCAGCAACCTAGAACAGCGTATTGCGGTTTTAGAACGCATTGTTAAAAGCCGAACTGAAATGCAGCACCGTTTACAAACCCAATTGGACAACATGCAAAGCGAAGTTGACCAATTGCGAGGGTCTGTTGAAGTTAACACCAACGAGCTGGAAAAGGTGCTTGAACGTCAGCGTGAATTGTACCTTGAAATAGATAAGCGTGTTGAGGCACTTAAACAAGGCGGTTTGGCTAACGTAGGTGGTGCTGGCGCTTCGCTAGGCAATTCTGCAGGGGTTACCCCCTCTACAGGCTCATCATCCCCACAAGAGGGTGAGGACGAAGCATACGACAGTGCTGTTAATCTTATTCTGAAATCTCGTGAGTACGATAAAGCCATTCCTGCTTTTCAGTCATTCATACAACGTTTTCCGAATAGTGAATATGCGCCAAATGCGCACTACTGGCTTGGGCAGCTGTTGTTTAACAAACAGCAATGGAATGACGCTATCGAGCAGTTTAATATTGTATCGAACCGTTTTTCTGATTCAGTGAAACGTCCAGATGCATTATTAAAGCTAGGTGTCATTGCCGAACGCACGGGCGACAGTAGTGGAGCGCGAAACTTCTTTCAGCAAGTGATTAGCGAATACCCTAATTCTTCTGCAAAGCGGTTAGCGGAATCTAGATTAAATAATCTATAATAAAAAAACCTCTCCTAACGAGAGGTTTTTTTCACCTCTTTGAAATTTTATACCTCTGTTGTACTGAACCAGTCACAATATTTATAAGTATATTTTTAAGGAAATTCCAAAAACTACGCTTTTTTTTAGACTTAATTCGCTAATATTTTGTCGGTCTAAAAAAGTTTTGTAGTGGTTTTGTGGTAGGAATTATGCGCGATTTGTGTTGATTTTGAGCGGTTGAAAGCTTTTTACTACAAAAATCAAAATAAAAACGCCTTTTGGGTTGCGTCAGATAAAAATCTGAGTATTATATGCCGCCGTTGCCAAGACACAGGCAACATCAGGAAAGATTGGGTCGTTAGCTCAGCTGGTAGAGCAGTTGACTTTTAATCAATTGGTCGCTGGTTCGAATCCAGCACGACCCACCAATTCTTCTCCTGGATCCAAATGACGGGTCGTTAGCTCAGCTGGTAGAGCAGTTGACTTTTAATCAATTGGTCGCTGGTTCGAATCCAGCACGACCCACCATCATTTGAAAGCGAAGTACAATCAAGCTAATACCAACAGCTTGTTTGCTCACAGCGTCACTTGTGGATGTGTGAGTAGTAAATGTGTTATTTGATGGGTCGTTAGCTCAGCTGGTAGAGCAGTTGACTTTTAATCAATTGGTCGCTGGTTCGAATCCAGCACGACCCACCATCATTTCTTAAAGTATTATCTACCAATACTAATCAAGTTCAGCCTGTTTCAGCAACTATTCTCATATATACCTTCTAGCAAATTATTACTTTTAGTTTCTATTCGCTTCGTTAGTTAATACCAAAACACACCCATATAGTTAATGAGATATGTTTGCGTTAGGTTTGAAGCAAAGCTGAGAGTACATGCAATTCATTCAGTAATAATGAATAGCCCCATGGCGTAACCTAAATGTGGTGGTATTCATGATTTGCAGCATGTTGGCTTTACGTTTAAGTTTTTAGAATGAAACGCTTGAAAATTACTCAATCATCCATAACTAACAAGTATGTATTTTTTATTACAGTTGGGTATAATCCACGCCCTTGTCACAACCGAGATGTAGGTCAATGTCAGTAGCTTTTCGAGTGGAACAGGTTGAGTATCCTTTTCCCGCTAAACCACAGCCATTATCAGATGCCCGTAGAGCATCGCTTAAAGCTGAGATTAAATCTTTGCTTAAACAGCGAAATGCTGTGCTGGTTGCGCATTACTATACCGATCCTGAAATTCAGGCATTAGCTGAAGAAACCGGTGGTTGTGTCGCTGATTCGTTAGAAATGGCGCGCTTTGGTCGTGATGCAGCAGAACAAACGTTAATCGTAGCAGGCGTTCGCTTCATGGGCGAAACAGCAAAAATACTCAGCCCAGAAAAAACAGTACTTATGCCTACACTGGAAGCAACCTGCTCCTTAGACATAGGTTGCCCCATTGAAGAATTCAGTGCATTTTGTGATGCACACCCTGATCACACGGTCGTGGTTTATGCGAATACTTCGGCTGCCGTAAAAGCCCGAGCAGATTGGGTGGTTACATCAAGTATTGCGCTAGAGATTGTTGAGCACCTAGATAGCCAAGGTAAAAAAATTATCTGGGGGCCTGACCGCCACTTAGGCTCGTACATTGCCAAACAAACTGGCGCTGAAATGTTGATGTGGCAGGGCGAATGTATTGTTCATGATGAGTTCTCAGCGCAGAAGTTGGCTGACATGAAAGCGCTGTATCCTAACGCGGCAGTATTGGTTCACCCTGAATCACCTGCTAGTGTGGTAGACATGGCCGATGCAGTAGGCTCAACTAGCCAACTGATTAAAGCGTCGCAAACCATGGACAACGACACCTTCATTGTGGCCACGGATAAAGGCATTTTTTATAAAATGCAGCAACTCACGCCAAACAAAACGTTTATTGAAGCACCTACTGGTGGAAACGGTGCAACGTGTAAGAGCTGCGCTCATTGCCCGTGGATGGCCATGAACGGCCTTGAGGCGATAAGAGCCTCGTTAGGCGCTACATATGAAGGCCATGAGATCTTCGTTGACGACAGCCTGCGTGAGGGCGCTTTAATCCCACTTGACCGTATGCTCAATTTCTCAGAAGAATTAAAAGCAAAAGGCGGCCTATAACGCTTATTAAGGCAAAGACGAGTAATTATTCAGCAGTTAGCGTGTTTTTTCGCGCAACGTCTTGATTAAGACACTCGCTTTACCTACTATACGCGCGCTCAAGGTAAATTGTACGCACGCTCAAGCTAATTTAGGCGTGCGCTCTAGGCAAATGCCTTGGCAGTATTTCGTTATTTGCGTTCACCGCAAATAGCACAAAAATTTGGAGAGGTGGCTGAGTGGCTGAAGGCGCACGCCTGGAAAGTGTGTTTAGGGTTAAACCTAACGAGGGTTCGAATCCCTCTCTCTCCGCCAAATAGAAAAAGCCCCGTTTCTTTGCGAAGAACGGGGCTTTTTTGTGTTTAATGCAAAATGTGTAAAAGCATAAACCATGCATGCATAAAAATTTTAAAACTCAGCTTATTGAAGTACCAAAATTTAAAGCCTCTTCAATGAGCAGATGACACAACCACTACATGAATAAATTTCATGATCTTAATTATCAAAGCGCGGCACCAAGTAGTACAATCGCGTTTTTTATTTCATCATTCGTTAGTAGAGCCGTAAAATGAAATTCTTTATAACCCTTATTCGCAACTTACTTGGGGCTATCATTGCATTTGTCGATGTAATAACCCGGGGCACTAAACTAAAACGTTCGCCAGAACAACAAGTGCAAGTGGCAGAGGAAAGCCAAAATTTGGCTTTATACCAGTTCTTTGGTTGCCCTTTTTGCATTAAAACTCGCCGCGCAATGTACAAATATAATCTGCCTATTCAAAAGCGAAATGTATCAGAAGGTTCGCCTTACAGAGAAGAGCTGTTACAAGGCGGCGGAAAAATTCAAACGCCATGTCTTCGAATTGAAAATAACGATGGCGTTGAGTGGCTATACGACTCTAAAGCGATTATCGGCTATTTAGAAACACGCTTTGTTGAAGCAAAGTAACTGATTATTATAGTTGAAGTTATTGTTAAAGTTCCTAGCTTCACTGTAACGGCTAGCCCTGCTAAAAGGGCTAACCCTCTACGAAGAACAGCTGTAGTGTGAAATACCTCCAGCATTAAAATATTCTCGCGGGCGCAAACGGTAATAACCGCTTTGTGTTTGCTCTGATTGTTCTTCGTAGGGTTTAGTCAGCACGTCTTGCAGTGCGTGAATACGATCAAAATTGCCAACTTGTGCGTCTTTATACGCCGGTACAACTAACCATTCACGCCATGTAAACTTAGGGTTAGTAAGCTTCATCTTTTTTGAAATATCATTAATATCACCCGACTTTTCAAGTTGAGTTCGCCAACTTTTTAGCCACTCATTCCATTCAAAACTCATGCTTTCTTTAAGCTCAGCATAAAAACTTGTTTTTAGTGCTTCAACATCCTTAGGAAGGTTAGATAACTCTCTAAAAAAGTGGTTATAGTCCACACCAGTGCGCATCATTAAGTGTAATAGTTGAAGCAGCAGCTCATTATCGTAAGCGTTAAGCCCGAGTTTTGCGGCCCACATGTTGTCCATCTTTTCTTGCATGACCGTGGCAAAGTTGCTGTTCACATCACGTAATGCTTCTAGTTCAGTTGGTGCATTGATGAGCAAGGGCTCCACAGCGCGACAAAACATATCAAAGTTTTTTTCTGCCGCTACAGGCTGGTTTAAAAACGAGAAGTGACGACCTCCACCAGTCCATGGTTGGTAAGCTGGGTCGAATAACTCACAAAACCCAAAGGGTCCGTAATCAAGTGTATATCCTCCAGCCGCGCAGTTGTCGCTATTGAAATTTCCTTGGCAATAACCTACTCGAATCCAATGCGCCACAAGCGATGTGAGGCGGTCTTGAAACGCGGCAGCAAGGGCAACAAGCTGAACTTCAAAGGGTTGGGCTGTATCGATATCATTTTTATATTCACGTTCAATCAAATGTGCTGCCAGAAGCTGAAGCTCTTTTAAAGCCGTAGGGTGTTGGTTACTTCTTGCTCGTCTTCCAAAAAGTTCTAGCTGACCCACGCGAATAAATGAAGGGGCAACGCGGGTTGAGATGGCCACAAGATTTGGCACCATCACTTCTGGGTCTTGAGAGTTTGAGCCCTCTAAATACCAAGGTCTGTCGACAGTTTCAGACTGAGACATAAATAAACTGAGAGAACGCGACGTAGGAACACCCAATGCGTGCATATGCTCTTGTACTAAAAACTCTCGCACACTCGAGCGCAATACTGCTCTGCCGTCTGCGCCCCGGCAGTATGGTGTTCTTCCTGCGCCCTTTAACTGCATTTCAAAGCGCTTTCCATTAGTAACAATTTCCAGTACTGAAAGGGCTCGGCCATCTCCATATCCATTGCCCGTTGAAAATGGGCATTGCTGAATATATTCGGTGCCATAAATTGACAAGGCATAGCCGGTAGCCCAGCCATAGGGTCGTAACTCGTCGGGTAGGGAAGTCATGTCACCAGAAAACAAACGCATAAATTCAGGCGTGTGGGCAAGGCTGTTATCGAAGCCTAATTCTTCAAAGAACGTTTGGCTATGAGCAACGTAGATAGGGTTTTCAATAGGGGTGGGCGTTACCGGTACATAATGGCCAGAGAATACCTGCCTTGGGTTATGCTCATTACCATCTTCTTTAGCGTGCGGATCCACAACCAGACTATTTAAAAATGAATAATCAACGTATTTTGCAAGGTCGCTAACAGTTTGAATTGGCTGTTCAGTTTTATTTTCTTGAATGTCTAACATTGGCGCCTCTATAACACGTTTGATTTAGAGGGCATTGTACTACATATCCATCTCGTTACTTTACACTGTGGTGAGTATTTGAAGTTGCAGCTCATAGCGGTAAATTTAGATAGCCGATTCATGTCACAATTATGGTCACTTAGTCGGTGATACGGTTCTCAAAACGATTGCCGACACCATTAAAGTGACCTTGCGGGATTATGATACTCCAGGGCGTTTTGGCGGCGAGGAGTTTATTGCTATTTTGCCAGGCACTTCAGGTGAACAAGCCCTGACCATTGCTGAGCGGGTTAGAGCAGCTGTGAGCAAGCTAGAAATTGGCTTAGAAAACTCATCACAGGTATCTAACGTTACGGTTAGTTTAGGCGTAGCTAACCTAGTACCAACCGACAGCAAAGCAGAATCTATCATCGACAGAGCCGATAAAGCCTTGCTAAAAGCCAAACAGATGGGCCGTAATCAAGTGGTACTTGGTGATTAACTGTTGCACAACCTATTCGTTCAATAAGACCCAGAAGCATGTAAACCTGCTTGCAACCCTACACATACGATTTTACACTTCCGTTTTTTAAGACCCGTAACGGAAATTTTATATGAATTACAACAATGTCGATGCTTTAAAAAAGCACTTAATTAAATCTCCTGAAAGCGTTGAGTTTGGAGATGTAACAGCCCTTATCGATAATGCATTCACATTCACGCCAACGGCCTTTACCAATGGTGAAGTAACTAATGAAGCTAACCAAAACAATGGTTCTTGCAAATTACTCGCGTTAGGCCAGCATCTTCAACTTAACCAAGCACAGACATTAGCACTGTTTGGTGGCTTCTATCGTGATGACGTTTTAAAAAATCCTGATGGTGATGACCACGCAAATATTCGCAATTTTATGCAGACAGGGCATGAAGGCGTGAGTTTTGAGGCTTTTCCGCTATCCGTTAAAAGCTAGATTCTTATCTAGGCTCAGAATCTCTTAATGTTAGTACTTCTGCGCCTGTCGCCGTTACCAATACCGTGTGTTCCCACTGAGCAGATAGTTTCTTATCTCGTGTAACCACGGTCCAACCGTCTTTTTTAAGCTTTGTTTTATACGTGCCTTGGTTAATCATGGGCTCTATTGTGAAGGTCATGCCTGCTTCCAATTTAAGCCCAGTTCCCGCGCTACCCACGTGGACTATTTCTGGCTCTTCATGCATTTCTTTGCCAATGCCATGGCCACAATAATCGCGAACAACACTGTACCCATGTTTCTGCGCATGCTCTTGAATAGCGGCACCAATGTCACCAATTGTCGAGCCGTGTTTAACGGTCTCTATGCCTTTGTACATCGCTTCATAAGTCACATCAATTAACTTTTTCGCAATAGGTGAAACTGTACCAATTGCGTACATTTTGCTGCTATCTGCAATATAGCCATTTTTTTCTAGGGTGATGTCTATGTTGACGATATCACCATTCTTAAGCTTTTTAGCTGCAGAAGGAACACCATGGCAAACCACGTCATTCACAGAACTATTGAGTACAAATTGATACCCATATTGCCCTTTACTTGCGGGTCTTGCTTTAAGGCAATCAACAATAAACCGTTCTACAAAGCTATCAATTTCAAGGGTGGTAATGCCAGGAGCCATAAAGCTATCTAGCTCGTTGAAAACCTTTGCCAGTAATTTGCCTGATTCACGCATTAGTGCAATTTCACTGGCTGATTTTATAAGGCTATTCACTAACCAACCTTACTGAAGATACGTTTTGAGAGCGCATCTCTAAATCAATGATTTGTTCATAAGATAATTTGGGATTTTGCTCTGCTAGCCGGCCGACTTTCATCCAAAATTCTGCTTGCGAATTAATAGAACGTTCCATCACTGCGCTGGTTTTACGCACCTCTTCATGCAATGCATCAGATATCTTAACAATTCCCATAATAAACCCAATTTAGAAATATATGTTTTGCTACATAATGTACTAAAACATGTATCTTGTCTAATGCTTGATTCGTGAACTTAATAGCAGCAGACGTTAACAAAACACATGCGACACTTTTTGTCGCATGTGTTATTTATGCTAATAGGCAATTCCAATAACAGGTCGATACTTGTGAACGCATTCCAGCGAAAGTTAGACATTCTACAATTTATACCCCGCGCACCTCGTAAAGTGTCGAGTCGGCAGATTTTAGATAACTTGCAAAACAGTGGTCACGCCAATATTGATATGCGTACTGTGCAGCGAGATTTAAAAAGCCTTGAGCAAATAGGCTTGTTTGGCCTTGAAGTGGATAAACGCTCAAAACCCTTTGGCTGGAATATTAATGCCTGTTTCAAGAAATTAAACTTAAGCTTGATGGATGGCAATACCGCCCTTGCGTTCAATGTACTCGAGCAATCTAGTGAAACCCTTCCGAATACTACATTGAAAGAACTACAGCCTTACTTCAATAAGGCCGAGCAAATACTAGCTCATGATAACGACTCGCTTTTGCAGCATTGGTCAAAGTCGGTGAGTAATGTGCAAGTGTCACAACCTTTGGTGCCACCTGATATCGACCCGGTTACGTTAGAGCGTTTAAAAAACGCTTTGTATTACAAAAAACAGGTGAATGCAGATATAAAAAGGCTTTTCAAGCGCGCAAAAAAAGCAGTATGGAAGCATTATGATAAAGTGAACCCAATGGGGTTAATACAGCAAAATGGTCGTCTAATATTTATATGTACTTTTGGATCTTTGCATACCAGACGATATTCCTTACCGATAAATTTTATTCGAAATGTTGAGGTGACAAAGAGTGATTGCCAGCAAAGCAATGACTATCACAAAAGCCTCCGAGCTGAGTTGGTGTCAACGCAAGAAAAAGCGGAATTGAAACTGCTTATCAACGACAATTCTTTCTTCCTATTACACGGCTATAAGCTGGCTGAAGATCAAAACATCTGCAGCTCAACGATTGCCGGAAAGTCACTATTGACGGCAACGGTTACCGACGACAGTAAGCTTCGCGCATTTTTAAGAGGGCTAGGAAGTAATATTGAAGTTCTTGAGCCCTTATCGCTTAGACGTTACTTTACAGGCTTGTCGGAAAGCCTCTACCAGACTTACTGCAATTAATATAACAACGCGCGTTTTAGCGTTGATTATTCGGGCTGGCGAAGCGTTATTCTCTAGCCTTTTCCTTTTAGCCTCACGAAAGTCGGGGTATCTAGATACTCGCTTTTACCATTATAGGGTTGAGATAGTCTTGGTCGCTTCATCTCTACTATCTTTTCAGAAGAAGGTTCGCTTTGCGCATCAGGTGGAATGCCTGTCGCAATAACCAACACCTCAGCAAAGTGGGGAAGTTCTTCCGAGATAGTTACGCCACTAATAATCAATGCTCGAGAGCTGTCTATCAAGGTTTGTAGCTCAGCCAGCATACTTTCGTACATTGCAAGGCTGGGCTCTTGTTGACAAGATAGCTGAACTATTACACCTTGCGTGCCTTTAATATGGTTGGTTTGTACTAAAGGGTTCTTCAAAGCATGCGTTAGTGCATCACAAAGTGTTTCATCACTGTGCGCCACGCCAACGCCTAAGGCGGTATCACCTTCAAGTGATAGAATATGGCTGAAATCGTTGATATCAACATTGATGTAACCCGTGCTGGTTAGCATAGTAATGATGGATTCAACAATTCGCTGCATTTGCGTGTCACAATGCCGGAAGGCGCTAATAATGCCCACGGTTGCATCAAGCGCGGTGATAAGTGCATCGTTTGAAAGCACCAGGGTCGCGTTGGCTTTGCGCTTAATTTCTTCAAGGGCGTGATAGGCTATTTCTTTGCGTTTATCCCCTTCAGATTTAAAGGGCAGGGTAACAAAGCAAAGGGCATCTATTCCCATTTCTGATGCTAAATCTAACAACACTGAAGTGGCACCGCTGCCGGTTCCTCCTCCAAGCCCTGCTATCACTATAATGAGGGTGTCGTCGGCGATCAGGGCTTTTAATAACTCAATACTATGTTCGGCGGCATGTTTAGCCACTTCAGGGTTGGCGCCTGCGCCGAAACCTTTTGTGGTGTGCTCGCCAATCAACACAACTTCATGCTTTGTTGAATGTTCTTGAGATTGTTTATGTGAAAGGTTTTGACACTGGTTTAGCGCAGAAATATCGGTATTAATCGAGCTAAACCTAATGGTGCTGTGCGCTGAAGCGGAAGACATATTGCTAATTGCGTTACCTCCACACCCACCTACACCAATAACGTGAATATTTATTTTTGTTGCGTCTTTTTCCCACATAACCACCACCGAAACTTGACCAAAGAAGAGTACTTAGGATGATGTATTAATGCGGTAAAAACTGACGCACCCAGCGTTTACCTCAGTAAAAGAGCACAGTTATTTTAGTAAAAAAAGAACCTAAATCTCAAAAAGGCACTTTAGTTATCACTTTGCCATCTATCGCACGAAACATCTCTTTGTGTTCTTTCCAATAGCCGCTTACTGTTACCCTAAGAAAAGCGGATAAAAAGGCTATAGCCTCAAACCCGCGAATCTGCGGGCCCGAGCGGATTAGTGTGAAAGCCTGTAGCACAAGAGCCGATGGCATTGGAGCTCGTGCACACACAAGCCTAGTCAATTACGGGGTTTCCACGTAAGGAATAAAGCGCCCTAAAATAATAACGCTAGTCCACAAGAATAGTGATATCCAAGCTACCACCTGCGCATTTTTATCTAGTTGCGCCGGGGTATTCAACGCACGTGCAGACATGGGCATAGTAGCCATTTGCGGCTTAACACGTATTACAAAATAAAGCGTGTTAAGCCCCGCCAATATTATGCATCCCATTTTGGCCCAAAACGCAATATTCACAAGATACCTATCGGCATCGCCTACAACAAAGAGTAAGCCCGAAACCACATTGATGGCGAAACCAATCAACGCCCAACGTAAGAATACGTCAACCTGCTTGATGGGCACAGCCTTAGCAAAGCCTACCATTCTTAAATCAACTACCAGCAGCGAGCCAAAAAGCAAACACAGCCCTAAAAAATGTGACATTTCTAATGCTGGAAATACGACGGCATTGTCCATAACAAAACTGCTGATAGGGCTAGCATTAAGGGTATCGATAACCCACGAAAGTAATGAATTCATAGGTAACCTCCTTAAGACATGTAGCCAATTAATCGGCCAGCAATAATTGCGGCCACCCAACTGACCATGGCAACGGCAGCAAGTTTTTTATGCTTCGTCGACACGCTGTCAGTTTGTTTAATACAAATAATGACTAACCGCCATGTCAGCACAAGGCCTGCAACAACCAACAGAATTTTAATCCGAAATGCCCAATTAAAATAAAGCTCTGATGCATTTCCACAAAATAGCGCCACACCTGAAACTAAATTAATGCCAAACCCAACTAAAGCCACTCTCCAATAGTTTGCCATTGCAGTAACCGGAATAACTGAAGCGAAGCCAAGCACCCGAAGGGTTAGCATTAATGCTATGCCCACCATGGTAGCCATGCCTATTGCATGTAAGGACAGCACGATAGGGTAGCCCCATTCGGTATTTGATATGGTTTGACCTACCTTTGAGTCTTCAAGCTTGTACAGCGTACCCATGGCTGATTGACGGGCTGCGTTGTCGTCTTTTAAATTGTCATTTCCTGCAGTTTTGTTGTCGAGTGTTGTGGCGCTAGGCTCAAGATTACCTGAGCCTCGTTCGGCAGTAAGGTCGTCACAGTCATAAGGCTGATAGCTGTCTTGTGTGAAGGTGACTTCATCTGAACCTGTCATAGGTGCTTTAAGGTAAAGCGGATCGGTAATGGTATATTCACGTTTTAAGACCGTGCCATCTTCGTTTAGTGAGAAGCGCTCTACAATCACCATCTCACGGCTGTTTTTAGCCGGTGACGGTGGACCGCCATTGCCTCTTGGGCCTGCTGGTGGGCCATTCCTACCATCTGGTTCGCCTTCAGGGCGAGGAGGACGATTGTTGCCTTGAGGGCTCCCCATACTAGCCCCAGTGCTAGCATCGTCAGGCTTTCCTCCAGGACCTCCGCCCATGGGCGCCATTAACCATCCTTCGTCAAAGCCAGTGGTGGTTACCACTAAGGTATTTCCTTCCCATATACCGGTCGAAAATCCTGCTCGATTGGGCTCATAGTCTTCGGGCATCTTAGTACCATCTAAATAAATGGTACGTGTCAGACTCATAAATCCGTAAGTTAGGTTTATCTGTGTGCTGGACTGTTCAATTTTATTAACCATAAGATCGAACCACCAATCCATGATGATATTAGTCGGTTCACATTGGTATCTAGGGTTTTCATCTTGAGTCGCCCCTTCTACCGCCAAAGCACCTGCATCAGTTAACTGTGCAAAAGCGCCGCCACCGCCAGGTCTGCTACCTTCTTTGCGCACCATTGCCCAATTTCCTGCTAGATTTGGTCTTCCATCAGCGCGAATAGTTTCGCGTTCAACGGTAACGTCACTGTCAACAGCTGATGCGGTACTTGCGCCGTTAACAAGGCTCCCGTTATCATCAAACACACTATTTCGGTTAGCGGTTACGCCATTTTCGAAAGTAATTTGCTGCATATAACATGTAGTGGGGTCGTTTCTATCTGGAGAGCCTAAAATGGTGATAGCACTGCCTGCTTTGAATTGCTCTGTGTTCCATCCTCTACGTTTGAGTAACGAGCCTGACTGTAGCTCACAACGCATATTTGTTACGCTGCCATCTTCGTTCGTAACATCGAAATACACATAGGCATGCGGGTTAACTAACCGTACTCGAGTAATCTCGCCAGACAACTCAATCGTTTTATTCGTTTCAAATTGACCGCTACTTCCATGATGGGCGAAGGCCACATTCGGTAAAATAAGCGCTACAAGTACACATAGGCATCGTAGATTCCACATTGGTGTTGATTCCTTCCCACTTAAAAAATGTAAATAATGCGAGCCGTTCCTCGCCTACTGAGTATCAATGAAAAAAGCAGTGATGCTAGTAATGTAAAGATCATAAAGTAAACTCGCAACGCTCGCCATTGACGAAATGTAAAGACTGGTTAAATACTTTCAAAAGCTCGGCCTCAAAGCGGTTGCTGTCATCACAAATGATTTATCAGCCATTGTGATTGACTATTATCTTCATTTTCAAAATTCTGTTTATACCTGTATCCCATTTATCTCTTGTCCTTAAAAAACTATATTCCCTCGCATCGGGGAAACCTATACCATTTTTTAAGGAGTGCTTTATATGGCTATAGCCACAGTAAACTATCATGTGAAAAGTAACGAAGTTCAGGCATTTCATTTCGATGTTAATGGCGTTGTTGGGAATTTGATTTCGCCTGAATTAATTTCAGTCAAAGTGCCGGTTACTGATATACGAAAAAAAAACTATTCAGTGAATTTCAATAAAGATGGGATCACTTTTATAAACGCACCAACAAAGGTACATGGGTTCGATGAGTCTGAAGCGTGGGCGAGTGACTATGAAAGTGAGCTTACTGCCATTCTGCAGCAACAGATAAAAGCAAAAGAAGTCATTGTATTCGACCACACAGTACGAATCGACGACCCAAATGCAACACGAAGACCTGCCCGCAACGTTCACAATGACTATAGTGAAGGTGGGGTAGAAAAGCGTTTGTTGGATATTTTAGGTGCCCAAAAAGCGCAAGAGTTTCAGCAAGGGCATTTTGGGTTTGTTAATGTATGGCGCCCAGTGGAATACACGATACCTTCATCCCCTTTAGGGTTTATCTGCCCACGCTCGATGCAAGAAGATGACTGGATGAACATCGAATTGGAATACCCCGATCGCAAAGGTCAAATATTAGGGGTAGCGGAAAATAGAACCCACGAATGGTTCTATCAATCTGATATGACACCCGAAGAAGCGATTATATTTAATATCTATGATAACCGTGGAAGGCCACATTTGGCGCATAGCGCACTCGATATGGAAGGCGATACTGCTGTGACGAAACCACGAAAGAGTATTGAAACGAGAACCCTTGTTCGGTATTAGTCTTTTAACATGGTACAGAGCGCACTTCAGAAATTGTGGGTGGTATATAAATAGAGGTGAATACCTTTTTAAGGGTTGAGGTATTTATTCAACACTTCAAGCAGCTTTTCTTTTCGAATAGGCTTGCTGACATGGTCGTTCATGCCTGCATTTAAACAGGCGTCAATATCTTGCTGCATAGCATTTGCTGTTAACGCAATAATAGGTAAGGTACCGTTCATTTGATGGCGTATGACCCGAGTGGCCTCGTACCCATCCATTTCTGGCATTTGAATATCCATCAAAATAATATCAAATGATTGTTGAGATAACGTGTAAATAGCGTCGTTTCCGTTAGCAGCACGAATTATTTGTAGATTTGTGGCGTTTAGCATTGCCATTATAACTTCAACGTTTATGTCATTGTCTTCGGCCAATAGCACGCGTGTTTTTTGGAACTGGGTAATGAGTTGTTCGGCTTCTGGGTTCTGAATGTATTCTTCACCTATTGAATGACAAAATTCCAAAGTAAAGTAAAAGCGTGAACCTTGTCCAATGGCGCTAACAACGTGAAGTTTAGAGCTCATTTGCTCTAATAATTTATTGCAAATATTTAAGCCTAGGCCTGAGCCTCCATACTTTCGTGCCGTTGAGCTTTCAGCTTGAATGAAGGGTTGAAACAAGTTTTCTTGTTGAGACTCACTAATACCGATGCCGTTGTCCTGAACCCATACGTCGAACAAGCAGTGGGTGTTGTCTTTCTGTTTAACCTTAATACCTATTTCTATATCCCCAGCACTTGAAAATTTAATGGCGTTGCTAATCAAGTTAGCAAGTACTTGTTTAAGCCTAAGTTCGTCAAAAATCATCTCTTTAGGAAGCTCTTTATCGATATTTAGCTTAATCGTTAATCCCTTGTTGCTTGCTTGCGCGTGGAATATATCAAGTAGCTTTCTTATGCTTTGACGTAAGTTATACGGTCCGTAATCTAGCGCTAGCTTACCCGCTTCAATTTTAGAGAAGTCCAGTAAGTCATTAATAAGTTGCAGAAGCATTTCAGATGAATTGACAATTTGGCTGGTGAGCTTTTTAGTTTGTTTATCTTCTAGTTTGTCAGTCAGTACTTGCCCAAAACCAATGATAGCGTTCAAAGGGGTTCTAATTTCGTGGCTTATGTTAGAAATGAACTCTGTTTTAAGCCTGCTGTGAAGTTCGGCTTTTTCCTTCGCTGATATATAAAGTGCATTGGTCTTGCGTGCTTTTTTAAGCAAAATTAAAATAATAACCAAGGTGACAAGGGTTAATGCAATAAAAATCACGAGCCAGCGGGTGAAGAGCTTTTGCGTTTGCTGAGCAGCTTCCCTAGCGTCAAGCAGTTCAGAAATAGCGCGGTTTTCTTTTTCTAATAGTGTGGTTTTTTCTTTTTGCTGCTCTATTTCGTAAACTAAATTTGCGCTCTCTAATAGCTCTAAATCTTCGTACTTTTTAGCTTCAAGGTATTCGTTATGGTAAACCTCGTATTCCTTGTACGCCGTTTCAAAATCACCTTCTTTGGCGCTAATTTGTGAGGCGAGCTTTTCAAGTTCTGCCCGCCATGTGGTCTTTTCACCCACGCGGTAGTCGTCATAGGTGCTGCGAGATTTATCAAGGGCCACTCTCGCTTCGCTTAAACGTCCCCGTTCCATCAACGCCTTCGCTTTTAATCTATAAATTTCGCTATCGTAAAAAGAGGTGGTAAGTGGGTGAGAAGTGACCGTTTCAGCCAGCTTCAACGCTTCTTCAATATTGTCAGTTCGAAAATAAGTAGACGCCATTCCATATAAGGCGATGTATTCTGCGTAATTAATGTCTATCTTTCTGTCAGATTCAATGGTTTGCTTAAAGTAGGTAATCGCTTTATCGAAGTTGCCCATATTTCTAAATAAAATGCCTATGGCGTACAGGTTGTCACTAACAAGCGGCCATTCATTGAGGGCTTTTGACTCTGCTAACGACTTCTCATAATACTCAAAGGCAATATCAAAAGACTTTACCGAGTGATAATAATCAGCAGCTATATAGTGATACAGGGCCGTGGCATAAGTGAGGTTATTTTCATGAACCAGTTCGTTAAGCGTATTTAATAAGTTAGCGCTTGATGCGAAAACTTGCCCTTCATTGTATGAAAGGATGAGATACGCAATTGCTATAGCCTTAACAGAAGAACTGGCAGCAGGAGATTGTATGACTTCACCGAACAACTGATATGACCGGTCATAATTAGCATTGATGCCTACCATTCTGGCCAGCCCCAATTTAATGATTAAACCATCTTCCGTTTCAGTGACTAAAGATTCTAGAATAGTCATCACATCATCAGGGGCGGTGTGATGTAATTTGAGCTTAAGTTGAATGTAGCTAACGGCTATTTTAGTTTTTTCAAACGAGGTGAAGTCAGGGGTGAGTAATCGTGTTTCCAGCGTCGATATCACTTCGCCAATGGGCATGGGGCTTTCAGTTTTAACCCGTGAATTCAACGACTCAAGTTCAGTCAATACATTGGCATACGCCACATGGCTAAATATACTAAGGCCAACTATTGTTAGAACTCTAAGAGAAAATTGGGTAATGGATAGCACAGTATTTTCTTACGTCTTGTTAGGTGACTGCTAGGCTTGAACTAACATCAACGAACTAAATTCAGTCTTTGCAAATTAGCAGACTTAACACGTTATGTCTTGAATTTAGGATAATTATCCACCGCGCCATTTGAAATTTAGCCTTTAGTCTAATGTTTTAAGTTTTATTGATATTTGCTCAAGCATTTCTACGTGTTCTTTTTAAAAGCCGTTTTAGGTAACCCTTAGCCTAGTATGACAATAAGTCATCTTCGTAACAAAGGCATGATAGCCCACAAGTCGCCACGTAGCATGACCACCGAACCTGCAATATCGGGCTTCCGATGAATAATTAACATATATGCTTGTCTTCTTAACTTTCTAAAAGCAGAATACGACCACAAAAAATAGTTCATCGCCAGATAGTTGGAAGCTTTATATGATTGGTTTTTTCAAGCCTGCAGCACATAAAACTCGGTTACAAGAACAAGAAATAGATCCAGTTTATAAAAAGCTTAGATGGCAGATATTCCTCAGTATCTTTGTCGGCTATGCGGGTTACTACCTTGTTAGAAAGAACTTTTCACTGGCCATGCCTTATTTAATTGAAGAGCAAGGCTTCACAAAAGGTGAGTTAGGTTTTGCGCTGTCTGCAGTCTCTATTGCCTACGGGTTAAGTAAATTTTTAATGGGCAATGTTTCTGATAGAAGCAACCCCAGATACTTTTTAATGACAGGGCTATTACTGTCTTCCTTGGTCATGTTTATTTTTGGTTTTGTGCCATGGGCAACCCAGAGCATAGCAATTATTTTTCTGCTGCTTTTTATTAACGGTTGGGTGCAAGGTATGGGGTGGCCCGCCTGTGGCCGTACTATCGTACATTGGTACTCGGGGAATGAACGAGGACAAGTTGTTTCGGTTTGGAATATTGCGCATAACGTTGGCGGCGGACTCATTGGCCCTTTATTTATCTTGGGAATGGCGTGGTTTAATGATTGGCGTAGCGCTTTTTATGTACCCGCAGCCTTCGCTGCATTAATCGCCGGTTTTGTATTTTTAACCTTACGAGATACACCGCAAAGTTGTGGTTTGCCACCTATTGAAGAACATCGCAACGACTATCCTCTCGATTATGAAGAAAAACATGAGCAAGAACTCAGTGCTAAAGAAATATTTGTTACCTACGTATTGAACAACAAACTCCTGTGGTTTATCGCTATTGCCAATGCGTTTGTGTATCTCATTCGATATGGCGTTTTAGATTGGGCGCCGCTGTACTTGTCAGAAGTAAAAGACTTCTCATTCGAGCATAGTTCTTGGGCGTACTTGTTGTATGAGTGGGCGGGCATTCCAGGTACGCTGTTATGCGGTTACATTAGCGACAAATGGTTTAAAGGCCGTCGTTCACCCGCTGCTATTTTGTACATGGTGCTCGTATTAGTCGCCGTTCTTGTATATTGGTTTAACCCTGCTGGAAACCCATCCATAGATATGGCTGCGCTAATGGCTATTGGCTTTTTAATCTATGGGCCTGTTATGTTGATAGGTTTATACGCGCTAGAATTGGTGCCAAAGAAAGCCGCTGGCACGGCAGCCGGATTAACGGGACTGTTTGGGTATCTTGGTGGTGCCGTTATCGCCAATATTGCCTTAGGTTTTACCGTCGATTACTTCGGTTGGAATGGCGGATTCGTACTACTCACAGGTGGGTGTATTTGTGCCATTGTGTTAATCGGGTTTACGGTTAAACATGAAATTGCGCATTTGAAAAGTAAAGAAGCGTCTGCAGCTAACTAAATGATGACGTTTATTTAACGCGAAATCTTGCCGTATTTAGACGTATTTAAATCTGGCAGTGGGTAATAGCATGAGCAAAATAAAGACAGCAAACAAAGCGAATATCGTCATATTGGGCGCTGGGAGCATTGGATGTTATTTAGGAGGTTGTTTGCTGTCTATTGGCGCGAATGTCACCTTAATTGGCCGTGCAAGACTTAAAGATCAAATTGCGAATAGCGGCTTAACGTTAACCGATTGGCGGGGTAGGAATACAAAGCTTAAACCGGCCGACGTTAACTTTACTGAAAATGCCGAGGTCATGGCGGGCGCTGATTATATTTTAGTGTGCGTAAAAAGCGGTGATACCCAAGAGGCCGCGTCGCTTATTGCGCAATATGAAAATAGTGACTCGTTGAAGGATAATCCTGTTGTCATCAGCTTTCAAAACGGGGTAAGAAACGGTCAAGTGCTATCAGAATGCTTACCGAATCATACCGTCATGAAAGGCATGGTTCCATTTAACGTGCTGGGGCAGGGCGACGGGCATTTTCATTGTGGCACAGAAGGGAATTTGTGTATTGAAGACACAACAGGGAAATCGGGAGATCTCGTCGGCCTGTTTGCCATGGCCGACTTGCCTGTTCAGGTGTACAAGAATTTATCTAGTGTGCAGTGGGGTAAACTGCTCATGAATTTAAATAACGCCGTTAATGCACTTTCTGGCAGGCCATTGCTTGAGCAATTGCACGACAACGAATACCGAAAAGTAATGGCGGTTGTGCTAAAAGAAGCATTAGTCGCAATGAAAGCTGCCGGTATTGAGTCGGCTAAAACAGGTAAGGTCGTCCCTAAGCTTATGCCTTACATTATGTCTTTACCTAATTTTCTATTTAAAAAGGTAGCTGCAGCTACGTTAAAAATTGACCCTCAGGCACGCTCATCTATGTATGAGGATTTAGCGCTGAATAGAAAAACAGAAGTCGATTACCTAAATGGCGAAATTGTTGCTTTAGGTGAAGCGCATCAAGTGAGTACCCCCGCTAATACCGCAATAGTCAAACTCATTAAAGCAGCTGAAAGCGCAAGAGAAGGGTCACCAAGATTGAGTGCAACCACCCTACAACAAGCAATAGCTGCTAGCTAGTCTATCGCTTTTAATCGTCTTGAAGGTCGTTAATATCGTCAATAATCTTGTTGAGCTTTTTCAACAGGTGTGACTTCTGCTTAGCGGTCATTGTCTTTACCAACTCATCGGCCAACGATAAATATGCTTCTCGATTAGCCTTTCTGCGTGCTAGGTACTCTTCGGTGCGGTAGTCATCAGGGTGAGTAAGTAGGTGGGTTAGCTTTTGTTGAAACGCTTCTGTGTTTTGTCTGCTTGCAAACAGTCGGCGCGCTTCATTCTGCATGGTTATGCGGTATTCAAGCCAGTTTCCACGGGTACGGGCGAAGTGAGGAGCGGCATTCGCTATCATCGTTTTTTGTTCGTCAGTTAAGTCACCTACACTGTCTTCAAAACCTTCTTCGAAATTCTCAATTAACTTTTCAAGCCTTTCACTTTCAGACATTGAGTCGTACTCATCAAGCTCTTCTTGCTCTTCGTCATTTTCTTTTTGGATGGCAGCAAACAAATAAATAACTTGGTCGTCACTTAAGCGGGAAGCGAGTTCTGCTAACTCAGGCGCTATTTTTGAGCGTAACGTCATTACGTGTTCATTAGCCTGATTTAGATGATTGGCAATAACAGCTTTGTTTAACTTATCTTGTTTTATATCTTCGGTTATCTGCTCTAGTTGGGCCAAATATAAAGCCAATTGTTCTTCTCTGTGCCAATCAATCCACCCTTCAAGCTTAATATCGAAAATAGCTTCTTGTGAATCGTTAAGCTCTACATAATCGTCCATGTACCAATAAATAAGCCAATCGAGGTTATTGTATGCAAGCTTAGACGAGCACCCTGTCAGTACTAAGAAGCCAAGAACAAGCCATAACTTTTTCATCTTTAAATCCGTTGTCGATGTAGCTATTAGCTACTGATATATAAATTAATTACTGAGCACTAATAGTTCTTAGTAATTTAGCCGCATTTTGGATTTCAAAATCAATAAATCGCTGCTGAATTTCTATGGCAGCGCTACACATAATATCTGGTGACTCGAGAAAATCTTTAGGTGCTGCTACCACCTCAAAATGTGCCTTACTGCTATCCTTCATGCCTTTAACTAAATTCGTGATGATGTCATCACTTTCCTCGTCAGAATACAAAGAGGGGCTTACCTGCTGATGAGCAATAAGCTTTGCTATAACCTCAAGCTCAAGTGCCTTTACTTCGCTCGATAGCTGAGCTTCATTCCCAGCATGGTGTTCTAGTGGCACCTCTTCGGGATACACAAATGCGGCGCAGGCAAGGGGATATTGCCCTTGAAGTTCTTGCATTTGTTTTATCATTACATGCCAATAATCAACGATGTCAGCATCACTACCATGGGCGATATAATGCGTAATCCTCGCTTCAAACACCGCTCGAGCTCGGGTTGCAATAGCATTAATAGAAGCGCCTTCCCGTAAACCCTCTTCATTTATAGCGACAATTCGATAGTAGGTATCTGGATCTTTGTCTTTCATGGCAACCAAGTAGGCATGAGTCAATAAACCAGATTCTACTGCTTGCGTGTTTATTTCGCTTTCGTCTTCATAGCCACTGAACCCGTAGGCGCTACTGTCCACTACTTTACTGATAATACCTGCTCGTAAAAGTTCTTTGTGAGAAGGAGCCCAAAGTTCAGTATTCGGCGTATTTCGTATTTTTTTCGCAAACCAATTTGGAACATCGGCATCTTTATACGCTTGGTCAAACGCGGAACTTAACTCTGTGTTGTCATGCATAGACTTGCCGCCTAATGCGGGAGCGTGAAACTGCAACACGCCGTCTTCACCCAATAGCCTTTCTTTTCCCGCTAAATACACAATAGTGCATGCCGAAGAGCACGAGGTTTTCACAAATGTATTAAGTCCATATTCTTTGACTACAGCAGCTAGACGAGTCGCGCCGATAAGTCTTCCGCCAATACTGTGTAAGTGTATTGTTGTTATGTTTTCATTCTGTTTCAGTACATCTAGCAGCAGTCGTTCGGAGCCAATTTCTATACCGCCATAAAGTTCTAGCTCGGTGCCATTATTTAAAACTCTAAACTTGGTAGGGGGATAGGTGGATTCAGCGCCAATTAAAGAGATACTTTCAGTAATGATGGGTACCCCTGACCGATAGAAATCTACAGTGAAATTTATCATTCCTACTACTGTCATTATTATCGCCATTGTTGCCCAACCAGCAGAGCCACCGCGATGAGGGTGACGGATGGCAGAGCGAATTATGCCAACCGATTGCCAGATAACCACGGGTGTTAACACCACGTACAAAAGCATCATGTATATACCAAGCTCAGCTCGCGATGATGCACTTTCTATTTTAAGTTCAACAAATGAGCTTAGCGCAAGTGCACCAAGTGTTATTAAAATGCCAACCACCCAATAACTGATAGGTAACGATACTTGGCCTTTCCAAAAATGAATTAGCCAGTTTGCATGCAATGCTTCGTCATCGTATCTATCTTCTGCCAATACTGGGTCGTGATTGGCAGTATTTTGAGGATGAGAACTATCTTGATGCTGAGACGTTTCGGTTTTACTTGTTAAGGGGTGTCTTAAGGCTATTTCCTTTAGCACGGCAGACACTCTATAGGGGTATTGCTCTTTGTCGATGTAGGCTAACACATCTTCAAGTTCGGCAAGGCTGTAGTTTGAATAATCCGGAGCTTGCATTAAATACTTCCATGTGGCTTTTATATTATTGAAGATGACATTCATTGACGTGTTAATAATACGGAATATTAGCCGCTAACACTACAGTATTCACCATATCTACCTGAATAGATGAGGAAAAATCATGGCAACACACGAAAAGCTTAACTACGTTGAGTTCGGTACATTCGATATCAGTAGTACTAAGCGCTTTTTCGAAACTGTATTTGGTTGGGCGTTTACCGATTATGGCCCCGAATACACGGCATTTTCTAATCAAGGATTAGACGGGGGCTTTTTTAAAGCTGAGCGCGCTAGCACCACAGCAAATGGCGGCGCGTTATTAGTTTTTTATAGCGCTGACATTAGGCAAACCTTAAGCAAGGTAGAAAAAGCTGGTGGCAATGTGAACAAGCCTATCTTTGAATTTCCAGGCGGTTGTCGATTTCACTTTATAGAACCTGGGGGCAATGAATTCGCGGTTTGGTCTGAAAAGGAATAGAGGTCTGAAAAGGAATAGAGGTCTGAAAAGGAGTAGTGGCCTGAAAAGGAGTAGTGGCCTGAAAAGGAGTAGTGGCCTGAAAAGTAATAGAAGCCTGCGCATGTTCACGCTGGCCCAGAGATGATCTGTATAAAAGAGCCCTTTATAAAAAAGCGCTGTATAAAAAAGCCCAGCTTAGAAAAAGCTGGGCTCTGTCACTTATTTTTAGCGGTGTTTACGCTATTATTTATTAAGCCTTACCAAGAACTATACGCAGCATTCTTCTAAGCGGCTCGGCAGCACCCCATAGCAGTTGATCGCCCACGGTGAAGGCTGAAATATATTCAGGCCCCATGGTCAATTTACGAATTCGACCTACAGGAATAGACAATGTGCCGGTCACTTTCGCTGGCGTGAGTTCTTGCATGGTGTCATCACGGTCATTTGGTACCACTTTCACCCACTCATTATGCTGTGCAAGAACTTGCTCAATCTCTTCAACTTGCAAGTCTTGTTTTAATTTGATGGTGATAGCCTGACTATGACAACGCATAGCGCCTACACGCACACAAATGCCGTCAATAGGAATAGGCTGCTCAGTTAAACCCATAATCTTGTTGGCTTCAGCTTGCGCTTTCCATTCTTCACGACTTTGCCCAGATGGCAACTGCGAATCAATGTAAGGAATTAAGCTTCCTGCTAGCGGCACGCCAAATTGTTCAGAAGGGTAATCATCGCTTCTGATAAACTCAGCGACTTGCTTATCGATGTCTAAAATAGCAGACGCTGGATTGTCTAAATTTGCTTTTACATTAGTGTGAATGGCACCCATCTGGCTAATAAGTTCGCGCATATGCTTAGCGCCAGAACCAGAAGCAGCTTGGTATGTCATGGGTGAAGCCCACTCAACCAAGTCTTTTTCGAATAAGCCACCTAGTGCCAACAACATTAACGATACCGTGCAGTTTCCACCTACGAAAGTGCGAATGCCGCTTTCAACGCCAGCGTCAATTTCTTTGCGGTTTACAGGATCTAAAACAATGACTGCATCGTCTTCCATGCGAAGCGCTGACGCTGCGTCTATCCAGTATCCATTCCAGCCGGTGTCGCGCAGTGAAGAATACACTTCTTTGGTGTAATCACCGCCTTGGCAGGTAATGATAATATCTTGCTTCGCAAGCGCTTGAATATCGAATGCGTCTTCTAGTACGCCAGCGTTAGCACCTGCAAAATCTGGCGCCGGAAGGCCTTTTTGAGACGTAGTAAAAAATGTGGGTTCAATGTGCGCGAAATCTTGCTCTTCTTGCATGCGCTGCATTAACACTGAGCCAACCATACCGCGCCAGCCCACTAAACCTACTTTTTGTTGTGACATTAACTTGAGAACCCTATAAAACTAAACTGTGTATTTATGTTGAACCAGCGGTGATATCACTCTGGCAACCCTATACCTGTCGCATATTCATTATTATGCCTGCAGTCTATAAACAATTTAAAACGCTGGCTAGCGGGTTTTTAGAAATATTACGTTATAGATATAAGTGAATCACATTTGGCGGGGGCATTATCAATCTTTTGTTGAAACTAATTCTTAAAATGCATAATTATCATTCATGTTAGAGAAAGGTAGTCTTGATTCAACAGTTTTTCAGGCTTTAGCAGTCTAAATGAGTACCGAGTCAAACGCGCTCTACTTTACGAAATTAAAAAGGAAATAAACGGATGAAAACTATATTAGTAACAGGCGCGACCGACGGCATTGGTCTTGAAACCGTAAAATTGTTAGCTCACGAAGGGCACAATTTGATCATTCACGGAAGAAGTGCTGATAAGTTAAAGCGTGTAGAGCAAATGTTAGGTGCCGATTACCCTGCAATAAAGGTGACAGGGTTCGTGGCAGATTTAAGCGACTTTCAAGCAGTTGATAAATTTGCAACTGATGTGGCAGGCGCTTTTTCAGCCATTGACGTTATCATTAATAATGCGGGTGTGTTTCATTCTCCCGACATTGAGACAAGCGCAGGACTAGACGTACGCTTCATGGTAAATACGATAGCGCCGTTCATCATTACTAAACGTTTGTTGCCACTTATGCCAAGTGATGGCCGTGTAGTTAACGTGTCATCTGCGGCTCAAGCCCCCGTTAACTTTGATCTGCTAAGCCAAGGCCCTTCTATGAGTGACGGCATGGCATACGCACAAAGCAAGCTTGCTATAACCATGTGGACACGCTTTTTTGCCGAAAAATACGCAGCAACAGGGCCATTGTTCGTGTCTGTTAATCCTAAATCTTTGTTAGGCAGTAAAATGGTGAAAGAAGCTTATGGTGTAGCCGGAGGTGATTTAGCAATAGGTGCGAAGATATTTGTGGAAGCAGCTCTTAGTGATAGGTTTGCAAACGTAAAAGGTGAATATTTTGACAACGACAACAATCAGTTTGCGCCTGCACATCCATTTGGTGAAAACTCAGCAAATAGAGAGCAATTGGTTAATGCAATTGAATCTATTGTTGCCTGTCACCTAAGTTAATAATTTCCAAACATTAGCATCTTCATGTAGAACACATCAGGTCCTCTGGTGTGTTTTGCCTATTCGGCACTATTTCATTTTTTCAATCTTGCCTTTGTACTATTTTTAATCCTTATCATTGCTTGCCTTGCGAGTATGTAAAATATTCCTTCTTCTTGTAATTCCTCTAATGCCTATAAATCGGTTTCAACTTAAGTCATTAATTTTATTTAATAATTTAACATGGAATTCTCCTTGCTTCGTTCAGTTCTGAAACATGAATGTTTCACCCTAGACCGTTATTACAACGTAATCAATTAGGTTATCTCTATAAGGAACTGAAATGGCTGAATCGTTTAAATACCAAGGACAAAAAGGGAAAGGCGGCGAGTTACATCAAACCGCGGGTAATGGACACCCAGCTATGACAACAGCGCAAGGTTGCCCCATTCACGACGATCAAAATTCTCTTAAAGCTGGCCAACGAGGGCCTACTGTTTTAGAAGATCACGTACTTAGAGAAAAGATTTTTCACTTCGACCACGAGCGTATTCCTGAACGTGTGGTACATGCTAGAGGCTTTGGCGCTCACGGCTATTTTGAAACTTACGAATCATTATCAGATATTACATCAGCAGATATTTTCCAGCGTAAAGGCGAAAAAACGCCTGTATTCACACGCTTTTCTACTGTAGCGGGCAATAAAGGTTCACCTGACTTAGCGCGAGATGTGCGCGGCTTTGCCGTGAAGTTTTATACTCAGCAGGGTAACTGGGATTTGGTGGGAAACAATATCCCTGTATTTTTTATTCAAGATGCTATTAAGTTCCCAGATCTTATTCATTCGGCAAAACAAGAGCCTGATCGCGGCTTTCCTCAAGCGCAAACTGCCCATGACAACTTTTGGGACTTTACCAGTCTATCGCCAGAATCTACACATATGTTGATGTGGGCTATGTCAGATCGTGCAATACCTCGGTCTTTCCGATTTATGGAAGGTTTCGGTGTGCATACCTTCAAGTTTATAAATGCAGAAGGTGAGATGAAATACGTTAAATTCCATTGGAAGCCAAAGCAAGGTTTACAATCGGTCGTATGGAATGAAGCACTTAAAATTAATGGCGCAGATCCTGATTTTCACCGCCGAGATATGTGGAATGCCTTACAAGCAGGTGACTTCCCAGAGTGGGAATTAGGCGTTCAGGTGTTCGACCAAGATTTTGCCGACAGTTTTGAATTCGATGTTTTGGATGCGACTAAACTGATCCCTGAAGAACAGGTGCCTGTGAAAATAGTAGGCAAAATGGTACTTAATAAAGAGGTTGATAACTTTTTTGCAGAGACGGAACAAGTGGCGTTTTGTACCCAAAACATAGTGCCAGGTATCGACTTTACCAATGATCCTTTGTTGCAAGGCAGAAACTTTTCCTACTTAGATACGCAGTTAAAGCGGCTAGGTAGCACGAACTTTACGCAGCTTCCTATTAATGCACCCAAATGCCCAATGCGCCATTTTCAACAAGACGGCCATATGGCAATGCAAAACCCGAAAGGGCGCGCTAATTACGAACCAAATTCGTGGGATGCCGATGAAAATAACCCTCGTGCGTGCCCAGAGACGGGTTATCAATCACATGCAGAGCCTATGGAAGGCAGTAAAACACGCTACCGCTCAGAAACCTTTGCAGACCATTACAGCCAAGCACGTCAGTTTTATATTAGTCAAACTGAAACAGAGCAAAAACATATGCGTGATGCATTTGCGTTCGAACTGTCAAAAGTTGAACGGTTAGCTATTCGCGAGCGGGTAGTGTCTCATTTGCTAAATGTAGATAAAACATTAGCCGAAAGCGTTGCACAAGAGTTGGGTTTTTTAGAAATGCCTGAACCCGCTGAAGCAGCGATGCCTACAAGAGAAGATTTACCGGTATCTGACGCTCTTAGTATCTTAAAAAATGCTCCTAGCACTTTTAAAGGCCGTAAATTAGGCATTCTTGTGTCTGATGGAATTGATGCCGATATGCTTTCAAATGTTATCGACTCCCTAATGGCTGAAGGGGCTATGTTTGAGTTAGTGGCGCCTAAAGTAGGTGGTGTAACATGCAGCGAAGGAAAACATATTGCGGCGCATCAAAAGATTGATGGTGGACCATCAGTGCTTTATGACGCGGTACTATTATTACTTTCAGAAGATGGCGCAACATCTTTATCGATGAAACCTGAAGCAAAAGATTTTGTTTCAGATGCGCATGCTCACCAGAAGTTTGTAGGTTACACGGCGAACGCCATGCCATTGATTAAAGCTGCAGGTTTGGGTGATGCAATGGACGATGGTTATTTGGATATCGAATCTATCAAGCCAGATGCGTTTATCAAACAGCTTCGCGACATACGTTTTTGGGCTAGGGGGTAAGGGCGTTTTTTGGCCATTTCCCCTTTAGCATATTTACTGTAATCGAAAAGGAATTGGCCCTAGTCTTCAACCTGAGGGGGGCGCTTTATAGGCGTTTCCCCCTATACCCAAGCAAATTTTCCCGTGCTAAGTTGAATTTTAATTTAGAATAGCTAAAAGGCTCGTGAGCTTTACTTTGCAAGTTGCGCAAAACGCAATTGCATTTGCGGTAAAAAGTAGCAAGGCTATATGAAATATATAAGAGCGCAATTTCACTATGTCTTTTATAGTGATGCACATTAATAACTATCGCGTTAATAACCGTCGCGTTGCCCGAGGAAAATATGCAGTACGATACACATCAAAAGTTTTCACCTACCACACTATTTTTACACTGGACTGTTGGCTTAATCATAATTGGCATGCTGGCTTCAGGTGTCTATATGGTAGAGCAAAATGCCTATTGGGTATTTTCGTGGCATAAATCTTTTGGCTTTATTGTGCTATTCCTAGCATTAGCTAGGGTGGCATGGCGAATGAAAAATGGTTGGCCTACAGCGGCAGGGGATTACTCTGCGTTAGTACACGGCGTAGCTAAAGTGATTCATTGGGTACTTATTCTTAGCACGCTGCTAATGCCAATATCAGGGCTTATGACTTCGGTACTGGGTGGCCACGGTTTATCTGTGTTTGGATTAGAGGTATTCGCACAAAATTTCAGTGTAGAAGACCCTGAAAAAACGTTGCCAATAAACTACGAGCTTTCAAAACTCGGCGGCACTGTGCATCATTATTTAGGCTATGTATTGATTGGTGCTGTTGTACTTCACGTTGCCGGTGCGTTAAAACACCACATTATGGACAAAGACGGCACGTTACGACGTATGTTAGGCAAAAGTATTTAGTTAGTAAAATTTAAGACTAACGGCTTCGAATAGACAAAAAACCACAGTTTACTTGCTGTGGTTTTTTTATGACTTTTCTATGCTTTTTTTAAAGACCCGCTTCTCTTAACACTTTATCCCAGTAGGGTTCACCACTATACCGCTCTTTTAAAAAGTCGATAAAGGCGCGCACTTTGGGCGCTAATAAACGGTTGCTTGGATATACAGCCCACAGTGCACACTCAGCGGTTAGGGGGTAATCTTTTAAGACTTGAACCAATTGACCACTTTCAAGATATGGGTAGCTACACCAGGTGGCCGTGAGGGTTAAGCCGTTGCCACCAATAGCAGCGTCGCGTACTGCTTCACCATTATCCATACGAATTCGCGTTTTAGGTTTTATCGATACTACGCCCTGCGGTGTGTCGAATTCCCATGTTTCCAAACCCATAAGATTTACAGCAGCATGTTGAGGTATGTCTTGTGGGGTTTTCGGCGCACCATATTTCTTAATATAGTCTGGTGACGCTACAATAATTCGCTTGTCATCGGCCAGTTTCCTAGCATGCAGATTAGAGTCTTTTAGCACCGCGTCACGAATTGCTACATCAAACCCGCCTTCTATCAGATCTAAAATACTGTCGCTGAATCGAAAGTCGACATTTAGCTGAGGGTAAGAGGCTAAGAATTCTTCCATAGCGGGTACTAAGTGTAGGCGACCAAAAGAGGCTGGAGCGGTTACTCGCAATGTGCCCTGTGGCGTTTGTGAGCCAACCCCAACGGCGGCTTGAGCGATCTCAATACTCGATAGCACCTCTTCCGCATGAGGTAAGAATAGTTTTCCTTCATCGGTTAACGACACTTTTCGCGTGGTTCGGTGAATAAGCCGCACACCCAAATTTTCTTCCAATTTATTAATGTGAGCGCTAGCCACGGCCGGTGAAACATTCAGTTCACGCCCAGCAACACTGATGTTATTGGTATTGGCGATACGTACAAAAAGCTTAAGGTGATCGATGTTCATAATGGATTATCAATAAAATCTATAAACTGTATGTGTTTATAACCTAATTATCATATGCCTGGCTAGTGTCTATTATTAGTCTCGAACTTAACGCAACGAGGCTAACTCACATGAAAGCAATGGTTATTAACGAATTTGGCGGACCTGAAGTATTTACTGCGGCTGAAATAGATGCCCCACGACTTAAAGCGGGCCACGTCATTGTGCGTATTGCAGCAACTAGCGTAAACACTGTAGACACCATGATCCGTGAAATAGGTCAAGACCTACCATTTTCCCCTAAACTTCCAGGCGGTGTTTTAGGGATGGATTTCGCCGGAACAATCGAATCTGTAGGCGAAGGCGTAGAAGACTTTAATGTAGGTGATGAAGTTTACGGTTGCGCGGGTGGATTAGCTGACTTGCAAGGTACATTAACTGAGCTCATTCTAGCGGATGTGCGTTTGATTGCGCCAAAACCTAAATCTCTATCTATGCGTGCAGCGGCAGCGCTACCTTTAGTGGGGATCACCGCTTATGAAGGATTAACCCGCGCACAAACTGCAAAAGGTCAAACGGTGTTGGTCCATGGCGGCGCTGGCGGTGTAGGTCACCTTGCTATCCAAATGGCCCGTCACTTTGGTGCAACCGTTTTTGCTACAGGTGGCTCAGATGAGCAAGCCGCGCTTATTGAGAAGCTGGGTGCTACTTATATTGATTATCGCTCAGAAAAAGTGGCTGATTATGTTGCTAAGCACACCGATGGCGCAGGTTTCGATGTGATTTATGATTCTGTGGGTGGCGGCAATTTACAGAACTCTTTTGAAGCAGCAAAACTATGCGGTCAAGTGGCGACTACTGTTTCATTGATTGAAACTGATTTGAGCCCTGTGCACTTCAGAGGTTTGAGCTTACATGTGGTATTCATGCTGATCCCTATGATCCACGACTACAAGCGTGAAAGTCATGGCGCTATATTACGCGCTATAACCGACATTGTTGATGCAGGTGCATTAACCCCAATCCTGGATAGCGAGGTGTATACCCTTGATCAAGTAAGTGATGCACATGCGCGCTTAGCAAGCGGCAAAGCCATGGGCAAAATCGTTATCGATGTAGCCTCTTAAATTTCCGAGCACAAGCTGTTGAATACGTTCTTGAACAAGCTCTTGAATACGTTCTTGAAATAACAACTTTTGCTAACTTTTAGATTTGTACTGTTTACTTTCCCTAAGCGCTACCCTTTGCGCACTTTTACCCTTGGTGATAGCCGTTATGCTCGCCAAGGGGCTTTTATTTTTTCTCTCGCCTTTAATTAATCGTCAATATCCTTATCTCTGTATTAAACCATAGAGCATATTTACTTATGTTCGCATGTTGCGTTGCGAGTTTTTTAGCGCTATTGGTATTTTGTACTCGCAATTGTAAACATCCCCTAAACTATCTTCACTTGCTAATCAGGAAGGAAATTTTATGAAAGTAATGCGTTTGAAAGACAACAGTGAAGGATTAGCATCACTTTACTGCGCAGACGAAGCAGAGCCAACCGTCGTCGGCAACGATGAAATTAAAGTAAGGATCCATGCTAGCTCTCTAAATTATCATGATTACAGTGTAGCGACGGGCGCTATTCCCACAGAGGGCGATCGTATTCCTATGTCTGACGGCGCTGGCGTAGTGGTAGAAGTTGGGGAAGGCGTTACACAATTTGCCCCAGGAGACCATGTGGTTTCTACCTTTTTCCCTGACTGGTTAAGTGGCGCACCTACGGTAGGTGATTTTAGTCGCACACCTGGCGACGGTATTGACGGTTATGCCAGAGAAGTCGTGGTAAAACCGCAGCAGTGGTTTACTAAAGCACCGAGCGGGTGGTCTCATGAAGAAGCGGCTACTATCACTACAGCAGGATTAACAGCTTGGCGAGCATTAGTCGTAGAAGGCGGCTTAAAAGCAGGTGACACGGTTCTGTTTTTAGGCACCGGCGGTGTTTCTATCTATGCGCTTCAAATAGCCAAAGCAATGGGAGCGAAAGTGGCTATTACCTCAAGCTCTGATGAAAAGTTAGAGAAAGCAAAAGCCCTAGGAGCAGATTTTACGGTTAACTATAAAACAGATGAAAAGTGGGGCAAAACCGTTGCCAAATGGACGGGCGGAACAGGGGTTGATCATGTGGTAGAGGTGGGTGGCCCTGCCACACTAGGACAATCTATTCATGCATGTAGAGTAGGGGGAAGTATTGTACTTATTGGGGTGTTAACCGGTATTAAAGGTGATATTCCAACAGCTACTCTTATGCGCAAACAAATTAGGTTAACTGGGATTATTGTGGGTAGCAATAAAGAGCAATGGGACTTTGTAAGTGCCTTGGAATGTATGAACTTCAAACCTGTGGTTGATACAACATTTGCTCTAGAAAGGCTACCGGATGCGTTTGCTTTTGAGGCGTCGGGTAAACACTTTGGTAAAATTTGTGTGAGTCTTTAAATCAAAAAGTGGGGGCAGCAACATTGCACGCTGCGCCCTTATTGAGCACTATAGGAATGGTTAGGCCTAACGTAAAAATAAGAGTAAAAGGAATACCATGAGTTTGTCCCATATCATGTCTACTCGTGTAGTCAGTGTACACATGGATGATAGTTTAGAGTTGATACAGACTTTGTTCGCCGAAACCGGGTTTCATCATTTGGTGGTAGTGCATCAGAATCAACTTCAAGGCATCATTTCAGACCGCGACGTCTTAAAAGCGACTAGCCCTTTTGCCAATACGGTTAATGAACGCTTTCGCGATAGAGCAACACTGGAAAAAAAAGCGCATCAGATTATGACGCGAAACGTGTTTACTCTTTCTCCAAACGATTCAATTGTTAGCGCCATTTCCCTGTTCAATGAAAATAAGATTTCCTGTATCCCCATCATTGATGAGAAACGATGCCCGGTTGGCATTGTCTCTTGGCGAGATGTTATGCGATTTATGGAAGCGAGGGTGAATGCTAAGAAAGGTTAGAGGCTATTGGTAGAAGTTGTGAAAACCATATAATCAGCGATGCTAACATCAATAAAAAAGGTGCGTATAAACGCACCTTTTTTGATTCTTTCCTAGTTTACAGTAAACAAACTAACTGGCTTTTCGATAGCTTACTTTGAACAAAATGCTATAGAGAACAGGCACTGCAATAAGCGTTAGAATGGTGGCAAAGGTTAGTCCGCCCATAATCGTCACTGCCATATCTGCAAAGAAGGCATCGAATAACAGTGGCGCCATACCTAAAATAGTGGTTAATGCAGCCAACGTTACAGGACGCAAACGGCTTAGCGTTGCTTCTACTATTGCCTTTTTAATTTCTAGCCCTTCTTCAATTTGTAAATCTATCTCTTCAATAAGTACGATGGCATTTTTAATCAACATACCAAATAAACTCAAGAACCCAAGAAGTGACATAAAGCCAAATGGCATATTGGTAGACAGAAGCCCTGTCACTACACCAACTATCGCCATAGGCACCACTAACCAAATGATCAGCGGCTGACGAGCGTGTCCAAATAGCAGTACAGAAATAATGAACATCACTAAGAAACCCACAGGTAAACCTGCACCAAGCGCCGCTTGTGCATCGCTAGAGCTTTCAAACTCACCACCCCATTCAAGGGCATACCCGGCAGGAATGTCCATCGCTTCAATTTGAGGGCGAATACGGGCAAATGCTTTCGCGGCAGTTTCATTGTCGCCTGGCTCAGCCTCTACGGTGATGGTACGCAATCTATCTCTACGATGAATACGTAGCTCTTCTGTCACTATATCTAAACCGCTCGATACCTGGGTAAAAGGCACGTACTGACGTTGCTGAGAAGACCATACTTGGCTCTCTCGGACTGATTGAATGGCGGTGTCATCGGGATGCCCCATTTTTGCCACAATACTGTAAGCATAATCACCGTCTTGCACACTGCCTAAACGCAACCCGCTACTAGCATACTGCACCGTTTGACTGAAGTCTGAGTGAGACACGCCCGCAATACCGGCATTGTAATTATCGTACTGGGTATTAATAGCCACGCCTTTTTCACGCCAATTGTGGCGAATATCTTTAATATTGCCATCAGCGAACATCAAGCCTTTCGCTTCTTCGGCGAGGGTACGTAACACTTCTGCATCAGGGCCTGAGAAGCGTGCTTCAAGCTTAGCGCCAGAACCTGGACCAAACTGCATACGCTCTTGGTAGAAGTTAGCATCAAGGTCAATATTATCGAGCAAGCCGGAAAGCTTTTCTTGAACGGCAGGAATATTCTCTAACTCATTAACCCGTACCATGAAAAATCCATAGTTTTCATTGGCACTTTTGGGCGCGTATGTAAGCGTGAAACGATCTGCTCCTTGACCAATAATGGTGGTGACAGCCGTTACATTTTCTTGCGCTAAAATACGTTGCTCAGCTTCTTTAATGATTTTTTCGGTAGCGCGAATATCACGATCTTGTGGGCCCCAATAATGCACAAAGAAAAGCGGTGCATTTGAGGGCGGGAAAAAGCCTTGTTTTACCATACCGAAACTGCCGTAGGCCACCACGGTAATGACCACCAGTACGGCAATGGTCACCCATCGTAATTTTAATGCCCCGGTGAGGGTTTTGGTGAACCAGCGCTGCAACACAGTAGGTTCATCGCCATCGGTTTGCTTCACGCCTTTACGAAACACTAATTCGCCAAGCACTGGCACTAAGGTAACGGCTAGTACCCAGCTCATCATTAAAGAAACTAATACAACAGCAAATAAGGAATATAAAAATTCACCGGTAGCATCATCAGATAACCCAATTCCCGAGAAGGCCGCGATACCTATTACTGTTGCACCTAATAAAGGCCATTGTGTTCGCTTCACAATAAAGCTTGCCGCATCTTTGGCCGACGCGCCGGTAGCCATTCGCAGCATCATGCCTTCGGCCACTACAATCGCGTTATCTACTAACATTCCCATGGCGATAACCATAGCGCCAAGGGATATGCGTTGAAGCTGAATATCCATAAGCCACATGATAAGAATAGTGCCAAGTACGGTAACTAACAGTACTGCGCCTACCACTACGCCAGAGCGCCAACCCATGAATAGGCACAACGTCAGAGTAACGACGACTACCGACATCACAAGGTTTGAAATAAAGCCATCGACCGACTCATCAACCACCGAGGCTTGGTCGTAAATGGGGGTAAGGGTAATCCCCACAGGAAGGGTATTAAGTAGGTGATCCACTTTGGCATTTACCCGGTTGCCAACATCAACAATGTTCACGTTAGAAAGTGCTGAAACCGATACGGTTAATGCTTCTTCGCCATTATAACGAATAAGTTGTGACTGGATATCTGCAGGCTCTAATTTAAGCGTGGCGACATCGGAAACGCGAATAGAGCGATTGGTACCTGGAATAACTAACGAAAGGTTAGATATTTCTTTAATTTTATCTGGTGCCCGCTCTACGATTAATCGTACATTCTTTTCATCTACCAACACTCTTCCACCATTAAAAGGGCGCAAGTTATCTTCAAACAGCGAGGTTAAATCAGGAAAGGAAATACCTAATCCGGCAAGCTGATAAGGATTCACGTAGGCAACTATCTGTTCGGTTTGCACACCACTTACCGTGACTTTTGCTACCCCATCTGTGGTTAATAAGTCTCTGCGAATTAAGCGCGCAAATTCCCGTAATTCACTGGTGGTAAAGTCGGGGGCGCTCAAAGCGTAGTAAAGGCCGTAAACGTCACCAAAGTCATCAAAAACTACAGGGTCTTGTGCACCTGTCGGCAAGGATGTAGCGGCGTCTCGTAAACGTTTCCTAAGTTCATCCCAAATTTGTGGAAGTTCAGTACTGTCATAGTTGCTTTTAACTTCGACAGTAATTTCAGATAAGGCTGGCGAAGAGATTGATGTGAGTTCTTTTAGTTGCGGCATTTGCTGGATAGCAATTTCTAATGGTTCGGTAATTTCCCGTTCCACTTTCTCTGCGCCAGCGCCAGAGTAGCTGGTGTAAACCTTCACCTGTTTAATCGTGAATTCTGGGTCTTCTAAACGACCAATATTGGTCATTGCAATAATACCGCCCAACAGCAGTATCACCACCATTAGCCATACATTTACGGGTTTATCAATTGAATAACGAGCGATATCCATAACTTACTTTTCTCCCTCGTAAGGAAGAACCTTCATGTCTGCTCGCATTTTAGTTGCGCCTGCTGCAACCACCTTTTCACCCAGCGCTAATGAACCACTTAGTACTGCGAAATCCTCGTGAATGTGTTCAACAGTAACGCTAACTTTGTTCACTAATTTACTGCTTTCGTTATATACCCAAACCCCAAAACCTGAGGCTTTGTCACCCACTAACGACTGTACTGGGACAACAACACCGTCAGGAAATGGTGAACCCTGTAAGCTCACTTTCACAACAGCGCGAGCGCCTGGCGTAAGAGGTAAATCTGCACGTGGCTCCATAGCAAAGACGACTTCGTAAGTTTGCGATACAGGGTCGGGCTGAGTGTTGTGCTCTACATAATTAACTGGATACCACTGTGTTTCTTCTGTCGTTAACGATGCACTAGCTTGCTCTATTCCACGATTAAGGTTCGCGGTGAGTAGCCTTTCAGGCACGTTAATATTGAAGTAAATTTTAGAGACATCTTGTAATCGAGCAATAGGCGTTCCGGCGGCTACAAAGCTATTATTTTCAACAAGACGCTGAGAAACCTTGGCATCGAAAGGTGCATATAATTGGGTATAACTTAAATCCTGCTTTGCCGTTTTTAGTTCTATTTCAGCTAATTCGTAGGTGGTTTTTGCAGTATCAAGGGTACTTTGCGCAACCAGTTTTTGCGCATACATCTTTTCAATACGGTCCAATTCGCGTTTAGACTGTTCCAAGCGGGTGCGTTGTTCGTCAACACGGCGTTCGAAAGGTTGTCTGTCAATCGTGGCTAACAGCTTGCCTTCTTCAATATCGTTACCTGTCGTTAAGTCGGTTTGAACTAATCTACCTGATACTTCAAAGCTAAGATCCACCGTTTTTACCGCAGAAACGACTGCCGGAAAGGTAAATTCATCAAATGCAGGAACCGTGCTCACCTCGGCAAGTTTCACATAGCGGGGGGCTACCGTTTTATTTTGTATGTCATCCTCTGATGTACAGCCAGCAAGGGTAAGAACAGACAAGGCAGTAAACGCAACAAGGTGACGAATTCGCGAAATGGGCATAGGAAATTATCGATCCGTATTTGTGGTGAACACAGTATAGACGACTATATTCACTATAATTAAAGTAAACTGTGCGGTGCATTTTAAAGATCATCCATTGAAAAGTAAACTGTGCAGTGTAAAATGGCTACATAATATTTTTAGACAGCAAAATTATGACTAGCACTACACGTACCCGAAGTGATGTTAAGCGAGATGCCATTATTCAAGCGGCAAAGCACGCATTTCAGGAGTTTGGCGTAAATGGAACCAGCATGGATAAATTGGCTGAGCTAGCAAACGTGTCTAAAAGAACAGTGTACAACCATTTCTCAGCGAAAGAAGAGCTGGTTATGAATCTCATTAAAGAGCAGTGGCAATCGGCCCTTGTTGATATAGGTGCGCCTTACAATCCTAAGGCGTTGTTGGCTGACCAACTTACCGATCTTATTATGGCCGACATCAACTTTATGAGCGGTGATGAGCACTTAGAGTTGGCTCGTGTAGCTATTGGCCATTTTTTTTACGAACCTAATCGTTTAAAAGACGAAGTTGCTCAACTTCAAGCCCAAGAAAAAGCCATGCATAGGTGGTTAAAAGCCGCAAAAAAAGACAACCGTATGGATTTTGATGACATTGACCAAGTGGTTGAAGAGTTGGATAGCCTTGTAAAAGGACAGTGTTTCTGGCCTCAATTGTTTAAGTTAGAAGACCCACTTACTGAAGCGCGTAAGTTGCAAATTGCAAAAGGCGTGACTGAACTGATACTTTGTCGTTATGGCGTGAACACTTAGTTCAAAGCAGATGCAATAAGGCTGCGAAGCTAATCAGCATACTAGTGAACCCCACAATATTTTCTTTCTGCGTCTTAATATTCCCACCGCTATACACCAGTGGGAATATTGTTAGACGTTAAAAAATCTTACCTAGTTGCCATACTCAATCTCAACCTCCACCTCAGAATCATTTGCACGAGATCTACGAAAGATTTTACGTTTTATCCACGAAAACGGTACGGCTAAGTCGAGCATGATTAAGTACAAGCAAGGCACTAAAATTAATGTGACCAGTGTGGCGTAAAGTACGGCAAAACCGAGTGCGGCGGCCATGGGTACGACGAACGCCGCTTGTAGGCTACTTTCAAACATAATCGGCAGTACACCGGCAAAGGTAGTAATCGAAGTCAGTGTGATAGCCCTGAAGCGCGCACTGCCAGCTTCTGTTACCGCTTCTTTAACACTGTAACCTTGTGCGCGGCGTTGATTAACAAAGTCTGTCATTACTAGGGAATCATTTATCACCACACCAGCGGCGGCTATCAGACCAAAAGTAGACATCATGCTTAAATCTAGGCCGAGCCAGAAGTGGCCCCATATAGCTCCAGTAAAGCTAAATGGAATAACCGACATTATGATAAGCGGTTGCCCGTAGCTTTTAAGCGGTACGGCCAGAAGAATATAGACCATAATCATCGCGGCTAAGAAAAACAATAATTGCTCACTTTGCTGCGATTGCTGTTCTTCAATATCCCCGCCAAGCTCGGTCATCACTGATGGGAATTCTTCCTGTAACTGTGGAAGTAGTTTTTCCTTAATCTGCTCTACCACTTCGTTCGGCTCTACCGCCTCTTCATCGATATTGCCCCACACATACACGCTACGATATCCACCTTCACGGCGGATATAACTGATGCCTGGTTTTTCTTCTAACAAGACTACATCGCCAAGTAATACATCACGACCTTCAGGCGTTTTAATAACGGTATATTTCAAATCAGCAAAACGCTCACGGGTAAGTTCGGGATAGCGCACCATTACCTTCACTTCTTCGCCATTACGAATAACGCGTTGTGCTTCGCCGCCATAGAAGCTAGCGCCAACTTGAGAGGCAATGTCAGAAAGGGTTAAACCTAGGTGATAGGCCACCGGCAACATAACTAATTGCACTTCTTTGCTGGCAGGATCTATGGTTGAACTAACGTCAAATAGTCCATCTTGTTGTTGAAGCATTTCAATAAACTTCAAACCTGCAGCGTTCAATGTGTTGATATCAGGGCCGAATAAGAGATAGCCAAATTCACCATCATCACCATTTCCGCCATTCACATCGTCTATCACGGTGAACGACTTCATACCGGGAATGTCCGGTATGGCTTCTCGCCAGCGCCTTGCTAACTCGAAGGTATCAATAGGGCGTTTGTCCTCGTGCACCAACGGAGTCAGAATTTGGCCTTGGGTACGCTCATTGTTGAAGGCCAGTCTGTCGCGGATCATACCGGTGCCAAACTCTTCAATAACTTGTTCTTCAACGTCTAAAATAGTTTGTTCTATCGTTTTTAACGCTGTGATGGTGGCGGTATCTGACACGTTTTCATTCATTTCAATGCGAACGCTAGGAAAGTCATGAGGCACTTTCGGATTAGGCACCATTCGCACATAGTTTGCGTTGATTAGCCCGATACTAATCATCAATATCCCAAAGAATAGGAAAAACACCGCCCAACGCCACTTTAACGCGCGCTCAACGGTGCGTTTATAAGGACCGTTTACAAAGCTGTAGAATCGGGTGTTAAATTTATCCCGCCAGCTTCCTTTTTTAATCGGTGTAAAGTGTGTATGGGCAATATGTGCTGGTAGTATTAGCTTCGATTCAACTAAGCTGAACGCTAAGCAAAAGATAACCACAATTGCGATATTGTAGAAGAAGGCACCTTCAGGGCCGCTACTTAGGGTAAACGGAGCGAACACGGCAATGGTGGTCAAAACACCGAATGTAGCTGGCGTAGCAACACGCTTTGCGCCCCGTACTACGTTATCAATGCCGCCGCCTTTGCTTTCTATTTCGGTATAGGCACTTTCCCCTATGACGATGGCATCGTCTACCACAATACCTAGCACCATAATGAAAGCGAATAACGAAAGAATATTAATACTGATGCCAAATATCGGCATTAGCATAACAGCACCTAAGAAGCATACCGGTAAGCCTACCATTACCCACAAGGCCAGCTTGAAACGTAGAAATAGGGTTAGCATCAAGGCGACAAGAATGGAGCCTTGAAACAGGTTTTTAAGCATCATATCTAAGCGAGCATTCAAGTAGTAGGTCATATCTACCAATATTTCTAAGCTCACCCCATTGGGAAGGGTTTTATTTCTTTGCTCGATATAGGCTTTCACCGTGTTAGCCACGGGGATGGTATTTTGCGACTTAGTCGCACTTACCGACATGTAAATGGCGTTTTTACCATTGTATTTAAAGTATCGTTCGCCTTCGGTAAAGCCATCTTTAATTGTAGCAATGTCACCCAAAGTGACTTTGGCCCCTGCAGTGCCAATCTTAACGGGAATTTGGGCAAACTCATTTCCGCTGTAATACTGGTTTTCTACCCGAACAGAAATGATGCCTGCATTAGTACGGAGCTGACCGGCTGATATGTTAGTAGAATAGTTGCTTATTGCACGGCTAACATCGGCAATGCTAAGGCTGTATTTACGCAACATTTCTGGCTTTATTTCAATGGCAATTTCATCACTGGGTGTAGACACTTCTACTAAGGACACGTTGCCTAGTTGAAGCAGTTCATCTTCAATCTCATTGGCGATGATTTTAAGCTCTGGAAGAGGTAAATCGCCCACCAATGGCATTTCAATCACGTCTTGTTGAAACTCAATTTGCGATATATTTACCGGCTCCATTCCCGCAGGGAAGGTAGCAATACCGTCAACTCTCAGTTTAACTTTATCGAGTACATCGGTGAGTTCTTCATCGGTATCAATTTCAAGTGTTACGGTTCCAGAATCACGAAAAGCGCGGGCTACTGTTCTTTTAATCTCGGTAACGTCTTTTAGCGCCTCTTCTACTTTAATAAGAATACTTTCTTCTATTTCTTGTGGAGATGCACCAGGATATTGTGCCGACACCGTAATGTAGTTTATTTCGATGTTGGGAAACATTTGGCGCTGAATCGTAAAGTAACTGGCCAAGCCCATCAAAATGATAAATATCATTAATAGGTTCGCGGCTACGGCGTTATTGGCAAACCACGCGATAATGCCCGTTTCTGAATTTGTTTTATTCATAGTGACGCTCCTATTTCGCGGTGTCGCTGCTCGCCGCAAAATCAGCGCTGTTATCGATGACTTTTACTTCCATGCCATTTTGAGGGTATTCAGGTAAAGACATCACCACTTTGTTCGGGTTAAAAGTGCCTTGAATAAGAAAGTCGCTGCCATCTTCACGAATAACCTGAATTTTTTTCGAGACCAACTTACTTTCTTCATCTATTGTCCAAAGCGTGCGGTTGGTGACTAATTCTTGAGGAATACGGTATACATTTTCTAGCGTCTTACCTTCAAAACTTATCGTGGTATAGGTACCGAATTTCACGATAGGTTTAGTTGCATTCAGGGCGTAAGGGTCTTCAATTCTGGCTACAAAATGGGTCATTCTGGTGGCACTGTCGATAACGCCCGTGTCACGATGAATTGTCGCGGTAACTTGCGTTTTGCTTACATCGTCAAGGGTAAGTATCGCTTTTGTTCCTAGGGTGTTTTCATCTAAGAATACCCGGTCGAACCCCGCGATAGGGAAGGTGATTTCTGCCTGCTCAATATTATTGATAACCGCCGCGGTTGTGCCTTGGGTAACATAATCGCCGGTACTGATCTCTCTGGAAATAATAAGGGCATCATAAGGGGCAGTTACTTCGCAGTTATTTAAGTCGCGCTTGGCAATTTTGAGCTGAGCTTCTGCCGATTTAACCGCCGCTTGTGCACTCATAACCTGTGGCTTTCTAAGATACAAGTCGGTGATCCTCGCATCAGGCATAGATTTAGCTTCTAATGCCGCTACATCCGCTTGAGCTTGCTCTTGTATTAATTGGGCTTGTGCGCTGGAAAGGTTAGCTTGCGCGAGTAATAGCGCTGCCTCGTAGGCATCTTTTTCAACCGAGAATAATACTTCACCTCGTCGAACCAGTCCGCCACTTACAAATTTGGGGTTCCAAGACTCCACCTCTCCCGAGACCTGAGCAGCAAGGTTTGTACTTTCTAGTGGCTGCACTTCTCCATATGAAGATAATGTAATGACAGAGCTTTCGACATCAATTTGCTCGATAGTGACGGTGGGACGGGTGTCTACCGCTTCAGTTATGGCTGAATCTGAGGCAGAGGCCTCAATGCCTTTCATTATAAAGTAACTTACTACCAAGATGGCAACGGGAAGTATGAATTTCATCCATTTCATAATCGGGTCTTTTTAAAAAAATTAGCTGAGTGGAGTTTAACGACAAACTGTGTCTAAGTTATTCATCAATTGTAACTAAACGTGAGTCAATAAATGTAAAGACTCAGGGAGACCAATGCTTGCATACGTAAGGGGATTGAGGGAGGGAATATCTTTGGTTGATTAGTCTAGCGACTACTTTTACGCTTGAGTTCTGTTGCGGTACACACTTTATTTCTACCGTCATTTTTTGCTTGGTATAACGCTTGGTCGGCCAAGTTTAACGCAGTAGTGAGTGTCATAGACGGCGTAATCTCGCACACCCCAAAACTTGATGTAACACGGTGGGATTTGTTATCAACCGGAATGGCTTTAGCACTCAGGTTTTCTCTTATTTGTTCAGTCACCATTCTCGCATCTTGCTCATTGGTTTCTGGAAAAATAAATAAAAATTCTTCGCCGCCCCATCGTGATAGACCATCTTGAGCGCGCAAGCGGCTGCTGAAAACGCTGGCAACCTGTTTCAAAACCTCGTCACCCACATCGTGTCCGAAGGTATCATTTATAGATTTAAAACGGTCGATATCAGCGAGCGCGATAGAAAATGGTTTTTTGTTTCTCTGCATTCTGCTGAGTTCTTGCTCAAGCTGCTGCTGGCCACCTCTGCGGTTTAGCTGGGTAGTTAGAGGGTCATATCTTGCTTGACGTTCGAACTGTTCGCTCAGGTACACGGCCGTATTGTAGCTACGTTGACGGCTATATTCATAAACTGCGGATAGGAAAGAAACCGTGATGAAAGTATAAACAATACGCGTTTTAAACTCGAAAGAATACTCTGTCGCCAATAAGGCATTATCGGGTGTAAAAAATATGACAATAATAACTGCGGCAAAACCTGTTAGCGCCATTAGCCCCCGGCGAAAACCGGTAAAAAACATGGTGACGGAGGGAACGGTAAATATCCAAAGAGGCCCCGTATTTTCACTACCACCAGTCACGACTAGTATCAGCATAAGTGACATTAGACAGGCAATTAAAACGGTAGCAGAAATGAAACTGCCTCGCTTTGCCCCTATCATTGCTTGTAGTTTATGAGATATTGCAAACAGTATGGTGGCAGAAAATAACACGCAGGTTAAGAATGTTTCTTGTGCAAACAGTGCCCGAAACCCAAGTAAAAAAGTCACGGTCATCCCAACCGCAGAGAACATGTTAACGACTCTGATTCGACGATTTAGATCGTCAGACAGAGATGCGTCGGTTCCAAGGTCTACAAACTTTTTAATGGCACTAATCATAAAAATAGGGTTATCCCTTTGTGACTTCGCTAGCGATATTTTCCGCCAAGGCATGAATAGCTTCTCGCATCACTTCGATACTTGCAGGGAATCCATCAACTGCAAGGGGGAGTGTGTACTCAAAATCCGTTGCTGACTGCGATTCGTCGATATGTTTTACAGTGTATTGACCGCTCAGAATAATATCGCCTTGCCATGTCGCGATAAAGTCGTCTATCTGTAGGGTTAAATAGTCATTAGCCTCTTTTGCATTCATATTGTGGGTAACTAACATTACACCTTGGGAGCGCAACGATGCTTTTAATGACTTAGTAATACCCTCATCAAGTGGCTCGGCCCAAAGGTGATCAGTCGCGATATGTAAACTGGTAGAGCTGGTTTGATAAACAAGGCCACGCTGTTTTAGATAGTCGGGAAGGATAATCTTATTTATTAATAAACGATGGGGGGGAGTTTCATACTCATTTGCAAAAGACGAAGTCGTTGAATGTAGCAAGTAATATTGCAGTGCGCTGCCAGATGAAGCACAGCCTACTAGTGAAGCGCCAAGAAAAGCAGCGAAAATTAATCTTGCTCTAATAACTTTGCAAACCAGCGCATTCCTATTGTTAATAAAAGTGTTCATTATTATCCTTACAGTACATAGATAGCGCTTAGCTCAGCCGCTTCTAGGTTGGCATTTACTTGCCCACGCAAACCCAGAAGCCTTATACGTATTTTAGTTCTTAGTTGACTAAGTTTCTACTTCGCTAATTTTTCGCTTTTGGTTCAATACCAGAGCTATTGCTATCAGTAAAAATTAAGCTATTCGGTGACTGATTCAGCTTTAATAACAAAGGCTGAAGATTACGCATAGTATCTTGCATAGTATCTACCGTTTCTTTGATTTCAGACTGGCTCAAGCCCCCTTCGCTGTAGTTTTTTAACAAGCTGTCTAAGCTTATCAATACTTGATTTAAGTTAGTGTTAAGCAGCTCTGTATCTACATTTTCAATAAGCAAATCAAAGTCATCACTCGCCGTTTCAACAGACTGCGCAGCCAGTTTCATATCTTCCACGGCCAATAATACGTTTGATACCATGTCACCCAAAGGCAGTTGATTTATCTTGTCTAAAATCGCATCTGCTTTTTGCGTAATTTGCGTAAACTCGTTAGATACAGTTGGGATCACTTCGTAACCGTTCAGCACCGCTATTTCATCACTGTCGTCAGGTTTTGAAACGTGCTGTAAGTCTACAAAAAGACCACCGGTGAGTACATTACCCATTCGGAGGGTAGCCCTTAAATCTTTACGAAGCCAATTGCGTATGGTTTGTTTGATGGCATTCAAGCCTTCTTCTGTGTCCGGCTGTCTGACTTTTCCAGGGTAGATGTTAATAATGACGGGGATGGGATAATCCCGTTCAAGTATGTTGCCTTCCACGGCAGGAAACGAGTTAATAGCCGTTACATTACCGATTTCAATACCTCGGTATTCAACGGGGGCGCCTACGGTAAGCCCACGAACACTTTCATCAACTAAAAGCACATACTCGGCGGTAAGCTTGTACCGTGCATTGGAGGCAGTAGCAATATCGCCGTAAATAGTAAAAAACGCGTTCTCTACCACTTGCTCACCAATTTGAACCCCTTCAGGTACACCAAAGGTAATACCGTTGGCTAACAGGGTTTCTAAACTGCCGGTTTCCATTTTTACGCCGCTTGATTCAAGCTTAAGCTTTACGCCGCTTACATCCCAAAAACGCGTATTCTCGGTAACAAGCTTATGGTAGGGGGCTTCAATAAACGCATCGTAGTACACCACACGTTCTTCAATATTAAAGACCGCATCTTCAAACTCACCGACTTTGAAGCCTTTGTAAATGATGGGGTCGCCTGGTTTATAAGCAAACTCATCATCGCTTTGCAGAATGACGTGTAATCCAGGTGTGCCAGCAGGTGTTACCGGAGGGCGCTCGAGGGCGATAAAATTGAGCTGTTCTTTACCGCTGTCATTCGCAGCCATGGCGATATAACTACCAGAGAGTAAGGTGTTTAGACCGGACACTTCTGAAAAACTAATTCGCGGGGCTACCACCCAAAATTCACTTTTATCGGTAAGTAGGTGAGATGCATTGGCATCGATGCGCGCAGTTACTAATACACCGTCCAAGTTAGGCTTAAGCGTAATTTTTTTCACTTGCCCCACATCTAAATCCCGCACTTTGATTGGGGTTTTGTTAACTTCAATGCCAGTGGCAGATTGTAACTCTATGGTGATTAGAGGCCCTTGGTTTTTCCATTGTTGATAAACCATCCAGCCACCAACCACGACTACTAATATGGGAATGATCCATATACGAGAGATTGATTTTGTGGACGTAACTTTTGCCTCTTCTGTCATGGTAGTTGTTTCCAATGCTGCCAAATTAACCGTGAATCAAATGTCATCGCGGCTATCATCGTAGTAAAGACCACCGCGCAAAACGCAAGCGCTGCGGGGCCAGGGAAAATAGAAAGTGTATTACCCATTTGAATCAATGCAACCAATACCGCGACAACGAAAACATCAATCATAGACCAGCGTCCAATTGCTTCGGTGATGCGGTAATAGCGAATGCGTAATTGTGTAGAGCCTGTTCGGCCCAGTTGAACACTTAGATTCAACCAACACAGAATGATAATTTTAGCGACTGGTACCACTACGCTGGCCACTAAAATAATAATGGCGATGGGGTAGGAGCCCCCCTCCCACAGCGTGATCACGCCGCCTATAATGGTATTTGGGGTTTCTTGACCAAAAAATTCAGTTCGCATGATAGGTAATACGTTAGCGGGGATATACAAAATAGTTGATGTAAGTAGCAGCGCCCAAGTGCGTTGTATACTGCCACTGGCTTGTTTTTCTTCTAAAGGTTTTGGCGGTGGTAAGTTGCCTTCGTGCAGCCACAACGCAAACCCTGTACTGTCAAAGTTCGACATAGAAAGAGCCATAAATGCGGTAAAACCAATAAAAGCGTAAAAAGACATACCAATAGCTACATCGGCGAGTTCGGAGACTTTTATCAAACTAACTAATGTTCCAACTAAGAATATCTCGGCCATACTCCACGGTAGCAAGGCTCTTACCCAATAAAACATTCGCTTAATAAATGGGGTTCTTGCATTGTTTAAATGTGCTAACCCAAGGGTAATAAAACCTAAAAGCACCATGCCGGGTAAAATTAACGTCGCTAATCCGGTAATAATAGCCAACGATAAATAGTCATTTTCCATTAAAACAGAAAGACCACCGGGAAGATCGATACTATGCTTCTGACCACTTGATTTAAAAGTCAAAAAGTTAAAAGGTAGGGATAGGGCCAAGAACACAAACGCACTTATTGAAAACGCCAAAAGCCGCTCGCTCGCATTTCTCTTAAATGTGAGCAAGGTATGATGGCATCGAGGGCATACTGCCCGTTCTCGATGATTCAATTCTGGCAATACAACGCGATGATGGCATTGTTCGCAAACGAGGGTTAACCTATTACCTTCAGCCATAGGGGTAAGAAAACGACTACCTTATTTTAAATGGAAACATCGAACTGTAGATCCAAGCCTTAGAGCCGGAATGTATACCCAAACTATAAAAACGACGGTTAAACCGTTGAATTGTAATTGTTAACAGAATAGCGTATTCCACGGTTAGCGGGAAGCTTCGCTGAGAAGTACAACTAAAAATAATCACAACATAAGACATTACATGAACATAAAAATTCAAATCCAGCGCCGCTTTGGGGTATTTAAGCGCGTAATCGAGCGTGGCTTACTAAAACGATCTTCAAGGGGAACAACGTTTTGGAAAAGCCTGAATTTGGCGCAGCGTTGTTATGCTGCTGCAACCTTGGTGTATTTTAGTGTACTGTTTTTCGATATTCAGGGTGTTTTCTTTAACATCGTAATTGGCGCATTGGTGACGATTGCCATTCTTCATGAATTCTGGCCAAGGTTCATGGTGGTATGGAATAGCTTACCAGGTAAAGCTTTGATCCTTTTCATTTATGCTGTAATCGCCAATTTTGCGTTGGCTTCGGCAAGTGGATTAGTGAATAGCGTTTCGGGTGTCAGCGCAGCATCACTGCCTTACAGTCATAATTTCGCCATTATCCTCATGCTACCAAGCTGGTTTTTTATCACCACGCTCTTAGCGCTGGTACTTGTTCAATTAGTCATGCCGCTGTACTTAATTGCATTACTGCTGCTAAAGCCTTTTGGCGTTCATGGCTTATGGCATGCGCCAGACTACCGGTTTGTGTTCACCACTGCTTTAGTCCGCTACGTATGGACGATATTGATATTGGTAAAGGTGTTAGAAGTGTCGATGGAATCGGGGGTGGTGAGCTTTTTCTCAGACACGCCCTCTGAAGTCGTGTCGACCAGCTCTGAAGTTGAAGATAAAGGTGTGAATGATGCCCAAATCGGCAACGCAAAAAAAACGGTTAGGTTGGCTGACGCTGCTAATAATTTAAAAGGGCTGATTGAGGCGGAATTTGAAGCTGAGCGTAAATCTTCTGCAGTTCTCGAAGCCGATTCAAAAGCATTACCAGATGCTACCTCGCCAGGCTCAACCGAAGATGAAAAAGTGGTTAGCTTTGACCTTGCTGCTCAAAGTGCTAAGTTTCGACTTATGCAGATGCAATTGCTTGCTGAGTTTATCTTCCATTATGAAGCTGATGAATTCTCTCGCTGCGCTAACCCCGAAGGTACGCGAGTTGTGGAATTGAACGACTATGAAATTTTAACTATCAGTCCTTTGGAAAATGATGACATTGGCTATACCTATACGGTAATACCGTGTCGCTCAGCAGCGATTGGCAATGGCATAACGCCTTAATAAAATAGCGTGAAGTGATGAGTGGTAAGAAACGCTGACTGCAGAAAACAAAAAGCCAGCACAAGGTGCTGGCTTTACATAAACAAGATTTCCGACATTTAGAAGCTTGCGTTACCTGGTGTACGTGGGAATGGAATAACATCACGTACGTTTTGCATACCAGTCACATAAGCAACCAAGCGCTCGAAACCTAGTCCGAAACCAGAATGAGGTACGGTGCCATAACGGCGAAGGTCGCGATACCAAGCGTAGTCTTCTTTCGACAATTCCATTTCTTCCAAACGGGCATCGAAAACATCAAGACGTTCTTCACGCTGCGAACCACCAATAATTTCACCAATACCTGGTGCAAGGACGTCCATAGCTGCAACGGTTTTACCGTCGTCGTTAATACGCATATAGAATGCTTTAATATCCTTAGGATAGTTTTGCATAATGATAGGCGCGCCAACATGTTCTTCGGCTAAATAGCGCTCATGCTCAGAAGATAAATCAATTCCCCATTCAACAGGGAATTCGAACGTCTTTTTGCAGTTTTGTAGAATGTCGATAGCGTCTGTGTAGTCCATGCGAACAAAGTCAGAACTCACTAGCTTTTCTAAGCGTTCAACGGCATCTTTTTTAATGCGCTGAGCAAAGAAGTTCATGTCATCTGGCAGCTCTTCAAGTACGGCTTTACATACATATTTCAGCATATCTTCAGCTAACTGAGCAATATCGCTCAAATCAGCAAAAGCGACTTCCGGCTCAATCATCCAAAATTCAGCCAAGTGGCGAGATGTGTTCGAGTTTTCTGCGCGGAAAGTAGGCCCAAAGGTATAAACCTTAGACATAGCTGTACAGTAAGTTTCAACGTTCAACTGACCCGAAACGGTAAGGTAAGTTTCTTTACCGAAGAAATCTTCTGAGTAATCAACGTTACCTTTGTCGTCTAGTGGTAAGTTCATCATATCTAATGTAGATACGCGGAACATTTCACCAGCGCCTTCTGTGTCACTTGAGGTTAAAATTGGGGTTGATACCCAAAAGTGGCCGCGTTCGTGGAAGAAGCGATGAATGGCCTGTGATAAGCAGTTACGCACACGGGTTACCGCACCAATTACGTTAGTACGAGGGCGCAAGTGAGCGTACTCTCTCAAATACTCGATACTGTGACGCTTAGCTGACATTGGGTAGGTATCTGGGTTTTCTACCCAGCCTAATACCTCAACCTCAGTTGCTTCAATTTCTACCGATTGGCCTTGGCCTTGAGATGCTTTTACCACACCCGTTACCGATAGTGAGCAACTTGCTGTTAAACGCTGTACGTCAGCGTAATTTGACAGAGAACTCAGTGCTACCACTTGAATAGGGTCAAAGCAACTACCATCGTGTAGTGCTATAAAAGATAACCCAGCCTTAGAGTCGCGGCGTGTTCTTACCCAACCTTTAACGGTTACCGATTCGCCAACTGCGTACTTACCTTTAAGCACGTCGACAACGGGCGCATGCGTCATGTTAATTTCTCCGTCTCACTGATTTATGCTGTTTTGTGTCATTATCCACACGCAACAACAATGTGCATTTGCACTAATAATGGTTTTTACGTCAATCTTTTGTATTTTTTGCCGATAATTCAGCATGTTTTAGAATTTTCATCCTGAAAAAGCGAGATAGCACTTAGTCATTTTAAAAACGCGAGAATGGCGTTTACAAGAGGACTAAAAATAAATACCGCTAATAACGCATAATCCAATAGCACGCTAGTATACTCAACCTAAAGCGGGATGCCAGAGAACAGAGTGACAAATGGGAAATAAATATAATCCGTACGGTGTTGAAGAGCGACGTTCAAGACCTAGAACCGAAACGAATTTCTTTCGCGTGATGCTGGCCCTGAATGTACTAGGATGGTTAGCATTGGTCGTAACCCTGGTTCTATTTCACTTCGCGCGCCCCGATTTCATCAGTGGTGTTCAAGAATATTGGGGCATTGAAGGCGACACAGGTTGGTCGGCTGAATATGTGAAAGCCATGCAAATTATGCTGCAAGTGTGTTTGTTGGTGAGCTTGGTGAGTATTGTAATGCGCGCCCGCCGAAGCAGGCGACAGGGCGATCAATTCGGTTTTAATTTGTTCGTATTGGCCAGCATAGCTGTTATTAGCCTTATTACACTGGCCACTACTATGGGAGCCGCTACATAAAGGCGATACTAATAAGCCAATAGGTGTAAATGGCGTAAGCTGCCACAAATGCGCCCCCTTCTACTCGATTTAAGCGCCCTTGGCGCTTGTAGCCAATGCAAAATACAAACAGTGCTACGGTGGCTGCTAGCATCACCACTACATCGCGATACAAGAAATCGGCACTGACCGACATAGGCTGAATAGTACCTGCAATACCCACAACAGCTAACGTATTAAACATATTCGAGCCAATAACATTACCTATGGCTAAGTCATGCTCACCTTTTTTCACCGCTATTAAAGAGGAGGCGAGTTCAGGTAACGAAGTACCAATCGCAATAACAGTTAAGCCAATGATGGTATCGCTAACACCAAAGTAGGTAGCTACTTCAACAGCCCCCCAAACCAGCATGCGAGAGCTTGCCACTAATAGCAGTAGGCCTGTAATTAACCAAATTATATGGGTTTTAATAGTACCTTCTGAGGCATTGATTTCCTCGCTGTATTCATCGGCGAGTTTATCTTTACTGCCTTGCATACCGTGCCAAATACTCCAAGAAATAAGCAATACAAACAGGCCTAGTAATGAGAAAGCATCATCCTTTGATACCGTTTGGTCTAGCACCTGCCAAGAGGCAAAAAAGGTAATGCCCAGTAGTACCGGAATTTCCTTTTTAATAATGTTCGATTTAACCGCTATAGGGCTGATAAGCGCGGTTAATCCTAAAATAAGCAGTATGTTAGCGATGTTTGAGCCGTAGGCATTACCAAGCGCAATACCTGAGTTGCCCTGAATGGCTGCGAAGATTGAAACAATGATTTCAGGGGCTGACGTTCCAAAACCAATAATGAGCATACCAATAAGAAGTGGAGATACGCCAAAGTGATTGGCAACAGATGCTGCGCCACCTACAAATTTACCTGCACTCCATAGCAAAACCGGTAGCCCAATAAGAATGGCTAAACTGGCTAATAACATACAATCTCCTAGTTATTCTACTGAACTCTTTTTACTGAACTCGTTTTACTGAAAATCTATGACAGAGCTCTTTTTAAGAACACTGCTTAACTGTTAATAATATACATCACGGTACGAGCTAGAATTGAAGATTTACCTTAATTTATACTCGTGTTGGGCAAAAATTTTAGCCCAATTAGAAACCTTTAACGCGGGAATATCTACCCAATTCTTTGGATTAGTTTTCGTTGTCTTTACGATGAAAAAAAGCCGTGCTCAATTCACTTTGCAATTTTCACTTTCGGCGTAAACTCAGCGCCATTCTTACTCCAGTGGTGGCGAATATTACGTTCAAATATCACATCACTCGAATTGTAACTTACTTAATATTATTTAGAAGCGAATTACATGCACAATACGTTGATTGTGGCTGACGATGTTGCGCCATTTAGCGAAACAGCGTTATCGGTACTTACTTTTCAAGATTACTTGGCGGAGTTTCCGAAACTTAATGAACCAAAAATACGGGTGATAAACCTGTGTGATACTACCCGCTATTTAAGCCAAGGGTACTATTGTTCATTGCTAGCGCAGGCACGTAACCATTTAGTATTGCCCGGTGTAAATACCATTAACGACCTACGACTAGCAGAAGCACACAGTGTGGATAGGCTGCCTTTTGCATTGTCGCTACCCGTGGATGAAATTGACATTCCTACTGCACCTTTATTAGTACTTTTTGGTGAAGTTAAAGATCAGCGTTTCAAGCGTGTCGCCCGTCAAGCGTTTGAAAAATATCCGTGTCCGATTTTGCTTCTCACTCTATCGGTGTCTGATTCCGGTGCGGACAAAAAGGCCAGTAAAAAGATAAGTGGCAAACACAACGTAGTTGGCTTTGCTGATATTGCGGCTAAGCCTTTTACGGCACTAGACAGTAAACAGCAGCAGCTGTGTATTGCCCAATTAGAAAGCTACACTACGAAACAATGGCGTGCTTCTAAAGCAAGTAAGCGCACTCGTTGGGACATGGCCATTTTAGTTAACCCTGATGAGTCGACGCCACCTAGCGATGAAAAGGCCATTCGGCATTTTGTAAAAGCGGCTGAGAAAGTGGGCTTTAGAGCTGATGTGGTTTCACGTTTGTCGCCTGAAGATTTGGGGCACTATGATGCGTTATTTATTCGTGAAACCACGGCAATAGACCATCACACCTACCGTTTAGCCAGAGCGGCTGAGCGTGAAGGAGTGATAGTGATGGATGATACCCAGTCTATATTGCGCTGTTGCAACAAAGTGTTTTTACAAGATGCGTTTACTTATCAAAAAGTACCGGCACCGAAAGCCACTTTTGTGTCGAATTCAGATGATGAAACCTGCGATAAGCTTATTGAAGAATTCGGCTTACCTTTGGTATTGAAGTTACCTGAAAGCTCATTTTCGAGAGGGGTGCACAAAGCAGAAAACCGTGACGTGTTAAAAGCTCGATTAGTCGAAATGTTAGCTGAATCGGCCTTAGTACTGGTTCAAGAATATATTTTTACCGAGTTTGATTGGCGTATTGGTATGTTGGGCGGTAAGCCGATTTATGCGTGTCAGTATTTTATGGCGCGAAATCACTGGCAAATTTATCACCATCAAGGCGAGCGTTTTTCATCCGGTGGCTTTACCACTATGCCAACCTTTGAAGTACCTAAGCCGGTATTGCAGGCAGCAATTAAAGCAGCAAAGGTTGTGGGTGATGGTTTATATGGTGTAGACATCAAGCATTCGGGCAATCAGGTATACGTGATTGAAGTAAACGACAACCCAAGCATAGATGCTGGAGTGGAAGATAAGTATTTAGGCAAAGCCTTGTATGAGTTAATTATGCAAGAATTTGCTGACAGACTAGAGCGGCGAGGGCGATAAGCATGAACAATGCACTTGCGCCTGAATATAATAAACTTGCACCTGAACGTAAAGGTGGGGATGAAGCTGAAAAGAATGCCGCTAACAATGTTCAATTGAGAAAAGCCACGTTAGATGATGTGAAACAAATACAACACATTGAAAACACATGCTTTAAAAGCGATAAGCTGAATGTCCGTCGTTTTCGTTTTTACGTTACGGCCAAACATGCTGAGTTTTATATTGCCGAGCATCACACCGCGCAAGGGGTTTCGCTTGCGGGTTATGGATTACTGTTGCTACGCAGAGGAACACAACTTACTCGGTTGTATTCCATTGCGGTGTTGCCCGAAGCCCGTGGTTTTGGAATTGCTGAAAAGTTGATTGCGAGACTAGGGGAGCAGGCGTTAGCCAGGGGAAAGCGCTTTATGCGCCTGGAAGTGTCTGCGGACAATAAAGGCGCTATTTCACTTTACCAACGGCTAGGCTTTAAACAGTTCGGTATGTACGTTGATTATTACGACGATCATTCAAATGCCTTGCGTATGCAGAAGGTACTGGTGTCATCGAAAGCCATGTCTCACGCTATATACCCTTGGTATCAGCAAACGACTGAATTTACCTGTGGACCATCAGCATTAATGATGGCTATGTGTTCGTTGCAAAATAATTATGAAATGAACCAGCAAAAAGAATTGGCGATTTGGCGTACGGCGACCACAATATTTATGACGTCAGGTCATGGCGGTTGCCACCCTATTGGATTGGCGCTAGCGGCACAATTGGAAGGGTTTACTGCAGAAGTTTTGATTAATCAGCCTTTGCCATTGTTTGTAGATGGCGTAAGAAGTGAACACAAAAAACATATTGTTGGACAAGTAGAAGCTGACTTTTTGCTTCAAGCGCAAAAAAGTAATATAGCTATCGCTACGGAAGAGTGGCGGGTTGATGTTATAGAACAGGCCCTAGATGCTGGTAAAGCAGTGGTGTGCTTAATAAGCACCTATGCATTTGATAAGAAAAAAGCACCACATTGGGTGGCTATTACCAGTTACGATGAACAATGCTTTTACTTACACGATCCGGATGCTGACGAAAGCGATGGTGAAAACGAAAGTCAGCGTGTTGAATTTCAACACATTCCCGTAGCGCGAGACGACTTTGTTCGTTTAGCCAGTTACGGTACACGCAAAGTGCGAACATTAGTGCTACTGTCTAGAAAAGCCGCTGCGTAAATAATCGATATATTAAACCGATATTTTTAACAACTATGTTGAACCAATATATTAAGTGCTAATTTCTAAAGCCTCATGCAGCTATAGAGGTATGCCGAATTGCCAAGAGTGCCTCAACGATAAAAGGCGCAGTTGTTTTCACAACACTAAGAAACAAAAACTAAGGTAGAGCCTAAAAGCCTTTGTTTGAGAACCTTTGTTTGAGAAGCTTGAGTTAGAAAATAGCAGCGCCTTTGTTAGTGCTTAACCTGCGCAATCGTAACTTCTTCATTTAGCGCGTTCAAGCGGCTAACTAAACCTGATAATTCCTTAACTGAACCAGAGTAGGCAAGTTGCTTGCTGGTATGTTGACCTTTCACCGCAGATTTAAAAATGGCTGTGCTTTCGAAGCAGGCTGTTTTCTTATCAAGTGCGTTCCATTCAGTCTGTAACTCGTTAGGGATGCAATGACGTTTTGCACTAATTTTGTCTTTTATTTGCAACACTTTCCCAATAAGTAATTGTGCGTCAGTAGGCATTATGATTCTTCCTTACTATTTAACTAACTAAAATAATTGCGTTTTTTGTAATTGGCATAGTTTGTTTATGCTGAAACAATAAAACTCGTAATAAGGTTGTTGCATGGAGAGTGCCAAATTTGCATAGAATTTACTCAAAGTGCATTTTAGAAGAAAAAAGTAGGAGAAATAGACAGGGAAATAGATAGGGAAATAGGCAGCGCAAAAAGTGCGTTAGCGATAGCTGGCGTGCCGCGGTTTGTGCTTCAAGTGCCTAACTTGGCAGTAGCAAAGGTAAGGGCTCCACAATAATAAATTAACTAGCAAAGCAGTAATAAAACTGAAAATAATGGAAGATGGCGTAAGCGGCACCGACGGGCTGAAATTACCCAACACCTTTTGCAGCGTAGGCGCGTTTGAAGGGGAGACCATATACCAGGCTTTTTCATAATAATGCCCGTACTCAAGGGTCTTGACCCCTTGCTCTATATGGCTTAGCTTGGTGTAAAGCGCCGATTTACGTTCTGCATCTGCCCTCACCACAGCTTCACTGTTTTGCCTTAGTGCATTTAACATTGCCCCCACTGATGCATAGCCATGCTGCGTTGCTAATGCCGACATGGCCGACACTTCTTCGCGGGTTGCATCGTAATAGCCGCTTAAATACTGTCTATAGTGATCGGCTAAAATAGGCACTTGCAATGCGGCAACAAACAGAGTGGCAAAAACGATTTTATCGACAACGCGTATGAACATATAAATGACTGACCTAAAGTTATTTTTCAGCAATTAAAAGCATATAAATTTTATTAGACCAGTCATCGCACCCCTGAACTTTCACCCCTATTTTTTGCCTTGTTTTTTAACCTTATAAGTCACCTTACTGTCCGGCTTAAATAAGTGTAAATAGCATGGGTGAGTCTGCTCAGCTGGTCTGGGCTAATGATGTACGGAGGCATAATGTATACCAGCTTACCAAAAGGCCGTATCCACACACCTTGTTTTACAAAATGACGCTGAATATCGGCCACGTTAACAGGGTGAACGGTTTCAATAACACCTATTGCGCCTAGCACTCTTAAATCGGCTACCGTAGGCAGATTGGCACATTTTGACAGTTCAGTGTGTAATTGTTTCTCAATGGCGGGGATTTGTTGCTGCCAGTGATTTTCATTAATAAGTGCCAAGCTGGCGTTTGCCACGGCGCAAGCCAATGGGTTACCCATATAAGTAGGTCCATGCATGAATACACCGGGGGAGCCTTGGCAAACACCCAACGCTACATCTTCAGTACATAGGGTGGCCGCTAGGGTCATGTAACCGCCAGTAATAGCTTTTCCTAAACACATAATGTCTGGCGAAATGCCGGCATGTTCACAGGCGAATAGCTTGCCTGTTCGCCCAAATCCCGTAGCGATTTCATCACAGATAAGTAGCACGTCGTAGTTGTCGCAGAGTTGGCGGCAGCGTTTTAAATATTCAGGGTGATAAATACGCATACCGCCCGCACCTTGAACTACGGGCTCAAGAATAAGCGCTGCCATTTCATGATGATGATTTTCGAACAGCTCGGCTAAAGGTAAAATGTCGTCTTCACTGAACGTCTGGCCGAAACGGGTTTGTGGGGCTGGGGCAAATAGTTGTTTGCTTAATACACTCTCAAATAAGCTGTGCATGCCGTTTACCGGATCGCATACCGACATGGCCGCAAACGTATCGCCATGATAACCATTACGCGGTGCCACGATGCGTGATTTTTCAGGGCGGCCTTGGCACGCCCAGTATTGAATGGCCATTTTGATAGCCACTTCTACCGAGACCGAGCCGGAGTCGGCTAAAAAGACCCGTTCAAGACCATCAGGCACCATTTCTAGAAGCGTGCGACATAGGTCGACCGCTGGCTGGTGGGTAATACCGCCAAACATCACATGGGAAAAAGCATCTATTTGGCTGTGGGCCGCTTGGTTTAATACAGGGTGGTTGTAACCGTGAATGGCCGCCCACCAACTCGACATGCCATCTACTAAAACGTCGCCCGTTGAAAGCGCAAGCTCTGCTCCTTTAGCGCCAACCACTTCATAGCAAGGCAAGGGGTTGGTTGCTGACGTATAAGGGTGCCAAATGTGTTTCTTATCAAAATCTATATTGTTCAAAATTCAACCGTTAGTAAAGCTTTTGAAATGGTTAGAGTTGACAACTCGTGTTTGGAGCATAGACTAAGCTAGCATTCTTAATTAGTAAAGGACAGTCAATGACTCTGGCTTCAGCGCCTGACGCGCAAAATAATACAATTCGTCACGATTGGTCACAAGCCGAAGTAGAGGCGTTATATGCCTTGCCATTTAACGACTTGCTGTTTCAAGCGCAGGTAGTTCACAGACAACACTTCAATCCAAACGAAGTACAAGTAAGCACCTTGTTGTCGATTAAAACCGGTGCATGCCCGGAAGATTGTAAATACTGTCCGCAAAGCGCGCGTTACGATACCGGCTTAGAAAAAGAGCGTTTGCTTGAAATCGAAAAAGTGATTGAACGAGCAAAAGAAGCCAAGCAAGTAGGCTCTACTCGTTTTTGTATGGGTGCTGCATGGCGTAACCCACGTGACAGAGATATGCCTTATATTGTAAAAATGGTGGAAGAGGTTAAACAACTTGGCCTTGAAACCTGCATGACCCTTGGCATGTTAACCCGCGACCAAGCGGTAGCGCTTAAACAGGCTGGTCTAGATTATTACAACCACAACCTTGATACCTCGCCTGAATACTACGGCGATATCATTACCACTCGTACCTATCAAGACAGACTAAACACCCTTGAAAACGTACGCGCGGCAGGCATGAATGTGTGTTCTGGCGGTATTGTGGGTATGGGCGAAACCGCGGGCGACAGAGCTAGCTTATTGATTCAATTAGCGAACTTGCCGGAACAACCGCAAAGTGTGCCAATTAACATGTTGGTTAAAGTAAAAGGTACGCCACTAGCCAGTTTAGAAGATTTAGATTATTTCGAGTTTATCCGCACCATCGCGGTAGCCCGTATCATGATGCCTAAATCTCATGTGCGTTTATCAGCAGGCCGTGAAGCCATGAATGAACAGATGCAAGCGCTATGCTTTATGGCCGGTGCGAACTCTATTTTCTACGGTTGTAAGTTGCTGACTACGTCTAACCCTGACACCCACGAAGACGTTATCTTGTTTAAGAAGTTAGGTATAAACACCGAACGTACTCGCGATTTTTCTGATGAAGCACATCAGCAAGTCTTAGAAGAAGAAATTGCGCAGCAACAAGAACAAGGTTCTGATGCTAGCGATTTATTTTACGATGCTAGTGCGCCGCGTAAACAAAAACAGCAGCCCGCGGAGGCATAATGGCCTTCGATTGGCTTGAAGCCCGCTTAAGTGAGCGGGCTCAGCGAGGTTACCTGCGCAAGCGGGTATGCCAGCAATACGAAAAAGACAACATTATCTGTATTGATGGTGAGCACTATTTAAATTTTGCCAGTAACGATTACCTTGGCATGCGGCAACACGAAGGCGTGTTGCAAAGCTGGGTAGAAGGCTTGGCACAATTTGGTGGTGGCAGCGGTGCTTCGCCCCTGGTAACGGGCCATACCCAAGCACATTTGGCTCTTGAGGCGTACATTGCCGACGGTTTAAATCGAGACGCTGCGTTGTTGTTTAATTCGGGTTTTGCGGCTAACCAAGCATTATGTATGGCGCTATTTAGTGGTGCTCATAATCAAAGCGCTAGTAATAAAAGTGCTAGTAATCAAACCCCAAGTGCCGCAGCCGGCATTAAACATTCCGGTGAAATTTTTGCCGATCGGCTTATGCATGCCTCCTTCCTTGAAGGTGCTATGGCAACCAAAGCCAAGCTGCGTCGCTTTAGGCATAACGATTTAGCTCACCTATCCAATTTATTAGAAAAGGTTGATACCACAAGTAACAGTGACAAGTTAGTCGTCACTGAAGGTGTATTCAGTATGGACGGCGACAGCGCCCCCCTTCGTGATATGGCGGGTATAGCAAAGCAAAACAAAGCATGGCTAATGGTAGACGATGCCCATGGTATGGGTGTATTAGGTGAAAACGGGCTGGGCAGCGTTGAAGCGCAGGCGTTGTCTCAAACCGATGTTCCTATCGTGATGGGCACCTTCGGTAAAGCCGTAGGAACCGCAGGTGCGTTTATAGCTGGAAGCCAGGCGCTCATTGATTACCTAGTCAATTTTGCCAAGCATTATGTCTATTCCACTGCCATGCCACCGGCCCAAGCAGTAGCAACATTATATTCGTTAACCCATATTGCCGCTGATTCAAGTCGAACCGATGCCTTGAATCACAATATCGCGTATTTTCGTGAACGGTTTAGTACCCAAATCGGGAGTGCACGTTGTAGCAATGATGACAGCGAAGACGAAAATGGACACATACTCAAAGCGTCATCGAACAACGCTTCGTCAATCAAAGCTTCGTCAATCAAAGCTTCGTCAAATACCCATCATGATTTAGTCTTGGCTAATTCACATAGTGCAATCCAACCTATTATTGTAGGTAGCCCTGAGCGTGCGTTAGCATTAAGTGATGGCCTAAAAAGTCGAGGCATATGGATACCTGCTATTCGCTACCCTACCGTACCAAAAGGGGAAGACCGATTGCGCATTACACTAAGCGCTACTCATACCCAGCAAGATATAGACGTACTTGTTGATGCTATTGCCCTTGCGATGGAGTCGATATCATGAGCCCGCAATCTTTAGCTAAACAAGCGCCACAGCCGCTTAAACAAGATTTATCTCAACCGCTTTGCCAACAGGGCGCAGTTGCAGTGCATGCTGCTAGTCACTCCGATGGTTTATTAGACTCACAATCTGAAAGCGGGATCAGTGAAGCGGTGATCGCGAAGCAATTTTCAAAAGCCGCAAATAAGTACGATAACGAAGCGCATATTCAGTGCGAAATTGCGCAGGCAGGGTTAAACAACTTACCTATTTCTTTAAAAGGCGACTTACTTGATATTGGCTGTGCAACGGGAGCCCATAGTGACGAACTTCAGCAACGTGGCGCTAACGTCACCGGGGTAGATATTGCACCAGGCATGGTACACAGAGCACAAGCCCGCTTCCCTGATGTTAATTTCAAGCAGGGGTCGGCACAGTCTCTACCATTTCAAAATAGCTGCTTTAGTACGGTATTTTCCTCTATGGCATTGCAGTGGTGTAACAGCCCGCAAGCAGTGGCTAGCGAACTTTACCGCGTACTTAAGCCATCGGGCATGGCGGAAATTGCCATTATGGTGAGTGGTTCTTTTTCTGAGCTTCAAAAAGCGAGAAGTGTTGCCCAACTACCTGCTGCGGTAACACGTTTGCCCGAAGCTAGGTTGTGGCTTAATTCGTTTCTTGGGGCTGGGCTGCGGGTTAGCCGTCTTATTAATAAAGATTATGTTGATGAGCACCAAGATGTACTTTCTTTACTTCGTTCAATTAAAAACGTAGGGGCGGGGGCTACGGGCGCTAAACAGCAATCGCTGTCACGTAGTGATATTAAGAAATTGTCGTTGGCCTATAAAAATATTAGCGCTGTCGATGGCGTGCTACCCCTTACTTACAAAGTGTGTCATTTCAGACTAGAGAAACCATGAAGCAGTATTTCATTACCGGAACCGATACCGAAGTAGGTAAAACCTACGTTACTTGCCATCTACTAAAAGCCGCTGAAAGCGCGCAAAAAACGAGCTTAGGTTATAAACCTATTTCGGCAGGCTGTGAAAAAGTGGGAAACGACTGGGTAAACGAAGACGCATCTGAAATTCAGCAATCAAGTAGTATTAAACTGCCTATTAGTACTATCAATCCTATTACGTTTGTTCCGCCGATTGCGCCGCACATAGCTGCAAAAGAGGCGGGCGTAACATTAACCAGTGAAGCTGTGGTTGAAGGGCTAGTTCGCCTGCAACAAGAGACTCCAGATCTTTTGTTGATGGAAGGAGCGGGAGGTTGGCGATTACCGTTAACCGATACGCTGTTTCTTTCAGATGTGGTTAGCGACTTAAAAATGGACGTGATTTTAGTGGTGGGTATGAAGCTGGGCTGTTTAAACCATGCATTACTTACCGCGCAAGCAATTCAAAATGACGGGCTTAATATTGTAGGTTGGGTAGCTAACGATATCACCGGTTGTATGTCTAGATATGATGACAATTTGGCTACGCTTAAAAACGTTATGCCAGCACCGCTGCTGCTGGAAGTGCCATTTTCAAGCGCGCCAAGTACCGAAGCGCTACAAACTGCTATTCAAAAGCTCTGTTAAATTTTCATTTGGCGCGATTGGGCGCTTTTCGTTACCTAAAAATATAAACCCGCCTTTCTCACCCACCAGTGTTAATTGCTGCTTAGACAAAGAAAGAGCGGTACCTTCACGAATGGCTACCACGGGTGTGGTGGGGTTTAGCACCGTAAATTCAGCCAATCGCTGATCACGTGTTTCACCATTGTGCCCCGGCGGGTGATAATCGCTGTAGTGCGGATTCAACTGAAAAGGAACTACATTGAGCGCATTAAAGCTTTCTGGCTCAACAATTGGCATATCATTGGTTGTTCGAATGCTTTGCCCACAAATATTTGAGCCCGCACTCCAGCCAATATATGGCGTGCCTTCAGCAATGGCGTGCTGAAGTGGTTCCAATAAGTTTTGTTGGTATATAGTATGCATCAAATGGAAGGTATTTCCGCCGCCTACTACAATGGCTTGATTATTTGCCTTTGCATTATTGATAACCTTTACAGGGTGATCAAAGGTATGAATCCCTGTCACATTACATTCTGGCAGGGCTGTTGCGACAGCTGAGACATAGTTATCGTAGCTTTGTGTCACTGCTGCGTAGGGAATAAATAGTAGGTCGCGAATGCCACCTAAGTGTGCAAGAATAAGGCTTCTCGCATGTTCAAGGTACGCTTCGTCGCCCTGACGAGAACTACTTAACATTAATACATGTGCGGTCATTACTGCTCCACAATTTTTTTAAACGGCGTTATTTACGTGAAAGTTAACATAAAGTTTAGCTTAGTGCCGTTATTGGTTTTAAAGGAATTTTTATATGGGTCAGAACACATCGGTGTTATTCGTTTGCTTGGGTAACATTTGCCGCTCACCTACGGCCGAAGCTGTGTTTCTTGCTAAGGCCGCTCGAGCTGGTTTAAAACTAGACGTAGGCTCTGCAGGAACCCATGGGTATCACATTGGCAAACAACCCGATAAACGCTCGCAAGCAGTTGGCGTAGAGCGTGGTTATAGCTTTAAAGGCTTAAAGTGTAGACGGGTAGATGACAAAGACTTCGAAAAGTACGACTACATTCTGGCGATGGATAATAGCAACTTAGACAATTTGCGTGAAATGTCGCCGCCTGAACACCACGAAAAAATTCACTTGTTCTTAGACTTCGCTAACAGTGAAGATAAAGAAGTTCCCGACCCTTATTATGGCGGAAAGCGGGGCTTTGAATTAGTGTTAGATTTAATTGAAGAGGCCTCTGACGGGCTAATTGCACATATTCAACAGAGCTAGATATGCACACTGTGTTAAAGGGAAGGGCTGCCACCTTCCTACTTTGTAGTGTTACCTTCTTGCTAACCGTTGGTGTGTTAGCCACGGTGTGGCTAACCGATTCACCCACGGCATTAAAACAACACATCACACTACAGCTTCAAATTCCGCTTATCATTACCGCTATCTTAGTAGGTAGTGTATTAGCAGTCAGTGGTGCCACTCTTCAAATAGTATTGCGCAATCCGTTGGCAGACCCAGGTATTATTGGTATCACTAGCGGCGCCAGCCTAGTGGCTGCATCCCTGTTGTTACTTACTCCTTTGTGGGCACAGCCTTATCTTCATTACATACTACCTTTAGGCTGCTTTATTGGTGCGCTAATAACAACGTTTGTTATTTATCGTCTTGCTAGAAAACTTCTGGGTTCTGCGGTTGCTGTTATTTTATCGGGTATTGCTATCTCTACCTTGAGTGGGGCAGTTATTGCTTGGTTGTACATGTTTAGTGATGCCCAATCATTGCGTAATTTAACGTTTTGGCTGATGGGAAGTGTCTATCAAACCACGTGGCCTATTTTATGGCTAAGCGGCCCACTAATTGTTGGTAGTTTATGGTATCAAATACGCCAATCTGCAAAATTCAATCGCCTGTATGCTGGAGATTTAGCCGCGTTAAGTAGCGGCGTGAATGTGCAACGACTTACCGAACGTAGTCTTATTGCTACCGCCGTGGGGGTAGGGGCGGCGGTGTCTATTGCGGGTGCTATTGCCTTTGTTGGGCTGTTAGTGCCCCACATTCTTCGGCTTATTCTTGGCCATGACAATAGAATACTGTTACCAGCAAGCGCGTTATGTGGCGCCAGTTTATTACTTGTTGTGGTGCTCATGTCTGAACTTACGCGTGCGATAACCCTGCCGGTATCGATGATCACTGCCACCCTCGGTGGCCCTTTACTCATTTGGGCATTACTTAAAGGGCAGCTTCGATGAGCCCAGTTATTTCATTGCGCAATATTAACGTGAACAAGCGTTTAACGAATATCACCCTTGATATCAATAAAGGTGATTGCGTCCATATTTTAGGGCCGAATGGTGCTGGAAAATCTACCCTTTTATCGATAATGGCAGGCGTATTACCCGCTGAACATGGCGAGGCTTTACTGCTAAAACAACCCCTACCTCAATGGCCTCTAAGTGCATTGGCAACATTTAGAACCTTATTAGCACAGCAAAGTGAAGCTGTATTTGCGGTATCAGTAAGAGAATACCTTTCGTTTTTTTCAAGTGAGCAGGCGTTCGAACTTCCCAGTTTGTTAGAGGCCACACTGGAAGTAACGGGTTTTTATCAAACGCCCTTAAACCGACTTTCAGGTGGAGAGCGTCAGCGCGTTGAAATTTGCCGTGCACTGCTGCAAGTTTGGCCTGCCATTAAGCGGGGGGAAGCGCTTTTATTGTTAGATGAACCCTTGCAAGGGGTAGATATTCGCCATCAATACGCATTGATGGCGCTGTTTCAAGCCTTATGCAATAAAGGGAATACCTTAGTGCTAAGCAGTCATGACATTTCATTAAGCGCAAACTATAGTTATAAAATGCTGCTCATGAAGTTGGGTACTAGCGTAAGTTTCGGTTTACCCGAGTCGGTATTGTCGGTTAAAAACCTAGAACATACCTTTGATTGTCATTTTGCAGTGAATAAGCGCGACGACTTTCTAGATATTCAAGTTTGCGCACCTATTGTATTAGATCAAATGTGGTAAAATGGCGCGCATACAGATAAGCGCTCATACAACGAGATTAACGTTTGCCTAAACGTAAAAACACTTAAATCAGGAGAACCCCTTGAGTAATTGGCAAGTAGACAGTTGGAGGCAAAAACCTATCCTTCAACAACCAGAGTACGATGATGCGGCACAACTTAAACAAGTAGAGCACACGCTAAGTACATATCCACCGCTGGTTTTTGCCGCTGAAGCCCGTGATCTTCGCCGTCAACTTGGTGAGGTTAGTTTAGGTAAAGGCTTTCTGCTTCAAGGCGGTGACTGCGCCGAATCGTTTGACGAATTTAATGCGCCAAAAATTCGCGATACCTTTAAAGTATTGCTTCAGATGGCCATTGTTTTAACCTTTGCAGGTCGGTGTCCAGTTACAAAAGTGGCTCGCATGGCGGGTCAATATGCTAAGCCTCGTTCATCAAACTTCGAAACCCGTGATGGTGTTACATTGCCAAGCTACCGCGGCGATATCATTAATAGTTTCGAGTTTAACGAAGCGGCTCGCCGCCCCGATCCGAACCGTTTGATTGAGGCGTACCACCGCAGTGCATCGACGCTTAATTTACTTCGCGCTTTTTCTCAAGGTGGCTTAGCCGACCTTCATGAAGTAAATCGTTGGAATATGGCATTTGTTGAAAACAACCCGCTTAAAGAGCGCTATCATGATATGGCCGTGCGTATTCAAGATACGTTATCGTTCATGGATGTGATTGGTATTAATTCCCAATCTAGCCCTACATTGCACGAAACGTCATTGTTTACGTCGCATGAAGCATTACTGCTTAACTATGAACAAGCCCTCACGCGAATTGATACGCTAACGGGTAAGCCTTACGATTGCTCTGCGCACATGATTTGGATTGGTGAGCGTACCCGTCAGCTAGACCATGCCCATATTGAGTTCTTCCGCGGTATTCACAACCCTATTGGTGTGAAAGTTGGGCCTAGCATGCAAGAAGACGAACTTATTCGTTTGATTGATGCGCTTAACCCGAATAACGATCCAGGTAGATTGACCCTTATTACCCGTATGGGGGCTGATAACTTAGCTGATAATTTACCTCGCTTATTGCGCCGCGTTAAAGCAGAAGGTAGACACGTAGTATGGAGTTCAGACCCCATGCACGGAAATACGTTCTCTGCATCAAGCGGTTACAAAACTCGTAATTTTGATGCCATTTTGCGTGAGATTAAACAGTTCTTCCAAGCACATAGCGATGAAGGCACACATGCTGGTGGTATTCACCTTGAGATGACTGGCCAACACGTGACTGAGTGTACTGGCGGTGCATATGAAATTAGTGATGAAGACTTAGCGCAAGCGTATAAAACCCAGTGCGATCCGCGTTTAAACGCCGATCAAGTACTTGAAATGGCGTTCTTAGTGGCAGACCATTTACGCAACGCCTAGTTGAATGAAAGCCTTATCGATGTAGTGGTAAGGCGTCATACTAAAAAGGCTAAATCGACTATCGATTTAGCCTTTTTTAATGTTTCTTATGTTTACTTAATCTTTAAGAACTTCTGCTCGCTCAGCTTCGGTCAAAATTCCCGTAAATATGGTTTCCCGCCTAAGGCTTGCTGTACGTTCATCTTCGGCGAGTAGCAGCGCTGTAAATACCTCAGGTTTATGAATAGTTTCTACAATCCCTTGCCATAACATATAGCTACCGTAACGCATCATGCCACTTTCATAACGAGCCTCTAACGTTGCTTGAACGTTAGTTATGAGTGAAGGTTGTGCAACGACTTTTTTAGCAATGCCTGTGTGCAGGCGCAATATTCGTTGATCGATAGCCTCACGTTTTTGCTTTCTTGGGCGAGCGAACATGGCTAGTCGTCATTAAGTAAAGGCTCAACAACTGACTCTAATCCATTTAGTTTAATTTCGTACATGAGCGCGAGTTGCTGCCCCAGCTTTCCTTCGGGAAAACCTTGTTTGTTAAACCAAACTAAATAAGGTTCTGGTAGGTGAAACAGGCGTCGTCCTGCATACTTTCCGAATGGCATGGTTTGGTTGATTGCACTTTTTATTGCTTCTGGATCCATATTGCTCAAAATTACTTTAATGTCGTTAGGTTGTTAGAGTGCCTACAAGGTGTCAATATTCTCGTCTGCGATGAACAGGTATATGCACTTGTGTTCACGGTTTGAATATAAATGTCGAATATACTGGATGGGTACATTCGGTAAGAGCCTCAAGCCGCATCACTTCTTTAGTATTCATTGGCCCATTTCTTCATGATTTGAATCTCGCTGCTGAGTAGCCCACAGCCGATTGTATATACCTTGTTGTGCTAAAAGAGTCTCGTGGGTGCCATGTTCGGCAATCATGCCCTTGCTTAACACTAAGATGGTATCGGCATCGACGATAGTAGACAGCCTATGGGCAATAACCAAGCTAGTATGCCCCTTTGCGGCGTCTCGCAGCGCGCCTAATATCGCTTGCTCAGATTGACTGTCTAACGAAGAGGTCGCTTCATCGAATATCATTATTGGCGCACCTTTTAATAGCGCACGAGCGATGGCAACTCGCTGTTTTTCGCCGCCAGAGAGTTTTAGCCCACGTTCGCCTACTGTTGTGTCTAGTCCGTCTGGCAAGCTTTCAACAAATTGGGTTAAATGCGCAAGCTTAATAGCATGAGTAACTTCTTCGTCGCTAGCATCAGGGTTGCCGTAACGGATATTTTCTACCAAGGATGTATTAAACAACACGGTATCTTGTGGAACAATACCGATATGGCTTCGTAAACTGTGTTGGCTAAGTTCGCGAATATCCTGCCCGTTTATGAAAATGCCACCCTCGGTGGGGTCGTAAAAACGAAACAGCAACTTCATGATGGTGGATTTTCCAGCACCACTTTCGCCAACCACAGCAATCTTGGCGCCTGATGGCACCTCGAAGCTGATTCCTTTTAAAATAGGCCGTGCTTGCTGATAGTGAAATTGAACGTTACTAAAACGTATGCTCGCCTGTTTTGCTGAGAGGTGGGTAGCATTGGGTTTATCTTCAATTGCGGGTTTTTGGGATAGCAGGGAAAACAAGTTTTGAATGTTCGCTAGCGAGCCACGGATTTCCCGATACACAAAGCCCAAGAAATTGAGAGGCATAAATATTTGCATGGTGAAGGCGTTAATTAGCACGAAATCACCAATGGTCATCTCGCCTTCCATTACGCCATAAGCTGCATTCGCCATCATGGCTGTCATTGCTAGGGCAATAATGCTGGCCTGTCCGCCATTTAAGGCAAACAGTGATAACCGATTTTTACGCCTGGCTTTTTCCCAGCCAGCTAAATCTGTATCGTATCGATTTGCTTCGAAGCGCTCATTGTTGAAATACTTTACGGTTTCAAAGTTAAGTAAGCTGTCTACCGCGCGTGAGTTGGTGGTGGAGTCAGCTTCATTCATTTGCTGCACAAATCGCGTGCGCCAATCGGTAGCTTTCATCGAAAACATGACATAGCTGATGACACTGACCACAATGATCATCGCAAACGACCAGCCAAACTGAATCAATAGCAATATCACGACTAAGCCAATCTCTAAAAGGGTAGGCACGATGTTAAACACCATAAACCGCATTAAGAAACTTACGCCATTTGTGCCACGTTCAATATCTCTTGATAAGCCGCCCGTTCTGCGGTTTAAATGAAAGCCTAAATCTAGATTGTGCAGATGATTAAATACCTTTAAACCTAGCCGGCGCATAGCGCGTTCGGTGACACGTCCGAATAAGGTGTCTCGTACTTCGCCAAGTAAAACATTGGTGAGCCTAAGTGCGCCGTACGCAATAATTAAGCTGATAGGTACGGCAATGGCCAGTGCTTCCACATCCCCATTTAAACTATCTACCGTGTATTTGAGTACATAGGGTAGACCAATGCTGGCAAGTTTAGCGGCGACTAAGCACAGTAACGCTAATGCTACCCTACCTTTGAACTCAAGAAGGTAAGGCCACAACTGCTTGAGCACTTGCCATTTGATAGGCTCATTTTCGTTTAGCGGAAATCGATTTTTTCGCATGGTGTAATATTGTTCTCACTGCATATTTGTGACGGTGTAAAACGAAGACGTTAACGGAAGGCAGGAAGGAAAGCCCCTGCATAAAGGTGAATTGTGATAGATTAACGAACTTTAAACTACATTGTTTACGGTGAACCGTTATATTTATTTAAGAGAAATAAGTTAACGGTACGATAAAACGTTCTAATTTATGCGTTATCAAACATTTCATTCTTATTTGCAGCCGCGTAAACTGGCGAAAAGACATCATAGTCTATTTAATCACATTATTTGTTTTACGTACCCCTAAAGGGAGAAAATTTGTTAGAAGATAGCTTTGGGCGACAATTCCATTATTTGCGTTTATCGGTAACGGAGGCGTGTAATTTTCGCTGTCAGTATTGTTTGCCTGACGGCTACCAAGGTCCTTCCAGTGAGCATTTTCTTTCCTTAGGCGAAATCAACACGCTATTGAGTGCCTTTTCAGGGCTGGGTACGTCAAAAGTCCGCCTTACTGGCGGTGAGCCAACACTTCGCCGCGACTTTCTCGATATTTTAAGTGCAACGGCAAATACTCCCGGCATAAAGCGAGTGGCCATGACCACCCATGGTGGTCGTATGGCTGAACATGCTGCCGCGTGGAAACAGGCGGGTTTACACCAAGTGAATGTCAGCATAGATAGCTTAGATCCCAGGCAGTTTGCGGCAATTACAGGACAAGACAAATTAAAGCAAGTGTTAGCCGGGCTGGACGCTGCGGTTGAGGCTGGTCTTGATGTAAAAGTAAATTCGGTGCTGCTAAATGATTTTTCTGATGCACGATTGAATCGCTTCCTTGATTGGCTGAAAACGATGCCTGTCACATTGCGGTTTATTGAGTTGATGGAAACCGGCGATACTACTCATTTCTTTAAAGCGCAGCATCAAGGTGGAACCCCACTTAAGCAAACGCTTATAGATGCCGGATGGCAACCCATGGTTAGACGAAAAGATGCTGGCCCTGCACAGGAATTCTTTCATCCTGACTATGCCGGTAAAATTGGTCTTATCATGCCGTACAGCAAAGATTTTTGTAAAGGTTGTAATCGACTTCGCGTTGCCGCCAATGGTAAATTACATTTGTGCTTATTCAGTGAGCACGGTATTGATATGCGACACCTATTAGCCGACCAAGATGTAGTAGGACTACAACAGTTTTTAGTTGAGTGCTTAGGTGAGAAGCATGCAACGCACTTTTTGCATGAAGGTAATACTGGAGCAACGAAGCACTTAGCTATGTTAGGTGGCTAAATTTACGTTCGTTGCGCCAAAAAATACGAAAGCAGCAGTATAAAGTTGCTTGTAATAATGATTGGAAAGGGAAATCTATGTTTATTGAAGATAGCGCGCGCCTGTCTTTCCATTATATCACCGACGCTGATGTAGAGTTCCTGTGGGAGCTTGATCAAGATGAGGAAGTAATGCGATTTATCAGTGACGGTCAGAAAACATCTCGTGAAGATATTACCAACACCTTCGTACCACGCTTTCAAGCATATTCAAATCCAGCCCTTGGCTGGGGATTATGGCGAGTGCAAGAAAAAGAAAGTGAAGAGGATATTGGCTGGGTTTTAGTTCGGCCTTTTGGCTTTTTCACTAAAAATCCTGAGATTGATAATATTGAACTTGGCTGGCGTTTCAAACAAGCCAGTTGGGGGAAGGGATATGCCACAGAAGCAGCGATGCAAGTGAAAGATGCCCTGTATCAAATTGGTATCGACAAATTTTGTGCTATGGCAAAACCTGAAAATTTAAATTCAATCAAAGTGATGGAAAAAATAGGCATGACCTTTAGCCACGAAATTGAATATAAAGATAATCTTTATCAAGAGAAGGTTGTGGTTTACACCACCTGATCTAATAGCCCTTTAACCGTTTCGTAGCGCTGACTTTGTTCTTCAGATAGAGAAGCACTTTCCAGCGTAAAGCGGCACCTCTTCATTACCGCGTTCATATTGCCTTCCGCTTTACCTTCACGAGAGCGTCGCATTGCCGACGCTTGCAGAAGGTTTAACGCAATGGCAGGGTTTCGGGGCATAACCCTAAATGCTTGCTCGAAGGTTTTGTAAGATTTTGCCAGTTCGCCACGCTTATACTGCACTACCGCCACGTCATTGAGGTTTTTAGGGCTTATTGATATTGCTGTTTTCTCTTCAACTTCTTGGTTGATATAACGGCTAAGTAAACTGTTTGGTGCATCCAACTCTTTTTGCCGTAACGTCGCTTTATCGAGTAATTTGAGAGCGCTCCCTCTTAATCCTAAATCGTGAAACGCTTTTGCGGAATCAAGTAGCGTTTCGACAGACTGTTCTTCCAGGTTATCAATATCTAAGGCATCAAGCAGATCTTTTGCTTTATCGTTTTCATCTTTTAGATAGTGAATTCGTGCGCTAATAACTTGCAGTTGGTGGTCAAGATTCACCTTTGGGTAGGCGCTTTTTAATTGGCGCAGATATTCATTGGATTGCTTGATAATTTTGTTTGTTTGCGAGGTTTCTGCCGTCATCGCAAAATCAATACCCGCTCTGGCAACAGACAAGTACATCTCAGGGGTGTCGTGCACTGAATTCTTACCGAAACGAACCACTTTTTTTGCGCTGTTAAATTGCCCTTCATAGTCGTGGGTTAGCCTAGCAAGTTGCACTGCAGTAATATGACGCATCACATTTCGAGGTGAAATGTCGCTGGCCACATTCACACATTCCAGCGCTTCATCATACGCTTCTAACTTAATTTGCAGCTCTGCTAATAAATCATATGCGCTCAGCATACTTTCAGGTTGTAGCGCTAGCTGAATAAGGTCTCGTTCTGCATCATCAAACTCATCTAGGTGAATGTAACACTGAACGAGGCCAAGCTTTGCCCATGTAAAATTTTGAATATTGATGATTGATTGGTAAAAGAGCTTCGCGTTTTCAAACTGTCTATTCAATAGCAATAAGTCGCCCTTCGTTTTTAGGGCTAACGGGAAGTGTTCCGCGTTCTTAGGCTCAACTAAGATAAACTCTAATTCTTTAAGTGCCTGTTCGGGATTCTGCTCATCCATGTAACGATAGACATCGTGAAACATTTTTTTACGGGTGACGACTTTACTAAGTCGTTTATCTAATTCGTTAACGGAAAATGGTTTTGCTAAGAATTCGTCGGGTTGCATCTCGATTATTGCATGGACCACATCAATGGCAGTATCGGCACTAGTAAAAATAAAACCGGTAGTAAGAGGAATAATCTTTTCGGTTTTCAGCTGCTCGAATAAATTATAGCCGCCTTGTTCTTGCCTTAAGTCATAAGCACAAACAATGACATCGTACTGCCGAGTGCGCAGTGAGGTAAGGGCGTACGCAGCACGGTCTACATAATCGATATGTTGGAAACCAAGTTGCTCCAAAGCATATTTCATATGGCTTTTTGCCAAAGCCTGATCTTCCGCTATTAATAAACGGGTTTGTCTTGCCAACTGTAGGTTCATTACAACCTCGTATATGCGTCAATGCTTACTCGTGTAAACAACCTAGTAGGAGTTTAGTAGAAGAATTAACTTATCACCATTGTTAAATAGTGTCCTAAAGATTGCGGTGCACGGCATGAAAAACAGCTAGAGGGCAGGGGAAATGAGTTTTCTTTTGAAAGAGTGGTGGACGTCTGCTGTGGTTCCTAACGAAGTTATCGTAACGAAGTTATCGCAACGAAGTTGTTGAACCAGTGATTTTTGATTGTATAAAGATAAAGAGAGATGGTGGGCGCTGCTGTGGCTCGTAACGAAGTTATTGAACCAGTGGTTTTTGATTTTATAAAGATAAAGAGAGTGGTGGACGTCTGCTGTGGCTCGTAACGAAGTTATTGAACCAGTGATTTTTGATTTTATAAAGATAAAGAGAGTGGTGGACGACTGCTGTGGTTCGCAACGAAGTTGTTGAACCAGTGATATTTTATTGTATGAAAATAAGAAAGATGGTGGACGCTACTGGGCTTGAACCAGTGACCCTCGCCTTGTAAGGGCGATGCTCTCCCAACTGAGCTAAGCGTCCGATATATCAGATTTGAAGCAAAAAGTGGTGGACGCTACTGGGCTTGAACCAGTGACCCTCGCCTTGTAAGGGCGATGCTCTCCCAACTGAGCTAAGCGTCCGAATACTTTTTCTAATAAACAAAAGTGGTGGACGCTACTGGGCTTGAACCAGTGACCCTCGCCTTGTAAGGGCGATGCTCTCCCAACTGAGCTAAGCGTCCATCTTGTTTACTATCTTGCCTAAGCAAGTGGGGCGGTATTATAGAGTCGGTTCTCATACTGTCAATAATAAAATGAAAGAAAAATGACTGTATGCCTGAAAAGTGAACATTTTGGCCTTTTTTTATCTGAATTGGTGAAATTGTAAGCTTTAAACAACGCCATACTACTAAACACACCTTCATTAAAGCGTAAAGTAACTTTCTATCGGTAGCTAATATACCAAGCAAATGCATCTCGCTGCTTTTGTCGTGAAGCGGAGACTGGTAGAATGCGCGCAATTTCACAATCTAATAAAGATAGAGAGTTTTTATCATGTCGGTTGTAACACGATTTGCACCAAGCCCTACTGGCTACCTTCACGTTGGTGGCGCACGCACCGCTTTATATTCTTGGCTACTTGCTAAAAACAATGGCGGCGAATTTGTACTTCGTATTGAAGATACAGATATTGAACGTTCTACAGAAGAAGCAAAGCAAGCAATTTTAGATGGCATGCAATGGCTTGGTTTAACTTGGGACACCGGTCCTATCTATCAAACCGATCGTTTCGACCGCTATAAAGACCTTATCCAACAATTGTTAGACGAAGGTAAAGCGTATAAGTGCTTTATGAGTGCAGAAGAATTGGATGCTATTCGTGAAGCACAAAAAGAACGTGGCGAAAAACCTCGTTACCCTGGCACATGGCGTGACCGCACAGATCACCCAGAAGGCGAACCTTTTGTTATTCGCTTTAAAACGCCATTAGAGGGCACGGTTGTTATTACCGACCACGTACGCGGTAAAATCGAAATTAACAATAGTGAATTGGATGACTTAATCATTCAGCGCACCGACGGAACACCCACTTATAATTTCTGTGTGGTAGTAGACGATTGGGATATGGGCATCACACACGTTGTGCGTGGTGAAGACCATATCAATAACACGCCCCGTCAAATTAATATTCTGCAAGCATTAGGTGCGCCTGTACCTGAATATGCTCACGTATCTATGATTTTAGGTGATGACGGTAAAAAGTTATCGAAACGTCATGGTGCAGTAAGTGTTATGCAATACCGTGATGATGGCTTCTTACCTCAAGCGGTACTGAATTATTTAGTTAGGCTAGGGTGGTCACATGGTGATCAAGAGATATTCACTCTTGATGAAATGATTGAGTTATTCAGTTTAGACGCAATTGGTCAGTCGGCTTCTGCATTTAATACTGAAAAATTGATTTGGTTGAACCAGCACTACATTAAAAGTTTACCGGCCAGTGAAGTTGCTACACACTTAAAATGGCACTTCGATGGGTTAGAAGTTGATTTAACTGCGGGGCCTGCACTCGAGTCTGTTATTGCCATTCAAGCTGACAGAGTAAAAACGTTAAAAGAACTTGCTGAGATCTCTACTTACTTTTATCAAGATTATGAAGAATTTGATGCTAACGCTGCCAAAAAGCATTTACGCCCAGTAGCACGAGGGCCGCTAGAGCTAGTAAAAGAGAAGTTGATGGCTATTGAAGCGTGGGAGCCGGAAAATATTCAGGCTGCTATTAATGCAACAGCTGAAGAATTAGAAGTGGGTATGGGTAAAGTAGGGATGCCATTGCGTGTTGCTACCACCGGAAGTGGCAATTCTCCGTCTTTAGATGTAACCCTTAATTTGCTGTCAAAAGAGAAAGTTGGCGAGAGAATCGACAAAGCGCTTACTTTTATAGCAAACAGAGAAAATTCATAAAAAAACCGTTGACATAAATGGGGTGGATGCCTAGAATGCGCCCCGCTGTCACGGAACAGTCACACAATAGTGACTATGACACAACGGGGCCATAGCTCAGCTGGGAGAGCGCCTGCATGGCATGCAGGAGGTCGGCGGTTCGATCCCGCCTGGCTCCACCAAATCTAACTGCAAGTTATATTGCGGTTTAGGCTGAAGGTTTTACCTTCGGGCATAAATTGTTTTGTAAGGATGAGGTCGTTCGGTTCGCGGAGCTTACCTATCCTTACAAAAAATCTCAAAAGCGTAGCTTTTGAGTTAAGTTAGGCCGGTAATCTTTGAAATTACCAGTGACAAAAATTTATTACTTCTGTAAGAAAAGGTCGTTCGGTTCGCGGAGCTCACCTCTCCTTACAGAAATTTAGTGAAGTGTTACTTCACTAGCAAAATTTCTGTCCCCATCGTCTAGAGGCCTAGGACACCGCCCTTTCACGGCGGTAACAGGGGTTCGAATCCCCTTGGGGACGCCATTTTCCGGTGTCACAGTCCGTAACTGTGAAATAGGCCGGTAGTAATTGAAAAGTTACTATCAGCGACAAAAATTTGTTTTTGTAAGGATAACGTCGCTCAGCTCGCAGAGCTAGCTTCGCCTAACAAAAAATCTCAAAAGCGTAGCTTTTGAGTTAAGTTAGGCCGGTAATCTTTGAAATTACCAGTGACAAAAATTTAGTACTTCTGTAAGAAAAGGTCGTTCGGTTCGCGGAGCTCACCTCTCCTTACAGAAATTTAGTGAAGTGTTACTTCACTAGCAAAATTTCTGTCCCCATCGTCTAGAGGCCTAGGACACCGCCCTTTCACGGCGGTAACAGGGGTTCGAATCCCCTTGGGGACGCCATTTTCCGGTGTCACAGTCCGTAACTGTGAAATAGGCCGATAGTAATTGAAAGTTACTATCAGCGACAAAAATTTGTTTTTGTAAGGATAACGTCGCTCAGCTCGCAGAGCTCGCTTCACCTTACAAAAAATCTCAAAAGCGTAGCTTTTGAAAGAAGATTTTTTGTCCCCATCGTCTAGAGGCCTAGGACACCGCCCTTTCACGGCGGTAACAGGGGTTCGAATCCCCTTGGGGACGCCATATCGTTAAGCCAACCTTCGGGTTGGCTTTTTCGTTTCTACAGCTTAATTCCTGCCGTTCTTATCGATATTCCACATACAAACTAATACCAACTTGGTAATATAGCCGTGTTAACAAAGAGGTTATTTATGCAAAATTATCCTATCGGCACGCCAGGAAAACCTTGGGGTGAAGAAGAGAAAGGAGAATGGAAACAGCGCCAAACGATTAAGCGTTCGTATAATGATGAAGTGCTTAAGCAGTTAGGCAGTATTCCTGAAGGGTTTGAATTAAAGCAGTATGGCGCGTTGCCTTACGATGAGTCTCGATACCCTTTGTATGCCGTAACTCCTGAAGGTATGCCTAAAGATATTGATGCAACCAAGCCTGCGGTGCTAGTTACTGGAGGGGTACATGGGTATGAAACCAGTGGTGTACAGGGCGCGCTTCAGTTTATCAATACTAAATTAAGTGACTACGCAGAAGATTTCACCATCATTGTCGTACCGTGCGTTAGCCCTTGGGGTTATGAGACTATCAATCGTTGGGATCAGTATGCGTTAGATCCTAATCGTTCATTTTACCCTAATTCTCCGGCACCTGAGTCAGCCCAGCTAATGGCATTTGTTGAATCGTTGAACTTACCATTTTCATTGCATGTCGATTTACATGAAACCACTGATACGGACAACAGTGAGTTTAGGCCTGCATTAGCAGCAAGAGATGCAACGACTCATGATAATTGGAATATTCCTGATGGCTTTTATCTGGTGGCTAATACCCAGAATCCACAAAAACAATTTCAGGAAGCTATTATTGATGCAGTTAAGCAAATAACTCATATCGCGCCTGCTGATGAAAGTGGCAAAATTATAGGTGCTGACTTACTGTCTGAAGGTGTGATTTGTTACGACAAAAAAGCATTGTATCTTTGCGGTGGAATGACAGATGCAGCTTATGTAACCACAACAGAAGTTTATCCTGATAGCGCTAATGCAACGGCTGAAAATTGTAATGCTGCCCAAGTGGCTGTAATCACCGCAGCGTTGGAATTTATAAAACAGACGTTTAGATGTTTGAATGTTTAGACGTCTAGATGTATAGTTAAGCCTTCTCGATGAGGAGGCTTACGTGTTTACATTTTCTGCATTAATTTATGATGGTTATAAACAACAACTAGTGACGGGGGATTATGAAGATAAAACCCAGTTCGACGCATTTTTAAATGCGAAGTTCGGTGTGCATCTTTGTATGTGGAGCGCCAAAGAACCTACGCAAAAAGTAATTGATGCTATGTTACATGCCTCTCTCGTCGCTAAAGATAATGCCAGTAATAAGCCAAACCTTAAGGCCAAGTATTAGTGACTATAGTTTCACCCTGTATTGCCAACTGTAAACTTGACGAAGACGATGTATGCACCGGATGTAAGCGCACCATCAAGGAAATTACCAACTGGTCGAATTACAGCACACAGCAAAAACAAAACATCCTCACCCGCCTAGAACAACAAAAGTTGGACACACACTCAAGTTAAGGTTGGACAGTCACTCAAACAACAAAAGTTGGACACACACCTAAGTTAGGATTGGACAGTCACTCAAATTTCTCCCAGTAACGCATTAATATGTATAAAATCGGACAGTCAAAAAAACGTACACAAACTCTGCTCGACACTTAAATAGCATGGTCATATAACCTGCACTTTGCTACACTCTCGCGCCCATTTTAATCACTCATTTTTAGCGAAATTTTAGTTATGAAAATCATGCTGGCGCCTATGGAAGGTGTTGTCGACCATTTAATGCGAGATATGCTTACTCATGTGGGTGGGTTCGATCAGTGTGTAACTGAATTCGTTAGAGTAGTGGATCAAAAACTTCCCAATAAAACCTTCTACAAACTATGTCCCGAACTACATAATGGCGGCAAAACCCCTAACGGCGTGCCTGTGCGCGTGCAATTATTAGGGCAGCATCCACAATGGCTGGCAGAAAATGCTCACACTGCGGTTGATTTGGGTTCACCGGGTGTAGATTTAAATTTTGGCTGCCCTGCAAAAACCGTCAATAAAAGTAAAGGCGGGGCGGTTCTGTTAAAAGAAACCCAAGCTTTGTATGACATCGTAAAAGCGGTTCGTGATGCCGTACCAGCCTCACAACCTGTATCAGCTAAAATTCGGTTGGGATTTGAAGATAAATCTCTTGCCGTAGAAAATGCTATCGCTATAACCGAAGCGGGCGCATCTGAGCTAGTTGTGCACGCCAGAACAAAGACGGAAGGCTATAAGCCGCCAGCTTACTGGGATTGGATCGCTAAAATAAAGCAAAATACCGATATTCCATTAGTGGCCAATGGCGAAATATGGAATGAAGAAGACGGCAAGCGTTGCCAGGAGCAATCCGCCTGCACCAACTTAATGGTAGGTAGGGGGGCACTTGCCATGCCAAACCTAGCAAGGTGTATTCGTGATGGCGAACCGCCTATGGCATGGGAAGATGTGGCCGCGTTGCTTATCCGCTATTCGGGCTACGAAATCTACGGCGATAAGGGCAAATACTACCCAAACCGAATAAAGCAGTGGTGTGGCTATTTAAAAAGGCAGTACCCTGAAGCTGAATTATTGTTTAACGACATCAGGCGATTATCAAAATCACAAGAAATTGTAGATGTATTAGCCAGGCAAGCCTCACACTAGACTATTTAAAACATATCAACCGTGGTGTTTTGTTGATGTCGCTTAAAAAAACTAAAACCTAAAAGTCTATTGAAGATATCTTCTGGCATTAGCTATGTTGGGTTTTCTGCCATATTCGCAAGCTGATGCAAACACGCAAATTCGCTCAGCAGAGCCAATAGGGCCAATAGGGCCTGTAAATTTCCTTTCTAGTTTGGTTGAAAGGGTAATCCATGAATTATTAGAGAGTTTAAGTCTGTCCAAGATAGGCTTCATTTTCTGAGGGATAGCACCCTTCTTGTCTGGTCGCATAACGCGACCGGTTTCATCTACAAGCACTAAGTAGTCGCTCAATTTGAAAGGTAGGCTTATTTCATTAACCGGAACTTGGTCATTAAATGGCATAAGCCGAGCAGGTACTTTGTTTACTTTCAATGCGTTAATTCTGTATTGAATACTGGTAAAGTTTGATTGTTCTGATGTTTTGGCTATACCGGCTCGGATGGGGTTTAAATCGGTATAGGCCATGGTTACCGCTAGCGCATTCTCCGACAATATTGCTTGGCTCTTAAATCGGCGCTCCCAAAAATATCCAGTACATTCATCTTCTTTGTTAGCTTTTCGCGCAATAAATTCATTAAGCAGGCGCATAAACCAACTTACGCTATATAGCCGATGCCGATAAATTTCGCTTAATTCTTCAACTTTTTGAAGCTCTACTTCAGAAAGTGAACCTCGACTTTCTTCATCGAGATACCGTTGGACTAATGAGGGGCAGCGATAAAAAGACTTCCACCGAAGTAACACTTCATCCATGCTCCAGTGTTCAGCTCTCGCTTTCGCTATATGCACCACAACATGGGTATGATTGTGCATTACTGCATAGGCACACAAGTCAATCGCGAAGGTTTTCGTGAGCCTATGAAGTCTATCTACAATCCACTGTCTGCGATGGTTGTAGTTTTTGCCAGTAATAGCATCAACGCCACAAAGGAAAGATTGCCGCACACAACGTGATGTGCAGTGATAGTAGGGCGTAACTTCTAAATTGACTTGCTTGTAACGAGGTAGCGGCATTTCCATATCTCCGAGTGGTTCGGAAATAATTATGCTGGAAATGCGGTAATAAACTACTGTGCTTAGGGCGGGTTTTCAATTAAACGTAAGTGTCGATACGGGAACCCACTCTACTGTCAGAGGCAGGAGCCGCTTGTTGCGTCTGTTGGGGCGCACTTACTTCAGTTTGCTGACTAGCACGTTGTTGAACCTGTCGTTGAGGTTCTTGTTGTGGCGACTGAAGTACATTCGATACTGGCGTTGACGTTGATGATGAAACGTCCATAACAATCTCCAAATTAAGTTGTTACTTGTTTTCGCATTTACATTCTAAGTTTAAGAGCATAGCACACGTTATTGATTATTCATGATCAAAGGCGTCAGTTTTTCGAACATAAATTCGACAATCATAGGCTGAGCTTTTGCGTTAGGGTGAATACCATCACGTTGCATCAAGTCTTTTTGAAGTGCTATGTCCTCAAGAAAAAAAGGAATTTTTGTAACTTCATGTTGCTCTGACACGGTATCAAAAGTGTCGCTAAACATTTGTGTATAGCGTTTACCGTAATTAGTGGGTATCTGCATGTCTTGCACAAAAACGGTTGTATTGTCCGATTTTGCTATGCTAACAATTGCGCTCAAGTTGTTCCTAATCTTACTGATACTGTGCCCTTGCAGGCCATCATTACCACCGAGTTCTACTAAAATATGGCTTGGCGTATGTTGTTCAATTAACCTCGGAAGCCTAGCTAAACCGCCATCAGTGGTCTCACCGCTTACCGCAGCATTTACAATATCGATCGATATATTCTCGTCACGCCAGCGTTTTTGTAACAAACTCACCCAACCTTCTTGTTGATCTAACCCATAAGCAGCAGATAGGCTGTCACCTAGAATCAGTAATTTAGCTGAATTATTGGGGACGATGGTATCGGTCTGATCTGATAATGCAGATAACGGTATTAATAAAAGCAGTGTGAACAAAACGGCGCTGCGAAAACGATAAATCACGAATTAATGACCCCTATATGATAAAAACATCCAAAGTAACTAAGTCTGTAAATACGAGCGAAGGTCAGCTTGAGATCCTTCATCCTATCTCTTTTGAAGTCAAGTCCGGTGAGTCCGTTGCCATTATTGGTGCGTCAGGTTCAGGAAAATCTACTCTGTTGGGGCTGTTGGCCGGCTTAGATGAAGTTTCCAAAGGCGAAATTCACCTTGATGGTGAACCACTGCATACCATGGATGAAGAGGCTCGCGCTGTACTTCGGGGGCAAAAAGTAGGGTTTATTTTTCAAAGCTTTATGTTAGTGCAAAGCTTAACCGCTATTGAAAACGTAATGCTGCCAGCCGAAATTGCGGGTTTAGATAACCCTAAGCAGATGGCGAGTAAGATTCTTGAACAAGTAGGCATTGGGCATCGCGCGAGTCATTACCCAAATCAACTTTCAGGTGGTGAACAACAGCGAGTTGCTATTGCGCGGGCTTTTATTACTTCACCTAAAATTTTATTTGCCGATGAGCCTACTGGAAACTTGGATGCAACAAACAGCCACAAAGTCGAAGAGCTCCTTTTCGCGCTCAATCGAGAGAAAGGTACAACATTGGTACTTGTTACCCACGATAACGAGCTTGCCGCTAAGTGTGACAGGCAGTTAACCATGCAGGCGGGTGTTTTGACAGAGTCGACCCCAGTATCGCCTCGTCAGCGCTCAGAGGCTGTTTAGATGGAGGCCCTATAAATGAGCATGACATCGACCTTGGCATGGCGATTGTTTCGGCATGAGGCGAAGCGCGGAGAGCTTACCATTATCTTGTTGGCAATTGTATTGTCGGTAGGCGCGGTATTGTCGCTGTCGTTATTTAGTGAGCGGTTGCAAGGTGCGCTAAAAGAGCGTTCAGCGGCTTTTATCGCAGCTGATGCACAGTTACGCTCTGATACACCCATTAATGATACTTGGTTGCAGCAGGCTCGAGATGAGGGGCTTAACACGGCAAAGCAGGTGACTACTCGGTCGATGGTCTTTCATCGTGACGAAATGTCATTGGTGGACCTTAGGGCTGTAAACGAGAATTATCCACTGAAGGGCACGGTTAATATTACTGATGTGCCTTTTGGACAAAAAGAAGCGGCAACAGATTTGCCCAAGCCCGGCGAAGTGTGGCTGCAGTCTCTGTTGTTTCAAACTCTGAAGCTTAGTTTGGGAGACAGTATTGAAATAGGCGATGCTGAATTCACGGTAACCAAAGTGTTGGTTGATATACCTGATGCAGGGTTCAGTGTATTTAACACCGAACCAATCGCTTTGATTAGACTGTCCGATTTGGATGCAACGGCTATAACCGGGCCTGGCAGTCGGGCACGTTACGTGGGCTATTTTGAAGGCGAAAGGAGTGCTATTAGTAATTTTTACGACTGGCTCAGCCCTAACTTGCAAGATGACTTACATAATTGGCGTACCGTTGAAGATGACGAATCGGCCATTGGACGTTCGGTAGCGAGTGCTGAGCGGTATTTTTTATTGGCGAGTTTACTTGCCATAGTGCTTGCAGCGGTTTCCATTGCGGTGGCAGCCCAGCGTTACAGTCAACGTCATTTCGACCCTGTCGCTATCATGAAAACACTCGGTGCGACAAAGCAAGTCATTCGCCGTATCTATCTTCTTCAAATTCTATTTATTACTGGGCTAGGCATTATTATTGGATTAATAATGGGCTTCATTGGCCAGCAAGTTGTGGTGTGGTTAGTTGCTGAACAAGTTGATGTGGCGTTATCTATTTGGCATTGGCGGCCAGTGCTAATCGCTGTTTTCACAGGGGCAACCTGCTCGTTATTATTCTCGCTTTATCCATTGATGCAGTTGTTTTCAATTCCTCCACTGCGTGTGCTAAGGCGTGATTTAAGCACTAATTTACGTTCTCGGACCATTCAGTATGTGGCCTCAGGCGGTGCGATATTTCTCTTGATGTGGATTTATAGCCAAGATTTGATGATCAGCCTTATTTTGTTTGGCTCTGGCGTGGTTTTAGTCGCGGGGCTGCTAGGCGCAACCTTTTTGCTGATTGCAGCGGGACGTAAATTCGGCTCAGGAAAAATGGGGCCTTGGCAGCTTGCTTGGGCGCGAATTAAACGCCGTTCAATGGAAAATAGTGTTCAGCTGATTAGTTTTTCAGTCACTATCATGTTGTTGCTAGTTGTATTGGTTATGCGCAACGACATGGTATCGCAGTGGCGCTCTCAGTTGCCAGAAGGTACACCCAATTACTTTTTGATTAATATCACTGGCGATCAAAAAACAGAATTGGACACACACTTCAAATCAAACGGAATTACCATCGAAGAGTTCTATCCTGTAATACGAGGGCGCTTCGTTGCAGTGAATGATGACAGTGTAAATACCGAAGTATCTAAAGAGGAAGATTCAAATACTGAAGGTAGACAAGGACTTGGACGTGAAGCGAATTTAACTTGGAGTAATTCGTTACAAAAAGAGAACGAGATTACCAGTGGTACATGGCATGGTGACAACCCTGATGCATTAGACGAAGGCGTATTCGCTGTTTCAGTTGAAACCGATGTAGGCGAGCGACTTGGTATTGAATTAGGCGATATGCTCACATTCAATGTGGGCAGTGAAATCGTTAAAACTAAGGTAACAAGTTTTAGAAAAGTGAACTGGCAAACCATGCAGCCTAACTTTTTCTTTGTTATTCAACCTGAGGCCATGGCGGCGTTCAATCCAACCTACATCACCAGTTTTTATTTGCCCGAAGCGCAGAAATCACAACTAACCACGTTGTTAAAGCCATTTGCGTCTATCACCATGTTCGATGTTGATGCGCGAATTAATCAGCTAAGAGATATTGTTAATCAAGTGTCGGTGGCCATTGAGTTTATCTTAGTGCTGGTGCTTGTAGCAGGCAGTTTAGTGTTAATAGCCCAGGTTCAAGCTAGCATGGATGAAAGACGACAAGAGCTGGCTATTTTAAGAACGCTTGGGGCGAAAGGCAGTTTAATTCGCAAAAGCGTGGTGTTCGAGTTTGTCATCATAGGTGTTGTTGCAGGTTTCATGGCAGCGCTCGCCAATGAGCTCAGCTTGTTTATGCTGCAAACCAACGTGTTTCAAATGACTGCAAGTCTTCACTTAGAGTATTGGGTAATTGCACCGATTGTCGGGGCAATTGTGGTGGGTGCTTTAGGTGCAATTGGCTGCTGGCGGTTACTTACCTTAAATACTTCGGCACTGCTTAGGAAGATGGTCTAAAGGATGTATAGCTGTTGAAAGTTAGGAAAGACCGTTTTAAAGCGTAAGGGAGATGAAAGCGGGATGAAAGGGACAGTCACTCGAAAATAAGTACAAAAATAAATCGGACAGTCACTCAAGTGAGTATCTGAAGTCGGTACAAATAGTCGTACGAGTCACTCGATTAAATGTTGCGATTAAATGTTGGACACACACTTAACTTTGAGTGTGTGTCCAATTTCGTTCTGTGTCCCATAAAGCCGGTTGGTTCAAGTTCAAGTTCGAGTGTGTGTCCAATCCTGTATTTGCTTCCGAACGTCAGTGCTTATAAATTGCATCCAACGCCCCTTGCAAAGTAGGGTAAGCAAACGTGTAGCCTGAGGTTACGAGCTTTTCAGGGAGCACCTTTTGCCCTTTTAAAATCATATCAGACGATTCACCCATCGCTATTTTTAATACAAAGCCTGGAACGGTAAACAAGCAGGGCCTTGAAAGCGTTGCCGCTAATGTGTGGGAGAAGTCTTTATTAGTTGTAGGAGATGGAGCCGTAAGGTTGAACGGCCCATGGCAACTATCATGTTCAAGTAGGTAAGCAATAGCTGACACCATGTCCTCAATGTGGATCCACGATAAATACTGTTCGCCATTTCCTATTTTGCCGCCTAATCCTAGTTTGAAGGGCAGTGCCATTTTCTCTAGTGCTCCGCCATTTTCAGCTAACACTACACCGGTTCTTAGCGTACAAACCCGCGTTTCGTCGCGGGCGACAGAGGTAGCGATAGCCTCCCATTTGGCACAAAGGTCGTGTGTGAACTCTTCATGAGGGGGCGTTTGCTCGGTAACATCAACACTACCTTTACTGCCATAAAAACCGATGGCCGAACCAGAAATAAATACAGGTGGTGGGGTGCCGGCACTATTGATTTTCGCGACAAGTTTAGAAGTAATATCCCATCGACTATCGCAAATTCTTTGCTTTTGCGTGTCTGTCCAACGTTTGTCGGCAATGGGTTCGCCAGCCAAATTGATGATAGCATCGAAAATTCCAATATCATCAATGTCACTCACATCTGAAACAAACGCTACATTGCTACCCAGCAGGTGCTTAGCTTTTTTTGGGGCTCTTGTTATGACAGTAAACTGATGCTCGCCTTTAAACTTTTCAATAAACGCGCTACCAATGAGGCCAGTGCCGCCTGACATTAAAATTTTCATACAATGTGCCTATAAGAATGACTATAAAAGTGCTTATCAAATGTCGCGCAAAAAACAATCAGCCGGTTTTATTGCACGAAAGCGTTAGCGACACCGAATCAGAAAATCGCAATGCATGCGGCTTATCCACCTCAACTTCGGCGTAACGTACTGATGAGTGTTCAGCAGCCAAGCTTAATACGTCGGCGGTGAGCTTTTCGAGCAATGAAAATCGGTTGTCCTCAACCAGCTTGATAATGGCCTTGGTAATCACCTTATAGTTTAGCGCGTCTTCCATATTGTCGCTGTCCGTCGCTCTTTGGGCATCGTAATCAATCTTCACATTAACGATAACGTCTTGTTTGTTGGTGATTTCATTTTCGTTAATACCAATATAAGTTCTCAATCTCAGGTTTTTAATTTTAATTGTGGCTAAGTTGAAGGTCATTGTATTCTCGTATTTGTAGTTATGTATAAGTCACTGTAAAGTGTCTGAGTTTTTTATTAGGAATGAAGCATAAAAATGTCCATGGAATTGCGCTCACCCATAGCGAAAGTACTTATTGTCCTCGCATGTTTAGTCGTTGTGATGGCGGGAATAAAGTCCGCTAGTACGATTATGGTACCTTTTTTCTTATCAATATTTATCGCTATTGCGTGTAGCCCAATAATTCATTGGACCGGACGTTTTGGTGTACCTAAATGGCTTTCTATTACCTTAGTAATACTAATAATTTTAGTCTTTGGATTTCTTCTTGCTGGCCTAGTAGGACAGTCTATGACGGAATTTAGAGAAAATCTTCCACAATATAGGGAACAGCTCGATACCGAATTTTCGTGGATTATAGAAAAGCTCGCACAATACAATATTAACGTTAACCAAGAACTGATTGCTACCCACTTAGATCCTGCCACCGCGATGTCGGTAGCGACCAATTTTATTAGTGGTATGGGCGGCGTATTGTCGAACTTATTCCTTATATTGCTAACGGTTATTTTTATGTTGTTTGAGGCAGACAGCATTCCAAAGCGACTGCACATTGCATTGTCAGACCCCGACATGAAATTAAAACACATCGACCGTTTCATTCGTTCTGTAAATAGCTATTTGGCTATTAAAACCGTGGTGAGTTTGGGTACTGGGTTAATTATCGGTACGTGGCTTTATGTGATGGGAATAGACCATTTCCTCTTATGGGCGGTATTGGCATTCATGTTGAACTTCATCCCTAACATAGGCTCAATAATTGCTGCCTTACCAGCAGTACTTATTGCTTTTGTTCAATATGGGTTAGCTTCAGCAGGCATGGCGGCGTTAGGTTTTGTTTTAGTTAATACAATTATGGGAAACATGGTAGAGCCAAGGCTGATGGGTAAAGGAATGGGGCTATCTACTTTGGTGGTTTTTCTGTCTTTAATCTTCTGGGGATGGTTATTGGGTACGGTGGGAATGCTACTCTCTGTACCTCTTACTATGGTGGTGAAAATAGCATTAGAGTCTCGAGAGGAGAGCCAATGGCTTGCGGTGTTATTGTCTAGCGCGGGCGATAAAAAAGGGAAAGCTTAAGCCGGAAACTTCACAATAAAGCGAGCGCCGCCAATAGGCGCGCGTTCGATAAGTAGTTTACCTTGGTAGATGGCAATAAGGTCGCTGACTAGAGCCATGCCTATGCCTTGCCCGTCGGCGTAAGTATCTAATCGGGTTCCACGCTCTAACAGGGCTTGTTTCTTATCTGAAGGTACGCCGGGGCCATCATCATCAATGGTCAACACAGCCCAATTTCCTTCGTTTTTCAGTGCAACTAATACCTTTGAGTCAGCAGCCTTACAGGCGTTATCTAACAGATTACCTACCATTTCCATAATATCGGTTTCGTCGGCTTTTATGGCGACATTGTTGATGGCTTCAATTGTTATCGATAATTGCTTATGCTGATATACCTTATCCATAGCGTTAGCCACTTTTTGTGTGATAGGTAACAGAGGAATAGCCGCTTGCCACCCCGTCTTACCAGCACTAGCACGTTTTAATTGGCGTTGAATAATTTGGTCAATTTGATTTAAAGATTCAACGGCTTGTTTGGGAAGCTTTTCAACCCCTAAAGCTACAGCCAGTGGTGTTTTTAAACTATGAGCAAGGTCACCTAAGCTGTTTTTATAACGAGCACGCTGCTGAGATTCAGATTCAATCAGTTCGTTGATTGACTGTTTCAATGGGTTAAATTCAACAGGGTAGTGGGCGTCAAGCTGTTGTTTCTGTCCGCTAGAGGTAAGTGAAATTTCGCTAATAAGCTTTCTTACTGGCATTAGCACAAGGCTGATACCCACAATTATTAACACAAGCAAACCGCCGGATAAGATAAGCAACCAACGCCACACCACCGATATAAAAGTTTCGCGCTCTTCATTAAACAGGTGTTTATTATTAAAAATATAAAAACGAACTGGCTCGAAGTTGCTTTCTGAGGCAAATTCAGCCGTAAAAGCGTAGGCGAAATAATCGGTATCATTGTCGAAATTGGCTATATACGATTCAACAAAGAGCTCGTTACCCACGTTCACGTTTAAATTCGGGGCAGGCAATGTGTAATCTAATGCTGAAGCCGACTGCCACACTACGTGACCGCGAAAAACAATCACACCCAAGTAGCCAGAGCCAGGCAAGTTAAGTTGCTCCTCGTATAAAATCTCGGGCATAAAGGGAATGTCGCCATCTAGCTCGAAAGCCGAGAGTAACCCTAGGTTCATGAGTCTAAGTTCACTCATTTTGGCTTGGGTCAAGCTTGTGGTATAGGCGTCATCTAAAATAACCACAGTAAGCGGTGCAAATAGGGCAAGTACGCTCATCGCTAATAAAATGCTCCTTATTCTCAGCGACAGTTGTTTCATAGATTGCGGTTGATCCTATACCCACGTCCGCGTAGAGTTTCGATGGGTTTAAAGCTATTTTCTGGATCTAGCTTCTTACGCAATCGGCCAACAAAAACTTCAATGACGTTACTATCAAGATCAAAATCTTGATCGTAAATATGCTCTGTTAACTCTGTTTTCGAGACTACTTTTTGCGGGTTCAGCATTAAGTATTCCATGACTTTGTATTCGTACGCAGTCAACTCGAGGGGGGCATCATTTACAGTGATTTCTTCAGCGACCGTGTCCAGCGAGATAGGACCGAACTGTATAACAGGATTTGCTTGGCCAGAGGCGCGGCGAATCAGTGCCTTAACCCTTGCCAGCAATTCTTCATTGTGAAAAGGTTTGGTAAGGTAATCATCCGCTCCTGCATCCAAACCTTCAACTTTTTCCTGCCAGCGATCACGAGCGGTTAAAATAAGTACGGGACAGCGTATGTCTTCTTGCCTTGCATTTCGAATAACTTCGAAGCCATCCATTTTAGGCAGGCCGATATCAATAATTGCTAGGTCGTAAGCATACTCATTGAGTAGATAAAGCGCGTGCTCGCCATTGTCGGCCAAATCTACACTGTAGCCGTGTTGCTGTAATAGGCTATCAAGCTGGGTTAGAAGGCGGCTGTCGTCTTCAGCAATGAGTATCCGCATGTTAATCCTTTGAATTCTTCTTAGAGGTCTTCACTTTTCCAGAGCGCTTGTCTACATCAACAGAAACAACTCGCCCCGACTCCTTTAAAACTTTAACGCGGTATTTTTGGTTAGTCTGGCTTACACGAAGCACACGTCCAGATTCTGCCTGACGGGCACGTTCTACAGCTTGGCTTTTACTTAATTCACCACTTTTTTCCTGCTGCGCGAAGGCACTACCACCACTGCACATAAACAGTGTTAGCACTAAAGCCACAGCGCGAAGTGTATTCACCATATATCCTCACCAAAAAAGCAGGCAAAGCCCGATAGGAACCTAGTATAGAGACCGGAGCTGAACCATTACTGAATATCTGTGTAAGTCTACCTTGCCAAATAGTGCGTGTACATAAAGCGATAACAAGAATGATGTTAAGGGCTAATGAGGTTATGAATGTGGGACAGTCACTTAAGTTTACAAGCAATTCAACAAGGTACTAGATTGGACACACACTCCAATTTCAACTTTTCGGGTGACAAAAGATACTCGTACTTGAGTGACTGTCCAATATGAAGGGCTAAGAATAAATGGGCTTAAATTAAAGAGAGTGTCTAACTTTTCTTTCGAATTTAAGTGTGTGTCCAATCTTAGTCGGTGTGAAAAACTTACCGCAAGAGTGAACAGGTTATAGGTAGTAGTAGCAAGAGTTTTACTCTTTCACAAAGAACTCAGCCTATTCAGCCCCTATGTGGCCTGGCCTGTAGCGTCTAGAGATTTTCTGGCACGTAGTGTGAATTGTAATTGGGTAAGTTTATTCAAATGTATGCAACGGAGGCAATATGTCGCACGATATTAAAACGGCAATGTGGGAAGCTATGTCTAGCAGTCCAAATGTAATGGTAAGCCTTACTAGTAAAAACACGCACGCTGAACCAATGCGTGCCCAGCTCGATAAGCATGCTAATAGCGAGTTTTGGTTTTACACCACAAAAGATAATCGCATCGCTGAAGGTGGCGAAGCCATGGTACAGTTTTCATCAAAAGGGCATGACGTGTTCGCATGTATTCGCGGAACATTAGTTCAGGAAACTCGTCAAGATATTATCGACAAGTATTGGTCTAACGGCGTAGAAGCTTGGTACGAGAAAGGTAAGGACGATCCGAATTTACTCATGCTGCGATTTAATTTGGCGGATGCCGAGATTTGGGAGGCTGACCCATCCCTTAAAGGAATGTTTAAATTGATGACCGGCAAAACCATTTCACCTGATGAAATGGGCGAACACGATAAAGTGACTTTGTAGCTAGAATGCTCAAATGAGTGTGTGTCCAATTTAGACTCTAGCATTCAGTTAGCCGAAGACATCATTGGAGTGCCTGTCCTAAATTGAAAATGTTTTCGAGTGTCTGAATTTGCCAGAATATGAGTGTGTGTCCAATTTAGACTCTACAATTTAGACTCTAGCATTCAGTTAGCCGAAGACATCATTGGAGTGTCTGTCCTAAATTAAAAATGTTTTCGAGTGTCGGAATTTGCCAGAACATGAGTGTGTGTCCAATTTAGGTTTAGTCAGTGGAAAACGTAATTGGAGTGTGTGTCCAATTCAGATTCTCCAATTTAGATTCGCACACAAAAAAGCCTGAAAGGAATGCGTTAGCATTTCTCTCAGGCTTTTTTATGAGCGGTAATCAAGTTGAGTGCTCAATTGACGCTGGCTATTCATGAGGCCGAGTCAGTTAACATCACGATTGCTACTGTACCTTTGCTAGTTACAACAAAACGTAGAGTAGGTACAGGTCGATAACCGCTGAGCGTGACCGCTAAGGAAGCACTTTCTTGTAAGGTTTAACAATTACACTTTCGTAAACACCCGCTTCAATATACGGGTCAGCATCTGCCCAAGCTTGTGCCGCTTCTAGCGATTCAAATTCTGCAACCACCAATGAACCTGTAAACCCTGCTGGGCCAGGATCCGGGCTGTCGATAGCAGGGAAGGGGCCAGCTATAACTAACCTACCTTCATCTTTTAACGCATTTAAACGTGCTAAATGCGCAGGGCGGGCCGCTAAACGATTTTCCAAACTGTTTGCCACATCGGTAGCACAAATCATATAAAGCATATAATGACTCCTTAACCCTTAGCAGTAGCGGCTTTCATAGACTGCACAAACTCACCCAATGCACTTAGCATAGCATCGTTGTTGTCTAAGTTTGCTGCAATCAGGTTCACTGTAGCAGAACCAGAAATAGCGCCCGCTGCACCAGCATCAATGGCCGACTTTACTTGTGCTGGCGTAGAAATACCAAACCCAAGTAGTGGAGGTGCACATTTATGTGCCGTTAGACGCGCAATCAACTCAGCGGCAGGAATTTCTACAGCAGTTTCAGCGCCAGTTACCCCAGCTCTACCTAATAAGTAAGTATAGCCTTTCGAGTACTCACCAATTTTTTCCATAGTTTCATCGGTCGCATTCGGTGGAGCTATCAAAATTTGTGAAATGCCATTGGCATCGGCTGCTTTTTGGAATGGTGCAGCTTCGCGAATAGGCACGTCAGCTACTAAAATAGAATCTACACCTGCATCACTGGCCTTTTTATAAAAGCCATCGATAGACTGCGCCATCACAAGGTTGCTGTACAGCAACAAGCCAATAGGCACTTGTGGGTACTTACTGCGTACGCGCGTCAACAATTCGAAACAGTTGGCAACGGTAACATTACTCTTATGAGCGCGAATACTCGCCGCTTGAATGGTAGGGCCATCGGCTATTGGATCTGAGTAAGGAATACCAAGCTCTAGTGCATCAGCACCACTTTCAACCAATTGGCAAATAATCGCTTCAGACTGCGCTAAATCAGGGTCGCCTATCATTACGAAAGGTACAAACGCGCCTTCATTTTTTGCGTCTAGGCGCGTAAACATTTCTGCATATCTTTCCATTACAGCTTGTCCCCTAAAATTTTGGTTACGTGAGCCAAATCTTTGTCACCACGGCCAGATAAATTCACCACAATAATGGTTTCTTCTTCTGCTTCGTCGGCCATATTTAATGCGTGTGCTAGGGCGTGTGAAGATTCAAGCGCGGGAATAATACCTTCTTTGCGTGCAAGCAATTGGAACGCGTTAAGTGCTTCCTCATCGGTAGCGGCAACGTACTCAGCACGGCCAGTTTCGGCTAAATAAGCATGTTGAGGGCCAACTGCTGGGTAATCTAATCCGGCAGAAACTGAATAGCTCTCTTCAATTTGTCCTTCGTGGTCTTGCATAATGAAGGTATAAGCGCCGTGTAATATACCTTTAGTGCCCGTCACAATAGTGGCACCGTGCTCTTTGGTGTGCACCCCTTTACCCGCAGGTTCAACGCCTACCAGGCGTACAGAGGGTTCGTCGATGAAATCAGCAAACATACCAATAGCATTAGAACCACCACCTACACAGGCCACAACAGCATCTGGTAAACGGCCTTCTTTTTCTAGAATTTGTGCACGTGTTTCTTCGCCAATCATACGGTGGTATTCACGTACAATAGTGGGGAATGGATGAGGGCCTGCTGCCGTACCTAGCAGGTAATGCGCGGTATCGTAATTAGCAGACCAGTCACGCATGGCTTCGTTTACCGCATCTTTAAGTGTGCCTGAGCCAGCGTTTACAGGAATAACTTCTGCACCCATTAGTTTCATACGGAAAACGTTAGGCGCTTGACGCTCAACATCTTTTGCACCCATATAAATACGGGCTTTTAAGCCTAATAATGCGCATGCTAACGCTGTAGCAACACCGTGTTGACCGGCGCCCGTTTCGGCAATAACTTCGGTTTTACCCATACGCTTAGTCAATAACGCCTGACCGAGTACTTGGTTTGTTTTGTGGGCACCGCCGTGAAGTAAGTCTTCTCGTTTAAGGTATAATTTTACCTTAGGGTTGCTCACCAAGTTGCGGGTTAGCGTCATTGCTGTTGGGCGGCCTGCGTAATCTTTTAATAACCCCAAAAACTCTTCGTTGAAGCTAGGATCATCTTTCGCATCTAGAAACGCTTTTTCTAGTTGGTCCAGTGCAGGAATAAGTAGCTCTGGCACATACATGCCACCGAACTCTCCAAATTTTGTATCTAATTGATTCATGCGTTGTCCTAAGTGTTAATAGCGGCGACAAATTGAAAATAGCTCGGCTAATTTTTCAGCCGACTTTTCGCCTGGGGCACTTTCTACCCCTGAATTTATGTCGATGGTTGCACAACCCACGTCAATGCCTTGAGCAATGTTGGTTGCGTTAATTCCACCGGCTAGAATGATTTTTTGCTTGTTGGCTATATTGTCTAACAATCCCCAATCGAAGCTTTCTCCTGTACCGCCCTTGGCATTACCTACTTGGCAATCAAGCAGTACATAATCGATATTTTCATCTTCTAATAACTTAGGTAGCTGTTCAGGCAAAGCGCCTTTCACGCCTTTGGCTTGCCATATTTCACAACGTGACGGCAGGGCGTCTTTCAGTTTTGCTCGATATGTTGCATCTTCGCTGCCATGTAATTGAACGGCGGATAGCGAAAGCGTTGTAGCTAACTTAGCAACATGGTCTATGTCATGATTCACAAACACGCCCACGTAATCGCCTTCAACGGTTTCTACAATATCTTTTGCGACTGATTCGGCCACAAATCGAGGTGATTTTTCAGCGAAAATTAGCCCGCCCATGCTCGCGCCACTTTCAAAAGCAAGTTGGGCCTGTTCAACACTGGTTAACCCGCATACTTTTACCGAACCGTAAATTAAGCTTTGAACGGCGCGTTTCAAATTAGCTTGCGACATAAGTGCACTGCCTACCAAGAAGCCTTGACAAAGCGGGCTTAAGCGCAATACGTCTTCATGGGTATAAATACCCGATTCTGAAATTACCACAAAGTCGTGTGTGGCACTTTCCAGCATAGGTACCAAGTGTTCTGTGGTGGCTAAATCGGTTGATAAGTCGCGCAGGTTACGGTTGTTAATACCAATAATGTTTGCTTCAAGAGCAATGGCGCGACGCATCTCTTCTTCGTTGCTTACCTCAGTAAGAATATCTAACGACAAGCTATTGGCTACGGTAGCAAGTTCACGATACTGCACATCGTCTAACACGCTTAGCATGAGCAATACGGCATCGGCATTGTAATGACGCGCTAAATAAACCTGATAAGTATCAATAAAGAAATCTTTGTTTAATACAGGCTGTGCTACACGTTCTGTAACGTAGGCCAAATATTCAAATTTACCTTGGAAATACTTCTCGTCAGTAAGTACTGAAATGCCCGCCGCATAGGGTGTGTATGCGGCTAGAATTTCGTCTAGGTCGAAATGTTCGCGAATAAGCCCTTTTGAGGGGGAAGCCTTTTTGCACTCAAAAATAAAGCCAGCATTCGGTTCATTCAGTGCATCAAACAAGCTTTTGTTCGAAGGCACTAAATCTGCTTTAAAGCTTTCAAGCGGCAAAGCCGATTTTCTGGCATCAACTTCAATGCGTTTATCGGCAACAATTTTTTCTAGCACATTAGGCATCAGTGCTGACCTCCTGACTGATTTTGGCAACCTGGTTTAATACTGCCAAAGGTTTTGCATCTTTCATTGCTTGCATGGCCATCTCGGTGCCATCTTTAAATGAATCGGCGGTACCGGTAACTTTAAGTAGTGCGCCGCAGTTCATTGCAATGGCAGCGCGATGGGCTTCTTGGCCTTCACCGGCTAATGCAGCTTCAATGTATTTCTTGTTTTCTTCTGGCTCGCCGCCCTCAATGGCCGATAATGGGTATGAGGAAAGGCCAAAGTCTTCCGCGGTGACGGTTAACTTACGAATGTCACCATGCTCAAGATCGTAAATAAGAGATTCACCATGCAGAGCAAGTTCATCTAAGCCATCGCCGTGAACAATCATGGCGCGATGTTGGCCAAGAAGCATAAGGGTTTTTGCGTAAGGTTCAAGCAGTTCAGGGGAGTAAACGCCGAACACACCATGTGTTGGGCCCGCTGGATTGGCAAGTGGCCCCAGTATGTTAAACAAGGTTCTGGTCTTCAGGGCAGCACGGACGGGGGCTGCGAAACGCATGCCAGCGTGATATACCGGCGCAAAAAGAAATGTGAAATTTGCTTCATCTAAGCATTTTCTCGACAATTCCGGCGTAATTTCTAAGTTTAAACCAAATTGTTTAAACAGATCAGCAGAGCCTGATTTACTAGATACGCTTCTGTTGCCATGTTTGGCCACTTTCACACCACATGCTGCTGCCACCACCCCTGCGGCGCTCGAAATATTAATGGTGTTATGTCCATCGCCACCTGTGCCAACAATGTCGGCAAATGGGTAAGTGGGTGCCGGAAACGGCTTGGCGTTGGCAACCATAGCACTGGCTGCTCCGGCAATTTCACCCGGAGATTCATGCTTGATTTTTAGTGCTGTAAGCACCGCGGCAATAACGGCTTCGCTTTGCTCACCGTGCATAATACTGTTGAACAACGTGTAAGCTTCGGTTTGAGACAGCGCCGATTGTTTGATGAGTTTTTCAAGTAATGGAGTAGCGTCAAACATGGCTTTATCCTTGTTGCGTTAAATAGTCGATGCTTTGCTTCAGCAGCACACTACCTTGGGCCGTTAATATCGACTCAGGGTGAAATTGAAAGCCTAGCATTTTATCAGTTTTGTTAAACACGGCCATGACGGTTTCAGTTCCATCATCGTTAACACAAGACGCGCAGGGCTCAAGGGCGTCAGGTAGTGTTTGTGCGGCTAACGAATGATAACGAGCTACATGTAATGGCTGTGGCAAGTCTGTAAACATGTCTTTTTCTGAATGGGCGATAGCAGAACTTTTACCATGCATAACTTGCGTGGCGCGGCCAACAATACCGCCATAATATTCAACAATGGCTTGATGGCCTAAACATATACCCAGTACCGGGAAAGTACCTGCTACTTTTTCTAGTAAAGCCGGCATACAGCCCGCTTCGCTTGGGGCGCCAGGGCCTGGCGACAGCATTAGCAACACAGGGCTCTTGGTGGCTTGTTCTTGCATTTTTTCAAATAACATATCTGCGCACACTGTGTTGCGATATACGTTTATTTCTAAATCAAGCGCACGTAATTCATCTACCAAGTTATACGTAAAAGAGTCGACATTATCGAGTAGGAATAGGGTGGTTTTGTTGCTCATAGTCATACTCATGCTTGATTCTCCGCTTCCACTTTGAGTGCTGCGGTAACCGCGCTAATAACCGCTTGCGCTTTTGCACGGGTTTCATCGGCCTCAGCTTGTGGAACTGAGTCGTAAACCACTCCGGCGCCTGCTTGTATGAAAGCTCGGCCGTTTTTCACAAATGCCGAGCGAATAACAATACAGGTATCCATGTCACCTTGTCCGTTTATATAGCCTACTGCGCCGCCATAGCTACCACGACGTTTTTGTTCTACTTCACGAATCAGCGTAGCGGCACTCACTTTCGGCGCACCCACTAAGGTGCCCATGTTCATGCACGCTTGATAAGCATGTAGTGCATCTAAATCGTCACGAAGTTGGCCAACAACACGGGAAACAAGGTGCATAACATGAGAGTAGCGGTCTACTTTCAATAAGTCTTTTACAAAGCGGCTTCCCGGGCGGCTTACTTTTGCCACATCGTTTCGCGCTAAGTCGACTAGCATAATGTGTTCAGACTTCTCTTTGTTATCTTCACGCAAGTTAAGTTCAATGCGACTGTCTAAGTCGTGATTAATTGTGCCGTCAGGGCGTTTGCCGCGAGGGCGAGTACCGGCAATGGGGTAAATTTCAACTTGGTTGCTTTCACTTTCATATTTAAGTGCAGACTCTGGTGAAGCACCAAATATAGTAAAGGCTTCATCTTGCATATAGAACATATAAGGGCTGGGATTTTGTTCTTTTAAATGCGCATAAGCTAGAAGCGGAGAAGGGCAAGGCAGTGAGAATGTACGTGATGGAACCACTTGGAAAATATCCCCAGCAAGAATGTGCTGTTTTAACTCAAGCACATTGTCACAGAATTCTTCGTCACTTTTATCTACGCTTACCGAAATGTCTCCACCGATAACAGCGTCATCAATACCTGCGCCATCAATACCAGTGCCAGAAGTTAAAGTGGGTGTCTCAGGCATAGACTGCAATTGCTGATGCAACGATTCTAAGCGCTGGGAAATTCCAAAGTATTGCTGGGCTACATCTTCGCCACTAAACACGCTACCAATCAAGTGGGTTTCGCGAGTTTGGTGATCTACCGTAATAAGCGTTTCAGCCAAGTAAAAAACGAAATCTGGACAATCATTATCGCCATCTTCTACATGAGGAAGCGATTCAAATCCCGCGAGCATGTCATAGGCAAATACACCGCCTAAAAAAAGCGCGTGGGGATGTTGACGAATAGGCGTGATTTTTTTCACGATAATACGCAAGGTATCCATTACGCTGGCAGACTTTAAACGGCTATCTTCGTCTAACTGCGCATCAGCAGGTTCACATAATAAGGTGACCGATGTGTCGGTACTGTCAACGCATGTTACCCCATCAGGGCACTGAGATTTAAATATTGGCAACACGGAAGCGCCGTTTTCCGTAAGGGCTTTTACGTCAACACGGTTTCCAGTGCACTCTAGGCGTAAAGCTGCTTGTACCATTAATAAACTTTGTAAATCGTCTTTCGAATCGATTTCTGCCGACTCTAATAACAACGCATTAGGACGTTCGGCACAAATGTGTGCGAAGGCTGCAAGAGGGTCGTCGATGTAATGCCCAACCTGCTCAATTGTTTCGACTTTGCCTGGGGTTGTGCCCAGTTCCGCTAAACTCATTTTTGCCACTCTCCGACTGCAAAAAGATAAAAAAAAGGCCCGTAAATACGGGCCTTTTGTGTTTTATTCACGCACAAATGCGCACACCACCCGTTAATCGAGGGAGTGCCACCACCAAGAAGCAATAGTTGTTGCAGTTGTGATTGTCATTAATTGCATGAATAAACTCGTGTTTGGTTCAATCTTGTACGAACATCGATAGTTATCGAAGGCGTAAATCTGTATACTTGTGCGTATAGAAGAAAACAAATTCACCTTTGTGTCAACCAATTATTGAAAAGCCTTTGAAAATAGATCTCCACAGCCATACAAAATTCTCCGATGGGCACCTCACTGCAGAGGAGCTTATACTGCGTGCGCACACCATGCAGGTTGACGTACTAGCCATTACCGACCACGACACAGTGGCGGGATTAGAAACGGCGCATAACACGCAGGCGAAACAAAAACGGCCGTTAAAAATTATTGACGGTGTCGAAATTTCCACCAATTGGCATGGTTTCGATATTCACGTTGTGGGGTTAAATGTTGATAGAACCAACCCAACATTTCTAGCGCAACTTGAAGGTCAGGCTCAAACTCGAAAAGTAAGAGCAGAAAAAATAGCGGAAAAGTTGGGCAAGTGCGGGTTTGAAGGGGTTCTTCCTCGGGCCATCGCATTAGCCGGTGAAGGGCAGGTAACCCGCGCACATTTCGCTCGCGTGCTGGTGAATAACTATGGCGTTGGCACCATGAACGCAGCCTTTAAAAAGTATTTAGGCAAAGGCAAGCGTGCAGCGGTGAAAGCAGAGTGGCCCAGTGTTGAAACTGCCATCGAGTGGATCCACGGTGCAGGCGGCCAAGCCGTGCTAGCGCACCCCGTTCATTACGACATGACCGCAAAATGGCTACGTAGATTAGTTGATTTATTTGCCGAAGCCGGCGGCGATGCAATTGAAACTGCGTTTCCTGGTATTAGCAAAGACAAGCAAGCGCTGGTGAATGAACTCGCCGCTAGCCATAATTTATTAGCCTCGGCAGGCTCAGATTTTCACTTTCCATCACGATGGACAGAGCTAGGTAAAAATTTGGGTATTAGCAGTAACTTAACGCCTATTTGGCACGATTGGCCAGTGGTTGAGGGGTTTGCAGACGCGGTGAACCAATCTGCACCTAGTGTTAGTAACTAGTAAAGTGTTAATAACTAGCAAAGTGTTAGCAACTAGCTGCCACCAGCGTTGTATTAGCTACTTTCCATTAGCCGCTCTCTATTAATAGCGTTCCATTAGCTAAATAGAAAAAGAGGCCAAGCAATAGGCATGAACAGGACATTATCATGAGTCAGTTTTTCTATATTCATCCTGAAAACCCACAGCAACGTTTGTTGAACCAAGCTTGTGAGCTTATACGTGAAGGGGCGGTAGTGGTTTATCCTACCGACTCTGGTTATGCCATTGGTTGTCAGATGGAAGATAAAAAAGCCTTAGAGCAACTATGCCGCATTCGAGAAATTGGTAAAGATCATAACTTCACACTCATGTGCCGAGATATGTCTGAATTATCTATTTACGCGAAAGTGGATAATACGGCATTTAGACAAATTAAAAATAATACGCCAGGCTCGTACACGTTTGTACTAAAAGCCACCCGTGAAGTGCCTAAGCGTCTGCAAAATCCAAAGCGAAAGACCATAGGTATTCGTGTACCCGATAACGCCATTGCGTTAGCGCTACTTGAAACCTTAGGCGAGCCGCTAATGTCTACTTCACTTATTTTGCCAGGCAATACCATGGCAGAATCAGACCCTGACGTTATTCGCGATAATTTAGAAAAGCAGGTGGGGGTGATTATTCACGGCGGGTATTTGGGTGAGCAACCTACCACCGTAATTGATTTATCTGAAGATACCCCTGTCATCATGCGCCGTGGTACCGGCGACCCTGCTCCGTTTGAATAGTATATTTAGATGAGCAGTGAGCAATCGCCCATTCAGCAGCCGCTTCCGCTCGCATTTATTCATGGTGAGGCGTTAATAGAAAAGCCTGAAGACTTATTTATTCCGCCTGATGCGCTAGAAGTTATTTTAGAAACGTTTGAAGGGCCGCTCGACCTTCTGCTGTACCTTATACGAAAACAAAAATTCGATATTATTACCTTGCCGGTGGCGACAATCACTAAGCAATATATGGAATATGTCGATGCCATGATGTCGTTAAAGCTAGAACTGGCCGCAGAATACCTGTTGATGGCCGCTATTTTAGCCGAGATAAAGTCACGGTTATTGCTACCTAAACGTAGCAGCGGTAGCGATGAGGAAGAAGACCCTCGCGCTGAACTTATTAGGCGGCTGAAAGAATATGAACTCGTTAAACAAGCCGCTGAAGATTTGGATATTCAGCCTCGTTTAGAACGAGACATATTTGATACCAATGTGTTAGCAGCCGACAGTGTTGCGCCGGTACGAATTGAACCAGAGATAAGCCTAGCGGAAATTGTACTTGCGTTTAGTGGGGCAATGAAACGGGCGGCGGCATTTGAACACCATACTATTGCCCGTGAAGCCCTAAGTACACGTGAGCGTATGTCGATGATACTCAGTTTGATAAATGCCAGTGAATTTACACCACTTGAGGGGTTATTTACGGTGGAAGAGGGTCGCGCTGGTGTGGTGGTATGCTTCCTAGCTATTCTAGAATTGGTAAAAGAACAACTGATTTTTTGTATTCAGGCAGGTCCTTACGCCCGAATTCATGTAAAATTAGGCAGTAGCGTTGAGTAAAAATGAAAAAAATAAAAACAGCTCAATTAAAACAACTGGTTGAAGCTGCCATATTCGTTGCCGATGCTCCAGTGTCTATTCAGCAGTTGAGAGACACGGTGCTAAGTGACTTCACGGTAGCAGAGAGAACCTTAAAAACAGTCATTAATGAGCTAACCTTAGATTATCAACCTAGGGGTATACAATTAGTGAAGGTAGCCAGTGGTTACCGATTTCAATCTGTGGATGCGTTGAGTCCATGGTTGAGCAAACTATGGCAGGAGACTGCCCCAAAGTATTCCCGCGCTATGATGGAAACTTTGGCACTTATTGCCTATCGTCAACCTATTACTCGTGGAGAAATTGAGCAAGTAAGAGGCGTAGCGGTAAGCAGTAGTATAATGAAGACACTCACAGAACGAGAATGGGTAAAAGTAGTGGGGCATAAAGAAGTGCCAGGCAGGCCAGCTTTGTATGCTACCACCAGTACTTTTTTAGATTACTTTTCGCTTTCATCGTTATCGGAGCTTCCCAATTCCGATGCCTTTGATGAAATGGCTAAAAGTATTGATTCCACCTCGTCGCTTAAGGTGTTAAATGAGGCACCGTCTGAGGTAACAGACCGTGCGACCGAAAACAAGCAAATAAAGAGTGATACAAATGACTGAAAAGTTGCAAAAAGTACTAGCTAACCAAGGGCTAGGCTCGCGACGAGAGATGGAACGTTGGATAGAGCAAGGCCGCGTTTCTGTTAATGGTACATTGGCAACATTGGGCGACCGTGTTGATGAAACAGGCCAAATTCGTGTTGATGGGCATTTGTTGTCTCGTCAAACTGAACAGCCTGTATGCCGCGTTTTAATGTATAACAAGCCTGAGGGCGAGTTATGCAGCCGTCACGATCCTGAAGGGCGTGACACGGTGTTTGACCGTTTACCTGCTATTCGCATGGGCCGCTGGATTGCGGTAGGGCGTTTAGATATGAACACGAGCGGCCTATTGTTGTTTACCAACGATGGTGAGCTTGCAAACCGTTTGATGCACCCTAAGTGTGAAGTAGAGCGCGAATATGCTGTTCGTGTCTTTGGCGATGTAACACATCAAACGTTAAATACCTTGAAAAAAGGTGTTCAACTTGAAGATGGCGAAGCTAAGTTTTTAAGTATCTCGGGTAAAGTCGCTCCTCCAAGCTCAGAAGAAGAAAGCATGAACCGTTGGTTCAACGTTACGCTTAAAGAAGGGCGTAACCGAGAAGTACGTCGTTTGTGGGAATCACAGGGTGTTCAAGTTAGCCGTTTGATACGAGTTAAATACGGGCCTATGGATTTACAGAAACGTTTACCTCAGGGAGCTTGGGTAGAGCTGGGTTTAGAAGATGTAAACTCACTACGGGACATTGTGCAACTACCTGAAGAAACACAAACCATGGTAGATGTACGCCAAGGCAAATTAGATCATGCACGTTTAAGCCGTATGCGTCGCTCTGTGAAAAAACACAAGGTACGTAAAGAGAATGGCGGTGTTAAAAAGCGGGTAGCAAGAACGCCTAAGCGTTAACAACAGTGTGAAATAGCAGATTCGAAAAAACGGGCATTGCCCGTTTTTTTTTGCAGAATTATTTTGTATACACCTGTCTTAGCAATCGAACTTGCGCTCAACAGACATTACTTTAATGCAATGAGTCGCAATTAGTCCCGGCAGCAATACCATACTCTCGCGCTTTAGCATCTATTGATTCGCGGTTTTCAACAACATAGTGATTGAGTTTAGCGAGTACTTCTGGCTGAGAGTGAGTAGAGATACGATACTTAACGCCGTCAGCAGGAACGTTCTTTGCGACCGACACTAAATCTTCGGGCAATCCCAACGATACCATTTCACTTTTAATCGTCGCAATATTCAAATCAATAGCATCCACTAATCCTTTCAATAACATGCGAGTAAGAATACGAACCGAACGCTCATTGGCGATAGTCAGCGTGCCTTCAGCCCGCCTTTCACGCCATTTGCTGGATGGGGTAAAGCCGTATAACAATCCAAGTTTAGTAATCTCATCCATTGTCATATCACTATTTTCTGTAAGCACAACCGAGGTATCGCATACGGTTATTAGCGCTTCACCGTAAATTAGGCCTGGGGTACCACTTTGGGTCCATCTAGGGTTATCAGGTAAGCGAAAATCAATGGCATTGTCTTCAAACCAGTGATTGAACCGTTGCAAGGGGAGGGGAATGAATTCAAACGAGATATTATGGCTGTTGCCAAAGTCGGTCATGATATCGCTTAACAATCCGCGATGTTGTGGGGTTGTAAAGTCCATCACGGGGTAATAATTCATAGCTTCAACACCAACTCGTAGGTGCTCAATTTCAGAAGATATAGCTAAGTTGCTGATAGGGAAGAATAAAAGTATCAGCAGAATAAAGCGGTTAAACATGAGGACTACAAGGTATATATTTAATTGTAAGCAGGATACGATTTAATTGCGTTATTTTCCACTTTTTAGTCATTTTCGATGCAAATGGGCGAACTTTTGTGAAGTTGTTAACGGTCTAAAAATCTAGATTAACTTTTCTCAGTAAATTCGATCTCCTAAAGGTTTGAGTGCGTAGGAACAACACATCAATGATTTGATAAACGTGCACAAAAAAGGAGACTGATATGAAAGATATGCCTCAGTTAGGGATGGGAACATTCCGCTTGGAAGGTGATACTGCACTTAATGCCGTAACCGATGCACTAGATGTAGGTTTCAGGCATGTAGATACCGCACAAATATACAAAAATGAGGAGCTCGTTGGCGATGCGATTAAAACCAGCGGCATTACACGCTCCGACTTATTCATTACCACCAAGGTATGGTACGAGTCTTTAAGTGAAGATAAGTTTATTCCTAGTGTTCACGAGAGTTTGTCGAAGCTGAAAGTTGAGTATGTTGATTTACTGCTTATTCACTGGCCTTACCCAGGTGATGACATTTCCTTAGAAGATTACTTGATGCGCTTGAAACAAGCTAAAGAGCTTGGTCTTACGCGCCATATCGGGGTGTCTAACTTCACAATAGATCAGATTGAACAGGCTGAGAAAATTCTAGGTAAGGGAGAGATTTACACCAATCAAATAGAGCTGCACCCGTTTATGCAGAACCGTCAAGTTGTACAAGCCTGTAAAGAGCGCGGTATCGGCGTAACGGCTTATATGCCATTTGCCGTCGGTGATGTAATGAAGGATGACACATTAAACGCTATAGCCGATGCGCATGACTCGAGTCCTGCTCAGGTGGTATTGGCATGGTTAGATATAAAAGGGATTAACACCATTCCTTCTTCAACCAGCAAAGAGCACTTGGCGCAAAACTTCTCTTACACCGATATCTCACTCACAGATGATGATATTACCCGCATCGATGAACTAGATAACGGTGAGCGTATTGTTAATCCAGACTTTGCGCCTAAGTGGGATTAAAGGTTCGAGGGATTGACGCTAAGCTGGATTAATCGATATCTAGGTTAAGTAGGTATCGTTAACTTTCACCGTCAATATGCTTAATGATTTTGGCAGGATTACCGCCAATAACAACGTTGTCACCAAAGCTTTTGGTGACAACGGCCCCTGAAGCAACCACCACATTATTGCCTAAGGTAACACCTGGATTTATTACCGCCATACCGCCAATCCAACAATTGTGACCGAGAGTAATGGGCTTCGCGAACTCGATACCGGTTTGTCTAGATGTTGGATCGATAGGGTGTGTGGCAGTGTAAATACCTACTTGCGGTGCAATCATACAATTGTCACCAATAGTGACTTTAGCGGCATCCAATATGACGCAATTAAAATTAGCGTAAAAGTTTTCACCCACATGAATGTTCTCGCCATAGTCACACTTGAAAGACGACTCTATGTATAGGCGTTTGCCCGTAGTGCCAAAAAGCGCCTTTAATTGACGAGTGCGGGCTTTGTGTTCTGTTTGACACGTAGCATTAAGCTCGTCCAATTTTATCCTGCAGGCCTTGCGTAATCCGGTTAACTCACGATCGCTAGGGTAGTAGAGTTCACCGGATAACATTTTCTGTTTTTCGTTCATGCCAATCTACATTTGGAATAATACCAAGACCTTACTTGCTAGATGAATAACTGACAATCACTTTTTCTTGTAGAGCGGGGTTAGCTATATCCATAATTACAGGGCGTTCAAGAATTATTGAGCCGCCGATAGAAACATCAGCGTCGATGGTGAGCTTAGGTTTTGTGCTATTTCTTTCCAGCCAGCCGTCATCACGCATCGTATAAATAATGTTGCCCTTAACTAAGGTATCGCCTTTAAGGGTGATGTCTCCATTCATACTTTCAATATTGTTCTCAACTACGCTGTCTACAATTTGAATATCACCATTAACGGTTTCTACGCTGCCTTGAACGGTACTTTGCTTTTCAATGTTTATATCGCCGTTAACGGTTTCAATACTGTTAGTTACATGCAGGTTCGATCCCGCATCAAGGTCGCCATTCACGATGTTGATTTCGTCAATGCGTACATGAGAACCTATTTCTACACCGCCGTTCACAACGCTAATATCTTCTGCTTGTGCATGATCTTCAATCGATACATTGCCATTGACCGAAGAAAGATCGCCTACCGAGCGATGTTCTGCTACATCTACACTCCCAAACACGCTACTTATATCCTCTCCCTCTTGGGCACTGGCATTACCAACATGAATTACGCAGCCCGAAAGCAATGTTGTTGCTGCAAAAAATAGAGTGCTGGCAATAAGTGTTTTTTTCATCGTGAAGCCTTTTCAGTGTTGTTTAACGTTCTAAATTACTCATTAATGTATGTTTTTCTATCATAGAGCATGCCAAGATAAAAACATTATAATTATCAATGTGTTAATGGTTTATGTGTCATCTCTCAATCATAGTTTTTTATGACTTCACTAGATAATAGCGAAATACACCAATTGTTCGGCATTCAACTTATTTCTATTTGAATAGCTGAGCGCTCTAAAAGGTTGTTAATAAGGGTATCTTTGGTAACTAATCAAAAACCATAAGAATTGGACACACACTCGAATATGTCGGACACACACTTAAATGAGCAGCATAAGAATTGGACACACGCTCGAATATGTCGGACACACACTTAAATCAAGCAGGTAGGACACACTCAAATAACAATAAATATGAATATGTAGGGCACACACTTAAATGAGCAGTAAACAAACGCGACAGCCACTCAGTTGAGTTGACACACACTCAAATCAAGCAGGTTGGACACCCTCAAATGATAATAAATATGAAATATCATATGTGTTAAGCTGTTAATATCTAAATTCAGTAATTCACTTTTCCTACAAGGCCATAAATTATGATAGTTATTCACCATAACCCCGCCTGCGGCACATCTCGTAACGTGCTTAAAATTATTGAAGATGCTGGGTACTCGCCAATTGTTGTAGATTATTTAAACGAAGGTTGGACCCGTTCTCAGTTACTTGGTTTATTTGCAGCTGCGAACTTAACCCCTAGGCAAGCACTTAGGACAACAAAGTCACCTGCAGATGAGTTAGGGCTACTGGATGAGTCTGTATCAGACGATATTTTGCTTGATGCTATGTTGGTACATCCAGTTTTGGTAAATAGGCCTATAGTTTGCACAGAAAAAGGCGTAGGGCTTTGTCGGCCTAGTGAAAAAGTACTCGACTTGCTACCTTCATGGCCATCAGGCCCTTATTTTAAAGAAGATGGTGAGCAAATATTAGATGAACTTGGTAAAAGGATGTAATTTATGCACGACAAACATTTGCAGTTAAAGCGAGCGAAGCAAAATGCATTAATTTGCTTGTTGATAGCCGCGGGTGTTTTCGTGAGTGCCATTGTCACGCAGGTGTATGTTCCGAGCTTGGCTAGTGCTAAATGGTTGGGGCTGATAAAAATGGCTAGTGAAGCTGCATTAGTCGGAGGCCTCGCCGACTGGTTTGCGGTAACAGCGCTATTCAAGCCCATACCTGCCCGGTATCCCATTCCTCATACCAATATTGTCGCGAGCAATAAAAAAGTGATAGCGCAAAATCTATCACTATTTGTTAAAGAGAAATTCTTTCATGCTAGTGCCATTGAAAATTTAATTGCGTCTAGTCAACCTGCAAAAGGGGCGGGGCGATGGTTGGAAGACCCTCAGCATGCGAAAAAATTAAGCCGATTTTTATGTGATGCACTCGCCGGTATTCTTCGCTTAGTGGATGACAAACCGGTTAAAGCCTTTATCGGCAAAACAGCTGAAAAAGGAATTAATCAACTCGACTTACAACAGCTGATAGCCACTGTGTTAAGCAGTATTACCCGAGAGCGTCATCATCAGCTTGTACTAGATAAGCTGCTAGGAAACGTTGCTAAATTAATGGGTGAGCCTGAGACGCAGGAATATATTGCCGCCACACTCATAGATTGGCTTAAAACAGAGCACAACCGTTTAGAAAAATTACTTCCCTCAACCTGGTTGAGTGAGCGGGGAGCACTTATTGCAGTAAAAGCGGTTTCTCGTGTACTTGATGACGTGTACGCCGATGATAATCACCCTTTAAGGCATGCATTTGACGAGCAGGTAAGTGACTTTCTACATGAAGTGCAAACCAGTGAATCAATGGCTCAACGTATCAACAATTATAAAGCGCAACTGGTTAATGATCCCGCCCTTAAAGCTTTTTTAAATAAAAGCTGGGTAGCGTTACATGGCCGAATGCTTGAATCGTTAACGGCTGAAAATGGTAAAGCAGAAACTAAAGTGATGCATTGGTTAAATGAACTAGGCCGTTCTTTAACAAGCGATGAGCGCTTATCGACCGCATTCGACCGGCATATTGGTGAAGCTGGAAAGTACATGGCCCCCGAGTTGGCAGACTTTTTAACCAAGCATATTGAAGACACTATCAATAGTTGGGATGAAAACGAGATGGCTGAGCAAATTGAGCTAAATATTGGGCGCGATCTTCAAAAGGTACGAATTAACGGCACCTTGGTAGGAGGCTTAATTGGCGCATTGTTATTTGGTCTAGAGCAAGTTATCGCACTTACGTCGCAATAGAGAATGTTGGGTTATGCGATGTTTTGGTAATAACTGAAGAGGGAGCACGTTCTAAAGCCTGTGCTACCGCGCTTTAAACTTACTATTTTGCTTCAGGCTTTAGATTGAAGACTAGTGAGTCTGCCGCTACTTTACCTTTAAGGCCGCCTTCCAGCGGTTCACGTTCAAGCAGAGTAACAGAATAACTAGTGTTGTATAGACGAGCTACTTCTGTTTCGTCAACGCAAAATGGAGGGCCAGGAATGACGCTTTGGTCATAATCGAAGCTTATTAAAAGGATGGGGGCGCATTCGGTGATATCACAAATATGCGCTGCATATTTCTCGCGAAGCTCGGTAGGCAACGCAACCAATGCAGCTCTATCGTAAATACCGGTTATGCCACCCAGTGTTTCGTTGGTTAGCTCAAAAATATCACCAACAAAAATACTTAATGGTCCATTTTTAAATAGTTTAAGACTACCTAGGGTCGTGATCTCTGGCTCAATGTCCAACTCGGCAAATAGCTGCGTGATCGCAATTTCACTTAATTCGGCACCCACTACTTCGCAGCCGTTAGCAAGCAACCAATGAATATCCTTAGTTTTACCGCACAAGGGTACGAATACTCGCGGCGAGGTAGTAGCTAACAAGGTATCAGCATACTTAACTAAAAGTACATTACCCTCAGGTTCATGAAAGCCAATTTCATTTTTATGCCACTTGCTGTGCCAAAAATCATGTTCCATCAATATATTCCTAAACGTGTGAGGGATACAGATAAATCGAGGGGATAAACTTGTCTAAAAACATGTGTAAGCCTCTAACAAACAAGGAGCAATCTGTTAATAAACAAACGCTCCATTGCTATGAATGTGTTAGCACTTACTATTGCTAATTAATTGTCTAGCGGCGTATTGAAATCTTCAGACAGCTCAAAGTCACCTTCTACTGACGTTACTTTGCCGTCTTCAAATGTGATAACCATTTGCTTTTGGAAATCTTCACCGCGTTTTTTCATACCGCGCTTCATATCGTAAACGTAGTACCAAGTATCATCATCGAAAGAATCTTGTACTACTGGGTTACCAAGTACGTAGATAACCTGTTCTTTAGTCATGCCGATGCGTAGTTTAGAAACGTCTCGTTGATCGAGAAAGTTACCTTGAGGCACATCAATACGATAAATCCAGTTAGAACAAGCGCTTGATGTAAGGGTTAAACCTAAAATTATTAATAAATGTTGCAACTTCATGCGTAAATCAGTCCAGTATTGCTTTTTCTTCGTTACCCAACAGCATAAAGGCGGGTGGGGTGCGTTAATGTAAGCACGAAGGCATGCTACATCGACATGTATGACCAATCAACTGCATTTTAGTTCGATTGCGCGCTTTTCAATAACTCTTTTGCGTTAGCAAGCGCCGACTTGGTTACTTTGTCGCCAGCTAACAAGCGCGCTAATTCGTCCACTCTATCTTGTTTCGTTAGTGCCAACATTTGTGTTTCAGTACTTTCACCATCGGTAAGCTTAGTAACAAAGAGTTGGTTATGCGCTTGCGCAGCCACCTGAGGTAAATGGGTAACGCACATGACTTGTACCTGTTTGCCTAAACGGCGAAGCAACCCACCCACAATCGACGCGGTAGGCCCGCTAATTCCCGTATCTACTTCATCAAAAATCATAGTAGGCGTCGCATGGTTATCGCTGGCAATAACTTGAATGGCTAAGCCAATTCTTGAAAGTTCACCACCAGATACGACTTTATCCAGTTTGTCAGCTGCTTGGCCGGGGTTAGTAGAAACTTTAATTTCTACTGAGTCTTGGCCTAAAGCTGATGGCTTTTTAAACTCATCGTAATTAACTTCAATGGCTACCTTAGCGTGAGGCATGTTCATTTGATGAATCTGTGTTTCAATTTCACTAGCCAAATAATTTGCCGCTTTTACCCTGTATTCAGATAACGCTTTCGTTTCCGTTAGATATTGCGCTTTAAGCACATCGACTTCATCTTCTAGTGTGGTTAACAAAGACTCTTGATCGCCTAGCGAAGCAAACTCAGTCGCTAGGGTTTGATGATGCGCAAATAATTCTTCGGGCATAACGCTGTGCTTGCGTGCTAATTCCATCGCTTTAGCGTACCGAGCTTCTACCTGCTGTAAACGAAGAGGGTCTATTTCTAGGTCATCGCAATAGTGGCGCAATTCCCCAGCCGCTTCTTCAACCTGAATGGCCGCTTCATTTAACAACACAAGAATAGGGCTTAAACTGGCATCGTGAGATTCTAGTTCGCCCAAACGGTCTATGCTATTTTGTAATATAGACAGTGCGTTGCCTTCGTCACTTTCGTACAAGTGATAAAAACTAGTTTGTGCTTGCTCTAGCAAACTTTGCCCATTGCTTAAACGCTTATGTTCAGTTTCGAGCTCTGAAAACTCACCGTCTTCTAAGGCAAATTCGTCTAGCTCTCTAACTTGATAAGTAAGCAATTGCAATCTGTCTTCACGCTGCTGAGCTTGTGCTTGTAACTCGCTAAGCATTTTTTGCTTTTCACGCCATAAGGCAAAGTGTTGTTTTACATTTGAAAGGCTGTCTTTGTGGTTGCCCACAGTATCAACAAGCTGGCGTTGATAATCTTCTTTCAAAAGTTGAAGGTGGGTATTCTGACCATGTATAGCAAGCAAGTGTTGGCCTAAGCCTTTCAATTGCTGAAGTGAAGCGGGAATACCGTTAATAAAAGCTTTTGAGCGGCCTTCTTTCGATATAACTCTGCGGATAAAACAGCTGTTTTCATCCTCGTCAGAGGTGAGTTCATGCTCATCGAGATAGCGCTTTGCATTCGCATTTGTGGCCAATGCAAAATGAGCAATAATTTCTGCTTTAGACGCGGTGCTTCTTACGGCGTTGGCATCAGCTCGCTCGCCTAAGCACAAGCTTAAAGCATCAATGGCAATAGACTTACCGGCACCGGTTTCCCCAGTGATGGCAGTAAGCCCTTTTTCAAGATTAACTGACAGTTGCTTAACCACTGCAAAGTTACTAATAGAAAGATGCGCTAACATAACTATACTCGATGTTTATACAGTATGTGTAAATATATACAGTATTTTGCGCATGTAAAGAGGCGGGCTAAAATTAATTTATTTCTTCCGCTTTACTTAATAAAGCTTGCTACCCCAGCCTAACTTTTTACGAAGCACATTAAAGTAGCTGTAACCCTTTGGATGTACTAAATAAAGTTTATCTTCACTTTTGTTAATGCGTATTTCATCGCCTGGAAGTACAGGGAGTACAATGTGGCTGTCGCAGCTTATTTGCAATGAGTCGCTGTTAACCTTCGATACTTTCATCGACACTTGGCTATCGGCGTCTACCACAATCGGTCTGCTGCTTAGTGTGTGGGGAAACATAGGAACAAGTGTAAGCGCATCAAGCTTAGGCATGATGATAGGGCCACCTGCCGATAATGAGTAGGCGGTAGAACCGGTAGGCGTAGCAACAATTAGTCCATCGGAGCGTTGGCTGAATACAAATTGGTCATCTATATAAATTTCAAATTCCATCATGTGCGCCACTTTTCCGTGGTGAAGCACCACTTCGTTCACTGCGGAATTGCTACTTTTTAGTTTCTCATGACGATACACACCCACATCTAATAAAAAGCGTTTTTCAACTACGCATTCACCTTCAAAAATAAGATCAAGTTGCTGAACAATTTCATCAGGGTGAATATCGGTTAAAAAACCCAAGTTGCCTCGGTTTACGCCTACTACATGGATATCAAAGCGTGCCAATACCCTTGCTGCACCTAGCATGCTGCCATCACCGCCTACTACGACGGCAAGGTCGGCTTCTTTACCAATAGTCACTAAGTTGCATGCGCGATGGTTATCACTTTCTAATTCTTTTGAAATACTCTCTTCAACCAATAATTCACAGCCTTTTGCGGTGAGGTATTGAGCCAATAGATTTAAGCTGTCGTGCGTAGCAGCGTGTTGAGGTTTGCCAATTAAAGCAACGGTTTGATAGGGCATGTGGTGCTAATGTGTTTTCCTTACTGATGTCAGGACATTAGCACAGATATTTTACGAATGGAAAGGCTTAGCGTAACGTTTATCGGGCTGTCCAGCCGCCATCCAGTACTATGGTTTGGCCGGTAATATTGCGTGCACTATCCGACATTAAAAATGCCGCTGTGTCGGACAACTCATCTACGCTAATAAATTGCTTTTTAGGCATGGGCTCAAGCATTATTTTGTTGATCACTTCTTCTTCTGTAAGGTTGTTTTCTTTAGCCTGAGAGGCAATCTGCTTTTCGACCAACGGTGTTTTTACATAAGCAGGGCATAGGGTGTTGATGGTTACATCACAGTCGCCGGTTTCAAGAGCGATAGTTTTAGCAAATCCCAGCAGGCCATGTTTCGCTGCCACATAAGCTGATTTATAAGGGGATGCCACCAGTGAGTGAATTGAACCGACGTTGATAATTCGCCCAAAGTTTTGCTCGCGCATGTTAGGTAAAAACGCTTGGGTTAAAAGCGCGGGGCCAACCAGCATAATATTAATTAGTTGCTGCCATTTTTCAGGCGGGAAGTCTTCAATGCGCGAGACGTGCTGAATACCGGCATTGTTAATTAACACATCTACTTTTTGTCCTTTGAGCAAGTCAGGTAAAGCGGCTACTTGCTGTGCATTGCAAACATCAACTTCAATAGCGCTGGCACTGCCACCTTCTTTCAGAATATCGTTCGCAGCGCGTTGTGCAGCTTGTTCGTTAATATCGGCAATAATCACATGATGTCCCGCTTTCGACATTGCTTGTGCTATACCAAAGCCAATACCGCTTGCGCCACCAGTTATAAATACGGTTCGCTTAGTCATTATTTACAGCTCCTGTATTGGTCGTTGCTTTATTGATAGCGCCTGTATTCGTCGTTGTTTTATTGATAGTGCCTGTGTTAATGCCTTTAATCATATTGGCCACAGCAGAAATTTGAGCGCCTTTTCGATTTGCATAATCATCTGAAGTGTATCCCCACCAATCCCAGCAACCTTGGGGGTTTAATGGCATAAATAACGATTTTTTAGTTTGCGGGTACAACACAACGATATTGTTATCATCGGCCCATCGGTTGATACCTGTTTTGGTTACATAGCTATTGCCAACTACTTCGGCATATTGATTGCAGCCATGAAAACTAATATGTAGCCTGCACGATTCACCTGATGCACAGTTTTCGGGTACAAAAACAAACCCTTTTTCCGCCAAGGTTTCGCCATCGCTGCCCGCAATTTTTTGCTGAGAAATAGTGTAAACCTTGCCTGAAACCGAATCATCGGGTGTGGTTAAGTTGGGCAACAGGTGGTTCAACATATTACCCGCAGCATCGTAATTACAGTTACCAATAAAAGGGCTTTCTGAAACGCCGCAATTACTGCCTTTATTCAAGGTAGGGAAGTGGTGTGCTGCAGGTTGGTCATTCACGTATACAATATTTTGAGTGTCTGTCCAACTTTGGTATTGGCGGTACAGTAAATCGCTGGCTTGCGCCGTAACACGCACGTCGTTTGTGCCGTGAAATAACCATACTTTGGCATCTTTAAGGCCCGCTAAAGGCGCAATGCTGCCTTCGTTTGCATAGTCTATGGCAACGCTAGAAAGTGCATCTAGATTAATTGGTGCATCTACCTTATTCACGCACTGGTTTAATGCAGTGGTGATATCATTTTGCGCACAATAATAAGGCCCTGCAGCAATGATGCCTGCGCCTTTTACCCAATCACTGTGTGCAATATGAAATTGCGTCGCCATGTATCCGCCAGCGGAAAGGCCAGATACCGTAACTTTCTCTACATCAAGACTTAGCGGTGGTAGAGCATCGTCTGCATTAGCTGCGTTGGATAACGCTACGCCGCTGTATAGCGCACAAACGCTGGCCAGTATTTTATAAGTTGTTTTCATAACAGATTCCTACAGTTAAATGCTTAGTCTGCTGCTAAGCATTGCACTTATTTAAACGGTTCTTTTTAGTATCTATAAAGCGCTGGCAAGAAACGCGGCAATACGCTCGCCTTCGGCTTTTACATTCACAATGCCTTCAAGGTGTCCGAACGGGCCATTTAGTGTTTCCAGTTCACTTTTTTTCCCCAACTGCTTGAGTTGATTGTGCGTTGATTCTGCTAAATAGGGCATAAGCAACAAATCAGTGGATGCCGGTAAGAACAAGGTTTTAGCTTGAATTTGCTTAAGCCCTGCTTCCAGGTTATTACCATGGCCTGCTAAAAATAATTGGCAGGCGCGAACTAAATAAAGAAGATGATTAGCATCCATTTTTTCAGCGCGCTGACGAGCACGGCTTTCTAACCATTTCACAATAGAGTGCTGAGCATTAATGTTCTCTAATGGCGCTTGCTCCACCGCTTGATAGCCTAGCGTTTTACCTTGCTGGTTAAAGTACGTAGGGTACAAGGCATCTTGGGTGATCAACATCAAAGAAGCCACTAACCCTTCTGTTGGTTGGTTATGTCGAGCGTAACTACCTTGTTTCCAGTTAGCATCTAATCGAATAGGCGTTGCCCAGTGCGAAAGGGCGGCGGTTGTCCACGCATCGCTTTCACCCGTGCCAATAACCGATATCATTCTTGGCACCCAGTCGGGGTAAGCACTAGCCCAGTCGATAGCCTGCATCGACCCCATAGAAGGGCCAACCACAGCATGCAGTCTCTGTATGCCTAAGCTTTCAAGTAACGCCTTTTGCACATTCACGAAGTCACGGATTGTCACCACGGGGAAATCTAGCCCCCACGGTTTATCGGTTTCTGGGTTGATAGTAGCAGGGCCGGTAGTAATAACGTGCTCATCGTAGGCGTTTAAATTCACTAAACTGTCTACACTTATAACATAATAGATATCGGTATCGATGGCTTTGCCAGGGCCAATTAACGCATCCCAGTAGCCTATATTAGGGCTTGCAATACCCTGAGAGCTGTCATATACACCAGCGGCATGCGATGTGCCCGAAAAGTGGTGGGTAACAAGAATAACGTTGCTTTTGTCTGCATTTAATTGCCCGTAGGCTTCCCAACCCACTCTCACGTTATTAATGGTTTTGCCACCAAATGTGGTGAAGCTTTCTATTGAGAACGTTTCTTTCTTCGTAATAAGCGTTGGCTTATTGTTTTCTGGAGCATCTGCATCAGCAGTATTGGCGGTGTTGACAGACTTCGTGGTGAGATCTGAAGCTGAATTGGCCACATTAGCACTGCACGCTGTTGTGGTAACTAATGAAAAAGCCAGCAAAGCACAATATAAAAAAGCTATTTTTAGTTTCATGGAAATCCTTGTCTAAAACACGCTGAATAGGCCAATGGCAAGGGCGAGCCCTATAACCGGTACGACAACCGTCAATGCTGCAACGGCACCATAGGCTGCCTTATGGGTTTCATGACATATGGCGCGAATTGTGGTGACAACATACCCGTTATGAGGCAGTGAATCTAGCGCACCTGAAGAGATAGAAACAATACGATGTAATTGTTCTGGCTGTACGCCTTGGTCGAGATAATGCGGTGCAAGTAGTGGCAGTGCGATAGCTTGGCCCCCTGAAGCCGAGCCGGTTAAGCCTGCTATTACGCTAATCGCTATTGCTGCGCCAATTAACTCGTTGCCAGGTATTTGCGTCATTAAAGCTACCGTTTGCTGAAATGCCTCGGTGTTTTTGGCTATAGCGCCAAACCCTACGACTGCCGCGGTATTGCCAATTGCGACCAGTGCCCCCGTGGTGCCGGTGTTTATCGCCGCTTGTAAATTGTGAAAGTGGGCGCGGTTTATAATAAGCAAAGTAAGTACGCCTCCCCCTAAGGCTACAATAAGCGCAAGTTGCGCTAGAGCTTCATGTAAAAAGAAGGAAATACACAGCACCACAAGCAATGGAATAATGCCTGTGAGCGGGTGAGGGTAGTCTCGTTCACGTATTTCAGGGTCGGTAATACGCGCTTCAAACTCCTCGCCATTAGCTATCGCTTTGCGGATCATTTTCGCTAGCCACCAGTAGCCAAGCACTGCCATGAAAATAGCAACCACTAAGCTTACTTCCCATGCAGCAAAAGGTGAGGTGCCCAAATACTTAATAGGGATCCAGTTTTGGATTTCTGGTGAGCCGGCAGAGGTCATCGTAAAGGTGACTGAACCAAATGCCATGGCTGCGGGAATAAAACGGCGAGGCAAGTTCGCATCTTTAAATAAGCTTACCGCCATAGGGTAAACCGAGAAGGCGACAACAAAAACGCTCACGCCCCCGTAAGTTAAAATAGCGCAAGCCAGCACCACTGCCAACACGGCCTGTTTGTAACCAATACGTTGTATTATCCAACGAGAGACCGAATCGGCAGCGCCACTGTCTTCCATGAATTTGCCAAATAAAGCACCAAGCAAAAACATAAAAAACCATGCGGCGATAAAGCCTGAAAACCCACCCATGTAGGTTTCCACAAAGTTTATATCACCAATAAAAACAGACATACCGTTGGTTAACGCCACCACCAGCGCACACAAGGGGGCTGCAATGAAAAGATTCATTCCCCGAATGGTTAACACAATTAATAACACTAGTCCGCCTACCAGACCCATCATACTTAACATCATTGTTTTTCCTTAAAAATCTGTGACCGCAGATTCTCCGAAACAGTTAAGTTTATGTTTATATTGCGTTTATATAGATTTAAGTCATGGCTTTTCACTTCAATAAACAATTGGTGAAGTCATGTCCTAGGGCTAAAGTGTGGCGGTAGTGGCGCTAAATTCCCATAGTACGATGGTACTACATACGACGAGGGTAAAATTACCTAGAGTAAAGTTCGACCGCAGGCATTACATCCGACAGTAACGATAATTTAGAACTAAAAAGGACACATTATGTCACTCACTTCACACATGCAGCGTTACCCTCGCTCTATCTGTGCAGCTGCTGTTGCGAGCGCACTGTTAATTTCACCCACTACGTTCGCTCAAGACGCAGATGCTGACGATAAAGGCAAACTAGAACGTATTGAAGTTACCGCACGAAAAACCGTTGAATCATTGCAGGAAACCCCTGTGGCCATCACCTCAATTGGTGCGGTTGAATTAGCCGAAAAGGGCATTAGCGTACTTACTGAAGTACAGCAGTTTTCGCCGAACACTACATTGCAAACCAGCCGAGGCACGAACTCTACCTTAACCGCTTTTATTCGTGGTTTAGGTCAACAAGACCCGCTTTGGGGATACGAGCCTGGCGTAGGCATTTACGTTGATGATGTGTACATTGCTCGCCCACAAGGTGCGGTACTCGATTTGTTAGATGTACAGCGCATTGAAGTACTACGTGGCCCGCAGGGTACGCTTTATGGTAAGAACACTATTGGTGGGGCTGTTAAATATGTCACCAAAGAAATGTCAGGGGAAACCCAGTTAAATGTGCAAGCTACCCTTGGTAGTTACAGCCAGCGGGATCTTAAGGTCACAGGGCAAATCCCATTAATAGAAGATACGGTGTATTTGGGCGTAGGTTACGCTAATTTAAACCGCGAGGGCTTTGGAGAATACTTAGTAAGCGCATTAGACGGCCAAGATAAAGAAAACTATAACAAAGATTTATGGGCCGCGCGTCTTACGCTAGAAGTGCACGCTAGTGATGATTTGTTTTTCCGTTTCGGCTGGGATAAAACCGAAGATACCTCAAACGCAAAAGGTGGCTATCGTCTTATCCCCAGTATTCTAACCGACGCGCCAGTGCCTGATTCAAAGTTCGATTCGTACACCAGTCTACCTACTTGGAATAAAGTAGAGCTTGAAGGGTATAACTGGCTAGCCCGATACAATGTAAGCGATAATTTAGAACTTAAATATATAGGCTCTCATCGTGAAAGCTACTCGCCTACGAATATTGATTTTGATAATACGGCATTACCTATCTTTGATGTACCGGCCGAATATGATGACAGCAATGACACCCATGAATTGCAGCTAAATTATACGGGAAATAGCTACTCGCTCGTTTCTGGCTTATATCTTTATGATGGTGAGTCATGCGGAAACTTCGATGCAGTATTAGGTGTGTTAGGTGTGGCGCTAGGCGCACCGGGTTTAACACGTGAAGTGAGCGGCTGTAACAACTCGGAAAGCTGGGCTGCTTATGCGCAATTTAATTACGACATCAACGACAAACTTTCTCTCTCACTCGGAGCCCGCTTCACTGACGAAGAAAAATCGGCAACGGTAAATAACGGCTTAATCTTCGCCAATGTATACCCTTCTACCGATTGGATTGATGGCTATGTTCGCCCTGATGGTGACTTAGTGCCTCAAGTGCTTGGCACAGACAGCGACGGTGATGGTGTATTTGAAGGACCTGCGGTAGAAAGCTGGTCACGCTTTACGCCACGAGTAGGTGTGGAATACCAAATGAGCCGAGATACCCTATTTTTTGCGAGTTATTCGCAAGGCTTTAAATCGGGCACCTTTAATCCACGCGCTACGGTAAACGAGCCAGGGGTTGAACCTGAAGTCGTTGATAGCTACGAAGTGGGCATGAAAAGCGATTTGAATGATGCATTGCGATTGAATGTGACGTTATTCTCGTATGACCATTCAGACCGACAATATATTGGTATTGAAGGTGATTTAAGCGACCCAACTGCACTTGATCAAAGGTTACGTAACGCGGCAGAAACCGCTGCAAAAGGTGCAGAAGTAGAAATGACATGGGTAGCCTCTGATAACTTACAATTTGATGTGGCTTACGGGTTTATCGATTTTGAAATTAAGAAAAATAATGCAGTACCCCCCCTTATTGGTTTGGCTAGCACACCTGAAAATACACTGAACATTAGTGCTAATTATCTTCTAGAAACTGGTTTTGGTGATATTTCATTTAATGCTAACTATTACTACCGTGGTGACTATTTATTATTTGAAACTAGCGATCTAATTGAGCAAGACGCCTATGGCATGGTGAATTTAAGCGCACGTTGGGAAAGTGTAGAAGGCGATTGGTATGCAGGCCTTCATGTGAAAAACCTAACCGACGAAGAGTACTTGGTGGGTGGATATGACTTTGTTACTCGAGACGAAGACGGCAACTTTGGACCGGGCTTAGGCGGGGATACTACGTTAATTGGCTATTATGGTGACCCACGTACAGTTCACGTTACGCTAGGGTATCGTTTTTAAACGCGGTGAGTCGCACAATTGTTAATGCAATAGTTAAATGTACAAATAATATAAAATAGCGATACAAAGAAGGCCGGAATGAGAGTTCCGGCTTTCTTGTTTGTTTTTAACTTCACCCCGCTTCTGCATTTACCCACATCAAGGGCGGCTATTAATGCTGGGCATTTGTAACTATCATGTTATTATTGTTTTAACATTTTCATTACAACATTGCGGTAGATAATAAAATGAAAATACGCGTACTTATTGCAGATGATCACCCCTTGTTTCGAGCGGCAATGTGCCAAGCCCTTGGCGACATTGTAGGGCCTCTTATATTGCAAGCATCTACGCTGAATGAAACCCTTAGTCAGCTTGAAGCTAACCCAGATATCGATTTGGTATTTTTGGATGTGAAAATGCCAGGTAATGATGGCTTGATAGGGTTATCTGAAGTGCGGGCACGATTTCCTGACGTATTGGTGGTAATGGTGACGGCCATTGAAGATACAAACCTTATTCGTAAGGCGCTTGCTTTAGGTGCGTGCGGTTTTATCCCTAAATCGGCATCTATAGAATGTATAGCCGAGGCGGTTGAACGTGTGATAGATGGCGAGCAGTGGCTCCCTGAATCGGTAGCGAATCTTAATGATGAAGCGTCTGAGACTGAAACTGACGATTTTAGCGTTAAGCTAGCCATGCTCACGCCTCACCAATTGAAAGTACTTCGGATGGTGGCAGACGGGCTGTTAAATAAGCAAATCGCCTACGAACTGGATATTTCTGAGTCTACTGTGAAACAGCACGTTTCAGCGGTATTAAGAAAATTAAATGTTATTAATCGAACAAAAGCAGGTATTGCCTTTAAACATGCTATGGCTGTGCATGAGTAGGCCTAAGCGATTATCTAACCAAGTCGATTTGAACTACCGCATTAAGCAAAATAACCTATCGCCTAAATTGACGGGTTAATAAGCTATCCCTGTTAACGATATATAACCACTCATATTGTTCATCTACCAATCACTAATTTGAACACTAAGCTAGTCATCAAGTTTCAATTCATTTTTAAGCAGGCGCTTAAGGGCTAAAGGTTTAACAGGCTTGGGTAAATAATAAAGCCCTAAGACGCTAGCAGCCTCTCTAATGCCTTCTGTTCGATTTGCCGTAATTAACACCCCGGGTACCTTGCGTCCCCACTTTTCCTGTAATTGAGACACCGCTTGCGTTCCTGTTTCACTGGCATCTAAGTGGTAGTCAACAAAAAGCAAATCTGGAGGGGCAGGGCACGCTTGCATCGATTCAGCAATATTCGTGGCAACAAGCACTACCGCGCCCCAATCTGAGAGCAATACTTCCATGGCTTGGGCTATTTGTGCATCATTTTCTATCAGTAGTATTAGTCTGCCAGATAAAAATAGCTTACTTGGCATTGAGCGTGGTGTCTGTGCACTAGGCTCCATTGCGCCATTTGTTGTTTTAGTTCTAGTTTCTGCGGTTTGGGTATGTGCAACGTCCGCGCTTTTTACTTGTAAGTTCCCGTTATCAGCGGATACGCCAACGCAAGGCACAGACACACTAAACTTGCTGCCCTTGTTTACTGTGGATACCAGCGAAATAGGGTGGTGTAGTAACCGGCCCATACGCTCTACAATGGTTAACCCTAACCCCAAACCTTGAGCGTTTTGTTTTTGATCTAATTGGTGAAATTCGTTAAAGATTTCACTTTGCTGGTGGTTGGGAATACCAGCCCCTGTATCGTACACACAAATATCAATTAGCGGTGTCGTTGATTTTAATGGGCGCTGGTGGCCTGATTGTGAGTACTTGCGTCTTACTCCAACCAGCACCTTGCCTGCCGTGGTATAGCGTATCGCATTCGATAATAAGTTTTGCACGATACGGCGCAACAAGTTTTTGTCGGAATGAATAACAAGTTGGGTGGGGACATAACGCAAGGTTAAGCCTTTAGATGCTGCTATAACAGTAAACTCTTGCACTAGGGGCGCTAACATATCATCTAATGCAAAATTGCATGTTTGAGGAGTAAGCTTGCCCGACTCCAACTTGGTCATATCTAGTAGCATGGTTAGCAGGCTTTCTGCACTATTAAGTGAGCTAACCACCCCTTCTGAAAGCGTGGCCAGTTCACCACCTTTGGTTTTTTGGGCCAGCATGGCGGCAAATAAGGTAGCGGCATTAAAGGGCTGCATGAGGTCGTGTCCCGCTGCAGCTAAAAACTTTGTTTTGCTTTCGTTTGCCTTATCGGCTTCAAGTTTTGCATGCTGCAGCTCTTCAGTGCGAGCAGCTACGCGGCCTTCTAATTCAGATTTGGCGCGCTCAAGGGCTTCTTGAATGGCAATGTATTCAGTTATATCACTGTAGGTCGTTACATATCCGCCCCCAGGTAATGGCGAGCCATTTAGCTCAATCACTTTTCCATCAGGCTGTTTGCGTACATATTTGTACCGGCTGCCTTCTTTCATATAAACAATTCGTTTATTAATTTCATCGTTGGTTAGCGTGGCGTTGCCGAATAGCCCTCTTTTGGCGTTGTAAGCAAGAATACTTTCAATCGACATACCGGTTTTAAGGAAAGCTCGAGGATAGTTAAACATTTCAATATAGCGCTCATTCCACGCTAACAACTGTAGCTTTTCATCTAATACGCTAATACCTTGCTCAATATTTTGTACCGACGATTGCAGTACTTCATGATTGAACTGAAAAGATTGCGATGCTTCTTCTACCCAATCTACCAATTCAGGCAAGGTATCATTTTTAGTTTCAGTAATAGCGCCTAGCAAAATGCGCGCACTTGGGGTGCCTACTTGAGCGCTGAGCAATTTTTCTGTGCGCTGCAAAAGTGTGTGGTTTGCGTAACCCGAATTAGCATCGGAAATATTAACTGATAACTGATTTACTAGGGCTTCATGAACTGCTGGGTCGAGAACTCGCTGTGTTAGTGCAGTTAAATCTTTAATACGAATAGCAAAAGCAGGTGAAGCTAGCGTTTCGCTTTCAATGCCATGAAGCGGGCGCTTAAACGTAATATAAGAAACCACAATGAAGGTGACGCAGTTCGCAAACAATGAATAAGCGAACCCTATTCCTAGCTCGGCATCAGAAGGTGGGCTATTAAAGTAGTAGCTCGACATTATGCTGGGGTACAGCAAGTACACTACCCAAAAACTAAAGCCGGCGAACAGCGCACATACGGCAGCCGCTTTGGTACTTCGTTGCCAATAAATGCCGAACATAAGCACAGGAAAGCACTGGCCTAGTAAGGCAATGGCAATAATACCGCTTTTTACTAGGGGAGCCGATTGGCTAACATTTAAGTGATACCAAAGGGCTACCGACAACACTACTAATACGGTAAGGCGACGGATAGTCAAAATTTTACTGGGCTGCATAGTGTGATTAGGTTCAGCGCGCAAACGTAGTTTCAACCACAACGGAGTAACTAAGTTGTTGGCTATCATGATGCCAAGGGCAAGTGTTGCCACAATCACCATGCTGGTGGTAGCCGATAGGCCACCAACAAAAGCAACGATAGAAACAGACATATTTTCTGCGTACAGAGGAAGGGCTAAAACATACGCATCAGAATTGACGCTTTGCGGCAGCAACACTTTACCTGCCAATGCCAAGGGAATAAGAAACACCGTCATACCCAAAAGATAAAGAGGAAACAACCAGCGAGCGGTGCGCAGCTCACCTTCGCCGTTTAGCTCAACGAAGTTCATGTGAAATTGGCGCGGTAATACAAACATAGAGCACACACCTAAAAGCACGTGGGATAAATACACCCATGGTGCCCTATCGGCATAAATGACACTGCGCGCAGCGTCGCTACTGGCGGCTTGCGTAACTAAATCAAGCACGCCATCAAACAAGTAAAAACAAACAAATATGCCCACCACCCAAAGTGCAACAAGCTTCACCACGGACTCAAAGGCAATACTAAGCAATAAACCTGGATGCTTGTCAGTAAGGTTGAGCGTACGTGTACCAAATACAATGGCAAAAATAGCCATTAGCCCCGCTACATATAAACTTACGTTTTGGGTTGAATGCTGGGTATCGGGCGTAATGAGATTAATGCTTTTTGTGATGGCATCAAGCTGCAAGGCAATGTAAGGAATTACACCAATAAAGCACAATATAGTGATTAATGCGGCGATAAGGTGAGAGTGCTGATATTTTAGGCCAATTAAATCAGCTAGTGAGCTGATATTGTGCTGCTGACACAATCGGCTTATGTGTAATACCACAGGAAAGGCGAATGCCATGGTAAGAATAATACCCATATAGGTAGGTATCACCGCCCAGCCATATTCAGCGGCTTGCGATGTCGTGCCAAAGAACGCCCAGGAGGTGCAGTGAACCCCTAACCCCAAGCTATATAAAATTGGGTGTTGTTGATTATCACGTAGCCGTTTATCGCCCCAGAAGGCAATGGCAAATAATGCGAGCAAATAAAGGGCTACTACCGTTCCTACGGTCCAAATACTGAGCATCAAGATTCCCTTATACAATACCTGTCAAAGTTAACATGTTTTTTACAATGAGTGGGTGTGTAGCTCGCATTTATTGATCTATTAAAAAAAACTTAAAAACAAACCATAAAAATAGTGTGGTTACCCTTGAAGGCGGTTAAAGCAGCCCCATAATTAATCCCAACACAGACATTGCCTATGATTGAGTACGAGTCATTCATGGGTTTATGCAGTATAGACATTAACGTTTGGAGGAAAGCATGAGCGATAACCGCGACGTGCAGGCAGAGCAAGAAGTTTCTGGCGTAGACGAAACCGTACAAGATGCTGAAGTGATACAAGAAGAGCAATCTTCACCAGAAGCTGAATCAGATGCAACACAGCGCATCTATGAGCTAGAAACAGCACTTTCAGAAGCACAGGCAACCATTAAAGAACAGCAAGATAGCGTATTACGTGCCCGTGCTGATGTGGAAAACGCCCGTCGCCGAGCTGAAATGGAAGTAGAAAAGGCACGTAAATTTGCATTAGAGCGTTTTGCGGGCGAGCTTCTTCCTGTTGTTGATAACCTTGAGCGCGCTATCGAATTAACCGATGGCGAAAACGAAGCGGTTAAGCCGTTGCTTGAAGGTGTGGAAATGACACACAAAAGTTTCTTAAGCACTATTGAGAAATTTGGATTGAGCCTTATTGATCCGCAGGGTGAAACCTTTAACCCTGACTTGCACCAAGCTATGTCGATGCAAGAAAGTGCAGACCTCGCGCCGAATACGGTAATGGCGGTTATGCAGAAAGGGTATCAAATTAATGGCCGTTTGTTGCGCCCAGCCATGGTTATGGTTTCGAGAGCGCCTAGCGGTGGTGTAGATACGCAAGCGTAAATACGTATTGCGGCTTAAATTACACAAAAATGTCAGTTTTTTTACTGACAACTATTGAAAATAGTGCGGAATAACCCCACTAAAATTGTAGATTAAATAAATTTTTGGAGACACGTAATGGGTAGAATCATTGGTATCGATTTAGGTACAACGAATTCATGTGTCGCAGTGCTAGACGGCGACAAACCTCGCGTACTTGAAAACGCGGAAGGCGATCGTACAACGCCATCAATCATTGCTTACACAAACGACGGCGAAACTTTAGTGGGTCAATCTGCTAAGCGCCAAGCGGTAACAAATCCTGAAAACACGCTTTTCGCGATTAAACGCTTAATTGGTCGTCGTTTTCAAGATAAAGAAGTACAACGCGACATCGACATCATGCCTTACAAAATTGTAGGTGCAGACAACGGTGATGCATGGGTAGAAGCGAAAGGCGAGAAAATGGCGCCTCCTCAAGTTTCTGCTGAAGTACTTAAGAAAATGAAGAAAACCGCTGAAGATTATCTTGGCGAAGAAGTAACTGGCGCAGTAATTACTGTTCCTGCTTACTTTAACGACTCACAGCGTCAAGCAACGAAAGATGCGGGTCGTATTGCTGGTCTAGAAGTTAAACGTATTATCAACGAGCCAACTGCGGCTGCGTTAGCGTACGGTATGGACAAAAAGCAAGGCGATAACGTTGTTGCGGTATACGATCTTGGTGGTGGTACATTCGATATCTCTATCATCGAAATTGATGAAGTAGACGGCGAGCACACGTTTGAAGTACTAGCAACTAATGGTGATACTCACCTTGGTGGTGAAGATTTCGATAACCGTGTAATTAACTACCTTGTTGACGAATTCAAGAAAGATCAAGGCATCGACTTACGTAAAGATCCGCTTGCTATGCAGCGTCTTAAAGAAGCCGGTGAGAAAGCGAAAATTGAGCTTTCTTCTTCACAGCAAACTGAAGTTAACTTGCCGTACATCACAGCAGACGGTTCAGGTCCTAAGCACTTAGCGATTAAGCTAACCCGTGCAAAACTTGAGTCATTGGTTGAAGAGCTTGTTAAAAACACGCTTAACCCGCTTAAGCAAGCATTGGCAGACTCTGACCTATCAGTAGGTGATATCCAAGATATTATCTTGGTAGGTGGTCAAACACGTATGCCATTGGTACAGAAGCTAGTGACTGAATTCTTCGGTAAAGAGCCACGTAAAGACGTTAACCCTGATGAAGCCGTAGCAGTAGGTGCAGCAATTCAAGGTGGTGTACTTTCTGGTGACGTTAAAGACGTACTACTTCTTGACGTAACGCCTTTGTCTCTTGGTATTGAAACCATGGGCGGCGTGATGACAGCACTTATCGAGAAGAACACGACTATTCCAACGAAGAAGTCGCAAACTTTCTCTACTGCTGAAGACAACCAGTCTGCGGTAACTGTACACGTACTACAGGGTGAGCGTAAGCAATCTAGTGGTAACAAATCACTAGGTCAGTTCAACCTTGAAGGTATTCGTCCAGCTTCTCGTGGTACCCCTCAAATCGAAGTAACTTTCGATTTGGATGCGGATGGTATTTTACATGTGTCTGCGAAAGATAAAGACACAGGTAAAGAGCAAAAGATCACAATCAAAGCATCTTCAGGCTTGAGCGATGAAGAAGTCGAGAAAATGGTTGCTGATGCAGAAGCGAATAAAGAATCTGATGCGAAGTTTGAAGAGCTAATTCAAGCACGTAACCAAGCTGATGGTATGATTCACGCTACACGCAAGCAACTTGAAGAAGTTGGTGATGCACTAAGTGCAGAAGATAAAGCGCCAATCGAAGAAGCCGTTAGCGCGTTAGAAACAGCGGTTAAAGGCGAAGACAAAGCAGACATCGAAGCGAAAACGCAAGAGCTTATTCAAGCGTCTAGCAAGTTGATGGAAGCGGCTCAAGCACAGCAAGCAGGCGCAGCCGGTGAAGCGGGTGCTGAAGGCGCTGAGCAACAAGCATCTGGCCAAGCCGATGAAGACGTTGTTGACGCTGAGTTTGAAGAAGTCAAAGACGAAGACAAAAAGTAAGTAAACTGTTGCGATATGCCCGGTAAGCCGGGCAAACTTTAGCAGTTAAGGCGCATCAGGTTCACTTGTTGCGCCTTTGTCGTGTAATAAAACACGATAATAAATGTAGTTTCACAAGGGCGATAATGTGCTCGAACAACGTGCTTGTGATAATAATAGGTAGGATAAGTAAACACTATGTCGAAACGTGACTACTACGAAGTGCTTGGGGTAGATAAAGGCGCTGGCGAACGCGAAATTAAAAAGGCGTATAAAAAGCTAGCGATGAAATATCACCCAGACCGCACGCAGGGCGACAAAGCCCTTGAAGTTAAATTCAAGGAAATCCAGGAAGCCTACGAAGTATTAAACGACGCGCAAAAGCGTGCCGCTTACGATCAATACGGCCACGCTGGTGTAGATCCTAATCGCGGTGGCGCTGGCTTTGGTGGTGGTGGCGACTTCGGTGATATCTTTGGCGATGTATTTGGTGATATTTTTGGTGGCGGCGGTGCTCGCGGCGGTCGTCAATCTCGAGCCCGTCAAGGCTCAGACCTTCGCTACAACCTAGAGCTATCGCTTGAAGAAGCGGTACGTGGCAAAAGCGTCGATATTCGCGTGCCTACATTGGTTGAATGTGAAGTGTGTGACGGTTCTGGTGCGAAGAAGGGCTCTACGCCTAAAACGTGTCCAACCTGTCATGGAAACGGTCAGGTGCAAATGCGCCAAGGCTTCTTTGCGGTTCAACAAACTTGCCCAACCTGCTCGGGTAAAGGCAAGATTATTGAAGATCCATGTAATAGCTGTCATGGCCATGGTCGTAAAGAAAAAACCAAAACCCTTAATGTCAAGATTCCATCTGGTGTCGACACTGGCGATCGTATTCGTTTATCTGGCGAAGGCGAAGCAGGAGAGAACGGCGCACCGGCAGGTGACTTGTATGTTCAAGTACATGTTCGTGACCATAAAATCTTCCAGCGTGACGGTAACAACTTGTACTGTGAAGTACCATTAAGTTTTACCACAGCAGCCCTTGGTGGCGAGCTAGAAGTACCTACGCTCGATGGTAAAGTAAAACTTAAGATTAGCCCTGAAACCCAAACAGGACGTATGTTCCGTTTACGTGGTAAAGGCGTTAAGTCGGTTCGAAGTGGCGCGGTTGGCGATTTGATGTGTAAAGTTGTGGTGGAAACACCGGTTAGCTTGTCATCACGTCAAAAAGAATTGCTGCAAGAATTAGAAGAATCGATGGGTAAAGCATCAAGTAAGCACAGTCCAAAAGCACAAGGCTTCTTTGACGGTGTGAAAAAGTTTTTCGACGATTTAACTAACTAAATCGTATCACATTAATAAAGCCCTCTTATGAGGGTTTTTTTTTGGCCTAACTATCGAAAAAATACAAAATTTATAAGTTAAAACCTTGCGCAAAAGGTGGGTATTCGTCAGGATAGAAAATAGACCAACACAATCGAACAGGCATGGCGATAACTATGAAAAATATTCTAGGAAAGACAATCAAGACCACATTAGCTACCGCAGCTTTAGCAACGTGTTTAGCGGGTGGAGCTATAGCGGCAACGGAAACTTCAGAAGCCTCGTCAGAAAAGCATGCAAAAGCGGCGACACAATACCGCCAAGCTATTTTCCAATTGGTACGCAGTAATATGGGGCCGTTGGGCGGCATGGCGAAAGGTGCACTACCTTTTGATGAGTCGGTAATGATGACCAATGGTGTACGATTAGAGCAACTTGCAGATATGATGAGTGATTACTTATCTGTTGATACCCGTAAGTTTGATGTAGACACAGGCGCGAAAGACGCAATGTGGGAAAACTTCTCAGATGTAGAATCTAAAATTGCTGCTTTGAAAGAAGCGTCAATGGGTTTACAAGCTGCGGTTAAAGCCGGTGATGAAAGTGCTTATCGCAACGCGATTGGCAAAGTGGGAGCAAGCTGTAAATCTTGCCACGACGACTACAAAAAAGACTAACCATTTTAATCATTCGCAGCGCATGTAGTTCGTGCGCTGTTATTTCCTTACCTCCTTACCTCCTTACCTCCTTACCTCCATGCCTCTAGCTGCATACATACATATCATTCATGCTCGCTCATAAATCCTCTTTATATACTAAACGATTGCTCACTTCTTAGTGCAAATGTGCTGGAAAAAAGAGTAAAAATTCTCTATTGTTGACTAAATAATGATCATGATTTTTGCTTGAGCAGTGAAGTTGATAAGCAAATAATTAACGACAAATGATCGCACTATAACCATCTTAAGATGGATTGGAGTTCACCTAAAATGCAGCTTCACGACGGATTGTTGGGCTCTTTACAAGATAGTAGTTTGCCAGAGGTTACCTCGCGGTTGAGTGAAGCCAGGGTAAATACAGAAGCTACCGCTGTCTTGCTTGTTTCGTTATCTCCTACTGCCACTTACGTGGATATACTGTGCTGCGATGACAATAATTCCGATTCTGAGAAACAGTCACTGGTCATGCCCAAACATGCTCAGCTTCTGTTATCGATGACAGAAATGAGTGCCACATTACCAGGCTGTGATTTTGAATGGCCAGAGGCGCTAACCATTTGTAGCAGCCAAAACGTGATTGTAGGTGGAATAAAAGATTTTCAAGGTAATATTATCGGGGCCGTTCTGATTGTGTTGCGTTGTCATCAATTAACGAGTCATCAAAAGCACTACGCTAGTATAGCCCGTCAGCAAATAGAACTCAGTCTTCAATATAAACTTATTCAACATCCTTTTACCGACAAACTCGCCGAAAAAATTCAGTTGCTTAATGAAATTGGGCGCATCTCTCATGTTGGTGGCTGGGAATTAGATATACATGCAGGCCTTGTCTCGTGGACACGAGAAACCTACTTATTGTTTGGTGTTACGCCGGGAAGAGATATCACGGTAGAGCGAGCTTTAGCCAACTTCCCACAAGTGAGCCGCGAAAAAATTACCAAAGCAATGAAAGCAGCAATAAAGTCACTGTCCACTTTTGCATTAGAGGTAGAGTACATCAATGCAGAGGGTTATCGGCGCTGGTTGAAAATGACGGGCACACCTCAGTCAGAGGTTACTAGCTCGCACCAAGATAAGGTGTATAGGATTTATGGCTCTGTGCAGGATATAACGGAACATAAACGTTTATCCGATACACAACATAACTACACGGAATACCTTTCTACAATTTTAGACAGTATTTCTGATGCGCTTGTGACCATTGATGAAGAGGGCACTGTGATCACAGCCAACAATACGGTTGAGCACGTGTTAGGTTACGATGCTGATGAACTTATAGGGCAAGATATCTTTATTTTGGTGCCCAAAGTTGAATCACAAAATACCAAAGAATATCTGAAAACGTTTATGAAAGGAGGCAGGAAAACCGCTAAAGCTTCCCCAGAAAATCATTTGGTTAGCCATAAAAATGGCGGCCTGATACCCGTTGATATTTCATTATCTTCTTTTCATTTTGATATGCAAAAGCGGATAGTATTGGTATTTCGGGATATGAGTGTTCGAAAACAATTAGCAGACCAAGTTTATCAAGCCGCTTACTATGACAACATCACCCAATTGCCAAACGCTAAATTGTTCGAAAAAGGCTTGAAGTGTGTTATTCGAAAAGCGGGGGTAACCTACGCAGATATTTACTGCGCGCAAATAGTTATCGACAATATAAGTCAGTATAAGCAGGCGTTTGGCCAGCCTACCGCCGATTATGTTATGCGTATTCTTGCTTCTAGGCTAGCCCGAACGTTTTCTAAACCTTTTTCTATTTACAGAGGCGCAGAAAACAACTTTTATTTGTTATACGAAGACATCATTACCGAGGAAGACAAAGAAGCTCTCTACGCTATTGATGCAGTTAAGCAGCAGCTTATCGATGAAGTGTGTAGTGACATCACCTTGCACAATAGTCCTCATAAAATTTATGCCGTAGTGACCATTTGCCAGCTTAAGGGCATGGAGGCAAGCGTGATGAAGGTCAGGCACATGCTTTCCCAAGGGTATCACCAACTGAGCGCAGACCAAGTAAATACACCAGTGATTTTTCATCGTGCCTCTAGTGTGGGTTATGACCGATACAATTTTATTCGCCAATCCCTTGGTGCCGCAGTCAGTAATCACGAACTCTTCATTGAGTTGCAACCCCAATATGAGGGAGATGGCAATATGGTGTGCGCCGAGGCATTAGTTCGCTGGCAGCACCCCCAATTAGGCCTAATCCCCCCCGCTGAGTTTATTCCTATTGCCGAAGAGACTGATGCAATAGTAGAAATTGGCCAATGGGTGATGAATGAATGTGGAAAGCTATTATACGAATGTGATAAAAGTGGTTTGAAAACACGGCTCTCAATTAATATTAGTGCCAAACATATGGCTAGAGCCGACTTTAGCGAAAAAATGCTAGCAGTGATTGCTCATTGGAATATTCCAAAGGGGAGCCTTACCATTGAACTTAGAGAAGCCGTACTCATTGGAAGTTTTGCCTTGGTGCGTAATTCAATGAAAGAGCTAGCAGATAAAGGGGTATCATTCTCCATAGACCATTTTGGCAGTGGTAATTTGAATTTAAGTTACCTTCGCGACCTGTGTATAAAAGAAGTAAAGCTTGATAGGCACTTTATCGATGAAGAAGATAAAATGGGGACCCAGAGCCCGCTGCTGAATAGTATTTTCGATATCGCAAAAATCTTTGAATTAAGAACCGTGGCAGAAGGAATAGAAAATACCACACAATTTAACGACGCTATAAAGCGTGGTTGCCATGTGTTTCAAGGGTATTTTTTAGACAAGCCACTTAATGTGAGAGATTGGCGCGCAAAATTACCCGGGAAATAGCGTGATTATCAATTGAAGCCAACTATATGAAACCCCCGTCTCTATATGTATCAACACCAAATTGACTATGCTGATAGCATAATTGTTAAAGAAATAAGTGATGTAATTACAAAGGTTTAATCAACATAAGCCTGAAGTCTTATACGATAAAATCATGTTTATGCAGTAGGGTAAAGTAATACTCTATTGCGGAAACGGTCATGAATTATCATCAAGAATATCAGGCGTCAATTGATAACCCAGAAGCATTTTGGCAAGATAAAGCACTGCATCTCGACTGGTTTACACCCCCTAAAAAAGCACTAAGCGAAAACACAAACGGCTATCCTCAGTGGTTTAAAGGAGGAAAGCTCAATACCAGTTATTTGGCATTAGATCACCATGTTAATGCAGGGCGGGGCGAAAACGCGGCGCTAATTTACGATTCTCCGGTTACGAATACGCAAGAAACCTGGACCTATAATACCCTGCTTAATGAAGTGGCTACGCTAGCGGGCGCGCTCACAAGCCTTGGTGTCACAAAGGGCGATACGGTTATTATCTACATGCCCATGATCCCTCAAGCTGCGGTAGCAATGTTAGCGGTGGCAAGAATAGGGGCAATTCACTCTGTGGTATTCGGTGGTTTCGCAGCCAGTGAATTAGCGGTTAGGATAGATGATGCTGAACCTGCACTTATTATTACGGCATCGTGCGGTATAGAAGGTAAAAAACTATTGCCTTACAAACCCATGGTTGATGATGCTATCGCCCTTGCTCACCATAAACCTGCAGGTTGTGTTGTTTATCAACGCAAGCAGCTTAATGCGAACCTGGTAGATGACTTTGACCATGATTGGCAAGCATTATGTCAAGCTAGTGAACCAGTAGAATGCACACCCGTAGATGCTACCGATCCCCTTTACATTTTGTATACCTCCGGCACAACGGGCAAGCCCAAAGGGGTTGTTCGTGACAATGGTGGTCATGCGGTAGCACTTAATTATTCTATGCAAGCCATTTACGACATAGATCAAGGCGATGTTTTTTGGGCTGCATCAGATGTGGGCTGGGTAGTAGGGCACTCGTACATTGTTTATGGGCCACTAATAAAGGGCGCTACCACTGTTATGTTCGAAGGCAAGCCTGTAGGTACACCAGATGCTGGCGCATTCTGGCGTATGGTAGACCAGCATAAGATAAATGTATTGTTTGCGGCGCCAACAGCATTTAGAGCAATTAGGAAAGAAGATCCAGAAGCTAATTGCATCGCGCGATATGACCTAAGTAGTTTACGAACCATATTTATGGCCGGTGAACGATTAGACCCGCCCACATATCATTGGACGGTAGAAAAAACCGGTAAGCCGGTGGTTGATCATTGGTGGCAAACTGAAACCGGTTGGCCCATTTGTTCAAACCCTATTGGCATTGAGCCGCTTAGCACTAAACCAGGTTCATCAAGCGTTCCTACCCCAGGTTTTAATGTGAGAGTATTGGGCGCTAATGGTGAGCCGGTTGCTACTGGTGAAAAGGGAGCCATTGCCATTTCTTTACCGTTACCTCCTGGGTGTTTAACCACTATTTGGCGAGACCATAAGCGTTTCACTCAAGGATATTTACAAGAATTCGACGGTTATTACAGCACCGGTGACAACGGATACATAGATGAAGAAGGTTTTGTGTTCATTATGGGTAGAACCGACGATGTCATCAATGTGGCGGGGCATCGGTTATCAACGGGAGAAATGGAAGAAGTGTTGGCTTCACACCATGCCGTGGCCGAGTGCAGTGTTATTGGAGTGGCTGACGCGCTAAAAGGGCAGATTCCAGTAGGCTTAGTGTTACTTAAAGATGGCGTTAAAGTAGAAGAGGCTGCTTTTGAGCGAGAGCTCATTGCTAAAGTACGAAACACCATAGGGCCGGTGGCTAGTTTTAAGCGTGCCGTGATTGTGAACCGCTTGCCAAAAACACGATCAGGGAAAATATTGCGTAAGCTGCTAAGACAAATCGCCGCAGATGAGCCCATTAATATACCCTCTACCATTGACGATCCAGGCAGTGTGACAGAGATTGCCGATTTAATGAAAAGCAAAGGCTTAGTTGAACGCTAAGCCTTATCGTTTCTTTTGCACAAGGAATTAAAAGTACTCTTCTACTTCAGGTGCGGGCGGGGCAATTTCTATCGCGTAGTAAAGCGCAGCCGCTGTTACTAGCGCAACTGCAAGTGCAAGCCAAAGACGAGACGAGGGAATAGGCTTGTCTTCAGTGTCCTTTTGACCATGAAACATAGGGGGTACAAGTTTTTGCTTTTTATACACGGCATAAAACCCAATAGCAGCAACATGTAAGCCTATTACCCACAGTAAAATGTCGAAGGCAAGGTGGTGCAAAGTGTTCATAAGATCTAACGTGCTATTGCTAACAAGGTGGCGATAGGGGCCATCAAGAAAAATATCGTCAGTCATGAACAGCCCGCTTACCGCTTGAACTAACAAAAGTAGAAGCATTACCACCACAAACCAGCCACCAAGAGGATTGTGGCCTGCCACGGCGGCACTGTTTTTATCGAACAATGTACGTAAATAACCTATTACCGCACTTGGTCCTTTCACAAATTGACTAAAGCGGGCGTAGGTTGGGCCTATGACTCCCCAAATTAACCTAAAGACCAAAAGCCCTAAAGTAAAATAACCAATATAGAAATGCCATTGGGTCGCATCGTCCATCCACTCAGCGGTAACATATTGTGCAGCAATACTGGCAACCAAAAGCCAGTGAAAAAGCCGGGTGGGAAGATCCCATATAAGCTGTTTACGCATATTATTCTGCCTATGTGTTTTGAAGTAATTCAATAACCATTAATTTAAACGTTATTTAGGTCTTGAGGTAAACCCACTTACTTTCATGCTAGCTATTTTTACCGTTAAAAACGATAGGTTGCCCACCTTTTTTGTATTAATGCTGCAATTTTTCAATTATCAGTAATATTTAAGCTTATCTCGTTGCAATAGTAACTGCATTTGGCAAAATGTGTTTACTGTTGAAGGAAAAGAATAACGTAAATGAAAGTAGGTTTATTTGGCGCCAATGGGCGCATGGGTCGGGTGCTTATTGAAGCACTAGATCAAAACGACAATGCAGAGCTGAGTGTTGCTACCGTGCGTGATGATTCTCCTTGGATTGGCATGAATGTGGGCGAGTTGGCTGGCATTGGTAAAAAGCCAATTGATTGTTTAGGCATGTCTGCACTAACTCAACAACACGCTGATGTGATGATTGATTTTACCTTACCTGTGGTGTTTGAAAATAACATTGCATGGTGCGTGGCCAATAAAATGCCAGTCGTCATCGGTACTACTGGGTTAAGTGAAAGCCAATTGGCTGCGTTAGATGAAGCGGCTAAAACCATTCCCATCGTTTTTGCGGCTAACTACAGCGTGGGCGTTAACCTGATGTTGTCATTGGTTCGACAAGCTGCGAAGGCGTTAGGTAATACGGCTGATATAGAAATTACTGAAGCCCACCACAGATTTAAACAAGATGCGCCTTCTGGCACCGCCATGGCCATTGGTGAAGCCATTGCCGATGAGCTAGGTCGTGACCTTAAGACCTGTGCTGTTTATGGTCGTGAAGGCAAAGAGCCTGAGCGTGACCAAGGCACTATTGGGTTTGCTACCGTTCGCGCAGGCGATATTGTCGGTGAACACACTGCATTGTTTGCCGATATTGGTGAGCGTTTGGAAATAACCCATAAAGCATCAAGCCGCTTAACGTTTGCAAAAGGCGCGGTGCATGCGGCCCAATGGCTTCACGGCAAGCCAGCAGGATTATATTCAATGGTTGATGTGCTAGACCTGAAATAATAACTAAAGACCGTGAAGATAGTTTTCATTTTAACAGCGGCTTTAGTCGCATTACTTTGCACTAATAAGTAGTGGTTTTGGCGGTTATACAAGACAAATGAGTTTAAGTGGTTATTTTAATGATTTTTAATATTTAAATTAGACATTTTTAGTCAGTCATGTATACTCGCCGGAATTTGCCCGAATTTCGTATTCTAAAGCTATAAAACTGGCTGTAGAACACGGTTTTATTAGCTGCAAAGATCGTAAAATGAGCGCTGTTAAATCAGTACTCTCATTTTTTGTGGGGTTTGGACAGAAATTCTGTTCAAACACATAGTTATCCTTAATCTGGAGGTTGACTTGGCTAATTCTGCCCTTTTGGTGTTAGAGGATGGTTCTGTCTTTAAAGGAACGGCGATAGGTGCGCAAGGCACTGCCGTTGGTGAAGTTGTTTTTAATACTTCAATGACAGGCTATCAAGAAATCATCACTGACCCATCCTACGCTGAACAAATCATTACCCTTACTTATCCACATATTGGCAATACCGGTATTAACGAAGAAGACGTTGAAGCAGATAAAATCTGGTCTAAAGGTCTTATTATTCGTGACTTACCTCTTGTTGCTAGTAATTTCCGTCAACAACAAACGTTATCAGAGTACCTCAAAGCCAAAGGCGTTGTAGGTATAGCCGATATCGATACTCGTCGTTTAACACGTATTCTACGTGATAAAGGCGCGCAAAACGGCTGCATCGTTTGTACTGATGAGTTAGATGAAGCGAGCGCGTTAGCACAAGCAAAAGATTATCCTGGCTTGAAAGGCATGGATTTGGCAAAAGTAGTAAGCATTACTGAGCCAAAGACGTGGACTGAAGGCAGCTGGAAATTGGGCGAAGGGTATATCACTCCAGCCGATAGTAAATATCATGTAGTCGCTTACGATTACGGGGTTAAGAGCAACATTTTACGTTTGCTTGCAGACCGTGGTTGTCGCGTTACCTTGGTACCCGCGCAAACACCTGCTGAAGAAGTGTTAGCTATGCAACCTGATGGTGTGTTCTTGTCTAACGGCCCTGGTGACCCTGAGCCGTGTGATTATGCCATTACAGCGATTAAAACTATCGTTGAAACAGGTTTGCCAGTGTTTGGTATCTGTTTAGGTCATCAACTACTTGCGCTTGCCAGTGGTGCTACTACGGTGAAAATGAAGTTTGGTCACCATGGTGCTAACCATCCAGTGAAAGACTTAAAACGCAATGTGGTGATGATCACCAGTCAGAACCATGGCTTCGCTGTAGATGAATCAAGCCTACCTTCTAATTTAGAAGTAACGCATGTTTCGTTGTTCGATAAGTCGTTACAAGGTATTCATCGTACCGATAAGCCAGCGTTTAGTTTCCAAGGGCACCCAGAAGCAAGCCCTGGACCGCACGAAGCTGCGCCGCTATTCGACCACTTCATTGAATTAATCGAACAACACAAGCAGTAGGAACGAGCCCGCTATGCCAAAACGTACCGACATAAAAAGTATTCTCATCATAGGTGCTGGCCCTATTGTTATTGGCCAGGCCTGCGAGTTTGACTATTCAGGCGCTCAAGCATGTAAAGCGCTACGCGAAGAAGGTTATCGCGTTATTCTGGTTAACTCGAACCCCGCTACTATCATGACCGATCCTGAAATGGCCGATGCAACATACATCGAGCCAATTCACTGGGAAGTGGTACGCAAAATTATCGAAAAAGAGCGTCCAGATGCCATCTTGCCCACAATGGGCGGACAAACTGCGCTTAACTGCGCGCTAGATTTAGATCATCACGGTGTATTGAAAGAGTTCAATGTTGAACTTATCGGTGCAACGGCTGATGCTATCGATAAAGCTGAAAACCGTGAGCGCTTCGACAAGGCAATGAAAAACATTGGTCTTGAATGCCCACGCGCCGAAATTGCACAAAGCATGGATCAAGCCCACGACGTACTAACGCGTATTGGCTTTCCATGTATTATTCGTCCGTCATTCACCATGGGTGGAAGCGGCGGCGGTATTGCATACAATATTGACGAATTTAACGAAATTTGTGGCCGGGGTCTCGACCTTTCGCCTACCAAAGAACTCCTTATTGATGAGTCGTTAATTGGTTGGAAAGAATACGAAATGGAAGTAGTTCGCGACCGTGCAGATAACTGTATCATCGTGTGTACTATTGAAAACTTCGATGCCATGGGTGTACATACTGGTGACTCAATCACAGTCGCGCCAGCGCAAACCCTTACTGACAAAGAATTCCAGCTAATGCGTAATGCCGCCATGGCAGTATTACGTGAAATCGGTGTTGAAACCGGTGGCTCTAACGTACAGTTCGGTGTAGATCCAAACACAGGCCGTATGGTGATCATCGAGATGAACCCGCGGGTATCGCGTTCATCTGCATTAGCATCAAAAGCGACAGGTTTCCCAATTGCTAAAGTGGCTGCCAAGTTAGCCATTGGTTACACCCTTGATGAGCTTGCTAACGATATTACCGGTGGTTTAACACCAGCATCTTTTGAGCCTTCAATCGATTACGTAGTCACAAAAATTCCTCGCTTTAACTTTGAAAAATTTGCTGGCGCGAACGATCGCTTAACCACGCAAATGAAATCAGTGGGCGAAGTGATGGCGATTGGTCGTAACCAACAAGAGTCACTACAAAAAGCACTTCGCGGCCTTGAAGTTGGCGCGAACGGCTTGAACTCAATGGTCGATTTAGAAGACCCAGAAGCACGCAACAAAGTGATTTACGAACTACGTGAGCCTGGTGCTGAGCGTATTTGGTACATTGGCGATGCGTTCCGCATGGGCATGACCGTTGATGAAGTATTTACGCTCACTAACGTTGACCGTTGGTACCTCGTTCAGCTTGAAGAACTTATTCAGCTTGAAGCTCAAGTAGCTGAATGTGGATTACACGGCATTGATGAAGACCTTATGCGTAAACTTAAGCGCAAAGGTTTCTCTGACTCTCGCTTAGCCGAGCTTACGAAAGTAGGTGAAGGTGACATTCGTGAAACTCGTCGCGGCTTTGGTGTAACGCCAGTTTATAAGCGTGTTGATACCTGTGCGGCAGAATTTTCTACCAGCACGGCTTACATGTATTCAACCTACGATGAAGAGTGTGAAGCTGACCCCACTGACAACGATAAGATTATGGTGTTAGGTGGTGGTCCAAACCGTATTGGTCAAGGTATCGAGTTTGATTATTGTTGTGTTCACGCGGCGCTTTCAATGCGTGAAGACGGTTACGAAACCATTATGGTTAACTGTAACCCTGAAACGGTTTCTACCGACTATGACACATCTGATCGCTTGTACTTCGAACCGGTAACGCTAGAAGACGTACTTGAGATTGTGGCTAAAGAAAAGCCAAAAGGCGTAATAGTGCAATACGGTGGCCAAACGCCGCTTAAGTTAGCACGTGCCCTTGAAGCTGCTGGCGTACCTATTATTGGCACGTCGCCTGAAGCTATCGATAGAGCAGAAGATCGTGAACGCTTCCAGCAAATGGTGAATAAGCTAGGCCTTAAACAGCCAGCAAATGCTACGGTAACTAACATCGAGCAAGCCCTTGCAATGGCTGACGGTATTGGCTTTCCGCTTGTAGTACGTCCTTCGTACGTACTAGGTGGCCGCGCAATGGAAATTGTTTACGACCTTAAAGACTTAAAACGCTACCTAACGGAAGCGGTGAAGGTTTCTAATGATTCTCCTGTACTGCTAGACCGCTTCTTAGATGATGCCATTGAAGTCGATATCGATGCAATCTGCGACGGTAAAGAAGTCGTTATTGGCGGAATCATGGAGCATATTGAGCAGGCCGGTGTTCACTCTGGTGACTCAGCCTGTTCATTGCCACCTCACTCTCTAAGTAAAGAGATTCAAGATGTTATGCGCGAACAAGTGAAAGCCATGGCGCTTGAACTTGGTGTTGTTGGCCTAATGAATACACAATTTGCGGTAAAAGATGGCGAAGTGTATTTAATCGAGGTTAACCCGCGTGCAGCACGTACAGTACCATTTGTATCGAAAGCCACAGGTGTTCCACTTGCTAAAGTTGCCGCACGTGCAATGGCGGGTGTTAGCTTGGCAGAGCAGGGTGTTACGACAGAAATTATTCCTCCGTTTTACTCTGTGAAAGAAGTGGTATTACCGTTTGCTAAATTCCAAGGTGTTGATCCACTATTAGGCCCAGAAATGCGCTCTACTGGCGAAGTGATGGGTGTAGGTGACACGTTTGAAGAAGCGTATGCTAAAGCTAACTTAGGTGCAGGAGCGCCATTACCTAAATCAGGTAAAGCGTTAATCTCTGTGCGTAATAACGATAAGAATAAAATTATCGAATTAGCCAAAGCATTGAACGGCGCTGGATTTAGCATTGAAGCGACGCGAGGCACGGCAACCACACTTTATGATGCAGGTATTGCCTGTTCTGTAGTGAATAAGCTGTCTGAAGGTCGCCCTAACATTGTGGACTCCATCAAAAATGGAGAGTACGCCTATATCATCAATACTACGGAAGGTCGCCAAGCGATTACCGACTCGGTTTATATTCGCCGTGAAGCGTTGCTGAATAAGGTGACTTACACCACCACAATGAATGCTGCTTTTGCTACTATTCGTGCGAAGTCGGCAGACGATCGTGACAAGGTGGCTTCAGTTCAAGAGCTTCACGCAAGACTCTAACACTGATGACATTACATGGGATACGCGGTATCCTGTGTATATGACACTTATGTGAACCAATCAAAAGTGCGCCGGAAGGCGCACTTTTTTCTGTTTAAAATCAACTAGCTAGTCGAGACTGTATTCATGAGTCAGTATCCAATGACCGCGCACGGCGCACAGCTTCTGCGCGACGAACTAAACGAACTTAAAACAAAAACTCGCCCGCGTATTATTCAGTCTATTGCTGAAGCTCGCGAGCACGGCGACTTAAAAGAAAATGCTGAATATCACGCCGCCCGTGAACAGCAAAGTTTCTGCGAAGGCCGTATTCAAGATATTGAAGGTAAATTGTCAAACGCACAAATTATCGATGTCACCAAAATGGAAAACAAAGGTAAGGTTATTTTCGGCACTACCGTTACCATTTTGAATGTTGATACGGATGAAGAAACCACATATCGCATCGTGGGCGACGACGAAGCAGATATTAAGCAAAACCGTATTTCGGTAAATTCACCTATTGCTCGCGGCCTTATCGGCAAAGAGCTTGATGATATGGTGACTATTCAAACGCCAGCAGGTAGTGTTGAAGTAGAAATTATTGAAGTTCAATATATCTGATACACCGTAAACCAGTGGCTCTGGCCACTGGTTTCAATCAGCGCAAAGCCCCTCTATTTCACCCATTACCATCCCACCATTCTTTAATTCTCAACCTTTCTTTTTTAGGATTGAGCTAGCATACCCTGCAATTCCCAGCACTTTACACTAATTGATAGATACCAAAATCACAGATAATAGCCTACGTTTTAATAGCGCATACATTTTTTGGCAAAAGCTTACTTAAACTTTTTTGTTGCTGACACAACGCTTATTTAATCGTAAACCACCTTATCTATCTAATAGAGGCTGTCATTCGTTATGATGTTGAAAAAACTCTCGGTATTGCAGCTTACTATTTTAGGTACGGCATGCTTGTTTATATCAATCATGTTTCTGGCTTATAAAGATATAAGTACCTCTAGAGAGGTATTATCTTCCGCCGAAAGGGACATTAAGTTGGTGACATTGATAGCAGCCGTAGAGCGCGTGGCTCATCATCATGCGGTCGAAAGGGGGCTAACGGCAGGTTTTTTAGGTAATCCAAGTGATACCTCCAGAAGCAAAGTACTAAACCAAAGAAAGAAAGCCGATGCGGCCATGGACAAGATAACTAGCATAGTGGCTGAAGACTGGAAAGAGGCATCGTCAGTTGAAAAAATTCTGTCTCCTGTTTTTTCTTTAGTGAAAAACAAAAGTGAAATAAGAAAAGAGGTAGACGATTTAAATGGGAAAAATGCTTTTTCCTTCTACAGCAACCTTAATAAACGTGCGTTAAATACCACTAATGCGTTGACCATGCTGGTTAACGCTCCCGAGGCTAAACAGGTATTGTCACAAGCCTTGCTATTTGCACAAGCTAAAGAAAAAATGGGGCAGCGTAGAGGTAAAGTGAATGCTGTTTTAGCGGCAAGCGCAATTTTAGATCCCGTTAGGCAGCAAGTTTTAGCGTATACCAACGAAACCAAGTACATAGAAGAAAAGCTTAAGCTGAATTTAGACGGCGATGCATTAATTGGGTTTCAGGCGTTAATGAAAAGCGTCACTAGCAATCAAGTTAACCAAATTGTGCGTGAAATCACTTCTGATAACCCGGCATTCTCTTCACTACCCACCAATTCAGAATGGTTTTCATTAGCTTCAGAGCAAATAGGCGGAATTGCTGCGTTGTTAAGTGAGCGGTTTGATTACGTGGTTAGTATTGTTAATACAAAAGCGAGTAGCGCGAATACAAACTTAGTGGTTACATTCGTCGTTATTGCGTTGCTAACGTTATTTATTGTTGTCATATATCGCACATTGCTCGGTATCATTACGCAACAGTTAAATAAATTGGTGGCGAACCTAGATAAAATTGCGAAAGAGGGTGACCTCACTATTGATTTATCAATGAGCACTAAGAACGAACTAGGTGATATATCTCGTTCAGTTAATACCACCATTTTAGCATTGCGGGATCTCGTGCGTGGGTTAGGACAATCTATTCTCACAAGTTCCAGGCTTTCCCGTCAGTTAGAAGATTCCAGTGGTGAAATGTTGGATGATGCGGGGAAAACTCAGCAACTTACCGCCAATATCGCGTCAGCAATTGAACAAGTTGCTGCGACGAGCAGAGAAATTGCCAAGGCTGGTGTAGATACGTTACGTGCGAGTAAGCAGTTAGATGGCCTTGCTGAGGCGTCACTACTGGCGAACGACAACATTCGTCATAGTATGGAAGTACTCGCTGATGATATTAAAGGGGTGCAACAAAATGCTGCCGACATGGAACAGCAAGTAACAGAAATTGGCTCTATTTTGGACACCATTAACTCGCTTTCGGATCAAACCAATTTATTGGCGTTAAATGCCGCTATTGAAGCAGCTCGCGCAGGTGAGCATGGCAGAGGTTTTGCTGTTGTTGCTGATGAAGTAAGAAAGCTGGCGCAAAGTAGTCGCGCTTCTTCTGACAAAATATCTAGCTTACTGTCTAACTTAAAAGATGCCAGTGTGGTCGTGGTGACAGATATTAATAAAAATGTGGCCTCGATTACCAATTCAATGGAAGTGACAATCGAAGGAAGAACCACCGCAGAAAAAGTGAAAGAAGCAGCCACTAATGTAGAAGGCATGGCTCACACCATGTCTTCTTCGGCAGAACAACAGTCTGCCACCACCTTAGTCATAGCTCAAGATGTGGTGAATGTTGAAGAGGCTGCGCGGCATGAAGTAAATATAGCTAAACATTTATCCAAATTATCGGGCGACATGAAAGAAAACAACCTGCTTCTTCAGCGCACAATAGATGGATTTAAAGTGGATAAAGATTAACTTTTGAAGCTTATCTCGATGAAAAAGGATAAAAGACAGCTACCACCTGAAAATGGGCTTCAAATAGAGAAGCTCCGTTAGTAATTGGACACACACTTATTTTGCTTTTCTTATATTGAGTGTCTATTTTAAGTTGCTGGCTCACGCCTAACTGCCAACCCTTTACAATCTTACTGAGACTTTTCATTGCCTAACCCCTAGGCAAAGTTTATTCTGCATAAGCTTTTTATTTAACAGGGATTTTTTCAATGGCATATGATTTTGGTTCACAGACGTTAGGCATAGCCAACCCTTTCAAAAAAGAGGGGCTTTTCCGCGCAGTGGGCGGTGGTTTGGTACTCGCTTTAGCCATTTATGCAGTAGCGGGCGTGCCCGATTTGTTTGCCGAGAACAAAGTGCGAGGTTACACGCTACTAGGCGTAGCTTTTGTCCTGATCGTGTCTGGTATTAAACATTGCGCAGTGGGTATTTTGCAGCTCATGCGCTTTTTTGTAGGACGTACTGTGCCTACCTCTCTTGCGTATAACCACTCGGTTTCCGAACAGGATGCAGCGCAAGCAGAGAAAAAATCCCTGCTGTATTCGAAAGAAAGTTTACACGCTATGTTAATGGGGCGTCGTAACACCACGTTTGAAGAGCCTCGAGGTTGGCTAGCCCGACTAGTGCATAGCGTGTTGCCGAAACTTACTTTCCTACCTTTTCCTTTGCGCCATTTATCTCAAGAAATTATTGCCATGGCGGTAACCTTCCTTGTGGCGCTACTTGCATTCGCTATTGTCTACTTTTTAGTAAGTAACGGATTAGCGGGTGAAGTCGCTAAAGTATTAGTAATGCCTTTACTCTCAATATTGCTTCTTGTTTACTTAATCGCGAATTGGGGCTCTACGGCAAAAGGCATTCACAATGAAGGCAACTCTCAACTTGCGAAAGCGAGCAGTTTATCGCTAGGAGTGATTATTGGCTTGGCGATAGTCGTGCCGTTAGGCGCGGGTGTATTCCTAGATGAGTTAGTAGGTCGCGATATCGATAAAGTACAAGCATGGGCAAATACGTTCCCACTATTTAGCGCTTGGGCAAACTTAGCCTTGTTACTAGTTTGCGTAATTGCTGTGATGGCGTTAATCATGCCGTTACTTTACAAACGAATGGGGCAGGTTACCCCTAAAACTGAAGTCAGTGAGTTTCGCGCTAATATGCAAGAGTCGGTTCACCCGAATGAAATCTTCATTAATATTGAAAATATCGTGCTTGCCAACCGAAGATACCGCGAAGTACCGAATCGCATCTATGCCGATTTCGATCCTAGATTAAAAGAGCAAGCAGAAGGTAAAGGCAGTTTTGAGGGGGAGTTATTGATAGAAACTCAGCCTACATTAACTGACGGTGTTACCTTGCCAGAGAAAAAGAAAATGGCCCTAACTGCCGTAGCGCAAGTCGCCTTGGTGGCTGCCGCCATTTTATTTTATGTGGGTGGTTTACAGCTAGCTGAGGTTCTCGATTTAGTTATTCGCCAAGGTGTAAATACCGACGCGCAAGTTAATACCGCAATTACCATGGGTAACAACCTCATATGGTTAATCTTTGCCTGGTTAACGGTTCGTGGTGCTGCCAATGTGATGAATAAAGCGTCCCACATGTTTTGGGGCGAAATGACATTCTCATCGTTACTTATGTTTATGAAAACGGAAGGTACCTATACAGAGTCTCGTGTATCTACAGGCATGGCCATTCACGATTCTACTCGTTCCGAAAACGTTGTGGTGCGTAGCAGTATTACTCCTTGGATTATAACCAGTAGAATCAACACCTCTATTTTTGCTACAAGCGGTATGAACAATTTAGAGTCGCCACGGTTCATTATGGGAATGAATAAGAACGATGCCGAGCTTGGCGAGATTGTCACTGAAATAAAGGCATTCCTGCGCGGGCGTGAAACCATCGCATCTATTACCAACGAGGCCGACTTAGCGAACGCTGGAACCATTCATCAGGTAAATCAGCAAACCCGAAGCCACAATGACGCGCCTCAAAGCAAAATTACCCTTGAGCAGGAAGAAGATGCAGCCGGCTTCTTGCGTAATAATGCCGATAAAGAAGACGAGAATAAAAGCTAAAAGCTAGGCTTTGGTACCATTTACTTTATTTAGATATCGAATGTATTTATAGAAAACGTTTATTGGACACACACTTAAATTTTGATACATATGAGTGTGTGTCCAATTTTTTGCTACAATTTTTTGCATCTCGTCTTCCAGCCTCACTCACTACTTTATTTGCTTCGTTAAAGCGGCTTAGTCAGCTTAAAATCACGCATGTTTGTGTGACTGTCCTATCTGCTATTTGTGTGACTGTCCTATCTGCTACTATCCGCTAACTATCTGTTTGTACTCGTTCTGCCATCTGAACACCTCATCTCTTAAGTCTATTTTGAGTGACTGTCCAACATATAGTTGATTCGTGGGTGGACGGAGTTGCTCCTTGCTATATGCACTTGTACACTAACTTTTTAAGGCTTACTGAAAGGCGCTGTTATGTCGGATAAGGATATTGAAACGCTCTCGTCGAAAGTGGTTTATGAAAATAAGTGGCTTAAAGTACGTGAAGATAAAATTCGTCGTGCTAGTGGGAACGAAGGACTTTATGGTGTTGTTGAAAAACCAGACTTTGCGATTATTCTTCCCATCGACGGTGATATTGTCTATCTGGTCGAGCAATACCGATACACGGTACAGCAGCGATTGCTAGAGTTTCCGCAAGGTGCTTGGGAAGATAACCCAGATGCCGATCCGAAAGTGTTAGCTGCCGGCGAATTGAAAGAAGAAACGGGGTTTACAGCCACAGAAATGCATTATGTTGGTTTTCAATATCTTGCTTATGGCTTTTGTAATCAGGGTTATCATATATTCGTTGCGAAAGGGCTAACGCAGGGCGAGCAAAAGTTAGATGTAGAGGAAGAGGATTTAAAAATTGTACCTGTGCATATTAAAGAATTGGAATCTATGATAACTGAAGGCACGATTAAAGATGCTTCTACCTGCAATGCTTACGGACTTGCCCGTTTAAAAGGATTTATTTAGTTAACAGTCTGACTATTGACTGTAACAGAGTGTAACAATTTTATGTTGAACGGTATCGCACTCACTTGTATTGTGTGACCACACTTTTTCTTTGGAGCAAACAATGGACTGCAATGGGCAATTTTCCATTACGGGGTGGGATGAAAATATACTAAGTGAAAAACGAGAAGGTGTTAAGCAAACCCATGCTAGCATAACGCAAGCTTATGAAGGCAGCATGGCGGGGCAAAGCGACGTTGAATTTCTCATGTCATATCAGACATCAATGTTGGCGCTATTCGTTGGATTCGAGAGTTTTGTAGGAGTTATAGACGGACGTCGTGGCACAGTTTCATTTAAGCACGATGGAAAATTTGTAAATGGCATTGCCAGTAGCAACTTTTCATCGATTGATGGCAGCGCTACGGGTGAACTCTCTAATTGCACTATTTCAGGAACATTCGAGTCTGCTGAAGGCGGTAAAGCAAACTACACAATAAATCTTACCGAATAAATCTTACCGATTACCTGTTTAAACACATTATGTGTAAACGAAAAAACGGCGCTTCTCAGCGCCGTCCAAAACCAGGGAAACGATTTTTAAAAACTTTGTTTAACTCTCTATTAATCGAGAACCAATCTCAATTTGACGAGGTTTTTTAGCTTCGGGTATGACACGCTCCATATCGATGTGTAATAACCCATTTTCCATATCAGCAGCTAACACCTTCACATGGTCGCCAAGCTGAAATTTTCTTTCGAAATTCCGCTCAGATATCCCTTTGTGAAGAAACTTACGCTCAGCGGTTTCTTTTTCTTCCGGCTTGCGTGTACCCGTTATTACTAGGGTGTTTTCTTGAACTTCTATGGATACGTCATCTTTACTGAAACCCGCTATTGCCATAGTCACGCGATATTTATCATCGCCAAGCAATTCAATATTGTAAGGGGGGTAAGTACTTTGTTTTTCAGCACGAGATGCAGCATCAACAAGTGAAGCTAAGTGGTCAGAACCAATGAATGAACGGTAAAGTGGAGATAGATCGATAGTACGCATAGTCATATCCTATTAATTTAGCAATATGTTAAAAATAATTCGCCCCGACTATTCGGCGGCGGTGTTGTCAACCTGAGCTTTCAGCGTCGACATAATAGATATAGGGTGGCTCAAAATCTTTTCAAGGGCTTTTTTTCAAAAAATTTTAAATTTTATTTTGAAACGTAAAACACCTTAATTTTTTCCGGCTTCTAACATGTCACCGTTGTCGTTACCGGAAATATTAAGGTGCGACCGAATTTTTATTATTCAAGTCTATTATTTTAGGTTTCGATATTTACTTTTGTCACCTTAATTTGCCTCTTATATGCAGCGCTCTATCAAATCAAACTCAAGCATTTATATGCAAACAAAAAGGGGCGAGTAAAATAAGCACTGAACTAAATGATAATTAATTGTATTTGGGTTTTGTGGGATAGTACTATAACAATCTACTTGAAAGAGTATTAAGTAAGCATTTATGTACATAAATGCTACACTTAGCGTTCTTTTTGTTAATTAATCAAACTCAAGAAATCGAATGAAAAAAGAAGTTATTGTATTAAATTGCGGCAGTTCGTCAGTTAAATTCGCTATTATCGATGCTGACACTGGTGAGGCCGGTCTAAGTGGCATTGCAGAAAGCTTAGGTAATGATGACGCAAGCATATCGTTTAAATTAAACGGTCAAAAAGAACAGCAAACCCTACCTGCTAACGCCTCTCATGCAGAAGCTTTAGCAGCAATTCAAAACATAATTGCCAGTACAGGTGTTGAGCCAATAGCCTTGGGACATCGAGTTGTTCACGGTGGTGAACGCTTCAAAGAAGCAGCGTTAGTCGACGATAGCGTATTAGCCTCGGTAGAAGAATATGCGAGCATGGCACCGCTGCATAACTTAGCTAACCTGAAAGGAATTACCACTGCCCAAGCCGCCTATCCAGATTTACCGCATGTCATCGTGTTCGATACTTCTTTTTTCCAACAAATGCCAAAACGTGCCTATATGTATGCACTACCCAAGGCCTTGTACGAGCAGCACGGCGTGCGTAAATATGGTTTCCATGGCACTAGCCACAAGTTTATTTTAGATAGCACTGCACAATTGCTTAATAAGCCTGTTGAACAAACCAGTATTATTAGTGCTCACTTAGGCAATGGTTGTAGTGTTACCGCTATTGAAAAAGGTGTAGCGGTAGATACCAGCATGGGGTTTACGCCCCTTGAAGGGTTAATGATGGGAACGCGTTGCGGCGATATCGACCCCAGCTTGCCAGGCACTTTGCAAGAAAAACTAGGCAAGTCAGCGGCTGAAATTAATTCACTGATTAACAAAGAATCTGGCCTTGCGGGTATTTCCGGGTTAAGCAACGATTGTCGTACGCTAGAAGAAGCGGCAGAAGCGGGGCACGAAGGCGCACTGTTAGCCCTTGAAATGTTCTGTTATCGCTTAGCTAAATATATATCTAGCTACATGATAGCGGTGCCGTCATTAGATGCCGTGGTGTTTACCGGTGGTATTGGTGAAAATTCATCGTATATTCGTGCAACTACCATGGGGTATTTTTCCCATCTTGGGTTTACCATTGATGAGCAAAACAACCAAGCTATGCGCTTTGGTGCGAAAGGAAACATTGCGTCTTCCTCATCCACCAAACCTGTTTTAATCGTACCCACAAATGAAGAGTGGGTTATCGCCGCTGAAGCTGCGAAATTCGCTTAGCTTTTTTGGATAAATTTTCGCGAAAAATGTCTTCGCTCAGATTGTTTTTGCTTTAGGAGCATCTATGTCACGCCGTATTATGCTGATCCCTGTTGGCACTAGCGTAGGGTTAACTACTGTCAGCATTGGGCTAGTTCGAGCATTAGAAGAACAAGCCATTAAACTGAATTTTTTTAAACCTGTAGCACAGCCTCGTAGGGGCGATACCGGTGAAGAGCGCTCAACCGCTATTATTAGTCACCACTGTAGCGTTAAACCCATAGCGCCATTCGATTTGAACGTAGTAGAGCAAATGATCAGTAGCGATAATACTGATGAATTACTTGAAGAGATTATAGAGCGCTTTGAAGCGCATCAAGAACCTGATGCAGTGGCAGTTATCGAAGGTCTGGTGACAACCCGCCACCATCCCTATGCAGAGCGCTTAAATCTTGAAATTAGTCGGGCGTTAGATGCCGACATTGTGTTTGTTTGTGTGCCAGGAAATGATGATCCTGTTGATATTAATCATCGCCTTGAAATTGTGGTAGACGCTTACGGCGGCCACAAAAGTAAAAAGGTAATAGGGTGCATATTTAACAAAGTTAACGCGCCTTATGATGAACACGGTCAACTACGTACCGATTTAAGTGTGCTTGAAGCGCCAGAGCACGATGAAACACGCAGCAAAGCGTTGCGTGAACTGCCTATATTTGCAAAGGGCTTGAACCTGCTTGGGAATATTGATTGGAATGCGGAGCTAATGTCTCCTCGTGCTATCGATATTGCTAAGCACTTAAATGCCACATTAATAAATGAAGGCAATATTGCTTCACGTCGATTAAGCAGCGTTACGTTTGCGGCCCGTGAAATTCATAACATGACACACACCTTAAAGCCTGGCGCACTGCAAGTAATGTCTGGTGACAGAGGTGATGTGTTTGTTTCGTGTTGCTTAGCAGCGTTAAATGGCACCAAGTTAGGCGCATTATTATTAACTGGCGGCTACCAGCCAGATGAAAATATAAAGCAGCTTTGTAACCAAGCATTAGAAACCGGCTTGCCTGTTATGTTGGTCAATACGAATACGTGGCAAACCGCACAGAACCTTCATGCGTTTAATCAAGAAGTGCCGGTAGATGATAGTCAGCGTATAGAAAAAGTGATGGTACATGCGGCTGAAAGTTTAGATGCTAAATGGGTCTCTTCGCTTACTGAAAAAGTATCGCGTCAAAAGAAACTTTCTCCGTCTGCATTTCGCTATTATCTAACCAATCGTGCGCGCCAAGTTAACAAGCGCGTGGTATTACCTGAAGGTAATGAACCGCGCACTGTAGCCGCAGCTGCCATTTGTGCTAAACGAGGGTTAGCGCGGCCTGTGCTGATTGGTGATGAAAATGAAATTCAACGTGTGGCACAGCAACAAGGCGTGGTGCTGGGCGATGGGGTTGAAATTGTTTCACCTGCTGCCATACAAGAAGATTATGTGGCAGGGTTAGTGAAGCTTCGCGGTCACAAGGGGGTTACCGATGTGGTTGCTCGTGAGTTGCTACAAGACAACGTTACCCTAGGTACTATGATGTTGCAGCAAGGTGATGTTGATGGCTTGGTATCTGGCGCCGTTCACACTACAGCAAATACCATTCGCCCCGCATTGCAGTTAATTAAAACAGCAGAAAATGCATCGTTAGTTTCGTCGGTATTTTTCATGTTATTGCCAGACCAAGTCTTGGTTTATGGTGACTGTGCCATTAATCCAGACCCTAATGCCCAACAGCTGGCAGATATTGCGATTCAGTCTGCTACGTCGGCGCAGATGTTTGGTATCGAGCCAAGAGTCGCTATGATCAGTTACTCTACTGGTACATCGGGTGCTGGAAGCGATGTTGAAAAAGTGCGTGAGGCTACCGAAATTGCACAAAAACTTCGCCCGGACTTACTCATTGATGGGCCGCTTCAATACGATGCCGCTGCCATTGAAAGTGTAGGGCGCAGTAAAGCGCCAAACAGCCGTGTTGCGGGTAAAGCTAATGTATTTGTGTTCCCAGATTTAAACACCGGAAATACCACTTACAAAGCGGTTCAGCGTAGTTTTGATTTGGTGTGTATTGGGCCAATGCTGCAAGGCATGCGCAAGCCTGTCAATGACTTAAGCCGTGGAGCGTTAGTAGATGATATTGTGTTTACTATTGCGTTAACTGCTATTCAAGCCGCCAATTAGTTAAGTGCGTTTAAGCTAGCTTAAGGCTATTAAAATTAGCTCAAGGCTATTTACCTAGCTCAAGGCTGTTTACCTAGCTCAAGCTGTATTAGTTTTTGACTATGGAAATTCGATAGTGACACGAACAAAAACGGCGCATAATGCGCCGTTTTTTTATGTTTACATTTTAGTTAGTTCATTAAACCTAACTCGTCGACTAAATAAAAATTTTGCGACTAAGGCGCCACGTTTTTAATAAGCTTTAGCGCGCTTTCTCAACCAAATCGCAATGCCGAAAAACACCAGTACCAGCACCCATACGCCTATATCTTGAATCAGGTAATAGGGCGTGAAACCAGAGGTTGCCAACACAGGGGCAGTTAAACTTGCCGCTTCAAATTGAGGTAACCGTGCAGTTATATTGCCTTTGTGGTCAATAAAGGCAGTAACGCCATTATTGGTAGCTCGCACCACTGGGCGGCCAAATTCTACCGCACGCATTCGAGCAATGTCTAAATGCTGCGCTGGGCCGTGAGAATGGCCAAACCACGCATCGTTACTTACCGTAATAATCATGTCAGTAGTTTTGTAGATATTCGCGGCAACTTGCCTTGGAAAGGCAATTTCAAAGCAGATTGCTGGTGCTAAGTGAATACCGTTAGCAACAAGATTAGCTTGCTGAAAATCACCTCTGGCAAAAGAAGACATGGGTAAATCAAACAAAGGCGCTAAGGGGCGCAACCAATCTTCAAAAGGCACGAATTCACCAATGGGTAACAAATGGTGTTTAGCGAAACGATTGTTGTGGAAGTACTGATAATCTGGCGTTTTAGAATTGGGTGTTCTTTTGCCCAGCACTATCAAATTGTTCCAGGCCTCATCGGTTTCCCAATTATAATTCACAATGCCTGTGATAAGTGCGGTGTTCTCAGTAAAGGCGCGCGCATTGACTTGAGTCAAATAATCTAGCGCCAGTGGCTCTAGTTTTGGTACGGCTGCTTCGGGCCAAATTATCAAGTCGTTATCCCACAGCGGTTCCGTAAGGCTTAAATAACGGTTCATGGTAGGGGCGTCTTGTTCAGGTACCCATCGCAAAGACTGCGCAATATTACCCTGAGCCATCGCGACGTTATACTGCTGTTTAGGCGCAACCCATGTATGCTGACTGGCAATAAAACCGCTAATATACAAAGCTAAGCTAACCAAAACTGCGCCGGTGAAATGCCGTTTAGTACGGGACACGGCAAACAAGCTTGCACCGATAACTAGCAAGGCTGTTATGCCGGTTTCACCTATTATGGGTGCCCAACCCACTAGGGAACTATCGATTTGGCTATAGCCTAACGACAACCACGGAAAACCGCTTAACAACCAACTGCGTAACCATTCTGCGAATACCCAGAAAAAAGGTAAAGCCAGTGGCCAAAGACGATGTGGGAAATAGCGAGCGGTAAGCTTAAACGCAACTGCTGGAAACAACGCAAGGTAACTACATAATAAAACCATGAGGCCTATAGATGCAATTAGGGGTAAGCCACCGAAATCGGCAATGCTTACGTGTACCCAACTAATGCCCGAACCAAACCAGCCTAGCCCAAATACCCAGCCGGCTAAAAAAGGGCGATGTGGAAGTTTAATAACTTGCCTAATTCCTAACGCAAAAGCGGGGATAACAAGTGGCCAGATACCAAAGGGCGCAAACGCCAGCGTTAAGCTAGCGCCGCTTAGCAAAAGCAGTAAATAAGGAATGAACCGTTTCAACGGAGTTACTCCAGAGAGGCCACCGACACTTTAAGGTGTATAAGACGGCGTTTATCAGAGTTGGTTACCTTAAAGTGAATATCACCAATGGTAACTTCATCGTTCGTTTCAGGCATGTGCCCGAACGCTTTAAGCACTATACCGCCAATGGTATCGGCTTCTTCTTCGCTGAATTTGGTTTCAAAGAAGGCGTTAAATTCGTCAACAGGCGTTAACGCTTTAACTGAATAGGTCGATTTGTTCAGTGGGCGAATATCATCGGTACCGTCTTCTTCGGTATCGTATTCGTCTTCAATTTCACCAACAATAATCTCTAGTATATCTTCAATGGTAACAAGCCCAGACACACCGCCGTATTCATCCACAACAATGGCCATGTGATAGCGTTGTTGGCGAAACTCTTTCAGCAGTACATCTACACGCTTACTTTCCGGCACAATAACAGCAGGACGTAAAATATCACGTAAGTTTAGACTTTTTTCTGGATTAAACGCATAGCTTAGCAAGTCTTTTGCAAGCAGAATGCCTTCAATATGATCTTTATCTTCACTAATAACGGGGAAGCGGGAGTGGGCTGATTCCAACACGACAGGTAGGAATTCATCTACGTTTTTTTCAACGTCTATGGTGGTCATCTGCGCGCGTGGGATCATAATATCCCTAACTCGCATTTCGTTGACACCTATAACGCCTTCAATCATCTCCCGGGTTTGGGGATCGATGATTTCGTTCTGCTCGGCTTCAGTAATAACTTCAACCAGTTCTTGTTTGCTTCTCGGCTCGCCAGAGATAGAAAGTTTAAGTTTGTCTAACCAACCTTTTCCTTGGGAGCCGTTGGTAGAGTGAGGATTATCGTCGCTCATAATGTCCGCTAATTTATTGATACAACGTCAACGTTAAATGTCTTGGGGAGGGGCGTCAATGCTTTATTGTTTATTTGCACGTAAAATACGCAACTGCCCAAGTGTAACTTGTTGGCGCTATTGGGTTTTATTGATAAGGATTACCAATATTTAAAGATGCCAATATACGAATTTCTTTTGCTTCCATTATGTCAGCATCTGCATCGTCTATGTGATCGTACCCCAGAAGATGTAATATTCCGTGAACGACCATATGGGCATAGTGATTGGTGGGGGTTTTGTCTTGCTCTTCAGCTTCACGCATGATCACAGGTACACAAATAACTAAATCACCAAGTAAGTTCATTTCTATGCCTGGCGGCACTTCAAAAGGAAAAGACAGCACATTGGTAGGCTTATCTTTACCTCTGTATTCATGGTTTAGCGTTTGCGACTCTTCGTCATCGGTGAAGCGTACGGTAATTTCTTGCTCACCGGTATTTTCGGCAACCAGTACAGCATTCGCCCATGCTTCAATTTGCTCTAAAGAGGGAATGGCCTTAGCCATCACCTCGTCAGCTTCATAAGCTTGCTGGTAATCTACAATGGCTATCACTGGTTATCGCTATTTTGTTGTGCAGATGAGCTTTTTGATGAACTATTAGATGAAGCGTTAGCGTCAGCTTGTTCACGTTGAAGGCGAAGGGCTTCCTCTTTCTTCTCTTTGCGAACACGCTCTTGCTGGGCGTCATAATGTTCATATGCGCGAACGATTCTGGCCACAACAGGGTGTCTTACCACATCTTCAGCGTTGAAGAAGTTAAACGAAATATCGTCAACATTATCTAATACTTCAATAGCGTGACGTAAACCAGAGCGGGCGCCGCGAGGTAAATCAACTTGAGTAATATCACCGGTAATAACCGCTTTCGAATTAAAGCCAATACGGGTTAAGAACATTTTCATTTGTTCAACCGTGGTATTTTGACTCTCATCCAAAATAATAAAAGCATCGTTTAACGTACGGCCACGCATATAGGCTAATGGCGCTACTTCTATTACGTTACGTTCCATTAATTTTTCTACTTTTTCGAAACCTAGCATTTCAAATAAAGCATCGTAAAGCGGGCGTAAGTAAGGGTCTACTTTCTGTGAAAGGTCGCCTGGCAAAAAGCCTAACTTCTCACCCGCTTCGACAGCAGGGCGAGTAAGTAGAATTCTACGTATTTCTTGGCGTTCTAACGCATCAACTGCTGCAGCTACTGCTAAATACGTTTTACCTGTACCAGCAGGGCCTACACCAAAAGTGATATCGTAATTTAGAACGTTAGCCACGTATTGAGCTTGATTCGGGTTACGGGGCTTAATAACGCCGCGTTTCGTGCGAATGTGTACTTCTTTACCGAAATCGCCAGTGCCTGACTCTGTATCTTGCTCTAAAGCCGCGGCCTGTTGAATGGCTAAGTGTACTTGCTCAGGTTCAAGTTCAGGTAAGCGGCCTTTTACTGGCTGAGTTTCTACGTACAGTTGCTTGAGTAATTCAGTAGCACTTTGAATTTGGCGTGGTTCGCCTAACACCTTGAACGCATTGTTTCGGTAAGTAATTTCTACCCCTAACCTACGCTCTATTTGCTTAATGTTGTCGTTAAACGGCCCACACAAGTTAGACAAACGTTTTGTGTCTGCCGGCTCTAAATCAAATTCGTTACTTACCAATGTACTCAAACTACTGTATTCCTCACTTTTACTATTTATGCTGGGTTGAACTGGCCTACGCCTATCGCGTCAGGTAAATCAGCCTCGTGCTTGGCCATAATAGATTGGGGCGAAACAGCAACACGCAAGCCCATTTCATCTTCACGGCGAATAACATCACCACGTAATGAATTAGAGAATACATCTGTCACTTTCACATCTACGAATTCACCAATCATATCCGGCGTACCTTCGAAGTTAACCACGCGGTTATTTTCAGTACGGCCAGAAAGCTCCATAGGATTTTTCTTTGACGGGCCTTCTACCAAAATACGTTGTTCAGTACCTACCATATTACGCGCAATACGCAACGCTTGTTGATTAATGCGTTGCTGTAAAAGGTACAAACGCTGCTTCTTAGCGTCTTCGCTAACATCATCTACTGCGTCTGCTGCTGGTGTACCAGGGCGAGCACTGTAAATGAAGCTAAAGCTGAGGTCGTAATCAATGGCTTTTATAAGATCCATTGTGGCTTCAAAATCAGCATCGGTTTCACCTGGGAAACCAATAATGAAGTCGCTCGACATACTAATGTTCGGTCGAACTTTACGAAGCTTACGAATCTTAGATTTATACTCAATGGCGGTATGACCACGCTTCATTAAGTTAAGAATACGATCTGAACCACTTTGCACTGGCAAGTGAAGGTGATCTACAAGCTCAGGAATAGTGGCGTATACGTCGATAATATCGTCGGTAAATTCAACCGGATGCGACGTGGTATAACGAATTCTATCAATGCCATCAATGGCAGCAACAAGTTCTAATAACTCGGCAAAGCGACATACGGTTCCATCGTGGTTCTCACCGCGAAACGCGTTTACGTTCTGGCCTAACAAGTTAACTTCGCGTACACCTTGACCGGCTAGCTGGGCAATTTCAAGTAATACGTCGTCTACCGGACGGCTTACTTCTTCACCACGGGTATAAGGTACTACGCAGAATGTGCAGTACTTAGAGCAGCCTTCCATAATAGAAACAAACGCCGTTGGGCCTTCAGCACGGGGTTCAGGTAAACGGTCGAATTTTTCAATTTCAGGGAAGCTTACGTCGATAACCGACTTTTCACCGCCTTTAAGTTGGTTAATCATTTCGGGCAAACGATGCAAGGTTTGCGGGCCGAAAACTAAATCAACATAAGGGGCGCGCTGACGAATAACGCTACCTTCTTGAGAAGCTACGCAACCGCCCACGCCAATAATAAGCTCGGGTTTATCTTGCTTAAGGTTCTTCCAACGACCAAGCTGGTGGAACACTTTTTCCTGCGCCTTCTCACGAATAGAGCACGTATTAAGCAAGATAACATCGGCTTCTTCCGCAGTTTCTGCTGCAGAGTAGCCATGAGTAGAGTCGAGTAAGTCTGCCATTTTCTCCGAGTCGTACTCGTTCATTTGGCAGCCCCAGGTTTTGATATACAGCTTTTTAGTCATAACAACTAGTCGATAACCTGATAGAGTTCCCGTAAGCAATTGACTGGCGGTTGAAAATGCCACACGCTAACTAGGTTAGGTGTAATTTCTGGCAAAGCCTGCCACTGCAGTTTTGGGAAGATGTTCAAAATAGCCGCGTATTTTACCTGTTATAACGTCGAATGCCCAGTGTATTCACGCACATTCGCCGGAATTTAATGCACTGCCATCTTGCAAGGGCGGTGTGGCTGATATAAAGCATGAAGCAGAAAATATTAGTAAATTAAAATGGCGAACGTATTTGGGCTCACATTCGTATTATTTATTAGTGCAAAGCGAGTAAGCCATTGGGTAAGTAGAAGAGATTTGTAGTATGTATGATTTTTGTATAAATGGTGGTGGCATGGTTGGGGCTGCGCTTGCATTGGGCTTAGCGAAGCAGCAATACCGGGTAGCTATAATTGAGCCCCACTTGCCCAAAGCTTTTGACGAGGCCAGTAAGCCAGACTTAAGAGTATCTGCCATTAGTGATGCGTCTGTATCCTTGTTAACGTCGCTAGGCGCGTGGGAATACATTGAAACAATGCGCGTTAAACCCTATACGGGGCTAAGTGTGTGGGACGATCCCGCGCATCGAACAGACTTTACTGCAAAAAGCATTGATGTGCCTCAGCTAGGCTTTTTTGTTGAAAACCGTTTATTGCAATTAGGGTGTCATCAAGCACTAAAGGCGTTTGACAACGTAACATGGTTTACTGGCTGTAAGGTGACTGGTATCACACTTGGCAATAGCTCAGTTAGTAACTCAGTTGATAGCTCAGTCAATAGCTCGGCTGATTCTTCAGCGTCGTTGGCCCACGTCGCTACCCTCAGTCTTGATAGCGGCGAAACTATTCACGCTAAGTGGTTGATAGGTGCCGATGGTGCGGCCTCGCAAGTTAGGCAATCTGCAAATATTGGTGTATCGGGTTGGCAATACAGCCAACAAGCCATGGGTATAACCATTGAAATGGCAAACCCGGTTGACGCCATTACATGGCAAGAATTTACCCCTGAAGGCCCTAAAGCCTTTTTGCCAATGTTCGACAATTACGCCTCGTTAGTATGGTACGACTCGCCCGATGAACTTAAGCGGTTATCAACCCTCAATGCCGCACAATTAAAGCAAGCCATTATAGAAGCCTTTCCCAGTGAGCTAATTAAAGACGGCAACGACTTTACAGTACTAGATAAAGCTACATTCCCGTTAACCCGTGCACATGCTAGCCGCTATGTTACCGATAGGGTTATTTTGGTGGGCGATGCGGCCCATACCATTAATCCATTGGCAGGGCAGGGAGTTAACTTAGGGTTTAGAGATGTTGAAACCTTATTAGCGGTGACCGGCGATGGTATCGATTTAACGTCGCTAGCGTTTAAAAGCAGCTTAATAACAAGCTACGAAAAGCCACGCCAGCGTGATAATGCGTTGATGATGTCTGCCATGGATGGTTTCTATGGCTTGTTTAGTAACGATATCGGCCCCATTAAATGGTTCAGAAACCAATTACTTTCTGTGGCACAACACTTTGAGCCAGCTAAACGGGAAGTACTTAAATATGCGATAGGGATGCGAGAATGGAAGTTTTAATCATACTTGCCGTACTGTTCGGCGCACTTTTTATAGTAATACCACTTATCGAGCGCTCGAAAATGCGCATCAGTGACGAAGACACTGCCAAATGGGCGAAGTGGATTTGGCCGCTAATGGGCATCTTACTTGTTGCACAACTTCTGCGAATGCTGTTTAGTTAGTCTTTACTTGGCCCTTGGGAAAGCTTGCATTAGAAACGCGCGGTAAACCCATCCATGGGCGCTCTGCCACAGCATCCATGCTGTGGAAGGTTTCTAATGCAAGCTCTCCCAATGCCCCAGATACACCGAGTGAAAAGCTAACATTGAGAAGTACGTGGTAAGCCCACCCAAAAGTACTCTGCTTTAGCATCCATGCTATGGAAGGTTTTTAATGCCCACTGTCCCAATGCCCTAGATGCACTGAGTGAACAGCTACCACTTAAAAACCCCGCATTAACTCATCCATGGGCGCTCTGCCACAGCATCCATGCTGTGGAAGGTTTCTAATGCAAGCTCTCACAATGCCCCAGATACATCGAGTGAAAAGCTAACATTCAGAAGTACGTGGTAAGCCCACCCAAAAGTACTCTGCTTTAGCATCCATGCTATGGAAGGTTTTTAATGCACACTGTCCATATACCTCTATCACTCAGGCCAAGAAGTTTTAAGGTCGATGAGTACTTTATCTATCATGGTTTCAATGGCGTGATCGTCGCTTTGCATTAACGCAAAAGTGCGAAGGCCTACAAATTGGTTTTGTAACCAATCTGCAGCTTTATCAACCGGTGTGCTGGTGGGAAGTGAATTGGTTTGCACGGCTTTTTCTACAATAGATTTGAAACATGCTTTCAAAGTGCTCATACCATCAAGCACAGACTGTTTTCCATTTTCACCCAACATCTCTAGTTCGGTAATAGACTTAATTAATAAGCATTGGCGCTGAAAGCGCATTTCTTCTGGGTTAATCAATTCGCTAACAAAAAATGCACGCAAAGCGTCAAGTGGGCAATCGGCATTAATAACAATGCTGAGTTTTTCTTGGCTGTTCGTAACATACTTTTCCACTACTAATTGGAATAAGCCCTCTTTACTTTTGAAGCGAGCGTAAATACTGCCGGGTCGCATATCTAGCGCTTGTTGAATGTCGCGCATACCAGCGGCCTGAAAGCCTTTTTGCCAAAAAAGCGTGGTGGCCTTCTCAATCACTTCAGACTCTGCATATTTCATTCTGGTATACCTTATATTCGAATGTTTTGAACACTTGTTCAAGTGTGACTTGAACACTTGTTCAAGTAAACCTATATTGTATTACATCAAAACGTAATCAGTATTTATTATCTTTTTAGTTACTGGTTTTCAGTTCACATCAATAGGAGAGTGACATGAGCGATTTTACATTACACACAGCAGATAGCGCACCAGAAGCAGCTAAACCACTTCTTGAGAATTCTCAAAAAGCTTTCGGTATGATCCCTAACTTGCATGCAGTAATGGCGGAAGCGCCAACGTTGCTTGAAGGTTATCAAGTACTTCACGGTTTGGCACAAGATACGTCATTTAATGCAGAAGAGCTTACTGTAGTATGGCAAGCGGTTAACGTAGAGCATGCGTGTCATTACTGTGTACCAGCGCATACTGGCATTGCTAAAAGCATGAAAGTAAGTGATGAGCTAATTGAAGAGTTACGTAACGATGAAACCCTTTCTGATGCCAAGCTAAATACCTTGAAAGATACCGTACTAGCAGTAACGCGTGGTCGTGGCCACATCGATGATGCACAGCTTAAAGCATTTTACGATGCGGGTTATGCGCACAAGCAACTATTAGAAATCATTCTAATTTTGGCGCAAAAAGTGATGAGTAACTACACAAACCACCTAGCTGAAACCCCTGTAGACGATGCATTCAAATCGTTTGCTTGGGAACCGAAGTAAGGTAGAGAGAACCCAAGTAAGGTAGAGAAAACCGAAGTAAGGTATAGAGAAGGTAGAGAAAACTAACTTTTCTATCCGTAGTGAAATAGCTATGGCTTTACGAAAGTTCTTATAAATTATACGTATACAAAAACGGCCTTTGTTTATCAAAGGCCTTTTTTTTACCTTTAATTTCCTCATATATTGCTATCTCGTTTACGTGCCGGTTACGTGCGACAGTCACAAAGTAACACTATAAACGAACGAAAAAACCTTGAAAGCGTATATACAAATGCTATATGCTGTATAGCCATAAATCGCATGAATCGGTATGTGCTGGCTTTTGTAGATAATACCGTTCTTGATGAGGACTTACGTTGGATAAGAAGAAGAAAAAAAAGAATAGTCAGCTGATCATTCGTATTAACGATCAGGAGCGTGCTGACTTCATTCATCTCTGCGAAGAGTTAGATACTACAGCGGCCAGAGAAATCAGGCGATTTATTAAAGAATTCACTGAAGAGCAAAAAGCCAAGTCTTCGGATTAGCGCTTCTGCTTTATCAAAAATGCACTGCTCTTAAACCAGTGATTACATCGAGTGGGCGCATATTGCCTTGCGTTCTTCACTCAATAAAAAATAGCACAAAAAGGATATTCATAATGGCTAAAGCTAAAAAAGTTAAACAAGAAATCAAAGTAACAAAAGCTAAAATTTCTAAGCAAGAAGGTAAACTTAAAAAGCTTAAGAAAGAGCTTAAAAAAGCGAAGAAGTAAGTAATTCGCAAGATTGATTTATTGTGACGAAACGGCGTATAAGCATGGCTTTACGCCGTTTTTTTGTTCCCTTCGATATGTAAGTCAATGACGAATACTCATCACCTAATTAATAAAACCGGTACTGCTATTTAAACGCCTTAGCCGCTATACTCGTATTGGTAAAATAACGTTAGTAAATTGACGATAGTAGCTGCTAAGGAAAACTCTTGTCCGATATTCATTTTTACGAACCCAAGTTAGGTCACAACCTCGCACACGATCCATTCAACGCCATTATCGCTCCCAGGCCAATTGGTTGGATTTCGTCAAAAAGTAAAGACGGTAAGCTAAACCTCGCGCCTTACAGTTTTTTTAATGCACTAAATTACACGCCACCTATTATCGGTTTTTCTAGCGTGGGTGATAAAGATTCGCTGAAAAATATTAAAGCAACCGGTGAGTTTTGTTGGAATCTTGTCGGCAAACCATTATTAGAGGCTATGAATCAAACCAGTGCGGCTTTAGCTTTCGATGAAGATGAATTCGCGTTTGCAGGTTTAGATACAGTAGCATCACACATTGTCGATGTGCCACGGGTGAAATCAAGCCCCGTTAGTATGGAGTGTAAGCTTACCGATATCGTGCAACTTAAAAATGCAGAAGGCGGCTTGTGTGAAAGTTGGTTTGTGATGGGAGAGGTCGTGGGTGTGCATATTCAAAAGGACATGATTGAAGCGGGTGTGTATAAAACGTTGAAAGCAGAACCTGTCATGCGCGGTGGTGGAGCAGGGGATTATTTCAGTGTAGACAGTAGCAACATGTTTGAGTTGTTAAGGCCCAAATAAACGTACTAGGCCAGATATAAAAAACAGTGGTACAAAATACATTGTTCCACGGCTTTTTAATGCTGAACCTGGCGTTAAAAGTAGGTCTTTCGCTTACCAAATACCGTCTTCAGATTTACCCTGAATTTCACAGTCTCCAGTTTTATATTCTACCTTTTCACCCCTATCGCGTTTAGCAAAGTAATCTTTGCTGATAGATACGATAGTAGGTGTCATCCACACGATAGCGATGATATTGATAACAGTCATTAACCCTAATGCCATATCCGCCATGGCCCATACTTGTGGCATGGCCGCTTGGGCGCCCCAGTAAATCATTCCCAAATAACCTATCGTGTAGGCAGCTCGGCCTGCACGGTTATCGAGTTTGAACATATGTAAGTTACTTTCGCCGTAGGCATAGTTGGCTACAACCGAAGTAAACGCAAACAAGCTAATGGCTGCGGCGACAAAGTCGGTTCCGCCTTCGCCTAAATGGCTGCTCATTGCGTCTTGGGTTAATCTAATGCCTTCCATTTGCTCGGAGCTAGAGCCGCCTGCAAGCAGAATAATGAAGGCGGTAGAGGTACACAGCACCATAGTATCTAAAAACACGCCCAGCATTTGAATGTAACCTTGTGACACTGGGTGGTTAGGATTAGGCACTGCACTGGCCGCAGCATGTGGCACAGAGCCACTTCCGGCTTCGTTTGAGTATAGGCCGCGCTGAATACCGTTTTTAATCGCTGCACCTAATGCGCCCGCGCCGGCTTCTTGTAATCCAAATGCAGACTTAATGATATCCATCAACATAGCAGGAAGTTCTGAGATGTTGATAAAGGTAATCCCCAATGCCACTAAGACATAACCAATACCCATAAAAGGCACAACAAATTCAGCAAATCTAGCAATGCCCCGTAAGCCACCTATTACGATTAAAGAGGCTAGGGCAATAATCGCTATGCCCGTGTATTCGCTGGGGAATTGATACGCGTTGTTTAACGCATCAGTGATGGTGTTGGCTTGCACCGCACTAAATACAAAGCCGTAACCGAAGAAAAGACATAAAGAAAAGGCTACCGCTAACCAGGTTTTATTCAAACCTTGTTTAATGTAATACGCAGGGCCGCCACGAAACTCACCGTTTTCATCTCGTACTTTATACAATTGCCCTAAAACGCTCTCAGCGAAGCCTGTGGCCATGCCTAGTATGGCAATCATCCACATCCAAAAGATAGCACCAGAGCCACCAAGCGAGATGGCTACCGCTACCCCTGCTAGGTTACCGGTGCCTACCCGGGCAGATAAACTAGTACACAATGCCTGAAATGAACTAATGCCGTCTTTGGTCGACTTATTGCTTCCTTTTAACAAGGTAAACATGTGACCAAAATGACGTAATTGAACACCACCTAATTTAACAGTAAACCAAATACCACATGCTAGTAGCATGATGATTAATACTTGGCCGTTACCCCATAAAACGTTATTTACCGCCGAGACAAAGTTTTCTATCACGCGTTTTCCTTTGCTTTTGTTGTTGTGAGACCCGTAGAAAACCTCAAGAGGCTGTTTATCGCTTAAAAGGCTACTATCTAAAATTGATGAACCTTAAAAGAGCGTACTTAAAAAGAGTACCTTGCTGGAGAGCTCAAAAGACACAGTAAGCAAATATAGTAGCATGTGGAAAAAAAGAGTGAAGAGGGAATAAGTAGTTAGATTACAACTTTATGTATGCCAGAAAACAAAAAACCGGTCGAAGGACCGGTTTCTTATGTATGGCTGGGGTAGCAGGACTCGAACCTACGAATGGCGGGATCAAAACCCGCTGCCTTACCAACTTGGCTATACCCCAAGTGATAACCACGCAGCAAAAGCGCAATTACTAGGAAAAAATGGCTGGGGTAGCAGGACTCGAACCTACGAATGGCGGGATCAAAACCCGCTGCCTTACCAACTTGGCTATACCCCAACTGTGGTGCGGAAGGAGAGACTTGAACTCTCACGCCGTGAAGCACTGGAACCTAAATCCAGCGTGTCTACCAATTCCACCACTCCCGCACAGTCAGAACCTCAAGAGAAGTTAGATAAAAAGAAAAATTGGTGGCTATGGCGAGATTCGAACTTGCGACCCCATCATTATGAGTGATGTGCTCTAACCAACTGAGCTACATAGCCTCCGGCTTTTTCTTTTCCCTCTCAGGAAGTGGCGCGTATTATGCGGATATGACTGGCGACCGTCAACCCCTTTTTTACTAACTTTTTCTAAGTGGCTAATATCTGTGCATTCAGGTTTAAAATCTAGCCAAAGTGCAGTGAATTTAATCAAATATCGCCAATAAACCCAAACTTAATTCCATGGCGTTGATGAAGTTTTAGTCTGGTAATAGCAAACATCTATAGGTCTAGGACTATAAATTTTGTCATGAAAGAAAGAATTATCGAGTGTTTGCCCAGTTTTCATACGTTTTTGGTATTCGGGATGCGAAGGATGCTGAATATAATACTGTTTACCCGACGTATCTTTGTTACCTGCGTAACTATTTCTAATTTGGCTCTTATCCGAAGGCACTTCAATAACGCCACTATTTTCTATTGGGCCCCTTGGTAATTGCTGCAATACTTCCATTCCTTCGAGTACACGCCCAATAACTGACATATTTCTATCTAAGTGCCGCGGCGCTTGTCCAATCACAATATAAAACTCGGTGCTGGCAGTGTCCTTTTCACTATTACGGGCAAAAGCGACCGTGCCAGGGCAGTGAAGTGCCCACATTTCATTTCTCGTGCTGTCTATTCCTACAGGAAACCCATTTAGAAAACCTGTCGCGGGGGCAAACATGTCGTTTTCTTCTATAACAACCGCAGAAGATGAAAGGGGGGTAACAAACTCAGCTTTCAAATTACCGGTTTCTGGCGAGGGTTCATGGCTTTCATTACTCCCTCCTTGTGCAACAAAACCATCGACCACACGGTAGAAGTACTGCTGCTGATAAAAATCACTTTTTATTAGCTTACGAAAGCGTTTTACATGATGAGGCGCTAAAGCGGGGTTCAGCGCGATGACCACATCACCATAGTGTGTTTCAAGAGTAACGATATGTTTATTAGGCACTTTGTACCATTTGTTGGTGATGTCGTTATCCATCAATAGTTTTTCTTTTACCTGAGTGGCCTCAGGGCTTTTTTCATGATTGTTTGCGTGCGCGGTAGACACAACGCTGCTTACGCCCAAAAAGGCCACACAGAGCGATACTGCCAATACTGATATCTGTGGACGTGCTGATATCTGAGTAAGCGAAGAAAGTGAATGGACGAGTCTTTTAATCATTTTATTGTAAGCTCTGATGTAAATCATATTATTAACACTGGTATAAGTGTCTCTTTATGTGTTTAAAGTACCGAGTCATTGCCCGTTAAATCAACAACTAATTCTACAGGCAATAAAAAACCACCCCTAAGGGTGGTTTTTTGTAACGTAAATAGAAACGCTAGTAGGCTACATTTCTTTTTACACGTTAAATCTAAAGTGAATTACATCGCCATCTTTAACAATGTATTCTTTACCTTCTAAGCGCCACTTACCGGCGTCTTTCGCGCCTTGTTCACCGTTGAATTCAACAAAGTGATCGTAGCTAACGATTTCGGCACGAATAAAGCCCTTCTCGAAGTCGGTGTGAATTTTACCTGCTGCTTGTGGTGCAGTTGAGCCTTCAGGGAAGGTCCAAGCACGCACTTCTTTAACTCCTGCCGTAAAGTAGGTTTGAAGGGTAAGCAAGTTATAGCCTGCACGAATAACACGATTAAGACCTGGCTCTTCAAGCCCCATGTCTTGCATGAATTCTTCACGCTCGTCGTCTTCAAGCTCAGCAATGTCAGACTCGATAGCCGCACATACTGCAACTACTACGGCATTTTCGCCTTCAGCGATAGCGCGTACTTTGTCTAGGTATGGGTTATTTTCGAAACCGTCTTCGTCAACGTTTGCAATGTACATGGTTGGCTTAAGGGTAAGCATGTTCATGTAGCTGATTGCAGCGTGCTCTTCTTTAGTCAGTTCTAAAGAGCGAAGTAATAAACCTTCATCTAAGTGAGGCTTAATTTTCTCTAATACTTTAAGTTCATACTTAGCATCAGAATCGCCACCTTTAGCGCGTTTAGCAACACGGTGTAGGGCTTTTTCTGTGGTTTCTAAGTCTGAAAGTGCAAGCTCGGTATTGATAATATCAATATCGTCTTGTGGGTTAACCTTACCTGCAACGTGAACAATGTTTTCGTCGTCGAAACAGCGAACCACGTGGCCAATTGCATCGGTTTCACGGATGTTAGCTAGGAATTTATTTCCTAAACCTTCACCTTTTGAAGCGCCTTCAACCAAACCTGCAATATCAACGAATTCCATTGTGGTTGGAATAACACGCTGAGGGTTTACAATTTCAGCCAGTTTGTCCAAGCGAAGATCCGGTACAGGTACAACACCTGTGTTGGGCTCTATGGTACAAAAAGGGAAGTTTGCCGCTTCAATACCTGCTTTTGTCAGTGCATTAAAGAGTGTTGATTTACCTACGTTTGGTAGTCCAACAATACCGCATTTAAAACCCATGGTAGGGATCCTTGTCTGGAATTAGTGCTAGCTTAGGCTCACGCCTTAAAGGAGTGTAGCCGATTTTGCGCTTGTTTCAGGTCGTTTTTAAGGAGTATTTCGGTACAACGCACAGCTTCGTCAATGACACTTTCTATAGCCATTTTTTCGTCAGCGGGGGGCTTACCTAATACATGTCCGGTAACACGGCTTTTGTGACCCGGATGTCCAATACCAATACGCAAGCGTAAGAAGTCTTTATTGTTACCCAATTTTGCCACAATGTCTCTAATACCGTTTTGACTAGAACTACCGCCTATTTTGTATTTTGCTACACCGGGAGGTAAGTCGAGTTCGTCAAAGGCCACTAAAATTTGTTCGGGTTCAATACGGTAGAAATTGGCTAATGCCGCTACAGCCTGACCACTCTTATTCATAAAAGTTGTAGGATAAAGTAAACGTACATCATGCCCAGCAATAGTTACGCGAGCAGTTTTACCGAAGAATTTGGATTCTGGTTTTAGCGGGGTATTGAAGGTGTCGGCAAGTTGGTTTAGAAACCATTCACCGGCATTGTGTCGGGTATTATCATATTCGGGGCCTGGATTCCCCAGGCCCACGATAAGTCGGATATCAGCCAAGCTGATTATTCCTCAGAAGCTGCTTCTTCGTCGCCTTCTTCTGCATCAGCTGCTTTAGGAGCAGGCTTAACAGTAACTACTGCAAGGTCGTGAGTCTCGTCGTCTTTTCCAAGCTCAACAGACGTGATACCAGCAGGTAGTGTAAGGTCAGACAAGTGAAGAGTAGAGTCCATTTCAACGTTAGCAATATCTACTTCGATGAATTCTGGAAGATCTTTAGGCAGACACGTAATTTCGATTTCGTTTACGTGGTGCTCAGCGATACCGCCAGCTTTGATAGCTGCAGACTTGTCTTCGTTGATGAAGTGAAGAGGAACGTTAGTGTGTAGCTCTTGACCTGCGATTACGCGCTGGAAGTCAACGTGAAGAATACGAGGCTTAAAAGCGTGACGTTGCATGTCTTTAACAAGTACTTCAACAGCTTTTCCGTCTACGTTCAAAGTAAGAACGTGAGAGTAGAACGCTTCAAAATCAGCAGCGTTGTTTACTTTGTTATGCTCAAGAGTGATCGACACTGGTGCTTCTTCACCACCGTAGATGATACCAGGAAGCTTGTCTTCACGACGTAGGCGGCGGCTCGCACCTTTCCCTAGGTCTGTACGTACAGTAGCGTCCAGAGTAAAAATTGCTTTAGACATTATATGTCTCCAATAAAAAATTAAGAATGTAAGTTCTTGCGACCAGAACCTACTGTTATAGGGCGTTGTAGCTACAAATTGTAAGCAACAATCACCGCCTCAAATTTTGAGGGCGGCGAATTCTAACACCGAGACCTATAACATACAAATTTTACTTGGCGGGTGTGCCCATGTTAGAGACTTCATAATATTAGAAGCTTTACTAACCACTAACCACTAACCTAAAGCTTATTTAGTTAACACTACGCGATAGTGGGCTTTACCATCTCGAAGTCGTTGTACTGCTTCATTAACGTCATCGAACTTGAAGGTTTCGGTTACTGGCGCAATATCATGCAGCGCAGCAAAATCCAGCATGGTTTTGATAGTAGCCGGGCTACCTACCGGCGAACCTGAAACTGAACGTTGGCCACCAATAAGGTTAAACGCGCCTATGTCTAAAGGCTCTAACGTTGCACCCACAAAGTGTAAACGGCCTTTAGGCGCTAACGTCGAGAGGTACAAGTTCCAATCAAGCTTCACATTCACGGTAGAAATAATAAGGTCAAACTTACCCGCGGCGGCTTTAAGTTCGTCTTTATCACGGCTATTTAAGGTTTCGTGAGCGCCTAGCTCTAACGCTTCTTTTTTCTTCGATTCACTTGAAGTGAAAGCAACAACCTTACATCCCCATGCATTTAAGAACTGCAATGCTAAGTGACCTAGGCCGCCAATACCTACCACGCCAACCACTGAGGTGGGTTTAATATCAAATTGTACTAATGGGTTAAACACGGTGATACCACCACAAAAAAGTGGCCCTGCTGTTTTAGGATCTACACCGTCAGGAAGAGGAACTACCGCAGTAGCTTGCGCACGTACTTTATCGGCAAATCCACCGTGGCGACCGCCAATTGTCATTGTGGCATTAGAACATAAATTTTGATCGCCAGACTCACAGGTGCCACAGCTATTACAATAGCCGGCGTGCCAGCCTAAGCCAACTCGCTGACCTACTTTCAATGACGTAACGTGTTCGCCTACCGCATTTATTGTTCCTACCACTTCATGGCCTGGTACGAATGGGTATTCACTTATACCCCATTCATTATCCAACATGCTTAAATCACTATGACAAATGCCGCAGCTCTCCACGTCTATCTCTACATCGTGAGAGGCTAATTCGCCGGGATCATATTCAAACCTTTCCAGTTTTCCACCTGGCTCTTTTGCTGCATATGCATTAATCATTTGTTACTCCTAGTATTAACAGTGACGTTTGTACGGCGTAGCTAGCCGTAATCGATCACCGGTTCCTTTTTCTAGCCAAGCTTTAGTTATTCAAGGGACGCTTAGTGAGAAGATGCGTTTCCTATCACTCTGCTAGCGTCGAGTATTTCTACACTATCGACTTTTAACACGGTGCCGTATTGGGTGATAGTCATAAGATCTGGCATAGGCATGCCGGTTATCTTAACGATTAAGCCATTTCTATGAAATTTCTTATCCAGTTTTTGAAGCGTGTAGCGGTCCCCATTTTCAGCAATAAAGGCGTAGAAACCACCTTCCATTTCTTTGTACACAATGGTACCCGTTAGGGTAACTTCACTGGCTTCACCAGAAGCGCTAAGACGTTTTTGTTCGGCAGTTTTAGGGACAAAGGCTTGCTGAGGCTTTTCATCTGCTTTTTCAGTCATAAGGGGCTCTTCTTTAACATCAACTGTGGTGTCGTCTTCATTAGAGCAGCCAGCAAGGACAAATAATAATGTGACGGCTGATAGCGTAGATAATGTGCGAGTAAATTTCATAAATGCCTCTTTTATAGTTTTTTATTAGATACCAACCGTAAACCGAAAGTGGCCACATGGCTATAAAGAAAGACTACTTTAAAGCAGATTTAGTTCTCTTTATTTTGAATATCAGGCCATTGGCTGATGAAATTTTCAGCGTGTTCGGCGGTCATCGGGCGACCATAAAAAAAGCCCTGTGCATTAGTAAAACCTAGCTTTTGTAGCAAAGTGGAAACGTCTTGTGTCTCTACACCTTCGGCAGTGGTTTGCAAGTGTAATGCATTAGCCAATTGTAGTATTGCTGACAAGATAGATTCCGCATTTGCACTGTTTACGTTTTGAGCGTGTTCTGACGCGGCAATAACGAAACTTCGGTCTACCTTTAGCTTGTCAAAAGGGAAACGTTGAAGGTAAGACAGTGAAGAGTACCCTGTACCGAAATCGTCCAATGCGATCCGAACGCCTTGCTCTCTTAAGCTATTCAAAAGCACAATCGTGCTGTCGCCATCACACATTAATGATGATTCAGTTAACTCAAGTTCTAATCGAGAGGCTGGTAAACCTGTTGCTTTAAGCGCCTTCATTACGGTAGTGAGTAAATTGGTTCGCTCAATTTGAACGGGAGAAACATTCACAGCAACTTGAAGCGGTGCAGGCCAGTTCATGGCATCACTACAGGCCTGTCTTAATACCCATTCCCCTAACTGGACTATCATGCCATTTTCTTCAATCAGGTGAATAAAGTCGGTAGGCGATACGACGCCTCGCTCGGGGTGGTGCCAACGAACCAATGCTTCAAAACCGATTAGCGTATTATCGCTAAACCGAATTTGAGGCTGGTAGAGCACAACAAAGTCGTGGTCTGCAAAGCTTTGACGAAAATCACTTAACAGCGCTAATCTCAACATGGCATACTCATCGAGTTTAGGATCGTAGAAGCAAAGTTTGTTTTTACCGCTCGTCTTGGCTGCATATAGCGCCATGTCGCTGGCACGTTGAAGAGACACTGGGGACACACCATCCATTGGCGCGTTTGCTACCCCAATGCTGGCGCCTAAATCAAACGAGTGCTCTTGATGTAGCCATGGTTCAGCCAATAAGTCGTGGATTTTCTGCCCGAAACGTGTCGCTTCTAGCGGCGTAAGGCTATTTTTAAAAACCCAAGCAAATTCATCGCCACCCAGCCTTGAGAGCAAGACATCCTTTGGCGTGATTTCTTGAAAACGACATGAAATTTCTTTTAATAACGCATCACCAGCTAAGTGGCCTAACGTATCGTTAATCACTTTAAAATTATCAAGGTCTAATGTAATTAAGGTTATATCCTTAATTATTTCAGGGGCCTTCGCTTCATCTTCATCGATAAAGCACTGTTGTAATGTTTTGGCGAATAAATGGCGGTTAGCCAACCCAGTTAAAGAGTCGACATTAGCTAAAAATGTCATCTCTTTTTCGCGAAGTAGTGCATCTGTCACATCAGTGCTGACACCGCGCCAGCCTGATAAGTTACCTGTACTATTTATAAGAGGTTGGGCTGTCAGCGACCACCATTTAGTATCGCCATTGACTTCAATAGGAATGTTATCTTGCGTGAAGGGCTCATTCTGCTGAAAGTTAGTTGCTAATTCCCTCAACACGTTCTGGTTCGCCGTAGATGTGCTGTCTGAAAGTAAGTTTACAAAATGGCTGCCAGAGAGTTGTTGTATAGGTTTCCCTAAAACATGTTGCATACGCAACGAGACATGCATCAAACATCCGTGACTATCAATTTCCCATAACCAATCACTGGCGTTTTCTTCAAAATCTTTTAATAGCAAGCCTACAACCTGACGTTGATGTTCAATGGCGGTTTCAGCCATTAATCCGCGAACAAAACGTTTCGATGTAACCAGCACCACACAGCTTAGATATATCCAATAGATCAACAGCAATGCAGATATAAAAAAATACTCGCCAAGGTAACTTATGTGGATACCTACTGATACCCCCAAGGTTAAGAACAAAACCCAAAATAACGCGGCTGCGGGTAAGGACGCAAACTGCCAAGCGCCAGTTGCAATAAATGCTGCAATAATAGCAACTAAGATAATCTTACCTTGGGTATCCAATACTCCAAGTAATACGGTCGTCATTTGCGCATATAAAACAGCCGCCAATCCCAACATGAGTGCCAAGATAAATTGAACCCGCTTAGAGCCGGTATTCTCAATTTTTCGTTTAACCAATAAGTACCAAGCAATAACATCACCGGCTGCGATAATAAGTAATGACAACGACCATGCAATCATGAAATCACTATTAATAAGGTCATTAGCAAAAACGGAACACAAAATAACGATGAGAACAGTTGCACTGCTGGCAAGGGGAAGTTGTCGAGATAGAGAGTCAATTTGCCTGGCACGATAGTAGTTAGCCAACTCAGGCTTAGCATCGGGGTCGGTCCAAAATCGACTTAACCAATACCAAAATGCCGTTAACGAGCGTGTTTTTCTTACATTCACTAACCGCTCCTTTTTTATTCTTTGTATATTGATATCGCTGATAAGAAAGCTTACGCGCAATAAATCGCATTAAACCGTTAAATCGTGGTTCAGTTATCGACCGATAGTTTAAGAGCTTTAAGGATAGTAAAAGCGTGGCTACTTTTTGAAAATTTTTAAACGTTTTGGATGTTGGAAGTAAAGAGTAAACATGCGGGTAATAAAAAAGGGCCTGTAGGCCCTTTTTCGAGAAGTGAAGTTCGAATGGTAATCGCTTTATATGCTCGCAGCGACTATTCGAGTTGAGTACTCACGTCTAGTGCTAGAAACTAGTACTCAAACATCGCTGAAATAGACTCTTCATTGCTGATACGACGAATCGTTTCAGCAAGCATTTCAGATAATGTTAGTTGTTTCACTTTTCCAATCTTCTGCATATCTGCACTAAGCGGAATAGAATCGGTAATGATAATTTCATCGATGACAGATTCTTTTAGGTTCTGTGCTGCGTTACCAGAGAAAATCGCATGGGTGGCGTAAGCATAAACATTACGTGCACCATGGCTTTTCAATGCTTCAGCTGCTTTCGCTAACGTGCCGCCAGTATCAATCATGTCATCCACAATAATACAGTCACGGTCGTTAACATCACCAATGATGTTCATTACCTGAGCAACGTTCGCCTTAGGACGGCGTTTGTCGATAATAGCAAGATCAGCATCGTTAAGTAGCTTAGCGGTAGCACGTGCTCGAACAACACCGCCAATATCTGGCGATACTACAACCGGATCGGCGAAATCACGTTGAACCATGTCGGCCAACAGAATAGGCGTTCCGAATGCATTATCTACAGGTACATCGAAGAAACCTTGAATCTGCTCGGCGTGCAAGTCGATAGTAAGTACTCTATCTACACCAACGTTAGAAAGAAAGTCTGCGACAACCTTTGCAGTAATTGGCACCCGGGCTGAACGAACGCGACGGTCTTGACGCGCATAACCAAAGTATGGAATTACCGCAGTAATACGACCTGCTGATGCGCGGCGCAAAGCGTCGATCATCACGATCAATTCCATTAGGTTGTCATTTGTGGGTGCACAGGTTGATTGGATAATAAAAACGTCCGAACCACGGACGTTTTCATGAATTTCTACGCTAATTTCACCATCACTGAAACGGCCTACTTTGGCGTTTCCGAGTTTGGTATAAAGGCGATCGGCGACTTTCTGGGCAAGTTCTGGTACGGCATTACCTGCAAAGAGCTTCATATCTGGCACAAGTGGGTTCCTCAGTGCGTTGATAAAAGAGGTTTGGCTGGGGTAGCAGGACTCGAACCTACGAATGGCGGGATCAAAACCCGCTGCCTTACCAACTTGGCTATACCCCAATTTTTTATTTCTTGTCCGATGTGGCGTACACGTGCTCTGATTTTTTTAATTTTTGTAATAGCGGTGAGCGATTCACACCTTTTGCAACAAAACTTTGCCAAGCAGCAGGCAATTTAGCCTGAACTTGTTTGGCGGAAACCTCGTCAGAAAAGGTGGCAAATACGCAGGCACCTGTGCCCGTCATTCGCGACGGTGCGTAGTGTACCAACCACTGTAATAAATTTGCAACTTCGGGATAGCGATTAACGACTAATTGCTGACAATCATTGCGAGTTTTTTCAAATTGGTAGTCTTCCCACTGCATAATTGGTGTATTTCTGGTCAATTGTTCAGCTGTAAATACCTCGGCAGTACTAATATGCACATTGGGGTTCGCCACCAAATACCATTTTTCTTCTTGCGGGGCAGGGGTGATTTCTTCACCTACCCCTGATGCGAAAGCGGTAAGTCCGCGTACAAAAATGGGTACATCTGCACCTAATTTAAGCCCAAGCTCAGCAAGTTCATCTTCTGATAGTTTAATATCCCATAACTGATTTAGTGCGACTAGGGTGGTGGCTGCATTTGATGAACCGCCGCCAATACCGCCGCCCATGGGCAAGCATTTTTCTAAACTGATGCTTACACCTTTATTAATGTGAGCATGTTCAGCTAACAGTTTGGCGGCACGAACAATAAGGTTATCTTCATCTTTTACCCCTTTTAGCGGGGTCGCCATAGAAATAACACCCGAATCATTAATATCAAAAGCAAGCTTGTCGCCGTAATCAAGCATTTGAAATAAGCTTTGCAATTGGTGATAGCCATTTGGGTATCGACCATTAATATGTAGAAAAAGATTAAGTTTGGCAGGAGAAGGCCACCAATCTAGGCTTATCTCTTGTGAATTCGTTACTTCTGAAGTTGTCATTAAAGCAGCGTCCATTCATATATTTTTATTTTTAATTGGGTTGATGGCGGGTTGGGTTGAACCAAATTAATAGCGTGGGGCAGCCACACATTATTGCCTTCGGGGGTAGTCACATTGCCATAGTTAGCATAACTGACTTGCCACCCCTTACATGCACTACAGTTGCTTTCAAGAGTATTGAGTAGTCCCTTGTCGGTAAGGGTAAACGTGTCATCAGCAAGAGGAAGCCCTTTAATCCACGAAAGCAAGGGTTCGACGGGGATATCCATGCCCGTAGTATGATAAATTAACGGTTCGGGATCGGCGTCTTCATATACCTCGTTACCCGCTTCTAAAATGGCTTTATCGCCGTTCACGTTCAAATCAACCATGGTTACACCAAGTAAATTGGTTAATCGGAAATGAAAATCGGCATCATCGGTTTTCCACAAAAGGTTAGCGCTAGCCCCTTCTTTTTCTTGTCTAAAGGCTATTTTTCCGCGCAATTGCCAAGCACCTACTTGTGCCACCTTTTTAAGCTGGGCGCTAAGGTTTACGGCGTCTTCAGGACCATCAGGTAGTGTGGTACAGGCGCTGATAAATAGGGTAACCAGTACAAGTATAAAAATGAAGCGAATCATTGGGTGTCGTCTTAGGTAAAGTGCATACTTTATGTGAACACAGTTCTACCAACACTTTCAATCATTTTGGGTTTTTCGTACAATGCGCGTCCGACGTTGCCAGCACAGATTTGAATGACTCTACTCGCCCTTGGTATTAATCACAAAACCGCCCCTGTCGCATTGCGTGAAAAAGTGGCTTTTACACCAGATTCTCTGGTGGAAGCACTTGCGTCATTAAGAAAGGTGGATGGCGTAGATGAGTCGGTGATTGTATCAACGTGCAATCGCACAGAGCTTTACGTGAACACTCAGCATGAAAGTGCTACTGCATTATTAGAGTGGTTATCAAACTTCCACCATGTTGAAGTTGATGAAATTGCCAACAACAGTTATGTGCTTGCCGCAGATGATGCGGTTAAACATATTATGCGAGTGGCAAGTGGGTTAGATTCGCTCATTCTTGGTGAACCGCAGATATTAGGGCAGGTAAAGCAAGCCTTTGGCGATGCCAAACACTCAGGTATGATTAATACCGAGTTTGATAAACTATTTCAGCACACCTTTTCTGTGGCTAAGCGGGTACGCAGCGAAACTGAAATTGGCGCGAATGCCGTCAGCGTAGCTTATGCTGCAGTTCAATTAGCAAAGCATATATTTGCTGAGCTACCCAAGCGCTCAGTGCTACTGGTGGGGGCGGGTGAAACTATTGAGTTAGTGGCACAGCACTTAAAAGAGCAAGGTGTTACTTGCTTAGCTGTTGCAAACCGAACTATTTCTCGTGCAGAAGCGTTGGCTGAAACATTGGATGCCAGTGTGTATACCCTTTCACAGGTACCGGAACATCTAAAAGATTTCGATATAGTGATCAGCTCTACCGCCAGTCAGCTACCCTTAATAGGCAAGGGCATGGTAGAAAAGGCGTTGAAACAACGTAGAAATATGCCCATGTTTTTAGTGGATTTAGCGGTACCACGTGACATTGAAGCTCAAGTGAACGAATTGGGTGATGCTTATTTATACACCGTCGATGATTTGCAGCACATCGTTCAAAAGAATTTACAAAATCGTGAGCAAGCAGCACTTGAAGCTGAAAAGCTAATTGAAAAGCAAGCTGGCGATTACATGAGCTGGAAGCAGTCTCAACAATCTATCGATTTAGTTAGGCAATATCGTCAAAAGGGCATGGAACAGCGCGACGACGTGGTAGAAAAAGCATTGGCGCAGTTAACCGAAGGCAAAGACGCCGAAACGGTACTTAGTGAAATGGCCTACAAGCTAACCAATACATTGCTGCACCCCACAACCCTGGCACTTAGAGAAGCTGCCATGCATGATGACCCGGCGTTGAGTCGGTGGTTGGGGCAAGCATTATCGTTATCTGACACTACGTCAGATATCAAAAAATAAGGTAAACATAAAAATATGAAAGACTCGGTTGTCAGAAAACTCGAAAACTTGGTGGAACGCTTTGAAGAAGTGCAGGCTTTATTAGGCGACCCACAAGTAATCGGCAATCAAGATAAGTTTCGTAATTTGTCAAAAGAGTTTAGCCAGCTAGAAAGCGTAGTGGGTGGATTTAATGCTTATCAACAAGCGCAAGAGAATCTTGATTCAGCGAATGAAATGTTGAAAGAAGATGACGCAGAAATGCGTGAGATGGCGCAAGAAGAACTCAAAATTGCTAAAGCCGAAATTGAACGCCTTGAAACTGAGCTTCAGGTTTTATTGTTACCTAAAGATCCTAACGATGACAGCAACTGCTTCTTAGAAGTACGTGCCGGTGCTGGTGGTGACGAAGCCGCAATATTTGCAGGCGATTTATTCCGTATGTACAGCCGTTATGCTGAAACTAAAGGTTGGCGCGTAGAATTAATTAACGCCAACGAGGGTGAGCACGGCGGTTACAAAGAAGTTGTCGCGAATATTAGTGGTGACGGCGTTTACGGTATTTTGAAATTCGAATCTGGCGGTCACCGTGTGCAGCGTGTACCCGATACTGAATCACAAGGTCGTATTCATACGTCTGCCTGTACCGTGGCTGTATTACCTGAAATTCCTGAATCAGAAGCTATAGATATTAACCCAGCGGATCTTCGCATCGATACTTTTAGAGCATCGGGTGCAGGTGGTCAGCACGTCAACAAAACCGACTCTGCTATTCGTATTACTCACTTGCCGTCAGGGTTAGTGGTTGAGTGTCAGGACGAGCGTTCGCAGCATAAAAACCGTGCGAAAGCCATGTCGGTATTGCAAGCGCGTTTGAACAACATTGAAGAAGAAAAGCGTGCGGCAGAAGAAGCCTCTACTCGTAAAAGTCTAGTAGGGAGTGGTGATCGTTCAGAGCGCATCCGTACCTATAACTTCCCGCAAGGCCGCGTAACAGATCACCGCATCAACTTAACGATATACCGTTTAGATGAAGTCATAGAAGGTGATTTGAAGCAGCTTCTCGACCCTATTATGCAAGAACATCAAGCTGACCTATTAGCCTCGTTGTCAGACGACTAATACCATGCGTATAGACGCCGCATTAGCGTGGGCGGTAGCCGAGTTACATGAAGGCGAATCGCCAGCTGTTGATGCAAAAGTATTGTTAAGCCATGTATTAGATAAACCTCAGGTTTATCTTTTTACATGGGCTGACAAAACGTTAAGCGTCGACGCTATTTCTCAATACAAAACTCTGGTGGCCAAACGCGCCCAAGGTATTCCTGTGGCGTACCTAACGGGTAGCCGTGACTTCTGGACCTTACGTTTAGCAACCTCGCCCCATACCCTTATTCCTCGCCCCGATACCGAAGTATTAGTAGAGCAAACTCTTTCTTGTATAGCGTCAGCCGAATTTGCCCTTGAGGTAGAAGATAATAAGCTAGCCATTTGTGATTTAGGTACAGGTACAGGGGCTATTGCCCTCGCGCTGGCCTCTGAATTGCCCACTGCCATTGTCACAGGTGTAGATTTACTGCATGAAGCTGTTCAACTCGCTACTAGCAATGCAGCGCTAAATAGCATTACTAATGCGCAATTTAAGCAAAGTAGTTGGTTCGACAATTTAGCGAATGAAAAATTTCACGTTATCGTTTCCAACCCGCCCTATATAGAAGTATCCAGCCCTTTTCTTCAGCAAGGTGATGTGCGCTTTGAACCTGCATCAGCGCTTACATCAGGTGCCGATGGGCTTGATGATATAAAACACATTATCGCACTTGCACCCACCCATCTAGTTGAAGGTGGCTTACTGGCTTTTGAGCATGGTTTTGACCAAGCAAAAGCGGTTGGAGATCTGTTAAACGCTCAAGGCTTTGTGAACGTGTGTACCGCAAAAGACTATGGTGGGAATGATCGAGTCACGTACGGTTATCTATCCACAACGTCATAAAGACGTGCTGCCATTACATAGAGACTTGCTAAAAATACGTATTGCATTAGTATTTTAAAAGTATTTTGGTAGCAGGAAGTTACAGATGAACGACGATTTACTTTTCATCGACGATGATGAAGAAGATGTTGTAGAAGACCTGGGCACATGGAAAATTCTTATTGTTGATGATGAACCCGAGGTTCATGCCATCACAAAATTGGCGCTCAACGACTTTTTCTTAAATGGTAAAACCCTTGAATTTATCAGTGCCTATAACGGCGATGAAGCAAAACGTTGTTTCAGAGAGCATGATGACATAGCAGTGGTTTTACTTGATGTTGTTATGGAAAGTGATGATGCGGGCTTACTGGTTGCTGAATATGTTCGCAACGAACTCGATAACCATTTTACGCGTATTATTCTTCGAACTGGACAGCCAGGACAAGCGCCTGAAAAAGATGTCATTATCAATTACGACATCAATGACTATAAATCGAAAACAGAACTAACCGCACAAAAGTTATTCACAGTTATTATTGCCGCGCTGCGTTCTTATCGCGATATTATTGTAATCGAAGAAAGCCGTGCAGGCTTAGAAAAAATTATTGATGCGTCTGTGGATTTGTTTTCATCCAATTCGCTCGAAAAATTCATGCAAGGCATTATTCAGCAACTGGCTTCTATTTTAGGTTGTTCGAAAGATGCAGCCTACATCACCACGGCGGTAGCGGCCACACCCGATGCCTCACCTAACCCTACAAATGCGCTCGATCTCAATGAGTTGTACGTTTTTGCCGGCAACGGTGAATATTCAGATAAAGAAGGTGTGCTATTAAAAGATGCAGTGTCACCTGAAGAATATGAACTGTGCAAGCGCGCAATGCGCGAACGCGAAATCGTGTACGCAGAAGACCATGTAGTGGCGTATTGCAACAGTAAAACGCAAAACGGCGCTTTATTGTATTTATCAGGTTTACCTCGTCGGATTGGCGAAAATGACAAGCATTTGGTTAGGCGTTTTTCGAACAGTGTTCAACTCGCGTTTGATAATGTGCTTAAAACCATTGACGTAGAAAGTACGCAAAGAGAAATTATCGAGCGCTTAGGCAAAGCGATGGAGCATGACGGGCAAGGCAGCAACCATATTGTGCGAATGACTGCGATGGCAGAGATTATGGGTTGTGGCATAGGCATGAATGAAAATGATGTGCGATTACTCAAGCATGCCATACCGCTTCATGACGTTGGTACCTCTCGGGTACCTGTCACTATTTTACGTAAGACTGAGCCCTTAACAGAGGATGAAGTTTTTGCCATTCGTCAGCATGCCGAATTTGGTTATCAGATTTTAAAAGACTCTTCTAGGCCCACGATTCAGCTTGCCGCAACATTGGCACGACAACACCACGAGCGATGGGATGGCAAAGGCTATCCTGAAGGGCTTCAAGGTCAAGACATCTTACAGCAAAGTCGCATAGCAACGTTGTTAGATGTGTTTGATGCACTCATCAATACTCGCCCTTATAAAACCGCATGGCCATTAGATAAGGTTGAAAAGGTTATCAATGAAGAAAAAGGGCGACACTTCGACCCGCTATTAGTTGATTACTTGTTGAACCACATTGAAAAATTCATGGCCATTCAACATCAGCACCCTGATATTCCTGAGTATGTTTAACTTAGTCGAATGCCCGTAAATAACGTACAATAACGAATAATTACATAATCAAAACTTAAGAACGATAGGAATTATTGTATGTATATGATGGCGAAATATCTGCACTTAACCGCAGTAGGGCTAAGTATTTTACTGTTTATTTTTCGCTTTATCTGGTCACAATTCGACGCCACAATTTTAACCAAAAAGTGGGTTAAAATTGTGCCTCATATTATTGATACGTTGTTACTAGCCAGTGCTATTTGGCTTTGCGTTATTTTGTCTCAATATCCCATTGTAAATGCATGGCTCACATTTAAGTTAGCTGGCGTTATCGCTTATATCGTGCTTGGGTTATTTGCCCTTAAAAAAGCAAAAACCACCGTGGGCCGCTGGGCCTTTTTCATTGCCGCGCTCGTGGTACTGATGACAACTGCGATGGTGGCAGTTACCAAACAACCCTTATTCTAGCATTTAACGGATAACGAATTAATTATGTCTGAATCTCAACAGATCATTCGTGTTGGCGATGTAGAAGTTGCTAATCACTTACCTTTCGTGCTTTTTGGCGGAATGAATGTATTAGAGTCTCGCGATCTTGCCATGCGCATTGCTGAGCATTATGTTGAAGTTACCCAAAAATTGGGTATTCCTTATGTTTTTAAAGCTTCATTTGATAAAGCAAACCGCTCATCGGTAACGTCTTATCGTGGTCCAGGTATGGAAGAGGGCTTGCGTATATTCGAAGAAATTAAATCTACTTTCAATGTGCCATTAATTACCGATGTTCATGAGCCTCACCAAGCCGCACCTGTTGCTGAAGTGGTAGATGTTATTCAACTTCCCGCGTTTTTAGCCCGTCAAACAGATTTGGTGGTTGCTATGGCTAAAACCGGTAGCGTAATTAATGTGAAGAAGCCGCAATTTCTAGCGCCTCATGAAATGCGTCATATCATTACTAAACTAGGTGAAGCGGGTAACGATAAAGTCATTTTATGTGAACGTGGTAGTAGCTTTGGCTATAACAACCTTGTGGTTGATATGCTGGGCATGGATGCAATGAAATCCTACGCACCGGTAATCTTTGATGCTACCCATGCACTGCAAATGCCAGGAGGTAGAGCAACATCAGCCGATGGTCGTCGTGCTCAAGCGGCACAATTAGCGCGAAGCGGAATGGCATTGGGCCTTGCTGGGTTGTTTATTGAAGCACATCCTAATCCGGATGAAGCAAAATGTGATGGGCCATGTGCGTTGCCATTGGCAAAACTTGAGCCGTATTTAGCGCAAATGAAAGCGTTAGATGAATTGGTGAAAGGGTTTGAGCCGTTAGATACCAGTAATACCTAGGCAAGTCTGATGGCGAATGCCGGTGCGTCGCACCGGCATGCGTATCAGGTGTGGGCGTGTATTATTCGCTTTCAGCAACTAATACAGTAGATTCTTTATTTTTTTCTTTCGCCATGGCAAGTAAGTTTTTATGTAACGCAATTTGCGTCTCTTCTGCCAGTAATGCAGCTGACTGCTTTTTAACAATAATGTGAGCGTCATTTTTAGGCAATACGTCTGCCATGTTTACGCTGGTCATCGCAGTAGCGATTAATGATTGAAGATTGATCTTTTCTGGTTGTACGTTAGCATTCGCAGCAGCGCTTGCAAAAGCCATTACAGATACACTAGCTAGTAGTAGTTTTTTCATTTTCACACCTAATAAAAATAATTTAAAAATATGTTTCCACTTGTTAAATTGCTTAACAAGTAGGCTTTGTAAAGAGTTGATATTCTAAGCTCTTTCCAAAGTTCGCGCAAATAATAGCCAAAACTCGTGCAAAAATAAAACGAGTAAAAGTATGGGTTATCATTAGCAAAACTAATGCGATTACTGCTGCTATAGTATGAGTAGGTCACACAGGATTTATTTCTTAACATGCATCGACGTCTTCCCCCTCTAAATGCGCTAAAAGCCTTTGAAGCGGCTGCCCGGCATTTGAGTTTCACTAAAGCGGCGGATGAGCTTTTTGTTACGCAAGCCGCGGTCAGTCATCAAATTAAAGCGCTTGAAGAATTCTTATCGATGAAGTTATTCATTCGTCGTAACAGAACCTTGTTATTAACCGAGGAAGGCCAGGCTTACTTCCTTGAATTAAAAGATATCTTTAAAAACCTGCAAGAAGCGACGGAAAGACTACTCGCAAGAGGCAGTAAGGGCGCCATAACTGTTGCCATGCCGCCGAGCTTTGCCAGCCAGTGGTTAGTGCCACGAATTAGTCAATTTAGTGTGGCGCAACCGGACATAGACGTAAGAATAAAAGCGGTAGACTTCGATGAAGGCTTTTTAGATGATGACGTAGATGTTGCTATTTACTATGGCAAAGGCCGCTGGAGTGGGTTGCAAGCAGACAAACTTCACCGTGAATTCCTAACACCATTATGTTCCCCTATGCTTTTCAATGGCCCTAAGCCGTTATCGAGTTTGGCAGATTTACGTCATCACGTGCTACTTCACGACTTAAGCCGCGCGGCGTGGAAAAATTGGCTTAAACATGTGGGTGTGTCGGGCGTGAATGTAAACCAAGGGCCGGTTTTTAGTCATTCTATGTTGGTACTGCAAGCTGCCGCGTTGGGGCAGGGGATTGCGTTAGGTAATACCGTACTTGCCCGTCCAGAATTAGATGCAGGGCGATTAATTATGCCTTTTGAAGAGAAAGTAGAAAGTCGTGATGCCTTTTATTTGGTGTGCGAAGAATCCCAAGCTGAGCTTGGTAAAATTGCCGCTTTCAGAGAGTGGATTTTAGGCTTGGTTGAAGAAGAGCAAGAGTGATGGATTTTACATATAGAAATAATTCAGATAATGAGTCAGTCGATGTTTGATATTGAAATTCATTCGGTAAATACGGATGGAAAGACTAACGCACCTTTAGCACGCCTTATTCTTGCGCACGGCGCGGGTGCCGGTAAGCACCACGATTTTATGCAGGCAATGGCTTCTCAGTTAACTGGCCATAATATTGAAGTGGTATTATTTAACTTTCCCTATATGCAAACCATGATGGAAACGGGAAAGCGTAGGCCGCCAGATAAAGCCGAAAAGTTACTCTCACACTTTGCGGCGCTTATCGACGAGGTGGCTAAAATCCAAACTAGCGTACCGACGTTTATTGGCGGTAAATCCATGGGAGGACGCATGGCGACCATGGTACTTGATGAATCTGAATCAATAATAGGCGCCATAGCATTCGGTTATCCATTTCACCCTCCAGGTAAGCCTGAAAAACTCAGAACCGCCCATTTAGAAACGCTCAAAAAGCCACTGCTTATACTGCAAGGCGAGCGTGATACCTTCGGGACGAAGGATGAGGTAAGTGCCTATGCGTTATCGAGTACTATTGCGGTTTCTTACTTAACAGACGGCGATCACAGTTTTAAACCCAGAAAGCAAAGTGGCTTTACATTAGAGACCCATATAGAATGCGCGGCTAAATCGACAGCTGATTTTATAAAAGCACGCGTAGATAAATAATGAACCACCATTTAACCTTTGGTTTAACTTACACTCAATGTCATGGGCAGGTGCTTTGAATAAGGCAACAAATAACACAGGGTCTGTTAATCAGAGCCTAAGTAATAAGCAAGGCCTAAACAAACTCTGGCTGTGTGCTGGCATTCTTTTGGCGGCTACTGCAGTTATGCTGGGCGCTTTTGGCGCGCATGGTCTAAAAGCAATATTAGCACCATCGGCACTGACTACATTTGAAATTGGTGTTCGCTACCAGATGTATCATGGTTTAGCCATTGTGGCGCTGCCCGCATTGTCGGCATACGGTTCGCCTAAATGGCTTAACGCGGTAGCTGCACTTTTTGTGGTTGGCTGTGCACTGTTCAGTGGCAGTTTATATTTATTAGCAGTCACCGGTAACGGGTTATTTGGCCCCATTACGCCTTTGGGCGGCCTTTGCTTTATTATCGGTTGGATAGCATTGGCTGTAGCTGTATTCAAAGGAAAAACTAATGACTAGCATTTTGGCCTATTGTCGCCCTGGCTATGAAAACGACACAGCCAATGAACTAGCTACTCGGTACGGCGAAAAAGAATACTTTGGCTATCCGGTATCAAAATCGAATACGGGCTTTGTACATTATAATTTGTACGATAATACGAGCCTAGGTAATGCATTGGCATTGTTCGCGGTAAGCGAGTCTATATTTCCCCGCCAATTAATAGGTGTGTTCGCTACGCTTAATAATATTGAAAAAGACGATAGAGTAGGGCAAGTACTCGACGCGCTAGAAGACGTGTCGCTCGAAGCGCTTACTGGTGCTCATGGTGTATTCGGTGCCATCGATGTTGAATACCCAGATACGGAAGACGGTAAAACCCTTGCGAAATTTTGTAGGAAGTTTACCGTTCCTCTTCGTCAGGCATTAAGAAAGAAGGGCTGGTTATCACCAAAGGAAAACGAGGTTAAGCCTAAACTGCATGTTTTCTTCGAGTCTTTTGAAACCTGTTATATAGGCTATAGTCTTTCTGGATATCGCTCTAATGACCATTTAGGCATTTGCCGATTAAAATTTCCGTCCGATTCACCAAGCCGCTCAACCCTTAAGTTGGAAGATGCCTTGGTGAACATGTTAAGTGCTAACGAGCAACGTGAAGTACTTCGCGCTGGCGGCAGAGCAGTAGACTTGGGTGCATGCCCTGGTGGATGGACTTATCAACTAGTTAAACGCGAAATGTACGTTGAAGCGATTGATAATGGGGCGATTGCTGACAGCTTAATGAGCACAGGGCTTGTTGAACACCATGCTGCAGACGGGTTTACTTACAGACCACAATTTGGTCGTGTAGATTTACTAGTGTGTGATATGATAGAGCAACCCGATCGGGTAGCAAAGCTGATGGGTGACTGGTTGGTAAAACATTGGGCCACTCATGCAGTGTTTAATTTAAAGCTACCCATGAAACGACGATATGAAACCGTAATAGAGGCCATGTCGACGTTAATGACCAGATTGAATGCGTTAGACGATGCATTCACTGTCAAGGTAAGACATCTCTATCATGACAGAGATGAAGTTACAGTAACGATTGTACGCACTTCGTGAAACGAGGTGTGTTTTTGTTATTTTTAAAAAAATATCTAATATTCTTATATTATTGATATTTAAATAAAAAATTAATGGTGGCTCGGTTTTTCACAAACGTTTTCAGAGTTTGTGCTAAATAAAGGTGTATCTCTTGTACAGAAATCCTTTATAATCCGGCCGTTTTTTTACTCTGAATCAATGAAAGTGAACTAATGTCAGACTTATCCCTTTACAGAAACATTGGTATTTTCGCCCACGTAGACGCGGGTAAAACTACCACTACAGAACGTATTTTGAAGCTTACTGGTAAAATCCATAAAACCGGTGAAGTACACGACGGTGAGTCAACTACTGACTTCATGGAACAGGAAGCTGAGCGTGGTATTACTATCCAGTCGGCAGCAGTAAGCTGTTTCTGGAAAGATCACCGCTTCAACGTTATCGATACTCCAGGACACGTTGACTTCACAGTTGAAGTTTACCGTTCACTAAAAGTATTAGACGGCGGTATCGGTGTATTCTGTGGTTCTGGTGGTGTTGAACCGCAATCAGAAACTAACTGGCGTTATGCTAACGAATCAGAAGTTGCACGTATTATATTCGTAAACAAATTAGACCGTATGGGTGCTGATTTTTACCGTGTAACTGAGCAAGTACGTAAAGTACTTGGTGCTGTACCACTAGTTATGACGTTACCAATTGGTATCGAAGATGACTTCGTAGGTGTAGTAGACGTATTGACTAAACAAGCATACGTTTGGGATGACACTGGTCTTCCTGAAAACTACGAAATTAAAGACGTTCCTGCAGACATGGTAGACAAAGTTGATGAATACCATGAAATGCTTATCGAAACTGCTGTAGAGCAAGACGATGACCTAATGGAAGCGTACATGGAAGGTGAAACTCCTTCGGTTGAAGACATCAAGCGTTGTATCCGTAAAGGTACACGTGACCTTGCTTTCTTCCCTACATTCTGTGGTTCTGCATTCAAAAACAAAGGTGTTCAATTAGTACTTGACGCAGTTGTTGACTACTTACCATCTCCTACAGAAGTTGATCCTCAGCCTCTTATGGATGAAGAAGGTAACGAAAATGGCGAACATGCAATCGTATCTGCTGATGAAACGTTTAAAGCGTTAGCATTTAAGATCATGGATGACCGTTTTGGTGCGCTAACATTCGTACGTATCTACTCTGGTAAATTGAACAAGGGTGACACCATCCTTAATTCATTCACTGGTAAAACTGAGCGTGTTGGCCGTATGGTTGAGATGCAAGCTGACGAACGTATTGAGTTATCTAGCGCACAAGCGGGTGACATCATTGCTATCGTAGGCATGAAGAACGTACAAACTGGTCACACACTTTGTGATCCGAAAGATCCAGTAACACTAGAGCCAATGGTTTTCCCAACTCCAGTAATCTCGATTGCTGTTCAGCCTAAAGATAAAGGCGGAAACGAGAAAATGGGTATCGCTATCGGTAAAATGATTGCAGAAGATCCTTCGTTCCAAGTTGAAACTGATGAAGATTCAGGCGAAACCATCCTTAAAGGTATGGGTGAGCTTCACTTAGACATCAAAGTAGACATTCTTAAGCGTACTTACGGCGTAGACCTTATTGTTGGTCAACCTCAAGTTGCTTACCGTGAAACTATCACTCAAGAAATTGAAGATAGCTACACGCATAAGAAGCAATCAGGTGGTTCTGGTCAGTTCGGTAAAATCGACTACCGCATCAAGCCTGGCGAAGCGGGTTCTGGCTTTACGTTCACATCATCTGTTGTTGGTGGTAACGTACCAAAAGAATTCTGGCCTGCAGTTGAGAAAGGCTTTAAGTCAATGATGGGCGAAGGTGTTCTAGCTGGCTTCCCAGTACTAGACGTTGAAGTTGAACTTTATGACGGTGGTTTCCACGCAGTAGATTCATCTGCAATCGCGTTCGAAATTGCTGCTAAAGGCGCTTTCCGCCAATCTATCCCTAAAGCGGGTGCACAACTTCTTGAGCCAATCATGAAAGTTGACGTATTTACGCCGGAAGATCATGTTGGTGATGTAATCGGTGACCTTAACCGTCGTCGTGGTATGCTAAGCGACCAAGAAGCTGGTTTAACTGGCGTTCGCATTAAAGCAGACGTTCCGTTATCAGAAATGTTCGGTTACATCGGTTCACTACGTACAATGACATCTGGTCGTGGTCAGTTCTCTATGGAGTTCTCACACTACGCAGCTTGTCCACAAAACGTAGCTGACAAAGTAATGGAAGAAGCTAAAGCACGTAAAGCAGCTAAGTAATTAGCTACTAACTAGGTAAGCATTTGTGCTTGCCTTAGTGTTAAGCATATAAAAGCCCGTCTGGTATACCAGACGGGCTTTTTTGTTGCTAAATGCTAATTAATACATCTTGTACGGTAAGAACTTTCCAGACATCACCACACTTACGCGGTCACCTTTAGGATCGTTCTCGCGCTGTAAATCCATTGAGAAATCGATAGCGCTCATAATACCGTCACCAAATTCCTCGTGAATAAGTTCTTTTAAGGTTGTGCCGTAAACACTGACTAATTCGTACCAGCGATAGATAAGCGGGTCGGTAGGCACTTCGGTCGGCAACGAACCTTTATAAGGCGCAATTTGTAACCAAGCAATCGCTTCATCACTCAGTTCTAGCATTTCGCCAACGGCGGTCGCTTGTTCCTTAGTCATCGCCATTTGCCCTAAACACGCGGCGGTACTCCATTCTTTTGATTGTCCTACCGCTTGGGCAATCTCACTCCATTTAATGCCTTTAGAAATTTTTGAAGACTGGATCATGTCGGTAACTTGAGTTCGATTGGTAATCATTGCATTTCCTTTTTTGAGTGATACGGGTTATTGATAAAAGTTAGTTGTTGCCATAAAGCAGTATGAAGGTAATTACATTACTAATAACTAACAGCAGGGACAGTCCCTGCCAGAATTTAAGTGGGTGACGTTGTATTAATGGCGCGGTCACGCGGTTAAGAAAAGCGGGGCTAGGGTGTCGAAGGTGATAGGTAAACTCAGATAAGCTAGCAAAACGTTTTTCAGGATTAGACTGCAAAGCCCGTTTCAACGTGGCATCTATCCAAGCTGGAATAGGCCGTCTATCATCAAGCACCGATTGGTATTTGAGTTTGTGCTGCGCCGCCACGGTCCGGGTTTTGGCTACTTGTGTGCCATAAGGAAAGCGGTCGCTGAGTAAGTAATAGGTGAGTACGGCAAGAGAGTAAATGTCGGATTGATCACAGCCGCTATCGCCTAAGAAGTATTCTGGAGCAACATAAGCTGCGGTGCCCATAATATCACTCTCTTGTTCAAATAATGCGTCACTAATGCCAGCAACACGGGCCGAACCTAAATCTATTATTTTGCAGTTGCCTGAAGCTTCAATCATGATATTTTCAGGGCGAATGTCTTGATGCAGTAGCCCTTCTCGATGCATGGCCATTAAGCCTTGTGCTACCTGCTCAATAATACTTCGTACTTTTTCAACATCTGGCTTAGGGTTATCAGTTAGCCACTGGGTTAAGTTCTGCCCTTCAATATATTCGCTAATGGTATACATACATGAAGGCGGCTGAATACGAGTAGGTACGTTAATTACATGGTTGGATTTAATTCGTCGTGCCAGCCATTCTTCTAATGCAAAGTGCTCAAGGTAGTGGCTGTCTTGTGCCAGTTCAGTAGAGGGTATTTTAATAACGATATGTGCTTTGGTATTCTCATCCCACGCTAGGAAAACATGGCTTCTAGCCGATTGGTATAGCTGTCGCTCAATGCGGTAGCCATCTATTGTCTCGCCCACATTCAACTGCTTAATAATGGGAAGTGACGTTTCATCAACAGTATATTCCGGTGTCAAAAACTTACCATCGCCCACGCTCTCTACCGTTATAAATTGGCAAGAAACGTTGTCATCACTGTCGTTTTCTAACGCAAGATCTACAAGGCGTTGCGCGAGGGGCTTGGCGCTCTTTTTTGCAATAGAAGCTTTTGGAATAGAAGTGTTTTGACTAGAAGTGCTATGAGTAGAAGCGTCATCCTCAGAGGCATAAACTGGCGATATAAGTGAGGCAAGCGTGGGGGATGAAACATATTCATAAACGCCATCTGTCATTAGAACAAGGGTATCGCCTGCTTTTAGCGGGACCGCGAGGTAATCAATGTCGACATTCGCATGCACACCCAGTGCATTAGCGAGATAAGACTCATGCTGTGAGTGGTTTACTCGATGAGATTGGGTAAGGACCTGTACCCTATCGTCCGAATACAAGCAGACTCTAGCATCACCCACATGGAATATATGTGCCGTATCGCCTTTAATGATAACCGCAGAAAAAGTGCATACATAGCCCTTATCAGGGGTATAGCAAAAAGGGCTTTGCTGGGTTTTGGTATATAAAGTGGCATTAATACTTTGTATAACGGTTTTAGCGCTTTGCACCACTCCCCAGGTTTCAGGGGTACAAAAGTATTGTTTTATGAAATCTTTAATTGCTAAATCACTGGCTATTTGGCTAACCGTGCTGCTACTTATGCCATCGGCAAGTGCAAAGGCGGCGCCTTTTAATGTTAAAGCTGGGTCGTTACTAGCTGGAATAAACGCATCGCAAGCGTCTTGATTTATTGGCTTAACGCCGGCGCTACTGCATTCGCTATAGTGAAGTGATAAGGATTGAATCTGCATATTAAAAAAGCCCGATACAGAGGAAACGTACCGGGCTTGCTAACTTATACTGTAGCGGCTTTTGCTGGCGCTTTTTCAGCAACAGCAATTTTACGCTTAGGTGCAGTTTTAACGTGTGTGCTGTAAATCGTTAAACCTGTAAACGCTAAACCACCAACAAGGTTACCTAGCGCTGTTGGAATTTCATTCCACACGAAGTAATCCATGATAGAAAACTCACCACCCATGATAAGACCGAATGGGAATAAGAACATGTTTACAACAGAGTGTTCAAAACCCATGAAAAAGAACAGCATGATAGGCATCCACATGGCCAATACTTTACCGCTCACATGAGTAGAGATCATCGCGCCAACTACACCCAGTGATACCATCCAGTTACACAACATGCCGCGAATAAAAATAGTAAACCAACCGGCAGTACCATGTTCTGCGTAACCTAATGTTCTCGCTTCACCGATACTAGCTACTTTAGCAGCAATAGCACCACCATCTACGTTGTAACCCATGGTGAAAATAAAAGACATCATAAAGGCAACAGTCAGTGCGCCACCAAAGTTACCTAAAAATACTAAGCCCCAGTTACGTAAAATTTGTTTAGGGGTAACACCCGGTCGCTTAGCAAGCCAAGCAAGTGGGGTTAATACAAATACACCCGTTAATAGGTCGAAGCCCATTAAATACAGCATACAAAACCCCACCGGGAACAAAACGGCCCCCAGTAAGAAGATGCCGGTTTGCACCGCAATCGTAATAGCAAATACAGCCGCTAACGCTAATATTGCGCCAGCCATAAATGCGCGGATTAGCGTATCTCGTGTAGACATGTAAATTTTAGATTCACCGGCATCTACCATTTTCGTAGCAAACTCGGCGGGAAGTAAATAAGCCATAATTAATCACCCTGATTTGTAATTTATTTAAAATAACGAGCCACATCACTGCTTTCATCGATAGAACAAACGAACAAAAAAAAACGTCCACACCATTCCCTGTTTCCAAAGAAGGTTGTGGACGTCTTTATCCAATTCGATAGATTGTGTTAGTCAGTTTACAAACCGACTCGTACTGTTAAAAGATTAGCGAAAATAGTGCCAAAAAAGCATTTTAATAATAACTTTAATTAAATCATTGGGTTATTCTTATTTAGTTACACTAATAAATGATTGGAGTGATCAGCTTTAAACCACAATGGTGCAAATGAAGTGCTAGGGTGCACCGAATTGGTGGTTAATAAACCAAAAAATTCCACCTCACACTTTTTATTATTGACTGACTCTAGCGTTATATGGCTTTGGTTTGCTTTAAGTCTTTTTTTAACGCGACAAGTGTATCTTTCATTGCTCGTTCTTTTTGACTTCGGCTATCGCGACTTTCATCTGTAGCACTTTGATATAGTGCATGTTCAAAATCTTGGGTGAGCGAGTTAAATAGCGAGGCCGCGTTTGTTGGTAAAAAGGGTTTCACTTGTTTGAAGTATGCAGTGCTTCCTTTGTTCTCTCGCGCTACCTTAGTAAAATTCGACACCAACTCAACAGCGTTTAAATAAATGTGTTGATGTGCAGGCACGGTCGACTTCTTTCTAAGAGGAAAGAACAGCACAAGCAGAAAAATACTGACTATCCCCAGAAGACTCAAAAAGAAGAACGTCATTTTCTGAGAGGTTAAATCGCCAAGAAGCTTTTTTAATAAATCAGTTTGAGTTTGATTATCAAAACCCAGAACTAATCTACTCCACTGATAATCAAGTTGGCGAAACCATCCTCTGATAGATAAAAACAGTTCAGCTGAATTTAAATTCTTAAACATACCTTCACTGCGAGTTTCATTAAAATCGGCTAACGCTTGTTCTAATCCAAAGGTAATGCGTGATGGTGCCACCATACTAGTAGGATCGTACGAGACCCAAACGCCGTCTATTAATGCTTCTACCCAAGCGTGGGCATCGTACTGGCGAACTTGTATTACGTTGTCACTTAATAATTCGCCACCTTGATAGCCTGTCACCATACGAGCAGGAATGCCCGCAACCCGAAGGGCAAACACCATGGCGCTGGCATAGTGAGCACAAAAACCCGCCTTTGCTTCGAACATAAAGGTGTCGATGGGCGAGTTCGGCATAGCGTCAGGTTGTAAGGTGTAACTAAATCCGTTGGTTTTAAAGTGGCGTAGAATGTCATCGGCAATACTTCGCTCACTGTGCGCATTTGCTTTTAGCTGCTTTACCCACGCTTGAGTACGTACGTTGCTGTCCATGGGGTATTGAATATTAAGTTGATAATCAAAGTCATATATCTCACTAACACGTGGCGTTTCTGGATAATAAGTTAAATAGAACGCGCGTTTGCCAACAATTGGACGCGCTGCACGTAATGCATAATTGAACTGACGCCGCATCTCAGGATTGTCTAAATTTGTGTTTTCAGCCGACACATCAAGAGAATACAGCCAGCGTTGGTTACTGGGCTCTACTATCAATTGATAGTTTTCTGAGGGGGGAAGCGATGCGTCAGTTGAAGGCGCCGCGACACGTCGACCCATAGTTTTAAGCTGTGCCTCAGCTTGTTTTCGTCGTGGGCTAATTGTCCACGTTTTACCGTCAAAGGCTTCCATCGTCATGGCGCGCCAATACCGCTGTTCGGCCAATGGTGGGCGTTGCTCAAAGGTGGCGGTGAACGCTAAATCAGACGACCTCGCCAGCGAGGCAATATCCCCTGGCGTGACCGAATCTGATAACCCTGTTTCATTAGACTTAGACGTAGGCATTTGCCAAAGAGGAGGAAACTGCGGCATCACTACAAATAACAGTGCGGCCAAGGGAAATGCTTGCAGCAGTATTATCGACGATTTACGCATCGACCCCCTAAAACTTCTCGCGGGGGCGTATACCAATGACAATGCGGTGAACAAAAGAACGATAACCGCGACATAGCCTATCCATGCTTCAATACCTAAAGCAAAAATAAAACCACAGCCGACCAGAAATATGCACGAGCAGAATAGCTGTAAAAAATCTTTCGTTTTTGAAAGCAACATAAGCTTCAGCGAGCAGGCAATCACTAAAAGGTTAATCATGCTGTTGAGCAAACCAATAGAAAGACCGAACCAGCCTAGCGCTATTAAGGATAATACGGCTAACAAATTTACGGTGCGGCTACTTGGGTTATATTCTTGCCACCTAAAATACAACGCGCTTTGCATAATAACCGCGCATATGGCAAGTAATATCACCCAAGTTAGCAATGGGGTAAGCAGGCTAAGGGTTAGTACCATAAAGCAGGTGGATAGCAGCATATTTGCTTTATGGTTCATTTACTCAGCCCTTGGAAATCACTGTTGTCTGCGGCTTGCGCGGCAAGAGGAGCCGCCGGAGAGATAGATGCATGACTCGAAGACTTAGCCGAACTAGCATCAAAAGGTGTGTTGGGATAAGTCGCCAGTGCCTTCAGACATTGATGCATGTGTGAAATAGAATTATTGGGGGTAAAGGTTGCACTACCTAGTTTTAAACCGTAGTGCAGACCTTGCGATTGCATCGACACTATTTTTTGAGTCAATGCACTTAATCCTTCTTCTAGCGGGGTGTTAGTCGGCAAACTTAAATACACGTCGTCGCTTTTTTGTTCGCTAAACTGCTTTACCACCCAATTTCCTGTTTTAGCGACTTGCTTCCACGCTACGCGGTTTAACGGTTCGCCTTCAATGAAATCGGTGAGGGCAAAAAAGTCTTCATTACCTTGTCGGTCATCTTCTTTACCACCGACGGCATCTTCCGTGTTGTGAACAACTTCACACACCGGTCCAGCTTTGGGTTCTGGATACACGATGACTTTTACGTCGAAATCTAAGTGAGTCCAACAATGATACAAACCGAAGGGGTAGGCGCTTTTAAAGGTAATTCGAGGGAGTCTGTGCTCACCTCTAGTGTGAAGTAATAAAGGAACAGTCAGTCGCTGTTCTCGATTGCCAATATCAAAGGAGATAGTGCTCGTATCTTTTCGCCTAGGCAGTTGAAGCTTATTTATCTCAAGCCAATGCGCCTGCAATAAGCCTTCCGGCGTAGTTTTATAGTCTGAGTGCTTAATCCGATTGAGGGTAAGGTGTGCTGACGTATTAGCAAATACGGTTTTGGGGGAGGATGCGCTAAGGGCAATAGCCGCAAAATTTTGATAGCTGTAAAACAAAGTGAGTAACATTACGCTAAGTAACAAATAGCTTAATAACAGCATAAGGTTGTTTTGATAGTTAGTGCCTAATAGAAACAAGCACATACACATCACGATAAATCCCCAGCCAAAACGGCTCGGCAAAATAAACACCGAACGCATATTCAGAGCATGTGAAGAATGTGGCGGAATACGTTTGTCTAGCCAAGCGAGCCAATGCTTATGTAATACCTTTTTAAACATGGATTACGCCGCCAGCGGATCGATACTATCCAGTAAATGCTGACTTAGCGACGTGCCCGTATGTTCAGGGGTACTTGCACTAAGCCTATGCTCAGTAACGGCAACGAATATAGCTTGCACGTCATCTGGCGTCACAAAAGTTCTATCGTGCATATAAGCCCAAGCCCTAGCGGCCTGCAATAAGGCTCGGCTAGCCCGTGGCGACAACGGGGTAGGGTAGCGACCTTCTGCGCGACTTTCTGTCACTAAACGCAATATATAATTAATCACATCATCGCTAGCATGTACATGGGTAACCGCATCTTGCATAGTGATCAAATCGGTCTGCGATAAACACGAGGCTATCTGTTGCTGAACGTCAGTTGATTGTTTCAGCATGGCTTTTTCGGCTTCCCAGTTCGGAAAGCCCAGGGAAATACGCATAAAAAAGCGGTCTAGTTGTGACTCAGGTAGCGGATAGGTGCCAGATTGATAACCCGGGTTTTGCGTGCCGATAACAAAAAAGGGAGAAGGTAAAGCATGGGTGGTGCCATCAATACTCACTTGTCGCTCTTCCATCGCTTCTAACAAGGCACTTTGGGTTTTAGGGCTTGCTCGGTTTAGCTCGTCGGCAAGAACAACTTGGCTAAAAATGGGGCCGTGCCTAAATTGAAATTCACCATTGTGACTTTGATAAACGTTAACCCCTAGCATGTCTGATGGGAGTAAATCTGACGTAAATTGAATACGTGAATATTGAAGGCCGAATACATGGGAAAGTGCGTGGGAAAGCGTGGTTTTACCCATACCAGGTAAATCTTCAATAAGAAGGTGACCATGAGCTAGCAAACACGTTACCGCAAGTTTTAACTGTTCAGATTTGCCGATAATCTTCTGACTTAGCGCGTCATGCACTAATTGAATCTCTTTTCGCATGATAAAACGTTACCTTTTTAACCCCTTATGTATTGATAATAGCAACTAAAGTGCTCAAATAGCAGTTGACACCCATACAAAGGTATGAGCATGGTTATTTAACACGTTAAAAGCATCATTTTAATGTTGGTTTTAACGAATTTAGGGCTAGGTTAGAAATAGTGCTGCGCTGTGCGTATCGGTTGTCTATAATGGGGCATCTTGTTAAGGAAGTAGTTATGAAAAGCATTGAAATAGATGATGATTTGTATGCCTTTATCGCCAGCCAAACAAAACATATAGGCGAGAGCGCATCAGAAATTTTACGTAGGCTTTTATTGCCTGAAGACGGTGAAATAAAGGGTGCAAGCAACGCCTCTCTACCTGATGAGTCAGTACAATCGGCGAAAGCACCGGTTGCTGCTACCACTACCGCTAACGCCTCGGCGCAAAAGGCAGAAGCGAAACCAGCCACTAAACCGGTGGCCAAAGCGGCACCTAAAGCAACCGTTGCCAAAGCACCAGTGACGAAATCACCCGCTGCAAAATCAACAACTGCAGCCAAAGCGCCCGTTAAAAAAGACGTAGTGGCGCCAACGGTGACTGAAATAGAAAATCACAATAAAGATGATATTGTGGGTATGGTATCTCAAGATGCGTTATCGACCTTTACCAAACGTGTCGACCAATTCTTATTTATTCTAAGTGCTGCGCACAAGTTAAATAGCGATACCTTTGAAAACGTTAAATCGATTATTGGTAAAAATCGTACCTATTTTGCTACAAGCAAAGAGGCGTTGTTAGAAAATGGCAGTAGTACTAATCCAAAAGCCATTCCTGATAGCCCATTTTGGGTGGTCACCAACAACAATACCGCGAAGAAAGTAAACATGCTGGAACAAGTTTTGCGTACATTAGGGTATCAGCCCGATGTCGTCGAAACGGTAGTAAGTCGATTCGCCCCAGAGGGCAAATAAACGCTTAACTTAAAATAAGGACTTTTCATGGCTTTACATCCGCAGGCTGGTAAGCCAGCTGCACCTGAACAACTGATTAATGTGGCACAACTTGTTAGCCAGTATTACAGCTACAAACCAGACGCCGCTGCCCCAACTGAAGCAGTAAGTTTTGGTACTTCAGGGCACAGAGGATCGGCGTCGAACTATACTTTTACCGATACCCATATTAGTGCAATCTGCCAAGCACTGGTTGAATATCGTGAAGCAGAAGGTATTACCGGGCCGCTATTTATAGGTAAAGACACCCATGCATTGTCTGAACCTGCCATGATCACCGCCATCGAAGTACTCAGTGCCAACGGTGTTGATGTGGTAATTCAACGAAGCGACAACGAAAGCTTAGGTTATACCCCCACGCCGGTAATTTCCCGTACTATCATTCGTTATAACCGAGAAAACGCGGCGAAGTCTGACGGGGTAGTCATAACCCCATCACACAACCCACCCGAAGATGGTGGGTTCAAATATAACCCTCCTCATGGCGGCCCAGCTGATAGCGACGTGACGACCAAAATTCAAAATCGTGCGAACGCGCTTATTGCCGAAGGCAATAAAGACGTTAAACGCATCGATATCCGTTCCGTAAGAGCCCAGAAGTTAGTGCGCGAAGAAGATTTTATGGAACCTTATATTGATGACCTAGCTCAGGTTATTGATATGCAGGCTATCGCAAAAGCGGGCTTGAAACTCGGTACTGACCCCCTTGGCGGTGCAGGTATCGGTTATTGGTCTCGTATTGCGGATAAATATGGATTAGACATCACGGTTGTAAACCCTGCTGTCGACCCTCAGTTTGGATTCATGCGCCGCGATAAAGACGGCAAGTTACGCATGGACTGTTCAAGTGCTTTCGCCATGGCGGGCTTAATCGAATTAAAAGATGATTTTGACCTTGCATGGGGCAACGACCCAGATTTCGATCGCCACGGTATCGTATGCAAAAGTGCTGGCTTAATGAACCCCAATCATTATCTTGCGGTGGCCATTCAGTATTTATATACACACAGACCCGAGTGGCCAGCGTCACTTAAAATCGGTAAAACACTGGTTTCAAGCAGCATGATCGATCGCGTAGCGAATAGCTTAGACAAACCCCTTGCTGAAATGCCAGTAGGCTTCAAATGGTTTGTAGATGGTTTATCTAACAGTGAAATTGGTTTTGCAGGTGAAGAAAGTGCTGGTGGTATTTTCTTACAGCGAAATGGCGAAACTTGGGCTACCGATAAAGACGGTTTTATCCTGTGTTTGTTAGCTGCTGAAATTCTTGCGGTGACTAAGAAAGATCCAGGTGAACACTATCAGGCATTAACTGAGCAATTTTCATCGCCGGTTTATAACCGTGTAGATGTGGCTGCTACCTTAGAGCAAAAGCAGAAGTTATCTGCTATGGATGCTTCGGTAGTAACCAGCGATACCCTAGCTGGTGAGCCCATTACTGCCGTGCAAACCCACGCCCCAGGTAACAATGCCGCTATTGGTGGTGTAAAGGTTTCTACAGAAAATGGTTGGTTTGCAGCACGTCCATCAGGGACTGAACAAATCTACAAAATTTATGCAGAAAGCTTTAAAGGTGAAACTCACTTACAAGAATTAATTCAAGAAGCGGAAGCCTTAGTGGGTAAGATTATCAAATAAGGTCAAAAAACAACCTCTTCAAGGCGGGGTTTGTTAAATCAATGTTAAACGCCGGATGATTGCATACGTTTTCATCCGGTTTTTTGTTATTTTAACAAAATTATCACAACAAAATCGTTTAAGCACTGCTATATTGATCTCATATTGTTGATTTTTTCTGTAATTAAATTACATATTGAGTGTGCTTTAGTACACATCAACCAGAGTGAGACGCAAAATGAATGCAAAAGCTGCCAAAACGCAACCCTCTTCACCGCTAGACAAGACAGAGTTTAAAGCTGCTATTGTTAAGCACCTTCACTGTACGCTAGGTACGGATGAAAATAAGGCTAATAACCACGCATGGTGGAAAGCTACCTGTGCAGCCATTCAGGCTCAGGTACTAGAAGGCCTTCGCAAAACGCAAAAAAGTCACTACTTCAATGATACTCGTGCAGTACATTATTTTTCTGCTGAATTCTTAATGGGTAGATTGTTATCGAACAACCTTCAAAATTTAGGTTTGTTCGATGTGGCTAGTGGCGCATTAAAAGAACTTGGTGTTGAAATTACCGACATCATGGAAGAAGAGCCAGACATGGCACTAGGTAATGGCGGGTTAGGGCGCTTAGCCGCGTGCTTTATCGACTCACTTGCCACGATGGAATTGCCTGCAATTGGTTATGGTATTCATTATGAACATGGCCTTTTCCGTCAAGAAATTAAGAGTGGTGCTCAAATAGAACGCCCTGATAGTTGGCGCGATTACGGTAACCCGTGGGAAATCTGCCGCCCAGAGTCAATTCAAGAAGTGCCTTTATTTGGTTATGTAGAAACCAAATACGGCGAAAGCGGCCGTATTCAGAAAGAATGGCACCCTGGCTCAATTGTTAAAGGGATACCATGGGATATTCCTGTCGTTGGTTATGAAGGTAAAACCGTAAACGTGTTGCGTTTGTGGCAGTCAGATTCATCTGATTACTTCAATTGGGATGTATTCAACGCTGGTGGTTATGTAGATGCGCAGCGTGAAAACGTACAAGCAGAAACCATTTCAAAAGTACTCTATCCAAACGATGAAACTCAAGCAGGTAAAGAGCTTCGTTTAATTCAGCAGTACTTCTTCTGCTCATGTTCCTTAAAAGACATCATTCGCCGTTACAAGCGTGCCCATGGTGATGACTGGAGCCGCTTCGCTGATCAGGTTGTCATTCAATTAAATGATACACACCCAGCTATCGCGATTCCTGAACTTATGCGTATCTTAGTCGACCGCGCTGAACTAGATTGGGATCAAGCATGGGGTATCAGCACGAAAGTGTTCGCTTATACCAACCATACGTTGTTACCTGAAGCCTTAGAAAAATGGCCTGCACGTATGATTGAAAAAATCTTACCGCGCCATTTAGAAATCATCTATGAAATTAACCATAGATTCATGGCAGAAGTCGATAAGAAATGGCCAAGCGACAACCGCATTAAAGCCAAGCTTTCTATTATAGAAGAAGGCAACGAGAAAATGGTACGTATGGGCCACTTATCGGTTATTGGCTCATTCGCGGTAAATGGCGTAGCTGAAATGCACTCTCGACTAGTGAAGTCTGACTTGTTCCCAGAGTTCGATGCGTTATGGCCAGGCAAATTAACGAATGTAACGAATGGTATTACGCCACGTCGTTGGTTGAAAGCGTGTAACCCTGAACTTTCTAAATTGATTGATAAGAAAATTGGCACAGATTGGCCAAAAGACTTATACAAACTTGAAGCACTAGAAAAGTACGCCGATAACAAAACGTTCCAAAAGCAATTCATGCAAGTGAAGCTTAACAACAAGCAATTGCTGGCTGATGAAATTCGAGAGTCGTTAGACATTGAAGTAGACGTTAACGCTATTTTCGATGTACAAATTAAACGCCTTCACGAATACAAGCGTCAACATTTGAACTTGCTTCATATTATGGCCTTGTATCGTCGACTGCTAGAAAATCCTGATTACGATATGGTGCCTCGCGTATTCATTTTCGGCGCGAAAGCAGCACCGGGTTACAAGTTGGCAAAAGATATTATTTACGCCATCAACAAAGTGGCTGATAAAATCAATAACGACCCACGTGTAAACAATAAAATTAAAGTGGTGTTCTTGCCGAACTACCGCGTATCGCTTGCTGAGAAAATGATCCCAGCATCAGACGTGTCTGAGCAAATTAGTACTGCAGGGAAAGAAGCGTCTGGAACCGGTAACATGAAGTTGGCACTTAACGGCGCTATTACCGTAGGTACACTTGATGGGGCTAACGTTGAAATTGCCGAAGAAGTAGGCGATGACAACATCTTTATCTTTGGCCTAACCGTTGAAGAAGTTCACGAGCTGAAGGATAACGGCTACAAGCCTTACGATTACTACTACCGTGATCCTGAAATTAAAGCGGTCCTTGATTGGCTTGAAACCGATTACTTCACGCCGGGTAAGCCAGGTGCGCTAGTGTCGATTAAGCAAAGCTTGTTAGATCATGGTGACCAATACATGGTGCTAGCAGACTTCCGTAGTTATTGCGATGCGCAAATTGCTATTGATGAGGCGTACCGAGACAAAGCGCGCTGGGCTAAAATGGCGATTATCAATACCGCCAAGATGGGTAAGTTTACCTCAGACCGTTCAATTAAAGATTATGTAGAACGTATTTGGAAACTTTCACCGTGTAAGATCGAAAACTAGTCTCAAGAGACTCAAAAAAAAGCCCGGAAATGCTATGCTTTCCGGGCTTTTTGTTGTGATATATTTATCCAATTAAAATAAAAATAAATTAAAAATCAATAAGTAGCCGATTTAATGTAAAAAGGTCTGCAATCTATAATAAGGTATAGATTCATATACTGATAACACGTTGCGCTTAGTATTAAGTCGTGTTGAACTACCGTCTGCTTATTTTAAGCACCTAGCCGCCGTTTAGTGCAAGGAAACCGTCATGAGCCAACATCATAATTCGCTGGCTACACTTCCCAATCGATTTGCGTTTATCGACACAGTCTCGAAGTGTGGTGTATTGCATCCATCATTATCACTAATGCTAGTGGATGTAGTCCGTTTCTCAGACGTAACCACCAGTTTAGGGATTAATATTGGTGACAGGTTTCTGCTAGAAATTGCTAACCGCATCCAATCTTTGTTTGGTGGTGATATTCGCCTTGGCAGAATAAGTGGTGATGTATTTGGTATTGCGTTTCTCGGTACGCGAAGTTCAGGCCAAATGCGAGACATGTTCGAACGGCTTGTTGAGCATTTCAAAACACCCATGCATCACGATGGCCATGCATTCATCGCCGATTTTAATGTAGGTGTAGTGACATCAGAGGGTCAGACCTTTGAAATTACGGCATTTGTGTCTCGTGGAGAAGCGGCACTAAAGCAAGCAAAAGAAAATAAGTACGAAAACTTTTGCCTGTATAATATGCAAGATAAGACCGATACGGGTCGTAGCCTTGCATTAAAAGCTGATTTAAAACGTGCGTTATCGCAAAATGAATTAGAGCTTTATTATCAACCTAAAGTTAACCTTCAAACCCTTGAAGTGATTGGGGCTGAGTGCTTACTTCGCTGGAATCATCCGTTAGATGGCGTACTGTTCCCAGGCCCGCTTATTGAAGCGGCAGAATCCTATAACATGATGAATGAGTTGGGCTATTGGACATTAGAGCAAGCATTTAGAAGTTTAGTTGATTTTGATTTTCACCGTTTGTCGCTGACCTTGTCTGTCAACATATCACCTACTCAGTTGTATGATAATCATCTTATCCCTTCCTTGAAGATGCTCAGTAAGTCTTACGCCATGCCGCTTACTCGTATAGAGTTAGAGCTGACTGAAGATGTGGCCTTGTCTAATTCACTGATGGTGAAAAGGCAGCTTGATGAGCTTCGCGCCCTAGGGGTCGCCATTTCGGTAGATGACTTTGGTAAAGGTTACTCAAACCTAGCATACATTCGAGATCTTGATTTAAGCGCGCTTAAAATAGATAAAACCTTTGTTATAGAATTAGCGAATCATCCTGTTAATCGCGCCATTATCGAAGCTGCAAAAATTATCGGTAAAGCGAAGAACTGCGATGTCATTGCCGAAGGTGTTGAAACTATTGCTCAACTTCACATATTACGAGAAGTGGGCGTAACGATAGGGCAGGGGTACCTGTTTTCAAAAGCCATTCCGCTGAATGACTTTATTAGTCTAGCGCAGCAAGAAATTATAGTCGGTAACTCTCCTTTACGTGCCTAAATAAAATCCCTCGGTTACGAAGGGGCAATACGTGCATTCGCTTGGCTGAATCGCTAAACTAGTGTTATTCAAGCTACTTTTGGTTTATGTATGCAACAACTTATCGAGCAAGGAAATTTTCTTTCTTTGTCTAGAACTCAACCTGAGTTATTTACCTCTTCTATTCAATTTACGTTAGACAACGGTACTGACGTTGCTATCGCCGCCCCTGGCATTATTGCCTTCACGCCAACGGCGAAAACGTCTATCGATAAACATGTTGTGCTATCTAGCGGCGTTCATGGAAATGAAACGGCCCCCATCGAAATATGCGACGAGCTGGTACAGCATATTCTTACTAATAAGCTTGAGCTTAGCCATCGTGTACTTTTTCTATTTGGTAACTTACCGGCCATGGATATTGCCGAAAGGTTTGTAGAAGAAAACATGAATCGGTTGTTTAATGGCGCCCATTCGAAAGGGGAAGGGTGCAACAACAGTGAGCGCAAACGTGCTAAAGCGCTAGAAGAGGCGATAACCGATTTCTTCTCTGTGGCAGCTTCTGGTGATGAGAAGTATCACTACGACTTACATACGGCTATCCGTGAGTCTAAAAATGAAAAGTTTGCGGTCTACCCGTATTTGCATGGTAAAGCGCACAGCAAAAGCCAGCTTGGATTTTTAGCTGCGTGTGGTATTCAAACCATTTTGTTATCTGAGTCAGAAACCACAACGTTTAGTTACTCTTCTTCTGTGCAGCATCAAGCACATGCCTTTACAGTTGAATTGGGCAAAGTGCAGCCATTTGGTCAAAACGACATGAGCCGTTTCGAAGCAGCAAAACAATCAATTACTGCACTAATTTGTGAAGATGATTTTAGACCTGACGTTGATATAGACTCGCTAGATATTTATCGGGTGAATCAAGTCATCAATCGTCATCAAAACGATTTCACGTTGCATTTCGATGACGACACACCTAATTTTACCGATTATGCTAAAGGCACGGTATTGGCGACCGAAACCGGTGCTACCTATACTGCGCAGCAAGACGGAGAAGCAATAGTCTTTCCTAATGCTAATGTAGCTATAGGCCAACGTGCTTTACTAACGGTTGTCCCTACAAAGCTGGAGAAACTTAGTGTTTAAGTTAGATGCAAGGCTAGAAGCTGATACATTCTTCATTCACGATTTACCCCTTTGCAGGGTATTACTAATGAATGATAGTCAGTTTCCATGGTTAATATTAGTGCCTCGTGTAGACGGGGTAACTGAAATCATTGAGTTGTCAGAGGCCCAACAGCAACAGTTTTTAAGTGAATCGGCACAGGTGAGCCGTTTACTGCAATCGCAATTTTCACCGGATAAATTGAACGTCGCGGCACTGGGTAATGTAGTGAGTCAGTTGCATATTCACCATGTTGCACGGTATAAAAGTGATATCGCATGGCCAAAACCAATTTGGGGAGCGCAAGCTGTTGTGGCTTACCCTGAAGATAAAGCGGCTGCATTGGTAGACGTGCTGAAAAAGGCATTGTCTTGATAGGCTAGGGTAACCGTGTGCTAGGTGGCTAGCACTGCCGTGAATATCTTATGGTCTACTATAAGACCAAAGTATAAACTCAATTTTTAAAACAACTCAGCAAGGAGCAACCTATGATAATTTCAACTACGCCTACTCTGGAAGGGCAAAAAATTGAAGCCTACTATGGCATTGTGGTTGGCGAAGCCGTAATGGGCGCTAATATAGTAAAAGATTTATTTGCCTCTATTCGTGACATTGTAGGTGGTCGTTCTGGTTCATATGAAGAAGAGTTAACGCGAGCAAGAAAGCTAGCGTTTACAGAACTTGAGCACGAGGCACGTAGTATGGGTGCTAACGCAGTTGTGGGGATAGATCTTGATTACCAAGTTATTGGTGACAAAGGCAGTATGTTGATGGTGAGTATTAGCGGAACTGCCGTAAAAACGTCGCCACTTTAACGCGTAGTAGGTAGGCTAATTTAGACAAAGGGCCTGATTCAATGCCAGCTTAAACCCAGTTTTTAGCAGTTTGAATCTGGTTAGTCTTAATGTGATTAGTCTTAATGAGATTAGCCTTCCAGCAGGGCGACTGTTTTACCAGTCGTCCTCTTCATCTTCAAATCCATTCTTCTTTTGCTTATCGTCTTTCTTTTTAAGCGGCGTTGGAAATTTGAATTTAGCGCTGTATTTTAACAGCGTAATATTGCCAACCACCACGCCCAATACAATAACGATAATAATGACAACCCAAAGTGTATCCATCACTGTCTCCGTTAAAGCTATTTAGTTGTGAGAGCTTACCTAACCCAACTCGCACCACGATTTAACACGTAGCGATAGTAAATTTCATCAATATGCTCCAGCACAACGGCTTTACCGTCAATGCTACTATGCTTGATAGCGGTAGTCAGTGCAGCCAGCGAAAGCGCTTGTTCAAACTCAGTGGCAACAGCCCGGTGGCTTAGGTGCCAAAGCTCACATGCTACGCCGCCTTTATCTCCATTGAATGGGCGAAAGAACCCAAAGGTGCTCATATTCGCTTTAAGCCAATTAGCTAACAAAAAACAAGGCCCACCTTTACGATATTCGCTATCAACTAACGAAAACTTACCGTTCCATTGTTCAACCGCGTGCTTGTCATATACATCAAAGTCACTTCCCCAATGATGTCGACTACCGCCAGGCAACGCTGACCACATCAGTATTGCATGTAGCTTTTCTACGTCTGATAAACTATTCGGGTTTAATGTAGTGCCCTTGCTATCTAACAGCGCCGCTTCGCCACGCCATTTTCTATTCCAAATAGCACACTGTTTATCAAAGTGACGAAAGCTGCTTACTAAGCATAAATCTATACCGTCATCACGGGCAGCGTGTTGCATATTAACAAAAGCGGGTAGCACCCTAGCATGCAGGAAGTGTCCATTTCCTGCATCAACAAGGTGAGGATTGTCTTGCCCTAACCAGATAGCGGGGTTCATGCGAGTAGATTAACCAAAATACCGTAGTACATGTCGCTTAATAACTCTAGATCGCTCATTTTTACACATTCATCTATTTTATGAATGGTGGCATTTACTGGCCCTAGCTCAATAACTTGTGCGCCAGTCGGCGCAATAAATCGCCCATCAGATGTGCCGCCAGCGGTAGATAAAATGGTAGGCGTGCCACGTACATCGGCAATCGCTTTTTCAGTGGCAGTCAGCAGAGGGCCTGAGTCGGTCAAAAAAGGCTGGCCGTTAAACGTCCACTTTATGTCGTAGTCAAGTTCGTGCTTATCCAGAATGGTCGTAACACGATTAATGAGTTCTTGATCTGTCACTTCGGTTGAAAACCGGAAGTTAAAGCACACATGAAGTTCGCCAGGAATTACATTACCTGCACCAGTGCCGCCATTAATGTTTGAAATTTGAAAGCTGGTGGGCGGGAAAAACTCGTTGCCATTGTCCCAATGAGATTGAGCCAATTCCGTTAATGCAGGTGTGGCGCAATGCACTGGATTTTTCGCCAAATGCGGATAAGCAACATGGCCTTGAATACCTTTAACAGTAAGATCGCCAGTTAATGAACCACGTCGACCATTTTTAACAATATCGCCCACTTCATCGGTAGAAGATGGTTCGCCAACCACACACCACGTGATTTTTTCATTTCGTGCTTCAAGGGTATCGATAACACGAGTAGTACCATTAATAAACGGGCCTTCTTCGTCACTAGTAATAAGATACGCAATACTGCCTTTGTGATCAGGATAATCGGCCACAAATTTACGGGTTGCGACTAACATTGCGGCCAAACTGCCTTTCATGTCGGCAGCACCACGGCCATGTAAATAGCCGTCTACTTCAGTAGCCGTAAAAGGCGGGGTTTTCCATGCGCTTTCAGGCCCACTAGGAACCACATCGGTGTGACCAGCAAAACAAAAAACAGGACCTTCTGTGCCACGACGTGACCACAGGTTGGTGGTATCGTCAAACACCATGGTTTCATTGTTGAACCCCAAGGTACCTAAAAAATCTTTCATGGCTTCTTGGCAGCCCTCATCTTCCGGGGTAACCGAACGCCTATTCATTAGGTTTTTAGCAATGTCTATTACGTTATCGTTTAACAAAATATTTCCTCATACTGCGCAGGTTTAAAGCCAATATGAAACGTGCCGTTATGATTTAAAATAGGGCGCTTCACCATCGCAGGGTGTTCAAGTAACAAGGCGAGTGCCTTTTCGCGGGTGATATCTGTTTTATCACTGTCGCCTAGTTGACGATAAGTAGTGCCACGTTTGTTCAACATCACTTCATAACCAAGGCTGGCTTCGGCATTGGCAAGAAAATCGGCGTCTATACCGTCTTTTCTGTAGTCGTGAAAAGTAAATTCGATGTTGTTCTCAGTAAGCCATTTCTTGGCTTTTTTGATCGTGTCGCAATTTGCGATGCCATACATTGTTGTACTCAAAAGGATACTCCGTTACAGCGTGAAGTTAGTGTTAGTGCATAATAGGCTCGTTATTATACATTTTCAAAAAGGGTTTGAATTTGGCTAAATATAAAGGGTTAACAGCGTGTCGCTACCCGCATCAACAAATTTTTGATGCGTTGGTAGAACGCCTATTAATGCTTTGGCATTTAATAAGGTCATTATACAAATATTTTCCACGCCTTGTTGTTTTAGCCATGCGGAATTTACACTAAATAACATAGCACCGGCTTTAATCTGTTCGCCCTGTTTTAACTGAGTTAAAAACTGCGCCCCGTGCAGCATTTGGGTGTGTAAGCCATATTTGATTCGGCACTTAAGCCCAAAAGAAGATCTAATTTCAATTGAATAGTCTAGGGGATCTATTTTCATTACTGTTGCATTGAACGGGGAAACCACTTTACTGGAAGCGGTGATAAGCGCTAAACCTGGCCCCCATGCTCCAACATTGATGAGGTCATCATTAACGTGTTGCAGTAACACACATTGGCCTGAAACCGGTGATGCGATAGGAATGGCTTTTTTAAACTGTTCAGGAGGCGAGGTCAGTTGCTTTTCTATTAACACTACTTGCCCTCAAAAACCGTATAGCCTGCATTTTTTAATGCCTTTGTTGCATCAGCAAGTTTATTATCTTTCACAAGGAAAAAATCGGTTTCAAATGTCGATACAACAAAGATAGAGACTTTCACTGCGGCAAGTACCGCGCCAATCTGCGCCATAATACCTACCATAGATAAATGCAGCGGGCCGAGCAATTCAAGTGCTCGCCAGCCTTCGTCAGAATCTAGTGAATCTACATCTACATTCGATGGTATAACAATAGACAATTCATCTTCTGTTTTGCCCAAGAAAAAAAGCGGGCTTTGAAGTACATTTGCAGGAATTGCACTGTCGCCATCTAGGCTGTGGATCGTAAATGGTTGGGGAAGTACCGAGAGTGTTTGTTTTGGCATGAATAACCGAAAAAAAGGTTTCAATCAAAGTATCCACATTAAAACACTATCTGTGGTTAAGTGCTACGTGTTATCCACTTAATCTGTGGATAAGTTTGTTGAGTAGTTTGGGGCTTTTGTTTAACCTTATGAAATTAAACAATAAAATAAATTGTACAAACAATAGTCAGTGGATAACATTTACCTATTCACAAGCATTTTCCACAGCCTCTGTCTATACATATTTAAAAATTGTTCTGCTTATTTTGCAATTTCTTGTCTTGACACTGCTGTCTTTTATCCAACGTAATAAACCGGATCGCCACGTGGTTTTTTATCAATGGCTGTGCAATTATCAAAGAGTACTATATTTAAATACTGGGTTTACATACTAGGTTACAGACTGGCTTGATGACCTAATAATGCCAAACCTCAAAAGGGGAATGATATGAGCGATAGTTTATGGATGGATATCACCACTGAAGACGCTGATGCCCTAGCTGATTTTTATGTGAATGTAATGGGCTGGAAAAAAGAAGCCTTCGATATGGGCGGCTACAACGATTATGTGATGATGAAAGAAGATGGTAGCCCTGCTGGTGGTATATGTCACAAGCGAGGCTGCAATAGTAATATTCCTGGCGGGTGGGTGCCGTATTTCACGGTAGCCGAATTAGACTCAGCATTGGCCGCTTCTAAAAGCGCTGGTGGGCAGCAAATAGGAGATATTCGCCATCATGGTAAATCTCGCTTTTGTATTATAAAAGACCCTTCAGGGGCGTGTTGTGCACTTTATGAACAAGGCGAAGAGTAAAAGGGCACTACCAGAACACGGCAAGTACACGCTGAGGAAAGGAGGGGAAAGATTAGGAAAGGTTAGGAATACACAGGGTGATGTCAGCTTCAGGCTAAGGGGGCTGACATCACTAACACCACTATGTGTAAAATTTTTGAGCAAGCATTGATTAGGGCGACTATTTATTTAATACGCCGCGATTTACCTGATCCCGCTCAATCGATTCAAATAACGCTTTAAAGTTGCCTTCTCCAAATCCATCGTCTTCTTTGCGCTGAATAAACTCGAAAAACACTGGGCCAAAAACGGTTTCTGAGAAAATTTGCAGTAGCAAACGAGGAGACTCGCCTTCCGTGGTGCCGTCTAACAAAATACCTCGTTGTTTAAATTCTCCAACAGGCTCACCGTGGCCGGGTAAGCGCTCTTCTAACATGTCGTAATAAGTATCAGGAGGTGGGGTCATAAACTTCATGCCCTTCGCTTTAAGTTTATCTAAGCAGCTTATAAGGTCGTCACAAGCAAAGGCAATATGCTGGATACCTTCACCGTTGTATTGCATTAAAAATTCTTCGATTTGACCGCCACCGCCCACGGCTTCTTCATTAAGTGGAATTCGAATTTTGCCATCAGGCGCGGTCATGGCTTTAGATAGTAAACCGGTGTATTCACCCTTAATGTCAAAATAGCGAATTTCGCGAAAGTTAAACAACGATTCGTAGAATTTCGCCCAATGATTCATTCGGCCGCGATACACATTGTGAGTAAGGTGATCCAGCGTGTGGAAGCCACAACCTTCAGGGTGTCTGTCTACCCCTTCAATCCATGTGAAATCGATATCATAAATGGTGTTTTCGCCTTGATAGCGATCGATTAAATAAAGCATGGCGCCGCCGATACCTCTGATAGCCGGCAGTTTCAATTCCATAGGGCCCGTGTGGGTGTCCATAGGTTGAGCGCCGCGCTTTAGCACTTCAGAATAGGCGTGCTGAGAGTCTTTAACGCGAAAGGCCATGCCACACGCTGAAGGGCCGTGTTCTTCGGCATAGTAAGAAGCGTGGCAATTTTTTTCATAGTTACTTAAAAGATTGATATCGCCTTGGCGCCACAGCTCCACATCTTTTGATTTATGCTTGGCCACAAGGGTGAACCCCATTGCTTCAAACATAGGCTCCAATAAACCCTTTTTAGGCGCGGTAAATTCTAAAAACTCAAAACCATCTAACCCAATTGGGTTTTCAAATACGTCTGCCATTTTCTTTCTCGCTTACTGAAGTCACTGCCTTTGCGTTAGTTAATTAGTTTTTGATATTGAACCCACGCTAAGGCGATTGTAATTAGAAGAGATGATTGTAATGGTGAGGTAAATATAAGGGCAATAGAGTGTTAAAACACGATGTGGGCCGTTGTAGCGTATTAAGTGTAACGTTTAGTTTTCAGCTGTGTGAAAACGCAATTTAATCTGGTTTTTAATGGTGTAAACAGATGAATTTAAACGTTTTGTTTTTGTTTGTGGGCAGCTAGGGAATGTTCATAAATACATACATTCAAAGAATTTCCCTACTATTATGGTTTTTATATAGTACTTATATCTTACCGTCGAAATGCTTCGTTATTCCTTTCCAACAATCGATATAGTCTGTTTGGCGCAGTGGAGTACTAAGTGCAAACTCAGTTGGGGCGATAGGAAAGCGAGACTCAAACATAAACGCCAGTGTATTTTCGTATTTCTGTGGGGCTAATTCTGTATTCGAGGCTGCTTCAAATACGGAAGCTTCGGGGCCATGAGGGGTAAAGCAATTATGTAAACTCATACCACCAGGCGCAAAGCCCTTTTCTTTAGCATCATAACTACCCTCAATTAACCCCATAAATTCACTCATCACATTTCTATGAAAATAAGGCGGGCGGAAGGTATTCTCAGCCACCATCCAGCGTGGGGGGAAAATGACAAAATCAACATTGGCAGTGCCTTCAAGTTCAGAAGGCGAGGTTAGCACCGTAAATATGGAAGGGTCGGGGTGGTCAAAACTAACGGTATTCATTACGTTAAAATTTTTAAGATCATATTTGTAAGGCGCTGAATTACCTACCCACGCCACGACATCAAAAGGCGAATGTGGAAGCGGGGCTTGGTATAAATGGCCACAAAACTTGTTAATGATGACATGGGGCGTGTCTACATCGTCAAACCATGCAGTGGGGTACAAAAAGTCTCTTTGATTGGCAAACCCGTTTGCGCCTGCGGGGCCTCGCTCAGGTAAAACAAATGACTGCCCATAGTTTTCACAAATATACCCTCGAATTGCGCCATCAATAGGAGTAACGCTAAAGCGAACCCCACGAGGGATCACCATAATTTCACCTGCAGATAGATGTAATTTGCCAAACTCAGTTTTTACTTCCATGTTTCCATGTTGTGGAACGAACAGCATCTCACCGTCGGATGAGTAAAATACCTTATTCCCCATAGACGAATTCGCACTATAGCAGTGAATGCCCATGCCGATTTGCTGATTAGCGTCGCCGTTCGTGGCTATGGTCACTAAACCTTCAATAAAGTCTATGTTGCTACTCTCATCAATTAGGGGGAGAGGATCCCAACGCATTACATTTGGCGGGCACGGCGATTGCGTTTCAGGGCCAGTTTGAAGCTGTGTGTTTTTATAAGGTGAAAAATCGCCCATAGCGACAGAAGGCCGAATTCGATAAGTCCAACTGCGTCTATTTTTAGCCCGAGGCGCGGTAAATGCACTGGTGCTGAACTGCTCAGCGTAAAGTTTATAATTAACTTTCTGCGGGCTAAATTGCCCTTTTGGTAGTGCATTAGGCAAGGCTTCAGTTTCATGCTCATTATTAAAACCCGACAAATAAGTTAATTGACTCACCATACCCACCTTTCAAATACTGCTGATGCTAAACGCTTCTATTTACGTAGCGTAAATATTAATAAAAAGTAAATCAATTGCGTGGCTAGAATAGGGCCCTTATAAAAAATTGATGTGTGATGATTTGTTTACGCGGGTGGAAACTTCAACATCAAATGCACTGCTTATAGTTGTGGTTTCATAAAGGTGATGGACGGCCCATTGATTTTACGGCTTTTACTGATAAATTAGGCGCATACATGATAAGTAGAGTCAATACGTGGCACCGCTAGAAATTTATGCCGGCAATGGGGCAATGAATACCATTAAGCAGCAAGGCTTTCACCCTGAAATATTTAGTTATTTTCTCGGCGCTTCAGGCGGTCCAAAATGGTTTTCACTTGCAGGTTTAGACAGAGTACTGTTCCCTGAGTGGTTTAGTAATGTAGAACATCAAATACATGTTATAGGGTCTTCTGCGGGGGCATTTAGGGCTATTTGTGCAGTACAAAACGACCCGCTTGCAGCCATAAATCGGCTAGCCACGTCTTATTCAACCACTACTTACAGCGATAAGCCTACTCCTGCGGAAATAACCCGCAAGGCGGAAGCGTTAGTAAAAGAAATGGTGGATAGCGAAGGAAAAAAAGAGGTGTTGGCCAACGAGCGATTCAAAGCACACATCTTTGTGGCCAAATGTTTAGGGGCTACCCGGCGCGAGCATAAGTTTTCGCAGTTATCGGGCCTTGCGATGAGTGCTGCCGCTAACGCGGTCACGCGAAAGAACTTAGGTAGGTATTACACACGCTGTATTTTTTCGTCGCCAAATACAGAATTTTCAATTAAAGACCCGTACCAATTGCCCACCGAACATTACGAATTAAATAACGAAAATATCCACAATGCACTGCTTGCCTCCGGTGCTATTCCCGTTGTGCTAGAAGGAATAAGAGATATTGCGGGGGCTCCGCAAGCTATGTATCGCGATGGCGGTATAGTTGATTATCATTTTGACCTAGAATTTGGCCCTGACAAAGGTTTAGTGTTATATCCACACTTTTACCCTAAGCCCATTCCGGGTTGGTTCGACAAGGGCTTAAAACGCCGCGTGGCACATAAAAATAGTTACGACAATGTGGTCATGCTAGTGCCATCTGCCAAGTTCGTTGCAAGCCTGCCATACGGTAAAATTCCAGATCGAAAAGACTTCGAGCAACTCGATGCCACTACCCGTATTAAGTACTGGCAAACGGTATTGCAGGAAACCGATAGGTTAGGGGAGTACTTTATGAAAATAGCGAGTGATGGCAGTATTGTTGATAAAATCAAGCCGTTGCCATTTATGCAGCGTGAGAACGTTTAATTCGGTGTGAAATTGCTCACTTTTTCAATAAATGGTGGCAAATCAATCAAACACACACCTTAAACACAAAATAAGCTTGCAGGACGCACTGCGCATCGCTATGATACGCGCCGTCCTTCAGGCAGTTCTGCCGAAGTATATTTGCGACTATAGCTCAGTTGGTTAGAGCGCTACCTTGACATGGTAGAGGTCCCCTGTTCGAATCAGGGTAGTCGCACCATCTATTTTTCCCCTAAGAATTTTTTCTAGCGTCATTTTAAAAATATTTAAGATTCCTAACTCATTGACAGTATTGAACTAATCGGTTTTACGCAGTTTTTTCAGGATTTGTGTTTATTTTCGTTTTTTCCTTTAAAAACAGATAAATACTGTCAGAATGGTCACGAGTGGTCACAATTCGTGACCACTCGTGACCAAATCTAGATTTCACTCCTTTGTTATTTGCCGTTAAAAACCATGGCGTTTTTCTCTTATGGCATTTTGTATTTAACAAAGTCACTTAAGAACATTTCACTATTCTGCTTCATACAACCACGAATTAAATAATGCAATGCCGATTTTTCGTGAGGTTTTAGGAGAGCGGTATCGCGAAATAATGTGCTGCTTGTAGATATGCCGTATCCATTTGCCGAGCACTTAACACTGAATAACGTCACGCCATCAATCGATGCAAATGCAATATATTCATTATCCCCAGTATTTCTGAAAAACAGATGAAGGCGCACTTGATTATCTAAAAGTATGAAGTGGCCATTTGAATAAAATAAGTTATCTTTTAACCCCAAGTTTGGATGAGCGCACAAAAGTAAAATGGATTCGGCGGAAATAGCCATTTCCGATTCAAAAGCATATTTCTTCACTTTTACAAGCTTTAAGCTCCCGCTTTTTAATGTTGAGCGATGCATGCCTTTTTCGGCAGAAGCTTCTTTTAAGCTGGTAAATGTGCGCCCTTCTGAATCTGTGACAATTAAAGCATTGCTATGACGGGTAGGGGAGAGACCCGGCAGGTTAAGCCACTCTCTAATACGTCTTCGCCTCAAAGATAGACGTTTTCCCACGCTACTCGCTTTTATTCCCTCTTGAGCAGCAAATTGTTCGATACGGTTTTGATAGTTCATCGTTGGCAGTTTTCGCTCAACAATTTCAAGTGCTTCATAAATGTTCCATCCGCAGCGAACGCGTTCAAGCACTTTGTCGCTATTTAATCCGAAGGCTCTGGCTGCTGCGGACAAGCTATCGTAGAGTTGGCCTTGTACTTCAACTTGCTTACTATTAGATTCATAAGATGTCATGGAATTACTCCTTTCAGTTAAATTCCATAACAGTGTGTTAAGTTTTACGTAAATTTTAAAAAAAATGTGGCAATGCAAACATAAAGCTTGAGCTTAAGTGTAAAAATTGAGGAATTAATTGCTTTCTGCGCGCGTCAATGATGGTCGGTCCGGGATAAACGAACAAATGGATATAAAACGGTTGTAGTGGGCAACTGTGCAGAATCTCGCAGATAAATGCAGAATAATGAACAAAGGTATTAGAGTATCTGAGTTAACGTAATTAATGGACGCTCAGTGAAAGCGGCGAGACTGTCACTTTAAAAGATAGCAATTGCTCTACTGCTGATTAGGAGAAGTGCTTCTATTTTTCATAATCTTACTATTAATGTACCGGCCGCTATGAGTGAGAGGTGGGCTAGCATTTTACAAGAGGTAATGGGCCGCTAAAGACCTTGAGTTTAATCAATGCGCGCAACGTGGGTGCTGTTCACCCGCTGCGTAACCAAGGAAGGCATGCACTGTGGTACCCCGGTATGGCTTCATAGTCGGCGTAACGACACCGCTTCTTGCCCCGTCCATTCGTGTTCGGGCAATTGCCAGCTGGTAAGCAAGTTATTTACGTCGGTATCTAAATTAATCGGGTTATCTTGGCGGTATTTCATCAGTACTGTCGCAAATGCGGGTTTTGAAATACTGCCTGCTTGGAATACTGTTTTTCATCAACAACCCGCTCGGTAGTTACGTCTTTAACGCCGCTTTCCATGGTCCAAGCCAGTTGCCAATTTCGCATGAAAGCTACCGACACGCTAGGCGCTTTGTAGTTCGCCAGTCGTTGTTCTAAAGACCAATAATCAACTTTTTGGCTTTCAATGCGAATGCGCTCACTTAACCCTGTTTTTAAAAAGTTGGCTTTTTGTGATTCTTTGACTGGCGAGGGTGAAGCTGTTTGCGTTTCGGGTTTTGCACAACCCACTAATGAAACTAGGCAGATGGAAAATGCAATAGCGGTAGGTGTTTTGGCTGGTTTTGTGTTAGGTATTCTATAACGCAGCACATTTCAGAGGGGTACTTTTTTTTCTATCTATATTAGTTATGTGTTTGATAACGGTGGTTATAGATGGCATTTTACGTTATAAATCCAAATGCATTCGTGGTGTGTATAAATCCAAGAGAAAGGACTTTCGTTTGACATATTTGAGGAAAAGAGTAGTTTTTTGTATACTACGTATTGTAAAATGCAACTTTAAGGAGATTTCAGATGCGTGCAACAACAGAAAGTGGTCCAAAAGTTTACTAATACTATCGCTTGTTTTTAGTTCGACAAACGCTCTTGCTCAAACCCAGAGCGAACCCATTGCCGAGCCTAAGCAAGATGTCGTGGCAACAGCGCCTAACAATAACTCTGTTGCCACGAACAAACCCACTCAGTCAGTAGAAAATCTACCCATACCGCCCAAAAAGTCAGTAAGCACAACCCCAGTTAACATTGTTAATAAACCCGGTACTCTCTTTAATGTAGATCCAGACGACGCACTTGTAATAATGCGTATGCTTGTCACGATTGCCGCCCTCATTTTCAGTACAATGTTAATCCCTTTCATACGCTACGTGCATAACTTGCGAAGCGTAAAGCTTAGTTATCTTGAATTTTTTAAAGCTGACATTGATAGCGTCATGCAGCGTTATCACCATGTATTAACACAAGATGAATTGGCTTTAAAATATCCCGATTGTCATATGAACAAGCCATGGTTAAAAACCCTAAAAGATGGTGGTTATAAAAACGAAATACCCCATGAAATCGTTCTTATAGACGATCTTTTAAAACGGGCTCTCAACGAGGTCAGCAATGATGTCGCTTACTTTCCAGTCATAACTTATACTTCGATGCCCTCAACTAACACTAGCCATGATAATCCTCTCTGGAAATTAAAGCGTGAGCATACCAAAGTCATTTCGGAGTACCTTAACTCCGAAGTTGAGGTGCAGGAAACAACGCGTATGCTTTATTCTTCACCTATCTTTGACTGGATTAACAGTAATGATCAAGAGCAACGAATGCGTTGGATCCGAGGGGCTGAGTCTTTGTTAGATGAAATAGCCAAGCATTATATAAGAGTAAGACGCCTAAACGATTTGTTGAATAAGCTATTAAAGCCAAAATTTTTTTTATGGATAAAATGGTTGCGATTCTACCCTAGCGTGTAATAGGCAGTTAACCTGCCACGCGACCAGCTGAGCATTATTACAATTTTAACGATTGATAAAAAAGGGGCTAACTGATGGAAAATGATAAACAACCACTGTTTCAACTATTGGAAATAAAATTTCTTCTAATAATAACAGCTGTCGTTGCTGTTTTTCTTTATTTCCTTCAGTATTTTGGTCAAAGTAAAACGGAAAATTTATTGTTTGTGATCCCAGTTGTACTTTTGTGGCTACCACATATTTTTGGTAAAAAATTAGAAGCGTTTTTCCCGAAAGCATTTCAATGAAGATCGCTCTGATAGAGTCATCGCGTTCATCGAATCTGGCGAGCCAACAGGACTTAACTTCGAAACGTTAATGAATTATATCAGTAATCTGACTATTAACGGCCTACTAATATCAAGCTCTGTTTATGTTTTAGAGAATTGGGGTTGGTGCGGTTACTTTATAGGGGGGATTATATTCCTAGTAGCATTGATATTTATGCTTTTTACGATTTTAAACTTTGCGCATAACATAGCAGTTAGATCAGAGTCTAAACAAGTCTCCGAGAGCAAAGTGCCTGAGAACAGAAAAATGAATCAATCAGGCTTAGCCATATTTTCCATATTGTCTTTTCCTTTAATCGTTATAATTTCAATAGTAGTTCCCGCTGTTTTGGGAATAATTTCGGAATAGGTACACATGAATATTCATTCAATAGAAAATTGTAAATGCGGTTCAAAGCCTCTAATGCCTAGCAAAGTCAAAGGGCTCACCAATGGGTTTTTAATTCGTTGTGCTAAAACGTCTTGTACAGAGGGTAGGGAAAACAAATTGCATTGACAGATGGAATGAAATGGCTTCGGCCTAAGAGTGAGTTCTTAAGCAGCCACGTTGGTGTGGCTGTGCAGGGCTACTTATTACATTGTCATTGCACTATGGAAAGTGTCAGATAGATTTTCTTTTATTTCTTCCGTTACCTTCTCACATAAACCGCTATAGTGGTTCACCATTATCACTCTTGTTATGTCAGTGAATAAGAAAAATCAACGCCATGAGCTGTATCTTGCAAAGCCTTTCAAAAACAGCCCTGAGGGCATTTTTGAAGTGGATTGGCTAAATGCTAGAATGAGAAAGAGATTTATCTTACTGCTGGAGCGTTGGTTGGCCTTGCTATGAATTGGAATTACAGTGTGTCGATAATTTTCATGTAAATCTGCTGCTCACTAGGGTGAAAAATGAATAGCTCCAAGGTCCGGTTTACGCTCACAGCAGCCGCTCAAACAAGAAAAAATGCAAGCCAGCTATTGGCACTTTACAGGTAACCGTTCACCAGGGCCCTATTGACAGTTAGTAATATTTATTTTCAATGATCGTGGGGATCCTATTGATTGATCCCGCCAGTCTGTCAGAGTGGTTTCATGCCACGTAAAAAGCAGCCCACAAAG